>Ga0207428_10000005_pt1 | contig 520045 bp, 408 predicted proteins | sample RhiMethybrSRZTD1_FD_187600 | JGI IMG/M metagenome (GOLD analysis project Ga0207428, IMG submission 187600) | Populus rhizosphere microbial communities from Tennessee, USA - Rhizosphere MetaG P. TD hybrid SRZTD1 (SPAdes) (version 3) | ecosystem: Host-associated > Plants > Roots > Rhizosphere >...
CTCCTGTTTCTTCGATCAGAATTCCATCTTGTCGATGAGTGCCTGCCCGACGCGGCGCGTCGGCGACGACTCGGCGGCCTGCCAGTAGCCGCGGCGAACTGACGCGAAAAAGCTCTCTTCCGCGTAGTCTTCCTCGAGCATCTCGAAGCCCTCCGCGATGAGCGCGATCGCGGCGTCCTCTTGCTTGTAGCTTTCCAGGAACGACAGCAGCACCGGTGTGTTCCTGATGGCTACGGTACCTACACCGAGCGCCATCGGCGCGCGCGGTGGATCGACAGACGTGATGCCCTTGTCGAAGAGCGCTGCCAAAGCTTGCGTGTTCCCCGAATTCGCAAGCGCGACGAGCCCGGCCACGGTGTTGCGCAACAGCTCCTGATATCCAAGATTTTTCTCGGCGAAGGCCAGCGTCTCGACCAGGTAGCTCATGTGAGCATCGCAGTTGACGCCGAGCAGGCAGATTGCGGCGGCGATCGTCGGCTGCGATTCCCGAGGCGCGCTGCGCTGCAGTGCCGCGAGTGTTTCCATCGCGCGTTGATCCTTCAGCTTTCCGAGGGCGACGACGGCATCAGCCTGCAGCGGGCCAGCCTGGCGCGCGATGGCGATGAGCGGCTCGACGGCATACGCCGCCCGGTAATCGCCGAGCGCTTCGATCACCCCGCTTCTGAAGAAATCCTGTCCACGCCCGACCTCGACGAGCAGCGTCTCGCGCACACGCGAATCACTGCCCTGCGCGGCGAGCGCTCTGATGAGCGCGGGTCGAACGAACTCGCTCTCCTCGCGATCCAGCGCCTTGAGCAGGGACGGAATCATGTTCGCTGTCGGATGGTGCTCGTAATACATGTACGCAACCGTCCGCAGCCGATCGTTCGGGTTGGTGACGATCTCGCGGACCAACTCGGCGGTCCGCGCGTCGTTGAACCCGGTGAGCAGCACGAGCGCGCGAAACCGCGCGAACTGGTCCTTGTGGCTCTCCACCGCCTGAATCAGCGCGGGCGCCACGGCGGCGGCGGGCGCGCGCCGGAGCGTCCGCGACGCGTTCATGCGCGTAGGAAAATCCAGGTTGCCGAGCGAATCGATCGCGGCTTGGATGGCGTCGGCTGACACTGTTTGCGGCCCGTGCTCCTGCGCCGCTCCGGCAGGCGACTGCGGGGATTGTGCGACTGCACCGCGGCCACCGGCGAGAACAATCAGCGCGGCGGCCAGGAGGCCTTTACGTCTTGACGCCATCTGTGTCGAGCTTGAGCGCGAGCTGCAGGTATGCGGCTTCGTTGCGTGGAAATGCCACCGGATACTGCCCTGTGTAGCACGACGTGCAATACGACGAGCGCCGCGTGCCGACCGCAGAAAGCAGGCCTTCCAGGCTGAGGTACCCCACGCTGTCGGCGCCGATGTATTTCTGAATTTCTTCGAGCGTATGCGTCGCCGCGATCAGCTCGGATCGTCGCGGCGTGTCGACGCCATAGAAACACGGCGAAATGGTCGGCGGGCAGCTGATGCGCATGTGCACTTCCTTTGCGCCGGCGGCCTTCACCATCTTCACGATCTTGCGGCTCGTCGTACCGCGGACCAGCGAATCGTCTACAAGGACGACGCGCTTGCCCTCCAGGATGCTGCGGACGGGGTTCAGCTTCACACGCACGCCGAAATGCCGTATCGACTGCTGTGGCTCGATGAAGGTGCGCCCCACGTAGTGGTTGCGGATGAGCCCGACGCGCATGGGAATATCCGACTCCTCTGCGAATCCAATCGCCGCACACACGCCGGAGTCCGGGACAGGGACAATGACGTCCGCGTCAACCGGTTTTTCACGCGCCAGCAGACGCCCAAGGTTCGTGCGGACCTCGTTGACGCTCTCGCCGAACACGTAGCTGTCAGGGCGCGCGAAATACACGTGCTCGAACACACACTGCGCCGACGGCGCGGGCGCAAACGGCTTGAACGACCTGACGCCCGTCGCGCTGACGATCACCACTTCGCCCGGCTCGACATCCCGGACATACGTGGCGCCAATCAGATCGAGCGCGCAGGTTTCCGAGCACACGATCACGGCGTCACCAAGCCGACCGAGGGCCAGCGGACGGAACCCGTGCGGATCGCGCACGGCGATGAGCCGGTCCTTGGTCATCAACGCGAGCGAAAACGCACCCTGGACGTGGGAAATCGCCTCGACGATCGCGTCGTCCGTCGTCAGCGCACGCGACCGCGCATACAAATGGAGAATGACTTCGGTATCCGTGCTCGTCTGGAAAATCGCGCCGTGCCTGCCGAGCTCGTCCTTGAGCTCGCTGGCGTTTACGAGGTTGCCGTTGTGGGCGATGGCAATCTGCCCGTGGGCACACTCAATCAGGATGGGCTGCGCGTTGTCGACGTTGCTGTCGCCGGAGGTGGAGTAGCGCACGTGTCCGATGGCAATCGTCCCGGCCAGCTTCTCGAGCGTCTTCTCGGAGAACGCGTCGGCGACGTGGCCCATCGACTTGGAGATCCGCACGTGGACGCCGTCCGATGCGGCAATGCCAGCGCTCTCCTGACCGCGGTGTTGAAGCGCGTAGAGCCCGAGGTATGTCAGGTTGGCGGCTTCGGGATGCCCGAAGATGCCGAACACTCCGCATTCCTCTTTGAGTTTGTCGTAGGGGATCTCTTTCCACCTGTCGCGCGGCCCCACCCCCGCGACCTGTGGCTCGCGGCCGAACGGCCGCGCGGCCTTGGTTGCAGCGATTTTCTGCTTAGTGGTCATTTTGCCCCCGCAGTTATGCAGCTCGCTGCTTGAAGAATTTCCCCAGGGCGCCATCCCAGATGGCCTCGGCGTCGCCCACGGCGATGTCGATGGCATTTCGCCCATTGATTGAGACGCTGATCCGGCCGGTTCCGGTCGTACCGATTTCCCGCGCCGGCACTCCGAGGGCTTTCGCGCGCGCCAGCAATGCCCCGACATTCTCTGTCGTTGCCGACACGATCACTCGCGACGCAGATTCTGAAAACAACGTCGATGCCGACGCCCAGGCGGCGGGCGCATGGGCCGCGGACACGTCGACCGTCAATCCAACACCGCCCGTCCCGAACGAACACTCCGCAAGCGTCACAGCGAGGCCCCCCTCGGCACAGTCGTGCGCCGATCGGAGCAGCCCTTCGCGCGCCGCTAGTACGAGCAGCTGTTGCAACGCGCGTTCGGCGTGCAAATCCACTTCAGGCGGCATGCCGGCAACGACGCTTTGGAGTACTTTCAAATACTCGCTGCCGCCGAACTCGTGCCGCGACTCGCCAAGCAGAACGATCCGGTCGCCGCTGGCGGCAAAACATCGGCCGAGCACCTTGCTCGAGTCTTCGAGAAGTCCAACGACGCCGAGCACGGGTGTCGGATAAATCGCCCGGCCATCGGTTTCGTTGTAGAGACTGACGTTCCCGCCGGTGATCGGGATGTCGAGCGCCTTGCACGCGGCGGTAATGCCTTCGACGGCTCTTCCGAACTGCCACATGATTTCCGGCCGTTCTGGATTGCCGAAGTTCAGGCAGTTCGTCGCGCCGATTGGCTCGGCGCCGGCGCACGCCACGTTCCGTGCTGCCTCGATGACCGCAAGAACGGCTCCGCGGTACGGATCGAGATAGCAGTAACGGCCGTTGCCGTCGACAGACAGCGCGAGCGCGCGATTGGTGCCCTTGACGCGAACGACGCCGGCTCCCATGCCGGGCAGCACCAACGTGTTGGTGCGGACCATGTGATCGTACTGTCGATACACCCACCGCTTGCTCGCGATAGCCGGCGACGCGAGGAGCGCGCGCAAGGCTTCGACGTCATCGGTCGGCGGCCTGTCCGGCAGCGAGAGTTTCTGCACATCAGCAAGATAGGACGGCGTCGCCATCGGCCGCTTGTACACCGGCGCGTCGTCCGTCAATGCGCCGGTAGGAATCTCGGCAACCACGGTCCCGCGCTCGCGGACCCTCATCAACCCGTCGTCTGTGACTTCGCCGATGTGCGCGGCGTGCAGATCCCATTTCTCGAAAACATCTTCCACTTCACGCTCGCGGCCGCGCTTGACGACGAGCAGCATCCGCTCCTGCGACTCGGACAGCATGATTTCATACGCCGTCATGCCGGTCTCGCGCTGGGGTACGTGCGCCACGTCGATGTCGATACCGGCGCCCCCACGCGATCCCATCTCACATGTCGAGCAGGTCAGCCCGGCGGCACCCATATCCTGGATACCAATCAAGGCGTCGGTCGTCATCACTTCGAGGCACGCTTCGAGAAGCAGCTTCTCCATGAACGGGTCGCCGACCTGCACCGCCGGCCGTTTTTCCGCCGAGTTCTCGTCGAACTCCGCAGAAGCCATCGTCGCGCCATGAATGCCATCGCGGCCGGTCTTCGAGCCGACATAGTACACAGGGTTGCCGGTGCCCTTCGCGACGCCCTTGACGATCTCGTCGGCCTTCGCCAGGCCGAGACAAAACACATTGACCAGCGGGTTCCCGGAGTAGCACTCCTCGAACGCGATCTCACCGCCGACGGTCGGAATGCCGATGCTGTTGCCGTAGCCTGCGATGCCGGCGACGACGCCCTCCATGTTCCGCCGCACGCGCGGGTCGTCGAGCTCGCCGAACCGGAGCGAGTTCATCAGCGCAATCGGCCGCGCGCCCATCGTGAAAATGTCGCGGATGATGCCGCCGACGCCGGTGGCCGCACCCTGATACGGCTCGATGAACGAGGGATGATTGTGCGACTCGATCTTGAAGACCGCTGCCAGCCCTTCGCCGATGTCGACGGCACCCGCGTTTTCGCCAGGCCCCTGCAGCACGCGAGGGCCGGTGGTGGGAAGGTTTCGCAGATGGACGCGCGAGCTCTTGTAGCTGCAGTGCTCGGACCACATGACGGAGAAAATGCCCAATTCGGTCAGGCTGGGCTCGCGGCCCAGCGCCTTGACGATGCGCTGGTACTCTTCGTCGTTCAGTCCGTGGCGCTCGATCGTCGCCTTGTCATGCGCGGAGCTCATACCGATGCACTCCCCGCTGCCGCGAGCGTGCCGGCGGCGTGGGCCTTCACGACGGATTCGAGCATCACGAGACCATCACGGCTGCCGATCGACAGCTCGCAGGCGCGCTCCGGATGCGGCATGAGTCCGACGACGTTTCGCCGCTCGCTGCAAATGCCCGCGATCGACTGGAGCGATCCGTTTGGGTTGGACTCGTCAGTCGCGACGCCTGCAGGATCGACGTAGCGAAACACGATCTGCCGGTTCTGCTCGAGCCGCCGTAGTTCTTCCGGTGTCGTGAAGTAGTTGCCTTCGCCGTGCGCGATCGGCATGCGGAGCACTTGTTGAGAGCGGCAGGCAAACGTGAACGGCGTGTCGGTCTGCTCGACCCGCACATGCACGTGCTCGCACACGAACTTCAGGCCGCGATTCCGCAGCATCGCGCCAGGCAGCAGGCCGGCTTCAAGCAAAATCTGGAAGCCGTTGCAGATGCCGAGCACGGGACCGCCGCCGGCCGCGAATGTCCTGACGGCGTCCATGACCGGCGAGAATCGCGCGATCGCGCCGGTTCGAAGGTAATCGCCGTGAGAAAACCCGCCCGGGAGAATCACGGCATCGGCGCCTCGAAGGTCCGTTTCTTTGTGCCAGACGAACTCAGCCTGCTGGCCGAGCACCTCTTTCGCCGCGTAATACGCGTCGTGGTCGCAATTCGATCCCGGAAACACAATCACCGCGAATCGCATGTTTTTCTGCTATGCGGCGGGGCCCCACCCCCGCCGCCTATGCCGCACATCCTTCGGATGTCCGGCAATGATTGCAACAACTGGCTGACTAGTGAGGTCTTCAGCCAATCTCAATTCGATAACTCTCGATAACCGGATTCGCCAGCAGCTTGTCCGCAACCTCAGACGCCATCGACCTGGCTTTGTCGGTCGACTCCGCTGCCACCTCGAGCTCGAAGTACTTGCCCTGACGGACGTCTTCGACGCCGGCGTACCCGAGAGAGTGCAGCGCGTCGACGATCGTCTTTCCCTGCGGATCGAACACCGATGGCTTCAACGTGACGAACACCCTCGCGCGCATCAGGAGACTCCCGCCCTTCGGCTTTGCTCAGGGCGCCCCGAGCGTGAGTCGAGGGGCACCGCGACCGGCGTCTTGAACACACGGTCGAAGATATGGTCCACGTTCTTGAGTTGTACTTTGAGATCGAATGCATCCTCGACGGTCTTCGTGTCAAGAACGCGCATAACGTCGGTATCAGCGAGCAGCAGCTGCCTGAAGTCTTTCTGCTCGTCGTACGAGCGGAGCGCATTGCGCTGCACCCATTCGTAGGCCTGCTCTCGTGAAATGCCGCGCTGCGCCAGCTCGAGAAGCACGGTTCCCGAGAACACCACGCCGCGCGACAGCTCGAGGTTCTGCTTCATACGGTCGGCATTGACGACAAGCCCCGTCACGATGCGCGTGAACCGGCGCAGCATGTGGTCGAGCGCGATGAAGCTGTCGGGCAGAATCACACGCTCAACGGACGAATGCGAGATGTCGCGTTCGTGCCAGAGCGCGATGTTCTCGAGCGCGGCGTGCGCGTTGCCCCTGAGCAACCGCGCGAGGCCCGTAATCTGCTCGGAGCCGATCGGATTGCGCTTGTGCGGCATCGCCGATGAGCCCTTCTGGCCCTTACCGAACGGCTCCTGCACCTCGCCTATCTCGGTCTTCTGCAACCCGCGAACTTCAAGCGCGAATTTCTCCAGCGACGCACCCGTAATCGCGATCGTCGTCAGCAGCTCGGCGTGCCGATCGCGCTGAATCACCTGAGAGGAAACCGGTGCCGCCTCCAACCCGAGCTTGCCGCAGATGGCTGCTTCGATCGACGGATCGAGGTGGGCAAACGTCCCGACCGCGCCTGAGATCTTCCCGACCGCGACGACGGCCCGCGCACGCTTCAGCCGCTCAAGGTCGCGGAGCAGCTCCGCGTACCACAGCGCCAGCTTCAGCCCGAACGTCATGGGCTCGGCATGGACACCATGGGTCCGGCCGATCATCGGGGTCCGCCGATGTTCCTCGGCGCGCGCGCGAACGGCGTCAAGGAGCGCCTCGACGTTCTTGATGAGCAGATCCGTCGCTTCGCGCATCTGAATGCCCTGCGCGGTGTCGACGACGTCGGAGGACGTCAGACCGAAGTGCAGCCACCGCGCAGAAGGCCCGACGTGCTCGGCAACCGCGGTCGTAAAGGCGATGACGTCGTGCTGGGTGGTTTCTTCGATGGCGGCGATGCGCGCGATATCGAACTTCGATCGTTCCCTGATGTCGCGCGCAGCGTCGTGCGGAATGATCCCGGCGTCGGCCATCACCTCGGCAGCCGCGATTTCGACCTGCAGCCAGGTCTCGAATCGTCGCTCTTCGCTCCAGATTCGCCCCATTTCGGGGTGTGTGTAGCGATCAATCATTTCGCGGGTTGTCGATCGTCCATCGTCTAGTTCAGATTCAGTCGCTCTCGTGGAAGCTGAAGTCCGTTCACCTGTCCGAGCACCGTGGCTGCCAGCGAGCCGTTTGAGAAGAGCTCCCCTGCCACGCGCTGCACATCGGCCGGGGTGACACGTTCAATGCCTTCGAGCGTCTCATCGAGGCTGAACTGCTTGTCGAAGTAGATCTCCTGACGCGCCAGATGCGACATGCGGCTCGATGTGTTCTCGAGGCTCAGCATGACGCTGCCCTTCAGATGATCCTTGGCGCGCCTGAGCTCGCTGTCGAGCACCGGCGCCTGCTTCATCGCCTTCATTTCCTCGACGACGAGGTCGACGACTTCGCCAACGGCGTCGTTCGAACAGCCGGCATAGACCGTGAGATACCCGGCGTCGCGATAGGCGTTGATGCCCGAGAACACCGAGTACGCAAGGCCGCGCTTCTCGCGGATATTCTGAAACAACCGCGAGCTCATCGAGCCGCCGAACATCGTGTTCATGACGTAGCTCGCGTAGCGGTCGCTGTGGTTCTGGGGATAACTGGCGGTGCCCAGGCACACGTGGCTCTGCTCGAGCTCCTTGTTGCGGATGATCACCTTCGGCACGACCTGCGGCGGCCCGCTCTTCTGATCTACCCCGGCGGCGGGCATCGATCCAAACGCGGTCTCCAGCGCGGCGCGCAGTTGTGAGTGCTCCAGGTTGCCGGCGGCCGAGATGATGACGTTCTCGGCAGCGTACGCACCCCGGAAATGATCGCGCAGCCGCTGCTGGGTGATGGCTTCGACGCTGTCCTTGGTGCCGAGGATCGGCCTTCCGAGCGGGTGCCCCTCCCAGAATGCCTGCGTGAAAATCTCGTGGACGAGATCGTCCGGCGTGTCCTCGACCATCTTGATTTCTTCGAGGATGACCTTCTTTTCGCGCTCGATGTCGGCCTCGTGAAACGCGGGTCGCAGCACGATGTCCGACAGGATGTCGACGGCGATCGGCACGTGCTCGTCGAGCACTTTCACGTAGTAGCTGGCGTATTCCTTGGCGGTGAAAGCGTCGAGTTGCCCGCCGATCGAGTCGACCGCCTGCGCGATGTCTTCTGCCGTACGCGAGGCCGTGCCCTTGAACAGCATGTGCTCGACGAAATGAGCGATGCCGCTCTCCTCGTCCGTCTCGTGCCGCGAACCGCGCGCCAGCCAGACACCGAGGCTGACCGACCGCACGTGGCCCATCGATTCAGTGACGAGACGAATCCCGTTGTCGAGTGCGTCGCGAACAATCATGGATTTGATGACTAACGCCGTGCAAACCGCTCCGGCCCGCGCGTGAACCGGTTGGAGATGAAAGGGTTGAGAGCGAGCTGGGACGATCTTAACACGAGTACAATCGAGAAATAGAAGGCCAGATGCCCAACGTTCGGAACAGCTTAGCGCCGGACAGCCGTCCCGATCTGGCGTCGATGGATCTCGCAGAGCTCGAGGCCGCCCTCGAGGCGCGCGCGCACCCACGATTTCACGCGCGCCAGATCTTCTCCTGGCTCTACGCGAAAGGGGTGACGGACTTCGAGAAGATGACGGATTTGTCGCGACCGCTGCGCGCGGATCTCGACGAGCACTTCCGCATCTCCACGCCCGCGGTCATCGCGAGAGACACCTCGTCGGACGGCACGGTGAAGTTGCTGCTCGGTCTCGACGACAACCGGCGCATCGAGTCGGTCTTCATTCCCGATACGCCAAGCCAGACATTCTGCATCTCGACGCAGGTCGGCTGCGCGATGAAGTGCGGCTTTTGCCTCACCGGAAAAATGGGGCTCGTCCGCAACCTGAGCGCCGGCGAAATCGCAGGGCAGGTCCGTGTCCTGGCGAACGAAATGGGGTTGCGGGACTCGAAATTCAACATCGTGCTGATGGGGATGGGCGAGCCGCTGCACAACTACGACAGCACGATGAAGGCGCTGCGCATGCTGAACGACGAGCACGGCCTTGCCGTGTCTCCAAAGCGTGTGACCCTCTCGACCGTCGGTGTGCTGCCCGCACTCGATCGGCTCGCGAGCGAACCGCTCATGCCGAACCTTGCGATCTCGCTGCATGCGACAACGGAAGACCAGCGCGACGCGCTCGTGCCTGTGAATCGTAAATACGGCCTCGCGGAGATCCTCGCCGCGGCGCGGAAGTTTCCGGCTCGCCGCCGGAACCGCATCACCTTCGAATATGTGCTGCTCGGCGGCGTGAACGACACGCCGGAAGACGCACGACGCCTCGTGCGGCTGCTCGGCAACATCCGCTGCAAGGTGAATCTGATCCCGCTGAACGAAGCGGCCGGCATCTCGTTCGCGCGCCCGTCGGATGAGCGGGTGAACACGTTCGCCCGGATTCTTGCAGGTGCCGGCCTGACGGTGTCGGTGCGCAAGAGCCGCGGACGGGACATCCGCGCGGCCTGCGGTCATCTGATTGTCGAAGGAACTCAAAAGTCGGCGGGACAGAAGGCGGCGGCGTTGCTATAGGCTCCGGGTACGGGTTCCAAGTTCCGGTTTCAGGTTCCAAGTTCCAGGCTCAGATCACCGAGCCGGTAAGGAAATCACCCTCGCAGTCGATGCCGACCGTCACCCACTCGTTCCGTGCCCGCCCCGCGGGGATGCGCACCTTCAAATAGTTATCCGTCACGACGAGCGACCCGTCCTCGATCGTCAGCCCGGGCCGGACGCTGCCGTGCTGCGCCCCATGAAACGCTCGATTCAGCTCGCGTCCAATGGCGCGTATGCGGCTCGCGCGATCGCGAACGATCGAGCCGTGCACCTTCAGAGGCAGTTCGGTCGCGGCGGTACCGGGCCGATCTGAGTACGGAAAGACGTGCACGTGCGTAACCGGCGACTCGCGCAGGTACGCCTCGAGCCGCTCGAAGTCGCGATCGGTTTCGCCGGGAAACCCGACGATGATGTCCGTGCCGATTGAGGCGTGCGGAATGCGTTCTCGAATGCGATCGACCAGCCGCCGGTAATAAGCAAGGGTGTACGGACGGCGCATCGCGACGAGCATGGCATCGCTTGCGTGCTGCATCGGCAGATGAAAATGCGGCGCAAAACACTTCGACGCCGCCACGAGATCGACGACCTCGTCGGAGCAATCCATCGGTTCGAGCGAGCTGATGCGGAACCGCATGCCCGAATCGTGCCGCTCGATCGCGTGCAGCAAGACGAGCAGCGACGACCCGTCCGCGAGGTCGCGGCCATACGACCCGAGGTGCACGCCTGTGATGGCGACCTCGCGATAACCCGCGCCGCTGACGCGGTCAATCTCGGACAACACGTCGCGGAGTGGACGACTGCGGCCTGCTCCTCGCGTGGAAGGGATGATGCAGTAGGCGCACGACTGATCGCAGCCGGTCTGCACGCGGAGTGTGAACGCGGTGCGGCCCGCAAGTCCGGGCGCAATCGCCGCGCCGCAGCCGCCCTCACCGTCCCCAAACCGTTCGGCTGTCGTCAGCCCTATTTCGGCCGCGAGATGTGCCTTGCGATCGTTCGGCACGATCTGGACGACGCCAGGGAGGTTCGCGACCTCGTCGGGGCGCCGCGTCGCATAGCAGCCTGTCACGACGATGCGCGCGTTCGGATTCTCTCTTGCGATTTTTCGAACGATCTGACGGGAGCCCTGGTCCGCGGAGCTGGTGACCGAGCAGGTATTGACGACCACCACATCCGCGTCCTGGGTCGATGAGGCGGCGCCGCCGGCCGCAATCAGCTGCTCCTCGATTTGAAAGGAGTCTGCCTGATTGACCCGGCAACCGAATGTGACAATGGAGTACTTCATTTCAGGGATTAGGGATTGGGGATTAGGGATTAGGGATTAGGAGCACCGCCGAGTTTGCGAGCAGCTTCCTCTACCTTCTCCGCCAATCCGCGCTTGTACTTTTCCACGCGCTCCGCGATGCCTTTGTCGCCGAGCGCGAGAATCTGCGCCGCGAGCACACCGGCGTTCGTCGCACCGGGCTTGCCGATGGACACCGTGGCCACCGGGACGCCGGGCGGCATCTGGACGGTCGACAAGAGCGCATCGAGCCCGTTGAGCGCGGAGGAATCAATCGGCACGCCGATGACCGGCTTCGTCACGTGTGCAGCCACGACGCCGCCGAGATGCGCGGCAGCGCCGGCTCCGACGATAAACACGCTGACGCCGCGCGTGTTGGCGTCCGCCAGCAGGCGCATGACGCGGTCGGGCGAACGGTGGGCCGATGCCACCGTCATCTCGACCGAGATGCCAAGCTCTTTCAACACGTCGACGGCCCCCTGCATGACCGGAGCGTCATTCGGCGAGCCCATCAATATCAGTACTTGGAGTGGTGTTGGTGTCATGTCTGGTCAGAGGAGCGCTTTGGCGCCGATGTCCTTTCTGTAGTGCATGCCTTCAAAATGGATTTTTCCGGCCGCGCCGTACGCGCGGTCAATCGCGTTCCGATAATCGCCGCCCGACGCCACGACCGTCAAGACCCGCCCGCCCGCCGTCACGATATCCGCGTCGCGCTTCGCGGTGCCGGAGTGAAACACGTTGATGCCGGGCAACGCTTCGGCCGCTTCGAGGCCGTGGATCACCTTCCCGGTTTCGTAAGTGTCCGGATATCCGCCCGAGGCCAGCACCACCGCGACGCGCGGATCGGGATCGATCGCGGCGCGAGTGGCCTGCAACTCGCCGGCGGCCGCGCTCATCAAGAGCGTGGACAGATCGTCAGTGATCGCGGGAAGAATCACCTGAGCCTCCGGATCCCCGAACCGGACATTGAACTCGATGACCTTCGGGCCGTCTTCGGTCAGCATCAGGCCGACGAACAGGAATCCGCGGAACTCGCTGCCCTCGCTGCGCATGCCCTCGAGCACGGGGATCACGATCTCGTTCATCACCCGCGCTTCGGTCGCGCGATCGAACCGCGAGCTCGGCGCGTACGCGCCCATGCCGCCGGTGTTCGGCCCCTCGTCGCCGTCGCGAGCGCGTTTGTGATCCTCGGCTGAACCGAGCGGCATCGCGCGGGTGCCGTCGCTCAGGACGAAGAACGACGCTTCTCGTCCAACGAGCAGCTCCTCAATCACGATGCGCGTCCCGGCCTGGCCGAAGCGCTTGTCGACCATCATCGACTGCACGTGCGACTCGGCTTCTTCGAGATTCGCGGCAATCACGACGCCCTTGCCCGCCGCAAGGCCATCCGCCTTCAACACTACTGGAAACGCAAACTCGCCGCTTCGCAGGACGGCGATCGCCTGAGCGGCCGCGTCGCACGATCGATAACGCGCCGTGGGCACGCCGCAGCGGTGCATGAACTCCTTCGCGAACACCTTGCTCGACTCGAGACGCGCGGCGCGCTGCGTCGGACCGAACAGCAGATTGCCTTCGGCCGCGAACACGTCGGCGACGCCGCGACTGAGAGGCAGTTCGGGGCCCACGATCGTGAAATCGATCTCTTCGCGCCTGGCAATCTCGGCGACGGCGTGCGCATCAGCGGGATCGACAGGAATGCACCGCGCTATCCGGCTGATTCCGGCATTTCCGGGTGCGCAAACGATGTCCGAGACGCTCCGCTCGGAGGCCAGTTTCCAGACCAGGGCGTGTTCGCGCCCGCCGTTGCCGATGACCAGAACTCGCGTGGAATCCACGTTTGTGCAGTAAACTCTTGGATATAAAAGGGTTGTTCTGAAGGACTAATTCGTTGACGGGGCTTCAGCTTTGCGCCTAAGATTCGCAGTCCCGAATTAGCGTAACACAATCGTTATACAAGACCGCGTGATGGCAAGCCCGGGAAGTCGTCACGATCGCCCGATTTGAGGGGGTGTAATCAAGCGTGGCGGAAGTCAAAGTGCAGGACGGTGAATCGATCGAGAGTGCTCTTCGGCGGTTCAAACGGAAGGTACAGCAGGAAGATATCATCAAGGATATCAAGAAGCACTCCTTCTACTTGAAGCCCGGAGACAAGCGCAGGGCCAAACAGGCGCTGGCGCGTAAACGTAACCGCAAGAAAATGCGACGCGACGCAGAGTAAAGGGCGCGAGCAAGGGGCGACACGATGGAGTTCCAAGACAAGATCCTGAGTTGTGTGGATTGCGGCGCGGAGTTCGTCTGGACGGCTGGTGAGCAGCTCTTTTTTGCGGACAAAAACTTCAAGAACGAGCCGAAGCGGTGCAAGGCCTGCAAGGCCAAGCGCGCAGCCCGGGCCGCGTCGCCCGGGATTCGCGAGCGCGTCGAGACCACGGCCACATGCTCGGCATGCGGCAAGGAAACGACGGTTCCGTTTCGTCCAACGCAGGGTCGCCCCGTGTTTTGCAAGGAATGTTTTCAGCAGAGGAAATTCGCCGGAGCGGGAGGACTTTAAGTCCTTCCGCTTCGGATGTCGCGCACCCAGGGCCCTCGCCCCGTTCTCTTCAATCTCCTCATTTCATTGCGCCCGGGTCAATGGACGAAGAACCTCTTCGTCTTTGCGGCCCTGGTGTTCGCTGAGCGGCTCACCGATCAGCGATCGGCGCTGAAGGCGGTCATCGCTTTCTGCGTGTTCTGCGCGCTCTCCTCGACGATCTACCTCATCAACGACGTGCTCGATCGGCCGCAGGATCGGCGCCATCCGCTGAAGGCGCACAGGCCGATCGCGTCGGGCGCGCTCAACCCGTCGGTGGCACTCGCCGCTGCCGCGATCATCGGCGTGACGGCGATGATCGCGTCGTGGGCGATGGGCTGGCGGTTCTTTCAGACGGCCTCGGCGTACATGGTGCTGTTGATCGCGTACTCGGCGTTTCTGAAGCAGATCGTCATTCTTGACGTCCTCACCATCGCAGCAGGGTTCACGCTGCGGGCAGCGGCCGGAGCGGCGGCGATCGCCGTTCCCATCAGCCACTGGCTCCTGGTGTGCACGACGCTGCTCGCGCTGTTCATCGCCTTGAGCAAGCGCCGGCACGAACTGACGCTGCTGACCGAAACGGCTGAAGAACACCGCGCGATACTGGGCGAGTACACGCCGTACCTGCTCGATCAGATGATCTCGGTCGTGACGGCCTCGACGCTCATCGCCTACGCCTTCTACACCATCAGCCCAGAGACGACCCAACGATTCGGCTCCGATCTGCTCAGCCTGACGATTCCCTTCCCGCTGTACGGCATCTTCCGGTACCTCTACCTCGTCCACCGCCGCGACAAAGGCGGAAGCCCGGCGGAACTGGTCATCAACGACAGGCCGCTGCTCGCATGCGTGGCGCTTTGGGCGCTTTCGGTCATCGTCATCATTTACCAGTAAAATCGTGGCGATGCCCAAGGCACGCGTTGCCATCCTCCGGACAAAGCCCGAGACCGTTCTCCGCGACTATCACCGTCTGTTGAACCTCGCCGACTACCAGAACGTCATCGCGAAAGACGCGGATACGGCACTCAAGGTCAACATCTCGTGGCATTTTTTCTTTCCGGGCAGCTCGACGACCCCGTGGCAGCTCGACGGCGTGATCAGGGCGATGAAGAAAGACGGCTATTCGCCCGACCTCATTCATGCGTGCCACAACAGGACTGTGGTCATCGACGCGCACCTGGGCGAGCGCGAGAATAAGCAGCTGCCCGTCGTCCAGGCGCACGGCCTGCGCAACGTCCACATCTACGAAGGCGAGGAGTGGATCAACATCCACGAGGCGGTTGGCGACCTGACCAGGGAGTTTCTCTGCCTCAATCAGGTGTACCCGCAGGGCTTCATGATTCCGCGCCGGTTCATCGGCGAGAACATCATTCATCTGCCGACGGTGAAAACGCACGTCTTCACCACGATGACCGGCGCGATGAAAAACGCGTTTGGCGGATTGCTGAACGAGCGGCGCCACTGGACGCATCCGGTCATCCACGAAACGCTGGTCGATCTGTTGATGATTCAGCAGAAAATCCACCGCGGCGTCTTCGCGGTGATGGACGGCACATTTGCGGGCGACGGACCCGGACCGCGCTGTATGATTCCGCGCGTCAAGAACGTGATTCTGGCGAGCGCCGACCAGGTCGCCATCGACGCGATATCGGCGAAGCTCATGGGCATGGACCCGTTGTCGATCAAGTTCATCCGCCTGGCCCACGAGCGCGGGCTCGGCTGCGGCGATCCGCGTGATATCGAGATTGTGGGCGACGAAGAGGCGGGGGCCGAGAACTGGCAGTTTGCCGGCCCGTTCAGGAAGATGACGTTCGCCGCACGCATGCAGCATCAGATTTACTGGGGACCGCTGCGGAAACCGGTCGAGTGGTCGTTGAAAACCGTGCTGGCCCCGTGGGCCTACGCCGCGAGCGTGGTGTATCACGACAGCTTCTGGTATCCGCTCAAAGCGAAGGGGCTGATGCGCGACGTGCTGGCCAGCCCGTGGGGACAGCTGTTCCGCGGATGGGAAACAGCGGTGGCCGATGACAGCGGCTACCCGCGATTCGGAAGCGATCCGGCCGAAATCGAGCGCACAGGCTTGCGCGCGCTCGTGCGATCGGTCGGCATTCTGGGTACGTGCCTCAAGGAAGCCCCTGAGTTCGCCGCACGGCGGGCTCACGCGCGAACCAAATAGAGCCGAGACCCAAGAGCCAAAAGCAGACAGCAGAGAGCAGAGAGCAAAGAGCACATGGCAGATTTCAATATTCGGACCGACGCCGTCGACGTCGAACAGATCATGCGCCAGATCCGGGCGCGGATTGAGTCGAAGCGCGGCGTCGACTACACGGAACAGCAGATTCAGGAACTGGCCAACGTCAAGCTCGAGCGCTTCCTCAATCCAAAGGGCGTTCGCTCGGATCTTGTCGACCAGTTCAGGCGCGTTCGCGACGTCAAGCTCGAGCCATTCCAGCTCGAACCTGAGTTGAGAACCGGCTTCGATGCCGAGATGCTGTACGGAACCCATCGAGGAATTCTTCGCGCCATACGCCGCCTGCTCAACCCCATCCTGAAGCTCTTCTTCAATCCGAACACGCTGATTCACGCCGTCCACAAGCAATCCGGTGTGAACGCGCTGTTCGAGGCGCAGTTCCAATTCCTCCGTCACAAGGCGCAGCAGCGCGACGAAGTCGACGTGCTGTACTACGAGCTCGTGCACAACCTGGTACTGGAGCTGACGCGGATCGGCATCGAGAATCGCAATCTCAAGATGCGGCTGGAATCGCTGTCGAGCCGGATGGACTTCGACGAGCGGCGCGCGCGCGCGCTCGAAGGCGTCGTCCAATATCGGCCGGGCACCGGACCCGCGCGCGAGCCACAGCAGCCGCGGCCCCGTTCGGACGAGCGCCCGGCACCACCGCCGCCGCCCTCAGCATCCGCCGCGACCCAGCCGGTTCAGGTGCAGCCGGCGCAGCCCGGGACAACGGCCGAGGAACAGACCGGCGAATCGAACACCGCTCGACGCCGGCGCCGCAGACGGCGTGGACGTCGCGGTGGCCGCAGCCGCACACCCGGCGAGGCGATAGCAGGAGGAGGCGCGCCGACGGACGTCGCGTCGCCAGAAGATTCCGGCACACCGCCACATGGCGACCCGACCGCTGATGCCGCGTCGAACGACACGTCCGACGCAGATTTCGACGACGATCCGGCCGGCGCCGGCGACGACAGGGACGACTCCGGCGAAGAGCCGGATCCCTCAGCGCAGTGAAGCTCGCTGTCGTGGTGCAGCGCTACGGCGCGGACATCAACGGCGGCGCCGAGCTGCACGCCCGCTACGTCGCGGAGCACCTGTCCCGGCACGCGGCCGTGGACGTGCTCACGACGTGCGCGCGCGACTACGTGACGTGGCGCGATGACTTTCCGGCCGGAACGGAGATCGTGAACGACGTCCCCGTCCGCAGGTTCCGGGTCGATCAGCCACGCGATCCGCACGTGTTCGGCCGCTGGTCCGAGCACGTGTTCAACCACTCGCATTCGTTTCTCGACGAGCTGAAGTGGCTGAGCGCCGAGGGGCCGAAAAGCACCTCTCTCCTGCGGCATCTCCACTCGGCCGACGCAGGCTACGACTACGTGTTTTTCTTCAGCTACCGCTATTACCATTCGTACCATGGCACGAAAGCCATGCCGTCGCGCGCGATCCTCGTTCCGACCGCGGAGCGCGACGAAGCCATCGGCCTGGCTTTGTCGCCCCGCATATTCCGCGGTGTCCGCGCGCTGATGTACAACAGCCCCGAAGAGAAGCGGCTCATTCAATCTGTCTCGAACAATCACGAGGTTCCCGCGGTCGTGGTGGGCATCGGATCGGATATTCCACCGCGGCCGCAGGGGGAGCGGTTCAGGCAGAAGTATGGGATTGAGGGACGCTTTGCGCTCTACGTCGGCCGGATCGATCAGAACAAAGGGTGCAAAGAGCTGTTCACGTTCTTCCTGAGGGGACTGGACGCGCTCCCCAAGGGACTCCAGCTCGTCCTCATCGGCAAAGAAATGCTGCCGATCCCCGATCATCCAAGGATCCGCCATCTCGGGTTTCTCGATGATCAGGACAAGTTCGACGCGCTGGCGGCATCGGATCTTCTGTTGATGCCGTCCTACTATGAGAGCCTCTCGATGGTCGCGCTCGAGGCGTGGGCGCTCGGAAAGCCGGTGCTCGCCAACGGCAAGTGCGAGGTGCTGCGAGGCCAGTGCGTCCGCAGCCGGGCGGGCCTCTACTATGAGACGCAGGCTGAGTTCGTTGAAACGCTGCGTGCGATTTCCGAAAGCCGCGGCTTGAACGCGGCGTTCAGCGCGAACGGCCGCGAGTTCTTCCAGCGGCACTACGCATGGCCGGTGATCGAGCAGAAGTATCTCGACATCCTCGCGCAGGTGAAAGAACAGGACGCCCGGGGGATCAGCGGCAGCGGCATGGAGCCCGAGCCGGGCTGGTTCGCCAGACGCCGGAAGGATCTTCGGCCCGCGAACGTCGTCCTAGCCGACTTGCCATTCGGACCGGTGCTGAATTGAAGAAGCAGAAGATTCATCAGGTGTTGGCCACGCTCGGCTATGGCGATGCCATCGGCCACGAGGTGCTGGGCATTCAGCGCGTGCTGCGCTCGGCCGGTTTCGAATCGGACATTTTTATTCAAACGGCCGATCCGCGCCTCGAAGATCAGACCCGCGATTATCGCGACCTGATCCAGGAGAGCGACGCGACGAACATCCTGATCCATCATTTTTCCATCGGCTCGCGTGCGTCGCGCATCACCTACGCGCTGCCCGACCGCCAGATTCTGGTCTATCACAACATTACGCCTCCGGAATTCTTCGTCGACGTGCACGAGCAGCTCGTCGAGCAGTGTTTCAAGGGCCGCCGCGAGCTCAGCATCTATCCGGCCCGCGTCGATCTGGCGCTGGGTGATTCCGAGTTCAACCGCAAGGAGCTCGAGGCGCTCGGGTTCTCCCCCACCGGCGTACTGCCGGTCGTTCCCGACTTCTCGCGCCTCGATCTGCCGCCCAACGATCTCATTGCCCAGCAGTTCGACGACGACTGGACCAACATCGTGTTCGTCGGACGGATCATCCCCAACAAGCGCATCGAGGACGTCATCAGGTACTTCCACGCGTACCAGCGTCACTTCAACCCTCGGTCGCGCCTGCTGCTCGTCGGGTCGTACGGTGGATTCGACAAGTACCTCGCAATGCTGCACCAGCTCGCGTCGCGTCTCGGCGTGACCAACGTCCATTTCGTGGGCCACGTCTCCGACGCCGAGCTCTCGGCCTACTACGACGTCGCCGACCTCTTCCTGTGCGCGAGCGCACACGAAGGCTTCTGCGTTCCAATCGTCGAATCGTTCTACAAGGCGATTCCCGTGGTTGCCTACGGCGCGAGCGCGGTGCCGGCGACGATGGACGGCGCTGGCGTCCTCTATACGACCCAGGAGCCGCTCGAGGTGGCTGCGCTGATCGACGCGGTAATCGACGACGAGGATCTGTACGACCGTATCGTGCGCAAACAGGACGAGGCGCTCACGCGTCTGCGTGCAAAAGACTTTGATGGCACGCTGCTCCGATTCGTCGGCCAGGTACTGAACAGCCCGCGCAAGCCCGCGCCGCCGGTTGCCTGGGATTTCTGGGATCAGTTCCGGCTTGCCGAAGAGCTGTTCGAGCTGCAGCAGTACCGTCCTGCGATTTTCCGCGGCCTGCCGGCGAGCCCGGAGCCGAAAACCGGCCTGGTTGAGGAGAAGCGCTGATGCGCGTCAACCAGTGGGTGCCTGCCGCCCACAATGGAGATGCGATTGGCGACAGCGCCAGGCGGATGCGCGATCTTCTGAGAGGGATGGGCCACGACTCCGAGATCTTCGCCCTGACGATTGACGACGACTTGCGCCACGACATCCGGCCGTTCTCGGATCCGGCCGCAAAGCACGGCGATGTTACGATCTTTCACTACGCGCTGCCGTCGCCGATGTCGTCGGCGTTCGCGGCGCTGCCCCACGGCCGGGTGCTGCAATATCACAACGTGACGCCCGCGCAGTTCTTCGCCCCCTACGCGCCGGCGCTGTTCCGGCTTGCGTCAATCGCGCGTGAGGAGCTTGCCGGCCTGGCGCCTGCCTGCGAGCTGGCGCTCGGCGACTCCGAGTACAACCGCCGGGAGCTCGAAGACCTCGACTTTTCGAACACCGGCGTTCTTCCCATCGCGGTCAACACCGAGCGGCTCACAAATGCGCCGCCATCTCCGGTGCTCGAAGAGATTCTGGACGACGGCCTCGTCAATTTCCTGTTCGTCGGAAGAATCGCCCCGAACAAGAAAATTGAAGACCACATCAGGCTGGCCGAACAGTACAAGCGCTACGTGGACGCTTACTACCGCTTCATATTTGTAGGCCGCTATGACGTGGTGCCGCAGTACTATGCGACGATTCGCGCGCTGCTGTCCGAGTACAAGATGCTGGAGGATCGCTTCATCTTCACCGGTCCCGTTCCTGACGCCGAGCTCGCGGCCTACTACCGCGCGTCGAGCGTGTACGTCTCGTTGAGCGAGCACGAGGGGTTCTGCGTCCCTCTGGTCGAGGCGATGGCGATGGACGTGCCGGTGCTGGCATACAGCGCTGCCGCCGTTCCCGATACGCTCGGCGGCGCGGGTGTGCAGTTCGCGCCGAAGGATCTCGAATACGCCGCAGAGCTGCTTGGCATGCTGGCATTCGAGGAGAGCCCGCGCGAGGAAGTCCTGGCCGGCCAGCGGCAGCGGCTCCAACACTTCGGCGATCCCATCATCCAGCAGCGTCTGACATCGATTCTTTCTGGTTTCTGACCGCCACGCAGTGCGCATTGCCTTCATCGTCCAGCGATACGGCCAGGAGATACTCGGCGGGTCCGAATATCACTGCCGTTTGATTGCCGAGCGGATGGCCGGTCAGCACGACGTGGAGGTGCTGACCACCTGCGCTCGCGAATACATCACGTGGGCGAACGACTATCCTGACGGCACTCAGCAGATCAACGGCGTGACGGTGCGGCGCTTCGCGAACGCACGCACCCGCGATATCGATGCCTTCAACAAGTACTCCGAATGGATCTTCCACAACCCGCATACACACAACGATGAGCTATCGTGGCTGCAGCAACAGGGCCCGTGGTGCCCCGCGCTGATCGAGTACCTCGGGACACATGCGCACTCGTACGATGCGGTCATTTTTTTCACTTATCTCTATGCGCCCACGGTGCTCGGCCTCGACATTGCCGCCGAGCGCAGTATCCTCGCCCCGACCGCGCACGACGAGCCGGCGATCCATCTCGACATCTATAAAGAGATGTTTCAGCGGCCACGCGCGATCGCCTATAACACTGAGGTCGAAAAGGCGTTTCTCAAGAGGACGTTCGACATCCGGGCAGTCGCCGAGGAAACGGTTGGATGCGGCGTCGATCTACTCGATGGCGGTGCGACGCTGCCGCAGGCGAGTCGCAACGGCTTGCCTCGAGGACCATTCCTGCTCTACGGCGGGCGGATAGATCCAGGCAAAGGGTGCGACCAGCTGCTGGAATTTTTTGCGTCCTATAAAGACGAAGGCGGACCGGCCACGCTCGTGCTCATGGGCGCGAAGCTGATGCCGCTGCCGGACGTCCCGTGGGTGCAGTATGCCGGTCTGTTGTCCGAATCCGATCGCCTGCGTGCGCTCAACGCCGCGACCATTGTCGTCGTGCCATCGCCGTTCGAGAGCCTCTCGCTGCTCACGCTCGAGGGAATGGCTCTCGGCAAGCCGGTGGTGTGCAACGCACACGCGGACGTGCTGGTCGATCATTGCCGGCGCAGCAACGCTGGACTCTTCTATTCCAATCGTGAGGAATTCGCCGAGTGCATTCACGTGCTGCTCGCGAATCGCGAACTGTGCGAGCGAATGGGCCGGAACGGCAGAGCGTACGTGACGAACAACTACGCGTGGGATGTGATCATGGGCAAGTACGAAGCCCTGATCGCGGCGCTGCCGAAAGCATGACTGCCGGTGTCCTCCGCAAGCTCGTCTTCGCACTCATTTTCCTGACGTCATTCGGGATCTATCTGATGCGCGCGTCGAACAGCGGCGCGTTGCACGAGCCGCCGGAGACGGGTGACGGCCACGACTACGACGCGATCGCCTTCAACGTTTGGCAGGGGCAGGGGTTTGGCTACGAGTGGAGCAACGCCGACTGGCGGAAACCGTATGAAGGGATTCCGCGGTACCGGCTGCTCCTGAGCCGCCAGTCTGATTACTACCCAACCACGTATCGCCCACCGGCGATGCCGTACCTTCTCTCAATCGTGTACGCCGTCGCCGGCAGAAATTTCACGGCGTGGCGTGTCATCAACTGCGGCATCACAGCGGGTGCCGTCACGACTGCCGCCGTCATTTCTGCGCAGTTCGCCGGCATTCCTGCCGCGGTCATCGCAGCGGCCATCCTGCTCCAGAGCCGTGAGCTGACCCGCTATTCGGGCATGTTCATGACCGAACCGCTCGCCGCCCTCATGCTCGCGCTGCTCGCGTGGACCTGGGTGCGCAATGCGAAAGACGGCTGGACGATCACGCGCGCGATCACATCCGGCATCGCCATGGGAGGGCTGCTGGCGGCGCGCACGATATTCATCCTGACTACGCCGGTGTTGCTGATCCTGCCCGGCAGAGATCTGTCATTCGGGTCCCGATTCGCCTGGAAGACGAAGGCCATTTGCCTTGCCGTAGCGATCGTCGTGATCAGCCCCTGGTGGATTCGCAACATCGTCGTGCTCGATGCGTTCATGCCGCTCGGCACACAGGGCGGCATCAACCTGCCGATGGGGTTCGGACCCCGCGCGCTGCGGTCGCAGGGAATCTGGGCATCGAACCCTGGAGATGGCTGGCCGGAAATCGCGGCGTTGAACCTCGACGTCGTCACGTCAGAAGTCATGCTGGCGAAGCATCGGCAGAAGCTGGCAATCAATTGGATGATCGAAAACCCACGCCAGGTGCTTTACCTGATGTGGCTGCACGTATCGCAGGAATTGAAGCCCGGACGAGACCTCTACTCCCAGTGGCTGCTGCCCGCTGCCGCAATTTCAGCGCTCGTGCTGTGGAAGTTTCCGGGAGTGTGGGTGCTGGCGATGATGGTCTGCGGCAATATTCTGAGTGTCGCGATGACCTACAGCGCCGGTGGCCGTTTCATGGTTCCTCTGCAGCCACTGCTCGCTGCCCTTGTCGCAGCGGCACTCGTCTACCTGCCGAGTCAGGCCCTGACGTTCGTGCGCGGCTCGTCGGCCGCAAGGCCGCGCGCATCGGCCTGATGAGCGAGGAACCACCGGTAGGTGGACTCGATTCCCGTGCGTAGCGGCAGCTTCGGCGTCCAGCCGAGCTCGCGGAGACGGCTCACGTCGAGCAGCTTGCGGGGTGGGCCATCCGGCCTGGACGCATCGAAGACAATCCTGGCCTGCGGATAGACGACGTCTCGGACCATTTCGGCGAGCTCGCGGATGCTGAGATCGTCGCCGGTCCCGACGTTGATGTGGTCTTCGCCGTCGTAGTGCTCCATCAGGAACACGCACGCCGACGCCAGGTCGTCGACGTGGAGGAACTCGCGGCGAGGACGCCCGCTTCCCCAGACAGAGACATCGCTTGCGCCGGACAGCTTCGCATCGTGAAACTTGCGCATCAGGGCCGGCAGCACATGCGAGCTGTTCAGATCGAAATTGTCGTTGGGGCCGTACAGGTTCGTCGGCATCGCCGAAATGAAGTTCCGGCCGTACTGACGGCGATAGGCCTGACAGAGTTTGATACCGGCGATCTTCGCCACCGCGTAAAACTCGTTGGTCGGTTCGAGCGGGCCTGCCAGCAACGCCCTCTCGGTCATCGGCTGCGCAGCCTCACGTGGGTAAATGCACGAGCTGCCCAGGTAGAGAAGCTTGCGAGTGCCGTAGAGGTGGCACGCATGCACCACCGTCGCGTGAATCATCAGGTTGTCGTAGATGAACTCGGCGGGGCGTGTGCTGTTTGCGAGAATGCCGCCGACCGTGCCTGCGACAAGGTAGACCGTCTCCGGCCGATTTGTTCTGAACCACTCGTTGACCGCGGATTGGTTGCGGAGATCGAGCTCATCCCGCGTGGCCGTCAGCGGCCTGATCCCGTCCTGCTCGAGGCGTCTGACGACGGCAGAGCCCACCAGGCCGCGATGACCTGCGACGAAGACCGTCGAATTGGCACGTTCCGGCAAGACTGTGTGCTCCGCTTATCGCAAACTGCCGAATTTGATCCGTAGAAGTCCGGTCATCGACATTCGAAACAGAATGGCTCCGTCGCGAAAACGCCGGATGTTGGTCGTTCCGTACGTCCGGGCCCGGTAATACACGGGTATGTCGATTATACCGGTACCAAGTACGGCAGCCGGGAAGAGCAGCTCGAAGTCACCGAACGGATCGAAGTCGCCGAAGTCGCTCCGCCATCGCACGAACCGCTCGTAGTCAAGCCGTGACACGAGCTTCGTCCCACACAGACTGTCACCCAGCCGGACGTCGAGCACGAAGCTCAGGAGCTTGGCGAAGAACACGTTGCCAAGCCTGTTGAGAAATCGCATCGCCTCGCCTTCCATCGGATAGACGAGGCGCGTGCCGTTCACGAAATCCGCCGCTCCCTTGCAGTAGGCATCGAAGAACCGCGTCAGCCTCTCCGGCGGCATCGTCAGATCGGCATCGAGAATCGTGAGCACGTCCCCCGTCGCCTTCGAGAATCCGAGCCGGACCGCGTCGGCTTTTCCTTTGCCCACTTGCTGGAAAGCGCGGACGCGCAGAGCATTCCGGCCGTCCCACACTGGCATGACTCGCTGAATTTCTTCCCAGGTGCCGTCGCTCGAATGTCCCTCGACGTAAATCACTTCCGTAGGCGCACCGAAATCCGGCATGCGGCGCAGGGCATCTTCGATGTTGCCCCGCTCGTTGCGGGCGGGGATGACGATGCTGAGGGATGGCCGATCGCGATCAGATGCGATGACGGGCCGAAGGACCGCGACGGTGACGAGCGAGAACCAGCGGAGTCCGGGGACCGCCGGCATCGCGACGTTCAACAACGATCCGAGCCCGAAGAAATGCCACGGCAGGTACGCAACCGGCCGCAAACGGACGACGTCGAACCCGCCGAGCCGGGCCAGCTGCTGGAGGTCTGCCTGGGTGATGAACGTGACGATCGGCGGTCCCTGACGCAAGCCGAGTCGATCGGCCAGGCGGAACAACCACGAGAAATACGAGTTATAGAGCGCGACGATGACGCGCCCCCGCCGCCTCAGATGAGGCCGGACGAGTTCAAGCAGCCCCTGGACGTCCGTCGAGTGATTGAAATTTCCGTTGAAGAGGATCACATCAACGGCATCCGGGCCGGCGGCGATCGCCGCGAGGCTCCCGGACTCAGCGGTCTCTTTGCGAGGCGCGTCGATCGCGTCGAGCAGCATTCCCGTGTCGCTCGGCAGCGGGTCGACGTGGACAACGCGATCGGCGTAGCGAGTGATTCGGGAGATTTCCCGCCCGACCAGGGCGTAGGTCCATCTCCTCAGGTGACGGGAAAGTGCGAGACGCAAACGGCAAATGCTAGCATACACATGATTACAACGTGCGGATCGCGTTCATCGTCCAACGATACGGGACAGAGATTCTCGGCGGACCGGAATATGCGTGCCGTTTGACGGCGGAACGCCTCGCGGAGCGTCACGCAGTCGATGTGTTGACGACGTGCGCGCGTGAGAATGTCAGCTGGAAAAACGAGTACGCCGAAGGCGCAGATCGCGTTCGTGGCGTCACCGTTCGACGATTTGCGAACTCGCAAACGCGCGACATCGCCGACTTCAACGGTTATTCCGAGTGGATTTTTGAGAACGCGCACAGCGCTGCCGACGAAATGGAGTGGCTGAAGCGGCAGGGGCCCTGGTCGCCCGGGCTGATCGATTACCTCAAGCGGCATCATAAGCAGTACGACGCGCTCATCTTCTACAACTATTTGTACGCTCCGACTGTGCTGGGACTGCAAGTCGATCCGGGTCGCAGCATCCTTGTTCCTGCCGCTCACGATGAACCTCCGGTTCATCTCGGGATTTACCGCGATGTATTCCGTCTGCCAAAGGCGATCGGCTATCTGAGCGACCCGGAGCGCCTCTTCGTCACGCAGCGGTTCGAGCGCACCGCCACCATCGAAGAAACGATGGGATGCGGCGTCGACCTGCCGCCGCATCACGCGTACCCGAGAGCAGCCGGACAGCCCGAATCACTCGAGCAGGGGCAAAGCACGGATGCGCCGGGCGTGGAGAACGACGACACCGCCGGCGAAAGCGGCCGCTTTCCGTCCCACGTCACGTCCCGGGGAGCGAGCTTCAAACGCCGCCACCGCATCCACGGGCCATTCGCGCTGTACGGCGGGCGCATCGATCCGGGCAAGGGCTGCGAAGAGCTGATCGAATACTTCAGCACGTACGTCGCCGCCAATGGTGACGCGGCGCTGGTCCTCATGGGGCTGAAGCTCATGCCGCTTCCAGAGGAACCGTTCATCAATTTCGCCGGCATGCTGTCCGAACGGGAACGCCTGCAGGCACTTGAAGCCGCGACGGTGGTTGTGTGCCCGTCGCCCTACGAGAGTCTCTCCCTGATCGCGCTCGAAGCGCTCGCCGTCGGCACCCCGATCCTGTGCAACGCGCGCAGCGAAGTTCTGGTCGATCACTGTCTCCGCAGCAATGGAGGGTTGTTCTATCGCGACCGCGAGGAGTTCGTCGAATGCCTGAAGCTGCTCGTCTCGGACGAGCGGCTCCGCGCGGGGATGGGGCGATCGGGCCGCGAGTACGTCCGGAGAAACTACCGGTGGGATGTCGTCCTGGGAAAGCTCGATCGTATGATGGCGAAGCTCGATAAGGACAAGGACAGGAGTAACGAAAAACGAAGAGCGAAGAACGAATAGAGATCGTTCCGCAACGATCTCGGTTCGATTGTCGTTTTTCGTTCTTCGTTACACCTCACTCAGGCACTGTCACGGCCTCTCCCACTCTTTCGCTATTTTCATGCTCCACTCGCGACGACTCCGAGCGCTTTCGCCGCGGGCGAATGTCATAGCGCTTGATCATCTCGTTGAGCGTCGTCGGCTTGATGTGAAGCAGCTCTGCCGCGCGCTTCTGCACGCCGCCGGCCGCTTCGAGCGTCGACTCGATCAACCGCTTTTCGAAGTCGGTGATCACGTCCTTGAACGAGATCCCCTCCGGCGGGACGACGAAACGCGGCATCTGGAAGATTGTCGGCCGGCCGATGTGATCCGGCAGCAGATCCGGACCGATTCGGCGACCCGTTGACAGGACGACCGCGCGCTCGATCACGTTCTCGAGCTCGCGGACGTTGCCGGGCCAGTCGTACGACATGAGGATATCCAGCGCATCCGGCACGAGCTCGAGATCGGGCTTGCGGTTCTCCTCGCCGTACTTCTCGAGGAAGTGCTGCATCAACAGAGGGATGTCGTCCTTGCGATCCCGCAGCGGCGGGAGGACGACATTGACGACGTTCAGCCGGTAGAACAGATCCTCGCGGAAGCGCCCTTCCTCCATCGTCTTCTTCAAGTCGACATTCGTGGCGGCGATGATGCGGACGTCCACCTTGATGACTTCCATGCCGCCGAGGCGCATGAACTCCCGCTCCTGCATCACGCGCAGCAGCTTGGCCTGCGTCTCGAGGGGGATGTTGCCGATCTCGTCGAGGAAAATGCTGCCCTTGTCGGCAAGATCGAACAGGCCCTTCTTCGGATACACCGCTCCGGTGAAGGCGCCTTTGACGTGCCCGAAGAGCGTCGATTCGAGGAGGTCGGGCGGCAGGTTGCCCGAGTTCACCGTCACGAACGCGCGATCCTTGCGCTGCGAGTGCATGTGCACGGCGCGCGCCACCAGCTCTTTGCCGGTGCCGCTCTCGCCCTGAATCAGGATGGTGGATCGGCTGGGGGCAGCCTGAATGATTAAGTCGAACACCCGACGCATCGAGGGGCTCCGCCCGACGATGTTGTCGAAGTGGCTGTACTGCTCCTGGATGTTCTGCCGCAAGGTCCGGTTCTCGTTGACCAGGCGCCGGCGCTCGAGCGCGTTCTTGATGACGACCATCACTTCGTCGTTCTTGAACGGCTTCGTGATGTAGTCGAAGGCGCCGCGCTTCATCGCGGTAATCGCGTTCTCGACCGAGGCGAACGCGGTCACCATGATGACGGCGAGCTCGTCGTCCAGCTTCTTCAGCGATTCGAGTGTCGTCATCCCGTTGATACCCGGCATCATCACGTCGACGATGGCCGCATCGAACGGGATGTTGCGCGCGAGCTCGATGCCTTCCTCGCCGCTGGCGGCGAGGCGCACCGTGTAACCCTCGCCCTTGAGCAGGGTCTCGAGGATCTCGCGCATGATTTCTTCGTCGTCGACTACGAGAATCGAGCCGTTTTTTTGCATAATCTCACCTAGTTCCTTGGGCACCCGGACGCGCGGCGGCGACTGCTACCGGCAGAGACACCGTGAACCGCGTGCCCTGCCCAACCGCGCTCTGGCATGTCAGCGTGCCCTCGTGCTCGCGGACGATGCCGTATGTAATGGACAGGCCGAGGCCGGTCCCCTTTCCGATCATCTTGGTCGTAAAGAACGGATCGTAAATTCGTGACAGTTGCTCGCTCGGAATACCGAGCCCGGTGTCGCCGACTACGGCCAGGACGTGGCCATCCTCGATCCGCGTTTCCACGGACAGCCAGCCGCCCTTCGGCATCGCATCGCGCGCGTTCAGGAACAGATTCAGGAACACCTGCTGCAGCTTGTGCTCGATGCCCGCCACAAGCGCGGGCGGCGGGCACAACTCGCGCCGAACCTTCACTTTGCCCGCCACGAGCTGCGGCTCGAGAAGCGACAGCACATCGCTGATGACCGCATTGAGGTCCACGAGCGCTATCTCGTCGGCGCTCGCCCCGCCGGAGCGCGACAGGTTCAGCAGGCCGTTCACGATCTTTGCGGCGCGAAACGTCTGCTGTTCGATTTTCTCGAGCATCCGCGTCTTCGGGTCGTCCGGATCGGCGTTGCTCAAGAGCATCTGCGTGAAGCTCGAGATGCCGGTCAGGGGCGTATTGACCTCGTGAGCGACGCCGGCGGCGAGCAGACCGACCGACGCCATCCTGTCGGAAATCTGCAGCTGCTCTTCGAGGTGCACCCGCTCGGTGACATCCTCGATGATGATGATGTTGCCGACCGTCGACATGTTCGCCTGGCCGCTCGGCGCTCGCAGCGGGGCCGTCGCGATGTTGACGCGGATGCGTTCTCCGGCCTTTGCCGCCCGGCCGGCGAGCGGCACCCGGAAGAGCGACGCGCCGTTGGGTGAATCGCGTTGCGCCGCGCGCAGAGCCTCAATGAATGGGCCGTCGAACACCTCGTCGAGCTTGTGGCCCCTCGCGTCGACATCGGACACACCGTAAATTTCGGCGAGCGCTCTATTCCATCGGACGATTCGACCGTTCAGGTCTTCGACGACGAGGCCGTTGTCGAGCGACTCGACGATGTTCTCGTTGAATTCCTGCAGGCGCTGCAGCTCGCCCGCTTTCACCTGGAGCTGTCGGTACAGCCGGCCGTTCTCGAGGGCCGTCGCGACGTGGCTGCCGACCGCCGCCAGCAGACCCATGTCTTCGCTGCTCAAGGGCTCTCCCTGGCCGCGCTGGCCGAGCGCCAGCACCGCGATGGTTCCGCCCTTCGACACGCATGGGACGAAATAATGAACGCCGCGCACGCGCCAGAACGCGAGCTCCTCGACAGGAAACGCGCCGTGGAGCCGCGGGTCGTCGAGCGACAGCGCAATTCCATCGGCCAGGCTCGCGGCGAACTGCGAATGGCGGCCCAGGCCCGTCACCGCGAGGTCGCCGAAGCCCTCCACCCGAATCACCTCGTAGTCGCCCGAACCTTCGTTGACGAGAAACAGCGCCATGCGGTCGATGACGAACGTCTCGCGAATTCGCGCCACGAGGCGTTCGCTGAGCCGATCGAGATCGAGGTCGCTGTTCAAATCGCGCGCGAAGCCGACGAGCGCGCGGCGGTAGTCGTACTTGTCGCGATAAAACGCGCGGTCGAGCGCATTCTGGATGGCGCTCTTCACCGGGCTGAACAGAAGCACGACCACAATCGTCGCGAGCATCGCGATGATCATGTTGTGGCGCACCGCGGCGTCGAGAAACACGATGCCCGCCAGCCGCAGCAAGGTCGCGTAAATCGTGAAAATGGCGAGGATCACCGCCGTGTACACGAGGCTGCGCTTGACGATGACCTCGACGTCCATCAACCGGTAGCGGATGAGTGCTGAGGCGAACGCCAGCGGCACGAGGCTCAGCGGGATGACCGAGAGCTCCATAGGCAGCGACACGCGGAGGCCGAGCGCGTATGGAATCGCGTACCCGATCGCAAACGGCCCGGCGCCGAATGCCGTGCCCCAGATAATCCAGCGAAGCTGCCGCCGCGCGGTGGCCGATCGGACGTCATCCATCGCGCGCGTCAACACCACCAGACCGGAGATCATGAACAGCGACAGGTAGAGCGGCTCGATCTGATCGAGCACCGTCAGCACGCGCGAGTAGAACTGCGTGTCGTGCGGCAGACGGCCGACCGCCACCACGTTCGCGGCAAACAGCAGCCCGGCGGGCGCGTACAACAGCGCGAGGAGCCGCTGCCCCGGTCCACGCAGCCACGCGCTGGGACGATCGGGAAACGCCAGCGTGAAGTGCAGGAAGAGCGGCCCCAGCAACAGGGTGGCCACACAATCGGCCCAGTAGAAGTAGTAGTCGAGGCGATCGAGCCGGCTGAACGAGAACGTCAGCGTGCCGAAAAACGCCAGACAGAGCCAGAAGAAATGCAGCGTCGCCGGGTCGTTCGGGCGCCGCAGCCGGACGGATGCGCCGACAAGCAGCGTGAAGATACCGATCGCCGCGCCGATGATGTAGAGGGTTGGATTGCCGGTCGGGACCGGCGCCACTTCGACGTTCAGCATCTGCTGCTCGCCGAGACGAAGCACGGTATAGGACAACTGATCGTCCCGGGTCGCGCGGGCGAGCGCGACCTGGATGTCTTCGACCGTCTCTACCGGGGCGCCGTCGATGGCGATGATCACATCGCCGGGCCGGATGCCGGCCGCCATGGCGCCGCCACGCGCCGCCACGTCCGTGGCCGTGACGCCTTCCGGGCGGGCCTCCCACAGCACGCCGTCCTCGAGTTGGTGCGACGTGGCGCGCACGGCGATGTTCAGCGCGCCAAAACACAGCAGCACACCCACCAGGGCGAAGAGGCCCCAGCCAGCCAGCGGACGCCGTTGCGTTCGATGGGTCTGATCTTTCATGGGTTTACCGCATGAGGGGGCGTCTTCGAGACTGCAAACGCTATACCCCTATCGGATGATGCAGAAATGGCCACAATTCATTGACTTACAGCAGCTTATCGGTTTGAAGACCGAATAAATCCATGCCAATGGACAGAAAAATCCAAAGACTTGAATCTATTGTAGGTGGGAGAGGGGGTTAGAACCTAACCTGCAGGCCGCCGACGATGCGCTTCGGCGCCCGGATCGCGAAGACTTCGTCGTAGACCGACGAGTCGGCGTCGACCTCGCGGAACATGTTGCGGACGTCCACCAGGGCTTCCCAATCCGCGTTCGAGAACCGCAGGAACGGAAGCGACTGATTGACGCGAATGTTGAACCGCGCGTTCGAGCTCGATCGCATCAGCACGTCCGGTTCGCCGTTCCAGAAGCCCGTGTTCACGCGGTACTTCGCGTAAACGCGCGTCGCCGTCTGCGGGATGGTCGCTTCGATTGACGTCTGGAGGTCGTGGATCCGCTCGCTCCCGGCCACAGGGATGGAGCGGACAGCCCGCGCGATGGACATATCAGACGAGGGATCCCAGAACGCCTCTGTCACCGTGTATTCGAGCCTGCCGCGCGCGTAGCCAGCCACTTCGTGCGTCATCGCCGCACCCCAGCCTCGCGAGTCGATGTTGCCGGCCGTGGCGACGTAGTAGTGACCGAGAGCGGCTTCCGCGCGCCCTGGCAGCGTGTCGAAGATCTCGATGAGCTGATTATCGATGCGCTGCTGGAAGCCGCGCACCGACACGGTGATGCCGGACGCCAGATCGCGCTCGAGCGATATCTGCAAGTGGCCCACCTGCTCGGGAGTGAAGCGGCCGTCATACGCGAGCGACGAGAAGGTGCGCTCTGGCGGGAGCCACACACCTGTCACCGATGGCGCGAATTCCTCCGCCCCGGGCACGAGCGCCTTGCGCGACGCGAGCGCTTTGACGCGGAAACCAGGCCCGGGCACGGTAATGCTGAAACGGGGGCTCCAGACACCGGGGCCGCCGAGATAGTCGTACCGCGCATAGCCTGTCCCGTAGCCGAGGACGAGGCGGGGCGAGACCGTCCACTCGTCGTACCCGTACACGCTACCCACATTCCTGGCGCTGTCCCGTATCGCACCGACCGCGGCCACATTGCCACCGTCGTACCGCTGGGTGCTGTACGACAGTCCCAGATCGTAGGCATGGTTCGCCGAATCGATCGACTTATATGAACCGGCGACGATCCACGATGACAAATCGCCTTGCGTCATCGCGCCTTGCATCGACCACGCGCCGCCGGCCGCCTGGGTATTGACGGACACAAATGCCACGCTGCGAGGACCACGGTCGCTGAAGATTTCTTCCGTTCGATCGAACGACTCGATCGTCATCAGGTTCAACTGTCCCGACAGCGGGAGCTCGCTGAAGAACGCGATCGGCATGAGCGCGGCGTTTGACGGACGGCTGAACCAACGCTCGTCCTCGCGGTTCGCCGCCCAGACCGCGTCCGTCGAGACGTCCTTGAGGATGCTGCGCGGCAAGTGACGGAGGCGCCACGCGGTTTCTCCCTCCTCGGCCGCCTCGTCTTCAGTGGCCCGCGACGGAGACTGCACCGCCGTGCCGTCCGTGACGTTCGCAGTGTCCTGCTGAGCGGCGAGCCCAAACCCGGCGAGCTGCGTCACCTGAACGGCGGACGTTTCGGCGACGGGCTCGGTGAGCGCGACAGGTGCTTTTTCCGCGCGCGCGTCCTGAAGCTGAATCTCGGGAATGGAAACTTTTGAGGTCGTCAACTGAATCGTGCGCCCGCGCGACTTGAAGAAGCCGCGCGAGTGCACGCTGAGAATGTACGGACCGTACGGAAGCTCGCGCAACGAGTATCGTCCGTCGCGATCTGTTGCGGCCGCGGCTGTCGTTCTGCCCACGACCGAGACCATCGCGCCGACGACGGGACGATTCGCGTTGTCGAGCACCCGGCCTTCGATGATGCCTGCCGGGAATGTGGAGCGGCCTGACCGGTTATCCTTCGCGGGAGCCTGCGCGTACGCAGCTGGGGCGAGCACGAACGCCGCGATTGCCGCCGCAGGGATCCATCGGATCATAATCCCCCGCTCCACCCCGGCCCGAAGGCCGGTACTCTTCGCACTACGACACAGTAAACGGCACGCTTCTCGTGATCGTCTGGCTGTTCGTCTTATCGGTAACTTTGATCTCCAGCCGATAATCGCCCGGCTTGAACGCATCCTTCACGGGAATTCCCTGGCCGACGAACACCTGGTGCCCCTGGTTGAGATCGAACTGTCCCGGAAGCGAGGTCGCATTGAATGACTGCGTTGCCAGCTTCGTGAACGGTTTTTCCTCAGTTCCACGGTGGAAGAAGTACTCCACATCCAGGTCGGGTTTTCCGCTTGCTGCGACACCTTCATTGTAAATGAAAAACACGAACATGAGCTCGCCGGACATCGGAATCGGCGCCCCAAACGACGGCACCACTCGGTAGCCGGAAATCGTGAACGGCTGCTCGAGCTGCTGCAGGCCGGTCAGCTGTTCCGGAGCCGGATCCAGCGCTTTCGCCAGGATCACGCTGCTCGTCGTCAGCCCCGCGTTCATTTCGGGGACGGTGAGGGGCTGCGCCAGCACCACGGATTTGGGCTGCTGCTTGCGGTCTTTGGGCTGCCGCTCGCGCATGGCGACGTAGAGCGTGTAATCGCCCGGTGACAATTCCAGCGCGCGGCCCAGCTCCGCCGCATCTCCCACCGTGGTCAGATTTTTCTCGGTCAGGAAGTAGACATCGGCGAACGGCCAGGTCGCCTCCACGCCCTTGGTCTCTGCGCCCTTGCCGGCGGCGGCTGGGGCGGCTGCGGCTTCCCCTTTGCGAACCGCGCGCACGTACATCGTCACCGGGTAGGAGCTGAACGTCCCGCCGCTCACTTCGAGCATGTACGGGATGTAGACGTTCTTGGCCGACTTGAGGAAATGGTTCTTGAACGTGAGCTTGAGGTCGGCGGGGGCGGGCTGCTTGCCTGCCATGACCGCATCGACGAGCTCGTTCAGCGCGACGTATTCTTTCCGCTCATCATTACTGAGCTTTCTCTGCTGCTGTTCTGGGGCCGGTTGCTTGTCTTGCGCGTTGGCAGGAACCGAAATGGAGGCGGCGAGGGCCAGTGCGCTGGCGGCGGCAAAAACGCGACAGAAACTCATCTCGAAAACTCCTCTTAATTCCAAGAAAACCAATCAAACGTGGAATTCACGATGATAGGACGGCGCTGCGAATCAAGTCAAACTGGTTGCGTCCGAACCCTTTCTGATCAAGGGTTTTAGGCGTGGTCGACGACTCGCTGGTGATTCTGCTCGCGGGCGGAGCGGGAGAACGTTTGTACCCGCTCACGAGAGACCGTGCCAAACCGGCCGTATTTTTCGGCGGGCCCTACCGCATCATCGACTTCACGCTCAGCAACTGCATCAATTCGGGCCTGCGCCGCATCTTCATCGCCACGCAGTACAAGTCGCTCTCGCTGAATCGCCACATCCGCATGGGCTGGAGCATCGTCTCGGAAGAGTTGGGCGAGTTCGTCGAGATTCTGCCGCCGCAGAAACGCGTCAGCGAGCACTGGTACCAGGGCACCGCCGACGCCGTCTACCAGAACCTGTATTCGATTGTGCAGGAGAACGCGCGGCACGTGATCGTGTTGTCCGGCGATCACGTCTACAAAATGGACTACGCGAAGATGCTGCGCTTCCATAGGGAGCGCGGCGCGGGCGTGACGCTTGCGGCGATCGAGATTCCGATCCAGGAAGCGTACCGGTTCGGGGTGTTGTCGGTCGATGAACAGGACAGGGTGACCGGCTTTATCGAAAAGTCGAAAAACGCGCCGACGGTTCCGGGCTCTCCCGACCTGGCGCTGGGGTCGATGGGCATCTACATCTTCGACACCGATGTGCTGCTGAAGGCGCTCGAAGCCGACGCGGTGAAGCCGTCCAGCCACGACTTCGGCAAAGACATCATCCCTGCGCTCATCACCGAGCTGCCGACCTACGCGTATCGCTTCTACGACGAGAACAAAAAGGAATCGAAATACTGGCGCGACATCGGCACGCTCGACGCGTTCTTCGACGCGAACATGGATCTCTGCGGGGTCGATCCGGAGTTCAATTTGTACGACCCGGAGTGGCCGATGCGCACGTATCAGCCGCAGGCGCCGCCGGCGAAGTTCGTGTTCGCGGAAAAGAGCCGCCGCGGCGAGGCCCTCGACTCGATCATCTCGCCGGGCTGCATCATTTCGGGCAGCCGCGTTGAAGGCAGCGTGCTCTGCCCGAACGTGCGCGTGCACAGCTACGGCGTCATCGAACAGAGCATGCTGATGCCGGGGGTTCGTGTGGGCCGACACGCACGGATCCGCCGCGCCATCATCGACCGCGACGTGCTGATCCCCCGCGGCGCGGTCATCGGGTTCAACCCCGAAGAAGATCGAAAGCGACATACTGTAACGGACCTCGGAGTTGTCGTCGTCACGGAAGACGACGATCCGCTTGTTGAGCCCATCAGCGAAGAAGCGCTCCGCATCGAAGCCGAAGACGACGGGAGATAAATCTTGAAAATCGCGAGCGTGCGTGGAAGAGAAATTCTGGATTCTCGTGGAAATCCCACTGTCGAAGTCGATATCGCGCTTGCGAGCGGCGCGTTTGGCCGTGCCGCCGTGCCCTCAGGCGCGTCGACGGGCGAGCGCGAGGCGCTCGAACTGCGCGACGGAGATAAGAAGCGTTACCTCGGTAAGGGCGTCCTTCAGGCCGTCGCGAACGTGAACGGCGAGATCGCCAAGGCCGTCACCGGCGGCGAGTTCACTCAAGGCACGCTCGACAAGGCGATGATCGATCTCGACGGCACCCCGACCAAGAGCAGGCTGGGCGCGAACGCCATCCTCGGCGTGTCCATGGCTGCCGCGCACGCGGCGGCAGCGGAGGCGAAGAAGCCGCTGTACGCACACCTCTCTGAAGGCAGCGGCGAGCGCCTGCTTCCGGTGCCGATGATGAACATCCTCAACGGCGGCGCGCATGCCGACTCGAACGTCGACGTGCAGGAATTCATGGTGATGCCCGTCGGTGCGTCGAGCTTCGCCGAAGCGCTGCGCACGGGCGCCGAAATCTTCCACTCGCTTCGCGCCTCGCTGAAAAAGCGCGGGCTGGCCACCGGCGTCGGCGACGAAGGTGGCTTCGCGCCCAGCCTGAAATCGAATCGCGAGGCCCTCGACCTGGTGCTCGAAGCCGTCGCGAACGCCGGCTACAAGGCCGGCAGCGACGTGTTCCTGGCGCTCGACGTGGCGTCGAGCGAGATGTGGGACAACGGCCGCTACGTCTTCAAGAAGTCCGGTGAGCCTCCCCGCAGCATCGAAGACATGGTGGCGATGCTCGCCGATTGGGCCCGTCAGTATCCCATCGTCTCGATAGAAGACGGCGTGGCCGAAAGCGACTGGACCGGCTGGAAGCTGCTGACGAAGGAGCTCGGCGACAAGGTCCAGCTCGTGGGCGACGATGTGTTCGTCACCAATCCCGAGATCCTCAAGCGCGGCATCGCCGAAGGCGTAGGTAATGCGCTGCTCGTCAAAGTGAACCAAATCGGCACCATGACGGAGACACTCGAAGCGATGCAGATGGCCCGAGACGCAAATTACGCCCGCATCGTCTCCCATCGATCCGGTGAGACCGAAGACGTCACCATTGCGGACCTGGCGGTCGCAACCAACGCAGGACAAATCAAGACGGGATCGGCAAGCCGCACCGACCGTGTCGCCAAATACAACCAGCTGCTTCGCATCGAGGAAGCGTTGGGCAAGAACGGCCGGTACGCCGGGCGCGGAGCCATCCGTCAGCTCGCGCCGCGTTCATGAACCATCGGGGCCCGCTCGTCCTCGTCGTGCTCGATGGGTGGGGCCTGCGTGAAGAGCGCGCCGGCAACGCCATCAAGCTGGCGCGCACGCCGACCTACCTCGAGCTGCTCGATCGCTTCTCGCATTCGTCCCTCCAGGCGTCAGGCGAGTACGTGGGCCTCCCTCAAGGACAAATGGGCAACTCGGAGGTCGGTCACATCACGATGGGCGCCGGCCGCGTCGTCTACCAGGACCTGACGAGAATCGACAAGAGCATCGCGGACGGCGATTTCTTCCAGAAGCCCGCCCTCGTCGAGGCGATGGCGCGGTGCCAGGGCGACGCGCATGCCCTGCATCTCGTGGGCCTCGTGTCACCGAACGGCATCCACAGCCACACGCGCCATCTGTACGCGCTCATCGACATGGCGGCGCGCCACAAGCTGACGCGCGTCTACGTGCAGGGGTTTACAGATGGACGGGACACGTCGCCAAACGGCGGCGCCGGCTTTTTCGGCGAGCTCGAGCAGGTCATGAGCAAAGCAGGAACCGGACGGGTCGCCTCCGTGGGAGGACGCTACTACGGGATGGATCGCGACAACCGGTGGGAGCGCACGACGAAAGCGTACGACGCGATAGTGAGCGGACGAGGGCCTCGCGGCCGGTCTGCGGTCGAGTACATACGGAAGTCCTATGAGGCCGGCATTACCGACGAGTTCGTCGAGCCAGGCACGATCGTCGACGCGAACGACCAGCCGATTGGACCGATCCGCGACGGGGACAGCGTCATCTTCTTCAATTTCAGATCCGACCGCGCGCGGCAGCTAACGCGCGCGCTGGCGCTGGACGAGTTTGCCGGCTTCGAGCGGAATCCTCATCCAAAGATCGACATGACCACGATGACGCAGTACGACCGGACGTTTGCCTTCCCGGTCGTGTTTCCGCCGCAGTCCTTGAGCGGATCGTTTGCCGAAGTTATCGCCGCACAGCACCTGACGAACCTGCGCGTGGCGGAAACCGAGAAGTACCCTCACGTGAGCTACTTCTTCAACTGCGGTATCGAGAAGCCTTACCCGGGAGAAGACCGCATCCTCGTCCCGTCACCAAAGGTGCCGACCTACGATCTCCAGCCGGAAATGAGCGCCAAGGGGATTACCGACAACCTCGTCAACGACGTCGAAGGCCGGAAGCACGACATCATCATCTGTAACTTCGCGAATGCGGACATGGTCGGTCACACGGGAAAACTCGACGCCGCGGTGGCAGCCGTCGAAACCATCGACGCGTGCCTGGCCCGCATCGTCAAGGCGGTGCGCGACGCCGATGGCATCCTGATCGTCACTTCGGACCACGGCAACGCGGAAGAAATGTGGAACACGCAATTGAACGAGCCACACACGGCACACACGAGCAACCCGGTGCCGGTGATCGTCGTTCAGGATGTGAAAGGGATGCGGTTGCGGGACGGTGGTTCGCTGCGCGATATCGCGCCGACGATGCTTGGAATCTTAGGGGTGCCGGCCCCGAAGGAAATGACCGGGCAGGATCTGAGAATGCTGTAACGAAGAACGTAAAACGAAAAAGGAATAGAGCACCGTTCGAACGGCGGTCTATTCCTTCTTCGGTTTGCGTTTTTCGTTACTGGCTACTCTACTTCTTCTTTTTTAGGCTGCTCGTCCGACGCAATCCGCAGGGAGCGCAGGAATCGGCGGTCGTTGGCGGTCATGTCGAGTGCCTTCTTCGATGCGACGACTTTCGCCGGCGTCGGCACTTTGACCATCGCGCCGCCCTTGTCCGTGGGTGTGGTTCGATTGACGAAACCTACGACGGCCTCGAGCGTCACTTTCATTTCGAAACCTGCGGCGCGTGCTTTCTCGCGACACGCCTCTACCTGAGGATCATCTGCGACCGAAGCAGCAATGGCATCGGCAAGCTCTCGAGCCAGCCGGTTGACGATGTCATCCATTGTGATCCTCCTAAACGGGCCTGAGGCCCCTACACCTTGTGTGCCTGGGCGGACCTATCGCAATTGGATTCCTGCCTACACCATCCTCACGACAGGAATCTGTCCGCCGGACTCGTCATTTTTTAGAATATCGGACTCGGGAAACTACGAATGTAGGACGAGTTTCATTGTAGGGCCGCGTTTAGGCACTGTCAAGAACGCTTAGAATCGCAGTATCGCCTTATATGGTTGATTCTTCTCGCGTTCCGCCCGATCCAGAGACCTGGGATCCCGCCCGCGAACTGGGTGAGCCGGGCGAGTTTCCGTTTACCCGGGGCATTCAGCCCACGATGTACCGTGGCCGCCTCTGGACGATGCGCCAGTACGCCGGTTTCGGGACCGCGGCCGAGTCGAATCGACGGTATCGGCACCTGCTCGAGCAGGGCGTCACCGGCCTGAGCGTGGCGTTCGACCTGCCGACTCAGATCGGCTACGACTCAGACCACTCCCTGGCGGCCGGCGAAGTGGGCCGCGTGGGAGTGGCCATCGACTCCATCGACGACATGGGGGAGCTGTTCGACGGCATCCCCCTCGATCGCGTGTCCACGTCGATGACCATCAATTCGACGGCCATCATCCTGTTAGCGATGTACGTCGCCCTTGCCGAACGCCAGGGCGTCGATCGCGGCCGATTGTCCGGCACCGTACAGAACGACATCCTCAAGGAATATCTCGCGCGCGGCACCTTCATCTACCCGCCGCAGGCGTCGCTTCGGCTGGTCACGGACGTCTTCGCGTTTTGCGAGCGCGACCTGCCGCGGTGGAACGCGATTTCGGTGAGCGGCTACCACATCCGCGAGGCTGGAGCGACGGCCGTGCAGGAGGTCGCCTTTACGCTCGCGAACGGCATCGCGTACATCGAGGCGGGCCTGGCGCGCGGCCTGTCAGCCGAATCGCTTGGCGAGCGCATGTCGTTCTTTTTTGCCGCCCACAACGATTTTCTCGAAGAGATTGCGAAATTCCGCGCGGCGCGCCGGATGTGGGCGCGCGTCATGGCAGGACGATTCGGCGTGACCACCCCGCGGGCACAGCAACTTCGGTTTCATGCGCAGACCGCCGGCAGCACGCTGACGGCGCAGCAGCCTGACAACAACCTCGTTCGCGTCACGGTGCAGGCGCTGGCCGCGGTGCTTGGCGGCGCGCAGTCCCTCCATTGCAACGGCCGCGACGAAGCGCTCGCGCTCCCGACCGAGGAATCGGCCACGCTCGCGCTCCGAACCCAGCAGATCATCGCGTACGAATCGGGCGTCGCGAACACCGTCGATCCCGTGGGAGGCTCCTACGAAATCGAAGCCCGGACGAGCGAAATCGAGAAAGACGCGACGGCGGTCCTGAAACGCATCGAAGCGGCGGGCGGCACGCTCGCCGCAATTGAGTCCGGCGTCATCCAGCGCGAAATACAGGAATCGGCGTTCCGGACGCAACAGGCGATCGAGAGCGGCGCCTCGCCTGTCGTCGGCGTCACGAGATTTCAGACCGATGACACCGCCACGATTCCGATCTTCCGGGTCGACCCGGACATCGAACGCGCTCAGCGGGCCCGTGTGGCAGCCGTGCGCGCTACGCGAGACGCCAGGCAATGGCGCGCCGCGATCGAGGCGGTCCGCGACGCCGCGGGCGGTGATGCGAATCTCGTCCCTCTCGTCATCGCGGCAGTCCAGGCGAAGGCGACTGTCGGAGAAATCTCGGACGTCCTGCGCGACGTATTTGGCGAGGCGTCTCTTGTTTAGTTCGCGTACGATCGCCTCGCTGCGGAGATGAGCGAACCCACCACCCTGCTGCGAGTCCAGGATCTCACTACTACTTTCAAGATTCCCGGCGGCGGCGTCGTGCGGGCGGTCGATCACGTCAGCTTCGAGCTTCGGCGTGGCGAAACGCTGGGCATCGTCGGAGAATCGGGCAGCGGCAAGTCGATGACGGCGCTGTCTATTCTCCGCCTCGTTCAGCCGCCAGGCGAGACGCATGGAGGCCCCATCAGCTTCAACGGGCGCACCGACCTGCTCGAGCTCAGCGAGCGCGACATGCGGGCTATTCGCGGCGCCGAGATCGGCTTCATTTTCCAGGAGCCGATGACGGCGCTCAACCCGGTCTTCACGATCGGCGATCAAATCGCCGAAGCACTGCGGGTGCACAAGAAGGCCACGCGGAAGGGGGCGCGGGCGAAAGCGATCGAGCTGCTCGAGGCCGTCCGTATTCCGGACCCAGAGCGGCGTCTGCGCGACTACCCGCATCAACTATCAGGAGGGATGCGGCAGCGCGTCCTCATCGCCATCGCGCTGGCGTGCCAGCCTGTGCTGCTGATCGCCGATGAGCCGACAACGGCCCTCGACGTCACGATTCAGGCGGAGATTCTCGAGCTCCTGCAGGAGATGAAGGAACGATTCCGCCTCGCGCTGATGCTCATCACCCACGACCTCGGTGTCGTCGCCCGGCACGCAGACCGTGTCGCCGTGATGTATGCCGGCCGCATCGTCGAGCAGGGACCGATGCGCCAGATTTTCGATTCAGCGAAGCATCCGTACACACAGGGCCTTCTTGAGTCGATCCCCGGTGGAACGCCGGGCCAGCGGCTCCGCGCGATCGAGGGCACCGTTCCGAATCTCGCGAACCTGCCATCCGGATGCGCTTTCGAGCCGCGCTGCCCCCATCGGTTCGATCGCTGCCTGACGGCTCCGCCTCCGGCGTACGACGTCGGAGCGGGCCAGCGCGCGCGATGCTACCTCTACGATCCGAGCCGCGTCTGATGCCCCTGCTTCTCGAGGTACGGCACCTCGTCAAGGAGTTCTCCAGGCGTGAAGGCTTCTTCATGAAGCCCAGCGTCGTCCGCGCCGTGAACGACGTGAGCTTCAGCGTAGATGAAGGCGAGACGTTCGGCCTCGTCGGCGAATCGGGGAGCGGAAAGACGACGACCGGCCGCTGCATTCTGCGTCTGGTCGAGCCGACCTCGGGCGAGGTGCTGTTTCGAGGCGAGAGCGTGCTCGCCTATTCGCGCGACGAGATGCAGCGAGCGCGCCGGCAGATGCAGATCGTGTTTCAGGATCCGTACTCGTCGCTCAACCCACGCATGCGCGTGCGGCAGATCATCGAGGAGCCCCTGGTCATCCACAAGATGGGAAACGCGGAGTCCCGCATGGAGCGCGTGAAGGAGCTGTATCGGCTGGTCGGCCTCGACCCCGCGACGATCGATCGTTATCCGCACGAGTTCAGCGGCGGCCAGCGCCAGCGCATCGGCGTCGCCCGGGCTCTCGCGCTGGATCCGTCATTCATCATCGCGGACGAACCGGTGTCAGCGCTTGACGTGTCGATTCAGGCGCAAGTCGTCAACCTGCTGATGGATTTGCAGCAGAAACTCGGGCTCGCTTACCTGTTCATCGCGCACGATCTGCGGCTGGTCGAGCACATCTGCCGGCGCACCGCGGTGATGTACCTCGGACGGATCGTCGAAATGGGTAACACGGCGCGGCTTTTCAGTAACCCGCAGCATGCCTACACGAAGGCTCTTCTGTCGGCCATTCCGGTTCCCAACCCGGACCACAAGCCGGCACGGATCTCATTGAATCCGAAGGATGTCGATTTCGACGCGCCGCTCAGGGAAGTCGCGCCGGGGCACTTCGCGGCGGTAACGTAACGAAGAACACAAAACGAAAATCGAAAATCGATTCTCGCGACGCAAATTGCTATTCGTTTTTCGGTTTTCGTTCTTCGCTACGCTACCGTAGCTGTGCGGCGTGCGTCTCGGAGCGCACGTCTTTCTCGATCTGGCCGTCGCGGAGGCTGATCGTGCGGTGCGCATACGCGGCGACGTCTGCTTCGTGCGTAACGAGCACGATCGTGTTGCCCCCTTCGTGCAGGCGCGCGAACAGGCTCATGATCTCCGCACCGGTCTTCGAATCCAGGTTTCCCGTCGGCTCGTCGGCCAGCAGGATGGAGGGATTGTTCACGAGTGCGCGGGCGATCGCGACGCGCTGACGCTGGCCTCCCGACAACTCGTTGGGCCGGTGGCTCATGCGGCTGCTCAACTCGACCTTGTCGAGCGCCGCTTTCGCGCGCGTCTGCCGATCGAGCGCGGGCACTCCGGCATACACGAGCGGCAGCTCGACGTTGTGCAGGGCGGTTGCGCGAGGCAGCAGATTGAACGTCTGAAACACGAACCCGATTTCTTCGTTCCGAATGCGCGCCAGCTCGTTGTCGTTCATGCGCGCGACTTCCTTGCCGTTCAGGAGGTAGCTGCCCTTGCTCGGCGTGTCGAGGCACCCAACCAGATTCATCAGGGTCGATTTCCCCGAACCAGACGGCCCCATGATGGCGACGTATTCGCCGCGTTCGATGGAGATGGACACACCTCGCAGCGCGTGGATCTCCTCCTCGCCCATCAGGTATGTCTTCCACAAGTCGTGGGTTTCGATGAGTGCCATGGGAATGGATACGACGGCGGTCATCCGCCGGTTCCAATATTACATCTCACGGCGTCCGCGCTCCGACTCCCGGCCGCACGATCTCGACCCGCCGCGACCGGCCATCCGGCCCGGCAAAGACAACGGCGTCGGGCTCGATCGACTGCACAATGCCCGCCGGCACGCGGTCGCCAGGCCCCACGATTTGCCCGTCGACCCGCGCGAGGCGGCGGCTATCCGAAATCAGGATGCTGGTGACAACAGGCGTCGGAGCCGAAGTCGGTGGCGGAGCCCTGCGCTTTTCGCGAGCTCGTTCAGGCGGCGCCACAGCGGCCATGGGCGCGGGCGTCGCGACCGGCTGCCCCGGCGCAGCAGAGACGAGCAACGACACGTTCGCACGCGCCAATCCAGTCCCTGGCGAGACGGCCCCAATCTCCACGTTTGGAAGATCGATACGCGCCGGAAGCGCACGCAGGCTGCGAAGAAATCGGACAATCTGCTCGAGCCGCGCGTCAAACGTCACTCTCACAGGCGAACCAGCCGAGCCTTCAGCGCCTGTGGTTATGAAGAGATTGGACACACCGCCCACGGCAGGGCCGTTCAACATGTCAGTAACTACCCTAGCGAGATCGCTCGGGTGCTCTGCTCGCGCCGCACGCGCGGCAAATTCGTCGACGGCCGCCGCCTCAACGCTGCCCGCGGGCGTGCTCGTGGACGAACGCTGACGATCCAGTTCGGCAAGAGCGAGATCGAGCTCGTTACGGGCGATTCCCGCTCCGGCCCGCTCCGGTTGAATCAGCAGCACATACAGGAATCCAAACACGACGAACGGAGCTGCCACAGCCATTGCTGTGGTCAGGCTCGTCAACGCCGTTACCAGCGTGGCGCTTTTCATGAGCGCACTCGATACGTCGCGGCCAATTCGACCCCGCCGGTCTCTGGCAGGAATCTGATTGTGGGCGGCTGAAGCGGCTCGCCAAGGGCCGATAGCGCGCGCAGAAAACGGTCCGCAGCCTTACGCGCGGCGGCTTCATCGGAGCCGGCCGCGTGCGCGTTGACGCTGATGTTCCAGTGACTGCCGTCGCGTGACCCTCGCAGCGATCGGAGTGCAACCGCCGGAGGAGCCGCGTGCGCGATAGTCTCGAGAACGCGAGCCATTGCCGGGCCCGGCGCATCGGAGTCGGCTCCTTGAGTGCTCGTTGTCACGACGCGCGCGTCGCCGGCTTCGGCAGACGCGATGAACGACGACATCGCGCGGCGCGCGGCGTCACGCTGGCGCTCTGCGTTGGTGCGGGAGACGCTCGCTTGCCCGTAAAGAAATGCGCCGAGCGCCACGGCTGCAGCGGTGCCGCCAACCACGATCATGCGGCCCGACCGGTTCGTGCGGCTGGCGGTTACGTCGACCGGAAGCAAGTTTACTGGCGGAGGTTCGACCGCAATCGATGAAGCCAGCCGCAGCGTGGAGGCGCGCTCGCCAAACCCGTCTGGAAGCGTGGAGCCGTCGATGCCCTCGAGCGTGTCGAGCGTCTCAACTTCGATGTTCAGCCGCTCGATCAATGGCGCGGTGAGCGACCGGATTTCAGGCATGTCGCCGCACAGCAAGACCTGCGACACGTCCTCCTCCCAGTATTGCTTCAGGTAGAGAAACGAGCGGCGCAGCTCCATCGACAGACGATCCGCCAGCAACTCGCGATCCTGCGCAGCGGTTGTGCCTACAGACGACGCCCTGTAGCCCCAATCGAGATCTCTCGCGTACAACAGCGCGCCGTCCCCGAAAATCCCGAGCGCCGATTGCGACACGCCGATGACGGCATGCGCGTGCACCTGGCCGGGCAGCGATGGGCGCCGTAGCCGGGCCTGAGACCACAAGGCGCCGCACGGGGTCGTCACGCCTTCGACAACGAATCCCGCCTCGACGATCGGTTTCAGGCGGGCGTGGATGTCGTCAGATCCGGCGGCGAAGAACGACACCTCTCGCTTCGGGTGATGACCCGGTTCGCCGCGCGCGCCGCCGATCACAGCGGACACGGTCACGTCGAGCTCGTTCATCCCGAGCGCCGATGCGCCCTGTCGGCGAGCTCTGGACTCGAGCTCGGCATCTGGCGCGGATGGCAGAAGCACATACTGATGGCTGCTCCGCACATCCCACAAGTTGACCCAGGCGCGCCTCGAGAACGAGCCGCGCGCCGCGAGCGTCTTCAGTTCGCCGGTGAGAGCCTCGCCGTTGTCCAGGTGTGTGATGGACGCAAAATCGTGCACACGAAAGGTATTGGGTTCGCCTCTCCGGCGACGCCCGGAGGACTCGGCGTCGACGAGGTTGCAGCGGATCGACGAGAGGTCTATTCCAGTCCGCCGCACATTCAGCCTGCCTCTTCGTAGTCGGCCTTCAGCTTGGCCACCACGCCCGGATCGGCGAGCGTCGTCGTGTCGCCGAGCGCCTTGCCTTCGGCAATGTCCTTGAGAAGCCGTCGCATGATTTTGCCGGAACGCGTCTTCGGGACGTCGGCCACGAAGAGAATGTCCTCGGGCCGCGCGATCGAGCCGATCTTCTTGACGACGTGTTCTTTCAGCTCGGCGACGAGTGCGGGGCTCGCCACATTGCCTTCCTTGAGGATCACGAACGCCGAAATCGCCTGGCCCTTCAATTCGTGCAGCCGTCCGACGACTGCCGCCTCGGCGACCTTCGGGTGATCGACGAGCGCGCTCTCGACTTCCATCGTCCCGATGCGGTGGCCCGCGACGTTGATCACATCATCCACACGTCCGAGCACCCAGAAATAGCCGTCCTCATCGCGCTTCGCGCCGTCCCCGGTGAAGTAGGTGGCCCGATCCCATTTGCTCCAGTATTGCTTGACGAATCGTTCCGGGTCGCCGTAGATGCCACGAAGCATCGCGGGCCACGGTCGCGTCAGGGCAAGGAGGCCGCCGCCAGCCTTGACCGCATCGCCAGACTGGGCGCGAATTTCGGCGCTGATGCCAGGGAACGGAACCGTCGCGGAACCCGGCTTCAGCGGAGTGACGCCGGGCAGCGGTGAAATCATGATCATCCCCGTTTCAGTCTGCCACCACGTGTCGACAATCGGGCAGCGGCCCCCGCCGATGTACTTGTGGTACCAAATCCACGCTTCAGGGTTGATCGGCTCGCCGACCGAACCAAGCAGCCGCAGCGACGACATGTTGCGCCGCGCCGGCCACTCGGTGCCCCACTTCATGAACGCACGGATCGCGGTTGGCGCGGTGTAGAAGATCGTCACGCCGTAGCGCTCGACGATGTCCCAGAGCCGGTCTTTCTGGGGCGAGTCCGGCGCGCCCTCGTACATGACGACCGTCGCGCCGTTGGCGAGCGGCCCATACACGACGTAGCTGTGCCCGGTGACCCATCCGATGTCCGCCGTACACCAGTAGACGTCGTCTTCCTTGAGATCGAAGACCCACTTCGTGGTCGCGTACACGCCGGTCAGGTACCCGCCGGTCGTGTGCATGATCCCCTTCGGTTTCCCGGTGGTCCCAGAGGTATAAAGAATGTAAAGCAGATCCTCGGAGTCCATGGCCTCGGGAGCGCACTCGAGAGGCGCGCGCGCCATCAACTCGTGCCAGTCGTGCTCGGCCACGCGGCTTTGAGCGTTGGACTCCGGGTTCTTGGCCAGATCGGGTGCGCGCAGCCTCTTGAGTACGATGAGGTTCTCAACCGATGCAGCGCCCTCGAGCGCTTCGTACGCCACCTTTTTCAACGGCACGATCGATCCGCGGCGATATCCGCCGTCGGCCGTTATCAACAGCTTGCATTGCGCGTCGTTCATGCGATCGCGCAGCGACTCGGCGCTGAAACCGCCAAAGACGATGCTGTGCGGCGCGCCGATGCGCGCGCAGGCCAGCATGGCCACAGCCAGCTCGGGCACGAGCGGCATGTAGATGGCGACGCGATCGCCCTTCGTCACGCCGAGCGACTTCAGCACGTTCGCGAACGCGCTGACCTGACGATACAGGTCGAAGTAGGTCAGCGTCCGGCGATCGCCGGGCTCGCCTTCCCAGATAATCGCGGCCTTGTTGCGCCTGGCCCCGCGAATGTGACGGTCGATGCAATTGACAGAGACGTTGATCTGGCCGCCGACGAACCACTTCGCGTTCGGCGGTTGGCTCCAGTCGAGCACCCGCGTCCACTGGCGGCTCCACTCGAGCTCCGTCGCGAACCGTGCCCAGAACTCTTCCGGATTCCGTTCAGCATCTTTGTAGGCCGTGGCGTCTTTGACGATCGCGTTGGCGCGGAATTCAGCGGGAGGTTCGAACACACGGTCTTCATGAAGGAGCGCGGAAATCTCCGGATCTCGCGGGTCGGCCATGTTGGGAAGGATACTGAATCTGGAAACGAGAATTCTAGTTTTTCGATTCTGCGTCCAGTTTTTGCAGCCGCGCTCGCACGTCTCCGACCAGCGACGCGTGATTGGCGGCGCCGTATTGCAGGAAGGCGCGGTAGTGCGCCACGGCCTGCGCGCGATTCCCCGCTTCGTCTTCGAGCAGGCCGAGATTGTAATGACCCTCCGCGTTGCGGGGATCGGCGTCGAGTGCGCGCGTGAGCCACGCCCGCGCCTGATCGCGCCGGCCCGATTCCTTCTCGACCGTGGACAGGTTCACCAGCGACTCGACGTTCTTGGGATCGATCGCCAGCGCCGCCTGGAACTGCGTGGCGGCCGTCTCGAGCTTTCGTTGATTGAGATACACGACGCCGAGATTGTTCCGCGCGCGGGCGTACGCCGGGTTGATGGCAATCGCCCGCTGAAAATGCTGGATCGCGTCCTCGAAGAGACCCTTGTCACGATACAGAAGGCCGAGATTGTTGTGCGCCTCGACGTTGAGATCGTCGCGTTGCAGAACCTGCCGGTAGTTGATGAGCGCGTTTTCGAAGTCGCCAAGCCGCTGATACATCATCGCCCGGCGGAAATAGTCGTCACCGACCGTCACTGTGACGCCGCTCGCACCCGCAGTCGTCGGCTTCGCTGTGTGAGCTGACGCTTGGCGCTGTGCCGCGGCCTCCGCATGGGGAGCGGCCGCGCGCTGCGAGGCGTGAATGGTTATGGGGGGCGAGATCGGTGCAACAGGTGCGCGACTGTCGACCGCCGCAGTCGATGCCGGTGAAGTCGCGCGTTCAGACGTCGAAGCCGCGCTGCTGGAGGGCGGCGGCGGAGCAGGCACGGATGGCGCGGGCGTCGACACTACCGTTGTTGGCGCGACCGGAGCCGGCGGCGCGAGTGTTGGCGACTGCTTCACCGCGATGGCGGGCGGCGACGCTACCTCGTCCTGAATCCGCGCGACGTACGCGTGCGTCAGCCAGATCACGCCGATCCAGAGCGCAACCGCCAGGACCACGCCCAGCGCGAGCAGCACGAGCACGCGTTTCAGGCGGTTCAGCGGTGCCGTCGGGTTGAATCGTCCGTAACCAAGCGTCTGCAGAACGGCGTCTGTCTGTGCCGCGTTGGGATTCGGACCGGGCGGCGGCGCTGACCGGCCGCGCCTCAGCGCATCGAGAATCGTCGACATTGCTAATAACGAATAACCTGCGCATCCACAAACGCCGGCGTTTGCTGCACGCGATTCATCTGAGCGGTGGCATCGGCTTCGTTCACGAACTCACCCACGAGCACACGACGCCACTCACCGCTGTCGCCGAGATCGACGTCGGTCACGCGCACGTCATACCCGAGCTTCTGGAGCTGCCCGACAACGGCCTCGAACGGTGCGGCCGCCGTACTCTCGGCGCGCGTCAGATTGGCCACTGGGAAAGACGCGGCCAGAACAGAATACCGGCGCTGCGGCGTGGGTGGATCGGGTGTACTCGCGCCGGGCGCGACAAAATTTTCCTTAGCCACGGGAGCCGGCGCTGACACCTGGACGACGTCGCCGTTCGACGCTCTCACGTCGGCGTTCGGGGAAGACGCGCGTACGCTCGTTGCGACCATCGCCGTACCGGCGACCCCGAGCGACACCGACGCGCCTGCAGCCATCATCACGACCGACGCACGGCGGCGAAACCACGCGAATGCAGAGGGGCTTTCCTCGACGAGCTCGAGGCCCTCGGCCGCCTGATGGACCATCTCTTCCGTGACTCGATTGGTGCGGCTCGAAAACGCCGCCAGCAGAGAGCGGTCGGAGATCAGATTGATGAGCCGCGGAATGCCCTGAGTGCGGCTGTGAACCATGTCGAGCGCCTTGGGCTGGAACGTCACGGCCGCGGATCCGCCGGCCACCGTCAACCGGTGTGAGACGTACGCGGCGACCTCGTCGCGATTCAGCGGACGCAGTTGATAGCGGATCGACACCCGCTGATCGAGCTGCCGCATCTGCGGCGCCTTGAGCAGCGGGTTCAGATTGAGCTGCCCGACCAGGATCACCTGCAGCAGCTTGTCCTTGTCGGTTTCGAGGTTCGACAGAATGCGAATCTGCTCGAGGACCGGCATCGGCAGATTCTGCGCTTCGTCGATGATGAGCACCGCGCCGGCGCGCAGCGGCAGCAGGCTGAGGAGAAAGTCGTAGATGGCCTCGATCAACTCCTGCTTGCTGACGTTCGCCAGACGCCCGCGCTTGACGTCCTCGCGCGAGACGACGCCGAAATCCTGCAGGATCAATTTGAGGAGATCGTCCTCGGACAGAAAAGGATTCAACACCAGCGCGGTGAACGTGTTCCGGTCGATCTGTTCGAGCAGGGCGCGGCACAGCGTCGTTTTCCCGGTGCCGATGTCGCCGGTGACGACGACGAATCCTTCGCGCCGGCGAACGGCGTATTGAAGCAGATCGAACGCGTTCGCGTGCGATTCGCTCTTGTAGAGAAACTTCGGATCGGGTGTCAGGCTGAACGGCTTTTCCGTGAACCCGTAGTATTCCTCGTACATAGCTTCTGTCCCTCTCGGCGCGGGGGAGCCGCGCTACCGGGTTGAGGCTCGCTCCAACTCGTTCGCCGCCGCCTCTGCGATGCGCGCGGGCGTCATCACTGTCGGCGTCAGCAGAATGACGAGATCGGTCTTCCGCCGGCTCGTCGACTCGCCGCGAAACATCGCGCCGATGCCGGGCAGATCGCCCAGGAACGGCACCTTCCGCGGCCCTCGCCTCTCCAACTCGTCCATCAGTCCCGCGATGACGATGGTTTCGTGCTCGCGAACCCGCACCAGCGTGTCGGCTTCCCGCACGCTCAGAATCGGCACCGAGTCGCCGAAGCGCGACGTCGCCTGACCTGTGCGCTCGGTCAGGCTGGGCAGGATGCTCATGTTGATCATCCCGTCGCTCGAGATCTGCGGAGTGATGCTCAGCACCACCCCTTCGGTGATCGCCTGCGGCTCGACTGTGGTCTGGAGAATCCGCCCGGTGGACGCATCCGTCTGGGTCGTCGTCCTGAAGAACACGTCCTGCGTGCCGATGCGCACGACCACCGGCTCGTTGTTCAACGCATTGACTGTCGGGCTCGCCATTACATTGACCTTGCCCTGGCTCGCAAACGCGCTCAGCAGCCCGGTGAAATCCTTGATCTGCAGGCCGACGGTCGTGGTGCCGCTGCCTGTGGGCGTGATCGTCTGCGTGACCGACACAGCATCTCCGGCGCGCTTGATCAGAAGAGGCCAGTTGAGGCCGGCCGCGAACGCCTCGTCCAGCACCACTTCGATGACTTTGGCTTGAATCTGCACCTGCCGCGTCGCCCGGTTGTGTACGGCATCGAGATAGAGCTGCACCTGATCGAGCCGCTCGGGAAAGTCGGTCGCCTGCAGTAACGCGGCCTTCCTGTCCAGGTTGAAGCGCCCTTGAGTCGAGAGAAGCGTCTGCACGCCAGTGGCAAGGTCGGTGAAGACATCGGCCGCATCGGCATCGGTCACTTCAGCCGAGCTGCCCTGCGCTTTGGCGGAGGTGGCGTTCGAGCCGGGAGCGCCCGCGGGCGTGATCGCATTCGACGCCGACAGCGTGCGTGACCCGGTGCGCCGAGTCACCACGTAGTTCAAGTCGAAACGGCGTGTTTCGAGGCGCCGCTTGAAGACACGGATCAGGTTTCCCTGCACCGAGTAGTCGTATCCGTGCGGCTGCAAAATCATGTCGAGCGCCTGCCTCGGCGTGACGTCCTTCAGCTCGCCTCGGAATGTTCCCTGCACGTCGGGATCGGAGACGACGCTGAGGCGCGTGCCGCGGACGAGCATGAGCAGGAGATCGGTGATGGGCGTGGGTTCCGCGAGGGTGATCGAGACAGGCCGCATGTTGTCCAGATCGCTGGCCTGCTTCCGTTCGTCGAGTTGCGTGGCGACAAGCGGCTGGAGCGTGCCCTGACCCGCTGGAGGCGCCTGAGCCGGACCCTGCGCGGATCCCTGCGCGGCCGTTGCAAGCAGCACCGCAGTCGCCGCAAGACGGATTTTCACGCCCCTCGTTTCGGCTCGACGAAGGCTAAACCTTAGGGAATCTGAACTTTGAAAGAGATTCGGGATGGGGAATCAGCGATCAGGCATGCACGGCGGTGCACGATTCTGCACCGCCGACCTTCAACCACCCACTTGCTAGTCGTAGTACTCCAGCCCCAGATGCGTGATCAGCTCCTCACCCATCATGTAGCGCAGCGTATTCTTCAGTTTCATCATCTGAATGAACAGGTCGTGCTCCGGGTACAGGCCGGGGGCGTGCATCGGGCTCTTGAAGTAGAACGACAGCCACTCCTGGATCCCCGACATGCCCGCGCGCTTGGCGAGGTCGAGAAACAGCGCCAGGTCGAGCACGATCGGCGCCGCCAGAATGCTGTCGCGGCAGAGGAAGTTGATCTTGAGCTGCATCTTGTAGCCGAGCCAGCCCACCAGATCGATGTTGTCCCAGCCCTCTTTGTTGTCGCCGCGCGGCGGATAGTAGTTAATCCGGACGACGTGATGGAGATCTTCGTAGAGACCGGGATAGAGATGCGGTTGCAGGATGTAGTCGAGCACCGACTTCTTGCTCTCTTCTTTGGTCTTGAACGATTCCGGGTCGTCCAGCACTTCGCCGTCGCGATTTCCGAGGATGTTGGTCGAGTACCAGCCATCGACGCCGAGCAGGCGCGCCTTGATGCCCGGCGCAATCACGGTCTTGATCCAGGTCTGGCCGGTCTTGAAGTCCTTGCCGCAAATCGGCAGACGCTTCTGCTGCGCGAGCGCCATCATCGCGGGCACATCCACCGACAGGTTGGGGGCGCCATTCGCGAACGGGACGTCCTCCATCAGCGCGGCGTAGGTATAGACCATGCTCGACGGGATCGTCGGGTCGTTCGCCTCGAGCGCCTTTTCAAAGGCGTCGACTGACTGGTGCGCGGCCGACTCCTTCATGAAGACCTCGGTGCTGCCGCACCACACCATGACGAGGCGATCGAGGTTGTTGTCCTTCTTGAACGCGCGAATGTCGGCGCGCAGCTGCTCGGCGAGATCCTTCTTGTTCTTGCCTTTCTTCACGTTCGGGCCGTCGAGACGCTTCACGTAGCGCTGATCGAATACCGCCGTCATGGGCTTGATGGCCTCGAGGTCGGGCTTGATCTGATCGAGGAGCGAGGTCTCGAGCACGCCGGCCGTACGCGCCGCCTGATACGAGTTCTCTTCGAAAATATCCCATCCGCCGAACACGACGTTGTCCAGGTTGACGAGCGGAACAGCTTCGTTGATTTTCGGAGACCGGCCTTCCGTCCGCTTGCCGAGACGAATCGTGCCCATCTGCGTGAGCGATCCAATGGGATTGGCGAGCCCTTTTCGTATTGCAAGGACGCCGGCAATCGTCGTGGTGCTGACCGCGCCGAGACCGACGAGAAGGATGCCTAATTTGCCTTTCGCCGGAGCGATTTCAAGATTTTTCACAGCCGACAACTATATCACTTCGATACGGCTCGGCGGCGCGGATCGTTGGCGCGTGGGGTTGACCGACGCGACGTGCGCGACCTACCCTTCCCACGTGAGCCTGTTCAAACGGCAGCCACAACAGAAACACGCACTGGCGCTCGCGATGACAGGCGTCGCGCTCGGCGATCGCTTACTGCAGGTTGGATGCACTGACGGGTCGCTGTTGGGAGCGATTGGGTCAAAAGTGGGGTTGAGCGGGCGCGTGTGCGCGGTGGTGCCCGACGACGCACAGGCGGCACGCGCGATCCGCGCCGCCGAAAAATTCGGGTTCCTGCTGGAGATCGAAACAGGACTGCTCGCGAAGGTCCCGTTCGAAGACGGCGCGTTCAATCTAGTCGTCGTCGACAATCAACAGGGTCTGCTCTCGAGCATGCGGCCCGAGGATCGCGTCGCGACGTTGCGCCAGGCGTTTCGCCTCCTCGCCCCCCGCGGCCGCATCGTCGTCATCGAGCAGGGACCGCGCGGCGGTCTGGGCGCGCTGTTCGGCGCGAGGGCGTCCGCGCCGGCCGATCCCCATTACAGCTCGGCTGGCGGCGCCATCGTCGCACTCGAGGCGGAAGGCTTCCGCGCCGCCCGCCTTTTGGCCGAGCGTGACGGGCTGTCCTTCTTCGAAGGCGTCCGATAGCGGTGACACCCGGCTCGCAACCCTCAATTTTCCAAGTAATTCGCGCGCCATGTACGGCAAGGGATTTGCCTCCTGTTAGGCAGGCGTAATCCTTAATGGCACCAACACCGAATAACTTCGCAATGGACGTGTACTCGGCAGACGAGATCGCTCAGGCTGCCGGCGCTCCGGTCGCCCGGGTGGACGCGCTCGTGGCGGGCGGGCAGGTGCACAGTCTCGCGCTGAGCCCCGGCTACTTTGCGCAGGACGAGGCGATCGCCGCCGTCCGCGCCCTTCGCGCTGATGGCGGGCGAAGTGCCGCCCTCCTGTTCGACAAGCCGGAGTTCACCCACGCGTCCGCAAAGATGCCGCTCGCGGCCGCGAGCGCGGTTCACGCCGGCATCGCAGCGACGCTCATCCTCATCAGCACGATTGGGCTGCCGCAGGCCGCCGAAACCCGGATGCGGGTCGATCCAGTCGCTACACGGCTCGTATTTCTCACAACACCGGGACCTGGCGGTGGCGGTGGTGGTGGCGGATTGCGGCAAAAGGCGCCTCCGCCCCGGGCCCAACGTAAAGGTAAATCGTCCCTCGACAGCCCGGTGCCGGTCAGGAAGGCACCGAAGCCGATTGAGGCGGCCCCCAAACCCGAGCCGCCGCCTCCTCCGCCTCAAGTAAAGCCGGAACCGCTGCCGCCCGTCGTGGCGCCAGTCGCAACGGTTGCTGCAAACGAGGTCGAGCGGCCCGGCGTCATCGCCGAGCCGGCGCCCAAAGAGAGCGAGAGCCGCGGGCCTGGCGCCGGCGGCGGCGTCGGCACCGGCACTGGGACCGGCTTGGGGAAAGGCGAGGGATCGGGCATCGGCGAAGGATCAGGCGGCGGCACGGGCGGAGGCCCGTATCGTCCCGGAAGCGGCGTTCTGCCCCCGCGGATCCTGCGCGAGGTGAAGGCCGGCTACACCGAAGACGCGCGGCGCGCCAACGTCGAGGGTGCAGTGGTTCTCGAAATTGTGGTGCGCCGCGACGGTACGGTCAGCGACGTCAAGCTGCTGAACGGACTCCCTCACGGCCTGAACGAGCGGGCGATTGCGGCCGTGCGCCAATGGCGATTCGCGCCCGCGACACGATTTGGCCAGGCTGTCGACGTCGTGGTCGAGGTCGAAGTCGAATTCAAGTTGAGGTAACACCATGGATACGGTACTTCTCGTGATCACGCTCATCTCCGCCGCGACGGCCATCGTTGCAGTCGCATCCGCATGGCGCATCCGGCGTCACGATCGCGAGCGGTCGGACGCTCGCGTCGCAGCACTCGCAAGTGCCGCAGAAACCCATGGCGCGCACGACGGCGGATGGACCGCCGTCGCTGGAGAATGGCAGTGGAACCCCGGGCCTCCCCAGCCACAACATACGGTTGCGGAGTCTCGACCGTTCGCCAATTTCAACCCGCGCGTACCTGCCGTCGAGACGCAGCCCGCCACGGGCGCGTTTTTTGGCACGGTCGAGCGCGAAGAGCCCTCAGGCAACCGGCTGCCGATGTTTGCCGCGGCTGCCCTCCTGGTGATGCTCGGCGGCGCGCTTGTGTTCCTGAACACGTCGGATTCGAGCGATCAACCCGCGAACGCGACGCAGGTCAATCACACAGAGCCGCTCGAGCTCGTCGCGCTGGGACACGCGCGCGAAACGAACGTGCTGACCATCAGCGGCACCGTCCGCAACCCAGCGAGCGGTGCGAAGGTAGAAGGGCTCACAGCCGTCATCTCGCTGCTCGATCGTAGCGGGGCGCTCGTGTCCACGAAGGACGTTCCGCTCGACTACCGCGCGCTCAAGCCGGGCGAAGAAGCGCCGTTCAAGGTGAGCATCCCCGATCCGGGCTCGATCGCGCGGTATCGCGTGAGCTTCCGCGCGGGGACCGACGTCGTCCCACACGTCGATCGCCGCGTCGACACGAAACTCGCAAGCGCGCTGCAATAGGCGCATAGTAAATAACGTGAGCAGGGGTTGTTGACCATGAAACACATGCTGCGCTCCTCGGTCGGTCTCTCGGCAGCGCTCGCCGTGGCCGTCATCGCCGGCGGTGCGCGCGTTGCCGGACAGAATCAGGAAGAATTTCGCTTCAAAAGCGGCGTCGACCTCGTCAACGTCACGGCGACTGTCGTCGACCGGAACGGCCATTTCGTCTCCGGACTCGGCCAAGGCGACTTCATCGTGTACGAAGAGAACGAGCTGCAGGAGGTGACGCACTTCAGCAACGAGCGTGTGCCCGTCAGCCTTGGACTGGTGCTCGACACCAGCGGCAGCATGGTTGGAGAAAAGATCACCAATGCGCTGATGGCAGTCGATCGGTTCCTGACAAAGCTGCTGTCGCCGGAGGATGAAATCTTCCTCTACAAGTTCAACAACGTTCCCGATCTCGTGCAGGACTGGACGACGGATCGGCAGCGTTTGAGCCGCGCGATCCGGCGCATCAGCGCAAACGGCGGCACGGCGATGTATGACGCGGTCGCGGAATCGGTGCCGCTGGCGCAGACCGGCCAGCACCGGAAGCGCGCCATCGTCCTGATTTCGGACGGCAACGACACGGACAGCCAGGTCTCGCTCACAGAAGTGAAACAGCTCATTCGCGAAAGCGAAGTGATGGTCTACGCGATCGGCATCGACGGACAGGCCACCGATGGGTTCGGGTTCCCGCCGTCAACGCGCGCGCCGCTTCCGCCGCCGCCCATGCCCAGCCCGTTTCCTGGCAGCAGGCGTCCGCGCGGACCCGGCGGCGTCAGTCTTCCGCAGTTGCCGCAGATTCAATGGCCGTTCCCGCAAGGGGGCCGGACGCGTGTTCAACGCGGCGCCGATGATCGCGTCAACGCGCAGGCATTGCGTGAGATCACCGATGACAGCGGAGGCCGGACCGAAATCGTGCGCTCGGGCCGCGACCTCGAGCCCGCAACGGCGAGCATCGCCGACGAGCTCAGCCAGCAGTACTACCTCGGATACTCGTCGACCACGAAGAAAGACGGCCGCTGGCACTCGATTCGCGTCGAGGCGCGCGACAAGTCCCTTCGCGTGCGCGCGCGACGCGGCTACGTCGCCACACCGTAGCTCAGTGCTGGTTGGTGGTTAGTGGCTGGTCCAACCACCAACCAGCCTCCACCATCCAGTCTGATAACATGCCCCAGTGCGTTCGCTCGCGTGGGCCGTTGGGCTGACAGTTGCAGGCAGCCTTGGCGGCGTCCTGGTCGCTTCAGCCCTCCTTTTCGTCAACGACCGACTTCGCGTCAAGCTCGTGCCGTGGCTCGTCAGCTACGCCGTCGGCACGCTGCTCGGCGTGGCGCTGCTCGTCCTCCTGCCTGAAGCGCTCGAGCATCTTTCGCCACGGGCCGTCCTGGGCTCACTGCTCGCGGGGATCATGCTGTTCTTTCTGCTCGAAAAACTCGTGCTGTGGAGGCACTGCCACACCCACGATTGCGAGGCGCACGGCATGGCCGCGCCGATGGTGATCATCGGCGACGCCTTTCATAATTTTCTCGACGGGGTCGTCATCGGCACAGCCGTGCGCACGTCGATTCCGCTTGGTGTCAGCACGGCGCTCGCCGTGGCCACCCATGAGATTCCGCAGGAGCTCGGCGACATGGCGATACTGCTGCACGCCGGCTACTCGAGGAAGAAGGCGCTGGTGCTGAACCTCGCATCGGGCGTGTCGTCGGTCCTGGGCGCCATCGTGGCCGTGCTCGCGCTCGACTGGGTGCCGCAGGTCAACGAGTACGTGCTGTCGGTCGCCGCAGCGAGCTTTCTCTATATCGCGATGGCCGATCTGATTCCCGACCTGCATCGCGGCCGCATCGATGCGACGACGCTGCGGCAATTGGCGCTCGCGCTGGCGGGCATCGGCACGGTGATGGGGCTCAACGCATTTGTAGGAGGACATTGATGTACGCGCTGGCGATCATTCGTTACCGCAAGCCGCTCGAAGACGTGCTCGTGCAACAGGACGCGCACCGCGCCTACCTGCGCGGGCTCAAGGACAACGGCGTGCTCATCGCTTCTGGACCGATGGACCCGCGATTTGGCGGTCTCCTGCTGTTGCGCGTCCCGGACGGCAACGCGAAGACGCTCGACAGCGTCCGCGACAACGATCCGTTCTACACGTCGGGCGTCGCGCAGTACGAACTTGTTGGATGGAACCCGGTTATCGGGAAGGACGATCTAGATCGTTTGTAGCGATCGCGTAGGCCTCGACTGGACGGCCGCCGATCAGGTGCTCGTCGATGATCCGCTCGAGCACTGGGGGATCGCATCCGCGATACCACGTGCCTTCCGGATACACCACTGCGATGGGACCTCCCTCGCAGATGCGAAGGCAGTTGGCTTTCGTTCTCAGGATGCCGCCAGCTTCGGACAACCCCAATTCCTTGAGGCGCTTCTTGAGGAAATCCCACGCCGCGATAGAGCGCTCGCGATCGCAGCACTTGGGGTTGGTCTGATCGGCGCAGAGGAAAATGTGCCGGCGCGCGGCGGGAACGCCCACCGATGCGGCAAGATCCCGGAGGCGTGACAGTTCGTCGGCTGGCATACAATTAAGAGTGAAAATGTCTGAAGCCGTTACAAGAAACGTTCGCGTCCACGTGGAGTCGGAGTTCGCCCCTGGGCGATCGAGCCCTGCCGAGAACAAGTGGTTCTTCCTCTACACCATCCGCATCACCAACGAGGGCGTCGAAACGGTCACCTTGTTGAGCCGTCATTGGATTATCACTGACGCGATGGGCGAGGTGCGCGAAGTCCGGGGTCCTGGCGTCGTCGGCAAGCAGCCTGTGCTCGAGCCGGGCGAGAGCTTCGAATACACATCGGGCTGCGACCTGTCCACGCCCTTCGGCACGATGCGCGGAACGTATCAGATGGTGACCAGCGAGCGCGAGGACTTCGACATCGAGATTCCAGCGTTCACGCTCACCGAGCCCTACACGACCGTGCATTAAACCTGCGCGGCGGGAACGGGCCTGGCGTACTTCCTCTCCACGTAGTCATCGACGATCTGCCGGAACTCCACCGCAAGCTCGTCGTAGGTGCCGCGCAGCGTCTTGACGTGATGGCCGTCGATGTAAATCGGGCAGCTGGGCTCTTCGCCGGTGCCCGGGAGGCTGATGCCGATGTTCGCGGCCTTTGATTCTCCTGGGCCATTCACCACACAGCCCATCACGGCCAGCGTCATGTCTTCGACGCCGGGATAGCGCAACTTCCACGCGGGCATCATCTCGCGAATGTAGTCCTGCGTGCGCTCAGCCAGCTCCTGAAACGTCGAGCTGGTCGTGCGCCCGCATCCGGGACACGCGGTGACGCTCGGCGCGAACGAACGCAGGCCGAGCGCCTGAAGCATCTCGCACGCAGCGTAGACCTCTTCGCGGCGATCGCCGCCCGGGCGCGGGGTCAACGACACACGAATGGTGTCGCCGATGCCTTCGTTGAGCAGCGCGCCCATCGCCGACGCAGACCACACGAGGCCCTTGATGCCCATGCCGGCCTCGGTCAGCCCCAGGTGCAGCGGTTGATCCGTTCTCTTCGCCAGCTCCCGGTAGACGGCAATCAAATGCAGTGGCCGCGAGACCTTGCAGGAGATGATGATCTGATCCTTGCGCAGCCCGGATTCCAGCGCGAGCGCGGTCGAATCGAGCGCCGACAGGACCATGCACTCGTTGATGATCTCCTCTGAGGATTTTCCGAGGTTGCGGTCGGTGTTCTCCTGCATCTTCTGCATGACGAGCTCCTGATTCAGGGAGCCGCCATTGACGCCGATGCGCACCGGTTTGCCGTGATCGGCCGCCACCTGGCAGATGGTGGTGAACTGCTCATCGCGCCGCTTCCCGGTGCCGACATTGCCCGGGTTGATCCGGTACTTGTCGAGAGCGCTCGCGCACGCAGGGTGCTTCGTCAGCAGAATATGGCCGTTGTAGTGGAAGTCGCCTATCAGCGGCGCGGTGACGCCGGCGTCGAGCATCCGCTGTTTGATGGCGGGCACCGCGGCAGCCGCTTCGGGCAGATTGACCGTGATCCGCACGAGCTCTGAGCCCGCCTGCGCCAGCTCGATGCATTGACGCGCGGTCGAGTCGACGTCGGGCGTGTCGGTGTTGGTCATCGACTGCACGGCAACGGGAGCGCCGCCGCCGACCTGGACAGGACCGACCTTTACGCCGACCGTTTTATGAAGCCTGATTGGAAGCATTTAGGAAATTCGTGCCAATGGGGTCAGACCCCATCTTATCGTCAGGCGTGGATTCCTCCCATAGCGGCACGACGATGCCGGACAGCGGACTGATGCGGGAACCTGGCGTGATGATTCCAGCCAGGTTCAAGGGATCGGCTGCCGCCACGCGCGGCGCAACGCCCACCGTTTGATCTCTCCGCACCTCGCGAAGCAGGTCGACCGCCTCTGGCCGGGCAAATTGCTCGCCCACGAAGCCGGACACGAACCGTCCGCCGCGAATCTCTCCCTGCGCTTCCATACGGCGGAAGGTGATGAGCAACTCGCGCCACGGCGGCGTGATGGTCTCGCGCGCGACGAGATCGCGGAAAACGACACCCCATCGCAGCAATAACTGCCGCGCCACCGCCTCGAGCGTCTCCGTCGGCACGTCACTTGGCCCGCTTGGGGTCTGACCCCCGTACTGTACCGGGGTCAGACCCCAAGTGGCCGAAGTGGAGCGAAGCAAGGCCCAGCGGCCGGGGACGAAGCGGGGGCGCCGCGACGCATGCCTGGCCGTCGCAAGCCGTCGCTTCGGATCGATCAGGGCGCGCAGGTTTTCGAACCCGTCGGCGGTCACGAGACCCGCAGCGGCCAGCTCCCACAGCGCATCTTCGACAATGCTCGTGAGTTGCCGCGTGTCGGCAACGACGTCAGCCAGAAACGACGCGCCGCGGCGGCTCAGGGACTCGAGCACCTGGCGGGCGGCGCCGGACAACCCTTGTTCCCGGTCCGGCGACTGGCCGGTTGCTGCACTGCGCGCGGCCGCAGCTTCGAGCAACCATGGCGCGTCCTGCCGCAGGAACAAGGCGACCGGCGCTGACCTCGTCGGACGCACCCGCCGGGCGTTGTTGCTCTTCCCTCTTTCCTGATCGTCGAAGGCTGGATGCGGCGACAAGCGTCCCCAAACGACCTCGCCCGCAATACACAACTGATCGAGCAGCTCCGGCGCGTACTTGCCAAGCCGGCGCCGCAGCACGTCGCCTTCCCAGGCTGCCGCAGATATTTCGTACCCCTGCAGCTGCTTGATGATGTGGAGCGCGCCGTCGGGTCCATGAAGTTGCGTGCCTGGTTTCACGTGCTGCCAGTGGTACAGGAACCGCATGAAATCGCGGGCGTTCACCGGTTCGATCTCGCGCCGCAGACGCCCGAGGGTCATTCGGTGGATGCGCGCGAGAACCCGCCGGTTGCACCACTCGATTTCGGAGCCCAGCGCCGCAGCGGACGCCGTGAACCGGCCGCGCAGCACCTGCCCTTCGGCTTCGAGCCGAAGCAGCGCAGACTCCATCACATCGCCGGGCAGAGCGAATCGTAGAGTGAGGCTGCTTTGTGTCTGTGGCCCGCTCGACTCGAGCCATCCGCGCAGCGTCTCCGCGGCCGCCATCTCACGGTCGGACGTCGGCGAACGATCGTAATCGTCGATCGCCGGCGCGATCGTGGAGTCCGGGTACAGCAGGCGCGCCGACTTGAGGCGCTCAGCGGCGACCCAGAAGTTCGCACCGCCCGCGCTCAACACTGTCGCGCGTCCTGCTTCTCTCAGCGTCCGGAAGTACGCCTCCCACTCACTGACCGGCGGCAGGACGATCAGCGTGAGGAGCGCATCGTGCAGCTCTTCGGCATCGCGGGCCGTCGGGAACGACTCTGCCGCCACCTCCGCGATTGCGGCCGGGTCGAGGGCGCCAACGCCCGCTGCGTCCGGACCAATCGTGCGCCGCATCTGCACCGCGCGAGCCCTCCGCTCCTCGAGCGGCGCATCGTCCAGATATGCGTAGGGGTTTGCGTTGAGAATCTCGTGCGAAAACGGCGACGGTTCCGGCGTGTCGATCGCCACTGTCTTCAGCTCGCCGCTCGCGATGTGCTCGATGAGCTGCTTCAAGCCGTCGAGATCCATGGCCTCGTGCAGGCAGTCCTTGATCGTCTCGTTGACGAGCGGGTGATCGGGAATGCGGATATCGCCGACGATGTTTTCCTGACACGCCGCTTGATCGGGAAACACCGCAGCGAGCAGATCGTCGGCGCGCATGCGCTGGATCTGCGGCGGCACCTTCCGCCCTCCCGCAAATCGCAGGACCGCCAGCGCGCGCGACGTATCCCACCGCCACCGCACTTCGAACATCGGCGCGGGCAGCATCGCCTGCGTCAGCACGTCCTCGACCGTTTCCTTGCTCAGAAACTTGAACACGAGCTCGAGAGGAAAACTGTGCTGATCGCTGAGCGAGATGACGATGCCGTTGTCGGTCGCCGCCGCCTGCAGCTCGAAATTGAACGAGCGGCAGAAGCGCTTGCGAAGCGCCAGCCCCCACGCCCTGTTGATGCGCGCGCCGAACGGCGAGTGCAGCACCAACTGCATGCCGCCTCCCTCGTCGAAGAATCGCTCCGCGACTACCGTGTTGACGCTCGGCAGCGCTCCGAGCGCGGCTGCACCGGCGCGCACGTAGAGAACGGCCTGTTCTGCCCCGCGCTTGTCGAGATGGCACTCACTCGTAAGGAACTCAACCGCCTCCAGAAACGGGGCGTGCCCCTTTTCGCTGAGGTCGAGGATCTCGGATCGCAGATCCGACACCGCCGTCGACAGTTCCCACGTGCGGCCGGGCGCTTCGCCGCGCCAGAATGGAATCGTCGGGGCCGCACCTTTCGCGTCCTCGACCCGCACGCGCCCGGCTTCGACGCGGCGGATGCGCCACGATGTCGAGCCGAGCATGAACACATCACCGGCCATGCTCTCGACGGCAAAGTCTTCGTCGAGCGTGCCGACGACCGTTTCGTCGGGCTCGGCGAGCACGAGGAACTGCGCGTTGTCCGGGATGGCGCCGCCAGACGTAATCGCGGCGAGGCGCGCGCCACGTCTGCCGCGCACGACGCCATGCACCCGGTCGCGGTGGAGAAATGCTCCGCTCCGGCCGCGCTTGGTGCTGATGCCTTCGGACAGCATGTCGATGACCGCGTCGAAATCGCTGCGAGACACATCGGCGTAGCAATAGGCGCGCCGAACCAGCGCGAAGAGGTCGTCTTCCTGCCAGTCCTCGGCGGCGGCCATCGCGACGATCTGCTGAGCCATGACGTCGAGCGGCGCCTCGGGCACCAGCAGGCGATCGAGCTCGCCTTGCGCAATCGATCGGACCAGCGCCGCGCATTCAATGAGCTCATCGCGCGTGGTCGCGAACACGCGTCCTTTGGGCTTGGTCGTGTGCTCGACCTGATGGCCGGAGCGGCCGATGCGCTGCAGCGCAACGGCGATCGATCGAGGAGAGCCGATCTGGCAGACGAGATCGACCGTGCCGATGTCGATCCCGAGCTCGAGCGATGCCGTCGCCACCACGGCCTTGAGCTTTCCTGTCTTCAGCTTCTCTTCCGCGGTCAGCCGCAGCTTGCGCGACAGGCTGCCGTGATGCGCAAGCACAGCGTCTTCGCCCAGCCGCTCGGCCAGATTGTGGGCGACGCGCTCGGCCAACCTCCTGGTGTTGACGAACACCAGCGTCGTCTTGTGCTCGGAGATCAGGGCGGTGACGCGGTCGTAGATTTCCTGCCACATCTCGTTCGATGCAACCGGCCCAAGCTCGTCCTGCGGCACTTCGACCGCCAGATCCATCGCACGCCTGTGCCCGTGATTGACGATCGCGACACTGGCGTCGCCGTCGGGCGCCAGGAACCGCGCGACCGTCTCGATGGGCTTCACCGTCGCCGACAAACCGATCCGTTGAGGGCGGCGACCGCCCGCTTTTTCGACGAGATCGTCAAGCCTCGCGAGCGAGAGCGCGAGATGCGCGCCCCTCTTGTCGTCGGCCATCGCGTGAATCTCGTCCACGATGACTGTTTTCACGCTGCGCAGCGCCTGCCGGCTGCGATCCGCGGTCAGCAGAATGAAGAGCGACTCCGGAGTGGTGACGAGAATGTGCGGCGGGTGCTTGACCATCCGCTGGCGCTCGGCCATCGGTGTATCGCCGGTGCGCACGGCGGTGCGAATCGCCGGCAACAACAGTCCGCGCTCTCCCGCAACGGCGGCGATGCCTGACAACGGAACGTCGAGATTCTTGTGAATGTCGTTGCTGAGCGCTTTCAGCGGCGAGACATACAGCACCTGCGTCGTGTCGGGCAGGCTGCCGTCGAGACCCGCCCGGACCAGGTCATCGAGGCATATGAGAAATGCCGCGAGTGTCTTGCCCGACCCGGTGGGCGCCGAGACCAGGACATTCTCACCAGAACGGATCGCGTGCCACGCGCGGGCCTGCGGCTCTGTCGCCGAGCCGAAATGCTGCGCGAACCAATCGCGGACGATCGGGTGAAGCGTGCTCAGGGGCATGACGGGAAGATGTTGATTATAGACGCCCGATTTCCTTCTCGAGTTGCGTGACGCGCCGGTCGAGCTGAGCCACAACCGCTTCGGCGGGTGCGGGTGTGCTGAGATCCACGCCCGCGCGCTTCAGCAGGTTCATCGGATAGTCGCTGCCGCCGGCGCGCAGCAATTCGAGGAAACGCTCGATCCCCGTTCGCCGCTCGTCGACGGTGCCTGAGGTAATCGTCTGTATCAGCTGCGCGGACGAGGCGTAGCAGGTTGCGTACTGATAGACGTAGTAAGGACTCCCGAAGAAATGCGGCACCCGCGCCCACGTAATCTGGGCCGAGTCATCGTAGGTCATCGAGTCGCCGTGATAGGCCTTGAACAGGTCAAAGTACACGCGGCTCAGCGCTTCCGCAGTAATGGGCTCCCCTTGTTCGGCCAATCGGTGCGCCTGCAGCTCGTAGTCGGCGAAGAGACACTGGCGGTAGAACGTGCCGACGATGTCGTCGATGGCGTGCTGCAGGAGGACGATGCGCTCGCGCTGATCCGTCGTGCGCGCGAGCATGTGGTCGAAGAACAGCATCTCGCTCAGCGTCGACGGCACTTCGGCGACGAAAATCGTGTAGTCAGAGTAGACGAAGGGCTGGTGGGCCTCCGACAGCATCGTGTGCATCGAGTGCCCCATCTCGTGAGCCAGCGTGAACACCGAGTCGAGCGTGTCGTTGTAGTTCAGCAGCATGTAGGGGTGGACGCCGTAGACCGGCGCCGAATACGCGCCGCTGCGCTTGCCGGGATTCTCGTACACGTCGATCCACCGCCCCTCGAACGCCTGTCTCACTCCGCGCTGGTAGTCGGGCCCGAGCGGCTTCATCGATTCGACGATCTCGTCGAGGACTTCGGCGTACTGGTACTTCCGATCGAAGTCGATGAGCGGCACGAGCTGATCGTAGGCGTGGTAGGTGTCGAGACCGAGCACCCGCTTGCGCAACCGGTGATAGCGCCGCAGCGGCTCGGCGCCGGCCTTCGCGGTGGCCACCAGATTCTCGACGACCTGCGGCGGTATGTCGTTGCCATGAAGCGCCGCCTCGAGCGTGCTCTTGAACTGGCGCGCCTGTGCGAGAAACCAGTCGCGCTGCAGCACGCCGTTGTACACGGCCGCGAAGGTATTGGCATTGGCAGCAAAGGTCTCGTGAAACGCATGAAACGCCGCCGCGCGATCGGACTGATGGCGATTGGTCTGCAGCAGAGCGTTGTACTGGCCGTAGGTCAGCGTCACCTGCTTGCCGTCGTGCAGGGTGATCACTGGATGCTTGATGTCGGCGTTGGCGAGCATCGAGTGCACGTCGTGCGGGACGTCGCCGAGGCGGCTGGAGAGCGACAGCAGGTGCTCGCCCTTTTCATCGAGCACGTGTTCCTGCTGGTGATAGGCGCTTTCGATCGCAAAGCGGTAGACCGCCAGGTCGGCGTTCTCCTGCATCCAGGCGCGGACGGTCGCGAGCGGAATGCGCAGCAGTTCCGGGGTAAACCAGGAGCGGGCTTCCGCAGCTTTCGCGAAGAGAATCTGGACCTTCTGCCGGCGTGCGTTCGAGCTGTTGTCGCGCTGATCCTGGTCGTAGGTCAACCCGGCGTAATACCAAATTCTGTACGACAGCTGCCCGAGGTCGTCGCCTAGACGAAAGGCTTTCAACAGGCGGAGGGGTCCCTCTGCGAGCGTGCCGCGGAGCTCGGCATATCCGGGAAGCATCCGCTCGAACTCAGCGAGCCCCGCCTCCCATTCGGCCCAGCTGGGATAGATATCGGAAAGGTTCCAGGTAAACGCGGCAGGTATTTCGTCACGCGTGCGCTCGCGCATCTCGACAGAAGCTCCGGTAGTCATCTGTCAATTTTAGTGGATCTTCGCGGCACGCCGATCCGTTCTGCACCAAAACCGGATAAATCAACGCGGCGTGTAAAATGTGGCCGATTTCCTCCTGCAGCATCCCCATTTGCCGACACGCCTCCGTTCTACGACCGGCGCAACGGGTTCATCTTCGGCGTCAATGCCATCGGCGGCCTTTCCGAGCTCGCCGTTCGACTGCTTCGTGAGCTGATCGACGCTGGCTGCGTCTGTAACGCCGTTCCTACTTCCAGCCCACCATCTTTCGGAGCTTTTCGAACAGCGAGGGATTGGCGCGGGCTTCTGTCGCCTGCACGAGAAGATCGAGCACCTCGTGGACGCTGCGCGCGGTGCCGATCCCCAGCCGGCGCGCGCTGCTGTCGGCGATCGGATCGTCCGCGTCGACCAGAAGGATCGATCGTGTGGACGACTCCGACAGAACGTCGACGCAATTCTGCGGCATGTCGTCGATGAGATAGTCGAGATGCAGCGCCGCCGCGCACTTGCCGCGAGCGCCGGACAACGGGATCACGCTGGGCGTAGGAAAGCCGTGCTCGATGAGCCATCTCTGCGTCTGCAGCTGCACGGTCGCGCCCGCCGTCGCCGGACGCTGCGTGATGAAAAACACCTCCCAGTTCAACCGGATGGTGAGCTCGTACATGCGCGCGATGGCGCCTTGTTCGAGCGGCTTCAAGGTCGTCCAGAAGTCCGGCGTCTCCTCGATCGCGCGCCAGACGCCATCTCGATGACGCGGGCCTCGGCGGCGGTCGCCGGAACGTCGATTGTCGCGAGTTGTCGCAGCCGATGCGCCGTTTTCGCCGGTGTGTTGCTCCGCTTCCCGAGCCTCCGGAGCGGGCCGATCGTGTTCGGCCAGTTCAGGACCGAACAGACGTTCTTCAATCTGTGCATAGGCGGTCGACAAATCGGCCAACGTGCCGTCCATATCGAACCCGATTCGAAGCGGAATCATTGGAGTACCGACCTCTATACTATGGTGTCGTCTGAATTTAGGCTATTCAAGCAGCCCCCGGACTCGCTAAAATACAGCTTTCCCCCATGCACCGAACCCATCGTCTGTTTATCGGCCTGTTGCTCGGAATCAGTGTCATCCTGCCGGCATGTTCGGCAAGCGACGCCCAAAGCCCACGCGCAGGTGCGTCGCAAGCCGCGGTGCCCGTCACCGTCGATCAAGTGATCGAGAAAGTCATGCCTCTCGACGCAAACGTCGTCGGCACCGTCGAGGCGTTCTCGACTGTCGCCGTCCGAGCGCAGGTGACCGGCGAGCTCAAGGACGTCAACTTCAACCAGGGCGATGATGTTCAGGCGGGACAGGTGTTGTTCACGCTCGATCATCGGCCGCTCGAAGCCGCGCTGAACCAGGCGGAAGCAAATCTGGCGCGCAATACCGCGCAGTTGGCCAACGCAAAGGTCATTGCGCAGCGCATGGATGACCTCGTCGAGCGCGGCGTCGGCACGCGCGAGCAGCGCGACACGGCACGCACGACGGCGGCAGCGCTCGAAGCCAGTGTGGGCGCCGATACCGCCGCTGTCGAAAACGCAAAAGTGCAATTGCAGTACGCGACCATACGCGCGCCCATCGCAGGCCGCACCGGCGCGCTCATGGTACATGCCGGCAATCTCGTGCGCGCCAACGATCAGGCGCCGCTCGTCATCATCAATCAGGTGAGCCCGATCTACGCGTCATTCGGTATTCCCGAGGGGTTGCTGCCCGACCTTCGCCGCTTCATGGCGCAGCGCGAGCTGAGCGTGGAAGCGCTGCCGCCAAACGAAGAGCTCGACCCTGCCAGGGGAAGCATCTCCTTCGTCGACAACCAGGTCGACCAGACGACCGGTACGATCCGCATCAAGGCCACGTTCCCGAATGCGAATCGGCGGCTCTGGCCGGGTCAGTTCGTCAACGTGCGGGTGAAGCTCACCTCCGATCCGCACGCGATCGTGGTGCCGTCAGTCGCGGTGCAGGCGGGTCCCGAAGGACAATTCATCTACGTTGTGAAAGGCGATAAGACCGTCGAAATGCGCCCGGTCGTCGTGGCGCGCACGGCCGGAACCGAAACCGTTATCAAGGAAGGCGTCAAACCCGGCGAGACGGTCGTCACCGATGGCCATCTCAGACTTGTGCCGGGCAGCCGCATCGCCATCAAGGGTGCAGCCCCACAGAAGGCGGATTCATGAACCTCGCAGCCCTGTTCATCAAGCGTCCCATCACGACCACGCTCATCACGCTGGGCATCGTCGTGTTCGGTGTGATGTCGTATCGCGTGCTGCCAGTGGCCGACCTGCCGGCAATCGATTTCCCGACGATTTCCGTCAATGCCTCGCTGCCGGGCGCCAGTCCGGAAACGATGGCGTCGGCCGTGGCGCTGCCGTTGGAAAAACAGTTCTCGACGATTTCCGGTCTCACGTCGATGAACTCCACCAACCTACAGGGCTCCACGAGCGTCATCCTGCAGTTCGATTTGAGCCGCAACATCGACGCCGCTGCGCAGGACGTGCAGACGATGATTGCGAGGGCGACACGTCAGCTTCCGCCGCAGATGCCGTCTCCGCCGTCGTACATGAAGGTGAATCCCGGCGACTATCCAGTCATGCTGCTGGTCATGCGGTCGCCGTCGCTTCCACTTTCGACGGTGAACGAGTACGCCGATTCCAACGTCTCGCAGCGCATCTCCATGGTGAACGGCGTTGCGCAGGTGAACGTGTTCGGACCTCAGAAATACGCGGTTCGCATCGACGTCGATCCGCGCAAGCTCTCGGCGCACGGCATCGGCATCGATGAGGTCGTCACCGCGGTGCAATCGTCGAACGTCAACTTGCCGACGGGCACGATGGCGGGCCGCGATCGCATCTTCACGGTGCTCGCCGACGGCCAGCTCTTGAACGCGGCGTCATACGCCCCGCTGGTGATCGCGTACAGGAATAACAATCCCGTGCGGCTCGGGGACGTGGCGCGCGTGTACGACGGCGTCGAGCAGGACAAGACCGCCAGCTGGTATCAGGGCCAGCGCAACATCAGCCTGATGATCCAAAAGCAGCCCGGATCCAACGTCGTCCAGGTGGTCGACGATATCAAGGCACTGCTCCCGTCCGTTCGCGCGCAGCTGCCGCCGTCGGTACCGCTGGACATCCGAATGGATCGGTCGGACATGATCCGCGAATCCGTCCACGACGTGAAGCTGACGCTGCTGCTTGCGCTCGTTCTGGTCATTGCCGTGATCTTCGTGTTCCTGCGCAGCTTCACGGCGACGATTATTCCGAGCCTGACGCTTCCGGTGTCGCTCATCGCCACCTTCGCGGTGATGTACCTGCTGAACTACAGCCTCGACAACCTCTCGTTGATGGCGCTGACGCTCTGCATCGGGTTCGTCGTCGACGACACCATCGTCATGCTGGAGAACATCGGCCGGCATATGGAGATGGGCAAGCCGGCGATGCGCGCGGCCTTCGATGGCGCCAAGGAAGTCGAGTTCACGATTATTGCGATGACCGTGTCACTGGTGGCCGTGTTCATCCCAGTGCTGTTCATGGGCGGCATCGTCGGACGCCTTCTGCAGGAGTTCGCGGTCACCATCGGTGTGGCGATTCTCGTTTCGTGCTTCGTGTCGATCAGCCTCACGCCCATGCTGTGCAGCCGATTCCTGAAAACAGCGCACGGCAAAAAGCACGGCGGCCTCTATAACTTCACCGAGCGCATGTTCGACGGCTCGCTGCGAGTCTACGACGTGACGCTGCAGTTCGCGCTTCGGCATCGCGCCGTGACGATGGCGCTGTCGTTTCTGTTCATTGCTGGAGCGGGGTATCTGTTTACGATCGTGCCGAAAGGGTTCCTCCCAACTGAGGATCAAGGCCGTTTCAACGTCAGCGTTGAAGCGATCCAGGGCATCGGCTTCGAAGAAATGGTGCGCCACCAGCAGGAAGTGGCGGCGATTCTCGCACAAGACCCCGACATCTCCGGTTCCAGCAGCAGCACGGGTGAGAGCGGCGGAAGGGGCGGCGCGAGCTCGTCGAATCAAGGCCGCATCAGTGTCGACCTGAAGCCGCGCAGCGAACGGACGCGATCGGTCGACGAGATCATGGCAAGTCTGCGGCCGAAACTGTCGCAGGTGCCTGGCGTTCGCGTGTTCATGATCAACCAGCCTCCCATCAATCTTGGCGGCATGGGTGGCGCGCGTTCCTCATACCAGTTCACGCTGCAGGATCCTGACACCGAGGAGCTCTATCGCGCGGCCCCCGCGTTCGAAGAGGTGATGCGAAACATCGACAGCATCGAAGACGTCAACAGCGATCTCCGGTTGAATAACCCCCAAATACAAATCAGCCTGAACCGCGACCGGATTGCTGCTCTGGGATTGACCGTGAATCAGGTGGAAACGGCGTTGTTCAACGCCTACGGCACGCGGCAGGTTTCGCAGATCTACGCGGCGAGTAACCAGTACCAGGTCATTCTGCAGGTCGCGCCAGAGTTTCAGCAGGATCCCGCCGCGCTCTCGATGCTCTACGTGCGATCGACGAACGGCAAGCTCATCCCGCTCAACACCGTCGCAACGGTGACGACCGGTGTCGGGCCACTGTCGGTCAGCCATACCGGACAGCTTCCATCGGTGAACCTGACATTCAATCTCAAACCTGGCCGTGCGCTCGGCGATGCAGTGGACGCCATTGAGGAAGCCGCCAGGACCACGCTGCCAGGGACGGTCACCACGAAATTCCAGGGGACGGCGCAGGCGTTTCAGGAGTCGGCGAAGGGCCTCGGGCTCGTGCTCGTGATGGCGATCGTCGTCATTTACATCGTCCTCGGCATTCTGTACGAGAGCTTCACGCAGCCGCTGGTCATTCTGTCGGGCCTTCCGGCGGCGGGCTTCGGCGCGCTGCTCACCCTGATCCTTTTCAAGACGGAACTGAGTCTGTACGCGTTCGTGGGCATCATCATGCTCGTCGGGCTCGTGAAGAAGAACGGCATCATGATGGTGGACTTTGCGTCCGCCGCAGAGCGCGAGCAAGGCAAGACGCCGCTCGAAGCCATCCACGAAGCGTGTCTGGTGCGCTTCCGGCCGATCATGATGACGACGATGTGCGCGCTCGTGGGAACGTTGCCGATTGCGCTCGGCCTCGGTGCGGGCGCCGAATCGCGCCGGCCGCTCGGGCTGGCCGTCGTCGGAGGCCTGCTGGTGTCGCAGTTCCTGACGCTCTACATCACGCCCGTGTACTACGTCTACATCGAAGGGGCGCGTCTGCGTCTCGTCAAGAAGAAGTCGAAATCGCCGGACGAGATGCAGCCGGCGGTCGCCTAGCGGACCCGCGTCTGACGCTCCGTTCGTCGGATTCACTCAGCAGGATGCCAGCCGGGATTCTGTTTCTGATCTTTGTCCTGACGATCTGGAATCCGGCGAACCTCGCGCTGCACGCGGCATCGACGTTGTCGAACATCGGATCACGATCGACTCTCTCGATCGTATTTCTCGCCACACGACTCTTCATCACGAGCGTTGGGATGGCCGCCGGCATCGCGCTGTCGCTTCGGCGGCCCGGGGGCGTCTGGCTCGCGAAGCTCGCGCTCGCGTTGTTCGCCATCGAAGCCGTCGCGCGACTGTCGACGCGCGTCGACCTGGGCAGCGCGCCTCCCGGCACGCGGCTGCCGCTCGCGATCTTCGTCGTCGCACACAACGCGGCGTGGTTCGCCTACCTTCGATTATCCCGTCGCGTCGAGGCCATTTATGGCCTAGAATCGCAATCCCGAAACGATAGCGTCCGGCTTTAGCCGGACCTGAAGGAGTTTGTCGATGCGCAGAGCATTGTCTTTGTTGATGGCGTTCGCCGTGTGCGCGATGCCGATGGCGCCGGCGGTGCAAGCGCAGGCCGGCAAGACCCTCGATATCTATTACATCGACACCGAAGGCGGTCAGGCCACGCTGTTCATGTCTCCGACCGGGGAGACGCTGCTCGTGGACGCCGGCAATGCGGGCGAGCGCGACTTGAACCGGATTCTCGAGGTGCTCAAGCTCGCGGGCGTGAAACAGATCGACCACTTCTGGCTGACTCACTACCATGGCGATCACTATGGAAGCCTGATCGATATCGCCAAGCAGGTGCCAATCAAGCATCTCTACGATCACGGGCCGTCGATCGAAGGGGATCGTCCGAACATCATCAAGTTTCAGGCGGCGTATGCGGAATTCTACAAGTCGATTCCGCGAACGATCGTCAAGCCCGGCGACAAGCTCGCGTTCGCGGGCACCGACACCATGGCGGTCATGAGCGACAGCGTTCCGTTGAAGACGCCCGTCGCGAAAGCGCCGGGCGCCGGACGGCCGAACCCGCTCTGCGCCTCGCACAAGCCGCGTGACGAAAGCAAAGTCGATCCGGACAACCATCACTCTGCCGGCTTCGTGATGACCTACGGACGGTTCCGGACGATCGACCTCGGCGACCTGACGTGGAGCCGCGAGTTCATGTTGATGTGCCCGAACAATCCTCTGGGCACCGTGGACCTCTATCTCACGAATCATCACGGCCTCGATCAGTCCGGCTCCCCCGCGTTCGTGCACGCCATTCAGCCGCGGGTCGCGATCATGAACAACGGCACGCGCAAGGGCGGCGCCGTCCAGACGTTCGAAACCCTCGCGACGTCGCCAGGCCTCGAAGATGTGTGGCAGCTGCACTGGTCGTACGCAGGCGGTGTCGAGCACAACGCCCCTGGTGTGATGATTGCGAATCTGGATCCGCCAGACCAGTTGGCGGCTATCGTGAGCGGCGCTGCGACGCCGCCAGCGGGCCCCGGTGGCATGGCCGCCCACACGCCCGCGTATTACATCAAGGTGACGGCGCGCACTGACGGGTCGTTCACGGTCATGAACAGCAGGAACAAGTACTCGAAGACGTACGCGGCTAGACCGTAAGCACGATTTTGCCGATGTGGCTGCCGGACTCCATCAGGCGATGGGCTTCGGCAGCCTGCGCAAGCGGAAACGTGGCGTAGATAATCGGACGGATCTTCTTCAATTCGACCAGCGGCCACACCGCGTGTTCGACCGCAGCCGCAATCGCGCCCTTCTCTTCCACCGTTCTCGAGCGCAGCGTCGACCCTGTGACCGTGATCCGCTGACGCAGAAGGCGGACGAGATTGAACTCTGCTTTCGCGCCGCACAGCACCGCAATCTGGACGAGTCGCCCGTCCACCGCCAGCAAATCCAGGTTGCGGCCGAAATACGGAGCGCCGACCATATCGAGGATCACGTCGATGCCGTTGTTGCCGGTCGACGCCATCAACACGGTCGAAAAATCCTCGGTCTTGTAGTTGATCGCGCGTTCGGCTCCGAGGCGCTCGCACGCCGCGCACTTGTCATCGGTGCCCGCCGTCGCGAACACACGGGCGCCGAATGCCCGCGCCATCTGAATCGCCGTGGTGCCGATTCCACCGGCGCCCCCGTGCACGAGAAACGATTCGCCACCGCGAAGCCGTCCGCGCTCGAAGACATTCGTCCAGACGGTAAAGAACGTCTCCGGCATCGCCCCTGCAGACACCAGATCCACCGCTGACGGGATCGGCAGGCACTGCGCATCCGGCGCAACGCAGTACTCCGCGTAGCCTCCGCCCGATACGAGCGCGCACACCGCGTCACCTTCGCGCCAGCGCGTCACGCCGGTGCCCCAGGCCGTGACGGTGCCGGAGACTTCAAGGCCGGGGATGTCACTGGCGCCAGGCGGAGGAGGGTACTTGCCTTCGCGCTGCATCAGGTCGGGTCGGTTCACGCCAGCGGCGGCCACGCGGATCACGACCTGATGAGGCCCGGGTTGCGGGACCGGGAGCTCGACCGGCTGAAGCACTTCCGGACCGCCCGGCTTGGCGATGCTGATCGCAATCATGTGAAAGAGGGTCTGACCCCTACTTGTGTCCCTCGTAGGTCGCTCGGATTGTGGGGATCAGGTATTCGTGAAACGCGCGGTCGAAATCGTATGCCGGCGCAAAACCCCAATCGCGGCGTGCCGACGTGTCGTCGACGTCCTCGGGCCATGAATCGACGATGGCCTGACGCTTGGGGTCGACTTTGTACGTGATGCGGGCGTCGGGAAAAGCGCGCAGGGCCGAGGCGCGAATGTCGTCGGCGGATGGATTGAACGCACGCACGTTGTACGCCGTTGCGGACAGCCGATTTGGCTGTGCGATCGACAACTTGAGAAGCGCGTCGATCGCGTCCGGCATCGCCATGAATGGAATCCGCGTATCGGGCCGCACAAACGACGCGTACGGCTCGCCTCGCGCAGCGGCGTGAATCATCTCCGATGCGTAGTCCGACGTCCCTCCCGAGGGAAGGGTAACCGCTGAAATCAATCCCGGAAACCGCACGCAGCGAAAATCCACTCTGGGCGCCTTCGCCTCCAGGAGCTGCTTGTAATTGTTCGAGTAATAGCGGCCAAGATGTTCGCAGTACAGCTTGTTGCAGCCGTACATGGTAATCGGCTTGTTCCAGTCGTCCTCGCGAACGGGTCCGGCCTTGCTGCGGGTATGGAGGTCAGGCAGACCGTACGCCGCGATCGAAGACGGATAGACGAACACGACGGGGCGGCCGTGCGATTCGGTTTCGTGCGCCGCAAACTCCAGCAGATTCAGCGTCCCCTCGACGTTCACGTGATGTGCCGCCATCGGCGTGAACTCCGACCGGGTGGACAGCAGCGCCGCGAGGTGAAAAATCAGGTCGACTTCGAACTCGGACAGAATGCGCTCTAAGAGGTTGACGTCGAGAATCGAGCCTGTCACCTCGCGATGCACGAGGCGCGCGACGTGCGGGTCCAGCGCGTTGACGTCGAGCGAGACGACCCCCTGATGGCGTTGTTCGACCAGGTTGGCCACCAGGGCGTGACCGATCTCCCCATTGGCGCCGGTAATCAAGACAACTGGCTTGCGCATAGTCTGTGGTGTCGGCCCGCGCCGGACCGACTACGTTACTATATGTAGGAACGCCCCATGGAATACCGAGCTGTTTTCAAATGCATCGCGGGCTGCGACGGCGAATACGAACTCGAGCAACCGCTCTACCGTTGCCCGAAGTGCGGCGATCTCCTGGAGGTGTCGCACGATCTCGCGGCGCTGCGAGGGCGCACTGCTCAGGAATGGAAGATCCTGTTCGACGGACGCTATAAGCGGACGGAGTGGCCCTACGGCTCGGCTGTATGGGGCAAGAAGGAATGGGTCTGCCCGGGAATCCGCAACGAGAACATCGTGTCGATGGACGAAGGCGGCACGAACCTCATGTGGGCCGAGCGCTTCGGGCGAGAGCTCGGCATGGACGAGCTCTGGATCAAGATGTGCGGCCAGTCGCATACGGGGTCCTTCAAGGACCTCGGCATGACGGTGCTGGTCTCGATCGTGCGGCAGATGATCACCGATCACAAGCCGGTGCGCGCGGTCGCATGCGCCTCGACGGGTGACACGTCAGCGTCGCTCGCCGCGTACGCGGCCGCCGCTGAAATCCCGGCCATCGTCATTCTTCCGCGCGGCAAGGTCTCGACGGCGCAGCTCGTCCAGCCGCTCGCGAACGGCGCGCTCGTCCTGTCGCTCGATACAGACTTCGATGGCTGCATGGCCATCGTGCAGCGGTTGTCCGTCGAGGAAGGCGTCTACCTCGCGAACTCGATGAACAGCCTCAGGCTGGAAGGACAGAAGACCGTCGGCGTCGAGATCGTTCAGCAGTTCGACTGGTCGGTTCCCGACGTCATCATCATTCCCGGGGGAAATCTCGGAAACGTCAGTGCGCTTGGAGCCGGTTTCGACATGCTGGAGTCGCTTGGTCTCATCACCAAGCGGCCCCGGATCATCGTCGCGCAGGCGGCCGCAGCCAATCCCCTCTACCTTGCGTACAAGAACAACTGGAATTTCCATCCCGTCACGGCGAAGCCGACGCTCGCGTCGGCGATTCAGATCGGCAACCCGGTGTCCGTCAAGAAGGCGATCCGTGCGCTCGAGAAATACAACGGCATCGTCGAGCAGGCAACGGAAGCCGAACTGGCCGATGCATCCGCGCGCGCGGATCGAACCGGTATGTTCAATTGCCCGCATACGGGCGTGGCCCTTGCGGCGCTCATCAAGCTTCGCGAGCAGGGGCGCATCAAACCGCACGACCGCACCGTCGTCATCTCGACGGCGAATGGGTTGAAGTTCACCGATTTCAAGGTGGCCTACCATTCGAAGGCGCTGGCGGGGATGTCGTCACGGCTCGCCAACAAGCCCGTGGATCTGCCAAACGACTACGACGCTGTCAGGCGCGCCATCGACTCGGCAGAGAAGGCCCAGACGGTCAGCCGATAACCTTGCAGCTCCAGAACAGCGTGTTCCTCGTCACGGGCGGTGCTTCCGGGCTTGGCGAAGCGACCGTGCGCATGCTCGTCGGCGAGGGGGCGCGGGTGGTGATCGCGGACGTCAACGAATCCGGCGGCGCGAAGCTCCAGTCCGAGCTTGGCGCGAGCGCGCGATTCACCCGTGTGGACGTCACCGACGAGTCGAGCGTGCGCAGCGGATTGGAGACCGCCGCGGGGCTCGGCACGCTGCGCGGGGTGGTCAATGCCGCCGGCATCGTGCTCGCGGAGAAGGTGCTCGGCAGGAATGGCCCCCACGCCCTCGACGCGTTCTCGCGGATCATCCAGGTAAATCTGACCGGCACATTCAACGTGATTCGTCTCGCATCAGCGATGATGTTTACCGCAGAACCCACAGCGACCGGCGAGCGCGGCGTCATCATCAATACGGCGTCCGTTTCGGCGTTCGACGGTCAGATCGGCCAGGCCGCCTACTCCGCATCCAAGGGCGGGATCGTCGCGATGACACTGCCAATTGCCCGCGAACTTGCGCGATACGGAATTCGCGTGATGACGATCGCGCCTGGAATATTCGACACGCCGCTGATGGCCAGCCTGCCTCAGGCGGCGCGCGACAGCCTCGCACTGCAGGTGCCGTTTCCCTCTCGTCTTGGCAAGCCATCCGAGTACGCGGCGCTCGTCAGGCACATCATCGACAACGAAATGCTCAACGGCGAAGTGATCAGGCTCGACGGCGCCATTCGCATGGCGCCGAAATAGCGTCCGTCATACGGGCGGGTTACGTTTCCAGTGCCTTCTCCAGCCTGACTTCGTCGCGGATGGGGATGCCGCCAAAACCGAGCCGGCTGGCGCTTGCGGCCAGTCTGGCAGCGCCGTTCGGTATCCACTCGGAGACGACATAGCCTCGGCGTTGGTAGAAGTACAGAGAGGGCAAGTTGTCGTTGGTCATCGATACGATCACGCGACGGATTCCTAAGCGCCGCGCGAGCAGCTCGGCTTCGGCAACGAGATAGCCGCCCACGCCCGAACGCTGCCACATCGGGTCGGTCGCGAGCGCGACGATGTGCAGGCCTGCCTCGACGAGGCGGTAGGCGAGCGCGCCGGCGATTTCCGCATTCATTTCCGCGACGATGGTCGGCGTCGCATCGAGATCCATAACTTCGCCGAACGCGACGATCCCGCTGGGACCGAAATCGCGGCGAAACAACTCGACTGCGGCGTGCCGTTCTTCATCAGCCGCTTCGCGCACGAGCACCGGCGGCAGCTCCAGCCGTGGCCGGCACTCACACACCACCTGAGCGCGCGCCTCGGCCCAGTCGACGAACGTGCCGCACCGGCTGCAGCGCAGCACCGCAGGCTTTCCGCCGAATGAGTAGTCGTTCATGCAGGCACCACGCTCCTTCCCCTTCGACTGACCCACCAGACAATGGCGGCCAGCGCCAGCATGGCCGCGGTGAACGTTCCGCCGAACAGCCACAGCGTGCGGTAGAGAATCGACTCGGTTTCGATGCGTGCCTCCATCCGGAGAGGCACCCCCGAAAGCCGATCGCGGAGACTTTGTTCCCAGACGAGGATGTTGCCACGCTCGACCCCTGTTGGCGAGTTGTGAAAATTAATCCGGCTGGGAAGATGCACACGGAAGGCCACGAGCTCGTTGCCTGTCCACCCTACGTCCCCCACGTCGAGCCGCGCGGCGCGGCCGACATCCTGTACGAATCGAAACTCGTTCTCCAACCGATCGAGACGGTAGTGTGACCACGAGAGCGGCACGAGCTGCGGCAACTGCGCGATATTGCTCACGTCGAGCCGCACGTGGACGAATCGGCGGCCATGCCGGCGGAACGCGCTGACCTCCCGGACCGACACGCCCGGTCCCGCATACAGCCGGGCGAATTCGCGCCGATCGAAGCGCGCTTCGGGGTCGACGCTCAACGTCGCGCCACGCAGCGCGACGAGGGCGGGTATCGAGGCGCTGATATCCACGACGGCCGATCCGTCCAGCGACAACTCGACACGCTCATCGTATTCATATTGCCTGACCAGACCGAGCGTCTGACACGCGGTCAGCATCAGAGCGGCGAGCGCGACACCCGCGCGCTTCCCGAAAGCCATAACCCCAAATGATATACTCACTTAGATAGCTTCGGACTCCTTGTCAAAACCCACCTTGTATCTCATCGACGGCAGCAATCAGATGTATCGCGCTTACCACGCGATTCGCGGCCTGACCGGTCCTGACGGCCGATCGACCAACGCTGTGTACGGTTTCGTGACGATGCTGCGGAAGCTCATCGCCGATCACAATCCCCAATGCATCGCCGCGGCGTTCGATCTGCGCGGGCCGACCTTCCGATCGGAGCTGCGCGACGACTACAAGGCCAACCGCGCGCCGATGCCATCCGACCTCGCCGAACAGATCGGGTACGTGCACCAGGCGTGCGAAGCGCTCGGCGTGCAGGTGCTGACATTCGCGGGTTTCGAGGCCGATGACGTCATCGGCACGCTCGCCATGCGTGCCGTAGCGGATGGCCGCCCAGCGGTCATCGTGACGGGCGACAAGGACTTCTTTCAACTTGTCGATGATGCCTCGAACATCCGTGTGTTCAACCCTCGCGACGAAGGCGCGTGGTATGACGCCGAAGGGGTCAAAACCAAGTTCGGCGTGGCTCCTGAACAGGTTGTGGACGTCCTCGCGCTGATGGGCGACTCCATCGACAACATCAAGGGTGTTCCCGGGATCGGTGAGAAGGGCGCGCGCGAGCTGATTTCGACACACGGATCGCTCGACGCGCTGCTGGCAAATGCTCCGAGCCTCGGCGGAAAGAAGCGCGAGCTGCTGACGACGTACGCCGACGCGGCGCGTGAAAGCCGCGTCCTGCTCCGCATCCGCACTGATGTGCCACTGCCAGACGTCGAGATGTCAAGTTTCGACTATCGAGGACCAGACCGTCAGAAGTGCTTCGAGCTGTTCTCGACGCTGGGTTTTCGGTCTTTGGTGACCGAGTACGCTCCCACCGCTGACACCGTCGACAGCGACTACGTCGTGATATCGACCGACGACGCCCTCAAGGAGCTGATTTCCGAGCTCGAGAGCGCCGGGCGTGTCGCGTTGAGCGTGATTGGCGACTGTCCGGGCGGGATGCGGGCAGCGCTGGTCGGCATCGCGTTCTCGACGAGCGCGAGGCGAGCGCGCTATCTGCCGATCGGGCATACGGCACTCGACGAGCCGTCGGCACTGAATCCGAATGCCGCGCTGTCGGCCTTGAAGCCCCTGCTGGAAAATGCGTCGATCGCGAAGATTGGCCACGATCTGAAGTTCGATCTGATGATGCTCGGGCACAAGGGCATCGCGCTGAAAGGGCTCGACTTCGACACGATGCTTGCGAGCTACGTTCTCGATGCCACGAGGTCGAGCCACACGATCGAGGAAATCGCGCTCGAGCATCTTGGCTACAAAGCGCTGACGCAGGAGGACATCTGCGGCACGGGGCAGAAAGCGATCCCGCTGCCCCATCTGCCCGCCGCCGCGCTGTTGAATTTCGCGGGTGAGCGTGCCGACCTGGCGTGGCAGCTTGCGGAGAAACTCGGCGCGCGGCTTCGCGACGAGGCTGTGGAGACGCTGTTTCGAGACCTGGAGCTCCCGCTCGTGCCGGTGCTGGCCGATATCGAACGCCACGGCGTGCGCATCGACCTGCCGGCGCTCGCCAGCCAATCCACGCGTATAGACGCCGAGCTCGCGTCGCGCAGCCGAAAGATCTTCGAGCTCGCCGGCGAAGAGTTCAACATCAATTCGCCGAAACAGCTCTCGGTGATTCTCTTCGACAAGCTGCAGCTTCCGACGGCGAAGCGGACGGGCAAAACGAAGGTGGCGTCGACTGCGGTCGACGTCCTCGAGGATCTCGCGCTGACGCACGACTTGCCGAAGCTCATCCTCGAGTGGCGCGCCCTGATGAAATTGAAAGGCACCTACATCGATGCCCTGCCGCAGCTCGTGCACTCGCGAACCGCCCGCGTTCACACCTCGTTCAATCAGGCCGTCGCCGCAACCGGGCGCCTCAGCAGCAGCGACCCGAACCTTCAGAACATCCCGATCCGCACCGATCTGGGGCGCGAGATCCGGCGCGCGTTCATCGCCGAGCCCGGGTTTGTGCTCATCTCTGCCGACTACTCGCAGATCGAGCTGCGTGTGCTCGCGCACCTGGCGGCGGAAGAGGCGCTGATCGAGTCGTTCCGCAGAGGAGAAGACATCCACGACCGCACCGCGCTGAAGGTGTTTGGCCCGAACAGCGGCCTCGACAAACACGAGCTGCGCAGGCGGGCGAAGATCATCAACTACGCGCTCCTGTATGGAAAAACCGCTTTCACGCTGGCGAGAGACATCGGCGTGACACCCGCTGTGGCTCAGGAGTTCATCGACGCGTACTTTGGCGGCTTTCCGCGCGTACGCACGTTCATCGATGCGACGATTGAACAGGCGCGCACCAGAGGGTTTGTCGAGACGATGTTCGGGCGCCGGCGCATGGTGCCCGAACTGAACAGCCGCAACGGCCAGATACGGCAGGGCGCCGAGCGGATGACGGTGAACTTTCCCATTCAGGGCACGGCCGCCGATATCCTCAAGAAAGCCATGCTGCGCGTGTACGATGTGCTCTCGCGCGGCAGGGCGGATGCTGGTGAGCAAAGGCCAAACGGCACCGCCAGAATGATTCTGACGGTGCACGATGAACTGTTGATCGAGAGCCCAGAGGACTCGGCGACCCACGTGGCGGAGCAAGTACGAGAGGCCATGCAAGGCGCCGCCGCGCTGAAGGTGCCGCTGACCGTCGACGTTGGCATCGGTCCCAACTGGCGGGAGGCTAAGCCCTGACTCGAATGCCCTCTGCTCTCTGCCGTCCGCCCTATTAGAATTCACTTACATGCCCGAGCCCGTCGTCATCCCGCGCAGCGACCATCCCATTTCACGGCAGCATATCGACGCGGACGCGCTCAAGGTTCTGTACCGTCTACGGCAGTTCGACCATATCGCCTATCTTGTGGGCGGCAGCGTCCGGGATCTGTTGCTCGGCCGCACGCCGAAAGACTTCGACATCGGCACCTCCGCGCACCCGTATCAGGTCAAGCGCCTTTTCCGGAATTGCTGGATCATCGGACGCCGCTTTCGTCTCGCCCACGTGAAGTTCGGCACAAAGGTGATCGAGGTCGCAACATTCCGCCGTCAGATTCCCGCGGGCACAGAAGAAGAGCCGGCCCCGGTGGCGCCCGTCGCCGCGCCTGTGAGCGCTGTCGTGGACGATGGCGATCTGTTGATTCATCACGACAACACCTTCGGCACGCCAGAGGAAGACGCGTTCCGGCGCGACTTCACGCTGAATGCGCTCTTCTACGACATCGAGACGCGATCGATCATCGACTACGTCGGCGGCCTGGAGGACATCCGGGCGGGGCTGATCCGCTGTATCGGCGTACCTGAGGAGCGTTTTCAGGAAGATCCCGTCCGCATGCTCCGGGCGGTGGCGTTGGCGGCTCGGCTCGACTTCAGAATTGACGCGCCGGTGCTCAGCGCGATCGAGCGCTATCACGGCGAGCTCGCCCGCAGCGCGCCGCCGCGCCTCATGGAAGAGATCTACAAAGTCCTGCGCGCGGGCGCCGCTGAAAAAACGTTTCGCATGCTCGTCGATACGGGGCTGCTTGCGGCGCTGGCTCCGGAAGTGCCGGGCCGCATCACAGAGGCATTCTGGCAGTCGCTCAGGGCGATCGACCACTATCGACGTGCGTTCAAGCGCAATCCCGAGTCGCTGGCGAACGCGATTCTCATGGGATCGCTCCTGATTCCGCTCGGGCTCCTCGATCAGCATCACGGCCGAACGAAAGAGCTCGGCGCGCGGTTCGGCACGCTGCCTCTCGCGCGCCGCGACGTCGAGTTCCTTCGGCAGATCCTGATGCTGCAACGGCATCTGCGCGATCCGAATGCCTCGCCGCGCCACAAGCGCGGCACCATGCACCGAACCGCGTTTCCTGCCGCGTTGATGTGGCTCGAGCTTCATGGCAACGCGCCGGCGCTTGTCGAGTCCTGGCGCGCGCTGCAGGCGGAAATGTCTACGCAGGACCCCGAGGGCGCGACGGACGCACCTCCCGCGCTCGACATGCCGCGACGCCGCAGGCGTCGCCGAAGGCGCAGGCGGAATCCCTACGGCGGTGGAGCGGTTGGTGGGTGAGGCGACTCACTCACTCGTAGATTTCGTGGATCGTCTTGTAGGGATGCGCGAGTCGCAGTGCAACCAGGAGCCTGATGACCGGCCACGACGGATCGATCTCGCTCGACCGGAAGCTGAACTTCGGACTGCGCGGATGCCCGTGGTGGTTGTTGTGGAGTCCCTCGCCGCCGGTCACTAGCGCCACCCACCTGATGTTCGTCGCCGTATTGTCGAAGTTCCTGTACCCGATGTAGTGGCACAGGCCGTTGATCGACGACGACAGGACGAACACGTACATGAACAGATGAACGGCCGCGACCAGTAGGCCCCACCACAGGCCGAACACGTACGCGAGCCCGATGATGCCGAGTAAAGGTCCGGCGAAGCCAAACCGGAACGCCGTGCGGTCGAATATGTCCTCTTCGATGTCCTTGGCGTAGCGCTCGAGCGTCTCGGGGTTCTTCGCTTCCTTCAGATAGTGGAAGACATTGCCGAGCTGCACGGACCAGAAGCCGCTCAGGTGGGGGCTGTGCGGATCCCCTTCGATTTCTGTGAAGGCGTGGTGCTTACGGTGCACCGCGACCCATTCCCGCGTGCACAGACCGGTCGTAATCCACAGACAGAAGCGAAAGATCAGCGCCACCGCCGGATGCAGCTCGAGCGCCTTATGCGTGGCGCAGCGGTGAAGAAAAATAGTGGTGCTGAAGACGGCGACCTGCGTGACGAGGGCAGATGCGAGCAGGCACCAGGCGAGCTGCCGGAGCACGCGACAGCCTACCACATCACCCGTGGCGGCGTTCGAACTCCTTCATGAAACCCGTGAGCGTGTCGACGCCCGCTTCCGGAAATGCATTGTAGATGGACGCGCGGATCCCGCCCACCGAACGATGTCCTTTCAGTCCATCGAGGCCGTCCTTTTCCGCATCCTTGACGAACTGCTTCTCCAGCTCTTCGCTCGGAAGCCTGAACGTCACGTTCATCAACGATCGACTGTCCTTCTGCGCCGTCCCGCGATAAAAGCCGGTTCGATCGATCTCTGTGTAGAGCTTGCCGGCTTTGCGCTCGTTCACGGCCGCAATCGCGCCGAGACCGCCCTTCCCAATCAGCCACCGAGTGACGAGCCCAAGCATATAGATCGCGAACACTGGCGGCGTGTTGAACATCGACCCGTTTTCGGCGTGCACCGCGTAGCTCAACATCACCGGAAGCGACGCCGCTGACCGCGCCAGCAGATCCTCGCGGATGATGACGACCGTCACGCCTGCCGGTCCCATGTTCTTCTGCGCTCCCGCGTAGATCAGCGCGTGGCGTCCGACGTCGATCGGACGGCTGAACATGTCGGACGAGGTATCGCTGACGAGCGGAATGTCGCCCACGTCCGGAAGCGTCTTCCACTCCGTTCCGAAGATCGTGTTGTTCGACGTCATGTGCACGTACGCCGCTCCGGGGGTCAACACGATCTCTTCGGCGCGGGGAATGCGCGTGAACTGCTCCGCCTTCGTGGTGGCGGCGACGTGCACGTTTCCGATCTTTCTGGCTTCGTCAACGGCCTTCGACGACCACGCGCCGGTGACGAGATAGTCGGCCGTCATGCCCTCCTGCAGCAGGTTCATCGGCACCATCGTGAACTGCAGGCTGGCGCCGCCTTGCAGAAACAGCACCCGATAGTTTGCGGGCACGTTGGCGAGCTCTCTGATGTCGGCCTCGGCTCGCGCAAGCACGCCTTCGAAGACTTTCGAGCGATGGCTGACTTCCAGAATCGACATGCCCACGTCCGGCAGCGACACGAGGTCGCGCTGGGCCTGCTCGAGAACCGGCAGCGGCAGCACCGCCGGACCGGCGGAAAAATTGTAGATGCGCTCAGATTTCATGAATCAGCAACCCATCGCGAAGTTTGGGCTCGAACCACGTCGACTTCGGCGGCATGATCTGGCCCGCATCCGACACCTCCATCAACTCGACCATGCTGACGGGATACATCGAAAACGCCACGGCCATCCTGCCGCTGTCGACCATCTGCTCGAGCGTGTGCGTGCCCTTGGCGCCGCCGACGAACTCGATCCGCGTGTCGGTGCGCACGTCCTGAATGCCGAGAATCGGCCTCAACAGCCGCTCCTGCAGCACGTTGCCATCGAGGCTGTCGATCACGGCCGTGGAGGGCACTCCAGCGCTTTCGAGATCGATGGTGTACCACGCGCCCGCCACGTACATCGATACGTCGCCCTTTTCTACGGGAGCCGGAGGACCAGATTTCATGGCGAACCTGCGCGCCACCTCACCGAGAAAATGCTCCGGCGTCATCCCGTTCAAGTCGCGAACGACACGGTTATACGGGAGGATCTTCAGCTGATCCGACGGAAACGCCACGGCGAGAAAGAAATTCGCCTCGCCTGAATCGCGAACGTCTTCGCGCGCACGAGCGGCGCTCGCGGCACGGTGATGGCCATCAGCGATGTACAGCGCCTCGACGGCAGTGAACGCCTCGACGAATTGCGGCACCAGATCCGCATCTACGCGCCAGATCGAGTGCCGCACGCCATCCAGCGCTTTGAAGTCGACCAGTGGCTCGCGGTTCGTCCGCACTCCCCTTGCCAACTCGTCAATTTTTGAGACCGGGCGGTGTGCCAGAAACACCGGCCCTGTCTGGGCACGCAGCTCGACGAGATGCCGCGTTCGATCGTCTTCTTTGTCCCTGCGGGTGCGTTCGTGCTTTTTGATCACATCGCTGTCGTACTCCGCGAGCGAATAGCACGCCGCGATCCCGGTCTGGCCGTGGCCGTCCGAGTCCAGATGGTAGAGATACAACGCGGGCGCGTCCTCGTGCATGAACGGCGCATCGTGCTTCAGCGCGCGATATCGCTCGGCAGCGGTGCGATAGACGACGTCGTCGTGGGGGTCCGTGCCCGAGGGCAGGTCGATCTCGGCCCGCGAGACGTGCAGAAAGCTGAGCGGATTGCCGCCTGCAAGGGCACGCGCTTCGTCGGTGTCGACCACGTCGTAGGGAACGGCGGCGACGCGCGGCGCGGCGGCCGGATCGGGGCGGACAGCACGGAAGGGTCGGATGACAGCCATCGCGAACCTTCAATTATATGAGATAGGCGATTATCGGTGGCCGAGGAACTCGATGTACTGCGCGACGCGATCGCCGCGCGTGACGTGCACCTTGAAGATCTTGGGCTTGCCGGGGCCTTGCAGCTCCACCTCGTGCATGCCGCTTTCGACCTTGAGCGTCAGCGGAGTGACACCCTGCGGCATCCCGTTCACAAACACTTTGACGCCTTCCGGGCTCGACTCGATCACGAGTGTGCCGGTGGTGCCGAACAACCAGTCTGGTGCGGGGATGAACTGCGCGGCCGTAAACGCGCCGCTCATGAGGCCGACGACCCCCGCCACAAGAAGAAATGTCTTCAAACCTGCAGGCATCCGCTTGCGGTCCTCTGCGACCGTCGCGCCGTACGTAGTGTAGCTACGCGGATCGACATCGTGCGCCTGCCACACGTCCTGCTTAGGCGCACGCGCCTGAGGCACCGTTTTCACGACCGGCGCCGCGGGTGCAGCGGCGGCCGCCGTGGTCTTCTGGACCGGCGGCTTCTGCACCGTGATCTTGGAGGGGCGCGATTGCTGCAGGTCGAGATCGCGCGGAGACGTCCGCACGCTCGCCTCGTTCATCGCGTCGGTGAGCGCCTGTGCTGCCTCTCCCGCGTGGACGAAGAGGCGCCGCGGATCCATGTGCAACGCACGGAGCAGCCAGCTCCGAATAGGCTGCGGTACAGAGATGCTCATCAGTACATCGCCAAGATCGCCCAGGTGCTCGTTGTCTCGCAGCGGCCGTCCGGCGAACATCGCGACCGCGATCAGCGCAGCCTGCGCGACATCCACGCGCGTATCCAGGCGAGCGCCGCCGGCCGCCTGTGGGACGGCTACCCGCAGCTCCTTCCAGTACCGTTCAGTTGTGAAGCGCAGCTGCTCGATGGCGGGGCCGAGGACGTAGTCCGCGATGCGCACCTTGCCGTCTGCGAGCACGATGCGCTCGGGGGCAACCGCCCCATGGGCAAGGTCGCCGCTCAGACGATGGAGCTCGGCGAGCGCGTCGAGCGTCTCTTTCACGACGAACAGGGCCGCGCCGGTGGTGATCGGCTGTCCGCCGGACGCCGCACGCGCCAGCACATCAGAGAGCCGAATGCCGCCGGTGAACTGATAAACGAGACTGACGGACGCGGGCCGGCCCGGCATCCGAGTCATGTTGCGGATGGTCAGGAACGCCGGATGATCGAATTTTTCGAGCACCCACAGGCGTTCGTTGAGCGCGAACTCGAATGTCGGAACCGAGAACAGCTCCGGCCGGATTAGCAGGCACTCATGCGCAGGGCGCCCGTGGGCGTCACGAACCAGGAAGCGATCGCCGAGTCCATCCCTGAAAACGAAGTCGTCGGAAGGAGACATTGCGGCGGCTGACACGTCCACACGGCTCGGCAAAGCGGATATCGTGCCTGCTGACGATCGGCAGTTTCTGGTGTAAATCTGCGATCTATGAGCGTGCGGGGTTCATGGGGTAGCACACCAACCGACGGATTTGTAAGCGAAAGCAACCGGGTGGAACCCCGCGGGAATTCATCGGGTAACGCGCTGAGGCCTCGCTCACGTCCTGAAGGGTCAGCACTTTTTCTCGAATCTTCCCTCCTGCATCAAGTGGCCTCGCAAGGTCCCTGGCAGCAGGCCGCACGACATGAGGCCCGCATCGCGAACGACTGCGGTTCAATCCTCGGAGTTCAGCGGTGAGTGCCAGCGGCCCGTCTGATAGCTCCATCCCGCCAGCCGGTCCGCGCAGTCGGCGGCCTCCGGTTGCGCACTGAGTGTGTCGCACGGCCACGGCAGTACGTACGTCCAGTTCGCGTCCCCAATCGTCGCAGGCAGATTGACGCGATCGCGCCATCCGAATACGTCCTGGATGGGCACCAGAACGAGGTTCGATCCGGCGTTGTAGATTCGGGCGATGATGCGGTCGCGCACGGCGGCATCGAACCGGATCGAGTCCGAGCCGAATCGAGCCCGTTCTGCCGGATGCAGAGTCTCCCACCAGACAGCAACCGGTTCGGTATCGTGCGTGCCCGTCATCGCCACCGACAGTGGCGGGTACAGAACGGGATCTGCCGGCTCCCAGCGCAGCACTTTGTACCCGGGGACCCCGAGCGTGGTGATCGACTGGCGCACGAACTCGGGCACGGTGCCCAGATCCTCGACGCTGACGTCGGCACCCGTGTCGATCAGGATGCGCATCACGGTCTCGCCAAGCTCGAGCTGCGACGGCTCGTCCGCCGGCATGAAATACGGCTCGTCACCGTCCAATGGACGCACGTAGGTGCGATAGAAGCCCACGAGGTGATCGACGCGGAACCCGTCGTACAACTCGACCTGCCTTCGAGCGCGCATGCGCAGCCACGCGAAATCGTTCTTGCGCGCCTCATCCCAGTTGTACGGCGGGAGCCCCCACTCCTGACCGGTCTCGCTGAAGGCATCGGGAGGTGTGCCGACCGAGGCGTCCAACAGAAAATCGCTGCGACGGCTCCACACATCGGCGCTGTCCAGCGTCACCATGAACGGGAAATCGCCGAGGATGTCCAGGCCCTCGACCGCTCGTCGCGTCGCATCCCACTGCCGGGACGCGACCCATTGGACGTACCGGTGAAACAGCATTTCGGTAGCCAGACGTTCACGCGCCAGAGACATCGCAGAAGGTTCGCGGTCGCGAAGACCGGCGGGCCACTCCGGCCATGCGCGCTCGCCGCACTCCGCACGAATCGCGCGATACGCGCTGTACTCGTCGAGCCACCACGATTCCTCTGTGCTGTACGCACGAAAGTCGGCGGCGTCGGCCGTGTCGAATCGCCAGTCGCGGTCCAGAAAGCGGCCGAAAGACGCGCGCACCGCGCGACGCTTCAAGTCCCGCACCAACCGGTAGTCGATCTTCGGCGCGTGGCGAACGTGCTCGATCTCCTCTTCCCATTCGCGCTCGAACGCGGCGCCGTCGGCCAGCATCCAGACGCTGACGAACTGCGGGTCGATCGCCATCGCACTGAGCGCCGAGTATGGCGACGTCTCCGACGGCGCAAGCTCGTTCAGCGGCAGGATTTGCAGTACTGATTGGTGTGCGGCACGCAGCCATGCCGCCATGGTCGGAATATCGCCGATCTCGCCGATACCCCAACTGCGGGTCGAGCGCAGCGAGAACAACGGCACGCTGATGCCAGCGCGGCGGGATCGGCCAATCATCGAAGCCGACCAACCTGCTGGAGGAGCGCCTCGACGGCTGGATCAAACACCCGCCGCTCGGGAAGGAGACTGACGACGAGAAAGGCCTCGCGTTCGAAATCGAAGAAATAGCCTGGATGCACGAGTATTCCAGTCTCCTCGAGCAGATCGACGACGATCGTGTCTTCGGATGCCAGGGCCGGCACCTGCACGACCGCGTACCATCCGGCTTCCACGGGCATCACCGTGCACGACGGAATCGCGGCCGCGGCCGCGACCAGCGAGTTGTAATTCTCGCGCACGCGGTTCTGAATCTGCGCGCGCACGGACTCGCCGGCTCTCAGCAAATCCGGCGCCGCTACCTGCACGGGCGTCGACACCGACAAATAGGCGTCGCAGATTGTCTCGAGTCGATCGAGTGCATCGGAGACCAGCGGCGTCTCGCCGCCGACGGCAATCCAGCCGAGCTTCACCTGCGGCAGGCCGACAGACTTCGAGAGCCCGCCCAGCACAAACGTCAGCGCGTCCGATTGCCGAAGCGCGCTGCGGGGCGCATCGCCCGCAATGCGGTAATCGATGAACACCTCGTCCGAAATGAGCGCCAGATCGTGCTCACGCGCAATCGACGCGATGGCGTCGAGCTCGCTGTCGGCGACCGAGGACCCGGTCGGATTGTTGGGGCTGATCATGATAATGGCGCGCATGCGACCCAAGCCGGCCTTCTGTCGCAGCCCGTCGACGTCGATCTCCCAGCGCCCGTGAAACTCGAGACGATAATGCTCGAGTGAAACACCTTCGAGATCGGTCAGATGCTCGATCAGCGGGTAGCTTGGCCGCGGCGCCAGTACGGCATCGCCTGGGTCGCACAGCAGCTTGAGCAACAGGGAATAGGCCTCGCTTGTGCTGGCCGTCAGTACGATCCGCTCCGGTGCGACGAACGCCGCGTGGCGCGCGAGATCATCCGAGATCGCCTCCCGCGCAGACAACAGCCCGAACGGTTCTGGCTCGTAACAGAGCGACCGTTCGTTCGCCATCGGGGCGAGCAGATCGCGGGGATACGCAAACCCCGCACGCGTGGGATTCGAGACGGTGAGATCGAGAATCTCGAGGCCGGCCGCGCGGCGGCGTTCAACCGCCAGCGCCAGCCGGTTACGTCCAGCCGCCTGCCGCAACCGCGATGAGAACATCAGCGCAGGTCAGCTTATCTCGACTTGCTCGAGGTGAGCGGGCGTGTGTACTTGCCACCTCAACTGCGACGCTATTGTCGCTTTCAGCGCGTCCATCGGCCCGGGCTCGCCGTGCACGAGGTAGGTCATGCGCGGCGGCGTTTTGAACCCGCCGAGCCACCGCAGCGTTTCTTGAGAGTCGGCGTGGGCGGACATGGAATCGATACGTTCGACGCGCGCATGCACCGGAACGAGCTGACCGCGAATCTTCACCTCGCGCGCGCCGTCGATGAGCTGCCGGCCGCGCGTACCCGCCGCTTGATAGCCGACGAACAGCACCGTATTGCGCGTGTCGGGCAGCGCGCCGAGCAGGTGATGCAACACACGGCCGCCTGTCGCCATGCCACTGGAGGAGACGACAATCGAGGGAATCTTCGATCGCACGAGCTCGGACGATTGCTGCGCCGACGACACCGGCTGAAAGCGCGCAGTAAAGAAGCGGCGGATTTCATTGGCCGATTGAATGTCGGCATCGAGCTCAGCAGCGCGGCTCGCGTAGTAGCGCAGTGCATCGAGGGCCATCGGGCTGTCCAGAAATACTGGCAGCTTCGGAATGGTCCCATCGTCTTCGAGCTTCTTGATCCAGTACAGCACTTCTTCGACCCGGCCGATGGCGAATGCCGGAATGATGAGCTTGCCGCCGCGTGCGACGGTGTCCTTGATGATCGACGCGAGACGCGCGCCGCGGTCGTCGGGCTCGTGAATGCGATCGCCGTACGTCGACTCGAGCAGCAAGACGTCGGCGGGGGGCGGCGCTGACGGATCCGGGAGCACCGGCCGCCCGTAGCGGCCGAGATCGCCGCCGAAAAGGATTGTGGGGCCTCCTTTAATGGTCATCCGCACGAAGGCCGATCCGAGCAAATGGCCTGCATGGATGAACTCGATGTCCACGCCGTCGACGAGAGAGACCGGCTTGTCGAAGGCAACCGGCTGCAATTGCGACAGCGCGCGAAAGGCGTCGGACTCGCGATAGAGCGGCAGCGCCGGATCGTGCCGTGAGTAATGGAGCCGGTTGGCCTCGCGCGCGTCCTCCTCCTGCAGCCGGGCCGAGTCTGGCAATACCAGCTTGCAGAGATCGGCCGTGCCCGGCGTGCAAAGAATGCGCTTGTGATAACCGTCAGCGACGAGCCGCGGCAGGTACCCAGTGTGATCGAGGTGCGCGTGTGTGAGCACAGAGGCGGACAGCTCGGACGGATCCACGGGAAGCGGCTCCCAATTGCGAAGCCGCAGCTCCTTGAGACCTTGAAACAGTCCGCAGTCGATCAGGATCTTCTGGCCACCGGTGTCGACGAGATACTTCGATCCGGTCACCGTGCGCGCGGCCCCAAGAAAGGTGAGCTTTGTCATAATGTGACTTCGTATGGTACCGCGTTCCGTGTCGCTGGCACTGTCGGCCGCCGCGCTCTGCCTGGCTGGATCGATGACGGCGGCGCAGGTCACGCCGCTCACCATCGACGACCTTTACAGCTACGAGGGATGGACGCGTTTCAACGGCAGTCAGGCCGCGACGATGGGCTGGGCTCCGGCCGGCGACCCGTGGTTGAACGATACCGAGCACCTGTGGCCGTCTGACGCCGCGCACCGCAGCGCTGGAGCCGGAGAGGCGCGCGGGCCATGGCTGCGCATGGACGCGGTCTCCGGCGCCAGCACGCCGCTCTACACGTACGACATCCTCGAGCGCGCGCTCGCCGACGCAGGCGTCAGTGCTACGGAGGCGCGGAACGCCGCTCGCCTTCGGCAGGCGAACTTCAACCAGGCGCGCGATGCGCTCCTCATCGCAATCGGCGACGACCTTTACGCGTTCAGCATCTCCACTGGACGCGCGGATCGCGTGACCAACTCCCCTGGGCCGAAGCTCGAGGCGACGTTCAGCCCGGACGGCCGCAGCATCGCGTTCGTCAAAAACAACGACCTCTTCGTGGCGCGTCTCGGCGCCTCGGGCGAGAAGGCCCTCACGTCGGACGGGAGCGACGACATCCTGAACGGCACGCTCGACTGGGTCTACTCCGAAGAGCTGTACGGTCGCGGCAATCGCCGCGGTTACTGGTGGAGTCCCGACTCGTCGCATATCGCGTTTCTGCGATTCGACGAGCGCGCAGTGCCGGAATCCGTGCTGGTGGATGACATTCCCTATCGCCCGGACGTGGACCGCGCGCGCTATCCGAAGGCCGGCGATCCGAACCCGACCGTGCGCCTCGGCGTGGTGTCGCCGGCGGCGGACGGCATCCGTTGGGTCGACACCACGCAGTACTCAGATTTCCTCGTCGTCAATGTCGGCTGGACCCCCGACAGTCGCGCGGTGATGTTTCAGGTTCAGAACCGAACGCAAACATGGCTCGACCTCAATCGCGCAGACGCCGGTACCGGAGTATCGCAGCGTCTCCTGAGGGACACGAGCACGGCCTGGGTGGAACGATGGCAGGATTCGAGCGCCGACCTGGTCTGGTTGCGTGACGGATCGTTTCTCTGGCTGAGCGAGCGCAGTGGCTTTCGCCACGTCTATCATTACGCCTCCAACGGCGGCCAGGTTCGGCAGATCACCAGTGGCGACTGGGAGGTCCGGCGCATCCACGGCGTCGATCCCTCTGACCCCTGGATCTATTTATCGTCGACGGCAACAAGCGCGATCGGGCTGGACCTGTATCGCGTCCGCGTCGACGGCACCGGCTTTCAGCGGCTCTCGACGACAGCGGGGCGGCATCAGGTGTTTCTCAACCGGTCGCGCACGCTCCTCCTCGATTCTTGGAGCGACATCACCACGCCGCCGCAGGTCCGCGTCCACAGCACGAATGCGTATCGCCTGGTGCGCGTCGTCGAGCAGAATCGTGTTCCGGGCCTCACCGAGCAGGGACTGTCGACGCCCGAGCTCATGCAGGTCCAGACCCGAGACGGGTTCGTGATGGAAGCGTTGATGATCAAGCCGCCGAATTTCGACGCGGCGCGACGCTATCCCGTGTACCAATTCACGTACGCGGGTCCCCACGCGCCGCAGGTCGTCAACGCATGGGGGGGAACGGACTTTCTCTACCATCAACTGCTCGCCCAGCGCGGCATCATCGTGTGGATTTGCGACAACCGCACCGCCAGCGGCAAAGGCATGAAGTCGGCATGGCCGCTCTACAGGAATTTTGGAGAGCTCGAGTTGCGCGACATCGAGGACGGCGTGGCCTGGCTCAAGCGGCAGCCCTACGTCGACGCCTCGCGAATCGGTCTCTCCGGCGTCAGCTTCGGCGCTTACATGACGCTGTACGCGCTGACCCACAGCCGCAGCTTCGCCATGGGCATCGCGGAGGGTGCCGTCTCAGATTGGCGCAATTACGATACGATTTACACTGAACGGTACATGGGATTGCCTGACGAGAACGCCGACGGGTACCGGCGGAGCTCGCCTCGCTTCAACGCCGCAGACCTGAGCGGACACCTGCTCCTGGTCCACAGCGCGCTCGACGACAACGTGCATCCGCAGAACACGATGCAGTTTGCCTATGCGCTTCAGCAGGCGGGCAAGCCGTTCCAGATGATGATCTATCCCAGGTCGGCGCATGGCGTCAGCGATCCCGAGCTGAGCCTGCACCTGCGCCGTATGATGCTCGACTTCACGATGCAGAATCTTCTGCGATAGGATTGGCCAATGAACGCTGCTGTTCGCAGCTGGGTAAAGGATATCGAGGCGTTGACGACTCCGTCAGCAGTCGTGTACTGCGATGGATCTCAGGCCGAGCACGATCGACTGATTGCCGAATGCCTTGCGTCTGGAGAGCTGATCGAGCTGAACCAGGAAAAGCTCCCGGGCTGCTATCTCCATCGGAGCGCGCCGCACGATGTTGCCCGCACGGAACATCTCACGTTCGTCAGCACGACAGCGCAAGTCGACGCCGGTCCTACCAACAACTGGATGTCGCCGGAGGACGCGCGCCAGAAGCTGACGCCGCTGTTTGCCGGCTCCATGCGCGGGCGCACCATGTACGTGGTGCCGTTCCTGATGGGACCTCCGGGATCGCCGTATTCGAAGGTGGGCGTCGAGATCACCGATAGCCGCTACGTCGTCCTGAACATGCGCATCATGACGCGCGTCGGACGGCCCGCGCTCGAGCACCTCGGCGATTCTGACGATTTCACGCGATGCCTGCACTCTCTCGGCGATCTCAGTCCGGACCGGCGCTTCATCGTGCACTTTCCCGAGGACAACGCCGTGTGGTCGATCGGATCCGGCTACGGGGGCAACGCGTTGCTCGGCAAGAAATGCCTGGCGCTGCGGCTCGCGAGCTTCCGGGCGAACCGCGAAGGGTGGCTCGCCGAGCACATGCTCATCGTCGGGTGCCGGTACAAGGATGGTCCCGTGCGGTATATCGCGGGCGCGTTTCCCTCTGCGTGTGGCAAGACCAACATGGCCATGCTGGTGCCGCCGGCCTCGATGCCCGGCTGGACGGCGTGGACTGTTGGAGATGACATCGCCTGGATTCGACCCGGCTCGGACGGGCGGCTGTGGGCCGTCAATCCCGAGGCAGGGTTTTTCGGCGTTTTGCCCGGCACGAGCCACAGCACGAACCCGACCGCCTTCGACATGATTCAGCGCGACACGATTTACACGAACGCCGCGCTGCGCCCCGACGGCACGCCCTGGTGGGAAGGGCACGACGACCCGCCACCTGCCGAAGCTCTGGACTGGCAGGGCCGGCCGTGGACGCCCGCCTCGGCCGAGAAAGCCACGCATCCAAACGCGCGCTTCACGACGCCGGTAACGAACTGCGCGACGCTGTCGCCAGAATTCGACAACCCGCGCGGCGTGCCGCTCGACGCGGTGATGTTCGGCGCACGGCGCCAGCAGCGCGTGCCGCTCGTGTACGAGTCGAAGGACTGGCAGCATGGCGTGTTCCTCGGTGCGACGCTCTCGTCAGAGACGACCGCTGCCGCGTCGGGTAAGACCGGTGTGTTGCGCCGCGACCCCATGGCGATGCTCGCGTTCTGCGGCTACAACATGGGGGACTATTTTCAACATTGGCTCGACATCGGCCGCGAAGTGACCAGGCCGCCGAAAGTGTTTCGCGTCAACTGGTTCCGCACCGACGCCCGCGGAAAGTTCATCTGGCCCGGCTTCGGCGAAAACCTGCGCGTGGTGAAGTGGATCTTCGAGCGGTGTGACGGCGTCGGAAAAGGAAAAGAGACGCCCATCGGCATCGTCCCGACACCCGACGCGATCGATCAGACAGGATTGACGATCTCGAAAGAGGCCATGGAAACCCTCGTCGCCGTCGAGCCTGGAGATTGGGCTGAAGCCTCCGCCGATCAGGCGGCCTTTTTCAACTCGCTCGGCGCGCGAGTCCCGCGTGAGATGTTCGAGGAGCAGAAGCGGCTGGCCGATGCGCTCGGCGGGGCAGCAGTGAAATAACGAAAAACGAAGAAGGCAGAACGAATAAAGCCTGACGCAGCGACCTTCTGCTCTATTCGTTGTACGTTCTTCGGTTTTCGTTCCTACCGCACGTGCCTTCCTCCGTCGACCCGCACCGTCTCTCCCGTGACGAAGTCACAACTCAGTAGCGCCAGCACCGCGTCGGCGATCGACTTCTCCCCACCCCACGAGCCAAGCGGCGTCGCTTTTTCCACTGACGCGAACTCGTCCCCTGTGGTTTCGGGTGGAGCGAGAATGGGACCTGGCGCGATCGCGTTGACACGAATCTTGTCTGGCGCCAACTCGAGCGCAAGCGCTTCGGTGATGCCGATGACCCCGGTTTTCGCGACGTAATAGGGTAAGTAACCTGTGTACCGCGGGCGTCCGCTCCGCGACAGCCAATCGGAAAAATTGATGATGTTGCCGCCGCCGGCACGACGCATGTGCGGCCAGGCGGCGCGCGAGCAGATGAAGGCGGACCGCATGTCGACCGCGACGTTCTCGTCGTACTCTTCGACCGTCAGCTCGCTGAAGGGCTTTTGCACGTACATCGACGCCATGTTGACGAGGATGTCCAGCCTGCCGAGCGCCGCAGCGCCCTCATCGATGAAGGCGTCGCAATCCGCAGCCTTCGTGAGATTCGCCTGCTTGACGAACACGCGGCGTCCGAGCTCGCGGATGGCCGCCGCCGTCTTGTCGGCTTCGTCGCGCGATCGGTTGTAGCAGAGCCCGATGTCGGCGCCGCGCCTGGCCATCTCGATCGCCACCACTGCGCCGATCCGCTTGCCGCCCGTCAGGAGCGCAACGCGATTGGAAAGGTCCATGCAGAGACTTTACCGCAGAGATCCGTGGTTGGGCGTTGTTTGACATCCCGTTCGAATGGGATGTATGTACGTGCCTTCCTACAATCTGTTTGTCACGTCAGCGATCACAGGAGAGTCGAATGCTGAAGAAAGCGGTCGGAGTTGTCGTTCTGATCGGCGGGCTTGCTGCCGCGCCGGCTTTGGCTCGAGCTCAAGCCCCGGCCGCTCCCGCGCCCGCGGCACCAGCCACGGGGCAGCCGCCGTCGACGGCAAAACCAGCTGGCGGCGGCCAGAAAGTCGGTCAGACCGGCAATCCCGATCCAGGCGTGAATTTTCTCAACGTGGTCGAGAACCCGCACGTCCGCGTGTTGCAGGTGACGCTGCAGCCAGGAGCGGTGCGGCGGCCGCACGTGCACAACGATGTGACGTTTCACATGCTCGTGCCCGTCACCGGCGCGCTGGAGCTGACGATTGAAAAGGATCCCGTCATCACTGCGGTGCCAGGGCAAGCGTACTACATGGTGAAGGGCCAGACGCACAGCTTCACCAACAAGACGGCGGCGGCGGTCCAGGTGATCGAACTTTTCATCAAGCCGGATCCGGGCACAATCACGCCTGATGCCGCAGCCCCGGCCGCAGTGGCACCGGCCGCACCGCCGGCGAAGTAACGAAGAAGGCAAAACGAAAAAGGAATAGAAAAAAGGGGCGCCAGCATCACTGTGGCGCCCCTTTGCGTTATTCGTTTTCTCGTTCTTCAGCGTTTTTCGTTTTTCGTTTGCCAGGAACTTCTACTTCACCGGCCTTCCCTCATCGTCGAACACTTCGACCGCGCCGAACGATCCGAGGGCCGTCGCAATCTTGGCCGCATCGCCCACCGCGACTATCTGCAGCCGTTTCGGATCCAGATACTTGCGCGCGACCGCCTGAACCTGAGCAGGTGTCACAGCAGCGATGCGATCGGTGTACCGATCCCAGTAGTCGACAGGGAACTTATAGAGCTGCCGTACGATGTACAGGTTCAGCAGTCCCGCCGGATCCTCGAGCGAGAGGGCAAACGAGGCGGTCAACGAGCGCTGGGCGTCTTTGAACTCGTCGATCGGCACCGGCTCGTCGCGCATCTTGTGAATCTCAGCCAGCAGATCGCGAAGCGCAGGCTCGGTGACATCGGTCCGCACATCCATCTGCGCGCGCCAGTCCCCACGGTAGCGCAGCGTTCTGGTATTGCTGTACACGCCGTAGGTATAGCCTTTTCTCTCGCGCAGCTCGCGAAACAACCTGCCGTTCGACCCGCCGAGAATCTGATTCATGACGACCATCGCGTCGTAATCGGGATCGGTGCGCGAGATGGCCAGTTCGCCGAGCATCAAGGCCGTCTGCACCGATGCGGACCGATTCACGAGCGAGATTTTCAAGGCGCCATGGTCCGGCGGATCGGTGACGCCGGGCAACGGCGTCCCGCTCTTCGTCCATCCCTTCAGCGCGGCTTCGACTTTCGTGCGCGCTTCGGCCAGCGTGATGTCGCCGGACACGCCGATGATGGCGTGGTCGGGTACGTAGTTGCTCTTGTGGAAGCTGACGAGCGTCTCGCGGTTCATTTTTTCCAGCGACTCGCGTGTCAGTCCTACGCTCGACGCCGGATGTCCGCCGTACACGGCTTTCGAGTAGCGCTCCTGTCTGAGAAAATCAGGATCGCTGCGCTGCTCATCGAGCCCCGCGCGGGCCCGTACCTTGTACAAGCCGATCTCTTTTTCCGGAAAGCTCGGGTTCAACAGGATGTCGGACGCGAGTGCCAGCACGGCATCGAACTGGTCGGTCAGGGCGGAGCCGGTGACGGTCGCGATCTGCGAGCCCTCGTTCGCCGATACCGACACGCTCGCCGCCATCGTGTCGAGCGCTTGCGCGATCTGCTCCGAGCTCTTCGTCGTGGTGCCTTCATCCATCAGCGATGCCGTGGTATCCGCGAGGCCCGGCATGCCCGGTGGATCGTAGTACCCGCCCGCGCCGATCATGATGATCTCGAACCGCACGGAAGGGACGCGATGGTCCTCGAGCACCATCAGGTACGCGCCATTCGAGAGCTGCGCCTCCTGCGCGCGGGGCAGCTTCACCTTGATGATGTCGTTGCTGACCGGCGCCTTGCCCTTGAACTTTGGCGCCTCTGGCGGCGCAGCGGCGCCCTGGCCCCAAATGGGCGCCTGCACGACGAGGAGGGCGAGCGACAGGGCAGAGAGCAGCGGGCCGATGGCAGAACGTGTTTTCATTGCGCACCCGCCTTTGGCGCAGCCGGCGCCTGTTTGGCGGGAACTGAGACAATCACGGCGCGGTTCGCCGGCACGAGATACTGCCGCGCAACACGCTGAAGATCCGCAATCGTCAACGACGCGACGCGGTCGTACCGCGTGTTGAGTACCCCGGGGTCGTTGTAGAAGACCGTATATCGCGCGAGCAGAATGGCGCGCTGCAGCGAGCTGCCCAGGTTGCTGGCCAGGCTCCGCCGGGCCGCGTTCCGCGCCTTGTCGAGCTCCCACTCCTGAATTGAGCCCGTCTGGATCCTGGCGATCTCGGCGTCGATCGCCTTCTCGACCTCAGCCGGATCCTTTCCCGGCCCCGCCATGCCCTCGAGATACATGAACGTCGGCCCCTTGGCCGCCACGACGCCGGCGCCCGCCTGGACGGCAACCTGCTGCTGACGGACAAGGTTGTCGTACAGCCTCGAGCTGCGGCCAGAACCCATCACCGTCGCGAGGGCGGACAAGGCGTCCATATCGGGGCTGATGCCGCCGGGCACCTGATACGCGATGTCCACGAGCGTCAGACGCGCGAGCGGGTCGTTGATGACCGTCCGGCGTTCTTCCTTCTGCGCGGGCTCTGTTGTGTCGAGCGGAGGCGGGGGCGGGCTCGACGGAATCGCCTCGAAGTACTTGCGGACCTTGTCGAGCGCGATTTTCGGGTCGACGTCGCCCGCGATCGCCAGAACCGCGTTGTTCGGGGCGTAGTAGGTTTTGAAGAAGTTCGCGAAGTCCTCGAGAGAAGCGGCGTCCAGGTCAGCCATCGATCCGATGACGGAATGCTCGTTGGCGAAGTTCTCGAACAGGAGCTCGCCGATGACTTCCGATGTCCTGCCGTATGGCTGATTGTCCATCCGCAGCCGCCGCTCTTCCTTCACCGCTTCGCGCTGGTTGTCGACGGTCTCCTGCGTGATGGCCGGCGATCGCATGCGATCGGCCTCGAGAAAGAGCACCATGTCCAGCTGGTTGGACGGCACCTGTTCAAAGTAGAGGGTGTGGTCCTTGTCGGTCTGCCCGTTGTGGTTTCCCCCGTAGTTCTCGATGAGCCCGGCGAGCTCGCCATCAGCGACATTCTCCGAGCCCTTGAACATCAAGTGCTCGAACAAGTGCGCGAACCCGGTTCGTCCCTTCCGCTCGTTTCGTGATCCGACGTTGTACGCCACGGCCACCGATACCACCGGCGCCGCGCGGTCTGACGAGACGATGACGCGCAAACCGTTCTTCAAGCGCGTGTCGGTGAAGGTGATTTTCGGAATCGTAATGGCCGCCGCCGTCGCGGCGAGGGTGATGGCAAACAGCACCGTCGCGACGAGGTGATGACGTCTCATGCTTCTCCCTCCAGCGCTTCGAGCAATTCCTGCAGATGGGCGGCCTGGTCTTTCGCGGCATGGATTATCGCGCGACGCTCTTGCACGGACGGCGTGGACCAGTCCTCGTTGTCGAACCGTATGCGCCCCTTCTCGTCGAACTCGACGAGAAACGCATCCATGGTGGGGATGAACAACCGCATAGATTTCACACCCAGATTCCAGATTCCAGATCTCAGATTCTAGATTCCCGCCACATACGAGGCTCTCTGCGCGTCGGCGACCGCGAGAACGACCCCGACCATGGGAACGCGGTCGATGCCGCTCGCGTAGGCGTACTCGACGTTGATGCCCGCTTCGCCGAGAAGGCGCAGCGCGCGCGACAGCGAGCCGGGCTCGTTCGGCATCACGGTGTACAGCACGTCACGCTCGTCGACGTTGTAGTGCTGCTCGCGCAGCGTGTTCGCGGCGTGCAGCGGGTTGTCCACGACCATGCGCAAATGCCCTGACGGGTCGATCGCCATCGCCAGCATGTTGATCCGCTCGCCGCCCAGCAGCTGCGACACCCGGCTCAGCGCCCCGGGACTATTGGCCAGCTTGACCGTGATTTCTCTCTGTATCGCCATCGGAGGAATGTAGCGTACCTTTTGATAAACTCGGCATGCCATGGGAACTCCAAAGACCTCCGCGATGATTCCACCGGCGAGCCGCATGGGCGCGGTGAGCTATTCGATACGCCGTGTCGTCGCAGAAGCGCGGAAGGCCGAGGCCGCGGGCAAGACGATCTTCTACCTGAACACCGGCGATCCGGTACACGCCGGGTTCCAGCCGCCCGCCCATATGGTCGAGGCGGTGCATCAAGCACTGCGCGATGGCGAGCACGGCTACGGGCCATCGGTCGGCTTGCTCGTTGCACGTGAAGCGGTGGCGGCGGAAAACACGTCGAGAGGATGGCCGGTGTCCGCCGACCGCGTCGTGATGACGTCGGGCTCATCGGAGGGGATCGATTTCGTCCTGACGGCGCTGGCCGATCCTGGCGACGAAGTGCTCGTGCCGCTGCCAACGTATCCGCTGTACACGGCGATCCTTCACAAGATTGGCGCGCGCGAGGTGTACTACCGCACCGATCCCGCCAACGGGTGGCAACCTGATCCGAAAGAGGTCCGCAGCCTCGTCACGCCGCGCACCAAAGCCATCGTCACCAACGACCCAAACAACCCGACTGGCGCGTCGTACGCGCTGTCGATTCGCCGTGAGCTGCTGAAGATCGCCGACGATCACAATATTCCGATGATCGCCGACGAGATCTATCAGGACGTCGCGTTCGATGGGCCGATCGCGCCGATCGGCTCGCTCGATCCGGACGCGCCCGTTATCTCGCTGTCAGGGTTGTCAAAAGGCTATCTGGTGCCCGGATGGCGCACCGGCTGGCTCACGGTCGGAGGCGGTGATCGCCTGAAGGACGTACTCGCGGCGATCACGAAGCTGGCCGAGGGGCGGCTCTGCTCGACGATGCCGATGCAACGCGCCACTGTTGCGGCGCTTCAGGGAGATCGTTCTCATCAGCCGGCGTTCCGCACGGCCCTGCGCGAGCGCGCGGAGCTGGTGTACGCGTTGGCAAACGCCATCCCACGCATCTCCTCCACGCGCTCGAGCGCTGCGTTCTACGCGATGCCGAAGGTCGATCTGCCGCCGGGGAAGACGGACGCTGATTTCATCATCGACCTCGTGCACGCCACCGGTGTGCTGTGTGTCCACGGTTCGGGTTTCGGGATGGATCCCGCGGACGGCTATTTCAGAATGGTCACGCTCGCGTCCCCTGCGCAGTTGAATGAGATCTGGAATCTGATTGCAGGATTCACTGCTGAATACAAGTAGCCCCAGGCCCTCAGCTCTCACCCCTCTCAACGCGGCGCTTGTGTATCTCGGCGTCGCGCTCATATTTACGTGGCCCCTCGCCGCCGGCCTGACGCGCGACATTCCCTGGGATCTTGGCGACTCGCTTCTGAACGCGTGGATTCTCGCGTGGGATGCGGACAGGATGCTGCGCTTCCTGGGCGGAGATCTCGGCGCCCTTCGCAATTTCTGGAACGCCAATATCTTTTATCCGGAACCACTGACGCTGGCGTATTCGGAGCATCTGTTCGCACAATCCGTCCAGATCTTCCCGGTGTACGCGCTGACCGGCAACATCATCCTCTCGTACAACCTGCTGTTTCTCTCGACCTTCGTGCTGTCGGGACTCGGCATGTTTCTCTTCGTCCGGGAAGTGACCGGCAGCGCGCGCGCAGGGTTCGCCGCCGGCCTGATCTACGCGTTCGCGCCATACCGCGTGCCGCAGTTTTCGCACCTGCAGGTGATCTCGTCGCAGTGGATGCCCTTTGTGCTCTACGGGCTTCGACGGTATTTCACGACGCGGCGTGCAACGGCGCTCGCCGGAGCAGGCGCCGCGCTCGTCGCGCAGAACCTCTCGAACGGCTACTTCCTGCTTTTCTTCGCACCGTTCGTGCTGGCGTACGCGCTCTTTGAAATCGCCACGCGAAAACTCTGGATGGACAGACGCGTCTGGGCCTCGCTCTCCGTGACCTCAATTGTCGTCACTGCGTTGACGCTGCCGTTTCTCCTACCCTATCTCGAGCTGCGGCGGCTCGGCTTTGGTCCGCGCGCCCTCAACGAGGTGAAATCCTTTTCGGCGGACGTCCTCAGCTATTGGACGGCTCCAGGAGAGTCTCGCCTGTGGGGCGGGCTGATTCGCGCGTATCCGAAAGCGGAAGGGGATCTCTTTCTGACGTTCAGCGCGCTGTGCCTCGGCTGTCTTGGCGTGGCGCGCAGCATTTCCAGCGCCTGGGCGCGCGCGAAGGACCGGCCCGCGGCAGCCACGGGCGCCGTGACGCCACTCGTGTGGATCATCGTCGCGGCGGCGGCCGTATATGTGGTGTTCGTGCTGGTGATTCTCGCCGGCCATGGCTTCACGCGGATAGGGCCGCTGCCCATCAGCGTCAGAAACCTCTGGCGCAACTTCCGTGTGCTCGGGGTCATCGTCGGTCTTCTGCTGCTCGTCTCTCCGCGCGCACGAACGTTCGCGCGCGCGTGGATCGGCGATCTCTGCGCCTTCATGCTCGTCGCCGCGATCGCGGCTTTTCTTCTTTCGCTGGGGCCCGAAATCAGAAGCGGCGGACGCCTCATCAGCGAGATCGGGCCCTACCACTTTTTCTACTGGCACGTGCCGGGATTCGATGGTCTCCGCGTGCCGGCGCGTTTTGCGATGCTGGTCGTGCTGTTCCTCTCGGTGATCACGGGGCTTGGCGCTGCGATAGTTGAACGGCGCGTTCGTCGCGGAGGAGTTCTTGCGGTGGCGTTGGGAGCGCTGGCCATTGCCGAAGCGTTCGCGGCGCCAATCGTCGTCAATGGCACGGTCGCAGAGGGCCGTTATGCGACGCCACCTGCTCGGGTGTATACCGGCGACCAGGTGCCGGGCGCGTACCGTTTTCTGAAGTCATTGCCGTCACCTGGCACGGTCGTGGTCGAATTTCCTCTTGGTGAGTGGGCGTACGAGCTGCGTTACGTGTTCTACTCGACGGCGCACTGGCACCCGCTCTTGAATGGGTACAGCGGACAGTTCCCGCTGAGCTACAACATGAACGCGACGCACCTGCGCCACCCTCTCGACTACCCCGACGCGTCGTGGGAGACCTTGGTGCGGTCCGGCGCGACGCACGCGGTGGTGCATGGGCCGTACTACCGTGATGACGAGGGCGACCGCATCGGCCGATGGCTGGTCGACAGAGGCGCCCGTCAGGTCGGCGAGTTCGACGGTGACAGGGTGTATCGGTTGAAATAGAAAGTAGAAAGTGGAAAGTAGAAAGTAGAAAGTAAAACGTATGCACACCGATCCTCTGTCGTTCCTCGGCGATGAGCTGACGGCGCTGAAGGCACAGGGGTTGTACCGGCAACTGCGCGTCCTGGACGATGCACAGGCGGCCCGGACAACCATCGACGGCCGCGACGTCGTCAATCTGTCGTCCAACAACTATCTGGGCCTCACGACACACCCACGGCTCAAAGAGAAGGCACTCGACGCGCTCCAACGGTGGGGCGTCGGAACCGGATCTGTCCGCACGATCGCCGGCACGATGGCGATTCATATGGAGCTCGAGCGGCGGCTCGCGGAGTTCAAGAAAACAGAAGCCGCGGTCGTGTTTCAGAGTGGCTTCGCCGCAAACGCGGGCACCGTCGCCGCGATCCTCACCAAGGAGGACATCGTCGTCTCCGACGAGCTCAATCACGCCAGCATCATCGATGGTGCGCGTTTGAGCCGCGCGACAATCAAGGTTTTCCCGCACCGTGACGTGGATGCAGCGCGCGCCATTGTCCGCGACCTGCCCAGCTCCGCGCGCAAGCTCCTCATTACAGATGGCGTGTTCAGTATGGACGGCGACCTGGGCGCATTGCCGGCGCTGTGCGGCCTGGCCGAAGAATACGGCTGCATCATGATGGTGGACGATGCGCACGCGAGCGGTGTATTTGGCGCGAACGGGCGCGGGACAATCGATCACTTCGGGCTGCACGGCCGGGTCGACGTGCAGGTAGGCACCCTGTCCAAGGCGATTGGGGCGCTCGGCGGCTACGTTGCCGGAAACAGAAATCTGATCGAGTTCCTGCACCACCGCGGGCGGCCGTTTTTATTCTCCACATCCCATCCGCCCTCGGTCGTCGCCACGTGCCTTGCGGCGCTCGACGTGCTCAGCGAGGAGCCGCACTTGATTGACCGTCTCTGGGCGAACACCAGGTTCTTCAAGGACGGCCTCAGACGGCTTGGATTCAATACCGGTCACAGTGAAAGCCCTATCACTCCGGTCATCGCTGGAGACGCGCCGAAAGCGATGAGGCTGTCGGACCGCCTCTTCGAAGAGGGCGTATTCGCACAGGGGATCGGGTATCCAACGGTTGCCCGCGACAAGGCGCGGGTGCGGACGATCGTGATGGCGACGCACTCGCGCGAGGATCTCCAGTTCGCGCTGGACGCATTCGCCAAAGTCGGCCGAGAGCTCGGGCTGATTTAATATTGCGGGCCTGAACCCGGCCCCAAGTACGTGGTCTAATACTCTCGTGAGGGCGATCCTGCTGGCGCTCGCGCTTGTTTTGCCGGCGTATGCGAACGCCCAGACTACTCCTCCACCCACCACTCCGCCCAACGACGGCGTGTCCCGCCTGATGCGCGACCTCGAGCGCGTCATCGCCACTTCGGACGCGCGCGCCTACGCCTCCCTGGTCACCTCGGGCGCAAACACGAGTGAAGAGTTCCACGAGGAATGGCTGGAGGCGGGCGTCACCCGCGCCGTGGTGCAGGAGCGGCTGCGCGCCGAAGTACCACAGGTCGCGAAGGGGCTCGCCTACGACGTCTACGCCGACGTGCTGACCGAGTACGGGAGAAATGCGAGGGTCGGCACGTTCCTCGTACGGGTGTTCCGCACGTCTACCGACGCTACGGATTGGCGCATCGCACGGTTGAACGTGCTCACGACAGTGCGCGGGCTGTACCGGCTGGCGCTGAGCCCCGAAAAGGAATACAGGATTGTGAACCTCGCGCTGAGCGCCGAGGACTTCGAGCTGCGCATTCCGAACGGCGTCGCCTTTGTGGCCGAAACCGACGCCGGCGTCACAGGCATCGTCATTCTTGGTCGCGGGGAAATGACGTTTGCGCCGACGCCGGCCGCCGAAAAAGGCCAGGTCCGCATCTACAGCGGCAGCGATGTACAGACGAGCCGCTTCAACTGGGTGTACCTGCGGGCCCATCCTGCCGAGTTCGATCGCCGGCTCGACGTCACTACCTTCCATGTCCGCGATGTGGACCCGCGCGATCTCCGTCGCGCCGAAGCCGTGTTCCAGGAGAACATGCCGCGATCGTTCGGCATCGAACTGGCGGACCTCAGCCGCGATCGATGGTCGGTGATTCCGAAATTCGGTGACTTCGTCGCCGAGATGGACACCGACCGGGCGCATCTCACTTACATGCGGTCGATGAATGAGGCCGAAGACATTCGATTTTTTGACCGGACGCGCAACCGGACCATCGCGATATATCCCTCGAAGGAGAAGCTGGCCACGCGCGGCCCCTTCTTCAACGAGGACGACCAGACCGACTTCGACATCGTCAACTACGACATCGACGCGAGCTTCGATCCACGACGGGAGTGGATCGACGGAAAAGCGACACTCCTCATCACAGCACGACGCGATCCGATTTCCTCGCTGGTGCTGACGCTGGCGGAACCGCTGACCGTGCGCTCCGTGACGAGCACGCGGCACGGCTATCTGATGGCGCTGCGCGTCAGCGGACAGGACGACATCATCATCAATCTGCCCGAGCCGCTCAGGCCCGACGAGCTGCTCGATCTCGAGTTCGTGTATGGAGGACGGTTGCCGGCGACTCCCCCCGAGCGGGAAGCGATCGCCGTCCACAGCGAGGCGGACCGGCACAAAACCGGCCGCTACGAACAGTCGAACGACTTCTACAACATTCAGGCGCTGCCGAGCTACATCTACACGGGTCGATCGGGTTGGTACCCGCAGGGAGACGTCACCGACTACGCGACAGCGACGCTCCGCCTGCGCGTGCCGGAGGGATATTCGTCGGTGGCCAGTGGATCGCTCGAACAGGGATATCCCAAAGCGCTGCCGGTAGAGGGCCGCACTGCCTGGGTGGAGTACCGCTTCAGCGCGACGCAGCCCGTCCGGTATCTCGGCTGGGCCACGAGCCGATTCGTTCATGTCGACTCCGCATCATTCTCCATCGACGCCGCCGACGGAGACGACGCGCCGATGACCGGGGCGTCGTATACGTTCGGCGAGATCGCGGTGGAATCAAGCGGACTGCTGCAGCGACGGGGCCGCGAGCTGTTCGACGAGACCCAGCGGGTCATGAAGTTCTACGGATCGCTTCTCGGCGACATTCCCTATCCCAGCTTCACCCTCGCAATCGTCGAGCGCGAGCAGCCCGGCGGGCACAGTCCTCCGTACTTTGCGGCGCTCAGTCACCCGCCGCCTGCGACTCCGATCTCGTGGCGCACGGACCCGGCCTACTTCGACGGATTTCCGGAGTTCTTTCTGGCTCACGAGAGCGCGCACCAGTGGTGGGGACAAGCCGTCGGATGGAAGAACTATCACGAGCAATGGATCAGCGAAGGGTTCGCGCAGTACTTTGCGGCGATGTACGCCGAGCACGCGAAGAAAGAAGGGGTGTTCCGCCAGGTCATCGCCCAGATGGCGCGTTGGACGCTCGATCGCTCGGATCAGGGCCCTGTGTACCTCGGCTACCGCCTCGGCCATATCCGCAATGACGGCCGCGTGTTTCGGGCCCTCGTATACAACAAGGGGGCGCTCACGCTGCACATGCTCCGCAAGCTGATCGGCGACGAAGCGTTCTTCCGCGGACTGCGCCGCTTTTATTCCACCTGGCGGTTCAAGAAGGCCGGGACCGAAGATGTGAAGGCGGCGTTCGAGCTCGAGTCGAACAGGGACCTCGACCTGTACTTCGATCGCTGGATTTACGGTTCAACGCTGCCGCGCATCCGGTTCAGCTATACGATCGAACCCGACGCGGTGGTCGTGCGCTTCGAACAACTCGGCGAGCGGTTCGAGGTTCCCGTGACGGTGACGCTGAAACATGCTGCCGCGTCGACCGACGTGATGGTCGCAGTCACCGACCAGGTGACGACGAGGCGCATTCCGATTACCGCGCCGGTCCGCGGCGTGGGCGTGAATGAGGATGACGCGGCGCCTGTGGTATTCGTCCGCTAAAAGGGTCACGGCCCTTTTTCGCTTAGAATTGACACGAGAATGGACACGGTCAAGGTCACTATCAACGGGCGGGAGCTTACGGTCGAGAAGGGCAGAACGGTCCTCCAGGCCGCCATCGAGAATGGCATCGAGCTTCCCTACTACTGCTACCACCCCGGCCTCGGCGTCGACGGTTCATGCCGGGTCTGCATCGTCAAGATCGAGAAGATGCCGAAGTTACAGACGTCGTGCTCGACTGTCTGCACTGACGGCATGGTCGTGCACACCCAGACGCCGGATGTCGTGGAAGCCCGCGCCGGTGTATTCGAGTTCCTGCTGATTAACCATCCGCTCGACTGCCCTGTGTGCGACAAGGGCGGCGAGTGTCCGCTCCAGGACTTCTCGTACGAATTCGGCCCCGAGCGCAGCCGCATGGAGTTTCCCCGCCGCACGTTCGATGGCGAGGGCGTCGAGGCCGACATCGACTTCGGTCCGACGCTGATGCTCAATCGCAACCGGTGCATCCTGTGCACACGATGCATCCGCTTCATGCGCGACGTCGACGGCGACGCGCAGATCGGGATTACCGACCGGGGCGCCGGCAGCGAAATCTCGACCTATAAGGAAGAAGGCGTGCATTCCCTCCTGTCGGGCAACCTGATGGATGTCTGTCCGGTCGGCGCCATCACAACCCGCGACTACCGGTTCAAGTCGCGACCGTGGGACAACCCGTTGGCTGGCGACACGATTTGCACGTTGTGCTCGAAGGGCTGCAACACGACGGTGTGGATCAAGGCGAAGCCTGAATGGGCACGCGGCGCCCAGATGGCCCGCATCACGCCGCGATTCAACCCCGACGTGAACAGCTACTGGATGTGCGACATCGGCCGCTTCGACTATCACTGGGTCGAAGGCGATCGCCGGCTCGTGCAGCCCCTCGTGCGGGCCTCAAACGGTGTTCAGCAACCGGTGAACTGGCACGATGCCTGGCGCGCCCTCCGCGAGCCCGTCGCGACGGCGAAGGACGGCTTCCACATTCTTGCGTCGGCCCATGCGTCGCTCGAGGAGCTGTACCTCCTGAAGCAGCTTGCCGGACATATCAGCGCGCCGATCGCGGTGAGCTACACCGTCACGGAAAAGCGGCAGCCGGCGGGCGTCAAGTTCACGGTGCCGGCGGCGAATGCGCCAAACGTGAACGGCGCGCGCGATCTTGGTCTGCCGGTGCCGGCAGATAACGCAACTGTCCCAGATCTCGGCGAGCTGCGAGCGGCGGTCGACGCCGGCCAGGTGAAGGCGCTTTATGTCTTCGACCCCGGGCCTCCCGGGTCGCTCGGCGACACGGCATGGATTGTCAGCGCTCGCGAGAGTGGGCGTCTTCCCTTGCTGATCGTTCAGGGCGTGGTGCACTCCGAGCTCACAGCCGCCGCCGACTGCGTACTGGCCGGATCGACCTCATTCGAGAAGGACGCCTCGTACACCAACGACCAGGGCAAGGTGCAGGGCGCTGCCACCGTCATCGCGGCGCCGGGTGACGCCCAGGACGACTGCCTCATCCTGGCGAACGTCGCGATGCTCTTCGGCGTGACGCTTTCGACGCCCGAGCGCACACGCGCTGAGATTGCCGCCGAGCTGATTCACCTGCCGGCGTACGTGACGCTGCAGCGAATGATGTTCAGCCGGCCGGTGACGATGCGCACGTGGCTGCAGATGTCGAACCCTTCCGAGCGCTGGAAGTGGGACGTCATGTTCCAGGACCTGCCGCCGGTGAAGGGGACCGTCGATCTGAGCTCGCTGCCGCCTGCGCCAGCATCCAGGCCGGGCGAAACGGGGCCTCCTGCCGTGATCCGGCTGAAACCGGTCGAATAAATGGAAAACGTGACGCTGCTCGCGGCGTTCATCGCAGGGGTGCTGTCGTTTGTTTCCCCTTGTGTGCTCCCGTTGATTCCTGGCTACCTGTCGTTCGTGTCAGGCGTCACGCTCGATGAGATGCGCGGCACGGGCAGCGGCGGTGCCTCCGTGGCGCCTGCCGGCGCACGCCGCAGGGCGGTCATCATGTCCGTGGCGTTCGTCCTGGGCTTCTCGCTCGTCTTCATCTCGCTCGGCGCGTCGGCAACAGCAATCGGATCGCTGCTGATGGAGCACCTTTCCCTTCTCGGGAAAATTGCCGGCGTGGTGATCGTCCTCTTCGGCCTTCACATGATGGGCGTGCTGAGGATCGGCTGGCTCTACAACGAGAAACGAGTGCAGACCTCGGCCAAGCCTGCGGGATTTTTTGGCGCCATGCTCGTGGGCGTGGCGTTTGCGTTCGGCTGGACACCGTGCATCGGCCCCATCCTCGCGGCGATTCTGGCTGTGGCCGCCACCCAGGATTCGGTTGGCGAGGGCGTGAAGCTGCTCGCGGTGTACTCGGCGGGTCTCGGCGTGCCGTTCATCGCGACGTCGCTGGCCATCAACAAGTTCTTCGCGGCCTCGGCTCGCATCAGGAAGCACTACCACACAATCGAGGTCGTGTCGGGCGTGCTGCTCGTCGTCGTCGGCGTGCTGATCTTCACCAATCGCTTCACCGTCATCGCGCAGCTGCTGACGCCGTACTTTCCAACCTTCTGACGCACGAATTTTTTTCGTCGCAGAATCGCAAGAACCTCTGTACTATTGCGCTTGTCTCTGTTATATTCACTTCCTCGATGAATTCGCGACTGATACGCATCCTGATCGTCGTCATCGGCATTGCTATTGGTTTCTCCGCCAGCTATCTGATCTCCAACGTCGACAAAGACATCAACGCACAACGGACCTCGGAGAACGCCCTCCGCGATGAGGCGGCGGCTCTTGGCGCCACCATCGCGGATGCGCGCGCCGGGCAGATGGCGTACGTCGCGCGCGGCCAGGGCGAGGCGTTCTGGATGTCCCACGTCGAGAGCCTGACGCCGATTCTCCAGAAGCGCGCTGCCGAGTTCGGCGCGCTCCTGACCGCCTCCGATGCCCGCAGCACGTTCGAGGCCGTGACCGGTGCGCTCGAAAATTTCCGGACGCTGGATGCCAAGGTCCGGGAGTCCGTCAAGAGCGGCAGCGCGCTGTTTGCGGCGGACATGATCTTCTCTGACGGGCTCGAATCGATGGCGACAGCGTCGACGCAGCTCAGTGCGGCTCTCAGCCAGGAGCTTCAACATCGAAGCGCCGGCATGGCCGCCGTGCGCAGCCGTCAACTCGCGATCGCTGGCGGCGCTGGCGGCGCGATTTTGCTGCTGATGGTCGGCCTGGTGCTCCTGGGTGAGACGTCTGCCAAGGCGGCGGAGCCTGAGGTGGTCACGGCGGTGCCCGCCGTAGAGCCCATCAGGTTCGAAGCGCCCCTCCCGAAAGCGAGGGCGGCGGTCACCCCGAAGCTGCTCACCACCGCACAGCTCTGCCGTGAGCTTTCGCGCGTCAGCGACAGCGGCTCCCTCCCACATCTGCTCGAGCGCGCGGCGAGGGTCCTCGACGCGTCCGGCATCATCGTCTGGGTCGCCGAGCCATCACGCCAGCGGCTCGTGCCTGCGATATCCCATGGCTACGACGACCGTACTGTCATGCGGATGGGCAGCATCCACCGCGACGCGAACAACGCCGCGGCGGCCGCCTATCGATCGTCCGAAGTTCGAACCGTCGCGGGAGACGCGTCGACGAACGGGGCCTTCATCATTCCCCTTATCACCAACGATGGATGCGTCGGAGTGTTGTCCGCCGAAATGAAATCAGGCTGCGAAAAGGACGAGAGCTCGCAGGCGCTCGCCACCATCTTCGCGTCGCAGCTGGCGACGCTCGTCGCGACGCCGTCCGCGGCACCTGTCCCGGTGCCGATCAAGATCGCCGCCCAGGCATAGCTGTCCGCATTCGCGAGTGGTCACTGTCTACGATCAGTGACGTTTCCCCCGCAAAATCAACGTTTTACGCGCTTTTTTTTCGGCACACCTTTTGGATTACTTCCAGGCGGGGTCGCGCCGTATCACCGGAATGCGCTACAGGCAGGCGCTGGCATCGCCGCATTCCGCGGCACGTTCACGATGCGTGCTCGGCCCCCTTTTTCTGGAGGGTGGATACATGAAGTTCTTTACTCGCGGTCTGGCGGCGTTCTCGCTGGCGCTCACGCTTTCGGCGTGCAGCGGCATCCTGCGGAACCCTGACATTGCGGACGTCAAGCGGAACGCCGGGCACTACTCCGACCGGACGGTCACCCTTGACGGAAGGGTGACGAGCTCGTGGGGCGTGCCGCTCATGCCGTTCAAGATGTATAAGGTCGACGACGGCAGCGGTGAGATTACCGTGCTGTCCCGCGGGGGAAATCGCACGCCGTCGAGAGGCAGCCATGTCAAGGTGAAGGGTGTCGTTCGCGACGTGGCCATGTTCAACGGCATGCCGCTCGGACTTCACCTGGAAGAAAGAGACTTGGATATACGAAGAAACTAACAAAGATCGAAGAACGAAGAGCGAATAGAGACCTCGGCGCAACATCTGGCTCTATTCGTTCTTCGTCTTGTGGCGTTATTCGTTCTTCGTTTTGCGTTCGTCGTTTCATGCCGTTATCTTCACAGCGACTGCCGTCATGTCGTCCGCGCGGGCGCCTGGTGTCCTGAAGCTTTCAACCGCCTCGAATATGCCATCGACGATCGTCTGCGCGGACCGATCCGCGAGCCGATCGACGACCGCGCTGAGGCGCGCCGACCCGAAATCCTGGCCGAGATCGTCTTCGGCCTCGTGAATGCCGTCTGTACAGAACACGTACAGATCGCCGGCTTTCAGATCGAACGTCAACTCTTCGTACGTGGTGCCAGGGAACGATCCCAGCGGCACGCCCGGCAGCTGGATGGTTGACGACACCCCGTCACTGCGCCTGATCGGATACGGCAGGCCTGAATTCGCCATCACGAGTTGCCGCTTCTTGAAGTCGAACGAGGCATAACACAGCACGCAGAAATATTCTTCGAGCTGCCGCTCGTGCAGGATCGCATTCATCGACGCGAGCACGCCCGAGGGGCTGGATCGAATCGTGGTGAAACGACGGCGGAACGTACGCGAACGGACGAGCTCGCCGGCAAAGGCGCCGTACAGCGCCGCCGGCACTCCCTTGCCCGACACATCGCCGACGGCAACGACGAGCGTGCCTGGGTCGGGGCTGAGGTAGTCGTACAAGTCACCGCCGATCTGCCGCGCCGGCTCGAAACGAGCCGCCAGCTCGATACCCTTCAAGCGCTTCGGCGGTTCCGTCGGCAGCAGCGCACTTTGCACGCGGCGTGCAAACTCAATCTCGCGCTCGAGGCGAAGTTCGCTCGCCCTGACGGTCTCGTACAGACGCGCATTCTCGATCGCCACCGCAGCCTGGCTGGCGAGTATGCCGAGAATCTCGGCGTGGCGTTGTGTGAACGCGCCGAGCTCGGGGCTTTCGAGATCGAACACGCCGAGACACCGGTCTTTCAGCAGCAGCGGCACCACCAGCTCGGACCGGACGTCGTCCAGCACCTTGATATAGCGGGGATCTTTCGACACGTCCTCCACCACCAGCGACACCTTGTGCTGGGCGGAGTAGCCGACCAGCCCTTCGCCAATGGGGATATTGAGCAGGCTCGTCTTCTCGCCGTATTGCAGCGCGACTTTCGCCTCGAGCATCTGCGCCGCCTCGTTGACGAGCAGGATGCCGAAGGTTCTGTAGTCGATGACGCGCTTGGCGAGAATCGCGATGCGGCTGAGCAGCTCGTCGAGGTCGAGTATCTCGGCCACTTCGCGCGCGATTTCGGTGAGCGTCTCGAGCGTGTCGGCGTAGTCGCGTTCCTGCTCGAACATGCGCGCGTTCGCGAGCGCCTGCGCGATGTGGACCCCGAACTGCGACAGGATCTCTTCGTCGCGCTCGCTGAACGCTCCGATCTTGTCGCTCAACAGGTTGAGCGCGCCGAGCACACGCTTTTTGTGGCGAAGGGGCACGACGAGCTGTGCGTTCACCCCCGGGAGGAGCCCGAGGTACCGGGGATCCTGGTGAACGTCGTTGACCAGGATCGCTTTTTCTTCAGCCACTGCCGCCCCGACGATGCCTTCGCCGACCTTGAGGCGGAAGTTCAGCACCATATCCAGCGGATAGCCCTCGGCGTACGCGATCTTCAGAACCTGTCGCTTGTCGTCGAGCATGTAGACCGAGAACACCGTGAACGACGTGAGCCTGGCGATCAGCCCGGGAATCCGGCGCAGCAGCTCATCGATGTCGAGCACCGCCGACACTTCCCGGCCGAGCTCGAACAACGTGGCAACGAGTTCCTGATCTTGAGGGCGTGCAGCGGTCTCGGACATGTGATGGTTCAGGGGGCCTGAAGCCGACCTGTATAATACCAGTCTCGATGGACCCGCTGACGCTGCCGCTCGAGTACGCGGCGATTGAAAAAATTCTTCCGCATCGCTACCCGTTCCTGCTCGTCGATCGCATCACCGAGTTGGAGATGGACAAGCGGATCGTCGGCGTGAAGAACATTTCGTCGAACGAGCCCTACCTAATGCGCTCGCCGTCGGGTCCTATGGTGCTGCCGCCGACGATCCTCACGGAGGTGATCGCGCAGGTGGGCGCCATCCTCATTCTCGCCAAACCGGAGAATCAGCAGAAGCTTCCGTTCTTTGCCGGCATCGAGCGGGTCCGCTATCGGAGGCCGGTCCATCCGGGCGATGTCGTCGTCATCGAAGTGATCGTGAAGCGGCTGCGGAGCCGGATGGGAGTACTCGCCGGCAATGCCAAGGTGGACGGCAAACTGGTCGTCGAAGGCACGATGACGTTCGCCCTCGGCCCCCGATAGCCGCGATTCGCGGCCGCCACTACTTCAGGACGAGCGCCACACTTCCCATCTTCACGCCGCGCGAGGTCCAAGTCGCCCAGCGCGCGTCCGGGTTGAAATAGCGATACATGTCGAGGAGCGCTGGCGCGAGCACCATCGCGCCGATCCAGCGCTCGTCGATGCGTCGCGACGATGCCATCCCGCGCGTGTCGCGCTCGTACGGCCCCGTTTTGCCGAACGCGGCGCCTGAATAGACAAGCGACGTCACCACATGGAACGTCAGCATGCCTTTGCGAAAGGGGCTCTGCTCGTCTTTCAGGTTCGGATGGTGCGTGAGAATCTGCTCGCTGTAGAGGTACTGCGCCCAGAAGCCGGCCGACGACACGACGTACTCGCGGCGCGGTGAGAGATCGGGCGCGTGGGACAGCGCGAAAAACGGAATGCCCTTGTAGTCGACTCTCCTGATTTTCACCGGCTCTTCGAACGCCCAATTCGCGACGAGATGACCACCTTCATGCAGGCCGAGGCCGGCCGCACCGCCCAGCAGCACCTTCCCAAATCTGGACGCCGTGGATTCCTCCTGCGCCAGCGCAGGAGAAGCGAAGAGTACGAGGACGATGATTAGCCGCGCCACAGGACCCGTCCAAGACGCGAGTGGTACGCCGTGAACTCCCCTTCGCCGTCCTCGGCGAGCGCCTGTTTCACCTGATTGATTCGGGCGTCGAGGTCGTCTGCGGCCGAAAGAATCATCGCTTCGATCGTCATCGGCTCGACCGGCGCACCGAATTCCTTGTGGCCGTGGTGCGACACGATCAGGTGTTCGATCTGAGTGCGCAGCACGTCAGGGAAATCCGGAATGGCCGCCATCGAAGCGCGCGCCATCATCACGCCGAGTGTCACGTGGCCGACCAGATTGCCCTCTCGCGTATAGCTGGTGGAGCGGTCGTACTCCAGCTCTTCGAGCTTGCCGATATCGTGCAGCAGCGCGCCGGCCGTCAACAGATCCTGGTTCGCGCCGTACGCCGCGCCAAGCGTGAGCGCAGAGCGCGCGACCGAGAGAATGTGCTCGAGAAACCCCGAACGATACGCGTGGTGCACCGTCAGCGCGGCGGGCCAGATCCGGAGTTTCTCTGCTTGTTGCGAGGTGATTCGCTGCAGAAGCTCGCGCACGAACGGATCGCGCACGTGGAGGATCAGCTCATCGAGCTCCTTCCACATCTCCTCGACCGGCCGCGGCGCGGACAAGACGCAGTCCTCCGGGCGAAAACCCTGGGCGCGATCCTGATCGGGGTTCACGCGGCGGATATGCTCGATGACGAGCTGCAGCCGGTCATTGAACAGCTCCGTCCTTCCCTGCACTTTGACGAAGTCGCCGCTGTCGAACTCTTCGCGAAAGCGGGCCGCGTCGTTGAAGATGCGCGCCTTTACCAGACCGGTGCGGTCCTGAAGCGACACCGCGATAAACAGCTCCCCGCCTCGGCCGTGCCGGACGTCCTTCTGTGTGCAGAGGAAGAATCCCCATCCCCCCAATTCGGGAGTCATCACACGGATATTGGGGAAACGGGGCGAAGACATGCGCGTTCATCATATCGAATCCGGTAGTGCGATTCCGGCCGGCTGTCCGAACAGCCGATTCGCGATACAATTGAGGCTCACATGCCGAAGCTCACACTCGTCACAATTGCGCTTGCCGGCGCTCTGGCCGTGAGCGCTTGCTCAAATAATCAGGGCGCCAATACGCCCCCAGCAGGGGGCGACGCGACCAACGCCGGCGCGGCGGGCGCGCCATCTGCGGCGCAGTCTGCCGCGACGACACCCGAGCCGGATTATCCGCAACCGGCCGTCGTCATTCCGCCCCGTCCGAAAGCCGGCGCGCCGCACGGTCCAGGCTTCGATATGCCGCTGATCGATGTCGAGGGCTACATGCCCGCGCGTCCGATGGAAGTGCTGAAAGACGCGCACATGTTCACCGCGGACCACCCTGAAGTCGCCAGTTATATTCCGTGCTACTGCGGATGTGGAGCGTCCGGCCATAAGAACAACGCCGATTGCTTTGTCAGAGGGCGCGACCCCGAAGGACGCGTCACAGAATGGGAGCCCCACGGCGTATCCTGCGCCGTCTGCATCGATATCGCCGTCGAGTCCATGAAGATGAGAAATTCCGGGGCGTCGGTGATGGCGATTCGCAAGAAGGTGCAGGGCGACTACCGCGCACGCTTCCAGAGCAGCGAGACGCCGACACCGGCTCCAGTGCAGGGCAAATAACTTTGCACGAGCACCGCGCCGACGCCTTCGCAAGGCTGTTCGAGGCGGTTCACGAAGGCGTCTACATCGGTCTGCTCGGCCCACGAGAGACCACCACCCTCGCTGCCAACCCGCATCTCAAGGTGATGTTCGGCTACGCGGCCGATGTGCGCGATGGGCAGATCCGCCCATTCGACGCTCCGCGATTTGTCGATCCTCAGGCGCGCGTCGCCTTCATCGAGCGGCTCGCCTCGGAAGGCGCCGTGACCGACTACCTGCTGCGTCTGCGGCGCGTCGACAACTCGCCGGTCTGGGTCGAGGTGACAGCCCACGCCGATTCGCCGTCAGAGGATGGATCGGTCCGCATCGATGCCCTCGTCCGTGACGTCAGCGAGCGCAAGAAACTCGAAGATCAGACCCGCGACCTGTATCACCAGCTGCTGCAGGCCGAAAAACTGGCGGCGCTCGGCCAGACGATCTCCGGCGTCGCGCACGAGCTGAACAACCCGCTCGCCACGATCCTGACGTGGGCCGAACGGCTGTCGCAGCGCCCGCCTTCTGAAATCGACGACAAGACGAAGCGCGGACTCGAGACGATCCTCAGCGAGTCGGAACGCGCGGCGAAGATCGTCCGCAATCTGCTGACGTTCGCACGCAAGCGCCAGTCGACACGCTCGATGGTCGACTTGAATCACGTCGTGCGCGAGACGCTCTCGCTGCGATCGTACGAGCAGCGCATCACCAACATCACGATCGTCGATGCGCTCGCGTCGGGACTGCCCCAGGTGTTCGCCGATGCGCACCAGGTTCAGCAGGTTCTGCTGAATCTCATCATCAACGCGGAACAGGCGATGCTCACGGCGAATGGCCGGGGCACCCTCGTCGTGCGCAGCTGGCACGACATCGACCGGGAGTCGATCGTCCTCGAGGTCAACGACGACGGCCCCGGGATAAAGGAAGAGCTGCAGCCGAAAATCTTCGACCCGTTTTTCACGACGAAAGAGGTCGGTAAGGGCACGGGGCTCGGGTTGACCGTCGCGTACGCCATCGTGCAGGAGCACGGCGGCCGTATCCGCCTGGCATCGAGTCCGGGCTCGGGGGCGTCGTTCTATGTGGAGCTTCCGGTCAGCGGCACGCCGCTGCAACGGCCTTCACTGGCGGCGCCGAAGTCCGAGTTCGACTCACTGGCAGGGTCGACCGTCCTGGTCGTGGAAGATGAGCCGGCACTCGCGGCCGCCGTGACCGAGGCGCTGACCGACGCCGGGTTCAAGGTCGATCGTGCGGGCGACGGCGAAGAAGCGCTCCGCCGCGTCCACGCCAAACCATACGATCTCATCGTGTGCGACTTGAAGATGCCGAAGATCGACGGCATTCGATTCTTTCAGAAGTTGTCCGCGTCGGACCCGGACGCGGCGCGCCGCGTCATGTTCGTCACCGGAGACGTGGCCGGAACTGAAGCCGAACGATTTCTACAGGACAGCGGCTGCCGCTGGCTCGCCAAACCCTTCAGGCTCGGCGATCTCCTCCGAACCGCGCGCGATATTCTCACCTGAAAAAGCGAAAGGCCGTCCACATACGGGACGGCCCTTCCAGTGACCGGCCGACGACTTATCGCGCCGCCGCCGCTGCCACCGCCACGCGCGACGTGCGCGGGGGGACATGCGCGGCAACGTATTTCTTCGGACGTACGGGCGTGATGTTGACCACCACCGCGGGGGCCTTCGACGCCACCGCTGCCGGGATCGCGACCGCCGCGGCGGGACGCTGTAGCGCCGCCTTGGCCATGACCGGCTTCTGATGGAACGCGAGCACCGCGCTCTTGAGCGCGCTCATCGCTTCGGCCGGAGCCATATCGGCGAGCACGACGCGAAGCCGCTTGATCGCCCGCGCGTGCAGCTGCGAGACGCGCGACTCGTTGACCCCGATCTCGGCGCCGATCTGCTTCATCGTAACGTCGCCGTAGTAGTAGAGCGTAATGACCTTCTGCTCGCGCGGGGGCAGCGACCCGATCGCGGCGCGCACTTTGTCCTGCATCTCGCAGCGCTCGTAGGCGGCGTCCGGTGCCTCGGGCTCGGACGGCACCAGGGCGGTCGGGAGGCACGCTTCGTCGACAGTCTCGCTGGTGGCGAGGGGCGACGTGGATTCGATGGTGTGGATACGGACGATGGTGCGGCCCAGGCGCTTCTCGTCGGTGCCGACTTTCGCGGCCAGGTCAGAGAGCGACGGTTCGTGGCCCAACTCGCGGCGCAGCGTCTCGCGCGCCGCCTCGAGCTCGCGCCTGACGCGGCGAACGCCCCGCGGCCACGCGTCACGGCGAAGCGCGTCGATCATCGCCCCTCGAATGCGCCGCTCGGCGAAGGTCTCGAACTTGATGCCGCGCGACTCGTCGAATCGATGGGCAGCGTCGATCAGCCCGATCACGCCGTCCTGAACAAGGTCTCCCACATCAATTGAGTGGGGCATCGTCGACGCCATGCGGCGGGCGAGAGCCTCCACGAAGGGCAATCCGTTGACGATGCGACGGCTTTGAGCGGCAGGCATTGGTTGGGCGCGCATTTCGTTTTTGGCTCCTGAAAGGCCGGTTTGTCCGGCAACGCGCCCGTGTATCGCAATTGAGGTACCAATATCGACACAAAGAAAAAGCAAACCCGTGACGCAGGAGGGTCAGGATCAGTAAGTTGCTCTAGGGCAATCATTTAACTGTCTGATCGGAGGCGAACGAAGTAGGACGTCGGGCCATGTACCGCCTATGAACAGCCAAGTTTTTGACGATACGCCCCTATATCGTCAAAATGATGGCATTTTCTGATCACAGTTTTGGGTGTTACAAGTTGCAATTCTGCACAGTGTAAAATTCGAGGAGAGACGTTTGGGTTGTAAGTGGAAGGGGAAAGGGGGGATCTGGCGCTTACCCTCAGACAGTACCGCTTTGGAACGTTCGCGGTGTGTTCCACTCTGCCCAAGCGTCTGACTCTGGTAAATCAGGCTTCCGAAGCCCTCTCCCCCATCTGCATGCGGATCTCTTTGGCGGTTCCCATAGCGTCGAGCACACTGCTGACCACCTGCGTGGCGCGTGAACGGCTCGTTTCGTCCACCGCCTTCCGTTCCAGAAGCTCGGCATGGGCGAGGATAATGCCGAGCTGGTTGTTCAGCTGGTGAAAGAGCTGGCGAAGTTCCCGCGGCTGTTCCATAGCGCCCCGTTCGAGCAGATCTGCAACCGAGTAGGACCGACGATCCATTTTAGCTCCGCGGTTTTCTTTCGACAGCCCGACGTGGCGTCGCGAGCGTCAGTGCTGAATCTGGTTGTCGACCGTTTCCTGGGGCCTCTTCCACAAGGAGTCGGCGAAGATGCGGACCGACCCGCCTGCAGTCCGCACGTACTGAACCTTGCCGCCAGCCATCCAGTTGTAAATCGTGCGCCGGCTCACCCCTACGACTTCGCAGGCCTTCATGATCGAGAGCGTCTGTCTTTCGATATCCACTGTTGTTCCTCCCTCAAAATCCGTATCGGTGCCGGGTTTACAACTCTGTAGGCCTTTGCTCATGGGCGTCACGATGTTGGCGCAATCGCCCCACTTTTTACTTTCCACTTTCCACTTTCCACTTTCCATGTCAAAGTATTGACGCTTCACTAAATGGCTGAATCCAAGAAACATCTGTTGCTCGTCGAGGATGAGACTCCGCTGCGCGAAACGCTCGCCGAGCGATTGGCCGAACACGGATTCGAGGTCACGCAGGCCGACTCGGGCGAGCAGGCCATCGAACAGCTCGCGGAATTCGCCTTCGATATCGTCATCACGGACCTGCGCTTACCTGGCCTGGACGGCACACGCGTGGTGGAGGCCGCGCTCGTCCGCTACCCCGATATCGTCGGCATCATCGTCACCGGCTACGGCACCGTGAAGGATGCGGTCGAAGCCATCAAGCGCGGCGCCACCGATTTCGTGACCAAGCCATTCCAGTTCGACGAGCTGCTGCACGCATTGAACTCGGCGCTCGAAAAGCGCCGGTTGAAAGCCGAGAACGCCTATCTGCGTTCACAGCTCCAGGAACGGTACAAGTTCGACGGGTTGATCGGGCGCAGCCCGGCGATGCGCGCGCTGTTTCAATTGCTGGAGACGGTGTCGTCTTCAGCGAGCACCATTCTCGTGACGGGCGAGACCGGCACGGGCAAAGAGGTCGTGGCCCGCGCGATTCACCACAACAGCCCTCGCCGCGCGCAGCGCTTTGTGGCGCTGAATTGCGGCGCGATCCCTGAGACGCTGCTCGAAGCCGAGCTCTTCGGCCACGTGCGCGGTGCGTTCACCGGCGCGATCGGCACCAGACAGGGGCGTCTCGAGCAGGCTCACAAGGGCACGCTCTTCATGGATGAAGTCGGCACGATGAGCCCCGGGATGCAGATGAAGCTCCTGCGCGTGCTGCAGGAGCGCGAATTCGAGCGCATTGGCGACACACATACCACCAAGGTCGATGTGCGGGTGGTCGCCGCGACCAACAGCGACCTTCAAAAAATGGTAAGCGAGGGCACGTTCCGCGAAGACCTGTTTTACCGGCTCAACATCATCCCTATCCATCTGCCGCCGCTGCGCGAACGAAAGGAAGACATCCCGCTTCTCGTGCAGCATTTTCTGAAAAAGTTCTCCGTGCCCGAGTCGGGCGCCGGCACGTCGAAGCTCAGCCATTCGCGGAGCGTCGAGCCGGAGACGAGGACTCTCACAATCTCGCAGCAAGCCCTGCGTTGCCTGATGGCTTACGTATGGCCAGGGAATGTGCGTCAGCTCGAGAATGCGATCGAGCGCGCCGTCGCGCTGAGCGGAGGACGCGTGCAGATCGAGACGTCCGACCTGACGGCGGACATCCAGCAGGCGTCGAATGGCGCAGCCGCGCCAGACGTCAACCTCCCCGAAGGCGGGATCGATTTCGATGGCTATATCAGCCGTATCGAGCACGATCTCATCCGCCGAGCGCTCGAGAAGACCGGGGGCAATAAAGGTCAGGCCTCGAAGCTGCTCAACCTCAAACGGACGACCCTGGTTGAGAAACTCAAGCGGCTGGAACCCCGCGCCACAACATAGCCATGCTCGCGCACGTCGTGCTGTTCCGTCCGAAGCGCAGCATTACCGAAGCCGATCGCGAGGCGATGTTCGCGGCATTGCACGTCGCCGCGCGAGACATTCCATCGGTCAGGCGGTTTGTGGTCGGCGCCCGCGTTCGCCACAATGCTGGGTACGAGGCGCTGATGACCGCGGACTTTCCATTCGCGGCCGTGATGGAATTCGACGACCTCGCCGGTCTGCAGGCATACTTGCGCCATCCTCAGCACGATCAACTGGGCGCATTGTTTTACAAGCTTCAGGAAGCAGCTCTCGTGTACGACTACGACATGGGGACGCCGTAGGTCCAGGCTCTGCTGATGAACTATTTTCGATAGTCGATGGTGGTTGTCGGGTTCCCCGACTTGGTGTGATCGAAGGACACTTTGATCAGTTCGCCGGACTCATACTCTTCCCACTTATCAACCCGACCGTCGGCGTCGGTATCTTCCTCCACGCGCGTCAGTTCGTCCCGGGTGTAGAACTCAAACCGGTTGGCTTTTCCGTCGCGGTTTGTTGATACTTCAATGCGCGCCACGGACCCATCAGATCCAGGGATAATCCACGCGTCCTGTTTTCCATCATTCGACCTAGAAATACCCACGCGATCGACCCGTTGGCTGGGACCGTAGTACTCCCAGCGATCGATTTTGCCATCCTCGTCCGTGTCGATCTCTATCCGAATGAACTTCGTCCCGTCCATGTAGCTGGTTATATTAGGTTTACCGTCCTTGGCCGCATTTACTGTCAGTTGACTTAATTTCCCGGTGGCTTGGTCGTACTTCGCAAGAACGGGTTGGTCCCCTGGGGTGCGGCCGCAGGCCACGGACGCAAGAAGGACTGCTGCGGCCAGAGCGAGCATCATTGCTGGTTTATCGGCTGAGTTCGACTTCTGAGGAGACGATGGCCTGGTCTCCGGCGAAAAACCGCCGGATGATGTCGCGCGCTTCGGCGATTGAACCAGCCGCATTGATCTCGGTGCGCAGGTGGCCGCCATTGTGAAGCCCCTTTGAGTACCACGACATGAGCGCGCGTAGCTTGTTGATGACCCAACGCTCGTGACGCGACCTCTGTGTCAGCGACCTCGGCTCGGCCTCGCCGGCTGCGCTCTCGCCAGCGCGATGCCGGAAGCCTGATGGTTCGCTTTCCTCGCTCAACAACAAATCCATGTACTCGAGGAGAAAGTGACCGCGATCTTCGAGTGTGACTTCCCGGGCCGGCCTGCCCGCCGCCAGGTCGGCAGCCTGGGCGAGAATCCAGGGATTCCGGAGAACGCCCCGGCCGACGAGCACGCCGCTAACGCCCGTGGCCATCCTCGCGATGATATCTTCCGGCTCGAGGCAATCGCCCGAACCGAAAACAGGAATGCCTACCGCTTCGGCCACGCGATCGATGAGAGCCCAGTCAGAATGACCGGAGTAGGATTGCGCGGCCGTTCGGCCATGAACGGCAACGGCAGAGGCGCCCGCGTCCTCGACCATCCTTGCCAGATCGGGCGCGTTGATTGAGTGTTCGTTCCACCCGGCGCGCATCTTTACGGTAACGGGAATTTTCACCTTCCGGGTCATCGCGGCGATCACCGCGGCCGCGTGCGCCGGCTCCCGCATCAGGCTGCACCCGGCGTTATGCTTCGCAATCTTCGGTACCGGGCAGCCCATATTCACGTCGACGATGTTCGCGCCAAGTCCCTCGACAATCTGCGCCGCGTCGGCCATCTTCTCGGGATCCCCGCCGAAAATCTGAATGGATACCGGGCGTTCCTCTTCAGTGTATTCGGCGTACTCGAGGGTCCGATCGATGCCGCGAACGAGCCCTTCCGAGCTGACCATCTCGGTGACGACGAGGCCGCAACCACCGTGCCGCTTGACCAATCGGCGGAACGCCGTATCCGTCATGCCCGCCATGGGCGCGACGACGAACGGGGACGAAAGCTCCTGCTGCCCGATGCGTACGGTCACGGAAGCAGTATAACTGGCGGGCAACCGCGAAGGCAGTCCCTCGCCAAACAGCCTTCGGCTTAGTAGGGTGCGACGTCGGCGGCGTCGACTTCGACGCTGACGCCTTGTCCGATCAAGTCGACGGCGAGGATGAGTCGGGCATGAGCGCCCTTTCGCACGAGGCGGCCAATCACGCCCTTGAGCGAGCCGTGCTTCACCTCAACCATCGTTCCCTCTCGTATCAGAGGACAGGGGTCGTACTGCAGGTCGCTTTCGATGAGCCGGCGGATCCCGTCGATTTCATGATCGGGAATCGGTGCGGGCTTTCCCTCAAACGACACGATGTTGACCACTCCGGTGCATTTCAGTATCGCGAGCGCTTCCTCTTCTTTGAAGCGCGCGAAGCAGTAGCCGGGGAAGAGCGGCCAATCGATTTTCTTCTTTCGATCCTTCCAGCGGCTCCAGCGGGTGATGGTAGGCAGGAACGCGTCGAAGTGCTTGCGCTCGATTTGGTCACGCACAACCTGCTCGTGACGCGACCGGGTCCAGATGGCGAACCAGGACGAATCCACGTTTAGAACGTCGGCTCGGCCTCGATGCCGATCTCCCAGGCTTTGCGGAGATCATCGTTCTTCCACTCGATAATCGCCTGAGAGCGGAGGCGCCCGATGTACTTCTTGAACTCGGCGCCGATCTTCTCCGAGGTCAGGCGGTCCGCGATTCGCGCACGTGCCGATTCGAAGGGCAGCGTCGTTGACTCGATCGAGGACTCGAGCTTGAAGAGCGTCGCGCCGGCCGCGGTGTTCAGGACAGGCGTGATGTCTCCGACTTTCATCGACGAGATCATTTTGAGCACTTCTTCGTTCATTTCATCCCGCGAGATCGGGCCGATGAGGCCGCCGTTGGCCTTCGACGGCGCATCCGAGACCTCCGCGGCCACTTTTTCGAATGCCTCTCCCTTGAGAATGCGCGCGCGGATGCCGGCCGCTTTCTCGCGTGCCTCGTCGATCGCGCCGACGCTGGCGGCTTTCTTGACCGGGTCAAGCTGTGCGTTTATCTGAATCTCGCGAAGCGTCACGCTGGGCGTGGTCCCGAACTCGGAGAGGTGCGCGTCGTAGTAGGCGCGCTCTTCCGCTTCGGTGACGTCGACGCGGCTGCCGATCTCGCGCTGTTGCACCTGCCCGATAAGAATGCGCTTGCTGAGCATCTGCTTCAGCTGCGCAAGCGTCATCCCTTCGCTCTTGAGGGCAGCCTCGAAAGCCGCCTCGCTCTCAATCTTGTTGTCCTTCTTGATTGAATCGAGCACCTGGGTAAACTGCGCGTCGCTGACGGCGAGCGACAGCTCCTTCGCGCGCTGCATGAGCAGCAGTTCGTCAATCACCGTGACAATTGCCTGCGGAGTCACCTGCGCCAGGAGCTTGGAGAGCTCGGCATCAGACAGGCGCCCCGGGTCCGGCTGATTCGGCAGCTCGCGCAGCGCGTTGATCTGAATGCGATGGAATTCCGTCTGGGTGACGATCTCGCCGTTCACTTTCACGAGCACCTGCTCGAGGATTTCTGCCGACAGGGCGGTGCCCAGAGCGGCGACGGCAAGGGCGGCGATCAGGACCTTCTTCATTGCTTCCTTATTGTATTCCGGCCAGTTCGGCCAACAAACCACGCACACGTGTGAAGACGCCACCGGGGGCGTTCGGGTCTTCCTTCGGCGGCTTCAAAATCTCTTCCTTGGTAAAGCCGGATGTCACTTCGCCGGCAGTCGCGCGAGCCGTCCACCAGCTCGCTCCGGTGCCCTGCCGCGCCCTGGCTTTGGTGCCCAAAGGCGCCTGTGAGGGCCTTCCCGGCGGCCTCGGCGCGGCCGGCCGCAAGTCCAGCCTTATCGTCCCGGGTGGCACGAGCGTGGTATCGGCCCTGGCGGCCACCACTCTGAGCAGACGGTCGACATTTAGACGACGGCCGCCACTATCCGGCCTGATCTTGATGACCGCGGTCTGAGCCTCACGATCGATTGACTCGATCCCCAGCCTGTCGGCCATGATGCGAATCCGGCCGTACTGCTCCAGGTGCTCGACCGTTTCCGGCACAGGCCCATAGCGATCGCGCAGCTCGCCGATGATTTGATCCAGCTCATCGTCGCTGCGTGCGTCCGCGATTTTCCGGTAAATCATCAGCCGCTGATTCATCTCGGGCACGTAGGCCGGATCGATCTTGAGGTCGACGCGCAGGTTTACCACCGCGCGCACGTCGTCGACGAGCTCGTCGCCCTTCAGCTCGCGCACTGCCTGTTCGAGCAGCTTCATGTACATCTCGAAACCGACGGTTTCGATGTGCCCGCTCTGCTCGCCCCCGAGCAGATTGCCGGCGCCGCGTATCTCGAGGTCGAGCGCGGCCACGCGGAACCCGCTGCCGAGATCGCTGAACTCGCGAATCGCGGCCAGCCGCTTCTTGGCGACCGGCGACAACGTCGTTTCCGGTGGAATCAGCAGATAGGCATAGGCGGGCCGATCTGAGCGGCCGACGCGCCCTCGCAACTGGTACAGCTGCGACAACCCGTACCGATCTGCGCGATTAATCAGGATGGTATTGACGTTCGGGATGTCGAGGCCGTTCTCGATAATCGTCGTTGCCAGAAGGACGTCGTACTTTTTGCTGATGAAATCGAGCATCGCCCGTTCGAGCTCGTCTTCGCTCATCTGGCCGTGCGCGACGACCACGCGCGCCTCCGGCACGAGCCGTTGAACGAGATCGCCGATGGAGAAAATCGACTCGACCCTGTTGTGCACGAAATACACCTGGCCGCCGCGCTCCAGCTCGTGCCTGATGGCGCGTGCGATGACGTGCGAGTCGAACTTGACCACGTTCGTCTGAATCGACAGCCGGTCCTTCGGCGGCGTCTCGATGATCGACATGTCGCGAATGCCGACCAGAGACATGTTCAGCGTGCGCGGTATCGGCGTCGCGCTCAGCGTCAAGACGTCGACCTTTCGACGCATTTGCTTGATCCGTTCTTTGTGAGCGACGCCAAAGCGCTGCTCTTCGTCCACCACCAGGAGCCCGAGGTCCTTGAACTGCATGTCCTTCGACAGCAAGCGGTGCGTGCCCACGAGGACGTCGATCTTGCCCGCGCCGGCGTCCTTGAGGATTTGATCCTGTTCGGCCTTGCTGCGAAAACGGCTGATCATGTCGATCGTCACCGGAAACCCGGCGAACCGTTCGGTCAGCGTCTTCTGGTGCTGAAACGCGAGAACCGTGGTCGGCGCGAGGAATGCGACCTGTTTTCCATCCATGACCGCTTTGAAGGCGGCGCGCATCGCCACTTCGGTCTTCCCATACCCGACGTCGCCGCAGAGCAGACGATCCATCGGCGTCGGCAACTCCATGTCCCGCTTGATGTCGGTGATCGCGTTGACCTGATCGACCGTCAGATCCCACTCGAACGCATCGTCGAACTCCCGCTGCCAATGCGAATCGGGGCTGAACGCATGGCCAGGCACGGTCTTGCGCGCCGCGTACAGCTTCAGGAGCTCCTCGGCCATGTCGCGCATCGCCTTCTTGACGCGTGACTTCGTGCGCTCCCACGAGGTGCCGCCGAGCTTGTCGAGGGCCGGCTTCGCCGTTCCGCTGTACTTTTGAACGAGATCCAGCCGTTCGACCGGAACGAACAGCTTGTCTTCGCCGAAGTAGCGCAGCTCCATGAATTCCTGCATGGAGTCGCCGACGCCGATCTGTTTGAGGCCGACGAAACGGCCGATGCCGTGATCGACGTGCACGACGAGGTCTTCGACCTTGAGGTCGCGCAAATCGGAAAGAAATGTCTTGGCGATGGATCGATGGCGATCGCCTTTGCGTTCGACTTTGGTGCGTTCCTCCTCGAAGACGTCCGGCTCCGCGATGATCTGCAGCTCGGCGCCCGGCAGCCGGAATCCCTTCGAGAGCTGTCCGACCGCGATGTGCACCGCGACGTTCAGCAGCTCGTCGGTCCGATCGATCAGAACGCCTCGGAGGCCGTACTCGCCGAGAAGCTCCGCGGTGCGTTCGGCGCGCCCTTCCGTACCCGCCACGAACACGACGGTGTCGCCGCGCTCGCGCATGCGCTTGACTTCGGCGATCCACTCTTGAATACGGCCGCGAAACTCGACGGCGGGTTGGCAGGCGATGTCGAGCGGGCGTCGCGCAGCGTTCTCGCCTTCAGGCGAGCTGTCGCCAATCGCCAGCTGATCCAGCCGGGTCGCGCGCGCGAGTCTTTCGGCGACGTCCGGCCACGAAATCAGCAACTCCTCCGGCGCCGGCGCTTTCGGGTTCTCGGCTTTTGCCTCTTCGAAACTCAGCCGTGTCTGCTCGACCAGCTTTCTGGCCTGTTCGGCCGCCTCCTCCTCTTCGATGACGACAAACGACAGGTCGCGATCGGACGGCAGGTAGTCAAACACGGTCGCCGAACCTGACTTCTCCGTCAGCGGCACAACCGCGGCTTGATCGAGTGTTTCGATCGATCGCTGAGTAGACGGGTCGTACCGGCGGAGCGACTCGATCGTTTCGCCGACAAACTCGACCCGAATCGGATTGTCGGCGCCAGCGGGAAAATAATCGACGATGCCTCCGCGAACGCAGAACTCGCCGTGCTCGTCTACCGGATCCTCGCGCGTAAACCCGGCGTCGGCGAGCAGGTCGCCGAGCGCGACAGGGTCAAGGTCCATTCCATTCCTGAGATCGATCGCCGCCGCTTCGAGGTTGTCTGGCGCGCTGAGCCGCGTCAGAAGCGCGGCGGCGGAGGCAACAACGACCTTCGCGCTTCCGTTCGCGATGGCGTGCAGCGCAGCCGCGCGTGCCGAGGCGACGCCGAAATGGGGCGCGATATTGCGGTACGGGTCGATCTGGAGAGACGGAAATGGCTTGACGGCATCCTCGAGCGCGGAGGCCGACGCGCCCTCGAGCGCGGCCAGGAAAAATCTGGTGTCGATGCAGAACTGATCGACGTCCTCGTCACCGGGGACGACGACGACGCTCACGGCATTCCTGCGATGGCTCGACCGTGCCGCGACGTACAAGGCCTGGGCGGATGGCGACAGTCCGCGCACGTGCGACGCAGACGAATCCATTCCCGTCCGAGCCGCGGCGGTCTTGAGAAGGGCCTGGAGATTGAGCGACGTGGAGGTAGGCATTCAGTAGAGCGACGAGCCTAAAGCAGAGAACCTAGAGCCCCTGTATCTTCTTTATTATCGCCGACGTTGAGTGCCCTTCGGCGAGCGGGATGCGAACGACTCGGCCACCCCGCTGTTCGACAGTTTCCCTGCCGACGATGGCGTCCGTGGCCCAGTCGGCGCCTTTGGCGAGCACGTCCGGTTGCAGACTGCTGATGATCTGCTGCGGGGTTTCTTCGTCGAATACGACCACGGCGTCCACGCACGCCAGCGCGGCGACCACCTCGGCGCGCTCGTCCTCCGGGTTCACGGGCCTCATCGGCCCTTTGATCGCTCGTACGGAACGGTCGGAGTTCACGCCGACGATCAGGGCGTCCCCCTCGCGCCGCGCGTCTCGTAGATACCGTACATGACCAGGGTGGAGAAGATCGAACACGCCGTTGGTGAAGACGACAGTTCTGCCGCTGTGCCTGAGCTGCTTCACAAGCGCCACGGCTTCTGCAATCGACAGGACCTTGCGCATGCACCAGGTAGGCAAAACCGAAAAACGAAAAGCGAATAGAGACAATGCCCCGTTGCTTCGGCGCGCGCGTCCTATTCGTTGTTCGTTCTGCGTTTTTCGCTACAACCCCTCTCTCGTGACTTTGATGTTCTTCGAAAACCCCCAGGTATGGCTCGGACGGTAGATTCCCACTTCCTTGCTGCGCGATTTGACGCGGAAGGTGTACAGCAGCCGGTGGTAGTCGTACGGATATCCGTCGCGCTTGTGGACTGCGACGTCGAGCTTGTAGGTGCCCTCCACGAGCTCGAGACGCTCGATCGCGAACGTCACTTCCCCTTCGCCGTGCAGGTCCTGCGGCGTGAATTCTTCGAGATGCGTGTTGGTCCCGTAGCAGTTCACGCCTTCCGCGCTGTAGAGCCCTATGCCGAACACGAAATCGCCGGTCGCCTGATGCGCCCTGACAGCGATGTGGATGGACATCGGATCGCCGGATTGAAAGATGTGCGAGACCTCGCCGCTGTCGTTCTTGAACGTCACGCCGGTGATTTCAATCTCGCGCGAGCCCCAACGGCCTTCGTCGACGCGCGTCATGTCTTCGACGACCGAGCCGGCCCGAGGCTCCGCATTCGGATCGGCCGGCTCCTGACTCTCCGCTTTTTGCTCTGACTTGGCTTCGGCTCTTGCAAGCTCGCGTTCTTCGCTCTTGCCGACGTCGGTCAGATACGCGCCGACGACCCGCTTCGGGTCTCCGGAGCCGCGGACTTTGCCGGCGTCCAGCCACAGCGCCTCGTCGCAAAACCGCTCGACCAGATTGAGCGAGTGGGTCACGAGCAGGATCGTCTTGCCCCGGCGCTTGAACTCGCCGAACTTGTCGAGGCACTTGTGCGTGAAGCCCTCGTCGCCGACGGCGAGCACTTCGTCCACCAGCAGGACGTCGGGATCGACGTGAATCGCCACGGCAAACCCGAGGCGCATGTACATGCCCGATGAGTACGTCTTGACCGGCGCGTCGATGAAATCCTGCAGCTCGGCGAATTCCACGATTTCGTCGAAACGCCTGGCGACCTCGCGCTTCGTCAGCCCCAGCATGATGCCGTTGATGAAGACGTTCTCGCGCCCTGAGATCTCCGGGTGGAATCCGGCGCCAAGCTCGATAAGCGCTGAGATGCGCCCTTCGACCTTCACGGTTCCCGTGGTCGGCTTCGTGATGCCGGCCACCAGCTTCAGCGCGGTGCTCTTACCGGACCCGTTTCGCCCGATGATGCCGTAGGTGCGCCCGGCCGGGACGGTGAATGACACCCCTTTGAGCGCGGGGAACGTCTCCTCTGGCTGCAGATCGTGGATGAGGCTGCCCGAGAGCAGCGCGCTTTTCAACGTCGCGAACTGCTTGCGCCTCGCATAGCGGCGATAGATCTTGGTGACGTTGGTGAGTTCAATCGCGTTCATCAGTGCTTTTTCTGTGCCTCACCGCAGTGACGCGGAGACGCAGAGATCTCTTCGATCGGAAGCCACAAAATTCTTTGCGCCACTGCGTGTTTGCGGTGAGACATGGAATCAGACTTCCTCGGCAAATGAGTCGCGCAGTCGATCGAACAGGAAATAGCCGAACAGGAACAACATGACGGAACCCGCGCCGAGGGCGAGCAGCCACTTCCAGTGCCCGGGCGGCCCGCCTGCAGAGCCGGGATCCGCCGGGAAAAACAGAATTTCCTGATAGGTGATGGCCAGATGAGTGAATGGATTCAGATTCAGAAACGGGCGAATTTTCTCCGGCGCGTTCTTCCAGTAGTAGATGATCGGCGTAGCGAAGAACCACAACGTCATGACGTTACCGAGAATATCCCTGAGATCGCGGAAGTGCACGGTGAGAGCTGCCAGAATGAGCGCCAGCCCCAGCGTCAGCAACAGTTGCACCAGCAGCGCGACCGGAAACCACGGCAGCTCTGAGAGCTCGATCGGCGCATCAAAATAGATCAGAAATGCAATGAGGATGGGCAGGCCAAGCAGGAAATGAACGAGATTCGACAGAACCGTGACGATCGGCAGAATCTCGGCGGGGAACATCACCTTCTTGATGAGGTTGCCTCCCGTGATGAGAACGCTGGACGACTCCAGCAGCGAGGCCGAGAACCACGTCCACGGCAGAATGCCGGTAAAGAAAAACAGCGCGTAATTGTGGATGCCTGCCGGCGGAGGCATGACGTAGGCAAACACGAACGTGTAGACCATTAGGAGCAGGAGCGGGTTGGCGAACGACCAGAAAAAGCCAAGAACCGAGCCCCGGTAGCGGGCCTTCAGCTCGCGGGACACGAGGCTTTGGATGAGGCCGCGATACCGTGGAAGTTGTCGAAGGTTCTCGAACACGAAGGAACTAAGTCTACACGCGCGTGCGGGCTCTCGTGGAGACTTGCAGCCGGACGAGCGCCTTCATCAGCGCGAGCCGGGCGCGCTCGAAGTCGATGTCGGCTACCGGTTTCGCAATCCGCTCTTCCGCACGGCGTTTGGCCGCTTCGGCCCGCGCGACGTCGATCTCGTCCGCCCGCTCGGCCAGTTCGGCAAGGATCGTGACGCGATCGGGCAGCACCTCGGCAAAACCGAAGGCAATCGACAGATAGAATTTCTCGGCACCCTTTCGGTACCACAGTTCGCCGACCTTGAGCGTCGCGAGCAGCGGCGTGTGCCCCGGCAGAACGCCAAAATACCCTTCAGCCCCCGGGATCTCGACCTCGTCGACCTTGTCAGCCACGACAGACCGATCGGGGGTCACGATCTCGAGCGTCAGGTGTGTGGGGAGTGCGGGTATATCAGCCATCGTTTTCTATACTTCACCGCAGAGACGGAGGCGCTGGAGTTCTTGGCGAAGCCCAAACCGCCCTCTCCGTCCCAGCGTCTTTGCGGTGAGACATCGCGTCTACGCCGTCGCCATCTTCTTGGCCGTCTCGACAACCTCGTCGATCGTGCCGACCATGTAAAACGCCTGTTCGGGCAGCGCGTCGTGCTTGCCCTCGATGATCTCCTTGAACCCACGGATCGTCTCGGCGATCGGCACGTACTTGCCCTCGCGGCCGGTGAACTGCGAGGCGACGAAGAACGGCTGCGAGAGGAAACGCTGCAGCTTCCGCGCGCGGGCGACGGTCACTTTGTCTTCTTCCGGCAGCTCGTCGATGCCGAGAATCGCGATGATGTCCTGAAGATCCTTGTAGCGCTGCAGCACGCGCTTCACTTCTTTGGCCACGTTGTAATGCTCGTCGCCGATGATGCGCGGGTCGAGGATGCGCGAGGTCGACGCCAGCGGATCGACCGCCGGATAGATGCCGAGCTCGACGATGGCGCGCGAGAGGTTGGTCGTGGCGTCGAGATGCGCGAACGTGGTCGCCGGTGCCGGGTCCGTGTAGTCGTCCGCAGGAACGTAGATGGCCTGCACCGAGGTGATCGAGCCCTTCTTCGTCGACGTGATGCGCTCCTGCAGCTCGCCCATTTCGGTGCCGAGCGTCGGCTGATAGCCGACCGCGGACGGCATGCGCCCGAGCAGCGCCGACACTTCAGACCCCGCCTGCGTGAACCGGAATATGTTGTCGATGAAGAGCAGCACGTCCTTGCCCTCGGCGTCGCGGAAGTACTCGGCGACCGTAAGGCCGGACAGCGCCACGCGCAGCCGGGCACCCGGCGGCTCGGTCATCTGTCCGTAGACGAGCGCGGCGCGCGACTTCGACGGATCTTTCACGTCGATGACGCCGCTCTCCTGGAATTCGAGCCACAGGTCGTTGCCTTCGCGCGTGCGCTCGCCGACGCCGGCGAACACCGAGACGCCGCCGTGCTTCATCGCGATGTTGTGGATGAGCTCCTGAATGATGACCGTCTTGCCCACTCCGGCGCCGCCGAACAATCCGATCTTGCCCCCGAGAAGGTACGGCTCGAGGAGGTCGACCACCTTGATGCCCGTTTCGAACATCTTCAACTCGGTCGACTGTTGTTCCAGCGTAGGAGCGCTGCGATGGATCGACCATCGCTCTTTCGAATTGACCGGCTGGTCGGGGTAGTCGACGGGCTCTCCCAGTACGTTCATCACGCGGCCGAGCGTCGCCGGCCCGACGGGCATCGAGATCGGCTCGCCGAGGTCGACCGCCAGCATCCCGCGCTGCATGCCATCGGTCGGCTTCATCGCGACCGTGCGCACGCGCGACTCGCCGAGGTGCTGTTCCACCTCGCAGATGATGTCGACCTTCGACTCCCCCGCTTTCCCTTCGGTTTTGATCTGGACCGCGTTGTAGATATCCGGCAGATGGCCGTCGGCGAACTCGATGTCCACGACGGGACCGATGACCTGAACGACCTTGCCGACCTTTTGTTTCGTTGGTGCTTCGACTGCCATGTTCTCCTCGTTGGCCGACCTGAAGGTCGGCACTACGGTTCGTAGTGCTGGCCTTTAGGCCAGCCTACAGTGCCTGGGCTCCAGACACGACTTCGATAATCTCTCGTGTAATCGCCGCCTGGCGAACCTTGTTCATGTAGAGCGTCAGGGTGTCGATGATCTCGCCCGAGTTCTTCGTCGCGGCGTCCATTGCCGTCATGCGCGCGGCGTGCTCGGCGGCAGCCGACTCGAGCAGCGCGCGGTACACCTGAATCTCGATGTGTTTGGGAAGTAAGTCGCTGAGGATCTGCGCGGGCCCGGGCTCGTAGATGTAGTCGACGTCTCCAGCAACAGGTGCCTTCGTCTGGCCGACCTGAAGGTCGGCACTACGTCCTTGAGCCGCGCGGGGGTCAGACCCCGATTGACGTTCTGTCGATCCGGCGCCCAGCTTCGGTATCGGCAGCACCTGCTCCGTCGTCACGCGCTGCTGCATGACCGACTTGAACTCGTTGTAGACGATAAAGACCTTCGAGACGCGGCCGCTCGTGAATTCCTCGATCGCGGCCTCGGCGATGCGCTTCGCGTCGGCGTACTTGACGCGCTGGAAGATCCCGATTTCTTCGATTCGAATCTCAAAGCCCCTGCGCTTGAAGAAGTCGCGCCCCTTGCGGCCGACGAGACCCAGCGCCACCGGACCGCCGGCGCTGTTGATGAAGCCGCTCGCCGCTTTGATGATGTTGGTGTTGAAGCCGCCGCACAGGCCTTTGTCGGCAGTGACCACGATGAGCAGGACCTTTGTGTCCGCACCCACTTCCGGCTCCGCCAACAGCGGATGCGAAGACGGATCGACGCGGCTGGCGAGGCTGTTCAGGACCCGCTGCATCTGAAGCGCGAACGGCCGCGCGCCCACAACGCGATCCTGCGCGCGCCGCAGCTTCGAGGCAGAGATCATCTTCATCGCTTTCGTGATCTGCTGCGTCGATTTCACCGCACGGATGCGGCGCCGGAGGTCAAGCAGTGACGGCATCGCTTAGGCGGCTTTCCTCGCCGCGAACTGCTGGCTGAACTCCTTGAGGGCCGCATTGACCTGCCCCTTCAGCTCATCGTCGATCTGCTTCTTCTCGGCAATCGTTTTGAGGATGCCCGTGTGCCGCAGCTCGAAGGTGCGGTAGAGCTCGGTTTCGTAGGCGCCGACGTCGCTGACAGGCACCTGGTCCAGGTAGCCGTTGGTGCCCGCATAGATGATCAGCACCTGCTTCTCGACCGGCAACGGGTTGTACTGGGGCTGCTTCAAGATCTCGACCAGACGCGCGCCACGATTGAGCTGCGCCTGCGTCGACGCGTCGAGGTCGCTGCCGAACTGCGCGAAGGCCGCGAGCTCGCGATACTGCGCGAGATCGAGACGGAGCGAGCCGGCCACCTGACGCATCGCCTTGATCTGCGCCGATCCGCCGACGCGCGACACCGAGTTGCCGACGTTGATGGCAGGCCGGATGCCCTGGTGGAACAGGTCGGACTCGAGAAAGATCTGGCCGTCGGTTATCGAGATGACGTTCGTCGGGATGTACGCCGACAAGTCGCCAGCCTGCGTTTCGATGATCGGCAGCGCCGTCAGCGATCCGCCGCCGAGCTCGACGCGCATCTTCGCCGCGCGCTCCAGCAGGCGGGAGTGAAGATAGAAAACGTCGCCCGGGTACGCTTCGCGGCCTGGCGGGCGCCGCAGCAGCAGCGAAATCTCGCGGTACGCCTGCGCATGCTTGGACAAGTCGTCGTAGACGCACAACGCATGGCGGCCGCTGTCGCGAAAAAACTCCCCCATCGTGCAAGCGGAATACGGTGCGATGTAGAGCAGCGGCGCGGGGTCGGAGGCTCCGGCTGCGACGATGATGCTGTAGCGAAGTGCGTCGGCCTCTTCGAGGATGCGAACCACCTGCGCGATCGTCGACTGCTTCTGGCCGATCGCGTTGTAGATGCAGATGACGTCCTTGTCGCGCTGGTTGATGATGGTGTCGACAGCGACCGCGGTCTTGCCGGTCTGCCGGTCGCCGATGATCAGCTCGCGCTGGCCTCGGCCGATCGGCACCATCGCGTCGATTGCCTTGAGTCCCGTCTGCAGCGGCTCGCGCACGGGCTGCCGATCGACGACGCCCGGCGCGATGCGCTCGATGGGCATGAACGTCTTCGTGGTGATCGGTCCCTTGCCGTCGATGGGCTGCCCCAGCGAGTTGACGACCCGCCCGAGCAGCTCTTCGCCGACGGGCACGGAGATGATGCGGCCGGTGCGCTTGACGACATCGCCCTCTTTGATCTCCGTGTACTCGCCCAGCAGCACGGCGCCGACGCCGTCTTCTTCGAGGTTCAGCGCGATGCCGAACACGCCGTGCGGAAACTCGAGCATCTCGCCGGCCATGGCACGCTCGACGCCGTGCACGCGGGCGATGCCGTCGCCAAGCGACACGACGCTGCCGACCTCGGCGACGTCGACCTCGACGGCGTAGCTGCCGATCTGGTCGCGGATGATCTTGGAAATCTCTTCAGCTTTTATGTCCATAAGTGGCTGTCTCGACGCAGAGGCGCAAAGGCGCGGAGTTACGTTGTCAATCTCTCTCTGATCTTCTTGAGCTGCGTCGCGATGCTCGCGTCGTAGACCGTGCTGCCGACGCGCGCGACGACTCCACCGATGATGGCCTTGTCGACCTTCGTCTTCATCGACACGCGCTTGCCGGTCAGCGTCGCGAGGCGCTGCTCGATGGCGTGAATGCGCTCGCTCGACAGCGGCTCGGCACTCGTCACCTCGGCGCGCACGACGTTCTGCCGATCGGCGAGCAGATCGTGATAGATCGCCGAGATGTCCTTCAGAAGCGCCAGACGATCGCGATCGGCGAGCAGCACGAGCAGCTTCGCGACGATCGGCGTGAACCCGGAGAGCTGGGTGATCTGCTCCATGGCGCCCCGCTTGCGGGGCGCGGGAACTGCCGGATTCAGCATGAGCCCTTCGAGCGCCGATTGCTGCTTGAAGAACGCAATGAACTCGTCGAGCTCCCGGGCGATCCGGTCGAGGTCCGCCGATTCCCTGGTGGCGACGTCGAGCGCGGCACGGGCGTAACGGGCTGCGGCGGTGCGACTAGTCATTATTCGTTTTACATCCCCACCGCAGAGGCGCCGGGGAACTGAGTTTCTCTTTTGAAGGAATTCCCCGCGTCCTAGCGCCTTTGCGGCGAGACAAAGAGGCCTTGCGCCAAATTTCACAAGCGCAAAACATCCTTTTATACCACGAAAAGCGGGTTTTCCGCCGCCCTCACGACGTCAGATGCTCGTAGAGGCGCTGCAACTCGTCTTCAGAGGTGAAATCAATCTCGATCCGGCCTCCTTTGCCCCTCCGCGCGATGCGTACTCGCGTCCCAAGCGTCATCCGCAGCTTCTCTTCCGCGGCCCGCGTGTGCACGTCATTCGCCGAGGGCGCCTTGCCGGTGGCGGATGCGTCACGACTCATCCGTTTGACCATCGCTTCGGTCTCGCGTACCGAGAGATTGCGGGCGATCACTTCGCGGGCCACCTGGCGCTGGGCCGCCTCGTTTTCCAGGGCCAGGATCGCCCGTGCATGTCCCATCGAAAGGCGCCCACTGGCGACTTCGGCGCGCACCTCCTGCGGCAGCTTCAGCAGGCGCATGTGGTTCGCGACCGACGAGCGGTCCTTGCCGACCGCGGCTGCGATGTCCTCCTGCGTCAGGTTGAATTCGCTGCTCAGCTTCTCGTAGGCCGCCGCCTCATCGATCGGGTTCAGGTCTTCGCGCTGGATGTTCTCGATGAGCGCCATCTGCAGTAGTTGGGCGTCCTGGCCGGCGCCCACATCCTTGACGACAACGGGCACGCGCGTGAGCCCGGCGCGCTGCGCTGCACGCCAGCGGCGCTCTCCGGCAATGATGCGGTAGCCCCCGTCGACCTTGCGCACCACGATCGGTTGGATGATGCCGTTCGCTTTGATCGACTGTGCGAGCTCGTCCAGTCGCGTGTCCTCGAAACGATGCCGAGGCTGGTGGTCGTTCGGCACGATCTGGTCGACGTCGACCTCCGTCGTGCCGCCTGTCTGCCGCACGTCCGGCATATCCGGGATGAGCGCGCTGAGCCCTTTGCCAAGCGCAGGTCGTTTTTCCATAAGTCCTTTCAACTTCAACACGGAGACACAGGGGCACGGAGGTACATGGAGAGAATTTTTTTGAAAAGACTTTATTCCGTGCGTCTCTGTGTCTCCGCGCCTCCGTGTTGAGACACGCGATCCCTTTCCAGAAACTCCCGCGCCAGCGCGTTGTACGCCTCTGCGCCCTTTGATTTTCCGTCGTAGGCCGTCACGGGCAGCCCATGGCTCGGCGCCTCCGCGAGGCGAACGTTCCGGGGTATGACGGTCTCGAACACTTTCTCTTTGAAGAACTCGCGCACGTTCGCAGCGACCTGCGCGCCAAGATTCGTCCGCTCGTCGTACATCGTCAAGAGCACGCCGTCGACGTCGAGTCCTGGATTCAGCCCCGCGCGTACGCGGCGGAGGGTCGTCATGAGATCGGCGAGGCCCTCGAGGGCGAAGTATTCGCAGTGCAGCGGGATCATCACCGATTCAGCGGCGACGAGCGCGTTCAGCGTCAGCAGCCCGAGCGACGGCGGGCAGTCGATGAAGATGTGATCGAATCGGTCTCGAAGCGGCGTGAGGAAGCGGCGCAGTTGCGATTCGCGGCCGGGCAGCGCCACCATCTCGATTTCGGCCCCTGTGAGATTCCGGTCGGCGGGCAGGATGAACAGGTTTGGAAGACTGGTCGCGAGGATGAAGTCGTCCGGCTGTTTCAGCGCGCTGCCGTCAGTCGCGGTCAGCACGTTATAGACGGTTCCGCCCGGCGCCGGCTTTCCTCGCAGCCCAACGCCGCTGGTCATGTTGGCCTGGGGATCGACATCCACCAGGAGAACTTTTCGTCCGTGGGACGCGAGGGCGGCTGCAAGGTTGATGGCCGTTGTGGTCTTGCCCACTCCGCCCTTTTGATTGGCTATCGCCTGGATCTTCTTCATCCTAAGAGGCTTACGTTATATTTGGTCTCGTGACCAAAATATTAGTCCGTTACGCTCAAGTCTTTGGGAAGGATACTCCACCTTGCGGATCGATTCCACTTGTTCCACGTGGAACATCAACCTTACATCGACGGCTTTCGCAGAATTTCCAACCGACTTCCCCATTGCTTCAGCAGGTGATGGCTTTCACCGGGCACTAGGTGAGGAGCGCCAAGTGTCGTCGCAGCGGAGGCGATTGTGCCAAACAGGAAAAGCAACCCTCCAGGCTTGATGAACGACTGCACTTCCGACAGCGTCTTTCGGTCGATCCGCACGGCCCTCATCGTCACGACATCGATAGCATCGTGGAGCGTTGGGCGGGCAAGCAATTCCTCAGAACGCACGGCATCTACGGATGTGCGATCCAGGTCTAGAGTGCGCACGACTTCCCGTAGGAACGCAGCTTTGCGCGTTTTTGACTCGACCATCCTCAAGGCCATCTCAGGTGCGGCTATCTTCATTGGAATCGCCGGCGAACCGCCTCCGGACCCAATGTCCAAGACTTCCGCATCCGGCCTCGGAAGGTGCTTGGCGGCGATGGCAGGCTCGACGAGCAGTCTGTCAATGGCCTCGTCGCCCTCTTCATCAACAGGCAGGGACGTGAGAGAAACCTTGCGATTCCATTTCCTGAGCAGTTCGAAATACTCACTCAAACCGACAATCGCCACGTCCGACAGCGGGACGCCGGCCTTGGACGCACGCTTCGCGAGCCTCTCACGAATCTGCACGTCTTGAGGATATTTCAGAACGTGCGGGATACGTAAGTAGACAGAACCGCCACCGCAGCGGGCGTGACGCCCGGGATCCGTGTCGCCTGGCCGATGGTCTCCGGCCTCACTTGAGTAAGCCTCTGGATCACCTCGGAAGAAAGCCCTGGAACAGAGCCATAGGGAAACTCTCGTGGGATTCGGCGATGCTCGTCGCGCGATCGGCGCTTAATATCCGACTCCTGGCGCTTGAGGTACCCCTCGTACTTCACGGCCGTTTCAACGCTGGGCGCGTCGAGGCGGCTCTGCGGTTGCTCGAGCCCAAACCCACGATCTGAGAGCAGCTCGAGGCGTGAGGCTGGCTGCCGAAGCCATTGCTCAACGCTCACCCTTACCTCGCGCTCTTTGATTGTGGCTTCTCGGATCCGCGCCAGGTTTCGTGTGAAGCGTTCCGCGCGGCCTCGATAACTCTCCCACCGCAAGTCATCGACGAGACCCACCTGCCGGCCCCGAGGCGTAAGCCGCAAGTCCGCATTGTCGACCCTCAAGAGCAGCCGATACTCGGCCCGCGAAGTAAACATGCGATATGGCTCCAAGCAACCACATGTTATTAGGTCATCTACCATAATTCCTATATAGGCTTCGCTGCGGCCAAGCGTGAACGGCTCCGACTCCGTGACCCGCAGGGCGGCGTTGATCCCGGCAACAAGACCCTGGGCCGCCGCTTCCTCGTAACCTGACGTCCCATTGATTTGACCGGCAAGAAACAGCCCGCGGATGCGCTTGGTCTCGAGCGCGCTCGTCAGCTCGGTCGGCTGAATGAAGTCGTATTCCACCGCGTACGCCGGACGCAGCATCTTTGCGTGTTCGAGGCCGCGCATCGCGCGCACGATCTCGAGCTGCACGTCCGCGGGCAGGCTCATTGAAAAACCGTTGAGGTAGATCTCGTCGACGTCGACCCCTTCGGGCTCCAGGTAAATCTGGTGGCGCTCGCGCTGCGGAAACCGCACGATCTTGTCTTCGAGTGACGGACAGTACCGTGGGCCGATCCCCTGGATCTGTCCGTTGAACAGCGGCGACTTGTCGATGTTCGCCAGGACAATTTCGCGCACGCGGTCGTTCGTGTGCGCGAGATAGCACGGCGTCTGCACGACGTCGAGCGATTCGGTCAGAAAAGAAAACGGAGTCGGCGGATCGTCGCCAGGCTCGATCGCAAAGCAGCCGTCGGCCACGGCGCGATCGAAGTCAATCGAATGGCGATCGAGACGCGGGGGAGTGCCGGTCTTCAAGCGGCCGCACGTAAATCCGAATGATTTGAGCGACTCGGCGAGCGCGCGTGACGGCGGCTCGTTCGCGCGCCCAGCCGGACGCGTCTCGGGGCCGACGTGCACAAGACCGTTCAGGAACGTGCCCGTCGTGATGACGAGCGCGTCGCAGCCGTACCTCGGGCCGTCTTCGAGCGCGAGGCCCGTCACACGGCCGTCCGACACGAGAATCTCGCCGGCCCTGCCGAAAATCCACGCGATGTTTTTTTCCGCGCGAAGCGCAGCGAGCATCCACTGGCCGTAGCGTTTTTTGTCGGCCTGCGCGCGCGGCGACCACACCGCCGGGCCCCGGCTCCGATTGAGTACCTTGAACTGAATGCCGGTGGCATCGATCGCACGCGCCATCAACCCGCCGAGCGCGTCAATCTCGGCGACGAGATGTCCCTTTGCCGTCCCGCCGATCGCGGGATTGCACGGCATGTGCGCAACAGTGTCCTCTGACAACGTGCAGATCGCGACGCTCCGCCCAAGGCGTGCGGCGGCGTATGCCGCTTCGCATCCCGCGTGTCCCGCGCCAATCACGATCACGTCGTACTGTTCAGCCATGTGTGTCTTCCATATCTCACCGCAGCGACGCAACGGCGCAAAGGTCTTCTTTGAAAAAGATTTCTAGGCGTCATAGCAACGTCGCGGCGGGATACGAGAACTACTTTCCTATACAGAACCGCGCAAAGATGTGCCGCAGCAGATCGTCCGACGTACGCTTGCCGGTTACCTCTTCGAGCGCCGCGCGTGCGTCTTGAAGATCGGTCAGGACGAATTCTTCGGCGACCGGACCGCCTGGCGCCTCCACGGCCTCGAGCGCGCGGCGCAGCGCCGCCCGCGCCCTTTCGAGCAACGCGGCGTGCCGCACGTTCGTCACACCAGCAGTATCGGGCGCCGTCGCGGGATTCGCCGCTTCCAGCGTCGTCCGCATCGCCGCGCGCAGACGGTCGAGGCCGAGGCCGGTCTTCGACGACACCGCGATGACGGGCAGATTGTCTGCATCATCCCATGCGGGCGGCAGATCGCATTTCGCGCCCACCACGAGCCGCGGCACGTTGGCCGTTTCATGCAGCAGGTCTCTATCGCTCTCTTCGATCGCGCGCGAGCGATCGATGACGAGCAGCACCAGGTCGGCGTTCGCCCAAGCCTGACGGGCGCGTGAAACGCCTTCGATCTCCACTTCGTTGCTCGTCGCGCGCACACCCGCCGTGTCGACAAGGTCGATCCGAAGTCCGTCGATGTCTGCTATGTCCGTCACGAGATCTCGAGTCGTGCCGGGCGTGGACGTCACGATCGCGCGGCCTGTGCCGAGGAGCGCGTTGAAGAGGCTGGACTTGCCGACATTCGGTTTGCCCGCGATCGCCACGCGCGCGCCTTCGCGAATCAACCGGCCGCGCGTCACCTCGCACAGCAGCGCGTCGCTCGCCCGTTCGATGGCGCGGAGCGCCATCGCTGTCTCACCTGCCTCGACGAAGTGGTATCCCTCATCTGGAAAATCGAGCGACGCCTCGAGCTTGGCGATGAGATCGAACAGCGACGACTCGATCGACGCAATCTGCCCGGTCAATGTCCCTTCCAACTGATCGAAAGCCGCGCGCGCCTGCAACGGCGTAACCGCGTCGATCAGATCTGCGACGGCCTCCGCCTGCACGAGATCGATCCGGCCGTTGAGAAATGCGCGCAACGTGAACTCGCCTGGCTCGGCCAGGCGCGATCCCGACGCCATCGCCTCCGTGACGATTTGCCGCAGCACGACCGGGCTGCCATGCGCGCTGATTTCGACGATGTGCTCGCCTGTGTAGGAGTGAGGAGCGGGGAAGTAGGTGGCCACGACCTGATCGCCCTGGGTCCGCGCGAACGTCGCATATCGCGGGCGCAGTGGCGCATCCAGTTGCAGCAGCGCGTTCGCGACATCTACGGCCGACGGCCCGCTGATTCGCACGACGCCGATTCCACCGCGGCCTGCCGGCGTCGCAATCGCCACAATCGTGTCGTCGGTGGAGAACATCGCTCTCAGCTCTTCGCTCTCAGCCTCAGCTGAAAGCTACGGATAGCTGACAGCTGATGCCTGATCGCTAACGTTTCTCTGCAGTAATTGTGACGGTTTTGACCGCTGCGTCGCCGATGCTTTCGGAGGCAACTCCGGGAACTTCAGCAACGGCGAGGTGAACGAGGCGGCGCTCGTAGGCGTTCAGCGGACCGATGCTTTGTTCGACCCCAGATGTCTTCGCCTTCTCGGCGAGAAACTTCGCCATCTGACGCAGCTCGTTGTCTTTGCCGCGCCGAAAGTCCATGCAGTCGACGAGCAACCGCTGGTCGCCGAGCAGTTTGCGGAATGCGCTGTCGACAAGGTGCTGCAGCGCCTGCAGCCCTTCGCCGCGCCGCGCGAGGAGCGCTTCGGCGCCGTCGCCGGCCAGATTGATCCGCGTGCCATCGGCCGTCGTCTCGACCTGCGCCTCCAGATTGAGGCCCATTTCCTTGACGACCTTCGAGACGAAATCGACTACGTGCTGCTGTTCGCTCATCGATGTTGGCTTTCGACTTTAAATTTTCTACTTTTCACTTTCCACTTTCCACTTTCTTCGTCTCCCCCCGCTTCCCAACAGGCGCGCCAATCATCTTGTTGGTCAGCAGTTGCTGGCCGATCACGAGCACGTTGCTCGCGAACCAATACAAGGCCAGGCCCGCCGGCGACGTGATGAACAGGAACGTGAAGATGATGGGCATGAACAGCATCATCCTCTGCTGGACCGGATCGGCGCCGGTCATCGGCATCATTTTCTGCTGCAGCACCTGCGATGCGCCCATCAGGATTGGCGTGACGTAGAACGGATCGGGCGCGGCCAGGTCGTGGATCCACCAGATGAACGGCGCGTTGCGCAGTTCGATGGCTTCGGACAGCAGACTATAGAACGCCAGCAGCACCGGGAAGGTGAGGAGCATCGGGACGCAGCCGCTTGCGGGGTTGACCCCCTTCTGGCGGTAGAGCTCCATCATCTCCGTGTTCATCTTCTGCCGCGCGGGATCAGTCGTTTTCAGATGCTTGTACCGATCCTGGATGGCCTTCACCTGCGGCTGAATTGCCTGCATCTTGCGCATCGACACGTTGCTCTTGTGCCGAAGAGGAAACATCGCCGCGTTGATGATGAACGTCAGCGCGATGATCGACCAGCCGTAGTTCCCGATAAATCCGTGCACCCAGTTCAGCGCCGACAGCAGGGGAACGCTGAGAAACGCGAACATGCCGAACCAGATGGCGCGCACCAGATCGGGATCGGTCTGCTTCAGTGTGTCGAAGTGTTTCGGCCCGACGTAGAAACGCGCGTTTGCAAGCCCTGACGGCGACGACTGAAATCGGATGTCGTAGCCGACGTAGGCGCGCGAAACCGCGGCCTCCGCGTTCTTCGACGGAACTGAAAGCGGGTGGTACACAAGCTCGGCGGCGCCCGGCTTCACCGCCGTGGACATGAAATAGTGCGTGTCGACGCCGGCGAATTCGTAGCTTCCCTCGTAGTGGGGCGTCGTCGCCAGCGCGGCGGACTGTGTCCGTTGCACTTTGCCGCCGACCGAAAAAATCGCTTCCGACAAGCGCGTGGACACCCCTCCGAACATGCTGTGGCCGGCGGCCGCAAGCACGTCGCCGAGCCCAGGTCCCCACTGCACGAATGGATTCAGCGTCCGATCGCCATCGCTGACATTCGCGCTGACAGTCACTTCGTACGACTGCGGTTTCAGCGTGAACTGTTTGCGCGCCCGGAGGCCGGCCGCATCTTCGTACTCGAACGTGAGCGTGACAGGCGTGGTCCGCGCGTCCAGATTCGACGCAGACGAGTCGATAGGTGCGGTGCCGCTCGTCGCCGTGAACAGCGCCGTGTTCAGGCGCGAGGTCTTCACCGCATCGTCAATCCGCAGGGAGAACGGCTTTGGCTGATCCGCCGGCACGTCGTGCGGCACGAGATCGACGGGACGGCCATTCGGGCCCGCATAGCGCAGAAGCTCCCATGCGGCGAGGGTGGCGCCGCGGTTTGAAAACACCGCGCGCACGACGCCGTTGTCGACGGTCACCGTCCGCTCTGCCGTATCTGCGCGGACCGCTTCCACTGCTGCGGGAGTGGGTGCAGGTGCAGGCGCCGCGCTCGCGGAGGGTGACACGGGTGCGGCAGGTGCCGCCTGTTTCGCGGCCTGCTGCGCTCCCGGTGCAGCCGTTGACCCTGGCGCGGCCGGCTGAACCCCCGGAACCAGCCACTGATAGGCGGTGAGCACGACGAACGTAAGAACTATGGCGAGAAGAAGGCGGCGTTCCATCTGCTAAGGGACCAGATCCAGACCCGCGCCCCCGAGAGGGTGGCAACGGAGTACGCGCTTGAGGCCCAACCATCCGCCCCTGAGCGCGCCGTAAGTAACAATCGCTTCGGCCGCATACTCGGAGCACGTCGGCAGATACCGACATGAGCCAGTAAGTAGCGGTCGAATAAGGATTTGATAGCCGCGAATTGCCGCAAGTGCGATGCGGACAGAGACAGGGCTAGCGCTTTTCAAAGCGCTCGAGTGCGGCACGGTAGTCAGCTTCAATGTTCCGCCAGGGCGCATCGACCATCTCCCGGCGAGGAATGACAACGATGTCCAGTCCTGTTAATGGTTTGCGGCCTCTAAACAGCTCGCGAACCAACCGTTTCGCCCGGTTCCGGACGACCGCGTTACCAATTTTCTGGCTGGCCGCGATGCCGAGGCGAGGCGATCCGACCTCGTTTGGCAGGGCGAAGCAGGTCATCAGACGGCCCCGATAGCGGGTGCCGTGGTCGTAAACTCTGGTGAACTCCGCCCGACGGCGCAGCTTCACCGCGATGACGTAACAGTGAGCCGCTTGCGGCCCTTCGTGCGACGGCGCTTCAACACGATGCGCCCATTCTTGCTCCGCATGCGAACGAGAAACCCGTGAGTACGGCGCCGACGGCGCCGATTCGGTTGATACGTACGTTTCATCGAAAATCCTTAGTAAATTGAAAAATTTCGCACCGCGCGAACCTACAATCCTAATGGGCACCGCACCAGCCTGTCAACGAACGCCCGCGTATGCTACATTCGCGCTTCTCGTTTGCAACCCGTGAGCGCCGTTAGCAATGCGTATGGTATTTGGTCTCCTCCCAAAGTTTTCCACACCTGTGCAAAAACCTGTGGAAATTGGTGTTCTTCGACGTACGAAGTCAAAAAAACTCCATCTTTATGGACTTTTTCTGCAGGCGAAAGTCTGCCGATCACGATTTGAAGCCACTTTCGACGTTTCTCTAATAGTCCGGACGCCATCCGCCGTCCGGCGGTGAGGGCGAAAGCGCAAGAATCGCCAATGATCGCCAGCAATATCTGGGAAGAAATCCTCTCTCGCGTTCAGGCCAAGGTGAACCGCCATAGCTTCTATACGTGGTTCAAGCCCACCGCGTTCGTGGCCGATGACGGTTCCACGCTGACCGTGCGGGTGCCGAATGCGCTGTTCAAGGATTGGATTACCAAGCACTATTCGGGCGTCATCGCCGAAGCGCTTCACGAGGTCCGCCGCTCTGAGGCGCTCGTGCATTTCGTGGCGAGCGGTACGCCAGAGGCTGAGGCGCCAGTCGCACCGCCGGAGCCGGTCGCATCAGTCATCACGACCGCGGGCATCACGACTGCCGAACCCCGAAGCCGACAGACGGACGCCTCTCCGTTCTCGGAAGAGACCCTTCCGCCGGTGATGCCTACCTCGTCGGCCGGGCTGAACCCCCGTTACACATTCGACACGTTCATCGTTGGATCGTCGAATCAATTCGCCCACGCCGCATGCCGAGCTGTCGCAGAAGCGCCGTCGCGCTCGTACAATCCGCTGTTCATTTACGGGGGAGTGGGGCTCGGCAAGACGCACTTGATGCACGCGATCGGGCATTACGTGCTGCTCCACGACCGCAACCTGGTGCTCACCTACATCTCGTCAGAGCGATTCATGAACGAGATGATCAACGCGGTCCGCTACGACCGGCTCATCGACTTCCGTGAGCGCTACCGGAGCGTCGATGTACTCCTGGTCGACGATGTGCAGTTTCTCGCAGGAAAAGAGGGCACGCAGAACGAGTTTTTTCACACGTTCAACGCGCTGTACGACTCCCAGAAGCAAATCGTGTTGAGCAGTGACTGCCCTCCCCACGAAATCGAGCAACTCGAAGAGCGGCTGCGATCGCGGTTCGAATGGGGCCTAATCGCCGACATCCAATCGCCCGATCTCGAGACAAAGGTCGCCATTCTCAAGAAGAAGGCCGAGGCCGAGGCCGTTCCGCTGCCTGATTCGGTAGCGATTTACATCGCCGGCCGCATCAAATCGAATATCCGCGAATTGGAAGGATCTCTTATTCGCTTGATTGCGTACGCGTCGCTGACGGGACGCGAGCTCTCGGTCGACCTGGCGCAAGAAGTACTGCGGAACGTGAAGGACCATGAGGAAAAGGCCGTCACGATCGACCACATCCAGAAATTCGTCTCCGAGTACTACCAGTTGAAACTCGCGGATTTGAAGTCGCGCAACAACTCGAAGTCGATCGCGATGCCTCGGCAGGTCGCCATGTATCTGTGCAAGAACCTCACGCACGCGTCGCTGCCCGAGATCGGCCGCAGCTTTGGCGGTAAGCATCATTCCACGGTGATTCATTCGATTCGCAAAGTGGAGAGCCTGCGCAAGGCAGACGGACAATTCAACACACTTCTCAACAGCTTCATCGAGAGTTTGCGGTGAGAAATCGCGATTTCCACAACCCGCGCGGGCGACGCGTCCACAGACGTGTGTAAGCTCTTTTTTTAGGGCGGAAGCCTGCCCCTCGGACCGGGGTCGGACCGACCGGTTATCCACAGAAAAACCCACAGTTTAAGTTACTGTAGGACAAGCACTTCGGGGTAGAGTTTGACTTCCCAACACCACCTTTTTCTTGTATAATTCTTTATCTCTCTTTTCCTCCTTTACTACAAGAGATCGCCGGGCCAGAGCCGCCCAAATTTGAGGTTCAGCCAGCTATGGAATTAGTCGTTAAGAAAAACGACCTACTGCGAGAACTGCAACTTTTTCAAGGAATCGTCGAGCGGAAGAACACGATTCCGATTCTGGCGAATGTCCTCATGGAGGCGAAAGGCAACGAGATCCGGATGCTGGCGACCGATCTCGAAGTAGCCCTGCGCAGCAAGTGCGAGGCTGCCGTCGATAAGCCCGGCACGCTGACGATGCCGGCGAAAAAACTCTACGAGATCGTGAAGGCGCTTCCGGAAACAGACGTGCGTATTGCGGAAGACAAGAACGGCGTCAAAGTGGCCGCCGACCGGTTTGATTCGCGCATGCAGACGCTGCCGCGCGAGGACTTTCCGGCAGTGCCCGAGGCGAGCGGCACGACGAGCGCCATGCTGCCGCGAGCAGCCGTCAGGGAGATGGTCGCAAAAACCCAGTTTGCGATCACGGGAGAGGACACAAGGTTTTTCCTCAATGGCGCGCTGTTCATTCTCGGCGGAAGCCAGATGAGCCTTGTCGCTACCGATGGGCACCGCCTGGCCCTCGTGACCGTTGATCGGAAAGGCGGGAAGCCCTCGAAGGAAGGGGAGGAAGTCAGGGCCATTCTTCCAAGAAAGACGCTGTGGGAGCTTGGAAAACTGCTCACCGAAGGCGACGAGGATATTCGCTACGAGCGTGGTGAGAACCACCTGTTCTTCGACGTCGGCGGGCGCACGCTGATCTCCAGGATGATCGACGGACAGTTTCCAGCGTTCGAGCGCGTCATTCCGAAAGGCAACAACAAGCGCATCGAGTTCGAGCGTGAGCGACTGACGAATGCGGTCAAGCGCGTGGCGCTGCTTTCGAACGAACGATCGCGATCGGTGAAGTTCCAGCTGGACAAAGGCAAAGTCGAGGTCACCTCGAGCAGCCCGGAGTTCGGCGAAGCGAAAGAAACGCTGCCCGTGGATTATTCCGACGGCAGCATGCAGATTTGTTTCAACGCCCAGTACGTCATGGAGTTTCTCGGCGCCGTCGACACCGATCAGGTGGCTCTGGAGTTGAAAGACGAAGTGAGCCAGGCCGTCATGAAACCGATCGGCACGGAAGGCTACGACTACACGTACGTGATCATGCCCATGAGAGTCTGACGCTCGGAGAGCAGCAGACAGAGGGCGAAGAGCAAAGCAGAAAATTCAAAGAATGTCAGATACCAACCAGAGCGTTGAGCTCGAGCAGAGCGCCACGGATCAGATAAATCAGGATTATGGCGCCGACAAGATCAAAGTCCTTGAAGGCCTCGAGGCTGTTCGCAAACGGCCGGCGATGTACATCGGTTCAACCGGACCATCGGGCTTACACCATCTCGTCTACGAAGTCGTCGACAACTCGATTGACGAGGCGCTGGCGGGATTCTGCGACCAGATCAACGTGATGATTCACATCGACGGCTCGGTCACAGTCGTCGACAACGGTCGGGGTATTCCCACCGATCAGCATCAGAGCGGGCGTTCGGCGGCAGAAGTCGTGTTGACGGTCCTGCACGCCGGCGGCAAGTTTGACAACGACAGCTACAAAGTGTCGGGCGGCTTGCACGGCGTCGGCGTCTCGGTCGTCAACGCGCTGTCGCAGGAGCTCGACCTCGAAATCTGGCGCAACGGGCAGGTCTTCAAGCAGAAGTACCAGCGCGGAAAGCCACAGGCCGACCTCGAGACAACCGGCACGACGAAGAAGCGCGGCACGAAGATCACGTTCAGCCCCGACAAGGAGATCTTCGAGACCGTCGAGTTCAGCTTCGACACGCTCGCGCAGCGTCTCCGCGAGCTGGCCTTTCTGAACGCCGGCATTCTCATTACGCTCGACGACGAGCGCGAAACGAAGAGCCACAAGTTCCAGTACGACGGCGGCATCATCTCGTTCGTCAAGCACCTGAACAAGAACAAGAGCGCCGTCAACGAAAAGCCGATCTACATGAAAGGCGACCGCGAGGGCATCGACGCGGAGATCGCGCTGCAGTGGAACGACGGCTACTCCGAAGCCATCTACACCTTTGCGAACAACATCAACACGCACGAGGGGGGAACGCATCTCTCCGGGTTCCGTTCCGCGCTGACGCGCACGATCAATTTCTACGCGGGAAAGAACAACCTGGCGAAGGACTTGAAGGAAAGCCTCAGCGGCGACGACATCCGCGAAGGCCTTACCGCGGTCATCAGCGTGAAGATTCCGCGGCCGCAGTTCGAGGGGCAGACCAAGACGAAGCTCGGCAACACCGAGGTGAAGGGCATCGTCGAGGCGATCGTCAACGACAAGCTTGGCTCGTTCCTCGAAGAAAACCCAACGATCGCCAAGCGCATCATCGGCAAGACCGTCGACGCCGCGCGGGCCCGCGAAGCGGCGCGCAAGGCGCGAGACCTCGTGCGGCGCAAAGGCGCGCTCGAAGGCGGCGGCCTGCCAGGCAAGCTCGCGGATTGCCAGGAGCGCGACCCGGCCAACAGCGAGCTCTACATCGTCGAGGGTGAGTCGGCGGGCGGATCCGCAAAGCAGGGCCGGGATCGCCGGTTCCAGGCCATCCTGCCGATCAAGGGCAAGATTCTGAACGTCGAGAAAGCGCGCTTCGACAAGATGCTCGGCAGCGACGAGATCAAGACGATGATCGCGGCGCTTGGCTGCGGCATCGGCGGCGAAGACTTCGACATCGCGAAGCTTCGCTACCACCGCGTCATCATCATGACCGACGCGGACGTCGACGGCTCGCACATCCGCACGCTGCTCCTGACGTTCTTCTACCGGCAGATGCCCGAGCTCATCAACAACGGGTACATCTACATCGCGCAGCCGCCGCTGTTCCGCGCGAAGCGCGGCAAGGGGGAGACGTACATCAAGGACGAGCGCGATCTCGAGACGTACTTGATTCACCGCGCGGCGGAGTCGCGCACCGTGAAGCTGAACGGCCGCGAGATTTCAGGCGCCGCGCTCGAGCAGTTGCTCCACAGGTTGATGACATACCGCAAATACCTGCGGCTCGTCGAGCGTCGGGGTCACGTACGCGAGGCCATCGAGGCCCTGCTCGACGCCGACGCGCATGACAAGTCGTTTTTCGACAGCCCCGACCAGCTTGGCGCGCTGGCCAAACGCCTGACCACCGCGACATCCGTGGTGACGGTGCAGACGGACGAAGAAAACAAGTCGTTCAGCCTTGCGATCGAGGATCGGTCGAACGGCTATCCGCGGCACCACGTCATCTCGCTGGACTTCGTGACGTCGCCCGACTATCGCACGCTGCTGAACAGCTACCGCGAGGTGCGGGACATCAAACCACCAATGACGGTCGTGACGACAAGTGGTGCGGTGGAACCGGAACAGGAACCCGAACCAGGAACCCCCGGAACTGGAACCGAGATGACTCCGGCCGGCAAGGCGAAGGCCGAACCGCCCGTGGCCATAAACTCGCTCGAGACACTGCTCGAGTACTTCATCAACGCCGGCAAGAAGGGCGTCGCCATCAACCGCTACAAAGGGCTGGGCGAGATGAACCCCGATCAGTTGTGGACGACGACGATGAATCCGGAGGGCCGGACGCTGCTGCAGGTGCGCGCCGAGGATCACACGGAAGCCGATCAGATGTTCACGACGCTCATGGGCGACCAGGTCGAGCCGCGCAGAAAGTTCATCGAAGACAACGCGCTCGACGTGAGGAACCTGGATATTTGATTTCCTGCTTCACCACAAAGACGCGACGACGCAAAGATATTCTTTTCTGAAAGAAAATTCGCGTAGCGCCGTAGGGCCGTTGCGTCGAGTCACCAACACATGAGCGACACATCACAAAAAATCCCGGTCAACATCGAAGATGAAATGAAGCGCTCGTACATGGATTACGCCATGAGCGTAATCATTGGACGAGCGCTGCCTGACGTCCGCGACGGCTTGAAGCCGGCCCATCGCCGCGTGCTCTACGGCATGAAGATGATGGGCCTCGCCTCGAACCGCGGGTACCGGAAGTGCGCGAAGATCGTCGGCGAGGTGATGGGCAACTACCACCCGCACGGCGACGCGTCGATCTACGACACTCTCGTGCGGCTGTCGCAGGACTTCAACATGCGGTACCCGCTCGTCGACGGTCAGGGGAATTTCGGATCGATCGACGGCGATCCACCCGCGGCGATGCGGTACACCGAAGCGCGGCTCGAGGCGCTGTCCGACGACGTGATGGACGACCTCGACAAGGAGACCGTCGACTTCGTCCCGAACTACGACGAGACGACGGAGGAGCCGTCGGTGCTTCCGGCGCACATCCCGAACCTGCTCGTCAACGGCTCGTCGGGTATTGCCGTGGGCATGGCGACCAACGTGCCTCCGCACAACCTCCGCGAGGTGATCGACGGCGTCATCTGGGCGATCGACGCAGAGCAGGAGAGCGGCGCCAAGCTCGACAAGGCCGAGAAGCTGCAGGGGCTGATGAACTTCATCAAGGGCCCCGATTTTCCGACGGGCGGGTACATCGTCGGGCGTTCGGGCATCGGCGCGGCGTACCGTACGGGCCGCGGCGCCATTTTGATGCGCGCCAAGGCGTCCATCGAACAGGCCAAGAAGGGCGACAAGCAGTCCATCATCATCACCGAGATCCCTTATCAGGTGAACAAAGCCCGGCTGATTGAAAAAATCGCCGAACTGGTCGGCGAGAAAACGATCGAGGGCATCTCAGATCTCCGCGACGAATCCGATCGCGAAGGCATGCGCGTCGTCATCGAGTTGAAGCGCGGCGAAGTGCCGGAGGTGATTCTCAACAACCTCTACAAGCACACGCAGCTGCAGCAGAGCTTCGGCGTCATCATGCTGGCCATCGTCGGCGGACGGCCGAAGGTGATGAACCTCGCCGAACTCGTCGACAGCTTCATCGATTTCCGCCGCGAGGTGGTGATTCGCCGGACGCAGTTCGAGTTGCGGAAGGCGGAGGCGCGGTATCACATCCTCGAAGGTCTCAAGATCGCGCTCGACAATCTCGACGCCGTCATCAAGCTCATCCGTGGATCGAAGACGGTTCCCGAGGCGCGCGACGGCCTAATGACGCAGTTCTCCCTGAGCCAGCTCCAGGCGCAGGCCATCCTCGATATGCAGCTCCAGCGGCTGACCGGACTCGAGCGGCAGAAGATTCTCGACGAGATGGCGGAGCTGCTGAAGACCATCGAGCGGCTCCGGGCGATTCTCGGCAGCGAGCGGCTCTTGATGCAGTTGATCGTGGGCGAACTGAAGGAAGTCCGCGACAAGTACGGCGACGATCGCCGCACCGAGTTGATCGATGGCGATGCCGGTGAGATCAGCATCGAGGATCTGATCGCCGAAGAGGACATGGCGATCACGGTGAGCAACACCGGCTACATCAAGCGCACGCCGATCACGAGCTATCGCAATCAGCGCCGCGGCGGGAAAGGGCGCATCGGGATGCGCACGCGCGAGGAGGACTTCGTCAGCCACCTCTTCGTCGCCTCGACGCACGCCTACATCATGATTTTCTCGGATCGCGGCCGCGCCTATTGGCTCAAGGTCCACGAAATTCCGGACGTCGGGCCTGGCGGCAAGGGCAAAGCGATCGCGAACCTCGTGTCGATGGCGCCCGACGAAAAGATCGCGGCGTTACAAACCGTGAAAGAGTTCGAAGAGGGCAAATTCATCGCGATGGGCACCCTGCGCGGGATCGTCAAGAAGACCGAGTTGCCGGCCTTCAGCAATCCGCGGGCGGGCGGCATCATCGCCATGGGGGTGGAGGACGGCGATCGGCTCATGGCCGCGCAGATTACCGACGGCACGGGCGAAATCTTCATTGGCACGCGGGACGGGCTCGCCATCAGGTTCCCGGAAAGCGATGTCCGGCCGATGGGGCGGACGGCCTACGGGGTAAAAGGGATCACGCTGCGCGAGGGGGATGAGGTCGTGGCGATGGAGGTCGTCCGGCCCGGCAGCACGCTCCTGACGGTCACGGAGCACGGCTACGGAAAACGGACCGAGCTGGACGAATATCGGGTGCAGTCCAGAGGCGGTGTGGGTATTATTAACATCCAAACAACCGAACGGAACGGCCGCGTCGTGGGTATGGCGTCCGTGCACGATGAGGATGAGTTCATGCTCATCACGCAGCAGGGCAAGATCCTGAGGACCGTTGCGCGCGATATCCGTACGATTGGCCGGGCAACACAGGGAGTTCGTCTCATCGAGATCGACGCGGACGACCGGGTTGTCGCACTGGCCCGGCTCGCCGAAAAGGACGATGAGAACGGCACGGACGACACAGTTCCCGTCTGAGGATGGGGCACTACGACAGGCCGCACGAGTGCGGTAAAAGAGGAGGCTGGTATGTTTCGGCCGAAGACTAGCGTGTATTTACTGGCGCCCATGGTTCTGGCGGTCGCCGCTCTGAGCGCGTGCTCGTCACAGTACGCATCTGAAGAGAATCTGTTGCGACAGTTTTTCCGCGCGTCAGGTCTGCGCGACAGCCAGACACTCGCGAATTTCGCGACGGTGAGTTTCGACTCAAAAACCGACGGCACGGTCGGCACCGGCGACTTCGAGGTCACGGCCGTGAGCCCCGAGCGGACGGAGCCCCTTCGCGTCATCGAGCTCGATAAGGCCGTCACCGAGGCTGACGCCGCGAACAAGGAGTTCAACGAGAAGAAGAAGGCCTATCAGGACGCCAATGCCGAGGCCATCGATCGCGTGCTGAAAGCCGAGAGCGGCAAAGGCAAGCTGACGGGCAAGGACGCGCAGATTCAGGCTGAGTGGACGAAATGGCGCGATAACAGCAGCGCTGAAGCGAAGAAAGTGTCGGCAGCGCGGGCAGCCCTCGCCGACGCGCGCCCGATCGCAGAGATGAGCCTCATGGCCAACTCCGGGTCGCCAACGCCGACGGTCGCCGAGCTCAACGGTACGCTCGTCTCGAAGGACATCTCGGTGACGGCAACGGTGAAAGACGCCGCCGGCGCCACGAGCCAGAAGAACTACGTGATGACGGCCCAGCGCGCGATTGTGAAGACTGACAAAGGCGAGCGCCAGGGCAAATGGATTATCACGGGCATCAAGCCGGCCTAACCGATAGGGATTAGGGACCTGGGGTTGGGGATTAGAGCTGCACGCGTGTTCAGGTCTAATCCCTAATCCCCGAATCCCCGCAAGAATCACGCAAGTTCCAGCTTCGCGTACTTCGCCCGCAGCGTTTTCGGCCCGACGCTGAATCGCACAACCAGTTTCACGTCATCTGCCAGCTCTTCGACACTGAGAATCGTGCCGATGCCGAATTGCGGATGACGCACCTTCGCGCCGAGCTTCAGGCCCAGAAGCGATGATTGATCTTCGTCCTCGTAGGAATACGACGGTTCTTCGCGCGTCTTCGATCCGAAGCTGGTGCCGGCCCGGTGATACGTAGACGCGCGGCCGTACGAGTTCGAACGCCCGTATCCACCACCGAACGAGCTTTGATAACTGCTGGTCGGAAACGCAGGCTCGATTCGTTCGACGAGTTGCGGCGGCACTTCGTCCATGAAGCGCGAGGGTTCCATCGACTGATACTCGCCGAAGACGCGCCGCCGCGCGGCACCCGTGAGCACCAGTTGCGAGCGCGCGCGTGTCATGCCGACGTAACAAAGGCGCCGCTCTTCGGCCATCTCGTCTTCGTCTTCAAAGGCACGCGAGTGCGGGAAGACGCCTTCTTCGAGCCCGCTCATGACGACGGTGGGAAACTCGAGGCCCTTCGCGGCATGCAGCGTCATGAGCCATATGCGCGCCTCCATGCTGCCTTGTCCTTCGTCCGCCTCTGAGAGGAGCGACAGCTTGTCTGTAAATCCTCCGAGCGACGCCTCCGGCTCGCGCCCCTCGTACTCGCGCGCGGCCGAGACGAGCTCCATCAGGTTTTCGATGCGGCCCTGAGAGTCCTCGGACTTGTCTTCGCGCAAATCCTGAAGATAGCCGCTCTGATCGAGAACTTTCCCAAGCGTGATCGAGAGCGGCTCTTTCCGTGCGACATCCGCCAGGCCCAGGATGAGATCGCGAAACGTGCGGAGCGATGTGACCGCGCGCTGCGGCACCAGACGCTCGTCGATCGAGCGATTCAGTTTCGTCCACAGCGAGTTGGGCGCAGGAACCGCGATGCCGCTGGCGAGAAGAAGCGGCGGCGCCTCATCTGCGGACACGCGGTCGATGGCGTCGAGGACGCCTTTCCCGTTGCCGCGCGCCGGCACGTTGATGACGCGGCGCAGGCTCACATCATCGTGCGGGTTGATCAGCAGCTTGAGAAAGGCGAGCGAGTCCTTGATTTCCTTGCGCTCGTAGAACCGGACGCCGCCCACGACGCGATAGGTCAGTCCCGCGCGCATGAGCGAGTCTTCAATCACGCGCGACTGCGCGTTCGTGCGGTACAGCACCGCGACCGTGCAGTCGGGCGAAGACGAGATGCCTGAGTGAGCCGTGCGCATGATGAAGTCGGCTTCCTCGAGCTCGTCCGACCCTCGGAAGTACTTGATGAGCTCGCCGCCCTTGCGTTCGGTCCACAGCCGCTTGTCCTTGCGATTCTTGTTCTGGCTGATGACGGCCGACGCCGCGTCGAGGATCACCTGCGTCGATCGGTAATTCCGCTCGAGTTTGACGATTCTGGCCTCGGGGAAGTCGTGCTCGAAATCGAGGATGTTGCGCAGATCGGCGCCGCGCCACCGGTAGATCGATTGATCGGGATCGCCCACGACCGCCAGGTTCCGATGGCGTTCGGCCAGCCGCTCGATCAGGTGGTACTGCGGCCGGTTCGTGTCCTGATACTCGTCGACCATGACGAAGCGAAACTGCTCGGCGTACTTCTCGCGCACGTGCGGAACCTTGTCGAGGAGCTCGACCGCCTTCAGCAGCAGATCGTCGAAATCCAACGCCCCGTTGTCTCTGAGGCCCTGAGTATATTTTTCGTATACCTTCGCGAGCTGCTCGCCGCGCTGGCTCCAGCCCTGGGACTTGAAGAAATCCGGCCCGGCCATTGTGTTCTTCGCGTGGCTGATTTTGGACAGCGCCATTCGAGGTTGCACGACGCTGTCGTCAATCTGCAGTTCCTTCAACACCTGCTTGACGAGCGCCACCTGATCCGACGAGTCGTAGATGACGAAATCGCGCGGCAGTCCGATAGCTGTCGCTTCGCGCCTCAGCAGACGCGCGCAGAGCGCGTGAAACGTCGAGATCCACGAACCCACCAGTTGGACGCCGAGCAGCGTCTCGACCCGCGTGCGCATTTCTTCCGCGGCTTTGTTGGTGAAGGTGACGGCAAGGATCTCGTAGTGCTGCGCGAAGCCCTCAGAGAGGAGATAGGCGATGCGCTGCGCGATGACGCGCGTTTTGCCGGAGCCCGCACCCGCCAGGATGAGCAGCGGGCCGTCGATGTGCAGAACGGCTTCGCGCTGTTCGGGATTGAGGGATGCTAGTTGATCCAATGGGCTTCGGACTCCAGACTTCGGGCTGCGGCCAGACATGCGGCGAGATGCCGTCTGGCCCGAAGCGGGAAGGCTGGAGCCAGAAGACTATTCTACCGTGACACTCTTCGCGAGATTCCGCGGCTGATCGACGTCGCAGCCGCGCCGCACCGCGATATGGTACGCGAGCAGCTGCAACGGCAGTACCATCGCGATCGGCGAGAGCATTTCCGGCACGCGCGGGAGGGGAATAATCGCGTCACGCGTCGGATCAAGGATGCTTTTCAGCGTGTCGTGCCCTTCAGTCGTGATCGCGATCACCGACCCGCCTCGAGCTTTGACCTCCTGAATATTGCCAAGCATCTTCTCGAACACGTGATCATTTGGTGCAATGCTCACCACGGGCATCTCGCTGTCGATGAGCGCGATCGGCCCATGTTTCATCTCGCCCGCTGGATAGCCTTCAGCGTGAATATAGGAGATTTCCTTCAGCTTCAGCGCGCCTTCGAGCGCGATCGGGTAGTTGATGCCGCGGCCGAGGTACAGGAAATCGCTGCGATTGAAGTACCGTGAGACGATGTCTTCGACCGCGCCGGACGCCTTGAGCGCCTGTTCCATCTGTTTGGGAAGCTGTACGAGCGCGTCGAGGTGGCTCCTGGCGTCGGACTCGCGCAGCGTGCCTTTCATCTGGCCCAGAAACAAGGCCAGGAGGTTCAACGCCACGAGCTGCGACGTGAACGCCTTGGTCGACGCCACGCCGATCTCGGGGCCGGCGTGCGTGTAGATCGTGCCTTCGGACTCCCGGGTCGCCATGCTTCCGACCACGTTGCAGATCGCGAGGCTTCGAGCGCCCTTCTTGCGCGCTTCGCGCAGCGCGGCCAGCGTGTCGGCGGTTTCGCCAGACTGCGTGATGATCACCACCAGCGTGTGGGAATCGACGATGAAGTCGCGATACCGGTACTCCGAGCCGTAATCCACCTCCACCGGGAGACCGGCGAAGCGCTCGATCAGGAACTTGCCGACGAGCGCGGCATGCCATGAGGTGCCGCATGCCAGGAGCACGACTTTGTTGATTCCGCGCAGGTCTGCCTCGGTGATCGCGATTTCCTCCAGGAACACGCGAGCAGAGTCGATGCTGATGCGGCCGAGCAGCGTTTCTTCGGCAGCACGGGGCTGTTCGAAGATTTCCTTGAGCATGAAATGGCGGTAGCCGGCCTTCTCCGCCATGACCGGGTCCCAGAGCACGCGCTGCGTCGCCTTCGACACGGGGGTGCCGGCAAAATTCGTGAACTCGACGCCGTTTCGCGTGATGACCGCCATTTCCTCGTCGCCGAGAAACACCACGTCGCGCGTGTGGCTGAGAATCGCCGGCGTATCCGATGCCACGAAGAACTCGTTGTCGCCAAGGCCGACGACGATCGGCGGCCCGTTGCGGACCGCGATGATTTTCTCCGGGTCGTCGGTCGAGATGGCCACGAACGCAAACAGCCCGCGCATTTGAAGTAGGGCCTCTCTCGCCGCCCACTCCAGGTTGTGGTGGGGTCTGACCCCCGTACCGGTACGGGGGTCAGACCCCATGTGGTGCTCGAGCAGGTGCGCGATGATCTCTGTGTCGGTTTCCGTGACGAATGTGTGGCCGAGCTTCTGTAGCTCTTTTTTGAGGTCCAGGTAGTTTTCGATGATGCCGTTGTGGACGACGACGATCTTGCCCGTGCAGTCGAGGTGCGGGTGGGCATTTTCTTCGGTGGGCCGACCGTGCGTCGCCCAGCGCGTGTGCCCCACGCCATACAGGCCCTCGAGCGGCTGTGTGTCGATCGCCTGCTCGAGGTTCACGAGCTTGCCCGCGCTCCGGCGGCGCTCGATCTGCCCGTTCCGGACAACCGCCACGCCGGCCGAATCGTAGCCGCGATACTCCAGGCGACGGAGTCCGTCAATCAGGATGGGAACGACTTCTTTCGGGCCGAGATAACCGATGATTCCGCACATATGGTGATGTCCTACTCTTACTTTCTACTTTCTACTTTCTACTTTTCACTTTCCACTTTGGCCTTCCGGCTCTCCTGCTTCTTCTTATCGACCCAGCCCTCGATATTCCGCTGTTTCCCGGCGCTGACGGCGAGCGCTCCCGCGGGGACGTTTTCACGGATTGTCGTTCCGCTGCCCACGTAGGCCCCTTTGCCGATCGTGACCGGCGCGACGAGCTGCGAATCGGTGCCGACGAACACACCGTCCTCGATCGTCGTCTGGTGCTTGCGGCTGCCGTCGTAATTGCACGTGATCGTGCCGGCGCCGATGTTCACGTTCTCGCCGATCACCGCATCACCAAGATAGGCGTGATGACCAGCCTTGGTGCCCTTGCCCAAAACGGCCTTCTTGAGCTCGACGAAGTTGCCGATGTGCACCGAATCCCGAAGCTCCGTCTCCGGCCGTATGTGGACGAACGGTCCCACGGTCACGCCTGACGCGAGACGGCTGCCGGTGATCACGCAGAAGTTCTGCACCGTGACCCGATCGTCCAGTACTGAATTGACGATACGGACTCCGGCGTGGATCTCGCAGGCCTGGCCGATCTGCGTGCGGCCCTCGAGATATACGCCCGGATGAATCACTGTATCGGCTCCAACGACCACGTCGTCATCCACATAGGTCGTGGCGGGATCCTCGATCGTCACGCCGGCGGCCATCAGTTCCTCGTTTTTTTTCTGTCTCACGATTCGGCTCGCTTCTGCCAGTTCCGACCGGCTGTTGATGCCGCGAATCTCGTTCGGATCGTCGACGACGACCGTCTCGACGCCGAGTCGGCGGCGGCGATACGTCGACACGAGATCGGTTAAGTAGTACTCGCCCTGTGCGTTTCCGGTTGCCAGCCCGCGGAGCGAATCGAACAACGGCCCGAGCGAAAACACGTAGACGCCGCTGTTGATTTCGTGAATCTTCCGCTGCGCCGGCGAGGCGTCGCGCTCTTCGACGATGCGCGAAATCCTTCCCTTTGTTCTCACGATTCGGCCGTAGCCGTACGGCTGGTCGACGATGGCCGTCAGCACGGTTGCCGCAACTTTCGATTCCGCGTGCTTGCTCACGAGCGCGGCGAGAGTGTGGCCTTTCAGCAACGGTACGTCGCCGGAGAGCAACAGAACGCAGCCAGTTTCGCGCTCGAGCACGCTCGCGGTTTGCAGCAGAGCATGGCCGGTGCCAAGTTGGGGCTCCTGTGTGACAAACGAGAGTCCTGGATACCGCTCGAGTCCCTGGCGCAAGAGCTCTTTCATATGGCCGACGACGACCGTCGTCGTGCGCGGGGTAAGTGACTTTGCGGCAGCCATCGCGTAGTCGACCATCGGCCGGCCGGCGACGTTGTGCAGCACCTTGGGCCGCGCGGATTTCATTCGCGTCCCTTTGCCGGCGGCCAGAATGACGACGTGGAGGTCCGACATCGGCCTACCAGTTTACCGTCTACCGTAAACCAGCCGTTCGGCGGCTACTGGCATTCTTGCGTAAGTCGTTGAATTTAAATGAAATACCGCGCTTACCGCCGGCGGAGTGGCTTTCGACGGTCCGTCTTTGGGGGATTGATCGCTTCGAGCGCCGCGCGAACGCTGTCGAACTCTCGCAGCGGCTCGAGGTCTGGATCGTGGCGCGCCAGGGTACGGTTGTCGGGATTCAGCTCGATAGCGCGAAGCAGAAGCGGCACTGCCTCGTCGAGGGCATCGCGCAACGCAAGCACAGCCGCGAGCATGTAGAGCGCGTGGTCGTGGTCCGGCGCCTCGGAGCTGGCGGTCCGCAAATGGTCGAGCGCCTCGTCGTAATTTCCGGCATTCACCGCCAAGGTGGCCGCGAACACGCGCTCTTCGGGCGTCGACGGGGAGGCGGCGCGAGGCGCCATGTGGCGCTCGCATACATTCAAGTAGAGACGCACGCGCTCGTGGAGCTCCCGCTCTTCCGGGTAGCGCGTCACGACCGATCGCAACAATGTGGACGCCCGGGCAAACTCGTGCGCTTGCAGAGCCGCGAGGCCTTCTTCGTAAAGAGCGACGGCTTCAACGTGTCCGGCGCGAGGGAGTGGGACGGCTACAGGAGGATTCTGCGCAGAGCCGCCGTTGCGCTGATGCGGGCGCGCGTCTGGGGCAACTGACGGGTCAGCGGGTTTCACTCGGCCGAAGCGGGAACTCGCCCGCCGCTGCTTCGCCATGGACTCTGCCTGAACGGGCCCAACGGTAACAAATCGCTGTTGCCTCGGTCAAGGCAGGGTCAGGGTTTGAGACGTTCCAAGCGGCCGTACACGTCGTTGGGCGAAAGACCGAATTCTCGCGCCGTCGCGACCACTGCCTGCCGGCGAGACAAGCCGCCGGAATTGGTCAATTGATAGAAATATGAGCTAAGCCTCACATCATCAATGTGCTCAACTACGATGGAAGGCTTGATGTACGGCGCGAGCACGATCGTGAATTCGCCCCGTTCGTTGAGTTTCAATCCCGACGCGTCGCGAGCGGTGGTGTGCAGAATCTCCTCGTGAAGTTTGGTAAGCTCTCTGGTGATTGAAATTGGTCTATCGACCAATATCTCACCCATCGCTGCCAATGTTTTTGAGATTCTGTGCGGGGCTTCGAAGAAGACTACTGTCCTTGGTTCAGTAGAAAGCGCCTGCAGCCAGCGAGTTCTGTCTGTTGACCTAGACGGGGCGAAGCCGGCAAAGACAAACTCATCCGCGGGATATCCGGAAGCTGCCAGCGCCGCGAGTACCGCGCTCGCGCCAGGAATCGGAACTACACGGATGCCTTTGCTGACGGCGCTCGCAATCAGCCGCTGACCTGGATCGGCGACCAGCGGCGTGCCCGCATCGGACACGAGGGCGATGTCGAGGCCATCGGACAGCTTCTGGAGAAGAGCTGGTACCTTCTCGGTCTCGTTGTGCGCATGCAGGCTCGTTGTCGGCGTGTCGATGCCGAAATGACGAAGGAGGAGGCCGGTGCGGCGCGTATCTTCCGCGGCGACGAGGCCAACGGATTTTAAAGTGTGAAGGGCACGAACTGTCATGTCGTCCAGATTCCCAATTGGGGTGGAAACGACGTACAGGCAGCCGGCCATGCGGGATAGGATATTGTACGATTGTGGTTTGTCGGAATCTGCCAACACGGAACAGGGATTCGAGCTGCTGCCTAAATGATGCGTTCGTCCGAGCCATTTCATCATTTCGTCGACGACTATCTCGCCTATCTCCACGAAGTTCATCCCACGGGCGCGACGCTTGACGGGGTACACACGTACGACGACCACATCGAAGACTTCAGCCGCAACGCGATAGATCAGCACACCAGAGCGCTCTCCGGGTTCTCGCGCCGGCTCCAGGACATCAACCTGAGCGACCTGACGGCCGTCGAAAAGGCCGAGCAGCCGATGGTGGCATCGAACATCCAGGCGCGGATGTTCGAGCTCGAACAGATCCGCACCTGGGAACGCAATCCGCACCATTACGCCGACACGCTGTGTTCCAGCCTCGCCGCGCAGGTGGTGTTCACCCACGCGCCGCTTCCCGAGCGGGCGCGCCGGGTGCTGTCGAAACTGCGTCAGACTGCCCGCGTAGTGCAGGCGGCGCGCGACAACATCAAGGATCCGCCCGGCATCTTCATCAAAGTCGGTCTCGAGACGTTTCGCGGCGCGCTCAATTTCATCGAGAAGGACCTGCCGAGGGCGTTTTCTGCGCTGGACGACATGCACCTGCTTGGCGATCTGGCAGACGCGTCCACCGAGGCCAGCGGAGCGATTTCGACCTACATCCGGTACCTCGAGGAGGAAGTCGCCCCGAAGGCGCGGGCGTCCTTTCGTCTCGGCCGCGACGTGTTCGAGCGGAAGCTCGCGCTCGACGAAGGCCTGGCGATGGACGCGGAGCGGCTGCTCAACATCGCCATGCGAGAGTTCCAGGCCACGCAGGACGAGTTCCGATCGCTCGCCGGAAAACTCGACGGCAACGACCCGATCGCCGCGTGGCGCAAGGCGAAGGAAGTCCATCCGGCGCCGGGGGCATTGGCCGCGACGGCCCAGCAACAACTCGAGGAGCTGAGCACGTTCATCGACCGCAACGGCATCGTCACGCGGCCGGAGGGTGAATCGGTCATCGTCGCGCCGACGCCGGAGTTCTACAGGTGGACGTTTGCGAGCATGTGGGTGCCTGGGCCCTTCGAACAGAAGGCGACGCGCGCGTTCTACTACCTCACCGACGTCGACCCATCATGGCCGTCAGATAGACAGGAAGAGCACCTGCGCGATTTCAATTTCCCGACGCTGTGGGCTATCTCGATTCACGAGGTCTACCCGGGACATTTCCTGCACTACCAGTTCCTGCGGCGCGTCGAGTCGAAGGTGCGCAAGTCGATCATGTTCTCGCCGGCCTCGTTCGTCGAGGGCTGGGCGCATTACGCAGAGCAGATGATGGTCGAAGCGGGATTCCACCGGAACGATCACACGTTCAAGCTGGCGCAGCTCGCCGAGGCGCTGATACGACTCGGCCGCTTTATCGTGTCCATCCGGCTGCACGTGCACGACTGGTCGGTCGAGCAGGGCGTGCGTTTTTTCCGCGACGAATGTTTCATGGAGGAAGGCGGCGCACGCCGCGAAGCCGAGCGCGGGACGTTCGATCCGACGTACCTTGTCTATTCAGTAGGGAAGCTGATGCTGCTGAAGCTGCGCCGCGACTACAGAGAGCAGCAAGGCGCGAAATATTCGCAGCGCGCGTTCCACGATCAGCTACTCGGCAACGGAACTGCGACGTTTTCCGCACAGCGCCAGTTGATGCTCGGCGACGCCTCCGGAGACCTGCTGGAGTAGACTGGTCCGCGAAATGCCACTGTACGAGTACGAATGCGCTGCGTGCGGCCACCGCTTCGAGCAGATCCGGAAATTCTCGGATCCGCCGGTGGAGATCTGCCCGAACTGCGGCGAGGCCAAAGTCCAGAAGCTGGTGTCGAGTCCCGCGATTCAGTTCAAGGGCACCGGCTGGTACATCACCGACTACGCGAAGAAGGGTGCGGCGGGAACGGACACGAAGACGGGGGAGTCGAAAGAGTCGGGTGAGTCCAAGGATTCGAAAGAGTCGGCCAAGTCCAAGGACTCGAAAGAGTCGAAAGAGTCGAAGGAGTCAAAAGAGTCGAAGGAGTCGACAAGTCCTCCCGCATCCAGCACGGCCAGCACTGTCAAAGCCTCAGGCGAATAGCTACTCCCCCGTGCGGTAAGTACTGCGCCGCTCGATGTTCTCCGACCGCAAATACGCACGAAACGGCTCGCTCAAATCCGCCCGCCGGAGCGCGAAATACACGACCGCCTGAAGGTAACCCAGCTTGTTGCCGGTGTCGTGGCGCGACCCTTCGACTTCGTAGGCGTAGATTTTTCGCTGCTGAAGAAGCTTGCGCAGCCCGTTGGTCAGCTGGATTTCGCCGGTCCTGTCGCTCGCGGTTTCGCGAAGGGCGGGAAAAATATCGGGCGTCAGCAGATAGCGTCCGATGATGGCGAGATCCGACGGCGCCTCTTCGCGCCGCGGCTTCTCGACCAGGTCCTTCACCAGGTGAACGCCTTTGCCGAGGTCCACGGACGCATCGACGTCGACGATGCCGTAATTCGACACCTGATCCGCCGGCACTCGTTCGACGGCGAGGACCGGCCCACCGACTCTCTCGAACACGTCGATCATCTGCCTGAGCGCCGGCGTTTGGGCGTCGATCACATCGTCCGCGAGGATGACGGCGAACGGCTCGTCGCCCACGAGGTCGGCGGTCACCAGCACCGCGTGCCCGAGACCCAGCGGCTCCCCCTGGCGCACGTACGCCACGTTGATCATGTTGGAAATCTGGCGAATCTCTTCGAGCAGATCGAGCTTGCCCCGCTGCTGAAGAAAGCTTTCCAGTTCGATGTTGACGTCGAAATGATCCTCGATCGCGTTCTTGCCGCGGCCGGTGACGATGATGATGTTCTCGACGCCCGACGCGACGGCCTCTTCGACGCCGTACTGGATGATCGGCTTGTCGACGAGGGGAAGCATTTCTTTTGGTTGAGCCTTGGTGGCGGGCAGGAATCGCGTGCCTAAGCCGGCGGCCGGGAAAACGACTTTGCGGACGGATGATTTCACGCCGTCATTCTACTAGGCGGTAGGTGGCAGGCGGTAGGCCGCGGGCGGTAGCATACAATTTCACCATGCTCGACCCGGCATACGTGCGCGATCACCAGGAAGAAGTCCGACGCGGGCTGCAGAACCGCGGCTGGAACGCCGACGGCGACCTCGAGCAGCTCACCACGCTCGAAAACAGGAGACGCCGGCTGATTCCGGAGCTCGAGGGTTTGAAGCGCGATCAGAACGCGGCCGGCGACGAAGTGGCGCGGGCCAAGCGTCAAGGGAAGGATGCGAGCGGCATCTTCGAGGCGAATCGGCAGCGCTCGCAGCAGATACGCCAGCTCGGCATCGAGCTCGATCAGGTCGAGCAACAGCGCTCGATCATTCTGATGTCGCTGCCCAACCTGCCGCACGCCAGCGTCCCCGTCGGCAAGAGCGAAGCCGACAATGTCGTCGTGCGCACGTGGGGGGAACCGGCGACGTTCGATTTCGAGCCCCTTGCCCATTGGGACCTCGGACCGGCGCTCGGCATTCTCGATTTCGAGCGCGCCACGAAAATGTCTGGCGCGAGATTTTCGCTCCTTCTCGGTGCCGGTGCGCGGTTATCGCGCGCGCTCACAGACTTCATGCTCGATATGCACACGCGCGAGCACGGATACCTCGAGGTCGTGCCGCCGTATCTCGTCAATCGGGCGTCGCTCGAAGCCACGGGACAACTGCCGAAGTTCGAAGCCGACCTCTTCAAGGTCGCCGGCGAATGGGATCTCTTTCTCATTCCCACGGCCGAAGTCCCGCTGACGAATATTCATCGCAACGAGATTCTGAACGGCGACGTGCTGCCGCTGAAGTACACCGCCTATACGCCATGCTTTCGCAGCGAGGCGGGCTCGTACGGCAAAGACGTGCGCGGCCTCATCAGGCAGCATCAGTTCGAGAAGGTCGAGATGGTGAAGATCACGCACCCCGACACGTCGTACGACGAGCTCGAGTCGATGACGCTGAATGCGGAAGATGTGTTGCAGAAGCTCGGTCTGCCCTATCGTACCGTCGTTCTGTCGACAGGCGATCTGGGGCCGTCTATGGCCAAGACCTACGATGTCGAGGTATGGCTGCCCGGTCAGAAGGCGTACAAGGAAATTTCCTCCTGCAGCAATGCGGAGGCATTTCAGGCACGGCGGGCGAACATCAAATTCAAGGTGGGAGGAACCGGCAAGGCCGAGTTCGTCCATACGCTGAACGGATCGGGTTTGCCGATCGGCCGCACGCTCGTGGCGGTGCTCGAGAATTACCAGCAGAAGGACGGGTCGGTGCGCGTGCCCGACGCGTTGCGTCCGTACATGGGCGCGCTGGAAGTGATTCAACCGAGATAGAGTAAAAACGAAAAACGAAAAACGAAGAATGAAAAACGAATAGAGATTGCAGCGGGCCGGCGGCGAATTATCCGTTTTATCGTTTTACGTTTTCGTGTACTTCCTCTCCAGCGTATGCGACGTCATCTGGCGGATGTGGTCCACGGTGGCGTCGCCGAATTTCTCTTTCACCATCCTCAAGTACGGTTCGTGGCGGAAGTACGTGTCGAACGCCTGATCGCGGAAGCGCAAGACGTCTCCGGCAGACACATGCCGAGTAGGCAGCGGCAAGGTGTCCACGGCGTGCTGTGAATAGCCACTCCAGGTGTCCGGCAGCCGCCACCCATTCCTGACCGCCTCCTCGTACAACGGCGAGCCCGGGTAAGCCATCGCGGAGTAGAAATTGGCGAACTCGCAGTTGAGGTCGAGCGCCAGGTCAAGCGTCTGCTGCATCGTGTCGTGTGTGTCTTCCGGAAGCCCGAAGATGAAGTTGCCGATGATGCTGATGCCGGCGTTCTTAATCTGGCGAACCGTGTCGTACACCTCGCCAACCTGGTAGCGCTTGTCGACATCGGTCAGCACGTGGTCGTCGGCCGCCTCGATGCCGAGCGCAAGCCAGTTGAAACCGGCGCGCTTCAGTTTATCGAGCATGTTGTCTTTGACCGTGTCGACGCGCGCGTAGGCCCAGATGTTCAGGTTATAGCCGCGCTCGATCAGCAGATCGCAGATGCCGATGACGTGGCGCTGATTCAGCACGAACATCTCGTCGGCAAACTTGAGGTTCCGCACGCCGTACCTGCCGACGAGCAGATCGATCTCGGCGATGACCCGCGCCGGCGTCCAGAACCGGTAGCTGTTCGCCTCGGGGCGGAGACCCATCATCTGCTCGCCGGCCCTGAACGGCGCCTGAATGCAGCAGAACGAACAGCGATACGGGCACCCCAGCGTCGTGTAGATGGCCGCGTACGGCTCACGCTCGAGATCGCCGAAGCAATGCCAGTTGTGCGCGCGGTAGCGCGTCATGGGCAGCAGGTCCCACGCAACGCCTGGCATCTCGACGTCGAGATCCTTTACGAGCGGCGCCGCCTGATTGCGGACCGGGCGCCCGTGATCGCGGTATACCAGTCCGCGCACGCGAGACAGGTCCGGTTCGGCAGTCGCTTTATAGGCCTGCAGCAGGTCGACGACCGTGTGAAGCGCTTCATCGCTCGAGACGAAATCACACGCTTCGTCCGCGAGCGTGCGCTCGGGCAGCGACGCGACGTGTCCGCCGAGCATGAGGAGCGGCATATCGGGCACGAGGTGCTTGATCGCGGTGCCCAGCGCCGAGGCTCCCGTCATGTTCTGGGTCGATGCCGACGGCTGGTGACCATAGACGACGATGGCGGTGAGAGCCGGCGAAAGGGTCTTCACGCGATCGGCGACCTGCTCGGGTGTGAGCTCGTCGGCTTCGGCATCGACGATCTCGACGGAGAAGCCCCGCGCGCGCGCGAACGTAGCGATGAGGCCGGCCCACACCGGATTCTCGACCGCCGTCAGCCGCTTTCCAAGAGACTGGTAGATTCGCGCTCGGCTGCCGGGATTAACGAGGACGAGATCGGGGCGGCTGGTCGTCATGGCCAATGATCGATTCAATTATGTACGGCGGCCGGCCGCGCACATCCTTATACACGCGGATGAGGTAGGTGCCCACGACGGCGATCGCGCCAATCGTCGTGGCCCAGAAAAACGTCAGAACGGCCATCAAGCTCGATCCAGCAAGGGCGAGCATCAGCGAGGCGGCGACTCCAGCCGCCGCGATTGCGAAGCACGCGTAGATCGGCATGAAGGAGAACGACGTCAGCCCGGTGGTGAACGTCTTCCACGGATTCCTGCTGAAAAACGGAAAATGCGTGCGCCCCGCGTGCCGTGAGTCGCGCTCGTAGGGCACGCACACCTGATTGAAGCCCAGCCAGACGACGAGACCGCGCAAATAGGGATCCGACTCGCGCAATCGCAGCAGGTGATCGACCGCGGCCCGCGAGAGCAGCTTGAAATCGCCGGCGTCGACCGGCAGCTCGATCGATGAGCCGAACTGGATGAGGCGGTAAGCCACACGCGTCGCCGCCATCTTGAGCGCGTTCTCGCCGTGACGGCGTGTGCGCACGGTGTGGACGACGTCTGCGCCCTGCCGCCAGCGATCGATCAACGTCGGGATCACTTCAGGCGGATCCTGCAGGTCGGCATCCATGTAGACGACGGCGTCGCCATGAGACGTGGCCATGCCGGCAATGACACCCTCGGCGACACCGAACCGCCTCGACATATTCACGATCGTGATGCGCGGGTTGCGCTGACGCTCCGCGACGAGCAGCGACAGCGACGCATCGGTGGAGGCATCGTTGACGAAAACAATCTCGTAATCGACGGGCTGGCCGGCGAACATCGTGTCGAGCCGGGCAACCAGCGTCGGGATGTTATCGGCCTCATTGCGGAAGGAAAAGACGACGGAAATGAGAGGCCGGTCGGGTCTCGTCATGCTCAGATATTCGAGTACTTCGAGTTCCGGATCATCGCGAATCCCTTGATGAGCTCTCGAATGCCATCGTCCAGCGAGAACGCGGGGGCATAGCCGGTGCGCTCGATTTTCTCGTTCGACACGATGTAATCGCGCTTGTCCGGATCCTTGCCGACGTTGGACTCGTGAACCGTGAAGCCCGGCAGGTGCTTTTGAATCCGCTGGCACAGCTCGAGCTTCGACAGGTTCGCGTCGGAGAGACCGACGTTGTACACCTGCCCCTTCATCACGTCAAACCGATCCATGGCGTGCAGGAACGCACGCGCCACGTCGCGGACGTGAATGAAGTTGCGTTTGAAGTGGCTCTCGAAGAGCACGATGAACCGGTCGGTGTATGCGCGGTAGGTGAAGTCATTCACCAGGAGGTCGAGTCGCATCCGCGGTGACATGCCAAAGACGGTGGCGAGCCTCAGGCTGATGGCGGACGGATGTCGCTCGAGGAGCGTTCGTTCCACCTCGACCTTGTCGCGGCCGTACAAGGAGACCGGCCGGATTGGCGTTTCCTCGGTGCAGAACTTGCCGGCCTCGCCGATGCCATAGCCGCTATTGGTGATCGGCAGGACGACACGCTGGTCACGTCCAATGAGGCCGAGCATGTCGACGATCGCCTGCTTGTTCGTCGACGTCGCGGCAAGCGGGTCGCGATCGCACAGCGGCGCGCCGACGAGCGCCGCGAGCGGAATGATGACATCCGCGTCCTTCACGAGCGGCCTCATCGTGTCCATCGACCGCACGTCGCCCCGCACGATCGAGAACTGCGGGTGATAGCAGACCGCCGCAAGGCTGTCCTGCCCGTACATGAAATTGTCGACGACCGCCACGGAGCAGCCGCGGTCGAGCAGCGCGGGCACGAGCACCGATCCAAGGTATCCGGCGCCGCCGGTGACAAGCACTCTCATCATGGATTTACAAGAATCGTAAAAAGAGGGTCAGACCCCATTTAATACCGAGCGGAGATGATCGAGCTCCGCCGTGATGTCGCGGGGGTGGTTGCCCACGAAAAATCCTCGCTCGTGGGCGAGCGTCGCGTGATGCAAGGTGCCGACGATGTCGTAGTCGAAGAACTTCACCGCCGCATGATGCGGAAAACAGCCGCCGGTGATCATACGGAATTCGATGCCGCCGTTTCGCATCGCGTCCATCACGCGGGCCCGATCGAGTGTCGACTCGGGGTTGATGATAATCGTGAAGCTGAACCAGGAGCTCGAGCCGTTCTCGCGCTGAATGATGAAGCGGTTGTCTCCGCGGAAAAGCTCGACGAAATGCGCGGCGTTTCGCCGGCGGGCCTGAAGCATGCCGTCGAGTTTCTTGAGCTGCTCGATGCCGACGGCGCCGGCCAGCTCGAGCGGCCGGACGTTATACCCGGGCACCACGAATCGGTAGGCCTCGAAGAACGGGTCGTCGAGCTGCTGCCCCTGGTTCACGATGGAGTCGGCCGGTACGTCTCGCGCCCATCCGTGGTTGCGGATTGCCCGCGCGAGGTGATCGATCTCGGTATCGTTCGTGACGAGCAGCCCGCCCTCCATCGTCGATATGTGATGCGAGTAGAAGGTGCTGAACGTGTTGATGTCGCCGAACGTGCCGCACAGGCGGCCGTTCAGGCTGGCGCCCAGCGATTCGCAGTTGTCCTCGAACATGATGAGGTCGTGCGCGTCGCAGAACGCCCGGATTCGATCGAGCGCCGCCGGGTTGCCGAGAATGCTGACCGCGACGACCATCCGCGTGCGCGGTGTGAGGGCGGCCTCGAGGTTCGACACGTCCATGTTGAGCGTATCCAGCTCGACGTCGACGAACCGCAGCTTCAAGCCGTACTGCTGAAGCGGGTGAAACGTGGTCGCCCACGAGATGGCAGGGACGATGACTTCGTCGCCGCGTTGCAGCGGTCGAGTCGACCGGTAAAACAGTGCGGCCACGCCGACGAGGTTTGCGGACGATCCCGAGTTGACCATCACCGCGTGCTTCATGCCGAAGCGCGCGGCGAACGCGTCCTCGAACAAGCGCACCTGCGCGCCCATAGTGAAGCGGCCGCTGCGCAGCACGCGTTGCATCGCGTCGAGCTCTTCCTGTCCCCAGCTTGTGCTCGACAGCTCGTAGGCCATCAGGCGCGGACCAGCTCGCGCGCCGCGGCGGCGATGCGCGCGGCATCGGGATAGTAGAACTGTTCCAGGGTGTAGCCTGCGGGCGTCGGGATATCTGGCAGCCCGATGCGCACGACGGGGGCCTTCAGATCGGTGAATCCTTTTTCCGCGGCGAGGCATCCGATCTCCGCGCACAGGCCGCCCTTCATCCACGCAGTATCGACGACGACGAGGCGTCCCGTGTTTTTCAGCGACTCGAGGACGATCGCTTCGTCGAGTGGTTTGATCGTGCGCAGGTCGATGACCTCGGCGTCGATGCCGTCAGATGAGAGCGACGTCGCGGCTTGAAAGGCAAGCTCGATCGCATGAGACGCCCCGACGATCGTCACGTCGCGGCCGCGGCGGCGGTAGATGCCTTTGCCGATCGGCACGCGATACGCGCCTTCCGGCACCACGCCGTCCTTTTTCATGAGCCACCGATGCTCGAAGACGCACACGGGGTTGTTGTCGAGAATCGCCGACAGCAGCAGGCCCTTCGCATCGTACGGCGTGCTTGGCATCACAATCTTCAAGCCCGGCACACCCAGCAACATCCCATGAATCGCCTGAGAGTGCTGCGCGCCAGATCCCCATCCACGACCGATCGCGGCCCAGACGACCATCGGTACGGTGGTCTGGCCGTTGTCCATGAAATGGAATTTCGACGCGTGCGTCACGAGCTGGTTGAACGCCAGCAGCACGAAGTCGGGGCGATTGTGCATGAACACAGGGCGCATGCCGTTCATCGCCGCGCCCGTCGACACGCCCATCATCGATTCCTCAGACAGCGGCGTGTCAAAGACGCGGTCGGGCCCGAATCGCGCAGCCAGATCCTTCGTGGTTCCAAACATCGCCGTCGGATCGTCGACGCCCTGGCCGAGAACGAACACGCTCGGATCGTGCTCGAGCGCTGTCGCCAGCGCCTCGTTGACGGCGCGCACGTACGACAGGACGCGCCCCTCGGCGGGGTCGGGCCGATCGTATACGAGCGAATTCACTAAACCTTCGTCCCAGGGCATGTTTAAACGCGGGGGCCCCTTCCCCCCGCTTGGCGCCGCGCGCTTGCGGAGCCCCGCTGTCCCGCGCCGTAGTGCGGCTTAGTCCGCGTACACATGCGTGTAGAGATCGTCTTCCGTCGGGTGTGGACTTGCGAGCGCCAGATCGAACGCGGCAGCGATTTCGCCGGCGATGTCGGACTCCATGGTCTGGATGGCGGCCGCATCGAGCGTCGCCGAGCGCGTCAGGTAGTCGCCGAACAGGTGAAGCGGATCGACGGCTTCCCACGCGACACGTTCGGCCTCGGCGCGATAACCGGTCTTGCTATCGTCGCCGGCGCCGCCGTGAGCCCGGAACCGATACACCGCAACTTCGATGAACGTCGGGCCGCGACCGGTTCTGGCCCTCTCCACCGCCGCCCTGACCGTCTCATGCACAGCGAGGACATTGACCCCGTCCACCGAGTCGGCCGGCATCCCATGGGTTTCGGCCCACGCGCGGATGTCGCGGGGCGGCTGCCGGGCCGCCAGCGGCGACTGGACCGAATAGAAATTGTTTTCGCAGAAGAAAATCACCGGCAGCTTTTTCAGCGCCGCGAAATTAAGGCTCTCGGCCGTGACGCCTTCCTCTGTTGTCGCGTCGCCGAGAAACACGACGACGACGCGATCGTCCTGTTTCAGTTTTGCGGCGAGCGCCGCGCCGGTCGCGATCGGCACCGCGCCTCCCACAATCGCCGAGGTGCCAGACATCCCGACAGACTTATCGATCAAGTGCATCGAGCCGCCGCGCGAGCCCACGCAGCCGTTGATGCGGCAATGCATCTCGCACAACATGCGGCCGAGGTCGCCGCCCTTCGCGAGATACGCCCCGTGGGTGCGATGGCTCGTGTAGACGAGATCGGTCGGACGAAGGGCCGAGCAGCACCCCACGGCGGCCGCTTCCTGTCCGATAACGAGATGAATCGGCGTCTTCATCAGATCCTGATGGTAACGACGTTCGATCTCCTCCTCGATTCGGCGGATACGGAGCATCGCCCGGTACCATCCGACGAGTTGAGCGGCGGGATGCGAGTGCGAGATGCGGTCGAATCCGGCGAGCCCGTGACCCTTGTAGGGATAGCGGATAGTCATAGGCCGTTTGGTTGATAGAGTACGATGCGGCCGCCGGACATCTCGAACCTGAATGGCACGGTAATGAGATCACCCAGCGCCGCTCGGACTCTGTCGTGATCCTCTGGCCTGGCGAACAGCAGCATGAACCCGCCGCCGCCCGCGCCGAGCAATTTGCCGCCGATCGCGCCGGCCCGCATCGCCGCACTGAGCAGTTGATCGACTGTACTGTTCGTCACGCGATCCGACAGCGAGCGCTTGAGCTGCCAGGCGTCCCTCAAGAGATTGCCGAACTCGATGAGATCCGTCTTCGCCGACGACACGATGTGGAGGGCCTGATCGACCATCTGCTGCATCGTCTGCATGTCGGCTGATTTGTTTTTCATGTTCGTCACGACGGTCTCTGCCACGTCGTTCGCCGTTCGAGAGATGCCGGTGAACACGAGCATCAAGTGGCTCTGCAGCGCGCGCAGCCTGTCCGGCGGCAGCACGATCGGTGTGACGCTGTAGGTGCCATTACTCGCGATCGCGATGTGATTGAAGCCGCCGAATGCCGCCGACACTTGATCCTGCAGCCCCACGCGCTCGCGGAGCACGCACTGCTCGACGTGGATAGCCTCGTTTGCGAGCGTCTCCTTCGCGATGTGGCGCCCGTCGAGCGCGTGCACGGCGTTGATGAGTCCAACCGTGAACGCCGAGCTCGATCCGAGCCCCGATCGCGCGGGCAGGTCGCCGTCATGGTGAATCTCGAGCCCCTTGCCGACCTTCAGCCATTCGAGCACGCCGCGCACGGCGGGATGCTGAATGTCGCCGATCTCTTTCACGTTCTCGACGATTGAATAAACAACGCGAAAGCGATGATCGAAAAACGGCGGCAGCTCGCGCACGCTGATGTAACAGTACTTATCGATGGTGGTCGCCAGCACGGCGCCCCCGTGCTCGCTGTACCACTCTGGATAGTCGGTGCCGCCGCCGAAAAATGAGATCCGAAACGGTGTCCGGCTGATGATCATGCGTGCAGTGTCGAAAGAATATCAGCTTTACGGGGCTGGAATGTCATAGAGCAGCAGGCGGCGACTCTGAGACGCGACAGGCAACTGGAGCGTCCAGTCCGAGTACGCGAGGACCTGCGTGACGCCGAAATCGCGCCGTATCTGGTGCCACTGCTCGGGCGAGTACCGTTCCCAGGTGGCGCGGTGCGAGAGCGCCGGAATCCGCCCCCCACCAACGGCGTCTGGCGGCGGGTGAAGAAGATCGAGGCCGTAAATATCGCGGAGCATGCGCTGCATCGGCGCTCCGGTTTCGAGCGAGTACATCACGGCGTCCAGCCCGCCCGTGTCAAGAAGCACAGGACGCCTGGTGCGCAACTGAATAAGGTGCAGATCTCCAGCGACGAGCAGCACGCCTGGCCCGCGCGCGACGTCGGCGAAGAACACGTCGTTCGTGCGGTCTTGGAAATGCGCGCCCGACAGCTCGCCATGCTGATGCATCGTCATCAACACGACGAGTGAGAGCAGGAACAGGTGGAATAGGTGCAATGGGTGCGATAGGTGCGAAGGCTCTTTGCTCTTCGCCCCCTGCCCCCTGCTCTCCCATGCGGCGCCTGCCAGCAGCAAGGCAGCGGACAGCCAGATGATCCGCAGCGGCCTGATGTTGATGTGAAACTGCATGTTGTGATGGTGCTCGAGAAATTCCCAGAGCATGCTGCGGCTGGTGAGGAGCAGGCCGCAAGAGAGAAAGAGCAATACCAGACGACTCCAGATCGCCCGGCGGCTGCCGAGCAAGCCGATGAGCAGCGCTACGAACGTCAGCGCGCCGAAGTTCAAGTAACGGCCCGGCATCAAGACGAGCAGTGCCGTTGGAAGCCGGTCAGGCGGAATCCACGAAAGTGGGACCATCGCCACCGATAGCAGAGAACTGGCGACGGTGATGCGTAAGAGTAGACGCGATGAGCTCGGAAGCGCCGACGAGAAAAAACGAAGCCAGACGAAAGCGATGATCGCAAACGCGAGGTTCAGCTGCACTCCGGTCGAGCGGATTTCCACGGCCGCGCGGTGTCCATCCCAGAGCCTGATAAAGGCTGAGAGATCCTCTGGAGAGAGGCGCGCCATGCCCGCGGGCGTTCCGGGTGCGAGGCTGAAGTGGATTAGCAGGCTTGCGACGGTGACACCGCATCCGGCCAGGAACCATGGCAGGGCAGCGCGAAGCTCGACACGAAGATGGCGAAAGTCCGAGAGCACGGCGAGGAAAACAACAAGGCCGGTCCACGAGCCGAGCGACGGATGGATGCACGGCGCCATCCCCAGCAACAGGGCGCCGGTACGATACCAGCCGGCGCCGAGCATCGCGACGGCCAGGACACCCGTGGACAGGCCGACGACTCCGTATGTGTGTTCCGTGCCCAGCAGGAACAGCGGGTACACCGTGCCGTACTCGGCTGAGCGCGTGAAGAAAATCAACGCAGCGGCGCCGATGGCGAGCAGGATGTCCCGGCTGAGCGCGTAGACGAACAACGCCAGGGCCTGAAACGTGAGCATCCCCTGGACGCCGCTGACAATCAAAGAAAGGGTGATCTCGCTTGCGCCCGCCCGAAGCCCGAGCGCAAGCAGTTGGTGCAGCACGGTCCATAGCCGCGTGTGGTAGATGTAGAAAACGTTGTCGGGTGGGTATGAGACGAGCCCTCCGACCACCTGCGCTGTCTCGACGGCGACCTGCCAGTCGGGGAAGCCCAACATCCCGACCCGAAACCCCAGGATGCCGCTGAGAAGAAGGACCCAGAAGGCGCCGCGCATCCGGGGAAGTATGTCGCAGATCGTATCGATTCTGGCCAAGCCTGAAGGTTCACGGTTACACTTACCCGCTCACCTCAGGAGGCCGAAAATGAAAAGCACGAAGTTGGTGTTGTCGCTCGGCGCTGTGTCCGCGGTCGTCACCGCGTTCGTCATGTCCCCAGCGTCTTCGTCGGATGTCCGCGCCGCGAATCAGGCACCGGCTGCGCTGAACTGCAACCTCACGCAGTACAAAGCGAGCACCGGGCTTACGTCAGCCCTCGAAGGCAACGTGCTTACCGTGTCCTGGACCGGCCAGGGCACGTCGCAGCTGCGCGCGCGATTTGCGATCGACGCAGGCACGCCGACCATTCGCGATCTCTCCGCGCGCCGAGGCACTGGCGAGTGGGCGATCCTCGGGCAGAACCTCACACCTGAGTATCGGGTGACGACTGGCGTCCGCCGCATGTCGAACGACCAGGCGAACGCGTTTGCCAGCCTTGGAATCGACGTCACGCCCGAGCTGCTCGAGAAGTACAAGTGGTACGCATTCTGGGACGCTCCGCTTAGTGTTCCGGGGTACTCCCCGGCAGGCGGACGGGGCGGCGCAGGTCGGGGCGGCGAAGGACGTGGTGGTGCGGGAGCTGAAGCCGCGAAGCAGGGGTTGGGACAGGGCGGAACCATCGCGGAGCAGGTTGTCGCGTTGCAGTCGGGCTCGCGCGGCAAGCCTGGCTTCAATCCGGATCCAAACCCGCCTGGCTTCAGCGGCGGCCGCGGCATCCCCCTTCCACGCAAGCCCGAGGAGATTCGCCGCGGCGTCTCGGCGTTCTCGGCTTCATCGTGCGACGTCAAGAGCGACGGGGCGAGCCTTGCCGTCACCTTCCCTGGGATGAAGCTCGGGGTCTTCGACGGCAACCTGCGATTCACGGTCTATCGCGGAACCAACCTTCTGCAGATGGATGCCATCGCGCGAACGAATGAGCCTTCAGTCGCATACAAGTACGACGCGGGCTTGAAAGGGTTCTCGACGGCGACGATGCCTCGCGTCACGTGGCGCGATACGGGCGGTCATCCGCAGCAGCATCAATTCGGCGGGCCGAAGGCACTCAGCCTGTCCGCCATCCGGGCGTCGAATCGGCTGCTCCTGGCCGAAGGTCCGAAGGGATCGATCGCGACGTTCCCGCCGCCACACACGTTCTTCTTCACGCGCGAAGTGGACGTCAACCTTGGTTACGTCTTCTATCGCAACGACGGCGGCGGCAACTACAGCATCGGCGTCACGATGCCCGAAGCCGAGTCGGACACCTTCCCGTCCTACGAGCAGAACTACGCGCTCTACAACGCGCCTCCTGGCACCTGGCAGAAGATGCAGATGTTCTTCTACGTCAGCCCAGAGCCCGCTGAGGCGACGAGGCAGGCCGCGCTCGCGTTCACGCACGAGGATGTCTTCAAATCGGTTCCGGGCTACAAGACGTTCGTCAACCACTTCCATCTTCGCGTGACCGACCGGATGCGCGTCGGGGGATTCGACACACCGCTGCAGGACCTGATCGCGATGAAGGCGATCGGCCTCAATGTCATCGGCTTGAGCGACTTCCACGCCGACAGCCTCGCGGCCAACGATCCTGGTCCGCTGCGGTTCAGAGATCAGAAGGATTACGCGGAAGCCTCACGGCGTCTGTCGGACAAGGATTTCCTGGTCGTACCCTGGGAGGAACCGAGCGTCGCCTTCGGTGGGCACTACAACATCATGTGGCCGAAGAACGTGTACTGGTCGAAGCCGGGTTCGGTCGGCGGCGGGCGCGGAGCCGGCGGCGCGGCGGCCACACCGTTGCCGTTCACGGAAAACGATTCGACCTACGGGAAGGTCTACCACACGGGTAACGCAGACAAAGTGCAACAACTGCTCGATGCCGAGGGCGGCTACTGGTATCACGCGCACCCGCGCACGAAATCCACCGCCGGTTTCCCTGACGCCACCTGGGGCACGAAGTATCTGCAGAACGATCGATATCTCGGCGTGGCGTTCAAGCCAGGTATGGGTCAGGACAACTCGGAACCGACGATGTGCGCGTGGCGCTGCTTCGACGCGGTCGACACGATGAACAACATGTACGCCGGCATGGGGATCCGGCCGAAGTACGTCATCGCCGACATCGACACGTACCGCAAGAGCCCCGAAGACGACACCTACGCGAACTTCCCGGTCAATTACCTGAAGCTGGATGCCGTGCCCGGACCCGATCAGGACTGGAGCCCGGTACTCAAGTCGCTGCGCGAGGGAAACTTCTTCGTGAGCACGGGCGAAATTCTCATCAAGAACTACGCGGTCACCGGCACGGGCACGCAGCGGACGATCACGGCAGACGTCGAGTGGACGTACCCGATGGCGTTCATGGAGATCGTGACGGGCGACGGAAAGACAGTTACGAAGAAAGTGATCTCTGCGACCGAGATGCAGGCGTTTGGAACGAAGAAGCTCTCGATTCCGTTTGAGGCTGGCGGCAAGAAGTGGGTGCGGTTCTCGATGTGGGACGTTGCCGGCAACGGCGGGTTCGTGCAGCCCCAGTGGCTGTCGGGTACCGGCACGACGAACTGACGCAGAAGCGGTAAGGAAGAACAAAAACGAAGAACGAAAAACGAATAGGCCACCGGCGTCGCGCCGAGATCGCTATTCGTTTTTCGTTTCTTCGTTTTCCTTACACAGTTCCTATCGATAGAACGGCTGCCAGGTCAGCCACCGCGGACCGTACTGTAGAGGAGGCGCGCCGGCTTCCAATGCGCCCAGGTCCGGCGCCTTTCCCTTGAAGACATCGTTCACCGTCGGGATGATCACGCCCGCATCGACGGCCTTGCTGGTCGGCTTCAGCGCGAAGTTCAAATCCATCGCGTGATACACCGCGTGACGCTGCGCGGGATCGGGGGGCGCCAGCTTCTCGAAGATGTCGAAGTCCACTTCCACGCCGTGCGTCTCCTGCCCGGTGGCGGTCCTCAAGTCCGACAGCGTCGCGAACGTCTTCCAATCGTCGATCGACGGCTCGTACAGGCGCTGGCCTTTCCTGGGGCCGAGGAACGCGTACTGATCCTTCACTCCGCGGTTCGGGCGGTAGCCGTTGTAGTCGGTGCTGAAATCGTCGGTGGCGTTCGCGAGCCGCAGGATGCCTCGGCCAGGTGTGTCGCGCCCGAGGAACAGGTTGTTGCGGAAGTGCATGTTCGCGGACGGGTCACCGATGATGTGCTCGCCGATGATGGTGTTGTGATAGACGAACAGGCCCGCCGGCTTCGCGCTGAACTTGAAGGCCACGCCGCTGGGCACGTGATAGAGGATGTTGCGGATGAAGTAGATGGGTCCGCCGAACGCCGGTTGCGCGCTGTAGCCGCCGTGCGCCGCGTTGACGCCGCGGTTGTTGAACACGCGGACGTTGTGCACGCTGCCGTCGGTTTCGATGTAGTCGTCCCCCATCATGTGGATGTCGTTGTTGTAGATGTCGATGGACGAGGCGCGGCGTTCGGGATCCTGTTCAGGCGTGCCGTAAGTGGAGATGCCGATCCCGTCGTGGAAATACGCGATCGCGTTGTGTGCGATGACGTGGCCCGGTCCGTACACTTTCACGGCGTAATAGCTTTTGAGCAGATGAGAGCCATACGGGCCTGCGCTGGCCCATAGAGGACCCGTCCATCCGACGAGGCGGAAACGATCGTCGCGCCCGAGAAACAGGTTGTCCGCGATATAGAAATCGCTGGAGCCCGCGTACTCCGTCCAGACACCGGCCCCGATGTTTTCAAAGCGGCAATTCTTCACCGTGAGACCGACCGCGCCCAATACTTCCTTCTGGCCGGCGAAGATGGCGACGTCGGTGTTGCGAAAGGTGAGGCCGTCGAAGATGTGATACGCCGACGCCATCACGTCGAACAGCCGCGAGTTGCCGTCGCCGTCGAAGATGACCTCGCCGTCTCCAGCGCCTTTAATCGTGATCGGCTTGTCTTTCGTCCCCTTCAGCGTCAGCGACATCGACCCGTCGAACGGCGTCATCATCGGATCGACGTAGTTGAAGCGTTCGGGCTTGTAGAGGCCGACGTGCACAAGGATGGTGTCGCCGGGCTGTGCGCGGCGCTCCCACACCACGCTCCAGTCTCCGAGGCCGGCGCCGTAATACGCCTGAAGCACGCTCGTGAAGCTCGGCTCGATCCGCTGACCCTGGTAGTCGGCCGGGTAGACGTGGAGCGTACGGCCTTCTTTCGACGCCATCGGCTCGGTGCGCGTCTTCACCCTGACAACGTGGGTCGTCTCGCCGGTCGTGCCGTCCGGGTCCGTGAGTTGGAAACGGCACTCGTACTCGGTGCCCGGCGTGAGATTCAGGATCGAGCCCGCGAAGCCGTCGGGGACGGTGTAGTCGAGATTTTCGCGGCGGCGGTACACGTTCTCACCGCCGACGCGCACCAGCGGCAGCGCGTTTCGCCAGCCAGTTTCACCGACTGCGCGGAACTCGACGCTGACTCTGGCATTGCGGTTCGCGTCTCCGGTAATCGCCCATTCGAAGCCCGCGTTCAGGAGCGTGGGATGTTCGACATGAAAGCGCCCGGCCTGTGCAGCGTTCTGAGTCTGCGGCGGACCTTGCACTTGAAGCGCGGCTGCCAGAAGCAGCGTCGAGGCAAAGAGGCCCATGTGGTCCTCCGTTCGCGTGTTTTCTAGTGTCCAGGAATCATGATGTGCGCCGTCGACGTGCCGGCGTTCATGATCCACGCGCCGCCCTGCTTGTTGTTGTCGGGCAGCCCCATCGTCTGCGCCGTGGCGCCTGGTACCGCCACCGTCGTGTGCGCGCGAGCGTGGTCGCGGTCCGCGCCGCCGAGGTTATAAAACACCGACCCGAATTCGGGCTTTACGCGCGTGCCGTCTTTTTCCGCCGCGTCGAGCAGCGCCTGCTTCTTGTCGCCCTGCGCTTCGAACTTCATATTCTGCGCGACGCGATCGAGGTTGGCGATGCTGGTGCACTCGAGCGAGAACGGCTGCTGTCCGGGTTGTCCAGATCGGTCGTAACAGACCAGCCGGTTCGAGCCTTTCCGCAGGGTGTCGTACGTGAAGTCCGGCTTCCACTTGACGACCATGGCGCCTTCGCGTTGATTGGCCGGCGCGGCGAGGAGCGGCGTGTCGATGTCGGGCGACTGGGCAAACGCGCTGGTCGAGAGAGCGAGGAGACCGGCGAGCATGAGGGCATTCTGCGTCATTTAGACCTCCATCTGATCCGTCGTATGCGTCGAAGACAGGAGGAAGATAGCACGCCCGCAGCCTCCCTGCGTTCGGCATTGGCTCCATCTTCGTTGTTAGAGACGGTGTTGAAGGGGGGTCAAAATGCAGTTCCGTCGTCTTGCGCTCGCCATCGGATTGATCGCTGTGCTGAGCCCCGTGTGGCCGGCAGCTCAACCCGAGATCATAGTTTTCTTCGGCAATCTTCACAGCCACACGGCCTTGAGCGACGGCAGCGGGACGCCTGCTGAGGCGTACGAGCACGCAAGAGACGTGGCGGGCCTCGACTTTCTCGCGATCACCGAGCACAACCACGCCCAGGCCGGCGACATCGCCGGCAATCACGCGTTGTACACCGGGCCAGGCACGCTCTCGTTGATTCCGACCGCGAACGGGTTCACGGAGGAAGGGCGCTTTGTCGCGCTCTACGGACAGGAGTTCTCCACAATCGGCAGCGGCAACCACATGAACGTCATCGATGCGCCGCATGTGATCGACGTGCCGAACGGGCAGGTTCGGACGCTGCTCGAGACGTGGCTGCCCGCCAATCTCGACACGCAGGGCCAGGAGCCGCTGCTCTTGCTGAATCACCCGAGCACGAGCGGCAGTCCGCGCAATCTCGAGTACGGGATCGACGACTACGGTGGCGACACCGCCGCATGGCTTGCCGCGCTCGACGCGCACGCGCCGTTAATCGATCTCATCAATGGGCCCTCGCATGCGATCGGGACGCATCTCCCTCCGGGCTCGCCTTCCGAAACCGAATTTCATCGGTACTTGAATCTCGGCCTGCACGTCGCGCCAACCGCCGATCAGGACAACCACAAACGCAATTGGGGCGACGCGACGGATGCGAGAACCGCAGTGCTGGCGCCGACGCTGACCAAGGCCGCCCTGCTCACGGCCCTGAAGCAACGCCGCGCGTACGCCACCGAAGATCGAAACCTGCGCCTTGTGTACCGAGTGAACGGCCAGTTGATGGGGTCGCGGATTGTCGGCACCGCCGTTCCGGCATCAGGTACGGCTTTGACGATCACACTGGCGATCACCGATGACGACGAGCCGACGGCGAGTTATGTGGTGGATGTGTTCTCCGACGACGTGGGTGGAGAGGCCGTCGCTGGTGTGGTGCGCACACAATCGGTCACCGGTAATGGAACGCATACGATTAGTGGAGTGACCTACTTGGGCGGACCGCAGTACGTGTTCCTCAGGATCCGGCAAGGCGACGGGAATCGCGCCTGGACAGCGCCGGTCTGGCTCGAGCCGACAGGGACATCACCTGCACCGCCGGACGACGATGCGGCGATCGCCGTGTCGCTCGACGTTGATCTGCAGGCGGAAACCGCGCGGATCACCAACACGAGCACGGAGCCTCTTGCGCTGGCGGGATTCAAGCTTGTCAGCGTGCGCGGGAACCAGGTCTTCGATCAGTTCCCGGCGGACCTGACGCTCGCACCTGGCGCGAGCATCACCGTCACATCCGGCGCAACCGCGCAGCAAGGGACGGGCTTTCTGCGCTGGACGAACCAGAACATATGGAGCAACAGCGGCGACCCCGGAAAGCTCATCGATCGCGACGGGAATGTCGTTGCCCAGACGGGTGGCTAGTGTCTCTGCGCCGACGTCGATTTTGAACGGCCAGGCGGTCTTGAGCCGGCGACTGCGTCGGGCATGGTGGTTGCACGGATCCTGATCATGGCAAAGAAGCGATCATCCACGAAGCGCGACCTCGTGAAATCCCGCACGGGCAAGTCTTTCGCGAAGCGGACGGCGAAGGGCCGATTCAAGGAGATGGACGGCGTAAAGGCATCCCTCGGGTCAGACCGCCGCAAAAAAGCAAAGCGGAAGGTGAAGTCTGGCTACGGAGACCAAGGGGATCGACAGTAGGGTACCAGCCTCGATGGTGGCGCTCGCGTGACCACAGGTCATGTCGCATGCGCCACCGTCGTCGTCTTGTCCCAGAAAACGACGGTTGACGATTCAGCTTTCATGCGTGCGACGAATAAATCGTCGTGAAAATCCCGCCACGATTCACCACGGACATTTGGCTAGTGTAAAGATTGACGACCGCATCGATGGTCGATGTAATCCAGTGATTTCGTGGTCAGAGCGAAGGTAGCTGGAAAACGTGAGAAAATCAGAAGTCCATCGCGGAGAGATGGCCGAGTGGTCGATGGCGGTGGTCTTGAAAACCACTGAACCGGAAACGGTTCCGGGGGTTCGAATCCCTCTCTCTCCGCCAGCCTTCGCTCACGTGAACTGACGCAGCGCGTGAGCTTCGGCTGGGCAGGCCAGCCACGTTGACGCAGAAGAATGAGAACGGCGCGACAGGCCCCTGAAGGGCTGTCGCGCCGTAGCACTTAGCGGGGAGGACTTTAGAACCGCGAGTTCCGGTATCCGTCGTTCAGCTCGAGCGACTGCACCGAGCGTCTAAAGATCTCCTGATACGCGCGGAACTCGTTCGCCGGCGCCACGCCGACGACGAAGAACAAGCTGCCGTCGTTCAGCCGCGTGGTGAAAAGCGCAATGCTCTCTGGCTGGCCTGTTACGTCAGACACATTGTTCAGCCCTGTCGCCAAGCCCTGACGTCCTGCGAACTGAACGTTGGTGAAACCGCCGCTCTGGCGAAGGCGCGGGTTGTTCTGCGCAAGTCGCTCCATCAACTGTCTCGTCGCGGTGCGAAGATCGCGCGCGTTGCTGGCTTCCATGCCAACCTGCAAGCCATGCGTAAACACGCTTCGCCCCTGGATCTCGCTGTAGCCGCCCTCCGGCGCAAACGTCACGGAGCCGTCGCCTGGAAGCTCACGCCAGTTCGATGGAACATCGATACGGAACAGGTTTCCGCCATCGAAAGTCTCGAACCCGCCTGACGGTGGTTCCACTGGACCAGGCGGGCGCGACGGATAGCCGGTGTCGCGGCTGGTCCGGCGGTTTCCGCCGTTCCGCATCACCTGCTCGGTCGTCGGCGCCGGGGCCATGCGCGCAAGACGCGTCCGGAGCTGCGTGAACTCCTGCGTGTTGCGAACCGGATTCGAGACGCGAAGCAGCGCAGATTCCCTGGTGATGGCTTCGTAGCGATTGCCTGGATTGGGGTGACTGCTCAGCCATTCGGGACCGCCGCTACCGCCTTTCGCTTGAATAGTCTGAAACATGCCCGCCATATCGCGCGGATCGTAGCCGGCGCGCGCCATGATCTGCGCACCGAGGAGATCTGCCTGCCGCTCGTATTCGCGGCCGTACTTCAGAAAGATCGTTCCGGGAATGACCTGGCTCCCCAATGAAATCGCCTGGCCGGCGACTCCGCCGATGATCGCGCCCGCGATCTGTCCGAGAACAGATCCAACCGCATATGGCGTGGCCTTACCGGCTTGTGCGGTCCCGTGCCGAAGCGCGACGTGGCTGATTTCGTGCGCGAGCACGCCGGCGACTTCGCCCTCGTTCTTCGCCGCCTGCAGCATCCCGCGGTTGATGTACATCGGACCGCCAGGAAGCGCAAACGCATTCAGGTCGCTGACGTTCACGACATCGAACGTGTAGCGGAACTGTTGATGCTGAAACTCGTTGGGAATCGCCTCAGCGAGGCGCTGCCCCACGCGCTCCACGTAACTGTCGACGCCATCGTCGCGAAGGATCGGCAGTTGTTTCGCCACCTCCTGCGCTGCCTCGCGGCCGGCTTTGACGTCGTCCTGTACGCTGTATTTGTTGTCCGGCGCGACGATCTTCGTTTGGCCGAATACCAGCGAAACAGATGTGAGCAGCGCGACGGCCGTGGCGGCCACTCGCGTAGAAGGATGTCTATTCAGTCGTTGAACCATAATCAATCCTTAAAGCAGGGTACGTGCCAATTCCTTCGGCGCGAACGAGAAGTATTTCGCGCGGCGATGGTCCGGTTTTCAGGACGATCGCATGTTTGTCATCGCTCCTACAGTACAGGCGCAGGACCCGGTAATTATTTCCTCGCCGGTTCCCGCATTCCCCCTAAGTCGTTGAAAGAGAGGCCCTCCGGCTGGTACGCGGGTTGATACTCCCGCATGAGCAATCCACGGCAAGGAGGACGCATGAGATTCGTAACCGTCGGCACTGCGATGATACTCGCCCTCGCTCTGCAGAGCGCCACGCTCGTCGCGCAGGGTCGGGGAAACGGGCAGGTCAAGAAGACGTCTGTCAGCACCCCGAAGACGACTTCGACCCAGACGCCCAAGCATACGGCAGCCAAACCAGCCGCCACCAAGGCGAAGCCGGCCACCAAGATCGAGACACAGGCCCGGAAGACAGACACGCGCGCGGCGAAAACGGCGGCCAAAGCCGACGCCCGCGTCGCGAAAGCCACGGCCAAGTCCGACAAGCGCGCGGTCAAAGCCGAGACGAAGCTCGCGCGGAACACCCCCGCGCCCCCGCCAACCGCTCCGTCACCGACGTTGACCACGACCGTGATCGCGCCGGAAACGCCGACGACACACTCAGTGAAAAATCCCAAGCTCGAGGCGCGTCTTCTCACGTTGCTGCCCGCAGGCACCAACATCCATGACGCATCCCAGGGGTTCAAGAACTGGGGTCAGTTCGTCGCGGCGGTGCATGTCTCGAACAACCTGAATATTCCATTCGCGGATTTGAAGGCGAGAATGACGGGCTTCGCGCCCGGCGCAATGCCCGGCAGCACAGTGCAGACCGCGCCGATGTCGCTCGGCCAGGCGATTCAATCCTTCAAGGGCACCACGGGGACCACGGAGACCGGAATACTCTCGCCGACGAAAATTCAGACGGAAGTGAAGAAAGCCGAGGACGCCGCCAATACCGATCTGCGCCGCAGCCGTGAAGCCAGCTAGCCTCGGTTTCGTGATCGCACTGGGTCTCGTCGTCGCTGCCGGCCCCGTTGGCGCGCAGGGCCGCAGCGACGCCGCTCCCGGACAAACGAAGGACAAGCCAGCGAAGAGCGGATCGTCGGCGTCATCGAGTTCATCCTCGAGCTCTTCGCGCGCGTCGCAAAGCGGCATCGCATCGCCGACCACCGCGACAGCGCCCACGAGCGCCCCTGCGGCATCGGCGAATGCCATCGCGTACTTCGGGTCGTGGCTCGACGATGCGTCTTTGGTGAGTCCGCGGGAAGTCTGGGTCGGACTCGCCAGCGGCTACTGGCGTGGCGCCAATAATCGGCAGATCGATGCGCCGGTGGTGAGCGCCGCAGTGGGAATCACGCCGCGCCTGCAGGCCGGCGGCAGCGCGTCGTTTTATCACTTTCGTGGCGAGGACGGACTATCGGAAAACGGATTTGGCAGCTTCTCGCTGTATGGCAAGGTGCTCATCGCCGATCCGGCGCGCGCGCCGGATGCGATTGGCGTAGCAGTGACCCCGTTGCTCGAACTTTCACCCGGCAGTGATGCGCCGGTTGGTTGGGCGCTTCCGGTGAATCTCGAAGCCCGGCGCGGCGACCTCAGGCTGTACGGGTCTGCTGGTTATTTCTCCCGCGGATCGGTGTTCGGCACGATTGGCGCCGACATCCCTCTCACGACGCGTGTCTTTCTCAATGGCACCTTTGGCCAGTCGTACGCGCGCGCCGGGACCCACCAGACATCAGTTGGTGTCGGTGCGTCGATGGGTCTGACCGCGAAAACCGGCGTCTTCGTCGGCCTGGGCCACACGTTCATGCCCGAGGCGATGGGACCCGGGGGGATTTCCGTCGCCGGCGGCATGTCCCTTCTTCTGCCCCAGCAAGTAAAACCTTAGAACACAACAAGTTACAGGTATTTGTCCGGGTTGGGAACATTTTGGATCGCCCGCCGTCTAATGCGGTGTGTATTTACCGGTAGGTATACAAGCGACATCTGCTGAGCGCATACTAACGACGGCGCTCGACCAATTTGCCACCAAGGGCTATGACGGGACCTCGGTGAGAGAGATTTGCGAAGCAGCCGGCATCACGAAGCCCACCCTGTACCATTTTTTTGGAAGCAAAGACGGCGTGCTGCAGGCTCTGGTCCAGACGGGATTTCAGCAGTACCGCGCGCTCGTCAACTCTGCGATGGACACGCCCGGGTCATTCCAGGACCGCGTGAAAGTGCTGGCGCGTGCGGTGTTCGAAAGCGCGAGCAGCAAGCCGTTATTCTGGCGCTTCATTCACAGCGTTATCTGGGCGCCTCCAGGGACGGCGTTGCCGCAAACAGAGAACTGCACGCAGTTTTACGACGGCGTCGTCGGCGTGCTGGCCGCTGCCGCAGAAAAAGCGATGGCGCGTGGAGAAATTGCCCCTGGTCCGACAGGCGCGCGGATGTTGATCTTGATGGGTGCGATAAGCGAGGCTGCTACCGGCTTCGTCATCGCCGGCAAGCCCGAGTTGACCCCCAAACTGGCAGACGACATCGTCGAAACAATTTTCAACGGATGGCAATGACTCAAACCGCTATGAGAACAGTCCTCACTCTTCTTGTCGGCGTCGTTGCACTCAGCGGCGTCGCCTCTGCGCAGCCGCTCTCGCGGGCAGATGCGGTGGCGCAGGCCCTCGACGCGAATCCGGCGGTGAAGCTCAGCCTGGAGCAGGTGCTTCGCCTCGAGGGACGCATCACCGAGGCCAAAGCCGACGCGCTGCCAGACATCACGTGGAACACATTGGCGGTGCGCTCGCGGGATCCGGGCCTGTTGAACAGCCCGAATTTCGATGAATTCCCGGAGGAGTTCCGCGACGCGCTGCGGCCGCTGCCAGGCAATCTCTTTTCGACAGCGGCTGACATACGCCAGACCATCTTCAGCTTCAAGCTTGGGAAGGCGCTGCAAGCCGCCAAAATCGCGCGGGGCGCGGGAATACACGAGGTGCAGCGCGCACGTCAGGAGACAGCGCTCGAGACGATCCGCGCGTACAACCAGTTGCTCTTCGCGCAGGAGCAGCTCCGCGTCATTCAAACCAACGTTCAGTCGAGGCAGACCCACGTCGACTACGCCCGCAATCGACGGACCGCCGGAGTCGCGACAGAGCTCGAAGTGCTCCGCGCCGAAGTCGATCTCGAAAACGCGCGGGCCGAAGCCCTTCGCGCCGAGAACGAAGTATCCGGCGCGCGCGCGTCGCTGAACACCGTGATGCTGCGCCCAACGATGGCGCCGATCGTTCCGAGCGATACGCTCGCGGTAGTGCCCTTCAACGCGGAGTACGACGAGGCAGTGAAGGAAGCGCTGAGCGCGCGCGCGGATCTGCAGCTGCTGAAAACAAACGAACAGGTCCAGACCCTGCTGGTCGGGGTTGCGGCCGGCGATGCCAAGCCGAGCGTCGAATTCAACGGCGCATATGGGTATGCCGTGCGGCGGCCGAACAATCTGTTCACCCAGAACTTCGCGCGATGGTCGGGCGCGCTCAATTTCAAGGTGCCGTTATTCGACGGCCGGCGCACCGCGGGGCGCGTGGCGCAGGCACGCGCCGAGCGCAATACGGTGACGCATCAGATTGCGGCCCTCGAGAACGAGATCCGGCTGGAAGTCCACTCGGCACTCGACGCGCTTGCGCTTGCGAATCGGACGATCCAGGCGGCGGAGCTCAACGTCGCCCAGGCACGACGGGTCAGCGAGATGACCGAAGCGAACTACAAACTCGGCGCTGCGACTCAACTGGATGTCGTCGATGCGCTGCAGTCGCTCAGGCAAGCCGAGAACATCCGCAACCAGTCCTTGTACATACACGCAAATGCCCGTGCCGCGCTTCGCTTCGTGATGGGAAGAAGTCCGCTCGATTGAACGAAGCGCCTGGATAATGAATAACGGATAAAGCAAACGAGTAGAACCAAGACCATGCAGACGAAAACCTATTTCATCGCTCTTGCGATCGCCGCCAGTGCCGCCGCCTGCTCGGGTGAAGCCGAAACCCAGTCGCCGGCGGTAGAAACGATACGCACGATTCCGGTACGAACCGCGACCGTTCAGACGCGCGATCTGGTCGAGACGCTGTCGCTGACGGGCACGCTCGATCCGCGGTCCGAAGTGACGGTCGTCCCCGAGATCTCGGCGCGCCTCGTGCGCGTGCTCAGAACCGAAGGCGATCGCGTGTTTCGCGGTCAACCGCTGGCTGTTCTGGACGACGCCGACTTCAGCCTGTCGCGCGATCGCGCGAAGGCGCATCTCGACGTCGCTCAGGCCAACCGCGCGCACGCGCAAGCCGAGCTCGATCGCGCAGACAGCCTGGTGAAGACCGGCGGCATCACCGACAAGGATCATCTCTCGGCCAAGGTCGCGGTGCAGGTTGCCGAAGCGTCGGAGTCTCAGGCGAAGAGCGAGCTCGCGATTGCCGAGCGCCAGATGGAACGGTCTCGCATTATGGCGCCGATCAGCGGCCGAATTTCCAAGCGCCATGCGGACGCAGGAACCGTTGTTGCCGCCGGGACGCCGCTCTACACCATCGTCGACGATTCTGTGTTCGAATTCCGCTCGTCAGTGGCATCTGGCGATTTCGGCAAGGTGAAGATCGGCGAGCCTGTCGTCGTGACGGTCGACGCGCTCCCGGGCTTCGTCACAGACGGCGAGGTCAACCGCATTGCGCCTCAGGTTGATGCACGAAGCCGGTCGTTCGAGATCATCATCCGGGTTCCTGGCAAGCCCGAGCTCGTCTCGGGGCTGTTCGCCCGCGCGCAAGTAAAGGTCCGCGAAGTGCCGGGAGGACTGACGGTGCCGCCGGCGGCGCTCCTGCGCGATGGATCGGATCCCACGAAGGCGCAGACGTTCGTCGTCAAGAACAACAAGGTCGAGCGTCGCGACGTGTTGGTCGGCGTCGAGGTGCCGGACGCGGTCCAGGTAACGAGCGGCCTGAACGCAGGTGACGTGGTAGTCGTCGATCCTCCGAGCGCGCTGGGTCCTGGGACGCAGGTGCAGGTGGAGCGCGCGCCCAAAGCGGGGTCTTGAGCCATGTTTCTGAGCAATCTCTCAATCAAGCAGCCTGTCTTTGCCACGATGATGATGGCCGCCCTGGCGGTCCTCGGCCTGACGTCGTATCAGGCGCTCAAGGTCGATCTGTTTCCTGACGTCGAGTTCCCCGTGGTCACGGTGACGACGCGGTACACGGGCGCGTCGCCGGAGACCGTCGAGCGCGACGTGACGAAGTTCATCGAGGAAGCGGTGAACACCGTCGAGGGGGTTCGCCACATCGAATCGACCTCGCAGGAGGGCCTGTCGAACATCGTCGTGCAGTTCAACGTCGGCGTACCGACGCTGAACGCCTCGCAGGATATCCGCGGCAAGGTCGCGGCGATTCGCGGCGATCTGCCGCGCGAAATCGACGAGCCGATCATCCTGCGCATCGACCCCGCGTCGACCCCGATCGTGTCGGTCGCCGTGAACGCACCGACACTGACGCCGCGCGCGGTGTCCGACATCGCAGACAAGCTGGTGAAGCGGCGTCTCGAGAACGTGCCGGGCGTGGGCGCCGTCAACCTCGTGGGCGAAGCCAAGCGCGAGATTCAGGTGGTGGCCGATCGCACGCGGCTCGAGTCGTACGGGCTGTCGCTCGTACAGGTCGTCGACGCGCTGCGCACGCAGAACGTCGATGCGCCCGTCGGCACCGCCGATCGCGGCACGACAGAGGCGATGGTGCGCGTCGCGGCTCGAGGGACGTCCGCCGCCCAGATTGGCGACATCCCGGTGAAGCAGCTCGGCAATCGGACGGTGTTTGTACGTGATGTGGCGCAGGTGATTGACGGCATCGAAGAGCCGAAGAGCGTGGCCTTCGTCAACGAACGTCCGGCGATTGCGCTCGACGTGCAGAAACAGGCCGGCGCAAACACCGTGGGCGTGGCCGACGGCGTGCGCGAAGCCGTGGCGAAGATGCAGCCGGAGCTTCCGCCCGGCGTATCGCTGCAAGTGGTGCGTGACGACTCCACGTTCATTCGTGAGTCGATTGAAGACGTGCAGATCACGCTGGTGCTCGGCGGGCTGCTGACCGTGTTCATCGTGTTCCTGTTTCTCAACTCATGGCGCTCCACGGTCATCACCGGCCTGACGCTGCCGATTTCGGTCATCGCGGCATTCATTGCCATGCGGATGTTCGGCTTCACGCTGAACGTGCTCACGCTGATGGGTCTCTCCCTCGCGATCGGCATGCTGATCGACGATGCGATCGTCGTGCGCGAGAACATCGTCCGGCACATGCAGAAAGGCAAGGACCACCTCGAGGCCGCGCGCGAGGGGACGGCGGAGATCGGCCTGGCGGTCATGGCGACGACCTTCACGATCATCGCGGTCTTCATACCCGTCGCGTTCATGGGCGGCATGGTCGGTCAGTTTTTCTACGAGTTCGGCATCACCGTCGCGGCGGCCGTGCTCGTGTCGCTTTTTGTCAGCTTCACGCTCGACCCAATGCTCTCGTCGCGATGGTACGACCCGGACGTCGAGGAACATCGGCGGCGCGGGTTCGTGGGCCGTGTGCTGCAGGCGTTCAACCGCAGGTTCGACAGCCTGCACGGCTCGTACGAGCGGACGCTCGACTGGTCGCTGCGGCATCGCTGGGTCGTGTCGGTCGTCGCGATCGTGGCATTCGTAAGCGCGTTCCCGATCCTCGCGATGCTGGGCGGCGATTTCATGCCCGACTACAACCGTGGCGAGTATCAGGTCGCCATCAAGGCGACGCCGGGGGCGACGCTGAGAGAGACCGCCGATCGCGCCCAGCAAGCCGGCGCGAAGCTGCGCGAGTTGCCGACGGTCGATTACACCTACACGACGATCGGCGAGGCGGGGTCGCAATACCGGCCGGTCACCGAGGGTGCCATCTACGTCAAGCTGAAATCACACACGGGCGGCACGTTCAGCGAGGTACTGCGCGCGGCGCGCGAGAAAGTCGAGCAGGTTCCCGGCCTGACGTTCGGGTTGACCGAGGCCGGCGCGTTTGGGCAGAAGCCGATTCAGATCAGCGTGCGCGGTACCGAGATCGATCAGCTCGACCGGCTATCGCGCGAGTTGGTGACGTCGATGCGCCAGATTTCAGGCGTCGCCGATATCGAGAACAGCCTCGAGAAGTCGAAGCCCGAGCTTCGAGTCAACGTCGATCGCGAGCGTGCCAGCGATCTGGGCATTCCCGTCTCGATGATTGCGTCCACGATGCAGGCCGGTGTCGTCGGCGTCGTGGCGACGACGATTGAGGACTCGGTCGGCGACAACCATAACGTTCGCGTCAGGCTGCGTGGCGATCAGCGGCGGTTTGCCGAAGACCTCGCGCGGCTCAACGTGCCGACCGACAAAGACGACGCGAACGGCGACAAGATTTTGCGACCGCTCAGCGAAGTGGCGACGGTCTACCCGGGCACCGGCCCATCATCGATTCGGAGGCGCGATCTCGTGCGCGAGGTGCGCGTGTCGGCGAATACCGATGGACGTCCTCTGCAGGAGCTGTCGAACGACATCAGTACGGCTGCGGCGAAGCTGGCGCTGCCGCCCGGATACGACATCATCGCGGGTGGCGATACCGAAGAGCTGGAGATCATGTTCCGGAACATGTTCCAGGCGCTGCTGTTGGCGGTCATCTTCATCTATCTGATTCTTGCGTCGCAGTTCGGCTCGTTCACGCATCCACTGGCGATTATGCTGTCGCTGCCGCTCTCGCTGGTCGGCGTGGCGGTGATGCTGTATTTCACGCACGACACGCTCAACATCATGAGCATGATCGGCCTCATCATGCTGATGGGCCTCGTCACGAAGAACGCCATCCTTCTGGTTGACTTCACCAACCAGGGTCGGCGCGAGGGGCTGTCGCGGCATCAGGCGCTGCTACTGGCCGGGACCACGCGGCTGCGCCCGATCGTCATGACGACGCTCGCGATGATCTTCGGCATGCTGCCGCTGGCCTTCGCGATTGGCGCAGGGGCCGAGATGCGTGCGCCGATGGCGCGCGCGGTTATCGGCGGGTTGATCACGTCGACGCTGCTGTCCCTGCTCGTCGTGCCGGTGGTCTACACGTTCCTCGACGATCTACGGCCGTCGATCCTGTGGAGCTGGATGGGATGGTTCCGTCGTTCGCCGTCGGTTCCGGAGCAGGACAGGGCGTACGTGCCGGCGCCGCGCGCGTAGACCTCTACCCTTTGCCCTCGGCTCTCGCCGCCTTGTATCCTATGGCTACGCCATGAAAGTCGTCGTAGCCATAGGTCTCGGTCTCCTTCTGTTCGCCGCTCCCTCTCATGCTCAGCTCCAGCAGGGAACGATAGTCGGCTCGCTCGTCGGGCCGAGCGGCGTCTCAATCGGCGAAGCGCAGGTCACACTCTTCGATCAGCTCGGCAATGCGGTGACCACGGTGACGGCGACGAACGGCCAGTTCCGTCTGACCAACGTCGCGATCGGCAGCTACTCGCTGAGGGCGGAGGCAGTGCCCTTCGAAGCCGTCGTGCAGAATCTCACGGTCGTCGATGCGCTCCCGATCACGCTGGAATTGAAGCTGTCGGCGGCACTTGCGGAACAGGTGAACGTGACGGCAGAGACCAATCAGCCCGTGACGACGGCGACACGCACGACGCTTGCGGGTGATGCCGTTCGGCGCGCGCCCATTCGCATCAGCAGCCGGGGACTTCAGGACGCTGTCGCGACGACGCCGGGATGGGCGACCGAAGACAACGGCCTCATGCACGCGCGCGGCGTCGACGATGGCTTTCTGTATGTCGTGGACGGCATGCCGCTGTACGAGCGGATGGACAGCGCGCACGGGATCGCGCCCGATCCAGAGATGGTCGAGTCGATCAACGTGCTCGTCGGCCACGTGCCGCCGGAATTCGGGTTCAAGTCTGGCGGCGTCATCGAAGTACGGACGTCGTCGCGAAAGAGCGACGCCTGGCTGGGAAACCTGCAAACCTCGACTGGAAGCGACGCAACATATCAGGGCTCAGCGGTCGTCGGAGGCCCGGTAAGCCGGTCAACGGCGCTCACGTTCGGATTCTCCGGTCAGAGCTCCGATCGATTTCTGGACCCGGTACATCCCGACAACCTGCATAACAGCGGCAACGCCGCGAACGGCACCGCCGAGTTCAGCTGGCTCCTCTCACCTGTGAGCACGCTATCCATCGTCGGAGGCGTCGGACGTACGAGCTTCGAAGTACCGCACAACGAGGATCAGGACGCAGCCGGCCAGGATCAGCACCAGACAAACCTTCAGACCTGGCAGACCGCGTCGTGGCAGCGAGCATGGTCCAGCGACACGGTGTCACAGATTGCCGCGTATCACCGTTCAGGTTCGGCCGCGCTTCTCGGTACCGAGCTCGACACGCCGTTGTATCTCGACGCCAACCGGACGCTGCGTCGCGCGGGCGTGCTCGCCAGCGTCACGCACCATCGCGGCAGGCATGTGCTGAAGGCCGGAGTCGAGGCGGCGCGGTTGAGCTTGCGCGAAGACTTCTCCTTTTTTGTCACCGACGAAGACGAAGGCGAAGAGGCCAACCTGAGCGACGGCGTGCTCGAGCACGACAAGGACAATCCGTTCGCGTTTGCCGGGCGCGCGAATCCGACGCTCTTCGCGGCGTACGCGCAGGATTCCGTGCAGTTTGGCCGCGGCCTGACCGTCGATGTCGGTGTGCGCGTCGATCGCGCGCGCATGCTCATCGAGTCCTCGCAGTGGAGCCCGCGCCTCGGAGCCGCGTATCACCTGCCGGGTAGCGGCACAACCCTTCGCGGGTCCGCGGATCGGTTTTACCAGCCGCCCCAGGCGGAGAACCTTCTCCTCGGATCGTCGGAGGAAGCACGCGAGCTGTCGCCGTTTGTCGATGAAACCGGCGGCGGTGAAGATCTCGAACCCGAACGGCAATGGGCGACCGAGCTGGGGATCAACCAGTCACTGCCGCGCGGAGTGCGGCTCGACGTGTCGTATTGGAGGCGCCGCGTCCATGACGTGAGCGATCCCAACGTGCTGTTCGGGACGACGATCATCGTGCCCAATGCGATTGCGCGAGGAGAAGCGGACGGCGTCGACGTGCGCCTCGATTTCCCGCGCCGGCGCGGGGTATCCGGCTACATCAGCTATACGAACTCGCACGTGACCAATTTCGGGCCCGTAACGGGAGGGCTTTTTTTCGAAGACGAAGTGATTGAGATTGCCGACGGCACGGAGTTCACGCCCGACCACGATCAGCGGCACGTCGGGGCGTTCGGTGCCACCTACGATCATCCTGGCGGCAGCTTCTGGCTATCGTTCGGCGGTCGCTACGAGAGCGGCACGCCGCTCGAGGTCGATGAGGACGAGCTTGACGAGCTGATGGCGCGTCCCGGGAGCGAGCTCGTGAATTTCGAGACGGGGCGAGTGCTTCCACGGCAGCTGTTCGACGTGATGGCAGGGATGCGGGTATTGCGCGCCAAAGGCCACGAGCTGAGCCTTCGTGCGGCGCTTTTGAACCTCACCGGCGAGCGCTTCGCCTACAACTTCGGAAATCCGTTCAGCGGCACCCACTTCGGCGCGGGTCGCACCTTTCAGATAGGACTGCAGGTTCGCCTCGGACGGCCCGTCCCCTGAGCGATCGCAGGTCGCGTCAAATCTCCGCGAGCATCTCGTCCAGCGAGCTGTAGTGATCGAGCCGCGCGGCGGCGGTCGCGCAGCGGTTTGCCTCGACCAGCCCGGTCGTGGCGGCAAGGAACACGATGTAGTGGCCAATTGCCTTGGCGAAGTTGAGCCGCGCTTCGGCGTTGATGGAGTAAAAACGCGCGCGCTGTGCGTATCCGGCAGGGGAGTGATCGCCGAGCGCCGTCTTGTCTGGGCGGCCGCCGGCAGCGAGCACGAACAGAAAGTTGTACTCGAAGAAAAACATGTAATCCGGGCTCGGCGGCAGCGCTTCGAGCGCTCTGCGGCATGAGGTGGGCGAATCGAAAGGATTCATGCGCGTGCCGGACTTCGGAGGAGGCCCGAGCGCGTCCAGGATGAAGGCGCGCGCCATTTTCTGTTCGGTCGGATCGCTGCTGAAGGCGCCGGCGATGGCCATATCGATCGTGAAGATGTACCAATCACGCCACAGTGCTGCATCCGACGGGTTTTTCGACGTCGACAGCGCCACGCCCATTTCGTATGTGTATCGTCCGCTCGTCTTGATCTCGAGTCGCCCGCCCGTGACGGCGCCCATTACCTGATAGTTCTCGGCCGACTTACCCGATCCCGAGTGAAAGCCAATGCTCGTGTCGAACGCGCGGCACACCGCCCACTGTTTTTCGATGAGCGTCCGGAGCTCGGCGTTGTCCGGGTACGGCGTGTTCTTCTGAAAGCCGAATGCGGGAGCCACGAAGTCGATGTGCATGTCGAGCGCCTCGCACAACGACAGCATGGCCGCAGTCGTCTCGGGAGTCGTCACGCCTGGAAGCTCGTCGATCGACAGCTCGCGCAGATAGCGTCGTCCGATCTCCGTCGTGAACGCCGCTTCGCGCGCGGCGCGATACTTGTCGTCGCGGTGCTTCATCTTCGCCAGCGCCGGCCACACCGAAGCCAGAAGCGCCGCGAACTCCCCGTCGTTGAGGGTGAGGCCCACCGACGCCACACGCGCGTGCGCGCGATCGACGAGATCGGGCGGCACGTGTCCCCTGACCCATGCCGGCGGGTCGGCCGGAACGACGGTCTGCGCGAGCTCAGGTGACAAGTCGAACGTGATGTAGCTCGCGAGGATGCACCCGCGCACCAGCGCGTCCTCGCGCGCGTCGAACTTGCCGCCGATGGGCTGGTGGTCGGCGTTGAAGCTCCATGCGATCCGGCGCCGATGAAAGCCCGTCTTGAGTTTTGAGAGCACGCAGCCATGGCTCATGCCCTCCACGCTCTGACCCTGGTGTCCCTCTGGCACGCTTGTGCCGATGAACGGAAACGGAACCGTGTCGAGCCTGCCGTCGAGCATGGCATCGACATCGAACACCAGCTCGCGAGGGATGCTGTTCTGATTCGCCGTCACGCCGAGGTCGAGCGCATGCATCGCCCACTCGACTGCGGGCCAGTGGAGCGTCGTAAAGCGGGCGCCGATTCCCAGCGTGCTCCTTCCCAGATTGGCGCCGGCGGTTGGAAAAATGGTGGAGCCGGGATCGTGCTCGTGGACCCTGTTCTTCAGCCGGAGCAGGTTCTCCCAAGTTGCAGGGAATACGATGGAGCCGTCGCCGAGCACGACGCCCTCATTGAGCTTGGATCCTCCGCTTGTGCCACGCGGCGTCAGCTTCCACGCGCAGTCGCATGTGGCCTCATCCTCGAGCAGCACCCAGTGCCCGTCCGCCGTCTCAAAGCGGGTATTGGGTCGCTCCTTCACCGACGCTGCCGTCAATCTCGCGCGCAGCGCGGGCCAATCCAAACAGAAGTCAGGGCTGATGCATGGGTTATTGGAAATGCGGAGGTTGTTATCAATCAGAAACCGGTTGATCCGTCGCATCAGATGGCCATGGAATGAAATCCGCCGTCGACGATGAGCTCCTCGCCGGTGATGAACGACCCGGCGTTGTCGCTGGCGAGCAGCAGCGTCGCACCGACGAGCTCTCGTGCCTCTCCGAATCGGTCCATCGGCGTGTGCGCCATGATTTTTGCGATGCGTTCGGGTTGGAGAATCCTTCGATTCTGTTCAGCGGGAAAAAAACCGGGCACGAGCACGTTGACGCGGACGCGATGCGGCGCCCACTCGCGCGCGAGGTTCAGCGACAGGTTGTGGACCGCGCTCTTCGTGGCCGAGTAGGTGAAGACGCGCGACAGCGGCACGAGCCCCGACATTGAGCCGATGTTGATGATCGATCCGCCATGGCCGGCCTCGACCAGGTGCTTGCCGAATACCTGACAGCCGAAGAACACCCCCTTCAGGTTCACGCGAACGATGCGATCGAATTCATCCTCGGCGATGTCGAAAAACGGCGTGGCGGAGTTGATGCCGGCGCCGTTGACGACGATGTCGATGCGTCCGGAACGGCGCAGCACGGCGTCGAGCAGCGTCTCGAGCTCCGCTTTGCTCGTGGCTTCGGCGGCGTGAAACCACGCGCGCCCGCCCGCAGCCTCGATCCGTGCGATTCGCGCACTGGCTTTGTCCTGGTTGCGGCCGACGATCACGGCCTCGGCGCCCGCCCCTGCAAGCCCTTCGGCCATGGCGCCGCATAGCTCACCCGTGCCGCCGATCACGACTGCGACCTTGTCCCGAAGAGAGAAAAGCGATGTCAGGAATTCAGCCGGGTTCGACACGAGCGCCGTATTCTACCTTCATCCCGCGGCCCGTTCGGGGGCCCGTTCGGGGTCTGACCCCGGTACAGTACGGGGGTCAGACCCCAATCAACAGCTTTCGCGAAATCGTTGATGAAATCGAACGACCGGGCCTTGTGGGGTCAGACCCCGACAGCGGGGATCACGAGCACCGAATCCCCGAATTCGTGGTGGCGGTATCCGTGCGTCGCCATCTCTTCGTCCGCCGCCGAGAGGGTGAGGTCGTCGGCAAACGCACGAAGCAACTCGTAATGGCTCGTACCGCGCTCGTGGACGCCGGTCAGGATGGCGTCGACAATTTTTAGTCGAGTGCCGGGTCCGATGCGTTGAGTGGCGACACCGCCGCCTGCCTGCACGACACCGTCGCGCATCGCGGCGTGCTCGAGCGCGCGCACGACGGTTGTTCCGATGGCCACGATCCGTCCGCCGGCCGATTTCGTGCGAGCGATCGCGCGAGCGGTCGAAGACGAAATGTCATACGGCTCGTCGAACGGGAGCCGACCGTCGAGCTCGACGTCTCCCGTCGAAGAGATGCCGGCGGCGTGCGTGATCGTCGCGAAGCCGATGTTGCGAGCGCGCATCGCCGCGATCATCTGCCAGTCGAGCGCGAAACTGGCAGACGGCGGCTCGAAGGCAACCGGCAAGCTGGCGATCCGTGTCCACACATCCCAGAGCGCGAGCGGCGTGGGTGTGTGCGCGTACTGAACAGGACTGCCATGGCTCGCGATTCCCGACCAGATCTCGTCGGACGAGCCGTCGAAGTGCAGTGAGATCAGGCGCGGGTGCCCCAGAACGGCCGTCACCCTCGCTGCCAGCGGACCGAGCGCGAGCGTGTCGCCCGGTGTGAGTAGCGGAGGCAGCGGGCGATCCTCGGTTCTCGCGTGAAAATCGCCGGCGCCGAATACGACCGCGGAAAAATCCGCCAGATCCTGGGACAACGAGGCTCGACCCGCGAGCCGCACTTCAATGCTCTCGCCGGTTCGGGTATGGATGCCGTGCAAGCTTGCCGGCAATGTCGCCGCGTCGTTCGCGATGACGAGATCGCCTGCCCGCAGCACATCGACAAGCTGGCTGCGAGCGATATGCCGCAGGCCCTGAAGCGGGTCGACGATCATCAGCTTGGCGGGCGTCATGGCCTTGCCGCCGATGCCACCCGCTCATCGCGGAAGTCGCGCATCGCTCTCGCCTTACCGATGGCATCGAGCAACTCCTGCGCAGCATCCTCAGGCCGCCGCAGACTCGAGCGATCTGCGTCGGGCACCGCGAGCGCGTGCAACGGCGTATCCATGTCGCCCGGATCGACGGAAAGGAAACGAACGCCCTGTTCGGAAAGCTCGGCGTCCCAGATGGCGGTCAGATGGCGGAGGGCGGCTTTGCTTGCGCCATACGCGCCCCAGGTCGGATAGGCATTGACGGCGGCGTCGCTCGACACGTTCAGCACCAGCGCGCCACGTCCTTCCCGGGCGGACGCGGCGAGCGCACCGAGCAGTGCCTTCGTCAGACGGAACGGCCCGAGGACGTTCGTCGCAAGCGCGCGCTCCAGGTCCTCGCATTCGGTATCGCCCAGCAGCGCGAGCGGCGTGGGTCCAAGATCCGATGCGTTGTTGACGAGAACGTCGAGGCCGCCCAGGTCGCCGAGAATCTGGAGCGCCATCGGGTAGATGTCGTCTTTCATCGAGACGTCGCCGACGATACCGTGCGTGCCTGGATGTTCGCGGGCGACCTCGGCGACGCGATCCCGATGACGGGCGACGAACGCCACGTGGGCGCCCTGCGCGTGCAGTTGCCGCACGAGCGCGAGACCGAGACCTGATGTGCCGCCGGTAATCGCCACGCGCGCGTGGAGGAAAGGATTGGTTGGCATTTGTAAATAATCTCCTTTACTAAGTCGCAGTCTACTCCCGCCCGCTTGACTTTGTAAAGTGTTTACTTTAGAAATATCGCATGAGAACCGGGCACGAGGACGAGACGAAAACCAGGCGCCGGATCGTCAAGCTGCTGAAGACCGAAGGCGCCATGGACTCGGCGTCGCTCGCAGGGCGCCTGGACGTCACGGCGATGGCCGTGAGGCAACATTTGTATGCGCTGCAGCAGGAGAAGCTCGTCACGGCAGAGGAGCGGCCGGTTCCGCTCGGACGGCCGGCGAAGTTCTGGCGGCTGACGAAGGCGGCGGAGCGCCTCTTTCCGGACGCGTATGCCGAGCTGAATGCCGCCCTCATCACGTCCGTGCAGGATGCGTTTGGCCCGCAGGGGATGCAGCGCCTGCTCGATGCCCGTATGGCCAGGCAGCGTGCCGACTACAGCGAGCGGATCGACGGCTCGGCGCCGCTGGGGAAGAGAGTTCAGCAGCTTGCGAAAATCCGCGCCGACGAGGGGTACATGGCCGAGGTGAAACGCGACGGCACAGGGTTCCTGCTGATCGAAAATCACTGCCCAATTTGCGCGGCGGCGACGGTGTGCCAGGGTTTCTGTTCCAGCGAGCTCGAGCTGTTCCGCTCGGCGCTGGGTCCGGGCGTCAGCGTCGAGCGCGCCGAGCACATCCTTTCCGGCGATCGCCGCTGCGTCTACAGAATCGCCGGGGGCGGGTAGAATACGCCGCACGGAGGCAATGTGAAGCGATTCATCACCACCGCGCTCGTCGGCGTCATCTGCTTTGCGCTGGGTGTTGCGTTCCAGCGGTACTCGGATTCGCGGCGTCCGCCCGCGCCGGCCGCCGTCGAGATCGCTCCGCCGAAACCGGCCCCCAAACCTTCGATTCAATTCGATCGCGAGCCGCTCTGGGCGTACGGGTTCGACACCGTTGCGAAAGAGGGCGACACGGCCCCTCCGCAGGCTGCGCCCAATAGAAATCTCCGGCCCAATGAAGATCCTGCCGAGCAGACGAAGTCGCGGCAGGCGCGCGGAAGCCGCGCGAGCTACTCGCTCGTCGATGTCCGCGACGGCCACAACGTCATCGATTGGTTCCCGCAGGACCATCCGACGCCGATGCCGCCGATTATCAAAACTGGTCCCGCGGCAGGGAACGGCAACACGAGCCGGGGATGCGGCTCCTGCCATCTTCCAAACGGCAAGGGACGCCCGGAGAACGCGCCGCCGGCTGGATTGCCGGTCGCTTACTTCATGCGGCAGCTCCAGGATTTTCGCAATGGCCTCAGACGATCGGCGGATCCCCGGAAGCCGAACACGAACACCATGATCGAGCTCGCGAAGGTCATGACGGATGAAGAGATGCGCCTTTCGGCCGAGTACTTTGGCGCGGTCAAGTGGACGCCGTGGATCCGCGTCGTCGAGAGCGACACCGTTCCCAAGACGCGCATCGTCGGCAATCTGTTCCTCGCGGCGACACACGAGAGAACCGAGCCAATCGCAGGCCGCATCATCGAGGTGCCGGAAGATCTCGAGCAAGCTGAAACGCTGAGAAATCCGCGCTCGGGATTTGTCGCGTACGTGCCGCCCGGGAGCACCGAAAAGGGCCGCGATCTGGTGACCACTGGCGGCATGCGCATAGTCGGCAACGAGATCATCCAGGGAAAGACGACGCCATGCGTCACGTGCCACGGGCTCGACCTGATGGGCGTGGCCGATGTGCCGCCGATCGCAGGGCGCTCGCCAAGCTACCTCGTGCGGCAGATCTGGGACATTCAGCAGGGAACGCGCAACGGCGCGGCCGTGCAGCTGATGAAGCAGGCGATCGCGAATCTGAACGGCGAGGATCTGGTGGCGATTGCCGCGTATGTGTCGTCGAGGAAGCCTCCGCGTGCGGGCAGCGGCACGATGACGCTGAACGCAGCAAAGTAGCGCGCGAGGGCTAGAGCGTTCGCGACGCGGGAAGCGTGATCGTCTTCTTGTTCGCGCGATCCTCGATGATCAGTTTGCCGCCGACGAGCTGCACGTCATCGACCTTCAGGAATCCCTCGGGCACCGATGTGTAGAACATCAGGAAGCTCGAAGTGATCGTCGACTTCGCGGGCAGGACGCGGAATACCGGCGTGTCGAAGAGCGGCCCGTTCCTCAGCACTTCGGCGCGCGGCAGATCGTATGGCTGCGTGGCGAATTCGAGCCCGCGCGTCATCCGGTTTGGTCCCGGATTCGACAGCCACGTCTGCACCCACGGGTACTCCGCCCGGCGGAAGACCCAGCCAATGAGCAGCCGCTTTTCAAGATGAAGTGCCGTGGCGAACCCGAGCCTTCTCGATGGATCGATCAGCGACGTGACATGTTCGGTCGTGCCCGCCTTCAACGGCGCCGTGCGCATGTCGAACTGCTGGCCGTCGACCATCGGCGCCATCGGCCAGGTGAAGTCAACGAACGACCGCAGTTGCCGAGGCGGCTTCGCGTCCGCAGCAACGGCTTTTGTCCTCGACCGCGAAATGGACATATCAACGGCGACTTTGCCGGGCTCGAGGAAAGGCGCGCTCACCGTCGCATGCTCGCCCCAGAAGGCCGGGCGGTCGAACGCCAACAGGCTGGTGAGTGAGCTGTCGACCCACACGATGTTCTCGCCGTCGATGACGTGATACGTCCGAGTCAGCGTTTCCTGAGCGAGCGGCAGCGTGACAAAAAATTCGGCGCTCCGTGTCGCCGCCTGCTTCTGATTCGTACGGAGCTGCCACGGCAGCGTGGGGGCTTCGCCGTGAAACGGCATGCCCGCGTCGCGCTCTTCGTTCGAAACCGGGCCGAATCCATCGAGGCACGCGAAGTGCCCCCGGAAAACGCTCGCCGGCCGCTGGAGTCCCGCCTGCCGCGCGATCCAGTACGGATTCCAGAGCGGGTTGATCTTCTCCTTATCCTCCGCGAGAACAATCTGGCCCATGGCGCCGCCTTCGGAGACGACCGTCAGCGCGATCTTGTCGTTCGACAGGACGATCGCCGTCAGGTCTTCGAAGACGGTCGTATTCTGCTGGGCGATCACGGCGAACGAGACGCAGAAGCTGAAAAGAACGGCGAAACGGATGAAGGAGAGTTTCATAGTGCTCACCTGATGCAGTCAGTTCATCGAGCACGAGCCGGGACCGCGCGGGTCGCCGCAACTGCCACACGGCGCCGGCGACGCGCTCGCGCGCAGAGTGGGCGAGGACGTTCCCACCGCAAATCTCGAAAGCAGTCGATCCAGCTCATGGCTGTTGCACGATGGGCATGAAGGTGGAGGAGCCGTCGAACCCTGAACGATCTTCTCGAATCGGCTTCGGCAGCCGCGGCATTCGTATTCGTAAATCGGCATTGTGAACCTCTCTTAAAACCCGTACAAACGCGCGGGATTGTCTACCAGCATCATTTTGCGGACGGAGGCGTCTGGAGCCCAGATTGGCAGCATGTTCATCGCCCGCCCATCATCGACTTGATGATGCAGCGCGAGGTCGGTCGGTTTACGGCCGGCAACACTACCCGCGCTGGGATGCGGCCAGGCGGTGCCCCACACTGCGCGCTGCGGATTGGCCGAGATCAGCGCCTTGGCATACGGCGTGAGGTCCGACAAATCCGGTTGACTGGACAGATTGTCCGCGTTCGAAATCTTGACGTACGCCTTCCCCGACTTGACGAGATTGAGGATCGTCGCGTACCCAGGCTGCCCGAGCCCTTCGGCAACCCGCGGTTCGCCGAAATGATCGACGACGAGCGGCACGGTCGCCGCCAGCAATTCGTCACGGATCGCGTCGAACGTCGCGGGCGTTGCGCTCACCTGCAGGCTCCACCCGGTGCGCAACCGCATGCGCTCTGCGGCAATCTTCGTGCGGTGCCGCGCCGCCTCGCGATCGGTGGCCCCTTGATTGCCGAGGTTGAGCCGGATGCCGCGCACGCCTCCACGATGCATGTCGTCGAGCGCAGCCTCTGTCGTGTTGTCGTCGATGATGGCCACGCCGCGGGCGCGTCCGGCGAACTCGCGGACGCTGTCGACGACGCAGGAATTGTCGGTGCCATACGGCGTCCCCTGGACAATCACGACCCGGTTGAGGTGAAGCGCATCCATCACCTTGCGGAGCTCCGGGACAGTCGCGGGTTCTGGCGTGTACGCGCGACCTTCCCAATACGAATGCCGTTTCGCGTCGTCGAAGACATGCACCGCACAATCGGTGGCGCCGGCCGGGACGTCGAAGTTGATTTTTGTGAGGGGCTGAGACGCGACAGCCTCGACGACGCTGGCGCGCCGAAGCACTCCTGCCACGCCGGCCATAACCCCGCCGAGAACCACCGTCCGTCGTGAAAGCATGGTGACGTAAGACTAGTCCCCTCGATTTCTCGAATGCAACCTTCACCTTTCTCATCCGTATTAAAGAGGGATACCCAGGAAAGACAGCCAACTAGACCGTCCGTCACGTCGTCTAAGGGGACACATGCTGCAGAACGTGTGGCAGGACGTTCGATACGGCCTGCGCGGGCTCCTCACGAGGCCCAGCTTTACGATCATCGCGATGCTCACGCTGGCGCTCGGCATTGGCAGCGCCGCCGCGATCTTCAGCGTGATCCAGAACGTCCTGCTCGATCCCGCGCCCTATGCCGACGTCGACCGTATCGCGTACGTCCAGATTCGCGACGCGAGCCGCAGCGAGCCCGGGGGCCGCACCGCGTTTCAAGTGCCGGAATTCCTTGATTATCTGGAACAGAGCCAGGTGTTCGAAGACGTCATCGGCGGCGGGTTCGAAGACGCCCTTCTGACGACGAAGGACGGAACGCTGCAGTTCGCGGCCGGGCTCGTCACGCCGAACACGTTTCGATTCCTCGGCGTGCCGCCGCAACTCGGCCGAGGCATCGTCGACTCCGACGTCGAAACGGGAGCGCCGGCAGTATTCGTGATGTCCCACAAGATGTGGGTCGCGCAGTACAGCATGGACCCGGCAGTGGTCGGGCGCCTCTTCGTACTGAATGGCGTGCCGACGACGTGCGTGGGTGTGATGCCGCCGCGCTTTACGAAGCAGGGCGCCGATCTCTGGAAGCCGATGAAGCTCGATCGCGCCGACCCTACGACGCTGCGCCGCTACATCGTCTTTCAGGCGAAGCTGAAGCGGGGCGTGACGTTCGAGCGCGCAACCGGGGAGATGGACATCGTCGCGCGGCGGATCGCGAAACTCTATCCCGACAACTACCCGCCGCGGTTCACCGTTCACGTCGTGAGCTGGGTCGACGGCCTCGTCCGGCAGTTCAGAACGACGTTGTACACACTGTTCGCGGCGGTGGGCGTGCTGCTCCTCATCGCGTGTACCAACGTGGCCAACATGCTGCTCGCGCGCGCGGCTGCCAGGGAGAAGGAGATGGCGATTCGCACGGCGCTCGGAGCCGGCCGCTGGCTGCTCGTGCGCCAGTTGCTGATCGAAAGCCTCATGCTGGCGCTGGGCGGCGCGATGATCGGATGTGCGCTCGCTTACGCCGGCGTTCTCGGCGTCAAGGCGCTCATGCCGCAAGGACTGTTTCCGACCGAGGCCGATATTCGGCTGAACATCCCTGTCCTCGCCTTCAGCCTTGGCGTGGCGGTGTTCACGGCCATCGTCTTCGGACTTGTTCCGGCCCTGCAGACGGTGAAGAAAAACATGGCGGACCCGTTGAAAGACTCGGGCCGCGGCGTCGTTGGCGGATTCCGCCGGGGCAAATTGCGGAGCGTGCTCGTGATCTGTGAGGTCGCGCTGTCGCTCGTGCTGCTGGCCGGAGCGGGCCTCCTGATTCGCAACTTCGTCAAGCTGCAGACCGTCGATCTCGGCCTCGACCCTAATAACATTCTCGTTGCGCGCCTCCCGCTGCCTCGGGAGCAATACAAAACCGCGGCCTCCAAGCAGCGGTTCTTCGAGGCGCTGCTGCCGAGGCTTCACGCCTTGCCCGGCGTCATTGCCGCGACCGAGACGTCGACGCTTCCGCCCTATGGAGGCATCGGGACCGACATCGATATTCCTGGTAAAACGCATTCGGAACGGTGGGAAGCCATCTATCAGCTCTGCAGCGACGGCTACTTCCGGACGCTCGGCTTGCGGGTCGTGCGGGGCCGCACGCTGGCGCCGGTTGACGTCAGCGCGGCGCGCAAAGTCGCCGTCATCAACCAGACGTTCGTGAACAAATACTTTCCTGGCGACAACCCGATCGGCCGGCAGATCGTGTTGAAGGGAATGCAGAAACTTCAGGGTGGCGAGGCCATCGAGGACCCGACGTTCGAAGTCATCGGCGTGATTGCCGATGCCAAGAACAGCGGCATCATCGATCCAATCCGGCCGGAGGCATTCATCCCTTACACCGTGACGGGCGCGTTCGAGCGGGGAATTCTCGTGAGAACCCAGGGAGACCCCGAAGCCCTGCTGGCGGCGGTGCGCCATGAGATCTGGGAGGTCGATCGCGGGGTTGCGATTACGCTCACAGGCACTCTGACAGGCTACCTCCGGCAGTTTTCGTATTCCGAGCCTCGCTTCAGTCTGGTGCTGCTGAGCGTCTTCGCGTGTGTCGGGTTGGTGCTGGTCGCCATAGGCGTGTACAGCGTGATCGCCTATACGGTTGCGCGCCAGACGCGTGAAATCGGCATCAGGATGGCGCTCGGCGCGGGCCGCCGTGACGTGCTGCAGATGGTATCGGTGATGGGACTTCGCCTCATCGCCTTCGGCGCGGCGATCGGCCTTCTCGCGAGTGTCGGCGCGACGCGGTTGATCGCCGCACAGCTCACCGGCGTCTCTCCGCACGATCCACTGACCCTGGCTGCGGTCGTTCTGTTGATGTCGATAGTAGGGGTCGCCGCCTGCTACTTTCCTGCGCAGAAAGCGTCGCGGGTAGATCCGCTGGTGGCGTTGAGAACCGAGTAAGTCCGGCTTTCCTGTTCCGCGTGCCAAGATTCGAGGTGGGCGGCGGATTCAGCCACCGCGAACGGGGAACGTGGAACAGGAACTGTGGAACCCACACGAGCGTTTTCACAGCGACCCACGAACCTCCACCTTACGGCACTTGCGCGGCGATCACCGGCACGTGCCACACGCCGTAACCCTCGGGGTCATCAATCGTCGCAATCATGTCTTCGAAGTGCGCGAGAAACACCTCGCGCGTGATCGGCGTGTGTGTCGAGACGGCGTCGGCGTATCCGTCACGCCAGGCCTTCCAAATCGCGGCGAACGTCTCGCGAGGTACCCGCAGCGGATCGACAACGACGTAGTCAACGGAGATGTTCGACAGGCCGAGCCGCCGCAGGATGCCGTACGTGCTGCGGCCGATGCGCATGTTGGTACCGGTCGCGCTTCCGAACCGCCGCGGGCCCTCGATCCAGAAATCGTCGGGGTCGAGCCGCCGCGCTTCGAAATTGATCATCAGGTAGTCCTCGGCGACCAGGTGGACCCAGCCGCCGCGCTTCGTCACGCGCGCCAGCTCGCCTATTGCGCGATCGGCGTGGGGGATGGCCTGCAGCACGTGGCGGCACACGACGAGATCGAACTGCGCATCTGGGATGCCGAGCTCGAAGATGCTGCGGTTGTCGAATACGACGCGTGGTCCGAGTGTGGCGCAGCGCGAACGAGCCGCCTCGAGGTGGCTGTCGATGATGTCGATGCCCAGCACCCGCGATCGCGGCAACATGGCCGCAACTCGATATGTAATTTCGCCGGTGCCGCAGCCGGCGTCCAGCACCGTCGCATCATCGGGAAGGCGATACCGCTCGAAGAGCGGCTTTTCCTGAGGCCAGATCGCCTCGGCTTGTGCCGCGAGGGTGCGGACCATCGACTCGTCCGCCATTTCTCGCGCCTGGGGATTGAGATCGTCAGCGTTCGGCAACCTGCATGCTCGCGTCGATGGACAGCGTCGGCCAGCCGTGTTTATTGGGATCGGTCGGGGTCGCGGTCGCCTTGAACGACTGGCTCCCGTTGAGGTCCAGCTGAAACGCATAGCCCCGCCGGTCAGTGCCCAGAGCCGGAGCCCCCTCTGCTCGAAGCTGTTCGAGGGTGCCGTAGGCCCCGTGCGCGGTGACATAGATGCGCTGCGCCTGGGCAATCTCGAGCAATGCCATTCTGATACCCGTCACGTCAATCTGTTCCTGCGGCGATGCGGCGGCGCCCCCGCCCGCACTCGTCAATTGCGCGTTGTACAGGTATAAAGCGGCGCCCATCGAAAGGACGATGCCGAGAAATCCAGCTGCTGCTTTCATGCCCGTCTTATCGGCCCGACCCGCGATTCGGCGCACCCCAAAATGCGTTCAATTCCAGGCCAGCAGGCACACGTTCGCGACGCATAATGTCGGATGCTGTCTTCCTATATCAGCTTCACTGTCGTAGTGACAATGAGAAGGAGTGTCCGCCAGGCGGCGGGAGCCTGCCTTCTCCCGCTCCTTCTTTCCGCGCCCGCCGCCGCGCAGCCGGTCCCCGCTGATTCCCTCACGCTCCAAGCCGCGATGGATCGCGCGATGTCCGCGAACCCGACCATTGCGGCGGCACGGATGCGAAGAGCGGTCAACGTCGCGGGCGTCGCCGTTGCCGGCGAACGCCTCAACCCAGAGGGCACGGTGGAGATCGAAAAAGAAACACCCAAACAGTCGTTTGGCTTTGCAATGCCGCTCGAGCTCGGCGGCAAACGCGCAAAGCGCATCGCGCTGAGCGAGGCGACCGTCAGGGCCGGCGAGATGGAGCTCGCCGTCATCATCGCGCAAACGCGAAACGACGTGCGGCGCGCGTACTACGGCCTCCTTGTCGCAGATACGAGGCTGGCAGTGCTGCGCGAGCTGCGCGATCTGTCGCGGCGCGCGCGCGACACCGCGCAGGCGCGCTTTGAAACGGGCGACGCGCCACGACTCGAGTTGCTGCAGGCCGGCCTGACACTCGCAGCCGCGGAAAGCGACGCCACCGCAGCCGAAGGCGCTGTCACTGCCGCGAGGTCGCGGCTCAACGCGGTACTCGGCCAGCCCCTCGACATGGTGCAGACCTTGTCCACCGCGATCGAGACAAGCGGCCCCGTCGTCGCAAGCGCGGTTCTCGAATTGGCACGCACCGGCAGCACGGAGCTCGCGGTGATCGATCGACGGATCGAGGAGCAACGCGCCAGGCTCGCGCTCGCTCAGGCGCTCAGAGTGCCGGACGTCGTGCCAAGCGCGACGCTCACCCATGACGCCGAACCTGAGTTCACCTATGGGTGGCGCGCCGCCGTGGCCGTCACGCTGCCGATGTTCACGACCCACAAAGCCGGCGTGGCCGTCGAACAGGCGACGCTCGATCAGCTCGCGGCCGAACGGGAAGCCACGCTGCGTCGCATCGTCGGAGAGGTCACGGCCGCTGCGGCGGGTGCCGAGGCGCAGCGATTGGCTTTCGTTCGCTTTCGCGATCTCATCCTCCCGCAGGCAGAAGAGGTAGAGCAGTTGGCACAGGATTCATACCAGCTCGGACAGACGGGCATCGCGGCGCTGCTGCAGGCGCTGCAGGCGTCGCGCGACTTGCGGCTGCGCGCGCTGGATGCCGGGTCGCAATTCGAGGCCGCGCTCGCCGACCTCGAACGCGCTATTGGAGCGCCTCTCCCATGACACCCTACAACCGCTATCACTTGTTGTTCGTCGTTCTATCGCTCGCGGCCGTCATTGCGCTCGCAGGCTGCAACCACGAGGCGGCAGAAGAGGTCGAAAGCGAGACCGTCGTCTCGGTCAAGGTGTCGCCCGCCGCGCTGGGCACCATACGCGGTGTCATTCACGCGACGGGAGTCGTCACGCCCGCTGCGGGCGCCGACCTCGTGGTCGTGGCACCGGAAGGGGCGCGGATTGAGGAAATCCCGCATGCCGCCGGCGATCCTGTGCGCCGGGGCGACGTGCTGGTCCGATTCGACCTGCCGAATTCGGAGGCCGAAGTTCAGCGCCAGCAGGCAGAGGTTGTCCGCGAACAGGCGGCGCTCGAGAACGCACGAGCGGCCCAGAAACGCGCTGGCGAGCTCTTCGATCGCGGCGTCGCCGCCCGCAGAGAAGTCGAAGACGCGAATCGCGGCGTCGCGGAGGCCGAGGCGATGCTCACCGAGGCGCAGGCCTCATTGGTGGCCGCCCGCACCATGGCAGGCCGGGCGACCGTGCGGGCCACATTCGACGGGGTCGTCGCGAAACGTATGCACAACCCCGGCGATCTCGTCGAAGCGACCTCGGGCGATCCGGTGCTGCGCATCATCGATCCGCGCCGGCTCGAAGTCGTTGCGTCGGTGGCGCTCAGCGATGCGCCACGGGTGGTGGTGGGAGCCTCTGCCCACCTGACCGCTTCGAGCACAATGCCTCCAATCGACTTGAAGGTGCTCTCCCGCCCTGCAGCGGTGGAACCCGGAACCGCGACTATTCCCTTGCGTCTCGGGTTTGCCACTCCCGCGAACTTTGCGGCCGGCACGCCGGTCGAAGTAGAGATCGACGCCGAGCAGCACAAGGATGTCGTCGTGGTCCCTGCTGTTGCAATCGTGCGTGAAGGGGAAGAAACGGCGCTCTTTGTGTTGGCAGGCGGGAAAGCGCAGCGCCGCCGTGTGCAGACGGGGCTTGCGGACGAGACCAATGTCGAGATTCTCTCCGGCCTCAAGGCGGGCGAGATGGTGATCGTGGACGGTCAGGCGGGCCTTCCCGATGGCGCGGCCGTCACCACGGGCGCGGAAAAGGGCGGCGACAAATGAACATCGCCGCATTGGCCATCAGGCACTCGCGCGCCATCAGTCTTCTGGCGGTCGCGCTCGTCATCAGCGGCGCTGTTGCCGCGGTCGCGTTGCCAAGCGGCATTTATCCACCGCTGCAGTTCCCGCGCATCGTCATCGTCGCGCATTCCGGCACGCTGCCGCCGCAGTCGATGTCCCTCATCGTCACGCGTCCGATCGAGCAGGTCGTGATGGCTGTTCCGGGTGTGCGCCGCGTGCGCTCGAAGAGCATCCGGGGCGCCGCTGAAATTTCGGCCCAGTTCGACCCGTCGACGAACATGATCGTGGCGCTGCAGATGCTGCAGAACCGCGTCGCCGAGATCACAGGCGATCTGCCGGCCGACACAGAGCTCCAGGTCGAGCGGATGACGCCGGAAATCTTTCCCGTTTTTATTTTGAGCATTACGGGAACGCTGCCGACTCCTGATCTGTACGACTACGCCAACTTCGTCATGAAACCGGAAATCGCGCGTGTGCCTGGCGCGGGGATCATCGAGGTGCAGGCCAGCGACACGCGCGAGATCGAAGTCGTTCTCGATCCTGCCAAGTTGACCGCCGCCAACCTCACTGTGGTCGAGGTGTCCGATGCGCTCAAGGCGCAAAACACCATCCTGCCGGTCGGACGGTTCCAGGAATCCGGCCAGCAACACCTCGCGCTGGCGTCGGGGCTGTGGAAGACGGTCGCTCAGATCGCCGACGCCCCCGTCAAGGTCGGCAACGGCGCGACCGTCCGCGTCTCCGATCTCGGAACAGTGACGCCCGGCGCACCGGATCGGACGGTGCTGATCACCGGAAACGGGCGCGACGCAGTGTCGATGAGCATCGGCCAGCAGATTGGCGCGAACATCCTGTCGCTGAAGGCCGGCGTGGACGGCGTCACGGCCGGACTCGCGAAGGTGCTGCCGAATGGCATCAAGATCAGCCGGGTCTACGATCTGGCCGAGTTCGTCGAGGAATCGATCGCGAGTGTCCGCGATGCGATTCTGATCGGCGGATTTCTCGCTATTGTCGTGCTGCTGGTGTTCCTCCGCGATTGGCGCCTCACGATGATTGCCGCGGTCACCCTGCCGATGGCGGTCATCCCGACGTTCGTATTCATGTGGCTCTTCGGCGGCACGATCAATCTGATGTCGATGGGAGGACTGGCCGTCGCGATCGGTCTCGTCATCGACGATGCGGTGGTCGTCGTGGAGAACGTTCACCGTCGCGCAGGCGAAGGCGGGAGCAGCGTCGTCGACGCCGTCCGCGAGTTGCTGGCGCCGCTCGTCAGTTCCACGCTGACGACGGTCGTCGTGTTCGCGCCGCTCGGTCTTCTGTCGGGCGTGCCGGGACAGTTCTTTCGAGCGCTCTCGCTGAGCTTGTCGGTGGCGGTTCTGATTTCGCTGGCGTTGTCGATCAGCATCGTGCCGTTGATGGCGCGCTGGGCGGCGACGCACCACCGGCCCACCGGCGAATCGCACGGCCGGCTCGATCGAGCGTATGGCCGCCTGCTTGGCGTCATGATTGGACGGCCGCTCGTTGCCATCGCCGTCGCGGTCATGCTGGCCGCCGTGACTGTCGTGCTGTTCAAGCAGGTGGGCACCGGGTTTTTCCCGGCTGCCGATGAAGGAGGGTTCGTTCTCGACTATCTGACCCCGGCAGGCAGCGCGCTCTCTGAGACCGATCGACAGGTCCGGGCCATCGAGAAAGTCGTGTCGGAGACGCCAGAAGTCGCCTCGTACTCGCGGCGGACCGGTTCGGAGCTCGGGCTGTTTGCGACGGCGCAGAACACCGGCGATATCCTCGTTCGCCTCAAGCCGCGAAGCCAGCGGGATCGCTCGTCCGATGACGTCATCACCGACGTGCGCGAGCGGGCGCACCAGGCCGCACCGCTCGTCGAGCTGGAGTTCATCCAGCTTCTTCAGGACATGCTCGGAGACTTGCAGGGCGACCCTGAGCCGATCGAAGTCAAGATCTTCGGCGACGATCCGGATCGCCTCGCGGTGCTCGCTGAGCCGGTCGAAGAGATGATGAACACGATCGACGGCGTCGTCGACGTCGTCGGAGTGCAGCAAGGGAATCCTGAGGTCACGTGGACCGTGAATCCCGTTGCCGCCGGGCGCTATGGATTGACGGTCGAGCAGGTGTCGGACCAGATGGCCGGGAACTGGCTCGGTGAGATCGCGACCAGTCTGCGTCTGGCCGATCGCACGATCCCGGTTCGTGTCCGGTTGCCCGACTCGATCCGTTTCGATCCCAACAAGCTTGCGGGCACGCTGATTCGGGCCGCTGATGGCAAGCCTCTTCCCGTCTCCGAAGTGGCATCCATGGAGCGGGCGAACGGCCAGGGCGAGCTGCGGCGCGAGAACCTGCGCCCCATGGCCGTCGTCAGCGGCCGTCTCGAGGGGCGCGATCTCGGAAGCGCGGTCGACGAGATCCGGTCCAAGCTCGACGAGCTCAAATTGCCGATTGGCTACACCTACGAAATCGGCGGCCAGTATCAGTCGCAGGGGCAGGCGTTTCGCGAGCTCTTGATGGTCTTCGCGCTCGCCGTTCTGCTGGTGTTCACGATTCTGGTGGTGCACTTCCGCGCGTGGGTGCCGGCGATTCTCATCCTGCTCGCCGCTCCACTCTCCCTCGGCGGCGCGCTTCTGCTGTTGTGGATCGCGGGGATCGACCTCAACATCTCCTCAGCGATGGGACTGATTCTCCTCGTGGGCCTGGTGGTGAAGAACGGAATCATGCTGCTCGACTTCTCTGAGAAGCTGCACGCCGAAGGTGAGCCGTTCGAAGCCGCGATCGCTCACGCCGGGCGCATCCGGCTGAGGCCGATTTTGATGACGACCTTCTGCACGCTGTTCGGTCTTCTCCCGCTGGCATTGGGTCTCGGCGCCGGTGCGGAGCTGCAGAAGCCGCTCGCCCTCGCGGTTATCGGCGGCCTTGCGTTGTCCACGCCCGTCACGCTTCTCGCAGTCCCGGGCTTATACGCCGCCATCAAAGCCTTGAAGTGGGGCGGGAGCGCTACCGCGAGCCCACGATCAGCATGACCGCCGCGAGCGCGCAGGCGACACCGAAAACCTGGCTGTTGCTCAACCGCTCGCCGAGCACGAAGCGCGCGAGCAACACCGTGCTGGCGGGATACAGCGACGAGAGCGTGACGACTACACTCAGCGGGCCGTAGCGGCTCGCGACGAGATAGAGCACGTTCGCGAAAACATCAAGGACACCACACACGATCACCGTTGCTGCGATTTTCGCCGTCATCCGCAGCGATCCCTGCGCCGTGAGCGCGAACGCGACGAACATCGCGGACGACAAACCGCGAGCCGCGACGAGCGGCCACACGCCGGCGTCGGCCTTCGTTTGCGCCAGCGAGAGAAAGAACAAGCCAATAGCCACGCCAGAGCCCAACGCAGTGCCTGCGGCTCGCATCCTGACCGATCGGGCCGCGCGATCGTCACCAGCCGGCACCTGCTGCCGGCTGACCAGCACGATTGCGATGATCGCGAGCACAATGCCCGAGACCGCGCCGATCCCGGGCCGCTCGCCAAGCGCGATCGACACAGCGACGGGCACTGTGACGGCGCACACCGCGGTTATCGGCGCAACGATCGCCATCGACCCTATTGCGAGCGCGCGATAGAGGAGGGCTACACCGATGCCACCGGTGACACCTGCTGCTGCGCCCCATACCCAGTCGAGATGCGTCGGAGTCGACGGGGGCAGGAATGGCAGCACCAATCCGAGCGCGATGAAGCCGGTTAACTGTGCGCCGGCGACCACGAGGATTGTGGGCGCGCGCCTGGAAGCCAGGCCGCCGAGAAAATCGGCGGCGCCATAAAAAGCAGCGGAGGCGAGCGAGGTCAGTAACGCCGTCACTCGGTTTGCGGCGCGAGAGCGGACTCGGACGGCGGCGCGATCTCTTCGGGGGCTCGACGGCGCGTGCGCGGCTGCGACCGCTTGCGTGTTGGAGGCTTCCTGACCGGTTTGACGGTCGGAAACCCGGGCAGGGGCGGCCGGTTTTTTGGATCGAGCTCTTCACGGCCCCTGACGAACGCCTTGATGATCTTTAGCGCGGCCCGCGCTTCGCGCTCGGTACGTTTGCCTCTGAAATACGCGGCCAGCTCCCTGGTCGCTCGCAGCACTTCTTGATCGCGCACCGCCTGCTCGTCGGTGCGGCCGACACCGGGTTTCTGTCGCTGACGCATCGTTCCACTGTGATTTGTAGCACGATCGGCGCGGTCTCAGGAGCCGCTTTGAGTCATAATCGCCCTCACAATCTGGAGGGAGAATGAAGAAATTGTATGCCGCGCTTGCGCTGATGCCGCTGCTCGTGTGGTCTGTCGCGCTCTCGGCCCAGACGATGAATAGCCTGACGGCCCAGGAGAAGTCCCAGGGATGGCAGCTGCTGTTCGACGGCAAGACGCTGAACGGCTGGCATTCGCAGGCGCCGCCTCAGCCCAGGGCCGGCGGCGGGGGTGGACGGGGTCGCGATGGCGCACCTCCCGCGCCAGGCGCGCTGCCGGCGGTCGGCACGGCTCCAAAGCCGTGCGTCACGAAACAGTCGGCGTCAACGCCTGCCGGCAGCTCGCATTGGGAAGTGGTCGATGGCGCGCTCACGGCATGCGGCGAGCCCGCGGGATATCTGAACTCGGATCAGAGCTTCAAGAATCACGTGCTGTCGCTCGAGTTCAGAACGTCTGAGTTAGCCAACAGCGGGGTGTTCGTGCGCTCCCCAAAGGAGGCCGGCGGCTACGAGGTGCAGATCTGGAAAACGCAGCCGGCGGGCTATAACACCGGCTCAATCGTCGGAACGGCGAAGACCACACGCGACTACGCGTTCAAGCCGGATCAGTGGAACCAGCTCCAGATCACCGCCGACGGCGATCATCTCGTGGTTGTCATGAATGGCGAGACGACGCTCGACGTTCGTGATGCGAAATTCCCCGACGGACACATCCGCCTTCAGTATCAGCAGTACCCGATTTCGTTCAGGAACGTCAAAGTTCGAGCGCTGCCGTGAATGGCTTTGTGTTGACATCCATCTGTCGATCACTTATGAACCTATTCACATAATCCATGCGTACCCGCGCTCCAAATTTTTGGAGGTTTGCTATGTGTAATCGGTTACTGCTCAGCTTGGTCCTACTCGCGGCCTTTGCGCTTCCGGCGTCTGCGCAGACCCCATCCGGTGAAATCAGCGGAACGGTCGTCGATTCGAGCGGCTCCGTTCTTCCAGGCGTCAGGGTGACGCTGACCAATTCAGGCACCAATGCTATTCGCCTGTCGCAGACCAACGAGACCGGCGTTTACGTCTTTCCGGCGGTGCCGCCCGGGACCTATTCGCTGAAAGTCGAGCTCGAGGGCTTCTCCACGGCCCAGCAAACGGGCATCAACGTGCAGGTCGGCAGCGCGAACCGCTTCCCGTTCACGATGGCCATCGGCTCGTTGACCGACGTCGTATCGGTTGTTGCCGACACGCCGGTGATACAGACGGAGAACGCCTCGATCGGCACGGTCATCGAGAACCGCAGCATCGTCGAGTTGCCGCTGAACGGCCGCAACTACCTGCAGCTGGCGTCGCTGATTCCGGGTGCCACGACGAACGGTCCTGCGTCGGCACAGGGACAGCAGCGCATGGGCGGCCAGCGGAACAGCTTTTCGCTGAACGTCGCGGGCCAGCGCATCCACTACAACCACTACTCGCTCGACGGCGTCGAGAACACCGACCTCAACTTCAACAGCTACATGCTGCTGCCCTCAGTCGACGCGCTCGAGGAATTCAAAGTCGAGTCGGGCATCTTCGGCGCGGAGTTCGGACGCGCCGTCGCGCAGATCAACGCGAGCACCAAGTCGGGCACGAACGCCTTTCACGGAACCGTGTTCGAGTTCGTGCGGAACGCCAAGATGGACTCGAAGAACTTCTTCGACCCGAAAGACAAGCCCATTGCGCCTTTTTCGCGGAACCAGTTCGGGGCGACCATCGGCGGTCCGGTCCTCAGCAACAAGCTGTTCTTCATGTTCAACTGGGAAGGGCTGCGCGAAAACAAGTCGCTCACGTCGAACGCGTCACTGCCGCTGACCGCCTGGAAGGCCGGCGATTTCTCGGACCTGCGCGACGCGAGCGGAAACCTGATCGTCATTTACGATCCCGCGACAGCCTTGTTCGATGCGGCCGGAAACGTCATCCGGGCGCCCACCGCGTTCCCGGGCAACAGGATTCCTGCGAACCGCATCCACCCGGCCTCACAGAAGCTTCTGAGGTACTACCCGAAGCCCGACCAGGAACGGACCGGCGCCAACTTCGTGAACAGCGAGGCGCGCGAAGTCAACGCTGACCAGTACACCTATCGCATCGATTACACCCAGAGCGCGACGATGAACTGGTTCTTCCGCCACAGCATCTCTCACGAGCTCGGGTACGATCCCTTCGCCATTCCGGACATGGGGAGCAACACCGATACCGACGTGCAGCAGATGGTGCTGGGCAACACGCAGACGATTGGCACGAACAAGCTCAACGACCTGCGGATCGGATTCGGGCAATTGAAGAACGCCCACATTTCGCCGAGGGCGAACGTCGAGAACGTCGTCAAGGAGCTGGGCATCAACATCCCGAGCGACAACCCGCTGTACTGGGGCGTGCCGAATATCGGCGTCACCGCTCTCTCCGGCCTCGGCGAGGAGAGCGACGCCCCGTTCATCAACGACGACAAGACGATTCAGTTCGTCGACAACTTCTCGTGGATTCTCGGGAATCATTCGGTGAAGTTCGGCGGCGAGCTGCGGCGCGTCCTGTACGATCAGATCGGCGGGGTTGTCACACGCGGCCGTTTCAATTTCGACGGCCGCTACACGCGGCAGCCGCTCCTACCCGCTGCGCAGCGGGGCGGAGCCGCGTTCGCGGACTTCCTGCTGGGAACCATGAACAACTCAGAGTCGCAGGTCGGCGCCCCCATCGCGGACTTCCGGTCGAATTACTACGCGGTCTATATCCAGGACAACTGGAAAATGACGCCGAACGTCACGGTCGACTTCGGGCTGCGGTGGGAATACGACCAGCCGTTCACCGACATTGACGACAAGATCGTCAACATCGACTACGTCTGGGACAACAGCCGCGCACCGGTCTTCGTACGGACGGGCACCGGCGATCCCTATGAGGGCAACCCGCCGTTCAGCCTCGGGAGCATTCCATATGTGCGCGATGGCCGTTTCGGCCGGGGCGCCTACAAGCCCGACTACAACGACTTCGCTCCACGGCTCGGTCTCGCGTGGTCGGTAGATCCGAAGACGGTTGTCCGCGCCGGCGGCGGCATCTATTACGTTCGCGACATCGGCAACGCGGTGTTCGACACAGTCCGCAACGCACCATTCACCATCCGCCGCAACGAACCGGCCGAGACCTTCCGGCCGAATCTCAGCTTCGAGCAGCCGTTCGCGCGCACCGGCTCGCCGACGTTCATCCTGGCTGCAGAATACGACGTTCCCTCGTCTTACATCGGGCAGTGGTCGCTCGGATTCCAGCGAGAATTGCCCGGCCAGATCTCCGCCGAAGTCACTTACTTCGGATCGGCCGGCGTGCATCTTCGCCGCCTCCAGACCTACAACAACACCGAGCCGAGCGCGCTGGCGAACACCAACCTCTCACGGCCATTTCCCGATCTCGGCGGCATGCAGGTCATGAACGCGCCGAGCCATTCGAAGTACAACGCGCTGTATCTCAAGGCGCAAAAGCGGTTCTCGCACGGCCTCAGTTTCCTGAGCTCGTTCTCCTACGGAAAATCCGTAGACAACGGCAGCGGCGTCCGGACGAGCGTCGGCGACCCGCTGACGCCATCGAACAACTACGACCTCGCGCTCGAGACGGGTCCATCGGCGTTCGACTTCCGCAAGCGCTCGACGACGTCGTGGATTTATGAGCTGCCCTTCGGCCGCGACCGGAAGTTCATGAACTCCAATACGGCCCTCGACTACGTACTCGGCGGCTGGCAGATCGGCGGCATCCTGACGTTCCAGGATGGGTTCCCGTTCACGTTGGGGTGCAGCACCGGCACCGTGCAGAACGGCGGCGGCGGATGTTACCCCGACCTCGCGCCCGGCAGCCCGGATTGGCAGATTGACGATCCAACCCGCGAACGCTGGTTCAATACGGCCGCATTCGTCGACAGAAATCCGGAGTACGGAACAGGGTTCCGCTATGGCACCGTGAAACGTAACACGGTCGTCGGGCCCGGCATCAAGAGCTTCGACATGTCGTTCAACAAGAACTTCCGGGTGAAGGACGATCACCTCGAGTTCCGCATCGAGATATTCAACCTGCCGAACACGGCCATCTGGGGCCAGCCCGGTTCGCAGCTCGGCACGCCGACCTACGGCGTCATCACGAGCACCCGATTGGACTCGCGGCAGGTTCAGATTGGGTTGAAGTACGTGTTCTAGCGCGTGATGCGGATCTTCAACATGGGCCGGCGGTTAACGTTCTAGGATACCGGCGGGTCGTTTCTCGGCGGCCAGGACGGTCACACGTCCTGGCCGTTCTTTTTTCGCGCAGGGGGTTTCATGGACGACAAATCGTTGTTCACCGATTTCTGGACCAAGGAGTCGAAGACGACCAGCAAAGTGTTGTCGCGCATTCCCGAGGGCTCCGACTATCGCCCCGATCCGAAGTCCCGCACCGCGCGTGACATCGCCTGGCTGATCGTCGTCGAAGAGAAGATGATGGTCGACGCGCTCGAGACCGCGGTGGCCACGTGGGCGCCGCCGCCTTCCCCCGAGACCATGAAGGAAATATGCGAGGTCTACGACAGACAGTGCGCCGACAACATCAATCGATTGCGCGAGCTGCCCGTCGAACGGTGGAACGGGACACTGGAGTTTTTCGGTAAACAACGGCCGGCGTCGCCGATGGCGTGGAGTTTCCTCTTCGATATCATCCATCACCGCGGCCAGATCACGACCTATCTGCGTCCTATGGGATCGACAGTTCCGCAGATCTATGGTCCCAGCGCCGACGAGCCATAAACCAGGAAGAGGAGTGCGCATGCGTTATACACGACGACAAGCAGGCAAACTGGCATTGACGGCGCTCCCTGCAGCGCTCCTCGCCCGCCCGTTTACGGCGCTGGCGCAGGCGAGACCGAACTCCTCGATCAACGGAGTGCGAGTAGGCGCGATTACATACAGCTACCGCACCATGCCCGATCAGAGCGCGGAAGCGACGCTGCGATATGTCGTCGATTCCGGAATCAGCCAGATCGAGTTCATGGGCGGACCTGTCGAAGCCTTCGCCGGCGCGCCGCAGGCGCCGCAGAGCGGAGGCGGCGGCCGCCGAGGAGGCCAGCCCCCGACTCCCGAACAGCAGGCGGCGCAGCGTGAGGCGGCAGACAAGCTGAAAGCCTGGCGCACGTCCGTGTCGATGGATCGCTTCAAAGCGCTGCGCAAGATGTACAACGACGCAGGCGTGACCATCTACGCGTGGAAGCGGTTGAGCCCGAACATGTCGGACGAGGAGCTCGAGTACATGTTCGACGTCGCGGAGGCGCTCGGTTGCACGCACACGACACTGGAGTTGACCGACGACATGGCGCAACTCAAGCGGCTCGGCGATTTCGCAGAGAAGAAGAAGATCTACGCTGCGTATCACACCCATCTGCAGGGCAGCATGACGGCATTCGATCAGGCGTTCGCCGCGTCCAAAGGAAACATGGCCAACGTCGATCTCGGCCATTTCGTCGCAGCCGGTGGCGACCCTGTCGCGTTCCTGGCGAAGTTTCACGATCGTATTGCCAGTTTCCACCTGAAGGACCGCACGACACCGGCGCACGGCCAGAAAAACCTCCCATGGGGCACCGGCGACACACCATTGAGGGCGCTGCTGCAGATGGTGAAGAAGAACAGGTGGACGATGCCCGCGACGATCGAGGTCGAATACGACGTGCCGCAGGGATCGGATGCGGTGAAAGAAGTAAAGAAGTGCCTCGACTACTGCAGGGACGCCCTCGCGTAGGAAAGCGCCCGTCCGGTATGACCGCAAAGCCCGGCGGTGAAGTGGCGAAATACCTTCTTCTTGCAGTTGCTCTCGCGCTCTCCGCGTGCACGACCGCGCAGCGACGGCCGATTGTCGACCCGGCCGCAGTAAACGCTGTCGATCCGTCTCGGTTCGACGCGATCGAGCCGCTGATCCGCACCGCCATCGCCGATGGGAAGCTGCCGGGAGCGGTCGTGCTTATCGGCCTCGGTGAGCGCACGGTATATCACAGAGCGATCGGCCAACGCGCTGTCGGACCCTCTCCTGAGCCCATGACGCCGGACACGATTTTCGATCTCGCATCGCTCACCAAAGTGGTTGCGACGACCACCAGCATCATGATCCTGATCGACGAAGGCAAACTCGGATTGAACGATCCCGTGGCAGCGTTCATTCCCGGATTCGAGCGCCATGGCAAGGGGACGATCACCATTCGTCACCTGTTGACGCATGTCTCGGGGTTGCGCCCTGACGTCGATCTGGCGGATTCGTGGTCCGGATACGACACGGCCATCGCGCTTGCGATAGAGGAAGTACCTGCAGCAGCGCCAGGCACGCGCTTCATTTACAGCGACATCAACTTTTTTCTCCTCGGCGACATCGTCGGGCGTGTGACCGGCATGCCGCTCGATCGCTTTTCACACGACAGGGTGTTTTCGCCGCTCGGCATGATGGACACCGGGTTCAGGCCTGTGGAGTCTGCGCGAAGCCGAATCGCGCCGACTGGCGACAGGAATTCCGTGCGCGGCATCGTCCATGATCCAACGTCGAGACGAATGGGAGGCGTCGCTGGCCACGCGGGACTCTTCAGCACTGCGGAGGACCTGGCGACCTTCTGCAGAATGGTCCTCGGTCGCGGCATGCATCACGGCGTGCGCATTCTGTCGCCGCTGGCGGTGGCGCAAATGACCTCGCGGGCGACGCCGGCAGAAGAAAGGAACGTCCGAGGCCTCGGTTGGGACATCGATTCCTCATTCTCGTCGAATCGCGGCGAACTGCTGCCCATCGGGTCGTTCGGTCATACCGGATTCACAGGCACATCCCTGTGGATCGATCCGTCCAGCGGCATGTTCGTGGTATTTCTTTCCAATCGAGTGCATCCGGAGGGCAAAGGCGACGTCACGCAGTTGCGGGGGCAGGTCGCCACCATCGCTGCCTCGGCGCTCACATCGCAGAGCGCCGCAGCGCGGCCCCCTTCGTTAGCCGGCGGCGATTTCGGCGCCCGGGGTCCGCAACAGGTGACGCCGTTCACCGCCGGGCCGGCCCTCGCCGGCATTGACGTGCTTCGCGCTGACCGATTTACCCTGCTCGAGGGCAAGCGCATCGGCTTGGTGACGAACCATACGGGACGCGCCAGGGACGGCACAACAACCATCGATCTCTTGCACAGCTCTTCGGCCGCGAGCGGACACACGCTGGTGGCATTGTTCAGCCCCGAACACGGCATTCGCGGAGTACTCGACGCGAGCGTGCCCTCGACAACGGACGAGAAAACGGGATTACGCATTCATTCGCTGTACGGCGACACCCGGCGGCCGACCGACGCCATGCTGCAGGGCATCGACACGCTCGTCATCGACCTGCAGGACGTTGGCGCGCGGTTCTACACATACGCGACCACCATGGCGTACGCGATGGAAGAGGCCGCAAAAAGGAAGATCTCGGTCGTCGTGCTGGACCGGCCGAATCCGATCGACGGGTTCGACATCGAGGGCCCGACGCTGACTGCAGCGGCCCTGGGATTCACAGGATATTTCCCGATGCCGATTCGGCACGGGATGACATTGGGAGAGCTCGCCCGGCTTTTCAATGTCGAGCATGGCATCAACGCCGACCTCACGGTCGTTCCGATGAAAAACTGGCGCCGTGCCGCATGGTTCGACGAGACCGGGTTGCCGTGGATTAACCCCTCACCAAACATGCGCAATCTTCTTCAGGCGGCACTGTACCCGGGCATCGGCGCGATCGAGGGGACGAATCTGTCTGTCGGACGTGGCACCGATACGCCGTTCGAGCAACTCGGCGCGCCGTGGATCGACGGCGTGGAGCTCTCCGCCGCCCTCAATGCGCGTCGCATTCCCGGCGTGGCGTTCTATCCGGTGAGGTTTACTCCCGCGTCGAGCAAGTACGTCAATGAAGAGTGCCAGGGCGTATTCATGATCGTCACCGATCGCCGTGCCCTCCGGCCCGTCCGTCTCGGTGTCGAGATCGCGGCGATGCTGCACAAGCTGTACGGCGCCACGTTCGAGCTCGACGCTGCCGAACGCCTCTTCGGGTCGAAAGAGACACTCTCGCGCATCCGTGCGGGCGATGACGTCGAGGCGATCGCGGCCTCATGGGCCGCCGACGAGGCGAGGTGGCGCCTCATGCGCGCGGGGTATTTGTTGTACTGACGACCGCGACGATCACCGTTGTGGCCGCGCCGATAAATACGTACCACGTGAAGGCGATCGGCAGCGACCAGCCCCAGATGACGGTCATCGCGACCACACCGGCAATGATGCCGGCCAGTGCCTGTTTCTCTCTGATCCTCGGAAAGAGCGTCGCAAGCAGAAACGCACCGAGCACTGGCCCGGAAGCCCAGGACAACACCGCAAGACCAGCATCGAGCACGGTGCGCTGCATGTGCTGTACTGCGATCGCGACGATGATCTGCACGACGCCCCAGATGATCGTCCAGGTGCGCGCGACCTTCATGAGTTTCACTTCGTCGGCTTCAGGCGCAACGTACTTCGCGTAGAAATCCGCCACGGTCGTCGCCGCCATGGAGTTGATGGACGGGGAAAGGGCCGCGGCGACAATCGCGGCGACGATGAAGCCGGCAGCGCCGTGAGACAGCGAGGTGATGACGAAGACGGGCAGCACCTCGTCGTTGCGTGCCAGTTGGCGCGGGAGGGGCACGTGCTGGTAATACGTAAACAGCATCACGCCGATGATGAGAAACAGCACAAACTGCGCGAAAACGAGAAAGCCGCTGGCGATGAGCCCGCGCGCCGCGTCGCGCGCCGATCGCGCCGCGAGCAATCGCTGCACGAGGGACTGATCGATGCCATGGGTCGACAGCGTCAGGGCCGCTCCACCGACAATCCCGGCCCAGAGGGTGTAGGGCCGCGCCAAGGTCCATGACAGATCGAAGACGCGAAACTTGCCGGCCTCGGAACCTGCGCGAACCACCTCGGCCCATCCGCCCGGAATGAGCGTGAGAAGGGACACGAACACCACAGCGGCGCCCGCGACGTACACGAAAAACTGGACGACGTCGGTCCAGATTACGGCAGCGGCGCCCCCTCGTACCGTATACACGATCATCGCGGTGCCGATGACGAGAACGGCGGCGGTGACGGGCACCTGCGTCACGACCGAGATGACGAGCGCCGTTGCGAAGAGCCTGATGCCGTCGGCGAGCGACCGCGTAATCAGGAAAATTGCCGCCGCCACGGTTTTCACGCGATCGCCGAAGCGGCGCTGCAGCAGCTCGTACGATGTGAAGAGATCGCCGCGAAAGTACGCGGGAATGAAGATCGCGCTGATGATCACGCGGCCGATCACGTAGCCAATCACGATCTGCAGGAAGGTCATATCGCCCGCGTATGTCGACGCCGGCACGCTGATGAACGTCAGCGTGCTCGTCTCGGTCGCGACGACGGTGAAGCAGATGGCCCACCAGGGCACCGACCGGCCTGTCAGGAAGTAGTCGCGAGGCGTTTTCTGAAAGCGGGCGAAATACGACCCGAAGAGCGTAATGGCGATCAAATAGCCGGCGATGATCGCGTAGTCGAGCCAGGTGAGGACCACGTCGCTGCTGGTTATATCGCAGGCCGGGGCATGCCATAAGCCCCCGATCAGCGCCCTGCTTCAGACCGGATCTTGTCGGTGAATGTCTGACAACCGCGCCGCAAACCTTGAGATTTCCTCTGGTCCTGCACCCTGCCGGGACCGATAACCCCACTAGGGACTCACGTGAATAATGGGGCCGAATCTCCCGATCACCGCCAGGTTGGCCCACCGACCGTGGTGTTCCTGGTCGACGACCAGAGGTTCGTCGCTCTCGCGGTCCAACGCCTGCTTTCGACCGAGCCGGACATCGAGCTTCATTTCTGTGATTCGGCGACGGACGCCATCACCCGCGCGAATGCGCTGACCCCGACAGTCATCCTGCAGGACCTGGTCATGCCCGGTATCAACGGGCTCGAGCTCGTAGGTCTCTTCAGAAAGAACGCCGCCACCGCGCGAACGCCCATCGTTGTGCTCTCCGGGAACGAAGAACCGGACAGCCGCACCAAGGCGCTGGCTGCCGGTGCGAACGATTACCTGCTGAAGCTGCCCGGCAAGGACGAGCTCATCGCGTGCATTCGTGCGCATGCTGCCGGGCACACGCGCCCGAAGGAGTCCGCCGGCCCCTCCCATTCAGTGAAAACCGACGCGGACGCCTGCCAGACCCTCGATCGTGACGTCATCGCGATGTTTTGCGAGCGGTCGGGCGAGCTGTCATCGTTTGCCCGTTCGCTGATTGCGCAATTCACCCGCGATGCTGAATCGCAAATCTCAACCATGACAACCGCTGTGCGCGCTCACGATGACGCACTGTTGAAATCGACCGCTCACAGCTTGAAGGGCAGCTCGATGACAGTAGGCGCAAAACGGCTGGGCGTGTTGTGCCGGCGGCTAGAAGACGATTGCTCTACGGAGCCAGATCGGGAGGCGCTTGTGTCGGCATTGGAAGAAGAATTTGTCCGGCTTCGAAAGGCGTTCGCCGCGTTATGAGCGCCCACAATTTTGTCGGCAATCTCCTGATTCGAAAAGGCGTCATCGACGACACCGCGCTGCGGCGCGCGGTCGAGGCGCAGTCGAAGCACCCAGCCACGCTTGGAAAGACGCTCGCCGGCCTGGGCGTGTCCGACGAGTCGACCATCGCACGGCTCGTGGCCGACGAGATGCACCTCGAGTTTCTGGCAGAGAAGCCGACGGTCGTCGCGTCCGCCGCCGAGCTTCTCACAGCCGAATTCTGCCGGAAGCGACGCACGATTCCGCTGTCGATCAACGGCAACGCCGTCCGCCTCGCCGTGTGCGATCCGCTGGATCTGAGCCTGTTCCAGGACGTCGAGTTTCGAACCGGCAGAAAGGTGGTGGCGGTCGTCGCCACCCAGACGCTCATCGAGCAGATGCTCGACCAGATCTACCCGGCACCAGCAGCTCCGCCGATGACCTCGTACGACATGCTGGAGGCCGTGAAGCCGGCTGGCGAGGTCGAGTCGGCAGAAGCTGATTCCGAGATCGATTCCACGACACTGGTGAAGGACACGAATCTGGCGCCGATCATCAGGCTCGTGAACCTCATCCTGAGCGATGCCGCCAAAGCCGGGGCCAGCGATATCCATATCGAACCAGGGGAAACCTCCGTCCAGGTAAGGCAGCGTGTCGATGGTCTCCTGCGCGAAGCCCTCACGCTGCCGCTTCATCTCCGCGACCAGACGGTTTCCCGGCTGAAGATCATCTCGGGCATGGACATCGCCGAGCGCCGGAAGCCGCAGGACGGGCGAAGCCGGCTTCGCTTCGAAGGCCGCCGGATCGACCTTCGTGTGTCCACATTGCCGACCCAGTTTGGCGAGAAGGTCGTGATTCGCCTTCTGAACAGCTCGAGGGCGTTGCGCTCGATGGACGAGCTCGACCTGTCCGCCGACAACCTCCGGACATTGCAGGGCTTCCTGGGGCGGGCGCGCGGCCTGGTACTCGTCACCGGCCCCACGGGCAGCGGGAAGACGTCCACGCTCTACGCATCACTGAACGCCATCAAGTCGCCGACCAACAACATCATCACGCTCGAAGATCCCATCGAGTTTCAGGTTCCGGGCGTGAATCAGACGCAGATCAACGTACGTGCCGGCGTAACATTCGCGTCCGGGCTGCGCTCGATACTTCGGCAGGATCCGAACATCATCCTCGTCGGAGAGATCCGCGATCAGGAAACCGCAGACATCGCCCTCCAGGCCGCACAGACCGGACACTTGCTCCTGAGCACTCTTCATACGAACGACGCGGCGTCGACGATCACGCGTCTGTTCGATCTGGGCGTTCAGCCATTCCTCGTCGCCTCTTCACTCGTTGGCATCGCGGCTCAGCGACTCGTCCGCCGCGTGTGCCCTGCGTGCGCTGGGCCGAAGCCGCTGAACCGCGAGGTCGTGGCACGTATCGGCGCCTCTCGGCTTCCCGCTGACGGGAAGTGGATGGCTGGAGCAGGCTGCGAAGAATGCGGCGGCACAGGTTTAAGAGGCCGGCTCGCGATCCACGAAGTCCTGGCCGTCGGTGATGAAGTACGCGGGCTCATATCGAGCCGTGCATCGGATCTCGTCATCAGAAATGCGGCGCGCCGGGCTGGTATGCAGACCCTGCTCGAAGACGGCATCGCCAAAGCGGCACGAGGGTTGACCACATTGGAAGAAGTGCTCCAGGTGGCCTCCGAGAGTGACGAGCCTGAGCGCCCTGAAACATCTGCCGGCTCGCCGGTGTCGGGCACGCAATCAGTGGCTGCCGTGCCGCCAGCGCCGGCCACGGTTGTATCCACCGATCACGACGGCCGTCGACGGGTTCTGGTCGTCGAAGACAACGCGACCATTGTGTCGGTCGTGAAGTACTTCCTCGAGCTCGAAGGTTTCGACGTAACGGTTGCTGCGGATGGCCACGCGGGTCTCGAGATGGCGCTTCGCGATCGTCCGGACCTGATCGTGAGCGACGTGAGGATGCCAGGAATGACGGGAACCGAAATGGTGAGGGAACTGCGCGCTCATCCAACGACCGTCGGTACGCGCATTCTGATGCTCACCTCCGAAGAGGGCGTCGACGCCGAGACGGAAGCGCTGGCCGCAGGCGCAGACGACTACATCCTGAAACCGGTCGAGCCGCGTCGGCTGGCCGCGCGCATCAAAGCGCTTCTCGGCCGGCCCAGCGCTCCCGCTACGGTGTGAGAGCTGGTGGCGTAGCGAATGTTGTTCCTCATGCTTCATCTCGGAGATGACCGGTATGTCCTGAACACCGGGCAGATCAGCGAGATTCTGCCGATGGTCCATTTGAAGCGGGTTCCGCAGATGCCTCCTGCCGTTGCCGGCATGTTCAACTACCGAGGCACGCCGGTGCCGGTCGTCGACCTGGCGCAGCTGACCCTCGGGCGTCCCGCGCAATCCCACCTCAGCACGCGCCTCGTTCTTGCCAGCTATGCGGACGCCAACGGCGACACACACCAGCTGGGCATGATTGCCGAGCGAGCAACAGACACGATTCGCCTGAACCCCATGGATTTTGGTCCATGCGGAATCGCGAGCGGTGAGATCGGGTATCTCGGCCCAGTAACCGCCGACGCACGTGGCCTGATTCAGTGGCTCGATCCAGCCAAAATCCTGCCCCCGTTGTTACAGGCCCAGCTGTCCACGGACTCGTCCGGACCATGAGCGCGCTGCACGACGTCGATCGGATTCTCAAACAGACGATGGGGCTCGACATCGCGTCGATTGGGATATCGGCGTTGGAGCGGGCCGTGCGGGCGCGGCAGCGCGCGTGCAGGGTCGATGACATACGCACGTACTCTGAACATGTTCGCACCTCCGCGGCCGAGCTTCAGGCGCTGATTGAATCGGTCGTTGTGCCCGAGACCTGGTTTTTCAGAGACCGGAACGCTTTTGCCGCGCTCGTTCGTTACGTACGCGAAGAGTGGTTGCCCGCGCATGTCGATGGCAGCCTCAGATTGTTGAGCGTGCCCTGCTCGACCGGCGAAGAGCCGTATTCGATGGCGATGGCGCTGCTCGATGCCGACGTACCGCCGAACCGGCTTCGGATTGACGCGATCGACATCTGCGGACGCGCGATCGCCTACGCGCACCGCGGGGTGTACAGGAAGAGCTCTTTTCGGGGCGATGACGTGGCGTATCGCGAGCGCCATTTCGAGCCGGTTGCCGGCGGTCATCGCCTGAGCGATGCCGTGCGTCAGCAGGTGAATTTTCAGGAGGGGAATGTACTGGGCACGGGGTTCTTGCCCGGCGCGGGGATTTACGACGTCGTCTTCTGCCGCAACCTGCTGATCTATTTCGATTCCGAGACGCAGCGCCGTGCCGTGTCGGTGCTCGAGCGCCTCTTGAAATCGACTGGCTTGCTCTTCGTGGGGTCGTCGGAGAGCGGCGTGCTTCTCAATCAGCCGTTCTCGTCGGCCAGGATGTCGATGGCGTTTGCTTTCCGCAAGGGGCGTCCAATCGAAGCGCCGAAGCGGCCGGCCCGCGTGTCGCCAGCACGTGTGTCGAAGGCTCCGCAGCAGTTTCCTCTTCCGCCGATTGCAAAGGCGGAACGCAACCTGACTCCCGTTCAATCGCAAGAGCCTCGGCAGCCGGTGTCCGGAGCCGAGGAGGCGGTCAGGCTCGCAGATCAAGGTCACTTTGCCGAGGCGGCTCGCTGCTGCGAGGACCTTCTGCGCCGCCACGGCCCATCCGCCGAGGTGTTTCACGTGCTCGGTCTCGTGCGCGATGCCTCGGGCAATGCTGGCGATGCGGCGATCTACTACAAGAAAGCTCTATATCTGGACCCAGGCCATCAGGAGGCGCTGGCCCACCTCGCTCTGCTGATGGAGAAACAGGGACTGAAGGCAGAAGCCGAGACATTGCGAAACCGTGCGCGGCGATTGGCGAGGACGTCCTGACATGGAGGCGTGCTGGAACACCATCGGCATTCGAGGCGATGGGTCGTGTCCCGAACTGACGCAGCTGGCGCATTGTCAGAACTGTCCGACGTACGCCGCGGCCGCGCAGTCACTCCTCGATCGTGAACAGCCCGGAGAGTACAGAGCCGCCGCGACCGCGCATTTTGCCGAGCCGCGCCGCGCGGCGCCGCGCGCCACCGATTCGATTGTGATCTTCAGCATCGGATCGGAATGGCTGGCTCTGCCGGCGTCGGTCGTGACCGAGATCGCCCGCATGCGGAAGATCCATTCGCTTCCTCAGCGCCGGGGCCATATCCAGGGTGTCGCAAACGTGCATGGCGAGCTCGTCGTGTGTGTGTCACTGGGGCGGATGCTGGGCCTGGTCGACCCGGGCTCTGCGAGCCATCTCAAAAGTCGTTCGCGGCTCCTGGTGATCCGGCGAGAAGACGTCCGCGCGGCGTGTCCTGTGGATGAGGTGCATGGCGTCTACCAGTGTCAGCCACAGCAATTGCAGGATGTGCCGGCGACCGTCGCGAAGTCGGCATCGACCTTTACCAGGAAAGTTCTGCCCTGGCGCGAGCACTCTGTCGGGCTCCTGAACGAGGAGCTTCTATTCATCGCCATGAAGCGGAGCTTCGCGTGAGCGTCGACGATCTTAAAAACGTCTCGATGATCGAGCTCTTCAGGATTGACGCCGAAGGCCAGGCCGCAGTCTTGACAGGCGGGCTGCTTGCGTTGGAGCGCGATCCAAAAGCCGCCGATCACCTCGAGGCCTGCATGCGCGCAGCCCATTCCCTCAAAGGCGCTGCCCGCATCGTCGGGCTCACTGCCGGAGTGCGGATCGCTCATGCGCTTGAAGACTGCTTCGTTGCGGCGCAGGGTGGGCGTATCAGCCTCGCTCAGCGCGATGTCGATCGCCTGCTGCGAGGCGTCGATCTGCTCCTGCTGATTGCGAAAACGCCCGAAGCGGACATCGAGGAATGGAATACCGGAAAAAGCGCAGAGGTGGAGACGTGCCTCACGACGCTGGAGGCGGTGCTCGCGCAATCTGAAGCCGCCCCGGCCGTTGACGTTCCCCAGGTGGACCGGAAGATCTCTGCACCGTCCGCCCAGCCAGTCGAGACGAACGATCGCGTCCTTCGCGTGACCGCCGAGAGTGTCAACCGTTTGCTTGGGTTAGCCGGCGAATCCCGCGTCAAGTCCGGTTGGGTCAAGGGATTTACCGAGTCGCTGCTGCGGCTGAAAAGGCTGCAATACGACACCGCGCGCGCGCTCGACAACCTTCGCGAAGCTCTGCCCCTTCGGGAAATGGATGGCCGAGCCCAGGGGGCGCTTGCAGACATGCACCGCCGGCTCGTCGACTGCGAGCTGCTGCTGGCCGATCGGCTCGACGCGCTCGACCACTTCGAGCGAGGCTCGGTCAATCTCTCGCACCGGTTGTACACGGAAGCTCTCGCGTGCAGGATGCGGCCGTTTGGCGACGTCGTGCACGGATTGCCGCGCCTCGTGCGAGACCTGTCGCGCGCGCTTGGCAAAGAGGTGGCGCTGGAGATATCGGGAGAGGCGACGCAGGTCGATCGCGACATCCTCGGAAAGCTCGAAGCGCCTCTTGGACATCTCCTTCGCAATGCCCTCGATCATGGAATCGAATCGCCGGACGAACGGCGGGCGGCCGGCAAGCCGCCGGAAGGTACTCTGCTGGTCGAAGCGCATCACAGCGCAGGCCATCTTCAGATCCTAATTTCCGACGACGGGCGCGGAGTCGACCTGAAGCGGCTGCGCACGCGGGTGGTAGAGCGAAACCTGATCAACGCCGACGCCGCACAAGCGCTGACAGAGCCGGAGCTGCTCGAGTTTCTGTTTCTGCCCGGGTTCTCGCTCAAGGACGACATCACCGACATTTCCGGGCGTGGCGTCGGCCTTGATGCGGTCCAGGACATGGTCAAGCAGGTACGGGGCACTGTTCGCGTAACCTCTGTTCCCGGCCGGGGCACGTCGTTTCACCTGCAACTACCCGTGACGCTTTCAGTACTTCGGGCGGTGCTCGCAGAGATCGGCGGCGAGCCGTACGCGTTTCCTCTCGCGTTCGTCTCACGGATCGTCAGGCTGCCGAAACACAAGATCGACATGCTCGAGGGACGCCAGCACTTCGATCTCGACGGTCGACGTATAGGGCTCGTCAGCGCGCATCAAGTCTTGGGCACAGTGGCGCCGCCATCCACCGGCGACGAGCTCCCGGTCATCGTTGTCGGCGAGGCGAACCAGTCCTATGGTGTCATCGTGGATCGCCTGCTCGATCAGCGCGAGCTGGTCGTGCAGCCTCTCGATTCGCACCTGGGCAAGATAAAGGACATCAGCGCGGGTGCGCTGATGGACGACGGTTCCCCCGTGTTGATTGTGGACGCCGAAGACATGATTCGCTCGGTGAGCAGGCTGGTGTCGATGGGCGACCTCGCGCGTGTCGAGACAGGGGCGGCCGCGGGAGGCGAGAAGAAACGCAAGCGCGTGCTGGTCGTCGACGATTCGCTGACCGTCCGGGAGCTCGAACGGAAGCTCCTCGGGAACCACGGGTACGAGGTGGAAGTCGCCGTGGATGGGATGGACGGCTGGAACGCGGTGCGGACCGGCAACTTCAACCTCGTCGTCACGGACATCGACATGCCACGAATGGACGGCATCGAGCTGGTGACGCGTATCAACAAGGATCCGAATCTCAAGTCGGTGCCGGTGATGATCGTGTCCTATAAGGATCGAGACGAGGATCGCAACCGGGGCCTGGAGGCCGGAGCTGCGTATTACCTCACGAAAGGCAGTTTCCACGACGACACGCTCGTGCAGGCAGTCGTCGATCTCATCGGCGAAGCGGCGGCATGAGGATCGGTATCGTATGCGATCAGCCGGCGATGACGGCGCGTCTGCGCGGTGCTGTCGTGCAGGCGCCGGAACATCAGGTGACCTGGACGGCAACCAGCAGTCGCGAAGCGGTAGACCGGTGCGGAAGCCACGCACCGGATCTCGTGCTGGTCGTCGTGCCGAGCGCGGGCATCGACGGCACGGATGCGACGCAACGAATCATGGGCACGACGCCGTGCGCGATTCTGCTCGTGACGATGGACGGAGGTGCCCACGGCGGGCCGATCTTCGAAGCGATGGGACACGGCGCTCTGGACGTCGTGGACCTTCCAGCGCTGGGCAGCGGCGCGCCGCAACGCAGCGCGGCACTTCTGCAGAAGAAACTCACGACGATAGCGCGCGTCATTCGTGACAGAAACGGCACGCGCACTCCACTCCGCAACGCGCACAAAACCGCCTCCGCACGGTGCGATCGGCTCATTGCAATCGGGGCGTCGGCGGGAGGGCCGGCAGCCCTCGCGGTGATCCTCGCCGCCGTCCCGAAGGATTTCCCTGCAGCGATCGTGATCGTGCAGCACGTTGACGCAAAGTTCACGGCGGGAATGACCGAATGGCTGACGAGTCAGACCGGGCTCTGCGTGCGCGTTGCGCAGGAAGGCGACAGGCTGGTGCGGGGAAGCGTGTTCATGGCCGGCACGAGCAATCACCTGATTCTGAAAGGCAAAGATCGCCTGGCGTACACCCCCGAACCGCTTGATTACTTATACAAGCCTTCCGTCGATGTATTTTTCGAAAGCGTGTGCCGCAAGTGGCAGTACGAAGCGGTCGGCGTGCTTTTGACAGGGATCGGAAAGGACGGCGCACGCGGCCTGAAGCTGCTTCGCGATCGAGGCCACCACACGATTGCGCAGGACGAAGCAACGAGCTCCGTGTACGGGATGCCGAAAGCCGCGGTCGCGCTGGACGCCGCTGTCGACATTCTGCCCATACGTCGAATCGCCCGGCGCTTGATCGATCTGATGGATAAACACGGGAAAACGACGACACCGTAACGCGTTTCGTATAGCGTAATCGCGGTTCTCAGCGCAGATACGCGATGAGCGGCGTCAGCGTGATCGGGCTGAGGACCGTCGAGAGAAACACCGCGCCCGTGACGAAGTCGGGCGAGGCATCGAACTCGACGGCGAGTATGGTCGTGGCAACGGCCACCGGCATGGATGACAGGACCACCACGGCCTGGCGCGCCGCGCCGGTAACGTCGAACATCGATGTCAGGCCGAGCGCGACGAGCGGGGCCACGAGCAGGGACACGCACACCGCTGCGGCGACGAGCGCGGGACGCTTCGGAGCGGACGCTCGCTCCAGCTGCATTCCAAGAACAAGGATCATCAGAGGAAGAGCGGCGTCGCTCAGCATCGTGATTGGCCGGAGCAGCGGCGTCGGCACCGAGATGCCGGTCGCGAGCACAACGGCCGCCGCGGCCATGCCGTAAATCGCCGGCATCTTCAGCACGCTCGTCGCCGCCGTACGCAGGCTCCGGCGGCCGGCGGCTGCGAGGAACGCGCCAACGGTGTTGGTCAAGACCGATCCTGTCAGGAAGAACACCGTCCCGTATGACAGCGCCTCCTCGCCAAAGGCGAACGATACTACCGGCAGTCCGTAATTCCCGCCGTTCGAGAACATCACGACAAGGAGGAACACGGTCGATTCGGCACGGGTCAGCCGAAGCGCCAGCGACAGCAGCGCGCCGACAGCCGCCATCGCGAGCATCACCAGCACAGCGAGGAGCACCATCTGGCCGAACTCCCGTCCGGTTGCGACCGACGTGATAAGCAGGTGAAACGCGAAGCACGGGAGCAGCGCATAAAAGACGACGTGGGTCAGGGTCGTCGCGCTGGCGTTCAGCCACCTGGCAAGGGCGAAGCCTGCGCCGGCGATGACGAAGATAGGCAGCAGATCGGAGGCGAAAACGGAAAACAGGTCGTTCAAAACTGGAGAACACTATAATCCCGCCGGGAGACGCACATGAAACATCACAGATCGCTGGCGCTGCTGATAGCAGTGGCGTTCGCCGCCTGCTCCAACCTGACGCCCGAACAGCGGTTGATTCGGGACGCCGCATCGGCGCTCGGCGGCGCGGAACGGATTCTTGCGGTGCGCACGCTCGTCAGCGAGGGCGAGGGGACGCACTACAACCTTGGGCAGGATCTCCTGCCGGGCGCGGCGGGCCAGACATTTCAGGTGACCAGGTATCGGCGCGCCGTTGACGTGACGGGCGAACGCGCGCGCACCGAGCTCGAACGCGTCCCGAAGTTCACTTACTGGCAGGGCCTTCGTGCCCAGATCCAGGTGCAGGGCATCGACAAGGCGGTCGGCTACAACGTCGCGCCGAACGGCACGGCGAGTCGCACCGCAGCGTCAGCCGCCGACGATCGTCGCGCGGAGCTGGTGCGCCATCCCATCACGGCAGTGCGCGCAGCGCTCGACCCCGCTGCCCGCCTGTCGAATCTGCGCACGGAGCGTGGAGAGCCGAGCGTCGACGTCACCACGGAAGATGGGCGGATGTTCACACTCTCGGTGGATGCGGGGACAAAGCTTCCGTCGCGCGTTGCGGCTCCGGCCAACAACGTCAATCTTGGCGATGTGATCGTCAGCACCGCGTTTGCGGATTATCAGGACGTAGCCGGGCTGAAGCTCCCAACCCGTCTCACCACCAGAACCGACGAGTTCGTCACCGCAGAGGTGCGGGCGACCACGCAGACGGTCGATGCCGACGCCGGCGATCTCGCAGCCCCGGCGGCAGTCGCGTCCGCTGCGCCGCCCGCGGTGCAGGCGCCGAACGTGACGGTCGAAGAAGTGTCGAAAGGCGTCTGGCTCCTCGCCGGCGGGTCGCACAACAGCGCCGTCGTGGAGTTCGCAGATCATTTGGTGCTCATCGATGCACCGCAGAACGACGCCCGCACGCTTGCGGTCATCGCCAAGGCGCGCGAGCTGCGGCCGGGCAAACCGCTGACGCACGTCGTGAACAGCCACCACCATTTCGATCATTCCGGAGGCATTCGAGCCGCTGTCGCTGAGGGTCTGACGGTCGTCACGCATCAGGGAAACGCTGCGTTCGTCGACGAGATCGTGAAGCGGCCGCACGCGCGCGTGCCCGATGCGCTGTCGAAGAGTCCGAAGCCGCTGAAGATCGAGACGGTCGCGGATGAGAAAGTCATCACTGACGGGACGATGACGCTGAACCTGTACGCTGCTCCCAGTGAGCACTCTCAGTCGATGCTGATGGGCTACCTCCCGCGCGAGCGCGCGCTCATCGTCATCGACCTCTATGAGCCGGGCGAAGGCCCTCATATGTTCGCCGCGCGCTTTCTCGAAGATCTGAAGAAGCGCAACCTGCGCGTCGACCGCATCGTGCCGCTTCACGGGAAGGTCGTCCCGTACGGGCAGATGGTGAAAGACGCGGCCGGGCCGGCGAGCTAACTGAGGCCAACAATCGGATCGTCAAAGGAGATCGTACATGCGGAGACGACTCGCGACGCTGCTGGGCTGTGCGCTTCTTGTCGCCGGCACGGCCGTCCTTGGGCAAAACCCGCTGGCTCAGGTTGGGCTCGACGAGGGCTCGGCACAGGACTTCATCCTGAAGAATCTAGGCAATCCCAGCATTCAGCGCGACAACAAATATCTGACGACCGCGTACTCAAAAGTCCCCGCCGGCGCGCGGGGTCCGCTGGCCACGCAGCTTTACGCATGGACGAAGGCGTATGTGAGCTCGCCCGCGTTCAAAAAATCGTACGCCGCGTGGCGTGAAGAGAACAAGCCCATCGAGAAACACTCCGGCACTCTCGACGAGGAGGTCAAGAGCAGGTTGGGGAAGATGAAGGCCGAGGGAGATGCCAGCTACAAAGAGCTCATCGCCGCGGGTATGAAGGCTCAGGCCGAACAGCTGAAAAAGATGGTTGAGACGACCATGACGCAAATGGAGCCCGCACTTCGCATGGAAGTCCAAGAGGCCCGCGTCAAGGACGCCGCCGACTACGCGCAAGCCACGAAGTTCTGGCAGGAGTACTACCCCGTCGACCCGATGGTGAGCGTGGCGAAGCATCTGCGCGAGTACATGGCAAACACCGCTGACGTGGACTTCGCAGCCAAGCAGGTGCAGCGCAGTAACGGCATCGGAGAATTGGAATGGGTCTTCGTCAACGAGCCGTACAACAAGAAATCCTGGCAGTGGAAGAAGTCGTACGAATTCGGTGCCGCAGGCTCGGCGGCAGGCCGCGCCGCCGCCGACGCATGGTTGAAGGAACTTGGCTCGAAGTAGTTTCCCGGCGTTCGTGCGCTCGATCGCGCTGCTCGCCGTCTGTATGGCGGCGACTGCGGTGGCATGGCAGCAGACACCTCGCGTGAGCCCGGAGGCTGCCGGCCTGTCCTCCCAGCGTCTTCGCGAGGCGACTGCCTTGCTGAACCGCTATGTGGCGGAGCAGCGGATTGCCGGGGCGGTTGCGGCCGTTGCGAGGCGCGGTCAGGTCGGATATCTCGAGGCTGTGGGCGTTCAGGATCTGCAGACGCGCGTGCCGATGAGCGAGCGATCGCTCTTCCGTATCTACTCGATGACGAGGGCCGTCACTTCGGTCGCGGTCATGATGCTGCAGGAAGAGGGTCACTTCGAGCTCGACGATCCCGTCGCCAGATTCATCCCCGAGTTCAAGAACGTCGTTGTGGCTGGCGAGCCAGGCGCTGCACCGCGCCCGGCCGCGAACCCGATGACAGTACGCGACCTTCTGCTGCACACGTCCGGCCTCAATGCCCGAACATCGGACATCTACAGGCGCGAACAGGTGCGCGCGCGCACGATCACGATGGCGCAGTTCATCGCCAATCTGGTGCGCGTGCCGCTCATGGAGGAACCGGGCACGCGTTACCGGTACAGCGAAGGGACGTCCGTGCTCGGGCGGCTCGTGGAGATCTGGTCCGGCAAATCATTCGAAGAGTTTCTCGACGAACGTATCTTCCGTCCCCTTCGCATGCGCGACACGATGTTCTGGGCCTCGACCGCCGACCAGCGCGCGCGGCTGACCACTGTGTACGGCCCGGCGCCGGGAGGCGGCCTCGTACAAGTCGAAACCGAAACGCTGCCGTTCACCGAGCGTCCCACGCTCATCGAAGGGGCTGTCGGGCTGCTCTCGACCGTGCCCGACTACCTGCGCTTTTCCCAGATGCTGCTCAACAAGGGAGAGCTCGACGGGGTGCGGTTGCTGCGGGCGAAGACGGTCGAGATGATGACGACGAATGGCCTATCGGAGGCGGTGCAGAAGACGCGCGGCGGATCGATGGGATGGGGACTGGCAAACGTTCAAGTTGTGCTGGAGGAAAATGCCAGCGACCCTGCAAGCAAAGGGGAATACGGGTGGGACGGCACGGCCGGCACGATCTTCTGGGTCGACCCTCTCAAGCAGACGGTCGCGGTCCTCATGACCCAAAGCTCGCCGTCGAATCCCGATCAGATTCGTCAGCGCTTCAAGGCCATCGTCCAACAGGCTCTGGTTGACTAATCGCGGACGCGACCGCACCGGCACCCGAACATCGGAAACTTGCCTGCCGGGTGTATAACGGTGCCCATGAAAACCAACCGTCGTGGATTCCTCGCCGGCACGCTGGCCGGTAGCGCTGGCGCTGCCCTTACCGGTTGTGCCGCGCCCCCCACCGCCACCGAGGCGGCCACCGCACCGACCGGTCTCGCCAACCCTAAATACGCAAAGCTCGACGAGGTGCTGAAGCAGCCGGTACTCAAGCGCGAGCTGTTTTCGTCGCCGGTCATGATCGAGACGCTCGAAATGCTGCGCCTGGGCGACAGCTTCATTTGCCGCGTCCGTTCCAAGGACGGCGCGGTGGGCATCTCGGTGGCCAACAATTCCCAACAGCGCTCGCTGTATCCGATCCAGGTAAACAGGCTGCAGCCGTTCTTCATCGGCAAGGACGCACGCGATCTGGAAGCGCTGCTGGAAGAGGTGTACGTCTACCAGAGCAACTACAAGCTGCAGAGCCTCGCCTTGTGGGTGCCGCTTGCGGCCATCGAGTTTGCGATTCTCGATATGCTCGGCCGCATCGCGAACAAGCCGCTGGGGCTGCTGGTGAGCGACGTCATCCACAACCCGAGGGTCAAGGTCTACCGCGCCAACGGCGAACGCGATGTCACCGCCGAAGCGGTGATGGAAAACCTGAAGCGGCAGGTGGTGGAATCAGAGGCGAAGGCGCTGAAGATCAAGATCGGCGGCCGGATGAGCCACGTCGAGTATCCCGCCGGGCGCTCCGAGAAATTGATCCCGATGGTGCGGAAGGAATTCGGCGACCAGATGGTGTGCTACGCCGACTCGAATGGATCGTACGGCGTCGAGGAAGGCATCAAGTTCGGCCGGCTGCTGGAGGAGTACAAGTTCGCGTTCTACGAGGAGCCTGTTCCGTTCGACTGGTACGAGGAAACAAAAGCTGTGACCGACGCCGTGAATATTCCTGTCGCCGGCGGCGAGCAGGAGGCCAGCATGCACGCGTTCCGCTGGCTCATCGCCAACGACGGACTGGATATCGTGCAGGCCGACATGTACTACTTCGGCGGATTCGTTCGTTGCATGAAGGTCGCCCGGATGGCCGCCGCCATGGGGAAGGTGCACACGCCGCACATCTCCGGCGGACTCGGCTATCTCTACATGATTCATTTCGTGTCGGCGATTCCAAATGCGGGGCCGTACCACGAATTCAAGGGGCTGAGCCAGAACGTGCCGTTCGAATGCAAGACGTCGACGCTGAAAACCGAGAACGGCGTCGTCGTGGTGCCGACGGGACCGGGTTCGGGCATCGAGATCGATCCGGCATTCATCAAAAAGCACACCGTGGTGAAGGGCTCTGCCGACAGTTCGGCCGAGTAGCGCGCGCCTGCGATGCTCAGGATCAATATTCTGACGATCGCAGGCACGGGCCTGCTGATGCTGCTCGCGGGCGTGCTCTTGTTTGTGTTGCAGGACTCGATCGGCCAGTACAGACGTTTCTTCCTGGCGGTTCCTCCTCTCGGTGTCGCCGCCTACGTGTTCGTATTCAACGTGTTCCAGCATTACAACGGCCAGCTGCCTGAGCGTCCGTGGCAGACGCTGACGGAAGTGTTGGCGGGTACGGCTATCGCGGCGGGCGTTTTCTTCGTGTTCAGCGTGCTGCTGGTTGTCGCCATCAACCAACTCAAATGAGGAACATTCCTGTGCTCCTGCCGGCAGACTCAGACAATTTCGTCGCGTCGGCGATGCGCAATGCGTCGTGATGCGATAGGGCCCAGTCTTCTTGCACGGGGAATCGACAATTTCGGCGGACGTCTCGGCTCCGAGCGACATGAATGGCGGTTCAGAGCCACTTGCCGATCGACGCCACGATTGGCGAAAACATCCCGTATTCATTGACGAAATCGCTGTAACCACCGCTGCGGGCGCCGGCTCATGCACCGGCACCGCTTTTGAAGCGCTCGTCCTGCGACGGCATGACGACATTCCATCTGGTCACCGCTGCGCGTCACGCGACGCTCTCCAAGCTGTTCGCGGTCACTCTGATTGTCCTCACCACGCTCCCTTTCACCGCGCCGTTTGCCTCATTCAGCCCGGCCGATGTCACTGGAGACGGATCGGAGTGCGCCGGTTCGCCAAACGCGAAGACATCCGAAAAAGCGACCGTTAGCTCCCACATCGACCCCGTCATCGTGTCGATCCCTTCGTGGAGCGGTCGTCCGATCCATGCAATCTTCCACTTCGGCGACGTAAGTCAGATCCGCCCGGCTGTTCTGCGCGTTTAGTCCCTCCACACACTCATCGTTCTTGTTACAGCTCCAGGCGGTTTGCGCGGCGTGGTCCGCGTCAAGACGCGTGCGTTGAGCTGTAGCCATCCGGCGGAACCATTCACAAACTGACGCCCGATCCATGCGATCGGGTAAGGACGTGGAGTTCCCTTTATGGAGATACCGAAGATGTGCCGGAACGTGGTGACAGCCCTGAGGGATCCGGAAGTGCGCCTTCGCGCGCTGGCGCTCATGGGCGGCAAGATGATCGGGTTGATGTTGTTGCTGTCGGTGATGTACGCGTTCCTGCCGCCCGTGCTGCACGCGCAAGGCGGCGGTCCGACGCCCGAGATCAACGCGATCAACACGGCATGGACGCTCATCGCCGCGTTCCTGGTTTTCGGGATGCAGGTCGGCTTCGTCATGCTCGAAGCGGGGTTTGCGCGCTCGCGCGAGTCGGTCAACATCCTCGTGGAAGGCATCGTCGACACCTGCATTTGCGGCGTGACGTTCTGGGCCTGGGGCTTTGCGTTCATGTTCGAGCCCGGCAACGGCTTGATAGGGATGACCGGATTCTTCCTGAACGGGCTTCCCGAGGTCTACGGCTCGACTGGTGTGCCGTTGCTCGCCTACTGGGTGTTTCAGTTTGCGTTTGCGGATACGTGCTCGACGATTACGTCGGGCGCGATGGTCGGACGCTGCGGGTTCGTCGGCGACATTCTCTACAGCATCGGCGTGACGGGATTCATTTATCCCATCATCGGCCACTGGTCATGGGGCCCGGACGGCTGGCTGGCGCTGATGACGCCAAGCGCCTTTCGCGACTTCGCAGGATCGACTGTCGTGCACACGATTGGCGGCGTCATCTCGCTGGCCGGCGCGATCGCGCTCGGGCCGCGCCTCGGCCGTCGATTCAAGCGCGACGGAGGCGGTCCGATGCTGCCGCACAACATCATTCTTGGTGCGGTCGGAGGCCTGATTCTCTGGTTCGGATGGTACGGGTTCAACCCGGGCAGCACGCTGTCGGCGCTCGACGCGCAGGGCATTGCCCGTGTCTCGTTCAACACGACGCTGGCTGCATGTTCGGCCGGTCTCACCGCACTGTTCTATGCGTTCGCGAAAACGAAGACATGGGATCTGAGCTACACGACGAACGGTTTTCTGGCGGGGTTGGTCGCGATCACGTGTCCCTGTTACTGGGTTAGTCCGACGGGCGCGTTCCTCATCGGCATCATTGGCTCGTTCGTGATGATCTGGGCGGTCGATCTGCTCGAGCATCTGCGAATTGACGATCCGATCGGCGCCGTGCCTGTCCACATGTTCGGCGGCATCTGGGGAACGATCTCACTGGGCTTGTTTGCGACGGGGCAGTTCGGCCTGCCCACGCCGACAGGAACCGATCCCAGCGTCGTCGTGAAGGGCCTTTTCTACGGCGGCGGGTACGGCCAATTGATGGCTCAGATCATCGGAAGCGGAGCCACCGTGCTGGCAACTGCCGTGACCGCGTTTGCGCTGATGTATGCGGTGAAGGCGACCGGGACCCTGCGCGTGTCGAAAGCGGGCGAGCTCGAAGGGCTCGACCTGCATGAGCACGGCATCGTGGCCTACCCCGAGTACGTGATTCACCACACTGACGGCAACATCTGACCGTTGTCCAGACGATCGGAGGCACACGTGGAAAACTGGCGCTTCTTCATCGGCGCGTGCATTTTGACGGCCGGTTTGCTGTTGCCGTGGGCGCCATGGCCATCTGTCGCAGGCGGCTTCATCCTTGCCGCCGCCATACGCTGGCTATGGCGAAAGTCACGAGCGGAAGTTGATCCGTCGGCCCGGAGTGAGAATAGTATGTGGCGTGACCCACGACATTGACGGCGTAACGCGCCGGGCGTTCTTGAGCAGGGCCGCGGCCGCTGTGACGTTGGCCGGGGCACCTGTGCACCTGTTGGCGCAAGGCGCACCCGTCGTGCCGCCCGAAGTGCCCACAGCCGGGCGCCCGCAAGGCACGGACAAGTTCGGCGCGAGCGTCGACACGGTGCCTGTCATCGACGCGCACATTCATCTGTTTGACGGTCGCAGGACGCAGGGCGCCGGCTACATGGGCTCGGCTGCGTACCGTGCCCAGTCGCAGACGTCTCTGCCGGCGATGTACGCCTCGCTGGCGCGTCCTTCAGGCGTTGTCGGCGCCATCATTGTCGAGTCGAGCGCAAGGGTCGAAGACAACGACTGGTACCTGGACGTGTCGCAAGCCGATCCGTTCATGGTGGGTGTGTCGGGACGGCTCGATCCGTACGACGCGCAGTTCGGCCAGAATCTCGCGCGGCTTCAGAAGAATCCCCTCTACCGTGCGATACGCGCGAGCCGCTTCTACACGAACACCGATGGCAAGGTGACGCTCGACGCCGTGGCCGTGACCAATTTGAAGCTGCTGGCTGCGGCGGACCTCGCGCAGGACACGGCCAATCCGTCGATGCCGTTGATGACGGCCAACGTGATGCTGGCCGACGCCATTCCCAACCTGCGGATCATCATGGACCATCTGCCGTCGTTCGATCCCGCGCCCGACGGTCAGGCGGCGTATGAGGCTGTCGTCAAGGAGATGGCGGCGCGGCCGAACATCTTCGTCAAGCTGTCCGAGGTGTATCACCCACGCCAGGACACCAAACAGGTCGTGGGCGATTACATGCCACTGCGCGATCGGCTGGAGTATCTCTACGGCATGTTCGGCGAGGACCGCGTGATCTTCGGCTCGGATTATCCGAATTCCTACGGCGTCGCGACGATTTCGGAGGAAGTCGGTCTGATGAAGAAGTTTTTTTCCACCAAAACGCGCGCCCAGGCCGAGAAGTACTTCTGGAGGAACGCCGCCCGCGTTTATAAATACGTGCGGCGCTCTCCAGATCAACCCAGCCTCGCCTGAGCGCCCTGTCTTACTCACCTTGAAGCAATAGGAATCGCGCTCACGTCCCAAAAATTCTATTGACGACCGATTCGGTCGCCATTAGACTCCCTATTCATAAATGAGACTGAGTCTCATTTATGGCCTCTGGCCCGTCCTGAGGTGAAAAAAGCCCGCCGGTGCTGCGAACACCGACGGGCTCGGTCGAACAGAAAGGTCTGGGCAGACCGTTTTCTTTGCCAAACGCTCGCGCGCCGGCGCGTTCGACCCGCCCATATTATGGGCGGTGTCACGGCGGCGCAAGCACGGAGAGGTTACGATGCGCCGCTGGATATCTAGTGTTGTTCTCTGTCAGTTCGTCCTTTTCGCGGTTCCCCATGCGGCACTCGCGGCCCCTCCTGAAAGCGCTGAGCAGTTTGCGCCGCGGGCCGTCATTCGTGGGCGGGTCCTCGACCCGAGCGGCGGCGCGATTGTCGGCGCGCAGGTAACGGTCACATCCGAGCGTCCAGGTACGCCGACCACGACCATCACAGATCAACAGGGTGAGTTCGAGCTCACGAGCCTGCCCGGGTCCTACATCGTCCGGGTCAATGCCAACGGCTTTATTGAGACATCGCGCCGCCTGACTCTGCCTGCCGGCGAATCGAGGACGGCGGATTTCACTCTCGCAATCGCGGGGGTGCACGAGGCGGTCAGCGTCGACGCGGCCGTCGGCTACTCCGTCCCTGCGGTCTCGTCGGCAACCAAGACGACGACGCCGCTGCGCGACGTGCCGCAGGCCGTCAGTGTGGTGACGAGTGAGTTGATCGCCGATCAGCGCATGGCCAGCATGGCCGACGTGACGCGGTACATGCCTGGCGTTGGGTTCGCTCAGGGCGAAGGGAATCGCGACACGCCGATCCTTCGCGGCAATAGCACGACCTCTGACTTCTTCGTCGATGGTGTCCGCGACGACGTCCAGTACTTTCGCGATGTCTATAACGTCGACCGCGTCGAGGCGCTCAAAGGTCCAAACGCCATGATCTTCGGACGTGGCGGCGTGGGCGGGGTCATCAATCGCGTGACCCGTCAGGCGGACTGGGGGCAGGCGCGTGAAGCATCACTGCAGTTTGGTTCGTGGGACAACAAGCGATTTACAGCGGACGTGGGACGAGGCCTGAACCAGAACGTTGCCATCCGCGCCACAGGCCTCTACGAAAACTCGGATTCCTACCGTAACGGATCCAGCGTCGAGCGCTACGGGTTCAATCCCACCGTCGCGTTTCGCCTTGGACCCAATACCACGCTCCGTGGGAGCTACGAGTATTTTCACGACGAGCGCATCGCCGATCGCGGCATCTCGTCGTTCAACGGGCGCCCGGTCGCGACGGATCCCGGCACGTTCTTTGGCGACCCGACGCAGAGCCCTACTCATGCGACGGTGAATTTAGCTTCGGGGCTGCTGGAACACCGCCTCAATTCGCGCGTCATGCTTCGAAATCGACTCAGCTACGGGGACTACGACAAGTTCTACCAGAACGTGTTCCCGGGTGCCGTCAACGCCGCCGGCACAACCGTCGCCATCTCTGCCTACAACAATGCGACAACGCGCCAGAACCTGTTCAACCAGACAGACCTGATCGTGTCGGCGCAGACAGGTCGCTACGGTCACACATTGCTCGTCGGCGCAGAACTCGGTCGTCAGGAGACCGTCAATTTCCGGAACACGGGCTTCTTCTCGAGCCTCGGCGCCGACGTCGCCACCTTCAACGCACCGCTCGGTTCGCCGACCATCTCTCTGCCGATGACGTTCAGACAGAACGCCACGGACGCCGACAATCAAGGGGTTACGACGGTGGCGTCTGTCTATGCACAGGATCAGGTGGCGCTGTCGCAGCACGTTGAAGCCGTGGTTGGTCTCCGCTTTGACAGCTTCAACGCAGACGTCACGAACAATCGGACCGCAACGGACTTTCGCAGCGACGACGGTCTGTTGTCGCCGCGCCTCGGATTGATTTTCAAGCCGATTCAGCCGCTGTCGCTGTACGGCAGTTACAGCCTTACGTACCTGCCGCGAGCTGGCGAGCAGCTCTCATCGCTGTCGCTGACGAACCAGGCGCTCGATCCGGAGAAGTTCAGAAATTACGAAGTCGGGACGAAGTGGGACGTGGTGCCGTCGTTCTCTTTCACAGCGGCGTTGTACCGCCTGGACCGCGGCAACGTCATCGTGCCCGATCCGAACGATCCCACGAACTCCATCCTCGTCGACGCGCAACGTACGAAGGGCCTCGAGCTTGGTTTGAACGGGTACGTCACGCGCGCATGGAGCGTGGCAGGCGGCTACGCCTATCAGGATGGTGAAATCACCCGCTCGATCTCGGTCAGTGCGCAGGCGGGCGCAAGTCTGGCGCAGCTGCCGAAGCACTCCATCTCGCTCTGGAACAAATACGACTTCACGCCGCGGGTGGCCGCCGCGCTTGGCGTCATCTATCGTGGCGATGTCTTCACGTCAACGGATAACCTGGTCGTGCTTCCGCAGTGGACGCGCGTCGACGCGGCGGTGTACTACAACCTGTCTGCGACGCTCAAAGCCCAGGTCAACATCGAGAACCTGTTCGACGAGGACTACTACCTCAACGCGCACAGCAACACGAACATCACGCCCGGCTCGCCGCGAGCCGTTCGGTTCGCGTTGACCACGCGCTTCTGACACGTGTAACGCGGAGGTCGGGCGCATTTACCGTGTAGCGAAGCGGAACCGCGCGCCGACCACGACCGCTCGCGGCAACCCCGGATAACCAAGCGCCGAGTCGTACGCCGTGTCGCCGATGTTGTCCGCCCTGATATACGCGGTCAGCGCATCGTGAACCTTGAAATCCAGGCCCAGGCCAGCCGCGACATATCCCGGATTGACGGTGATATCCGTGGTGATCGCCGAGGGCCGTTCGGCGTTCGGCACGGTCCGGAACGAGAGGAAGCTGCTGTCGAAACGGTCGCCGATCATGCGGAGGCTGAAGTTCGCTGTGGCGCGCCCCTTCACGTACGTCGCGCGGAGCGATCCGGAGTGACGGGGGCGCCGCAGCAACGGCTGCCCAGGCTGGAACTGTTGGCTCGTGCTCTGGTTCGTCACGACCTCGGTATCGACGTACGAATACGTGGCCACAGCTGTGACACCGGCCAGCGGGCGCTGCAGCGCGAACTCCAGTTCGAGCCCACTCGCTTTCGAGCCGTCGATGTTGGTGTACTCAGGGATTCCATCACCGGTCGGGCCGAACCGATACGAGATCTGATCGGTAAACGTATTGCGGAAGTAGATGACGGTGGCTCGTAGCCTCTGATCGGCGAGGGTCGACTCCACACCGGCGTCGCCCGACTTCGCCTGTTCCACTTTGATGTTGGGATTTGGGTCGGCGAAACCGGTGCCGCCAAAGCGCTCCGTGAACGTCGGCGACTTCACGCCCCGTCCAATATTCCCGAAGACCTTGACCGACGACAGTCCCGCCGAGCGATATGGCAGGATGAACCCGCCGGCCGACAGCTTGGGGCTGACGTAGGTGTCGTAGCTCTCCTTGCTGTCCAGACGCGCGCCGGCGGTGACGAACCAGCGATCGGCGAAGGTGCTCTGGTGTTGGACGAAGACGGCGTTGTTGTCGAGCGTGAAGCCGGTCACTCCGGGATTGATCTCCCGTTCCCACTCGTAGCCGACGCTCAGACGTTGGCCGGCCACCCAGGCGTAATCCCCTTGATAGCGGATTGATGGCCGCCGGAATTGCGTAACTTCTGTCTGCGGATTCGACAGAAAATCAGAGCTCTGCGACGAAGCCACGAACTGACCCGGAGCAGGAAGGGCGCCCGCGCCGACTATCGAGTTGAACTCGTTCGCATCCAGCAGGCGAACCAGCCGAGTGCCATCAGGATAGATCGCGTTCGGCGTGCCAGTCAGGATCGCGTAGGTCGCGAACGGATCCGAGATCGTGTCCGCCGAACGGCCGCGATATCTGAAGTAGTTCACCGTCCCTGTGCCGGTGAACTTCGGTCCCATCACATGCGAGACTGCTCCAAACACCGTCAGGTCGCGCGTCTGATAGGCGGTGCCCCGATCGCGAGCGCCGAAGGTGATTGGGCCGACTGACTTGCCGTTGCCGTCGCTGTAGCGCACGCCGCCGCGCGCCGACGCCGACGATCCAATCGCGAGTCCGAGGCCGCCATCGAACGCGGTCTGCGTGTAGCGGTCATCCTCGGGCAGCACGTCCGAGAACGCGCCATCGGTGGCCCGGCTCGTTACTGCCGCGTGGTAGTCGTACCTCGTGCCGGCGCCGGCATATATGCCGGCGTTGCCGCGGAACGTGCTGAACGAACCGCCCTCGAGAGATCCGGAGATCTCCGGAGCCCCGGTCGCGCTGGTGCGCTTCGTGAAGATTTGGACCACCGATGTCATCGCGTCGGCGCCCCACAGCGATGACTGCGCGCCGCGCAGCACTTCGACTCGCTCGATTTCTCCCGCTGCGATGCGGCTGAAGTCGAATCGCCCTCCATCCAGGTTGGCCCGCACGCCGTCGACGAGAACAACGTTGTAGTCCGAGTCTCCGCCACGGACAAAGAGCGATGTCGGACCACCACCCTCGCGACCCGTGCCTTCTACGCTGGTACCCGGCACGAAGCGAAGTACGTCCGCCAGCTCGGTCGAGCCGAGCGCCTGAATGTCGGCGCTGCCGACAACCGACAGCGATTGCGTCGCAGATGCCCGGCTTTCCAAGCCGCGCGATCCGGTCACGACGAGGCTGTCTGACAACGTCCCGACGGAGAGCGTCACATCATGTGAGACGCTTCCATTCGTGCCGTCCACTGCTGCGACGTCATCGGCAAAACCGGTGCGCCGGGTTCTCAGCGCGATCGGCGTCCGTGCCGGCAGCTGCAATTCGTACGCACCGTCGGCGCCGGTCGCTACTCTCGCGACGATCCGTTCTCCGACCAGGGCTTCGACCGTCGCCCCAGCCACGACGCCGCCGGAGACATCTCTGACGACGCCCGAAACCCTGATGTGATCTTGCGCTTGTGCCAAGGGAACCCTGGCGGCTAGCAGAACCGCCACGGTCGATGCCGCGGCGAAAGTCCATTTCATCCAGGGACGACGAGAACGAACAACTTCGTTTTGCATGGCGTGCCTCCTCGAGCGAGGCCGGCACGTCAGATTGCGGAAGAGGACGTCTGGGACTGAATCGTCCCAGGATGGGGCGATGCGACACGTCCAAGGCGACCTTTCCGGTATCCGCAGAAAGCCGGCCGTCGATTGTCCTGGGCAGGTCTCCTGACTCGGAAGGTGCAGCAAACAAGCCGCGAGCCGCTTCGCCTTCCCCGGTATCCCGAGTGGCGTATGAAACGGCGCCTTCTCTTACAGTGGCGGGACCGCGCCGGAGTCGCACCGGCTTCCCTGTTAGGCCCGTGAATGGGCACCCAGGCGGTTGAGGGTACCACAATGTGCTATACATCTTCTTCGCCTCGGGTGTCCGCTTCGGACATAACAGGGAAGACCGGTGAAAGACCGGCGCGGTTCCGCCACTGTGATGAGGGTTTGCTGCTTCATGACCACTCGGCCCGCCACGGGTCGGGGAAGGTGAAGTCGGCGCTCACGAGAGCCCCTCTCAGCCAGGAGACCTACCCAGGTGCGTAATCTGTACTTCTGCGGGGAACAGAAGACATGCCCCTTGCGCGAGAAGTCCCTGACTTCACCGCGGTCGCTCGGTCCTCCCTCTTCGAAGCGATCGCCATTGAACCGGAACCCTGCGAACTTGCTGGCCTGTGCCACGGGACGCCGCGACAGGTTTTCATCGCCCGCCTGTCGTGTGGCTCCTCGCTTCGTCGTGCCGCAAGAGGCGCCGGACTCAATCGCCCTCAAGCGAAGGACGTCTTGCGGCTCGTGTCCCGGGCCGCGGCCGAACGTCACGCCGACGTTTTCGGCCGGCTGAGGCTGGACGCGTCGCACTACCGTGCCGCCTGGGCCTTCGCGGAGAAGCAGCGCAATCGGCCGCCATCGCGCCTCGATCGAGAGGATCCGCATTCAGTCTGGACACACGTCTGGATCGACGATGCCATCGGCCTGCTTCGCCACTGGATGGTGGGGCCAAGCCCGTCGATCCTGGACTCAGCCAATGACCCAGGATCCATCGCCGAACACTCGACGCTTCGAGGTTGGATCGGGGCCGGGTCGTCAGGATTCAAGAGAAAGATCGAACTGCATGCACAAGCTGTCACCTTTTTCGCGACGCACCACAACTTCTGCCGTATCGGTGCGCAAGGAATGACCCCGGCCATGCTGGCGAGAGTTACCGATCGCCAGTGGACCGAGAGGGATATGGCGTCGCTCGCGTTTGGCATCGACGCGGAGGGCGCCGCGTGACGTTGACGCGCTTCGGCCTCGTGCTCGTCATCATCAGTGGCGTGAGCGCGACGTCACCCGGACGGCACAGTGCCGCGTTGATCGCGCAGGGCCAATCGCCCGTCGTGCTTCAGAACTGCCGCGTGACGCTGACGCTCGCGCGACCTCCGGCCCGCGTCGTGACGCTCAATCAGGCGGCGACTGAGGTCATGCTCGTCCTCGGGTTGAAGGATCGTCTCGTCGGTACGGCCTATCTGGACGACCAGATATTGCCTGAGCTGGCCGATGCCTACCGGCGGGTTCCTGTGCTCGCGTCGCAGTATCCGTCCCGCGAGGTCCTGTTCGCTGCGAGGCCGGACCTCTTGTACGCGGTCTACCCCGGCGCATTCACACCGGCCGGTGTCGGATCGCGCGAGGACTGGAAGACCCGTGGCGTCGATACGTATCTCGCACCAGCCGGTTGCGCCGACAAGAGTCGCCCTCCTGGCGTGACCCTCGAGGCGACGTTCGCGGAGCTGCGCGACGTCGCCCGGATCTTCAACGTCGCCGAGCGTGGTGACAAGCTCGTGGCTTCATACGCGGCTGAACTACAGACCGTCCGCAACCGAATCGGGACAGTGTCGCGGCGACCACGCGTCTTCTGGTACGACGCCGATGATCCTCTTCGGGTTGGCGCGTGCTGCGGAACCCCGAACGAGATCCTGAGGCTCGTGGAGGCCACGAATATCTTCGCGGATACGCCAGGATCGTGGACACCGGTAAGTTGGGAAGCGGTGATCGCAAGAAACCCCGACACGATCGTGCTCGCAAATGCCGCGTGGTCAACGGCGGAGGAGAAGCGGAAGCTGCTGATGTCGAGAAAGGCGCTCGCAGGCATCGACGCGATCAAGAACAACAGAATCGTCGAGATCGACTTCGCGTACACGACGCCCGGAATCCGCAACGTCACCGCCGTTCGGAAGCTGGCGGAAGCGCTTTACCCGGACAGGTTCCGGTGAACGGAGCCGTTCCCAACAGCCGGCCAGTCGCATCCGGAACGACTCCGGTGGTGATCGGCGTTCTCCTGGCGACGCTGTTTGTTTCAGCCACTGTCGCCGTGATGATTGGCCCTGTGTCGATTCGACCAGATGTGGTGTGGCGTGTCGCCCTCGATCATCTGAACCCAGGCTGGCTGTCCCAGACATGGCAGGCGTTCGAGGCCAGCATCATCTGGGAGGTCAGATTGCCGCGCGTGCTGCTTGCGGCAGTTGCCGGTGCGGGACTCGCGGTCGTGGGGGCAACGTTGCAGGCACTGCTGCGGAACCCGCTCGCAGATCCCTACCTGCTCGGAACGTCTGCCGGCGCTGCGCTGGGAGCGGTCGGTGTGCTGTTGTTTGGCGCGTCGGTCGTCGGCGGTCTTTCCATCTCAGTCGCGGCGTTCCTGGGGGCGCTCACCGCAATTGTGGCTGTGTATGTGCTCGCGTGGCAGGACGGCCGGTTTCCCACCGGCCGGCTGGTGCTGAGTGGCGTGGCCGTGTCCTACCTGTTCTCGTCGGTTACCAACCTGTTGATTTTTCGGGTGCCGAGCGGTGAGCAGGCGAGGACGGCTCTGTTCTGGATGTTGGGTGGCCTGGGTAGCGCCCGCTGGGACGCCCTGATGCTTCCAACTGTCGTCGTCGCGGCCGGCACGTGCACATTGGTCACCTTCGCCAGAGCCCTCAACGCCCTGAGCCTGGGAGAGGAAGTAGCGACGACGCTCGGTGTCGATGGCGATCGATTTCGGCGAATCGGGTTTCTCATCGCATCTCTCAGTACGGGCGTGCTCGTCGCCGTGACGGGCGGCATCGGATTCGTCGGCCTGATGGTGCCGCACTTCGTTCGCCTGATCGTCGGCGCCGATCATCGCCGCCTGCTACCAGCCGCGGCACTCACCGGCGCGATCTTCTTGATATGGGCGGACGTCCTGGCTCGAACGATCGTCGCTCCCGAAGAACTGCCGCTCGGCATCGTCACGGCTTTTGCGGGCGCTCCCTTCTTCCTCTGGCTCATGCGCTCACGAGGACGAAGCGGGTGGGCATCGTGAAGGTTGATGTTCGCGATCTGTCATGGGCGGTCGCGAATACCCAAATCCTCGTGGATGTCGCCCTGTCTTGTCCCAACGGCGCCTTCGTCGGCGTTGTCGGGCCCAACGGCAGCGGCAAGTCGAGCTTGTTGCGATGTATCTACCGCGTCATCAAGCCCGGCTCTGGAAGCGTCACGATCGATGGTCGAGACGTATGGGATCTGACGTCGCGCGCGCTTGCCCGTGATCTGGCCGTCGTCGTCCAGGAACGACCGAACGAAACAGCATTCACCGTGCGCGAGGTCGTTCTGATGGCGCGCGGACCACACAAGAAGTTGCTCGAACGAGACACGCCCGACGATCACCGGCTCGTCGCCTTGGCGCTTCGGCGCGTGGGTATCGAAGCGCTCGGCGAACGCATGTTCGATACGCTGTCAGGCGGGGAAAAGCAGCGCGTGGTCATCGCCCGCGCACTCGCGCAGGAGCCGCGCGTGCTTGTGTTGGACGAGCCCACGACTCACCTGGATATCGGGCACCAGCACCAGGTGCTCGATCTGATTCGAGCGCTTGGGCTGACGACCATCGCCGCCTTGCACGATCTCAACCTGGCCGCTGCCTACTGCGACCAGGTGGTCGTGCTCCACCGCGGTTCGATCCGAGCTCGAGGAGCTCCGTCGGACGTGCTGACCGCGGATCTGGTGGAAGAGGTGTATGGCGTTCGGGCCGCCCTCGGGCGTCATCCCTTGACCGGGAGGCTGCACGTGTTCGTCGATGGAAGAGAAGGAAAGCCGATGTGCTAGGATTCCTTTTCGCCTTGGGTGCCCAATGGGCATAACGGGGAAGCCGGTGCGAATCCGGCGCGGTCCCGCCACTGTGAGTGAAGGCGCGTCGCTTCAATAGCCACTCGGTTGACAGCCGGAGAAGGCGAAGCGGCCCGCGGGTCGTCATGTGCGACTCGCTCCTTCCAAGTCAGGAGACCTACCCAGGGTTTCTGCGGTCGACTTTCTGCGACGACAGAAAGGGTGCACTGGTCCGCGGCGCGCAGCCGCTTTCCCAGTCCAAGGTTGTCGTCGATTGTCTCCGCATTCAGCTGGCGTGCGGTTGAGCGCTTCGCTCGGCCGTAGGAACCAGTCAACAGCGCCCGCCGGAGGCGCGAGATGGGAGACGTATGCGAGTCTGGACTCAGCGTCCGAGAGCGTGCCGCCTCGGCGTCCTGCCGTTGATTTCCATTCTGATCACCTCGTTGCAGCCACTTCACGCGCAAGTCGGCACGGCCATTCGCGGCACCGTCGTTGCGCGTTCGACGCGGGAACCGATTGCCGGCGCGACCGTGGCGGTCGAAGGATCCGGGAACGTCACGACGAATGGCATTGGTCGCTTCGAACTCGATCAGACCGGGTCCGCGACGGTCGTCGTCAGCGCGCCCGGGTACGTCACCGCGCGCGTCGCGAATCTCACCCCGCAGACCCCCGCGACGATCCAGCTCGACCTCACGCCGAACTTCATGGAGCGTCTGCAGGTCACGGCCACGAAGTCGTCGGAGATCGTCGGCGACACCGCCGCAGCGCCCACGACGATCATCGATCGGGAAACCATCGATCGACGCAACGATCAGCGGCTTACCGAGGCGGTGGAACACGTGCCGGGCGCTCTCGTCACGACGGAGCTGGGCATCTTCGAGTCGGTGCTCTTCCGCGGCATGCCGAGAGTCGGCAACGAGTTCACCAACACGCTGCTTCTTGTCGACGGCGTCCCGCAAACCAACGCGGGCAATGATGCGCGCGTGGTAGCGCTGCCGATCTACGACGCGGCGAGCATCGAGGTGGTGCGCGGTCCGAACTCTGCGTTGTACGGTCGCACCGCCATCGGCGGCGCGATCAACATTCTGACCGCCGAGCCGACGGCCAGGCCCGAGTTCAAGATCGACCTGACGGGCGGCGCGTTTGGCACGGCGAAAGCCGTGGCAACCGCGTCGGGTCCGTTGCAGCAGTGGGGCGGATACTACGCGTCGTTGGGGCGGACGCGGAGTGGAGGCTATTACAAGAACCTGCTCGATCGCGATTTCGATCTCGGCAACACGTCGTTCTTTGGAAAGGTCAAGTTCGTATCGGATCCACGGAGCGTCGGGAGCGTGACCATCAATCGTGTCACCTCGACGAATAGCACGCCGACCAACGAGCCGATCATAGACGGCTCTTTATTGCACGAGCTCGATCCCGCCTTCGATCGGTTCACAAGCTTCAATCTCCCGGGTCCCAACTATCAACAGGACGAGACACGGTTCACTGTCAATTACCGCCGGCAGCTCGCGAGCTGGGCGCATGTCGTCGAGACGTTTGGCTACCGCGACGTCCAGCGCGACTTCATCGAGGACGGGGACTTCATCGGCGAGCCCTACAGCCTCGAGAACCAGACCGTGACGATGTACCCGTTCAACCAGCAGACGGAAGACAGCAACTTTTACCAGGAGGCACGCCTCGAGGTCGACGGTCGGCGCAGGGGAATGAGACACCAGGTCGTCTTCGGCGGGAGCTACGAGCGCAACGCGGGCAACTCGGCGTACGACGGGCTGCTCACCGACGAAGAGACGTTTGGATTTCCTGATTTCAGCTACGTCAATCCCGTCGTGCCCGACCGCAGCCTGTGGATGCACGACCGCAGTTCGGTCGAATACCGCGTGGGTATCACCGGCATCTTTGGCCAGTACCTCCTCGAGCCTGCCAATCGCCTGGTCGTCACTTTGGGGGGCCGCTACGACAGGCTCGCGCTCGACGCGATTCAGGGGAGCGACGACAGCGTCGAGCAAACGTATGACGCCTTCAGTCCAAAGGTTGGTGCGACCGTCAAGCTGCTCAAGCGCGATGACCCGGCATCCGGTGTGACGCTGAATGCCTTCGGCACCTACTCTCAGGCGTTCCTGCCGCCGCGGCGGCCGAGCGCGCTCCAGGCCGCGGACACGCAGCTCAATCTGCAACCGGAAGACATCGAGAACTACGAAGCCGGTCTCAAAGGCGGCGTGCTTGGCGGGCGCGTCGCGCTGGAAGCGTCGTTCTTTCACATGACTGAAGACGGCGTCGTGATCAATCGGTTCATCAACAACCGGTTCGTCCCCAGCAACGCGGGCCAGTTGACATACAAGGGCTTCGAAACCGGAGCGACCTGGACTCCGCGACAGAGCGTGACCGCGTACGCGAACGCCGCCTTCTATCGGAACCGCTACGGCGACTTCGTGATCCAGACGTCTGGCGGCGATCGAATTTTGACGGGCAACCGTCTCGTGTTGTCGCCTGATTACATCGTGAACTGGGGCATGAGCGTGCAGCCCGTATCGGCCGTCAATGTGACGTTCGACGTCAAACACGTCAGCTCGACGTTCGGCAACGAAAGCAACACGGCGAAGATCGACGGCTATGCGCTGTTCGACGTGGCCGCGACCTGGCAGCGCGGGCCCTTGAGAGTGACGCTGTCGGGACGGAACCTGTTCAACGAGGACTACTACTTCGACGTCGGCAGCGAGACTGCGGATCCAGGCCCTCCTCGCCAGGTGCTGTTGAGTACGACGGTTCGTCTGGGCAGATAGTCGGCCGGGGCGTGCCGTTTGGCCCGCGCACGTTTGACCACGGCTGCTCTTCAGTGAGGTCCGGGATGCCGCGAGTGTTCTATCGAGGAGTCGGCGATTCGCAGCGAGCGTGGCGAGGCACCACGCTGGCGGCGATGCTCTGCTTCACGACGCTCGTGGCCGCCTCGCAGGTGGCTGTCACGTTGTCGGGCGCCTCGAATCTGACGAAGGGCTGCGTCGAGCGGTACGATGCCGCGACGGACTATTTCCCCGACAAGGTGACGGTAGAGGATGCCGTCAACTTCACCGTCACCTACCATCGCTCGTACAAAGTCGTGCAGACCAGGACGAGTGCTTCCAACTCGGGCGAGCGGTACGTTCTGGTGCAGTGCGGCACGCCCACGCCCCCCCTTCAAGGCGAGCTCGCCGGCGCGCAAGTGGCGACCGTGCCGATCGGTTCGCTTTACTCCGTGTCGACGACACATCTGTCGCTGCTTGTCGACTTGCAGCGGCTCGACGTCCTGACAGGGGTGTCGACGAAGAAATTTCTGATCGGCGACGAGATTCTGAAACGTGCCGGTAGCGCGCAGGTTCGCGAGTTTGCCGCAGCCTCGTCAATCGACACGGAACTCGTTGTCTCCCAGCGTCCGGCGCTCTTCATGACCGGCGGATCCACGAGTGCTGAGCTCAGCGTCATCCGCCAGGCCAGGATTCCAGTCGTCGCCAACCACGAATGGCTGGAGGCAACGGCGCTCGCTCGTGCCGAGTGGCTGAAGTACATGGCGGTTTTCCTGAATGAGGAGCGAACGGGTCAGCGCCTGTACGCCGATGTGAAGGCGCGCTACCGCGCGCTGAGCGCGCGAGCGCAGTCCGTTCCGGACGCCCAGAAGCCTACCGTGATGGCTGGACGTGGAGCGCGCGGGGAATTCGTCATCGCCGGCGGACGCTCATACGTCGCTGCGTTGATCCACGACGCGGGCGGCCGCTACGTGTGGGCCGACAACGCCTCGACGGGCTCGACGACCGTCGATCTCGAGGCCCAACTCAAGCGAGCGGCGAACGCCGACATCTGGATCAACGGTGGCGGGTGGCCCAACCGCGCCGCGATCGTGCAAGACGAGCCGCGCAACAAAGCGTTCAAGGCATATCGCACGGGTCAGGTGTGGGTGTACGAGCGCGTGGTCACGGCGGCCGGCGCGAACGACTACTGGTCACGGGCAGTGTCGCACCCGGACCTCGTGTTGGCGGACCTGGTGAAGATCTTCCATCCGGCACTCGCCCCGCAACACGAGTTTCAGTGGTACCTCCAGGTGCCCCTTCGTTGAGCACACGTCATGCGCACTGATGTTGCATCGATGCATGCACTCGTGAGCGCTCCTGTAGCGCAGACGGTGTGTAGTCACGCACGCCGGGAAGCGGCGGTGCTCGCGGGTCTGTGCGTAGCCCTTAGTGCTGCGTTCGTGCTGTCCCTGGTGCTCGGCTCGACGCATGTGCCAATCGCCAGCGTGATCGATGTGTTGCTGCGCTCTTCGACGGTGGACGAAAGCAGCGCGCTCGTCATCGAGTCGATTCGGCTGCCACGAGCGCTCACGGCGGTTCTTGCTGGCGCTGCATTGGGAATTGCCGGCCTTCAGATGCAGACGCTGTTTCGCAATCCATTGGCGGACCCGTTCGCACTCGGCATCTCCTCTGGAGCGAGTCTCGGCGTGGCCATCGTCGTGCTCGGATCCGGAATGAGTGTGGCCACGGTATTCGGCGCATCCACAGGGTTGGCCGGCGACGCCTTGCTGATTGCGGCGGCGATCACAGGCGCCCTCGCCGTGCTTGCCGTCGTCCTTGCAGTGTCGGCGAGGGTTGCGAATCCGGCGACGGTGCTGATTCTCGGGCTGATGTTTGGCTATACCGCATCGGCGATCGTCACCGTCCTGGTCGGCATCAGCTCGCCCGAGCGGCTGATGGAACTTGCACGATGGGGCTTCGGGTCGTTCTCCGGTGTCACGTGGCAGCGTCTGTCGCTGTTCGCCCCCGTCACGTTTGTCGGTCTCGGTCTCGCCGCAGTGATGACCAAGCAACTGAACGCGTTGCTGCTGGGTGAAAACTACGCGCGTTCGATGGGCGTCGCTGTCCGACGAGCGCGGGTGCTGACCATGCTGGGGGCGTCGATGCTGGGAGCCGTCGTGACGGCGTTCTGCGGCCCGATCGCGTTTCTGGGCATCGCGGTACCGCACCTGTGCCGCGGGCTGCTCGGTACTTCCAACCATCGAGTGCTGGTGCCGGCGGTGGTTCTTCTCGGCGGAGTCGTGGCGCTCATCGCCCAGATCGTGTCGCTCGTGCCAGGTAACGCCGGCGTTCTGCCGTTGAACGCGGTGACCTCGATCATCGGCGCGCCGGTCGTCGTCGCGATTCTTCTGCGCACGCGGAGGGGAGCCTTCGCGGCATGAACGCAATGGCCGTCTCGCCCGAGTTGCCACCAGCGCTCGTCACACGCGATCTGGCGGTTGGCTATCGAAGTCGCCGTGAGCGGCGCGCAGTGTTGGAGCGCGTGAACGTGTCCGTCGCGCACGGCGAGCTGGTCTGCCTGCTCGGCCCGAATGGCATTGGGAAGTCGACGCTGATGCGGACACTCGGGCGCATGCAAGTCCCGCTGTGGGGCTCGGTCCAGCTCGGTGGGCGAGCCATCGAATCACTCTCTGCGTCGGAGCTCGCGCAGCGGCTGGGCGTCGTGTTGACCGAGCGTGTCGCCGTCGAGTCATTGCGGGTGCGTCAGGTTGTGGCGCTCGGCCGGTATCCGCACTCCGGATGGTTCGGAGGATTGAGCGAGCGCGACCACGAAGTCGTGTCGTGGGCGCTTGACGCCGTCGGAGCCATGCATCTCGCCGATCGGGATTTCGGACGGATCTCCGACGGTGAGCGCCAGCGCGTGATGGTGGCGCGTGCGCTGGCACAAGAACCGGTGCTCTTGATGCTCGACGAACCGACCGCATTCCTCGACGTCCCCTCGCGCGTCGAGCTGATGGGACTGTTGCGCCGGCTCACACGAGAAAGCACGCTCGCCGTGGTTCTTTCAACGCACGATCTCGAGTTGGCCCTGCGCACGGCCGACGTGATCTGGTTGCTGCTGCCCGGCGGCGACGTCGTCACCGGCGCGCCAGAGGACGTCATGATCTCCGGCGCAATCTCGATAGCCTTCGAGGGTCGGCAGATCCGCTTTCATCCAGAGGAACGCAGCTTTCGCTGGCTGACCGGTGAACGTGGATCAGCTCGCATATCTGGCGGTGGGCTGCGCGGCGAGATGGTCAGAGCGGTGCTCGAGCGTGAAGGCTATGCGTGCGTTGCCGACGGGCGCCCGCCACGCGTGAGCGTTCAGATTGACGACGCGAAGTGGACGGTGTCGGCGGACGGGACGTGCGCGACTGGCGACACGTTCAGGGCGCTGGCGGCGCATGTGCGAAGCATTCCCGTACAGAAGGAAGAGGAGACCGAATCATGAGAAGCATCAGCACTATGGGTGGCGACGCGGGCCAGACGAGTCTTGCCGGCGGCGTTCGTGTGTCGAAGGGTTCTCAACGCGTCGAGGCCTACGGCACCGTCGACGAACTCAATTCGACGCTCGGGTTCGCGCGTTCGATCTGCGAGGACGCCGAAATCGCGGCTTTTACCAAGAACGTTCAGCAGGACCTGTTCAAGATCGGATCGTCGCTGGCCACACCCGCCGAGAGCCCGAAGCCGCAGATCGTCATCGATCCTGCCCTGGTGGATCGCCTGACTGCCGAAGTGCACCGGATCGAGGCCATAGAAGGCATGCTGGCCGATTGGTCCATTCCCGGCGAGCATCGCGCTGCAGCGGCGTACGACGTCGCCAGAACGATCTGCCGGCGTGCCGAGCGGGGTCTTGTCCGGCTTCAGGAGTCTGGAGCGACTGTGCAGCCTTCGATCCTCTCCTACGTGAATCGGCTGTCGGATCTGCTCTGGCTGTTCGGGCGCAAGCTCGAACGCGATGCTGGCGTGAGCGGGTCTCTCAGAGACGTCACCGGTAAGACAGGAAATCGCTTCTCACGCGCCTGGTAGGCAGAAAGAAGAGAGAGCCATGACCACCACGACGACGTCGCGCGTTTACCAGATCGAGAAACACCCGGATGATGCGGTCACCGCATACACGTTCTTCCCGCCTGAGGAAGCAACGATGCGAGCCCTCGCCCAGGAATTGTTCGGCACACACTGGCGTTCGGTTGTCGTCGGTCCATGCATCGAGGGCGCCGTGTTCGAAGTGTCGTTCCAGTCGGCACCCGACGTCCGCTACTCGGACGGGTATCTGACGGTCGATCTCGGCCCATGGCATTTCCACTTGTGTATCGGCCCTCATACGGGCAACAGCTCCGAGGAGTTGCGGCAGAAACGACGTGTCGCCAAAGTCGCGTTCTTCGAGCATCGAGGCACCGGGTGCGCCGGTGGTCGCACATGGGGAGTGCGCATGTGGAACGGGTACGGCGAGCAGATGACGACGGTGTTCTTGCCGAACCCGCGAATCAGCGATGACCATCGGCTCCTCAAGACTCCCGACTGGACGCGCCTGGAGACCTACTATCGACTGCGTGAACAGTTTCTCGGCGAGTCCGTACCGGCCGATTTCGAGGCCGCCGCTCAGCAGCCGCTTCACGAAGGAGAGTGATGCCGGCGAGCGACCGATCGAGACGCCGTGCCGCCTCTGTATTGGCGGCCGTGTGCCTGGCCATCGGCGCCGTGGTCGCGCAAGCGCCTCGAGTGCCGGCGCGCATCGTCTCGACGTCGCCGAGCATCACTGAAACGTTGTTCGCGTTGAATCTCGGCGATCGCGTTGTCGGCGTATCGACGTACTGCCGCTACCCAGAGGAGGTACTGGCGCTTCCGAAAGTGGGGACGTTCCTGAAGCCGGACGCGGAGATCATCGCCAGACTGAAACCCGATCTCGTGTTCGTGCACGCCGGTCCCAATACGGTCCCGAGCCAACTGGCCTCGCTCGGCCTTCGCACGGCGATCGTCGATAGAGGCACGCTCCCGAGCGTATTCGCCACGATTCGTCAAATCAGCGCTGCGGCCGGCGTCGCCGATCGGGGCGACGAATTGGTGCGCCACGTTCAGTTGGAGCTCGATCGCATCAAGTCTGCCGTGGCTGGCCGTCCTCGGCGCAAGGTGCTCGTGATCGTCGGCCGGCGCACAGGAGCGCTCACAGACATCATCGCCGTCGGGCCGGGATCCTATCTCAACGATCTCATCGGGATTGCCGGCGGCGTCAACGTGATGTCTGGGGTCAAGCTGGAGTACCCGAGAATTTCGATGGAGACGGTCATCAGCCTGGCGCCCGAGGTCATCATCGACGTCGGCGAGATGGGAGAGTCGCCCGCGGACTCCGAACGCCGGCGCAAGCTGACCGAATCGCTGTGGGCAGAGCAGCGCCTTGTCTCGGCGGTGCGCACCGGCGGCGTGCACGCCGTGCACGACGAGAGTTTTGTCGTGCCAGGCCCTCGCGTGATCGAGGCCGCTCGAGCGATGGCGCGCTGGTTTCACGGAGTGGGCGAACGATGAGCGTGCCCACACTGCGCGTTCGTCAAGTCGGCTGGCGGCCGCCCGCTGGTCCCGACGTGCTTCAGAACGTCAGCATCGACGTCCGGCCGAACGAGTTCGTGGCGATCATGGGCCGAAACGGCGCCGGGAAGAGCACGCTTCTGGACGTAATCGCGGGCCTTCGCCAGCCGACGCACGGCGGCGTCACGCTGGCAGGCCGCCCGCTCGACGAGTGGCATCCGACAGAACGTGCTCGAGTGCTGGCGCACCTGCCCCAGATGTTGCGCGCGGACCTGTCGATGCGAGCCGAGGCGCTCGTCTTGATGGGGAGATACCCACACGCCGCTCGCTGGTTCGAGTCCGACGAAGACCTGCGGATTGCGCACGAGGTGATGGAGCGGTGTGAATGCCTGGAGTTCCGGCAGCGAACACTGTCGACGCTCAGCGGCGGCGAGCGCCAGCGCGTGTATCTCGCAGCCTGCCTCGCGCAGCAAGCGAGCGCCCTGCTCCTCGATGAACCGGCCACGTTCCTTGACGTCGATCAACAGCTCCAGTGCTTCAGCGTCGTCCGGGCCGAAGCCGATCGTGGTGCTGCCTGCATGGCGGTGACGCACGACGTCAATCTCGCACTCACATTCTGCACACGCCTGGTCGTACTTGCCGATCGCGGCATCGCGAAGGACGTGTCAGTTGAAGCTGCCCTCGATGACCCGAGCTGGTTGCGCGCGTTCTCGTCGCGGGTGAGTATCGAGCGCGGGCCGTCTGGTACGTGGGTGCGATACCAGTGATGCTTGTGCGTCGCGTCTCGGCGCCGGCGTGGATTGGCGGATCGGCCGCGCTTTTCATGCTCGCAGCCTGCGTCCTGCCGTTCATCGGGCCGAGCCGCCTCGATTGGGCGCGTGTCTGGGGCAGCCAGGATCCGGACTGGTCGATCCTGCTCAATCTCAGGCTTTCACGCACGCTGCTCGGTCTTTTCGCGGGCGGAGCCCTGGCGCTTGCGGGCGCGCTCTTCCAGTCGATGCTGCGCGATGCGCTCGCGACGCCGTATACGTTGGGCGTCTCGACTGGCGCGTCGCTTGGTGCCGTAATCGCGATCGCATTCGACTGGCATACGGTTGCGGGAATCGCGGGTATCTGGGGCGGCGCGCTCATTGGCGCAGGACTCATCCTGTTTGTCGTGATGGGAGCCGCGACGCGGCACGGTCAGCTGTCGTCATCGAGTCTGCTTCTGGCCGGAATTGCCATCAACAGTGTTTGTGCTGCGCTCATCCTGTTGGTGCACAGCCTGACCGGCATCTCCCAGTCGTTCGCGATTTCGCGGTGGCTGATCGGCGGGCTCGACGCCGTTGAACGCCCTACGCTCATGCTTTACGTCGCGATCGTGCTCGTCACGTCGGCGCTCGTCATCCGGCAGGCTCGCCAGTGGAATCTGCTGGCGGTGGGCGAAGCGTGGGCGGCGACGCGCGGCGCACAGGTTCGCCGGGCACTGTCGACAGGTTATCTTGCAGGTTCGGTGCTCGCCGCCGCGACGGTGGCGCTGACAGGTCCGATTGGGTTCGTGGGGCTCGTCGTCCCTCACCTCCTTCGCGGCCGCCTGGGTGGAGACGATCGCTTGTTGATGCCCTGTTCGTTCCTGCTTGGCGGCGTATTGCTCGCCGGGTGCGACGCCATCGGCCGCGCGATCCTTGCGCCCGCCGAGATTCCAGCGGGCGCCATCACCGCGTTCATCGGCGGTCCGTACCTCATCTGGATGATCCGTCACGGAGGCACACGATGAGCCAGATGTTCCGTACGCGTGTGGTCAGATCCGATGGGCGGACCATCAACGTCGTGCAGCGGCGCGCGCACCTGTCGTACTGCTTCAGCGGCTGCTGCTGCGGACGGACCGAACGCGGGTATGCTGCGGTCCCAGCCGACACGTTCAAAGACGAGTGGCTGCGCCGGAAGCTTCGCAATGTTGTTCACCTGACGAAGGCTGGATGCCTTGGTCCCTGCGCGCTCGCCAATGTCGCCAGCCTCGTGTTCGACGGACGGGCGGTCTGGTTCCATTCCGTGAACACGCCGTGGCACGTGCGGCTCATCTACGACTACATCGAGACGATGGTGCGGGCCGATCGGTTCGTCGCACCACCGTCCGAGCTGACCGAGTACGTCTTCAACTACTACGACTGGGATATCCGGCAGCGGCTGGAGCTCTTGCCAGGCGCTGCACCCCAGGAAATGCCATCAGGTCAGCACATCGCGCTGTTGTCGCACGCCGACACCGATCTCCTCGCGCTCAAGCGTGTGGAGTCTGCGCTGCCGCCCGACTTGCACGTCATCGGTGTCTCGCTGATGCGGCTGCAGACCGAGGAACAGCTGTCGCTGTTGGTCGACGGAGCGCTCGCCCCGGCGCGTGTGCTCGTGGTGCGCCTGCATGGCGAGCTCGATAGCCTTCCCGGATTTTCGCGTTTGCGCGCCTGGACGGTCGAACGCTCGGCGTCGCTCGTGGTCGTCAGCGGTACGGGCGAGCCTCGGGCCGACTTCGCCCGTGTGAGCACTGTGGGGCTGGATGTCGTGGAAGGCGTTCGCACGTACCTGACCATCGGCGGCGAGCGCAACCTGGGCGAGTGCCTGAAGTTCCTGGCCGATCGACTGCTCCTGACAGGCTATGGCAGCTCGCCGCCGCTGAACTTGCCTGAGCACGGCGTCTACCTGCGCGATGTCGAGGACGCGACGCTCGTGGACTGGGAGGCGCGGCGCGACGCCGCGAAGCCCACGGCTGCGATCGTGTTCTATCGCGCGCACGCGCTCAGCGGCAACACCGCTTTCGTCGACGAGCTGGTGGATGCCCTCGAGCAGCAGGGCCTCAACGCGCTGCCGGTGTTTACCTCGAGCCTTCGCGCGCAGGAGGACGGCATGCCCGCCGCGCTCCGGATAGTGGGCGACCGCGCTCAGGTGGTCATTTCGACGCTGTCGTTCGCACTCGCGGACGGAGCCAGCGGCTCATCTCCCTCCGCGTTCGAGCGGCTTGGACTTCCCGTCTTGCAGGCCGTCACGAGCGGCATGCCGCGCGAGGCCTGGGAGGTGTCGCATCGAGGGCTCACGGCGTTGGACACCGCGATCAACGTCGCCATTCCCGAGTTCGACGGCCGCATCATCACGGTGCCGCTGTCGTTCAAGGATAGATCAGAGGAGGCACCCGGTCTCTATGCGCCTCACGCCGAGCGTGCCGAGCGCGTGGCAGGACTGGCCGCGAGGCTCGTGCGTCTTCGTCAGCGACGTCGCGCCGACATGCGCGTCGCCTTCGTGCTGACCAACTCGTCGTCAAAGGCGTCGCAGGTTGGCAATGCCGTCGGATTGGATGCGCCAGCCAGTCTCCTCACGTTGCTCCGACGGATGTGGCGTGACGGGTATGCCCTCGACACGCTGCCAGCAACGAGCGACGAGCTGATGTCGGATCTCCTTGCGTGCGGCACGTACGACGAGACTCACCCCCTGGATCCAGGACGTGCCCAGCGGCTCTCCAGGCGCCGGTATCGCACCGCGTTCGCCTCGCTGCCGCCGTCGTCCCGCAAACGCATGGAGGATTGGTGGGGAACCCCGGTCGATCACGGTGACACCTTGCGCAATCCGGACCGGCGCATTGACAAAAAGATCGCGTCGAAAGCCGCCACCCGTGTTCAGACCGTGACAAAGGAGCCGTGGACGGACGAGCGCGATTACCTGTTTGCGGCGATGACGTTCGGGCACGCGCTGGTCGCTCTGCAGCCACCACGCGGTTATGGCATGAACCCCGACGCCATCTATCACACGCCCGATCTGCCTCCGACTCACCACTACGCGGCGTTCTATCGATGGCTGGCAGCCCCTGTCGACGATGGAGGTTGGGGCGCGGACGCCATTGTGCACGTGGGCAAGCACGGGACGCTCGAGTGGCTGCCGGGTAAAGGCGTCGGTCTTTCGAATGAGTGCTTCCCCGATGCGCTGCTTGGCGACATGCCGCTCATCTACCCGTTCATCGTGAACGATCCCGGTGAGGGCAGTCAGGCAAAGCGCCGCGGGCACGCCGTGGTTGTCGATCACTTGATGCCGCCGATGACGTCGGCCGACGCATATGGACCTCTGGCCGCGCTCAACGATCTCGTCAACGAGTACTACGCGGCGGAGAAGCTGGATGCCACAAGGCTGCCGATTATCCAGCAGCAGATCTGGGACCTGATTCAGCAGGCGCAGCTCAAGGCCGACCTTGATCTTCGTGCGATGCTCTCGCGCGATCACGGCGATCACAAGCACGACTGGGACGACGAGCTGACGCCAGAGGGCGTGCCGGTGACGCTCGCCGAAATGAGCGGCAACGACGTCGCCCACCTCATTGAAGACATCGATGGCTACCTGTGCGAGCTCGGCACGGCGCAGATCCGCGACGGCCTGCACGTGCTCGGCGCGATGCCGCCTCTGCCGGACACGTTGCGCGCGCTGACACGCTTGCCGAACGGATCCGTGCCCGGCCTGCAGACGGCCTTGGCCCATGCGTTCGGCCTCGATCTTCAGACACTTCTCGCCGTACCCGGAGCGCGTTTCGATCGCGGACACGAAGTCGCCGGCACGACTAGCGTCTCACATGCCGACGCGATCGAGCGGCTCGAAGCCCTGGCGCGAGATCTGTTCATCGACCTCGAGCACATTGGCTTCGATGCGCGATTGATCGACGGCATCGTCTTGCAACAGATTGGACGGCCCAGCTCGGCGGTGAGTGCGGCGCTGCGCTTTGCGTGTGGAACGCTGATTCCGGCGCTGGAGCGTGTGACCGATGAAGTGGATCACGTCCTCGATGCGCTCGCCGGACGTTACGTTCCTCCAGGACCGGCGGGCGCACCGACTCGCGGCATGGCTCACATTCTGCCCACGGGCCGGAATTTCTACGCCGTCGATCCCAGGGCGGTCCCGTCTCAGGCCGCGTGGCGAGTCGGCGAGCAACTCGCAAACGAAGTGCTCGCCCGGCATCTCAAGGAAGAAGGCCGCTACCCGGAGATGATCGGAATCGGCGCCTGGGGCACGGCTCAGATGAGAACTCAGGGTGATGACATCGCCGAGGTGCTGTGGCTGCTCGGGGTGGAACCCGTCTGGGATCCGCAGTCGCGCCGGATTCACGATCTGGCCGTCGTGCCGCTCGAGCGTCTCGGCCGTCCGCGGATCGACGTCACGCTTCGCATCAGCGGGTTCTTTCGCGACGCATTCCCGCACCTCATTACGCTCGTGGACCAGGCCGTCGAGCTGGTCGTCTGTCTCGACGAGCCGGCGGACCAGAACTTCCCGCGCAAACACTACATGGAAGAACTGGCGCGTCCCTCGGATGCGGGCGTGGACGAAGTGGAGGCGCGCGCCCGCTATCGCATCTTCGGTGCGAAGCCCGGCACGTACGGCGCAGGCATTCAACACTTGATCGACACGAAGCAGTGGCAGACCGATCAGGATTTCGCGACCGTCTTCGTCGAGTGGGGAGGTTATGCCTACGGCCGCGAAGTCGATGGCGCCGACGCCCGCGACGTGTTCGTCGAGCGGCTGCGCACAATCGAAGTAGCCGTGCACAATCAGGACAACCGCGAGCACGACATCTTCGATTCCGACGACTACTACCAGTTCCATGGCGGCATGATCGCGTCCGTGCGATCGCTCACGGGACGTCAGCCGAAGATGTACGTCGGCGACAGTTCGCGTCCCGATGCCGCCAAGGTGCGGGACCTGCGGGAAGAAGCTCTGCGGGTCTACCGGTCGCGCGTCGTCAATCCCAAGTGGCTCGACAGCATCCGCCGTCACGGCTACAAGGGAGGGCTGGAGCTCGCGGCGACGGTGGACTACATCTTTGCCTTCGATGCGACAGCGCACGTTGCGCCCGATCTCGTGTACGAAGGGCTGGCGGCCGAGTACGCGTTGTCGCCGGAGATGCAGCAGTTCCTCGAGCAATCCAATCCGTGGGCGCTGCACGCGATTGCGGACCGGCTGCTTGAAGCCGCGGACCGCGGGTTGTGGGAGACCGCCTCCCCTGAGACGGTCGAGGCCCTGGAAGGCGTTCGCTTGAAGGCTGAAAGCTTTGTCGAAGCGCGCGGCGAGCGCGTGCGGGTGCGCTCATGACTCCTCCACAGTTTCCGTTTGCCGCCCTGGTCGGCCTCGAGTCGCTGAGGCTCGCGCTGCAGTTGGCCGCCATCGATCATCGTCTCAGTGTGGTCGTGCGAGGCGACAAGGGCGCCGGTAAGAGCACGGCTGCCAGAGGTCTCGCGGCGCTCCTCGAGGGCAGCGCACCGTTCATCACGCTGCCAATCGGCGCCACCGAAGATCGCCTGCTTGGAGGCCTTGATGTCGAAAAGGCCCTGCGGGGTGAGCCGTCGCTGAAGCGAGGCCTGCTCGGGGAGGCCAATGGTGGCGTCCTGTACATCGATGAAGTAAACCTGCTGCCCGATCATCTCGCCGATGCGCTGCTCGACGCCGTTGCCAGCGGCGTGCACATCGTCGAGCGCGAGGGTTTCAGCGCAAGTCAGGCCGCGGATTTCGTTCTGCTGGGCTCGATGAACCCGGAGGAAGGCGCGCTTCGCCCACAATTGCTGGATCGATTCGCGCTTGCGGTCGACGTCGAGGCACCCTCGGATGTGGCCATGCGGTGCGAGGTGCTCGAACGGCGTCTGGCGTTCGATCGAGATCCTGGAGCCTTCGACCGATCCTGGAAGATGGCGCAAGAGTCTGTGGCGTCGGCGCTGGCCGCGGCAAAAGCGCGCATTGACAGCGTGTCGGTCCCGCGAGAGATGCTGCACTACGCCGCGACGCGGGTAGCCGAACACGACGTCAAGTCGTTGCGCGCAGATCTTGCGGTCGTGCGCGCGAGTCGTGCGCATGCCGCACTCGACGGCGCGGAGGCCATCACTCCCGTCCATATCGAGGCGGTCCTTCCCCTTGCACTCGCGCATCGGATGGCCGGCAAGCCTCGACCTCGGACTCCGCCGTCTTCGCCGCAGCGTTCCGACGACCAGTCTCGCCAGAACGACCAGCAACCGTCCGACGGCAGCCCGCCGGAACGCGTTTTCGACGCCGTATCGGTCGCCGCGCCGCAGGTGACGATCGAACATCTGGGTCATCGCGCGGTCCGTGCCGGCGGTGATTCGGGTCCTGCTGTTGGACCGATTGTCGCAAGCCGTCGCTCGGATACGCCGCGTGAGCTGGATCTCCGGCCGTCTCTGTTGCACGCGGTCACGCATACGGGCCAGGCTCGGCTGAGAGTCGGGGACCTCCACGAACGAGTACGAGTCCCCCTCGCGTCGACACGCTTCATCCTGATCGTCGACTCGAGTGGCTCGCACGCGATTCAAGACCGCATGCGCCTCGTCAAAGGCGTCGCAAGCGGCCTCCTCGACGCGTCGCATGGCCGGCATGACGAGATCGTCGTGATTGGGTGTCGTGGCGCACAGGCCGAGGTGCTCGTCGAGCCCACCTCGTTGCGCGACGAGGCGGCACGCGCGCTGGAGTACCTGCCGACCGGTGGGCGAACGCCCCTCGCCCACGGTCTGGAGCTCGCGGCTGGCTACGTGACAGATCAATCGCTCGTGATCGTCATTACGGATGGTCGCGCGAATGTCCCGACAAAGACCGAGGATGCGTGGGCGGATGCGCAACGGGCGGCCGAGGCGCTGCGATGCGCGGCTCTCGTCATCGATACCGAGGACGAGCGCTCAGCGACAGGCCGGCCGCGCGAACTGGCGACCGCTCTTCGAGCGCGATACGCGCGGCTCGCGGAGCTCGATCCGGCTCAGGTTCTGACCATCCTGCGGGCCGAAGGATGACTCCAACGATCTCGAGAATGACTGTCTTCGTCCTCGCATGCGCCCTGACGCCGGCGATGGGTCGCGCACAAGAGCCGGTTGACGCGAAGCCATCGGCGCCGCCTGTGCAGGAAGGCGTCGGCCCGCTGAAATTCGACAGCAACGTCACCGTCACCGCGACTCGAAGGGAGTCCGGGAGCGAGCGAGAACCGGTTTCGACGACTGTCGTCACCAAGGATGAGCTCGCGGTTCGAAACCTTCCGACGCTCGACCGCGCATTGGAACTGGCGCCCGGCGTCTACGTGTTTCGTTCCCGCGGGACCGCAGATCTCCTGAGCCGCATCATGATGCGCGGCTTCAACGGTTCAAGCCGGACGCTGACGCTATTGGATGGAATGCCGCTGAACGATGCCTACACCGGAGATGTCACGTGGACGAGCCTTCCGACCGGCGAAGTCGAGCGGGTCGAAGTCGTCCGCGGGCCGTTCTCGTCGCTCTACGGCGGCAACGCGATGGGAGGCGTGATCAACGTGCTGACCCGCGGCATCGACAGGCGCCAGTTGGATCTCATGGCCCAGGGTGGCACGTACGGCACAGCGCAGTTGGGCAGTCACTACGGCGACCGCGTCGGTCCGTTCGGGATCAGCATCGGATATCAGGGGCTGCAAACAAACGGCTACGCGCCCAGAGAGATCGTCCTGACGCCAACGACGGCGGGTGCCGGAACTCTGGTGACAGGTGCCGTGGCCACGCAGTCTGCGACGGGCACGCCCGCATTCATCGTCGGCAGCGCGGGCACCAACTGGTACGAACAGGACGCCGTCCGTGCGAAAGGGGAATGGGCGCCAAACCCTTCCACGAGTCTCTCCGTCCAGTACCTGTTTCAACGAGCGGGCTATGGCTATGACGATCCGCGAAGCGACCTGCGAGACGCGTCCGGCGATTTGATCAACAGCGGCGCGGTCCTTTTTCAGGATGGCGATGTCCAGCGCCGCTTCACGCTGTCGCCGGGAACGTTTCTGCAAGGCCCCGGAGACGATCGTTCCCACCTCGTGGGCGCGACATTCCATCGAGCGTTTGGCGGACACACCCTTCGACTGTCGGGAGGCTGGTATGCGCAGCCGAATTCGACGTCTCGCACGCCGGCGCTCGCTACCGCGACGGCTCTTGGTGGCCCTGGTTCCATCAGCGAACGCGACAGCCAGAGCCGGTATCTGAACGCGCAGGACTCCTGGTCGATCGGCGTGCAAACGCTCTCGGTTGGCTTCGATCTCCGCGCAGAGCAGTCCAACAACGTGGAATTTGCGCTCACGGACTGGACGAATGTCGACGCGCGGAGCGCCCAGACGTTTGCGTCCGTTGGAAAAACGCGAACCGTCGCGGCGTACATTCAGGATGAAGTAGCGATCGGCGATCGTGTGTCCTTGATTGGCGGCGTTCGTTTCGACGGCTGGCGCACGTTCGACGGGTCGGTGAACATCTTCAATGCCGCTGTTCCACCAGCTCGCTACGATCCGAGGACGACCTCCTCGTTGAACGGCAAGGCCTCGGTTGCGTACAGGCCGGCGGGTGGATGGACGCTTCGCGGCAGCGTCGGGACGGCCTTTCGGAACCCAACCGTATTCGAACTGTACCGGACGTTTCGCCTATCGACGGGCACGCTGTTCGCTGCGAATCCGGACCTCCAGCCGGAGCGCCTGTTCGCGGCGGAGGCCGGCGTGGCGCGCACGTGGCGCGCGGGCGGTTCTCTCGAGGCCACCTACTACCGAAATTCGATCGACGATCTGATCTACCGAAAAACCGATCTGGCCGTCGATCCAGCCGGGCGATACCGCATCCTTGTCAATGCGGGCCAGGGCACAACGAATGGCGTGGAGATCGCGGTTGCGCAACGTTTCTCTGAAGCATTGCTGGCGAGAGGTTCCTACACGTTCACGGACGCCGTCATCTCGCGCAATCCCGCGCTGCCGGAGACCGAAGGCAGGCACGTGCCCAACATTCCGGAGCACATGGCCTCTGTCGCGCTCTTCTACGCGCGCGGCCGCTTGACCGGCTCGGTCAATGGGCGATACGTGACCGGCTCGTTCGGATTGGATACGAATCTGGACACGACGAAGGGCGTACCTGGCAGCTACAGCCCGTTTTTCGTCGCAGGGGCCAGCGCTGGATTCCGCGTGACGAGGCGCGTCGAGCTCATTGCCAGCGGCGACAACCTCTTCGACCGCCAATACTACGTGTTCTATCTGAATCCCGGCCGGACATTCTCAGTGGGCGCACGCGCGTCCATCGGTTCGCAGCGTTAGCGGAGTGCGCCCCTCCCTACGTCACCGCCGCATCGGCTATCGCAAGCCCGCGGTCGATGATCGCGAAGCCTTCGCGTAATTCGGCCTCTGTGATGCACAGGGGCGGATTCGTGAAGAAATAGTTCCACCGGACAAACGTAAAAAGACCGTTCTGCCTGAAAAAATCAGCGAGCGCGGCCATCTCTTTCGACGTGCCATTGAATGGCGCCATCGGTTCGAGCGTCTGCCGGCTGCGCACGAGCTCGACGACCCCGAACAATCCGAGCGATCGGACAGCACCCACCGATGGATGCCTCGCGGCCAGATCGGCGAGCAGCGCGGCCATCAGGTGGCCGGTCTGCTGGGCCTTCTCGATGAGGCCGTCTTCCTCGTACGCGGCAATCGTCGCCAGCGCGGCTGCGCACGCCAGCGGATGGCTGTTATAGGTGAGCCCGGCCGGAAACGGTCGGTCCTGGAAGATCTCGGCAATCGTTCGTCTCATGCCGACGGCACCCAACGGCACGTACGCGCTCGTAATTCCCTTCGCCATCGTGATGACGTCGGGCACGACGTTCCAGTGATCGACCGCGAACCATGCGCCGGTACGGCCGAAGCCGGTCATCACTTCATCCGCGATCAGCAGAATGCCGTACTTGTCGCAAAGTGCACGTAAACCACGGTAGTAGCCGTCTGGCGGGATCAGGATGCCGTTGGTGCCAACCACCGACTCCACGATGATCGCCGCAATCAACTGCGGCCCTTCGAGCTGAATCACCTCATCGAGATAACGCAGCGCTTCATCCGCGGTATCCGATCCTCGCGCGATGCCATGGTACGGACCCAGCACATGGATGAAGCCTGGAAGGGGCGGCTGCAACCATCCACGCGGTTCTCCCGTTGCCGCCATCGCACCGGCGGTACCGCCATGATACGAGCGATAGAACGAGATGATCTTCGGCCGCCCGGTGTACGCACGCGCAATCTTGAAAGCGGTTTCGTTGGCCTCTGCGCCGCCGTTCGTGAAGAAGAACACTTCGATGTCGCCGGGGGTGATTTCGGCCAGCTTCGCACCCAGGCGCGCGCGCGGCTCGGTGGCGAACGACGGCGCGACATAGGTCACCAGCTCCGCCTGCTTCAGAATCGCGTCGATGACGCGCCGGTCGCCGTGCCCGATGTTCACGCTCATCAACTGGCTGTTGAAGTCGATGAAGCGCTTGCCTTCGGGCGTCCAGAAGTACACGCCTTCGGCGCGCGCCACCGCAATCGGGGCGGCATTCTTCTGCGCGACCCACTCGAAAATCGTGTGCTTCTTCGCGAGGGCGACGATCTCTTCGCTCGTCATAGCTACGCGTCTCTACCTGCGTCGAGCGCCTGAAAGAGATCGTCGAGGATTTCGTCGCAGGCCTCCAGCCCGACAGACATCCGAATGAGTCCATCGGTGATGCCGGTTCTGAGCCGATCTGCCGGCGCCATCCCCGCATGACTCGTCACGGCCGGCCGAGTCAACAGCGTTTCAGCGCCTCCCAGACTCGGCGCCACAATCGGCAAGGTGGTCCGTCTCATGAATGCGTCGGCTGCCGCCGCGCCACCTCTGAGCTCGAAGCTCAGCATTCCGCTGACGCCTTCGAGCAGACTCCGGGCGCGCGCGTGCTGCGGATGACTTGGAAGTCCCGGATAATTCACCTTCTCGACCCTCGGATGCGCTTCGAGCCCGCGGCTGATGGCGAGCGCGCCGGCGCACTGGTGCCTCACCCGCAAGACCAATGTTTTCAGGCCGCGGTCGAGCAGAAAACACGCGTGCGGATCCAACGACCCGCCGAGATGATTGAGCCGGTGCGTGATCCGCTCGATCCACGCCTTCGATCCCACGACCGCGCCGGCGACGATATCGCTGTGACCGTTCAGGTACTTCGTGCAGCTGTGGAGCACGAGATCGAAGCCACGCTCCAGAGGGCGAAAGTTGACCGGGGTCGCAAAGGTGTTGTCGATCAGCGAGACGAGGCCATGGGACGTCGCGAACGTGACGATGCCCTCGAGATCCGGCACGCGCATCAGCGGATTGGAAATCGTCTCGACGTAGATTGCGCGCGTGTTCGCGCGCAGCAGGCGCGTCCAGGAGGAGGGATCATCGGCGTCGATGAAATCGACGGCGATGCCAAGATGCTTCAGCTCGGTGGTCAGGAGATCGTGAGTGCCGCCGTACAAGCAATCCTGCGCAAGCAGGTGATCGCCGGGGGCGAGCACGGTCAGGAGCGTCGTCGAAATCGCCGCCATCCCGCTGGAGGTGGCCACGGCCGCTTCTGCGCTCTCCAGCGCCGCCAGTTTCCCGTGGAGAGCGGTCTGCGTCGGCGTGTTGTTGAGCCGGAGGTACTTCAAGTCGTGATAGCTGCCCTCGCCGGTAAACTCGAACATCGCCGACTGAAAGATCGGCATGATGACCGCGCCGCCCGGGCGGGGCGACGGCACGCCGGCGTGAACGGCCTTCGTTTCCAGATGCTTGAACGTTCTTGCCATCACTATCCCTTCGCCGGCTACCGCTGCGTCCCCGCGACGACCGGCTGCGTCCATGCCCGCAGACCTCCGCTGTCCTCGATTCTGGCGCGCACGTAACCCTCACTACCCTTGAAATTGTACCGGGCCGGATTTTCCTGCGACGTCGCGAGCTCACGTCCATTCTTGCCGATGAACACCACGCGATATCGCTTCGGGCTCTGGGATGGAACTGACGGTTGTATTTCCACCGTCAGGGCATCGGGAGTGGCGTCGACATTCTTGAGCTCGATTCCGGTCGACGCGTAAAAGTCGCCCGCGCTCAACGCCCGCACGATGTGATCGCGTGTCAGCCCAGGGGCTCGAACAACGACCCACGCGCGCCCGGGATTCGCGCGGTCCAGCGTGAAGTCCTGGCCGAAATTGTGAGCGTCATCGACCGCCGCTCCGAAGACGCGCATGCCCGACGACAAGAGCTGATCCCACATCTCTTCCGTCGCAGGCACCGTTCCATCGCCGCCGTGGTTGACGGCCGGGTGGCCGCTGGCGATTTCGAGCAGGAACGAGCCCTTCAGCGGCAGCATGTCGGCTGCCGTGAACGCCCAGCGAAAATTCGGATGGTTGACGAGGGGTACAGCGTCCTGCGCGCGGATCGCGTCGATGCTCGCCTGCAGGATGTCGGTGACGGTGGGTGCCCGCTGAGGAGCGATCACCTTTGTGATTCCGATAGCGTTCACATGAACCGTCTTGTCATTCGTCACTTCCTCAGCGCCCAGCAGAAGGAAGTTGTCGCTCGGATTGCTGTCGAAAGGCTCCGGATCCGTGAACGTGTTGTGATCCGTGATGGCAAGAAACTGGTACCCGTTCCGCTTGTACCACGTCACCAGATCCCAGGGTGAAGAGTCCCCGTCAGAGTTGATCGTGTGCGTGTGAAGATTGCCTCGATACCAGTTGAGCGTCGCCGGCTGTTGCGCGGCTGAGGCATGGATCGCGGACGCGAACGCCAGAGCCAGAACGCGTGGGACATGTTGCGTCTTCAATTGCCCATCCTCCTCAAACCCTTCAGCGGCGCGCCCAGGCGGACAGAACGGACTTGCCTGAAATCCTCGATGCGTCGGCTTTATAGCACGTGTGCCCTCAAGTCATATACTGTCACCCCTTGAATTCCGCACAGCACCAATCCGGTGACCTGCGGAGTACGGAGTTGAAGATGACAAGTGCATCGGCGTTGGCAGGTGGACTGGCTCTCGCGATGATGCTCACTGTCGCTCCCAATGCGCGCGCGGCCGATCTAACGGTCGGCGACAGTGGCGTGGTCGAGGGAAACGGCGGGACGCGATCGGTCGAAATCGTCGTCGCGCTGTCGACCCCGGCTACGGCGCCGGTAACGGTGGATTACACAACGCGCGACGGCAGTGCGGCTGCCGGTGCCGACTACCAGGCTGCGAGAGGGACGGTTGCATTTGCCAAGGGAGAAATCGTCAAACGGATTACCGTGAACATAGTCGGCGACACGGTCATCGAGCCGAATGAAACCTTCGACATCGTTTTCAGCAACGCGTCCGGTGCGACCGTTGCGAGGGGTACGGGAACGACCACGATTATCAACGACGACAGGGCAGCGGAACCCCTCTCGATGTACGAAGTGCGGCTGACCTACACGGGCTATACAGGAGACCTGACTGCCGACGACTGTCCGGTCCGGCGAGACGGAAAAGTCGTCATGACGGGGATCATCAGCGGCAACGAGCGCGTGGCGAGAGACGACGACATCGGATACCAAGGAACGCTACAGCTTGCCGTCGACCTCGATGCGTGTGATGTCTACCGGAAGACAAACGGAGAGGATGACCTGTGCAAGGTTACTATCATCGCCCTGGGTTCGATCACGACCAAGCTCGCCGTGCATGTCGATGATCGGGGCGGCTACGTTCAGACCGCGGACGGCACAGGGAAGTTTCCCTTGAGCCTGTTCTTCGGTTCGTGTCCCGCCGATAGAATCGCCGACGAGCGCTCTACTTTTCCAGATAACAGTGGAGCGAATATCTTCAACGGATACGAACTGAGAATACCGTCCGGACCGCTCCGCGTCGGACGATACCCAGAGGGCGACGTGGTCTTTGAAGTGGTCCGGGCGATTCCATGAGACGATACAAGAGTTGGATCCGCCAACGTTTCCGCTTTAGTTCAGGCAGTGTGCGGACTCGTGGTTTGCCGTTGCGACGACTGGAGCTGACGTGGGTGCACCCACCAGCCAATCTCCGCTGTTTCCATGCGAATTGTGATGTTTGCGCGCGTACCGCGCTGGTATTCCTTCAAACAAGACCGGTTGGCCAAACGGCTGCAAGCCGACGGCCACGAGATCATCAGCATCGTCGTCGAGCAGACCAAGACGCTTGCGTCGCTCCGCGAATGGCGGCACAAGTATGGATTGCGCGTCATGATGCAGAAGGTCGCGTCAAAGCTGACACGGCGGGCGGACATGTCGAGCAGCTCGCAGCCACAGAACACACAATCAGCCGATAAACGTCCGCCCTGCAACGCACCGGTTCATTTCGTCGCCTCACACAATTCCGACGAATGTGTCGAAGTCGTGAAGCGATTGCAGCCCGAAGTGATCGTGCTGCGCGGATGCGGCATTGTGAAGAAACAGGTGTTGGCCGTTCCCACGCTCGGCACCATCAACCCGCACTATGCGGTGCTGCCGGCCTATCGCGGCATGGAAACGACCGAATGGTCGGTGCTTCACGGCGATCCGTGCGCGGTCAGCGTGCATTGGGTTGCCGAGGCCGTGGATGCGGGCGGCGTGATCACCTCACGCCTCATCAACGTCGAATCTGGCGACGCGATCGGCAGCCTGCGTGAAAAGTCCGCTGTGATCGCGGCCGAGCTGCTGGCCGAAGCGCTCAACAAAATTCAATCGGGCGCCGCGCGTCCGCGATTCATGCCGGTTGTCGAAGGGCGCCAGTATTTCGTGATGCATCCGCGCCTTCGACAATTGGCCGAGATGAGATTGCGATAAAGCTCGAAGATGGCGACTGCTGCAAAAAAACCATTGGGCACGCTGATCCGCGCCGGATTGCGCGTGGCGCATCCATCGGTGCTGCGCGTGTTGATCCAGGACTCTCTCCGGCGGCCGAGCCAGACCGAAAGCTCGCGCGTCCATCTGGACGGGGCGATCGCGTGGATTTGCCACGCGCAGGACGTGTGCGGCGGGCGCGGCGTGTCCGCCGGGTACTCGTTTGTGCACGGCTGGTTCCCGCCTTATCCCGAAACGACCGGCTACATCATTCCGACCTTGTACGATTACGGCCATTTGACTGGCAACAAAACATATTTCGACCGCGCCCGGCGGATGGCCGACTGGGAGACCGAGATTCAATTGCCTTCTGGCGCGGTGATGGGCGGCGTGTATCGCGGCCTGGGGCACGAAGCGCATCCCGTGGTCTTCAATACCGGGCAGGTAGTACTCGGCTGGTGCCGCGCCTACAGCGAAACGGGCGATACGCGCTACCTCTCCGCCGCCCAACGCGCGGGGGACTGGCTGTTGTCAGTGCAATCGGAAGATGGCGCGTGGCGCGTGACCGGCCCTGAAGTCCAGACGCTGGTGCATGCCTACGACGCGCGCACGGCCTGGAGCCTGCTCGAAATCGACGCGCTGGCGAAAAGCGAAACCTACGCGGCGGCGGCCAGACGCAATCTCGACTGGACGCTCGCGCAACAGCACGAGAATGGCTGGTACGAGAACAACGCGTTCTTCACCGACAGCAAGTGGAGCCTGCCCCTGACGCACACGATCGCGTATGTGATGGAAGGGTTCATCGAATCGTGGCGGCTGACCGGTGTTCGGCGCTATTTCGACGCCGCGCACAAGACGGGCGAGAAACTGATGCGCATCTTCGAGCTGCGCCGCTATCTGGCCGGCGAGTTCGACAAATCCTGGAAGACATCCGCGGCATATAGTTGCCTCACAGGCGATGCGCAGGTTGCGCGCGTCTGGCTGCAGTTGTTCCGCGAGACAAAAGACACGCGGTTCCTCAGCTCAGCGCTCAAGCTGAGCGATTTCGTCAAGGCATCGCAGAACCTGCGGTCGCTCCATCCCGGCGTGCGAGGCGGGGTCAAAGGCTCTCAGCCGATCTTCGGAAAGTACCAGTCCTACACGTACGTCAACTGGGGCGCAAAGTTTCTGGCCGACACGTTGATGCTCGAAGAGAAGCTGATGAACGAATTCGAACAGGCCGTGCGGCGTGGCGAACGGCTGGGGCCGGGCGACATTGCCGATGAGGTAAGCACGCCATCGACGGCCGTCGGCGAAACATAGGCTTGAAAGACCCTTATGGGTTGGAAAAGAAAAAGTTGGATCCCGCAAGTGCCGACTTCACGTACACTTAGCGTCTGCGGCTTGCTCTGAGCGAGCGAAGCGAGTCGAAGGGTGAGGTGGCCGAGAGGCTGAAGGCGGCGGTTTGCTAAACCGTTGTAGGGCCCAAAAGCTCTACCCAGGGTTCGAATCCCTGCCTCACCGCCAGTTAAGTTGTTCTAGCCATTAGCGTTCCTCTCGACATTCTCCTTCGCCGCTTGGCTCTCTTTCCAACTGACAGCTGATCTCCTATTGAATGACAAACGGGTTGATATCTTGACTCAGGAGCGCCCCGGTTGTGGGATCTTCGATCCTCGAGTTCAATTGCCAGTTGCCCTTGGGTGGAAAGGAGGCTGTCACCTGGACCAGCGAAAGAGGCCCTATGTTTTGGTTGAGACCGGGTGGGAGGAGGAAAGAACCATCCTGTCCTGTGTTTATGAGATTAACCTCGCCTACTCCTGGAACACTCAGCCAGACTCTCAACTTAACTGCGATCGGTCCGCCTAATGGATTTTGCACCCTGAACTCCGGGGCGGTCACCGTCTGGCCGTTGCCGTAGGTGGCCGCGCTCATCGTGATCTGAAAAACAGGAACGAGCCCCCCGATCTTGGTAAGGAAGGCGTCAGACGCGCCACCGTTTGCCGGCTGTAACGGATTGGCTGTCGGGAAGTTGATCGAATTGGTTTGTCCCGTCACATACGCGTTGTTGGACGAGTCCACGGCGATGCCCGCCCCTCTCTCACTACTGTTACCTCCAAGGTACGAGGAATAGAGGAGGAAACGTCCCGAAGGGTTGACCTTCGTCACGAAGACGTCATCCATGCCGCCGTTCGCTGGCTGGAGCGGATTAGCCGTTGGGAAGTTGGCCGAAACGGTGTATCCCGTCACGTAGGCGCTGCCCGAAGAATCGACGGCGATACCTCTCCCTGCATCGATGTCGCTACCTCCGAGGTAGCTGGAGTAGACCAGGGCGATGCCCCACGAGTTGAACTTCGTCACGAAGGCATCCATAAGTCCTCCACCGAAGGCCGGCTGGAGCGGATTGGCTGTCGGGAAGTTGATCGAGTTGGTTTCTCCCATGACGTAAGCGCTGGCGGAAGAATCCACGGCGATACCATACCCGGATTCGTAACCGCTGCCTCCAAGGTACGTCGAGTAGACCAACGCGCTGCCCGTTGTGGTGAACTTCGACACGAAGGCGTCAGAACTGCCAGCATTCGCGGGCTGACGTGGAGCGGCAGTTGGAAAGTTGGTCGAGTTGGTGGTTCCTGTCACGTAGGCGTAGCCCAAGGGATCCGTCGCGATACTGTTTCCCAGATCCTCCCCACCGCCTCCGAGGTATGTCGAGTAGACCAAGGCGCTTCCCGAGGAGTTGAACTTCGTGACGAAGGCGTCAAAACAAGGATAACTGGGGAGGAAACCGCATGAGCCACCTCCATGCGTCGCATCAAAGGAATTCGCCGTTGGGAAATTCGTTGATCTCGTTGATCCCGTCACGTAGGCGTTGCCGGACGCATCCACTGCGATATCGGTCCCGCCGTCAGTATCTATCCCGCCAAGGTAGGTCGAGTAGACCAATCCGCTGCCCGAGGAGTTCAATTTCGTTACGAAGGCATCCGAAAGTCCACCACCTGGGGTCGGCTGGAACGGATTGGCTGTCGGGAAGTTGGTCGAATAGGTGTATCCCGTCAGGTAGGCATTGCCCAGGGAATCCACCGCGATGCCTCTCCCGACTTCGGCAACGTCGCCTCCAAAGTACGAGAAATAGATCAGAGCGCCCGATGAGTTGACCTTCATTACGAAGACGCGGTCATTGCCGAGGGCCGAACCGGTTGATCCCGTCATGTAAACGTTGCCCGAGGAATCTACCGCGGTAGCATTGCCGTAATCGTTAAAATCGTCTCCAAGGTAGGTCGAGTAAGACAACACGGGGTCGATCACGAGAGGTCTCGCGGTATCGTAATCGGCTATCCTGAAGCCAACCTCCTGGTTGCCACTTAACACATAACCGCCTGCCACCTCCTTGCGAACGCCATCGGTTTCCTGATAGACCACCGGCTTGTGAAGGCGCACCTCTCCGCCAGCAACCGCAAGGACCAGATCGCCGGTCGAGTCGACCGTGATTCTGCTGGCGCCTTCAACAGCAACACTGATTGCCTCAGGCTTCGCACCGGCTGAAAGGATCCAGTCGTACTCGAACTGCCTCTGGTTGCCGTAGTAGACCAGGTCGATGCCCGGATACACTTCTCGATATTTCACTTTCGCATAGGCAGCAATATTCTTCCGCCACTTCTCCTGGTCGGAGCCGATGAAGTAGTTGATCTTTCCAGGCAACTCCTCGAGTCCGGCAACCTGCGCCGAAGGGTTCGCGCCGACGAGCTTCATCCGCAACATGGTGCTCCTGGCGTGCGACGGCGTGGGCGGCATTGTTCGAACACCCTGCGGATCTTGTGACTTTGATCTCTGTGCACTCAAAGCCAACACAGCCTCGGTCGGGCTCAAAAGCAAGGTATAGCCGCTTCCGCGCGAGAGGAACTCCACCTTCCTATCCACCTGGCCACGGTTCTCCTCGAAGGTGAGAGGGAGCTTGCCGTAGATCTCGCCCATCTGCGCTTGCCTCGCCTGGCTGCTTGATTCTGCGAGTGACGAAGGAACCGAATGGGAGAGTGGGGGAGCGGCAGCGTCATTCGAAGGTGCTCCTGATCCATGGAGAACAACCGCGAGTCCTACGAGCACATAGCAACGAGCCAGCCGGCGGAGCGTTCCCTGATCGATCAAGCAAACCTCCTACGAACGACCACTAAGGTTCGGAGCATCGCATTCTTAAATTTCAAGCGGAATCATGCGCCCCCGGCTATAGACAAGCAAGAAAATACGGTAGAAAACGTGGCCGCGAATCTCACGACTCGCCGCGGAGAAGTTGTCGACGTGCATCGCGGAACGCCGATCTCCGCAGAAAAATAGCCTGCGTTGAAAGATGAGCGCGACTCCGCAAAACCTTACAAGCGGACAGGAGGGAACAAAGCGTCACTTCGTGATTCCTAACCTGCGGCCCTCGCCGGCACCGAGTCGGACCTAAATCCTTCGCTTCCTGTCATTTCCCCTCAAGTGCCCGCTCCGGCCGGGCAATGGGTGTCCTGCCCCTGGTTGCACCGTTGCGGGGTTTGTCAGCCGATGGCGCGTTAAGGGGAGTAAGAGCCGCCGCAGTCGTGGCGGCCAAGAAGGAGACAGGAAATGCCCGAAGTCATGACCCCCGCAACCCGAGCGCCACGAGAGCCGCGTCACGGCGTGAATACGCCCGTCCTGCTCGCCACGATCAACGCGGTGAAGCAGACACCTGCGCTTGCGAAGTTCCAGTTTCGCGCGACGAACCGGTGGATGAGCGGTACATACAGCGAATCGCGCATCGAGTCGTTCCACGGCGCGGGCGGCGAACACCAGCACCAGTCCGAGTTCCGCTACGGTGCCGATCATCCGGCCGTGCTTGTCGGTGAAGATCGTGGTCCGACACCTGTCGAATTCCTGCTCCACGGGCTGGCCTCATGCATCACGGCAGGCGTTGCCAACATCGCCGCTGCCAGGGGTGTGACGCTCACGTCAGTGGAGTCCCTCGTCGAAGGCGACATCGATCTGCAGGGCATCCTGGGACTGTCCGACACGGTCCGCAACGGGTACGAGCGCATCCGCGTCAACGTCACGATCGCAGGCGACGCACCGCCGGAGAAGCTGCGACAGATCGTCGAGCAGTCGCGTGCACGGTCTGCGGTCTTCGAAGTGCTCACCAACGGTGTGCCGGTGGACGTCAGCGTCAACACACGTTGAGGCGTGCATGACACGTATCGACACTGTAATCATCGGTGGGGGACAGGCAGGACTCGCCATGAGCCACTGCCTGTCAGCTCTCGGCATCGAGCATGTCGTGCTCGAGCGCGGGAAGGTGGCGCAGCGCTGGCGAAGCCAGAGCTGGGACTCGCTGCACCTGCTGACGCCGAATTGGATGACGCGCCTCCCGGGATTCGAGTACGACGGCGACGACGGGGACGGCTATATGTCGGCCCCTCAATTGATTGAATTCCTGGAACGCTACGCCGTCTCGTCGGAGGCGCCGGTTGTCGCCGATACGGAGGTGCAAAGCGTAGAGCGATCGGTCAATGGGTTCCGCGTCGCAACGAACCGCGGCATCTGGTGGGCGTCGTTTGTCGTAGTGGCGACCGGATACTGCGATCGGCCGGCCATTCCGGCCGTGAGCCGATCGCTGACGGCGTCGGTCCGGCAATTGGTGCCGACGGATTACCGGCGTCCCGAACAATTGCCGGCCGGTGGGGTCCTCGTCGTTGGCGCTTCTTCAACCGGCGTACAACTTGCCGACGAGATTCAGCGTTCCGGGCGGCAGGTGACTCTCGCTGTGGGCCGTCATACGCGTTTGCCTCGACGCTACCGCGGCCATGACATCTTTTCGTGGCTGGATCGGCTCGGCGTGCTGAGTCAGAGCGCCGCTGCCGTTCACAACATCGAACGTTCACGTCATCAACCGTCGCTTCAGCTGGTTGGCAGACCCGATCATTCATCGCTCGACCTGGCGGTACTGCGCGATCGAGGCGTTCGATTGGTAGGCCGCGTACGCGACATTGACGGCGATCGCGTGACCCTTGCGGATGATCTCGCCGCGACAACCGCCGCAGCGGATAGCAAGATGACTGAGATCCTCACGAGAATCGATCAGTTCGTCAACACGAGTGACGTCGCCGCGACCCCGCCCGAGCGCTTCGACCAGACGGCGCGTCTCGCGGCCGGAACTCCCCGCTGCCTTGATTTGACGAATGAGCGCATCGATACGGTGATCTGGGCGACCGGTTATCGACGTACATATCCGTGGCTGCGTGTTCCCATCTTCGATTTTCGCGGCGAAATCATCCAGAAGGATGGCATTACCCCTGTTGGAGGGGTCTATGTGCTGGGCCTGAATTTTCAGCGGCGGCGAAACTCGAGTTTTATCGATGGCGTCGGAGACGATGCATGGGTGATCGCGAATGAGATCGCGCGGTCGAGGGTCAGCGCCCGCGTTGCGTAAGGAGATGTCTATGAAAATTGATGCCGTTGTCGTCGGCGCGCGTTGTGCGGGGGCGGCGACTGCCTTGTTGCTCGCTCGAGCGGGCGCGCGGGTGCTCCTGGTCGATAGGGGCGTCTACGGTTCGGACACGACATCGACGCACGCGCTGATGCGCGGGGCCATCCTTCAGCTGCATCGATGGGGTGTCTTACCCGCCATTGTTGCCGCCGGCACGCCGCCGGTGCGCTCCACCACGTTCAGCTACCCCCAGCAGGACGTGACCGTACCGATCGAGCCGAGATTCGGCGTCGGCGCGTTATACGCGCCGCGCCGTGCTCTGCTCGATCGGACGCTGGTCGATGCCGCCGTCGCCAGCGGGGCAGAGGTCAGCTACGACGTTCGTATGGACGGCGTGATCATCGACCGTCGTGGGCGCGTGCGCGGGATCACGACTGTGGCAGGTGGCACACGGCATCGCATCGAAGCGGACATCGTGATCGGCGCAGACGGACTGCACTCGACGGTTGCGCAGCACGTCGGTGCGCCTCGCGTTCTCGAGGGGCGGTACGCGGCCGGCGTCCTCTATAGCTACTGGGAGAACTTGCCGGTTGACGGCTACTACTGGCGGTTTCAGGCGGATGCGAGCATCGGTGCCATTCCCACCAACGACGGCGCTACGTGCGTGTTCGCGTCGATGCCGTCGGAGCGCTTTCGCTCAGAGATCCAGGGTGATGCATCCTCCGCATACCGCCGCGTCATTCGCGAGGTCTCGACACAGTTCGACGGGCGCCTCGACGAGGCACGCCAGGTGGAGCCTATTCGTGGATTCGGCGGCCACGTCGGTTTCATCAAGCGCGGCGCCGGTGAGGGGTGGGCGCTCGTCGGCGATGCCGGATATTTTAAAGATCCGGCCACCGCGCACGGCATCACCGACGCATTGCGCGATGCGGAATTGCTGGCGCGGGCGATCATCAAGGGGACTCCGGCCGCTTTTGCGGACTACGAGACTATGCGGCTCGATCTCTCGCGCCGGCTGTTCGAACTGACCGACGACATTGCGTCATTTGTCTGGACCGACACCGAGCTGCAGGCGCTCCATCGCGCGTTCAGCGCCGAAATGTCACGCGAGGTGCGCGCGCTTGCGGCGCTGGACCCATGCGCTCGTTTATTGCCGTGGGGGAACGCGTCGCAGGTTGCGTGACCCGGCCTGGCGTGTTGAGGCTAGTGCGCGATCCACTTGAGATCGCGGACCATCACTCCGAGTTCGCGGGACCCGCTCGGCTTCCACGATGGATCGACGGTGAGGGCAATCCAGAGGTTCGACCTGTCTGAAACCACCGGCAAAGTCTGTTTGAGCGTGACCCACCGGTGATCGCTGAGTATGAGTCGATCGAGAACGCGATCGTCGACCGACACGGTCACCGTCTGCGCCTTGTCGGCGATCGACCTGACGGTCACTTCGAACGAGCGTGCCGTGGAGGGAGCATGAAGGAAAACGTGAGGGCTTCCCCACCGATACACAACACCCTGAGCATTGCGCTGCCGCTGGTACAGTCCACGGGCGCGCGGCTCTTCGCCTTTGTCTGGCGCATAGAACGAGTCTTTCAGGCTCCAGCTGTCACCGTCGAGCACCCGGCCGTTGATTTCCATCACGTCCAAGGCATCGAAGTACGGCGTGGTCCAACCTTCCCAGTCGTACATCGCGAATGTGCGCGTACGCGACGCGTTCTCCGCGAGCTTCAGCGCCGGCTCGCCAGACAGATTGTGGTGAAATCCGAGGATGTCCAGGACGGTGGCCGGAACGTCGCTGATCGTCGACGGCGCGTACGAGATTCGAACGGGCCCGCGGCTGTCTGGCGGCTTGACGATCAACAGCGCGAGCGCTTTGCCGGCCAACCGTGAAAGCGCGCCGGAAGGCACGTGCTGATCGTGGACGAACCGCGGCGATGTGTGGCCTATCCCGTGGTCCGAAGAGATGACGATCAGGCTGCTGTCGTACAACTCGAGTTCTTTCAGTCGATCGAGGATCGCCGTCACCTTCGTCACGGCGCATTGCGCCTGCCCCCTGTACTCCGCGCGGTCAGGAGAACGAACGGCGCCGATGAATTCACAGTTTGCGTTGAGCACGACCGGCAGGTGGGGAATGCCGACGTGCATGAACTTGTACAGCGGGCCGTCCACTACCGGCGTCAACCGCCGTGCGAATTCGTCGAGAATGCCGGCGGCGTTTCCCGAATGATACCGGCGCGCGTTCGTGTCGCCTGGTCCGAACACTTGCTGGAGGCGCCACTTCTGATCGTTGTAGATTTCCTCTCGTACAACGTGAGGCGCATGCCGGAACAATGACAGATCGGCAAGCTCCCAGGCGGTAAACCGAGTGTACTCGCGATAACTCACGTAGGGGCGCGGGATCGAGTAGAGGTGGGTCTCCGAAGAATTATCGTACGGCCACCCAGTGATGTTGTCGACACGGTATCCCGAGGCCCGAAGCGATTTGAACAATGAGCCGTCTTCGAACCGGTCCCGAAAGTAACTCTGGAGAGGCTGCTCATTCCTGTAAGAAGTCTCCCCCGTGAGCATTGCCGGAATGCTGGCAATCGTCGTCGGATACGCGCCTGCATGATCGGCGAAAAAGACCGCGCCTCTGAAACTGCTGTCGAGTTGCTCGCGATTGTTCCGAAGAATGTCGTCGAACACGTCCGATTGAAAACCGTCGAGCACGATGTGAATGACGTTCTTTGTGCGCGACAGGTCGAACATCGACTCCGATGGACCCTGCCATCGGGCGTGAGCGGGGGCATCACTGCCCAATGACGAAGCCACGAGACCAACCGTCTGCAGCGTCAGCAGTGCCGCGCTGGCGAAGGGCGCGATCGGCGCGACATGCCGTGCTGCCGCAATCGACACGAGCGGTGCGAGAATCCACAACGCCATCTCGTAGGGATTCCGCCACGACTCGATCGTCCAGTCGATGTCGCTTCCATCGAGCACGCCATAGTCCGCGACCAGAAGATTGCCCTGAATCCACAAAGCAGCGCCAACGCCGAGGAGCAACGCGATGTAAAACCGGAATAGTCTGGAGGTGATCAGGATACCGACAGCCGTCAATGCCAGCACGATCGCCCCGCCGGCGATGACCAGCGGACGAACGAGCGTCCAGAATGGCGCACTGAATTCGGCCGCATTGCCGGCGTAGATCGTCTGCGGCCCGAAGAGACACAGCTGCGCCACGACAAGCAGGGCCGGAAAGACGATGTCCCGCAGTCGTGAACGTGTCACTTCTTCATCAGCTCTTCCAGTTGAAACGCGTGCCTGATCGGATGCATCACCGCGTGCTCCAGCATGGCGTCGATGCAGTACCGCGTCTGCCAGCGAGAGGGATACTCGGGCGTCTCGAGTCGATCGTCGCCGACGTCGTGCAAGGGTGCCTGCCAGCGTTCGAGGACGTGCTCCATGTAGCCTTCGGGATCCTGTGAGAGCACAGCCGGATCGGGCGTGGCGACAATCTCTGGATCCGGCAGCTCCAACACTTCGCACATCCACGTCATGTAGCCGCGCGCCGCGCGGAGGACGTGACGGAGCAGCGTATCGAGCGATGCGTACGCGGGATCCGCGGTCTGCGGCAGCGTGACCGATGCGGCCCGAGCCTGCTTCCAGACGACGAGGAAGCGCCGGAGGTGTTCGTCGTGCAGCAAGACCAGCGCGCGCACGGCGCGAGATTTATATGTGATATTCATGAACATCACCTGGGCCGACCTAAAGGTCGGCACTACGCGTGTTTTTACGCCATTCGCACAACCGGCGCATGAAACGCGCGCCGGCCGAACGTGAGGAACGACGTGCCGGCCAGAACGCACAGCACGCCCGAGATATAAAACGCCGTCGCGTAGTCGCCGCTGACCGTGCGGATTGCCCCGGCGCCGAACGCCGCCATCGACGCGCCGAGCTGGTGGCTCGCGCCAATCCATCCGTAGATGACGCCGGTGTTTTCGCGTCCGAACACGTCGCCGGTCAGCCGCACCGTCGGCGGAACAGTAGCGACCCAGTCGAGCCCGTAAAACACCGCGAACAAGCCGAGGCTCTGCGTGGCGCCGCCGCTGAGCGTCAGGGGCAGGAACAGCAGCGACACGCCGCGCACGGTGTAGTAGCCGAAGAGCAGATACCGGCTGGAGAAGCGATCGGTGAGCCAGCCCGACGCGGTCGTTCCGAGGATGTCGAAGATGCCCATCACAGCGAGCAACTGCGCCGCGCGCGTTTCCGGAATGCCGACGTCGTGACACGCGGCGATCAGGTGCGTGCCGATCAATCCGTTCGTGCTGGCGCCGCACACGAAGAACGTGCCCGCGAGAATCCAGAACGCACGCGACTCCATAGCGTGGCGCAGTGCTTCGATCGGCGCCAGCGATCTCGGCGGGACCGCGGGTATCGCCGTCGCGCGCTGGCCGTAGGGGAGGAGCCCGATGTCTTCGGGCCGATCGCGCATGAAGAGCAGCACGATGACAAAGGTCACGGCGCCCGCGCCGGCAACCACCAAGGTCGCGCTTCGCCACCCGCTGGATTCGGTGATCTTTGCAAGCGCCGGCAGGAATACCAGCTGACCGGTGGCGTTGGCCGCCGAGAGCGCGCCCAGCACCAGGCCGCGCCGTTCGTCGAACCAGCGCGTGGCGACGACGGCGGCGAGGACCATGGAGGTGACGCCAGTGCCGGCGCCGACGAGGACGCCCCAGAACAACATGAGCTGCCACTGGGTGTGCATGCGTGTCGAGAGCGCGACCGCGACGACGAGCAGCGCAATCGCGGCGAGGACGATCCGCCGCAGCCCGAAGCGATCCATCACCGACGCCGCGAATGGGCCGATCAGGCCGAAGAGCGCGATGTTGATCGCGATGGCGAGCGAGATGATCGCGCGGTTCCACCCGAACTCCTGTTCGAGCGGCACGATGAGCACACCGGGCGTTGCGCGGATGCCCGCCGTCATCAGCAGGACGACGAACGTCGCCGCGGCGATCACCCAGGCGTAGTGGACGCGGAATCTCGGAGCGGCGCTAGACACGGTCCTGCAGATGTCGCACGACGTGTTCGACTTCGCGCGGCGAGCCGAGCACCACGCTCGTCCGCTCGTGAATGCTTTTCGGTGTGATGTCCAGGATGCGCGCCGGCACCGAATCTGCCGCGATCGGCGCCACTGCCGTGCCGCCGGCCTGTTCGACGATCATCGCCATGGGATTCGCCTCGTACAGGAGGCGCAGCTTGCCTTCCGGGTTCTTGCGCGTGGGCGGATAGAGAAAGACACCACCCTTCAGCAACGTCCGGTGCACGTCGGCAACCATCGAGCCGATGTAGCGGCTCGAATAGCCTTCGCGGTGCGCCCAATCGAGGTAACGCTGAAACCCGGCATCGAACGTCGTCCGGTTGGCTTCATTGACCGAGTACGTCTTGCCTGACTCGGGAATGCGCACGCCGCGCGACACGAGCACGAACGATCCGATGGACGGATCCAACACGAACATGTCGACGCCCTGTCCCGTCGTCAGGACGAAGACCGTGGACGAGCCATAGAGAATGTAGCCGGCCGCCACCTGGCGCGTGCCGTTCTGGCAGAGCGTCTCGACCGCGCCGGGAATGGTCGGATCGTTTCGGAGGATCGAAAAGATGGTGCCGACCCCGACGCAGACATCGAGGTTCGACGAGCCGTCGAGCGGATCGAAGACGACGCAGTACTTGCCGCCATCCACGCCGCGCTTCAGGATCGTCGGTTCCTCGTTCTCCTCGGATGCGACGCACGCGATGGTTGGCCGGCTGCCGAGGCATTGCATGAGGAGGTCATTCGCGATGACGTCGAGCTTTTGCTGGGTCTCGCCGTGCACGTTGGCGGCGCCGCCTTCGCCGAGCACGTCCTCGATACGCGCGCGGCGCACCTTCGCCGCAATCGCTTTCGCAGCCAGGGACAGGGCGGACAGCACCCACGTGAAGTCGCCTGTGGCGCCTTGATGCTGCTCTTCTCCCTGCAGGATATGCGATTGAAGTGAGGTGATGTTCAGAGCGGGAATTATAGATCCAGTATCTCGTGCGGCGATCGCGCGGCCACGGTCATCCTTTCATCTTGAGCTGACGCCGCTGTATGTACTCGCCTTGAATCAGCAGATAGGTTACGTAGTACTTGTAGATGTTGCTAACGTAGGTGACGGTTTCGCGCCCGATGCGCTCGGCGGCGATACGCTCGACGTTGTTGAACCAGATGTTGGGATCGAGCCCGCGCGCCGCCGCGACGCGCCGTAACTGGCGTATGCGGCCGGTACCGGCGTTGTACGCGGCGAACGCAAACAGCACCTTGTTGACGTCGTCCATGGGCTCCTTTGCGTAGTAGCGGTCGACGACCGTGCGGATGTACTTCACACCGGCGTGAATGTTGGGCTCGAGCTTCGTGATGTCTCCGACGTCCAGCTCTTTGCCTGTTGCCGGCATCACCTGCATCACACCGATCGCCCCCACATGGCTTTTTGCGCTCTGATCGAGCCGCGATTCCTGGTAACCCTGGGCCGCCATCAGCATCCAGTCGAGGTTGTACTGCGCACCATACTTTCGGAAGAGCGCGACCAATGCCACAAACCGCTTCCGTGAGGCGTCTGCAGCCGCGCCTTTGACATATTGCGTGTTCAACAAATACCGCCTGAAGATCATGCGCGCGTTGAGCGAGCTTGGCCCGTTGGTTGCGAGAAATGTGTTGAGCGCCCCCTTGAGCTGCGGACTGTTTGGCCGAATGGCCCAGGCGATCTGGCCGCCCGCGCGGAGCGTGACAGCCGGATACAGCTTCAACGCGGGCCACACCCGCTGCCAGAACCACGCCTTGTGGTTGTCCACGACCAGAATGTCGACGAGACCCGCGTTGGCCATCTCCAGCAGGTCTTCGTCTTCGAGTTCCTCAGGCGCGGGCGTCAGGGTGACCGGCGCCTTGCCCTCGCTCGTCAGCCTCGAGTTCAATTGAAGGAGACTCTGGTAGTAGCTGCTCGACTCCCGTACGAAGACTTCCTTTCCCGAAAGATCGTCGGTCGTCGCAATGTTCGGCCCACCGGGTCTCGTTACGACGATCTCGTCCACGCCGGTGATCCACGGGTCGACGAAATCGACAACCTTCGCGCGTTCGGGGGTCACCGTGAGATCGGCCATGACGATGTCCCCCTTGCCTTCGAGCAAGGCGGGAATGAGCTCGTTGCGAGACATCGGGACGAACTGCATGCGGAGCGCAATGTGGCCGGAGGCGAACTTCTTGTTCAGCGACTCTTCCAGCAGCTTTCCCTGGTCGTAGGCCGTCCCCCGCGGCGTGCCGTGGTCGATGAAGTACTGGGTTTTGCTGAACACGGTGAGCACGCGAATCATGCGCCGCTCGGCCATGCCGTCGAGGTCGCCGGTCCAGGGCGTGGTGATCTCGTCCAGCCCCAATCCAAGGCGACCTTTTTCCATGGGTGCCTGTGCCTCTACAGCCGACACAAGGCAGGCGAATGCCGCTCCCAGTAGGAACAGCATGGAAGCACCTGAGGCGGTCCGTCGGAGCAGGCGGGGAAGTGTCATCCGAAAGCCCTCAGTGGACGGCCGTTCGGAATGTCGAACGGGACGGAAGACACGGGCCAGAGCAAGGCAGGTACCAGCCAGGGAAGCAGAATGAGGGAATAGATAGGGCGCGAAAGAAGAGAACCTTGGAGCACCCACGAAATGTCGTGGCACCTCCGACGAGGCGTTGTCAGTTCCAGTCTACGCGGCGGTGAGCGGCGCGGCCCACATCTCGAGCTTGCCCTGGCGGAAGGCCTGCTGGAAGGCGGCGACGACTTTTGGATCGAACTCGGTCTCTGCGCCCTTCGCGATGATGTCTCTCGCCTCGAATGGCGACATCGCCTTGCGGTAGGGCCGGTCGCTCGTCAGCGAGTCGTAAACGTCAGCGACCGCGATGATGCGCGCTTCAATCGGAATCTGCTCGCCGCTGGTCGGGTGATACCCGGAGCCGTCGAACCTGTCATGGTGCGCCAGGATGATCGGTATGACGCGCCGCAGCGAGCCGCCGACCGGCTCGAGCATCTCGATGCCCTTGTTGACGTGCTGCTTGATCTCCTCGTACTCCTCGCTCGTGAGCCGCGCAGCCTTGTACAGAATGTCGCGGCTGATATCGAGCTTGCCGATGTCGTGCAGCATGCCGGCGGCCTTGATGTCCTCAATGATCTCTGTGTTCAGCTCGAGGGTCTCGGCGATGATGGCCGCATACGCGGCGACCCGCTGGCAGTGATGTGCGGTGTAGGTGTCTTTCGACATGAAGTGCCGAAGGATCATCAGCACGCCATGGTAGGTTTCGCGCAGCTCGCGCACCTGCGCGTTCTTCCGTTCGCACAATCCGCCCATCATGTACCCGGTGATCAGCAGCGACCCGCCCCACACCATCACGTCGAGCCACTTGGCAAGGCCCGGCCCGGCGCCGATGTTCTTCGCCTGCGGGTAGTACGCGTCGCCGTACATCAGGAGCCCCACGACCATCAGCACGCTGGCAAGGGCGGTGAGCGTGGCGTGGCGCTTGCCGTACAGATAGGCCGAGCCAAGCGTCGGCAGCACGTAGAAGCCGAGCACCATGCGTTGCGACGAGAACACCTGATTGAGGAGCAGCGCGATACCGAAGAGCGACAGGAGGATCCACAGCTCTTTGTTCACCCGTTCGAGCTGGCGGAATTGCATCCGAGTCATCAGGCGTGAGGTGTGGTGGCGTCCGGCGGATGCATCTCGACGATCTCGCGCGCGAGCACGAGCGCGCGGTCGGCTGCGGCCCGAAGCTGCTCCAGCCCGCCGGTTGCCGACTCGATCTGCCCTTCGAGTGCGGCGCGGTTCGATTCGATCGCCTTCAGCTCGTCAGCCATGCGATCGCGATCGGCGCGCGCCTCCGTCAGCAGGAACGCGAGCTGATCGTGCTTCTCCGATATGTCATCGCGCTCGGCTTCGGACTGCTCGAGCTTTCCGCGCAGCGCGTCGCGATCTCTCTTTGCCTCGTCCACTTGTGTGCGCAGGCTCTGCAGGTGCGTGCGGCCCTGTTTCAGCAGCTGCTCGAGCTGCGCGAGTTTCGCGTGCGCCTGCTGGAGCTGTGACTGGTCTTCTCGTGTCTGTGGTGGCGCTTGCAACGTCGTTGGCGTCATCGTCGCTCTGGGGCTGCAAATGAAGATCCTGGAATGCCCGCGGTGGGCCAACCACAACTAGTTGACACAGCGGTGGTTATCGCATCGCCGCCGCAGGCCGGAGCTCTCAGCGGGCCGGGATGCGCTATTTTGGGACGGACGATCCTAAAAGTGTCGCGCGTGCCCTCTCACAGACCGCGTGTGAAACGATGAGCATTTGAACGCAAGATAGAATTCGCGGGATGGATCGCCCGCGCGTACGCTTCGCGCCTTCTCCTACAGGGTATCTACACGTCGGCGGCGCTCGCACAGCGCTGTTCAACTGGCTGTACGCGCGCCGGCACGGCGGTACGTTCATCCTTCGCATCGAAGACACAGACACGGAACGATCGTCCGACGAGATGGTGGCTGGCATCCTCGAGTCGATGCAGTGGCTGGGACTCGAGTGGGACGAAGGTCCGGGAATCGGAGGGCCGCACGCGCCGTATTTTCAGACGCAGCGATTCGAACGCCACAAGGCTGCCGCTCACCAGCTGCTCGCAGGCGGCTCCGCGTACAAGTGCTACTGCTCTCCGGAATTGCTCAAGGAAAAGCGCGAAGCGGCAGAAAAAGCGGGCGGTGGTTGGAAATACGATCGCACCTGTCTGGGTCTTTCGGTCGAAGAGCAGCAGCGTCTCGAGGCGTCAGGCGTCCGTCCCGCGATCCGGTTCAAAGTTCCGGGCGGCAAAACATCCTACACGGATCACGTGCGCGGCCGCATCGAAGTCGATCACCAGGAGATCGAGGATTTCGTCATCCTGCGTTCGAATGGCTTGCCGATTTACCACCTGTCGGTGGTCGCCGACGATATCGACATGGGCATCACGCACGTGATTCGAGGTGACGATCACATCTCGAACACGCCGAAGCACATCCTCCTGTTTCAGGCACTGGGCCGAACGCCGCCGGAGTTCGCTCACGTGCCGTTGATACTCGGCACCGATAAGAAGAAGCTGAGCAAGCGGCATGGCATCACCTCGGTGACCGAGTACGAGCGCATCGGGTATCTGCCGGACGCGATGGTGAACTTTCTCGCGCTGCTTGGGTGGTCGCCTGGGGGCGATCGCGAAGTGATGTCGCGTGAAGAGTTGATTGCGGCGTTTTCGCTCGACGGCATCAGTGGCGGCGCCGCCGTCTTCGATCCCGAAAAGCTCGACTGGTTCAACGCGCAGTACCTCGCGCGGTTGAATCCACACGATCTCGTCGAGCGTGTAAAGCCGCTGCTGCAGTCCGCCGGATTGTGGACCGATGAGCTGGACAACGACGGCCGGCGGGAATGGCTGCAGCGCGTGTTGCGTCTGGTGTTGCCGCGGGTGCGGCGACTACCTGAGTTCGTCGCTCAGGCCGCGCCGTTCCTGACGGCTTCGGTCGAGTACGATCCGGAAGCCGTCCGCAAGCATCTGACTTCCGCCGATCTCGACCGCCACGTCGAGGCGCTCATCGCCGCGCTCGAGGGAGACGTCGAGCCATACACCGAAGCGGCGATAGAACGTGTGCTGCGCGGCGTGGCCGACGCACGCGGAATCAAGGCGGCCGCGCTCATTCATGCCGCCCGCATTGCCGCCACTGGAAAGGCTGTGAGTCCAGGGATCTTCGAGGTGCTCGCGCTCTTGGGGAAGCCACTCACGCTGTCGCGGCTTCACGATCTCGTGTTTTTCCTCAGGGACTCTTCTTCCGCACGGTAAATCCGACACCGAACTTCAACATGGGCACCGTGCCGTAGCCGAGCTTGAAGTCGGTGAAGAAGCCGTTTTCGTGGGCGAAGCCGAACGTGTAGAACGAACCTCCATGAACGCTCGTCTGCTCGTTCTGCCGCAGGAACACCACCGCCGGTCCGCCCCCCTGGTACACGCTCCATGACCGGCCGATCGGAAAGTGATAGAGGAATTCGACATTGAGAACGGCCAGGGAGAAATCGCCGCCGAAGCCGCCATCGATACCCGGCCTGAACCGGAAATTCTGAAACAGCTCTGGCGTTTCGTAATGCGTGCCGAAGAACCCCTGTTCGGGGTCAACCGTGACGCCGCCCTGGAAGCCAATGCCCTGCGCGTCGGCGCGGCCGTTTATCAAAAGAAGGACAGCGACAGTGGCAATCGTGACGAGAAAGCGTCTGATAAAGGGGACAAATACCCGCATACCCGGCAGGCAGAGCAACAGTGTTGCCAGGGTACCGGGTTCCGGGTTCCAGTTCCGGTTCCACGTTCGAAGACGGAACCGGAACTTGGAACCCGAACTGGAACCCGGAACTGGAACCTATTGAACGCGTTCCTGCCGCCGTTTTTGCATTTCCCCGCGCCGCGCCGCCATCTCCTTGCGGCGTTCTGCGATCTTCTGCTTCTGCTCGGCGGTCAGCACGTTCATGATCTCCGACTGCAACTGCGCCTGCGCGAAGGTCAGCTCGGTTTCTGCGTTGCCGACCTCGATGCTCAGCGCCTGGAGATTGCTGGCGTTGCCCGACAGCACGGCCGTATCGAGCGCCTCGCGCGCGGTGCGCGCGCGTTCGGCGAGCGGCCGCATGCGGTCGGCGTGCTTTTCGTGAATCGCCTTTACCTGCTCGCGCTGCGCGTCGGTGAGATCGCGCATGACCTCCCTGAACGCGAAGGGGCCGCCCATCGGGCCGCCCATGCGTCCGCCAGGGCCTCCGAACCCACGGCCGCCATGCCGCCCCTGCTCGGTTTGCGCCGGCGGTTGATCCTGCGCCCAGCTTGCGAAGGGCAGCGTTGCCCCGAGCCCCAGCGCGACGACGAATGCACCCATCAATGTTTTCTTCATCTGATTCCTCCGTGTGACGGTCCGGCACGGCCCGCTTCACGGCGGGCACCTTGAAAATCGGACTCTTCTGATTAGACGAGCCGCTCGTGGCGTGGCTGAGGCGGAATTGTGAAAAGACCGTGGCAGGCGGGGCACCGAGGCCGTAACTGCAAACTAGAATCTATAAACTGGAATCAGAGGAAGCCGCGCGCGAAGCGGCGTGGAGCGGGGCGGGGAGGCCCCGCGACAAAAAAATGGACTCGCGCAAAGTGCTCGTCGTCGAGGATGAAAAGAACATTCGCGACCTGGTGTGTCTGCATCTGGGCGTGGAGGGATACGAGTGCATGCCCGTCGCGGATGGCAAAGAGGCGATGCTGATTGCGAGCGAGAAATCCTTCGACCTCATCATCCTCGATCTGATGCTGCCCAGCATGGATGGCGTCACCATCACACGGGCGATCCGCCGCCACGGCCCGAATCGCGACGCGCCGATTCTGATGCTCACCGCGCGGCGCGAAGAAGCCGACAAAGTGATGGGGCTCGACAGCGGCGCCGACGACTACCTGACGAAGCCATTCGGGGTGCGCGAGCTTGTCGCGCGCGCGGCGGCGCTGATGCGGCGCGCGCGCGGCCCGTTGACGGCCGCCGACGGCGATGGCCGGCCCATCAGCATCCGTGGCGTCGAGCTCGACCCATCGCGCCGCGGCGTTCGCGTGCGCGGGCAGCAAGTCGACGTCACGCGGCAGGAGTTCAATCTGCTCTATGTTCTGGCGTCGAATCCCGGCATCGTGTTTACGAGAGAGCGGCTGCTCTCGCGCGTGTGGCAGGAGCAGTCGTTCGTCACCGGCCGCAGCGTCGACACGCTGGTGAAGCGCCTTCGCAAGAAGATCGAAACCGATCCAGCGGAGCCCCAGCTCATCCTGACGGTCTGGGGAGACGGGTACAAGTTCGCCGATGCCTAAGTGGTATCAGAGTCTCTACTGGCGAATCGCGATCGGGTTCGTGCTGTTTCTCGCGGCGATGCTTGCGCTGCAAGGCGGCGCGCTCGTGTACCTCATCGCCAGAATGGACGTGGCGCCCGGACCCACGCCGCCCGAAGTGACGCGGCTGGTCGCGCGCGATCTGAGCGACGCGCTCACCGCGAATCCGTCACTCGACATCCAGCAGTTCTTCCGTCAGGAATACGAGGGGCGCGTGCCGCTCGTCGCCATCATGAAAGATGGACGCGTGTTCTCGACGGACGGAACCAGGCCATCTGACACGTTCGTGCAGGACGTTCGCGCGCGGCTCAACGCCGATCCGGAATCCTTCATGCGCGCTCGTGGCGGGCGGGGACGCGCCGGTGGTCCGCGGCCGATGCGGCCGGACGGCGATGTGCCGCCGCGGTTCGGTCAGCCACCGCCTCGCCGCGCGGGCCCTGCAGGGCCCATCATCGTCGATGGCGTGCCCGTGGGACTCGTGATTGCGATGCCGCGCTCGGCGCTGCGGCAGCTCGGCCCGACGCTCGGGCTTGTCGGCGTAGCGCTCGTCGTCATCGGCACAACCGTCGCGGCGTTGCTGATCTTCGGCCCCGTGCGGCCGCGCCTGCGCAGCCTCGAAGATGCTGCGCGCAAGGTCGGCGCCGGCGATCTGACGGCGCGCGCTCGCGAGGATGGCGGCGATGAGGTGGCGGCGCTCGCCCGCGCGTTCAATCAGATGACGCACGATCTCCAGCAGCGCGCGGCGCAGCTGCAGGCCGCGGATCGCACCCGACGGTTGCTCCTGGCAGACGTCTCGCACGAGCTGATGACGCCGCTGACCGGCATGCGCGGCTATCTCGAAACACTCTCACTCCATGCGGGATCTCTCGACCCCGAAACCCGCGAGCGCTATCTCTCGATCATTCGAGACGAGACGCAGCGCGTCGAGCACATCGTCGGCGATCTGCTGGATCTGTCTCGCCTCGAAGGCGGCGGCGAATCGTTTGATGCGCAGGATGTGCCGCTCGAGGATTTGTTCGGGCGCGTGCTTGCGCGACATGGCCGCGCGGCCGAACAGAAGGGCGTTGAGATCTCGACGAACATCGCGCCGGGCGCTGAGATCGTCGCCGGCGATCCGATGCGGCTCGAACAGGCGCTGCAGAACCTGGCGGCAAACGCGCTCCGCCATACGCCGAAGGGCGGGCAGGTGGCGCTGAATGCCGCATACGAGAACGACCGCATCTTCGTGACAGTGAGCGATACCGGATCCGGAATCGCGCCGGAGCACCTCCCGCACGTCTTCGACCGGTTCTATAAAGTGGATCCTTCCCGTGCGGGGCATGCAACCGGTAGTGGGCTTGGATTGTCGATCGTCAAGGCCATCGTCGAGCGCCATGGCGGAGTCGTGACGGCCTCGAGCCGCGTGGGAGGCGGCACGACCTTCGCGCTCACGTTTCCGCCAGAACGGCCGATAAATGGATAGCAATCCATGCGAGACGCGCGTGCCGATCTCACGCTGGCGGGACCTGGACGGTCGCCGTGCCTGACCTACGAGCCCTACTACGGGCTGAACGAAAAACCGTTCAGCCTGTCCGCGGATCCGCGATTTCTCTATAAGAGCCGCACGCACGCACCTGTGTTCGAGGCGTTGCGCGCTGGCATACGGCGCCGGGAGGGGATCATCATCCTGACGGGTGAGCCCGGTACGGGAAAGACGACCTTGTGCCGCAGCGTCCTCGGGGCGCTCGACCGCAAGACCTTCTGCACGTTCGTGCCCGACCCGTTCGTGTCGCGCGAAGATCTGCTGAAGATGCTGCTCGTCGAATTCGGCGTCATGTCCGTCGAAGACCTGAAGAGCGGACGACTGAATGCCGCGACTCGCCCGGAGCTGAGTTATCCGCTCTACGAGTTTCTGAAATCGCTCGTCCCTCTGCAGGCGTACGCGGTTCTGATTCTCGACGAGGCGCAGAACCTTACCCCGCAGCTGCTCGAGGAGATTCGCATCCTCGCCGATCTCGAGGGGCCCGAGAAACTTCTGCAGCTGGTGCTCGTCGGTCAGCCGGAGCTGCAAGACAAATTGAAAGATCCGGCGTTGCGGCAGGTCGATCAGCGCATCACCGTCCGCTCCTCGCTCGACTCGCTCGACGAAGATGCCGTACCGGAATATCTGACTCACCGCCTGATCGTCGCCGGTGGCGGCCCAGATCGGCCGGATTTTGTTCCCGAGGCGATTCGTCTTCTTTTTCGTTCGTCGAACGGCAATCCCCGTCTTCTCAATCTGCTTGCGGACAGATCTCTCCAACTCGCGCATCTCGAACGGTCCTGGATCATCACGCCTGGCATCGTGACCGCGGCGCTCGGAGAGTTGGGGTATGCGAAGCCGGCGTCGCAGAGGCCTGCACCTTCGGCCCAGGTGAACGTGCGGGAGACCGCCGCGCCTGTCGTTTCCGCGACGCCACCGCCCGCGAAGGTCCTCGTCATCGCGTCGCCACCGGCGGATGCGCCGGCGCTTGCTGACTTCGCCGAAGAGGATCCGCACGGCCTGATTGAGGAGGCACAGGTGCCGCACACGCCTGTGCCGCAAGCCGCCGCCGTTCCCGTGAGTCACGGCAGCCGGCGGCTGCGCCACGCCGCGATTCTCGCTCTGGCTGGGTTTGCGCTGATTATGGCGGGGCTTGCCGCAAACGAGTGGGAGCTGCGGCGCGAGGAGCTCACGCACCCGGTGCAGCTGCCGCCGGTACCGCCTCCACCGAAACAGCACCTCAGGTCCGGCGCGGCCCCCGTCATTCCGCCGGCGGACTCCTTCGCGTACGTCATTCCGTAACATATACTCCGTCGGCCGGGCCTAGGCCGGGCTAAAGCCCGGCACTACGTACGAAAGAATGTCCGAGACTGCCGTAGTGCCGACCTTCAGGTCGGCAGAGTCAGTGACCCTCGTAGTGCCGACTTTCAAGTCGGCAGAGTTTGTGACTGTCGTAGTGCCGACGTTCAGGCCGGCAGAGTCCGAGACTGTCGTAGTGCCGACCTTCAGGTCGGCCCAACACGTATGAATCACACCGAACAGCTCAAGGCGCTGGATGATGCACGCTGGCGCATCGCGATCGCGCTCACCGCCGCGATGATGGCGCTGTATTTCGGCTTCATTCTTCTCGTCGCGTACGCGAAACCTATGCTTGGACGGCTCGTCGTGCCCGGCTTGAGCCTGGGGATTCTTCTCGGGGCGCTCGTGATCGTCGCTGCGTGGGTGCTGATCTGGATTTACGTGCGCTGGGCCAACACGCACTACGACGCGGCGATCGACGCGCTCCGAGGCCGCTCGTGACAGGCATCTTCTTTTTCATCTTCATCGCGCTGTCGCTGGGTGTCACCTACGTCGCCGCGCGGCGCACGCGCAGCGTCGAGCACTTCTACACGGCCGGCGGCAGCGTCACCGGGCTGCAGAACGGCCTGGCCCTGGCCGGCGACTACATGAGCGCTGCGAGCTTCCTGGGCATCGCCGGCCTCGTCTCGCTATCGGGCTTCGACGGGCTCATCTACTCAATAGGATTTCTCGTCGGCTGGCCCGTCGTGATGTTTCTCATCGCCGAGCCGCTGCGCAATCTCGGACGGTACACGTTCGCCGATGTCGTCGCGTTCAGGCTGCGGCAGGCGCCTGTCCGTGTCGCTGCCTCGATCGGCTCTCTCGCGGTCGTGTCGTTCTACCTGATCGCCCAGATGGTCGGCGCGGGCAATCTCATCAGACTGCTCTTCGGCTTCCAGTACGAGTACGCGGTCGCTATCGTCGGCATCGTCATGCTCGGGTACGTCCTCTTCGGCGGCATGATGGCGACGACGTGGGTGCAGATCATCAAGGCGGTGCTTCTGCTGAGCGGCGCGTTCCTGCTGGCCGTCATGGCATTGTCGCGGTTTCATTTCAGCCCGCTTGCGTTGTTCTCGGCTGCCTCGGAGCAGTACGGCGCGGCGGTGCTCGCACCAGGGCGGCTCGTCTCGAATCCCTTCGACGCGATGTCGCTGGGGCTCGCGCTGATGCTCGGGACTGCGGGGCTGCCGCACATCCTCATGCGCTTCTATACGGTGAAGGACGCGAAAACGGCGCGCCTGTCAGTGAGCTACGCGACGGCGTTCATCGGATTCTTCTATCTGCTGACGTTCATCCTCGGGTTCGGGGCGATGGTGCTTGTGGGGCAGCCCGCGATTCGCGCGATCGACGCTGGCGGGAACATGGCGGCGCCGCTTCTGGCGAAGGCCGTGGGCGGCGATGCGTTTCTCGGCTTCATCTCGGCCGTGGCGTTCGCCACCATACTGGCCGTCGTCGCCGGGTTGACGTTGGCCGGCGCGGCGACGTTGTCGCACGACCTGTGGGTGAACGTGGTGCGCCACGGCGTTTCGTCGGACCGCGAAGAGTTGAAGGTGGCTCGCGCGGCGACGGTCGTGCTGGGTCTGCTCGCGATCGTGCTTGGAATCATCTTCAAGGGTCAGAACGTCGCGTACATGGTGGGGCTGGCGTTTGCGATTGCGGCGAGCGCGAATTTTCCGGCGCTCGTGCTCTCGATGTTCTGGCGCAAGTTCACGACGCGGGGGGCGCAGATGAGCATGCTCGTCGGCACGGCGTCGAGCCTGATTCTGATCTACTTTTCGCCGACGATTCAGTTGGACGTGCTCAAGAATCCCACCGCGTGGTTTCCGCTCCGGAATCCAGGGCTCGTGTCGATTCCGCTGTCGTTCGCGGTCGGGATGGTGGTTGCGCTGCTGTGGCCCGAGCCCGAGGCCGACGCGCGATTCGCCGAGGTGGAGCAGCGGATTCACGCGACTGGATCCCTCCGACCTTGAACAGAAGATCAGAAGGTCAGGAGATCAGAGGGACACGATCGTGGGTAGAGACACGATCGTGGGTAGAGGCACGATCGTAGTGCTGACCTTCAGGTCAGCAAAACCGGCGCATTAGAAATTCCACCTCACGCCGGCTTCAGGCCTGATCAGGAACACGCTCTGACCCTGGTTGGAGAACACAACCGTCCTGATGCCCGGCACGAACGCGAGATGGCTGGTGACGTCGATCGCCGCCTCGAATCCCAGTACGCCCCCGACTGAGTTGTCGATGTGCGTGAGCGTCTGGCTGCCGGTGTTGATTGGCACCGGCTGTGTGAGGGATCCGAAACTGGCGATCGCCGATGCGAACGATGTCGGCCCGGACATGAACGCGAGCTCGAGCGGAATGTACGAGAAATTCGGAATCATCGATTCGTACGTGCCCCGTACCATCGCGAGTCCGCCGCGGTAGCCCAGCCGGACGCGTCCCATCTTTTGCGGATGAAAGCCGACCACCGTGCTGACGGTGAGGTAGCTGGTGCTGTTTGAAATCTCCGGCAGCCGCAGCGTCGACGAACGCACCGGAAGGATCTCGATCGGATTGCGGAACGTGCTCGTCGTGCGGCTCGCCGCGTCGACCGAGAGCTCGAGGCTCCAGTTCTGATGCAGGAACGTTCCGACGCGCAGTCCGCCGCCGGCCGCCGTGCCGTCCCGGGATGTCTCTCCTACGGCTGCCAGGATGCGCGGGTCCAGTTCGAGGCTGTCGAAGCGTCTGATATCGGCGAGGGCCGTGCCGCCGACGTAGAAACGCGATTGCGCCGATGCGGTCGCCGCGATGAGCGTGAGAACAAGAACAGATCCCGCGCGTGTGAGGACGGCCCCTGGGTGCATGGCTGTCAAGGTAGCATGTATAATCAGGGTTTCGCCCGCCTCTGCTCCCCTGCTAGTAAGGAGCTACGGCGCGACAGCAGGCCCGCTCGGTATTCCAGATTGGGAGGTCGTCCAACGGTAGGACACGTGGCTCTGGACCACGGTATCGGGGTTCGAATCCCTGCCTCCCAGCCAGCCTTCGCTCGCCCTTCGGGCGAGCTTCGGCTAGGTCGGCGCTTCGCGCCGACGTACCATCACCGAGCTTTCCATCAGGCGAAGGCTGTCTCGACGTAGCTCGCGAAGCGAGCGAAGTCGGACCTCCATCACACAGCCTACGCTCGCCTTCGGCTAGGTCGCGCGCCTGGGGCGCGCGACGAACAACGAAGCGAGGCACCATCAGGCGTAGGCTGTCTCGCCGAAGCGGCGCAGCCGCGAAGGCGGACCTCCGGCGAGCGCTTCACACCGACTACCACGAAGCGAACTCTCCGACACGCGAAGGCTGTCTCGCCGAAGCCCGCGAAGCGGGCGGAGGCGGACCGCTGTTTCCGCGTACGCGCACTCCATAGAAGAGTTCACAATCCGCGTACTTCGGCCTAGACTCCGGTCCTCCCCCTGACATTTCCCAGCAGCTCTCGTTGGCGCCAAACATGCCACGGCGATCCACATGGAAGGTATTGGCGCTCGATTTGTCTATATCCTCCGAAGCGATAGCAATCCGTCTCGACACTATGTAGGCCGGACCACTAACGTGGACGAACGACTCGAGTGGCACAACGCCGGGCCGTGTGGGCACACGCTGCAGCATCGCCCATGGTCGACCGTCGTGTCGTTAGAGTTTCCGAACGAGCGCGCCGCCGCACACTTCGAGAAGTACCTCAAATCCGGCTCCGGCCGCGCGTTTGCGAAGCGCCACTTCGCGCCGCTGGATGATAGATAGTTCGAAACCTGCTCATCACGGTCAGTGCTGCAGAGCGACATCCCAAGCCTCTTCACCGACGTTTGGCACAACCTGTGGGCTCGCAGTCACCTAGCGATCGGAGGGCTCGGTAACTGCGAGTTCGAATCCCGATGACCCGAGCCTGACCTGTTCGCGATTACCCTGGAGCGGTTCGTGCGCCTGGTGTGTGTTTGCGGCTGATGCGGAGTTTCGAATGAACCAGGTTCGGAAATCGTCCCGAAACACCCAGCCACTTCGCTCGCGATGCTCGCTCGTGGCTGCTCGGCACGTCTCTAGAGGCACACGCCGATCAACATGAAGAACAGTCTCGCTATCATCATGCCCTCGCTGCCCCTTTCCTGGACTTAAGTCTCCGTCGCTTCTTGGCCATTGTGCTGGTTCTCCGCCGAGCTGGCTCTCTGTCAACATCCCTCCAAACGCTGCCTCGATCTCTCCACGGCAGTTTTGCTGAACACATCAGGGTGTCGCAGCACCACTGCCTCGAACGCCTTATCTTTCCAAGGGGTACCCACCTCCTTGTCGACCCCCGACCCTACCGCCGCTACATACAAAAAAAGAAAAAATTTTTGCCGAACAGCACGGAGAATAGTTCCTCAGCGGTATCCACAGGCGATGAGAACGGATGAAGGTCTTGAACCGAAAAGGACGAGCGTTGAGAGCCGAAATAAGTAAACTTTAGGGTCTTATCCTTTGCTATTCGGAGCATCGCCGAGACTAAGGTCAGTGCAGCCGAGACCTTCTCAAAAGCAACGCACACACACCCGTCTGGTAACTCATGTGCCGCCAAATAGTTAATGTTTGGAAGTCAGCTAGCACGGTAGTTGCAAACCAGGGTGTTCGCTCACCGGATTGACGTCAGGTTCGTGTCCCGAGACATCGAGGTGATCAGCCATGCGGGCGGGTCCAACTACTTTGCGCCTCATCGTTGCGGCGGCTAGTGCGACGCTCTTCATGATGAGCGCCGCGCCAAGCGAAGCGACGATCATCGATTACGCGGACGTGAGCGGGTACGGCACTTTCCAGGACCAGTCCACCGGTCTCGTGTGGCTCGATCTGGACAACTTCTTCGGGCTGACCTACGACCAGATGGCCGACGCTGGCCAGGCCGCTGGCTTCACGGTTGCCACCCCGTCCGAAGTGGTGAACCTTCTCGGGACATTACCCCTGACTGGCGGCGAATGGGGCAGCTATGCTGTCATCATGGGCCAGGCACCGAATCGGCCGCTCATATGGGGAGCGTTCAACGACTTCGGCTCCCCATACGGATGGGCCTTTTCCGAAGATTCGGACACCGGCTGGCACATGGTCCCGGACAGGGTGGCAGAAGACTTTGTTCCGAACGCCGGCACTGATGCGGCGGACATGAACATCTGGGCGCACCGTCAGCAGGTCGCGCCGGTTCCCGAACCCGCCTCGCTCACGTTTCTCGCCTTCGGCCTCGCCGGTCTCGGCGTCCGGCGCTTGCGGCAGCGGAAGGCGTAAGCGAGCATTTCCGGTCGTGAGGTCTCCGCTTTCGCTCCGCGTGCTTCATCTCGACAGTTTCTTCACTAATCGAGCGACAACCTGCCGAGCTAAATGCAGCCGTGGTCATAGCGGACCATCCACTTCCCTCGTGCCCTTGACGATTTTCGTTCCGACCGGCAGGCAGTCCATGTCGATGCCGAGTCCCATTTTTAGGGCTGGTGCGCCGCCAGGTTATTGTTAAAATACGACAACTCTAACCAGGTGACCCGCACGAGCGGTTGAAGGAGCGACGCTGTGAACCGCCACCTGATCCTTTTCGCTGCCGCCACTTCTTTTATCGTTGCCGCGGCGCACACCACGCCCACGGCGCAACAGCAGCCATCACCGCTGCCCAGTGCCGGCGCGCGCTCTCCCATAGCCGACACCCAGTCCCCGCAGGCGGTTCTTGGCAAGTACTGCGTCACTTGTCATAACCAAAAGGCCAAGACAGGCGGCCTCGCGCTCGACACGCTCAACCTCGCAGACGCGCCCAATCACGCAGAGGAATGGGAAAAAGTCGTCCGCAAGGTGCGCACCGGCGCAATGCCTCCGGTAGGGCGGCCCCGGCCGGACAAGGCGATGGCGGACAGCCTTGTGACGTGGCTCGAGACGGAGCTCGATCGGGCTGCGGCCGAACGGCTGAATCCTGGACGTCCGATGCTGCCGCGTCTGAATCGCAGTGAATATACCAACGCTGTTCGCGATGTGCTCGGTCTCGAGATCGACGCGGTCTCACTTCTGCCCGCGGACGTCGCCGGACATGGGTTTGACAACAATGCCGACGCGTTGACGCTGTCCCCGGCGCAGACCGAGCGATACCTCGGCGCCGCGGCGAGAATCGCGCAGATGGCGCTGGGTCGGCAGCGAGGGCTCCCGACGCCGGATACCATCTTTGTGCCGGACGACCAGAATCAGGGGATGCGCTTCAGCGACGATCTTCCGTTCGGATCGCGCGCCGGCGTCGCATTCCGCTATTTCTTCCCGGTCGATGGCGAATACTTGTTCGAGATGCGGCCGAAAGAGAACGGTTTGGGCGGCGGATTCCAGGGGATCACTGCGGAGCCGTATCAACTGTATGCGAGGCTCGACAACGTTCAGGTCTGGACCGGAACGGTCGGGGGGCCCGAATTCGGAGGCGGTGGAGGAGATGCGGATGCGCCAAGGGGCGATCGCGACACCCGGGTCGCCGAGTTGCTGCGGTTCAGAGTGCCGGTAAAAAGCGGCGTGCACATCGTGCAGGTGTACTTTGCGGCGAAGACGTCTTCGTACCTGGAAGATCTCTTCGATAAATCTCTGCACAACAAAAAGGGCGCCAGCCAGCCAAGTGTTGCAATGGTCACGATTACGCCCCCCCAAGCGGGCACCGCACTTGCGGGCGACTCGCCGAGCCGGCGCCGTGTCTTGATCTGTACGCCGCGCGTTCGTGATGAGGAAGCCGCCTGCGCCCGAAAGATCATCTCGGCGCTGGCTCGACGTGCCTACCGGCGCACCGTCACTGACGCTGACCTTCGGGTGCCGCTTGCGTCCTATCGCGACGGTGCAAGCCGCGGCGGATTCGAGTCGGGCGTCGAGATGGCCATTCGCAGCATCCTCGTGAACCCGGATTTCTTGTTCCGGATGGAAAGTGAGCCGGCCAACGTCGCACCGGATACGCCGTATCGCGTCAGCGACGTCGACCTGGCCTCGCGGCTGTCGTTCTTTCTATGGAGCAGCGTTCCCGACGAGCCGCTGTTACAGGTAGCCGAGAAGAACGACCTGCACAAGCCCGAAGTGCTGCACCAGCAAGTGCGCAGGATGCTGGCAGATCCGCGTTCGCAGGCGCTGGTGGACAATTTCGCCGGCCAGTGGCTTTTTATCCGCAATGTGGCCGGGCATCAGCCCAGTCCGGAAACCCTGTTTCACTATGACGACAACCTGCGGAAGGCGTTCGAGCGCGAGACGAAGCTGTTCTTCGAAAGCGTCATTCGCGAGAATCGCAGCGTCGTCGACCTGCTGGATGCGGACTACACATATCTCAACGAGCGGCTCGCCAAGCATTACGGTATGTCGGGCATCTTTGGCGAGCGATTTCGACGTGTATCGCTGCCGCCCGACAGTCCCCGCCGTGGACTGCTGGGCAAGGGCTCCGTTCTCATGGCGACGTCCTATCCGAATCGGACCTCGCCCGTCATCCGTGGAAAGTGGATCCTGGAGAACATTCTCGGCGCACCGCCGCCACCGCCGCCGCCGAACGTGCCTTTGTTGAAGGACGAGCGAGACCCGCGGAAAGTGCTGCCGATGCGCGAGCAGCTGGCCGCGCACCGCGCCAATCCTGTGTGCGCGAGCTGCCATGCGCAGATGGACCAGTTGGGGTTCTCGCTCGAGAACTTCGATGCGATCGGCGAGTGGAGAGAGAGTTACATGTCCGGCGCGCGGGTTGACGCATCGGGGCAGTTGCCCGGCGGCACGAAGTTCAACGGCCCGTCAGACCTGCGGCAGTTGCTGGTGGCGCATTCAGACGAGTTCGTGACGACCATGACCGAAAAGATGCTGACGTACGCGCTGGGGCGCGGCCTCGAAGCCAGCGATGCACCGGCCGTCCGTAAGATCACGCGTGACGCTGCACGGGAAGACTACCGTTTTGGTTCTTTGATTCAGGGGATTATCACGAGCACGCCGTTTCAAATGAGATTGGCACACGGCCATACTAACTAGGATGGAGGCTGTCGATGTTGATTAAAAAGCTGGCGCTGCCACGCCGCACGTTCCTGCGCGGCATGGGCGTAACGGTGGCGTTACCCCTTCTCGATGCCATGGTGCCGGCTTTGACGGCCGCGGCACCTTCTTCGCCGCGGTTCGCCGCGATCTATGTCGGCATGGGCGCGAACATGTTCGAGTGGACGCCCGCCACCGAGGGCGTCGGCTTCGAGCTCTCGCCCACCCTCAAGCCGCTCGAGGCGTTTCGCAACCGCACGCTGGTCTTGTCCGGGCTGGATAACTTTCCCGGCACGAATCAGGGCGACCTCGGCGGGGATCATCCGCGTCAGGCGCCGGCCTTCATGAGCTGCATGCACCCGAAAGCCACCGAAGGCGCCGACATCCAGGCAGGCGTCAGCGTCGATCAGCTGATCGCGGCAAAAATCTGCCGCGACACGAAGTTGCCTTCGCTGGAGCTCTCAGTCGATCGCAACGACGTCGTCGGCGCGTGCGATCACGGCTACGCGTGCGCGTACTTGAACTCGCTGGCATGGACGTCGCCGACGACGCCGCTGCCGCCGGAGACGAATCCACGTTTCGTGTTCGAGCGGCTGTTCGGCGTCGGCGGGACCGCGGAAGAGCGCCAGGCTCGAGTGCAAGAAGATCGCAGCATCCTCGACGGACTGACTTCCGAGACGTCGAGGTTCAATGCGAGGCTCAGCGCACGCGACCGCACCAGGATGGCCGAGTATTTCGATGCCGTGCGCGCGCTCGAGCAGCGCATCGCCAAGGCCGAGTCGTACAACAGTGATTTTGCGGTGCCCGACCAGCCGGTCGGCGTGCCGCCGACGTACAAGGAATACGTCGAGCTGATGTTCGACCTCGAGGTCCTCGCATTTCAGGCCGACATCACGCGCGTGGGATCGTTCATGATGGCGCGGGAAAACATCCAGCGCGCATATCCCGAGATTGGCCTGCCCGAGGCGCATCACTCGATGTCGCACCACGGCAACAATCCGCAGAAGATGAAGGACTTCGCGAAGCTGAATACGTACCACATCGAAATGCTCGCGAACTTCCTGAAGAAGCTCGATACGGTTGCCGACGGCGACGGCAGCCTGCTGGATCACACAATCGTCCTTTACGGCAGCGGCATGAGCGACGGCAACGTCCACAATACGTTCAGCGTGCCGGTCGTTCTGGCGGGCGGGGAGGCCCTGCACCTCAAGGGGAACCGCCATGTGAAATTCCCGAAGGGGACACCGCTGGCCAACCTCATGCTGGGCGTGATGGACAGGTACGGGGTGAACGCCGACAAGTTCGGTGACAGCACAAGCGAGATTGATTTGCTGACGCTGTGAACGTCGCGCAACGCCAAGCGAGGACACCATGATGAGGCGTCGATCGGTTGCCGGACTGTCACTTGCGGCCATGATGGTCGCAATTGGCGTGGGTGCCGCTGCTCAAGGCCCCAGCACCTCGGCGTCTTTCCCGGCGAGCCCCGCCGCTCCGCTTGCCGACGCCGCGCGGCGCCAGGACAAGCAGGCGGTGCTGTCGCTGCTGGCAAAGAAGGCTGATGTCAACGCACGCCAGCCTGATGGCGCCACTGCTCTTCACTGGGCCGTTTACGCCGCCGACGCCGAGACCACGGCGTTGCTCATCCGCGCGGGGGCAAACGTCAACGTGACGAACGACCACGGTGTGTCGCCGTTCGCCATCGCGGCGAGACAGGGAAACGCGAACATTCTCGGCCAGTTGATGAAGGCGGGCGCCGATCCAAACGACACGCTCAACGAAGTGAACTCCGGCGAAACGCCGCTGATGCACGCCGCGCGCGGGGGCGGTGCCGACGCGGTACGACTGCTGCTTCTCGCGGGCGCGCGGGTGAACGCGCGCGAAAGCTGGAACGGCCAGACGGCGCTCCACTGGGCGGCAGCCGAAGGGCACGGCGCGGTCGTCGAGACGCTCATCGAAGCGGGCGCCGACATCCACCAGCGATCGAATGCGGGGTCGACGCCGTTCATGTTCGCCGTGCGCGAAGGCGACGTGCGCTCGGTACGGGCATTTCTCGCGGCGGGTGCGGACGTCAACGAGAAGCGGCCGGATCTTGCGACGCCGCTGCTGATTGCCATCGTCAACGGACACGAAGATCTTGTCGACCTGCTGCTCGACAAGGGCGCCGATCCGAACGCCGAGGGAGGCACCACCGGTACCACGCTGATGGGCGTGAGAGCGCGTCCGACACGAATTACGCTCAAGACGCCCACGTATCGCGAGCAGTTGCGCGATGTCGGCACCGAAGGCGGGAACGGTTCCAACAACACCTGGGGACGGCCACTTCAGGCGGCTGTGCACCTGGGCAATTGGACCCTCAGCGATGACCGGCTTCTGGTCATCTTCGACCGGATGCGCGTCATCAGGTCGCTCATCAAACATGGCGCAGACGTCAACGGCCGCAACACGGACATGGAGCCGCGCTCGGCGGGTAACCGGTATCGCCGGCGGCTGGTCGGCTTGACGGCGTTTCTCTCGGCCGCAAAAAGTGCCGACGTCGAGGTGATGCGCCTGCTGGTGGAAAACGGCGCCGACCCGAAGATGAACACTCTCCTCAACATCACTCCGCTGATGCTGACCGCGGGCATCGCGTGGGCTGCGTATCAGGATACGGCCAGTGAGGAGCAGGTGCTGGACGCCGTCAAGTACCTGGTGGAAGAGCTGGGAGCGGATGTCAACTTCGTCGCCGACACCGGCGAAACGGCAATGCACGCAGCCGCATACCGCGGTGCCAACAGCGTGGTGCAGTATCTTTTTGACAAAGGCGCCAAGCTCGATGTCGTCGACAAGATCGGACGAACGCCGCTGACCGTCGCCGAAGGCGTCGAGTACGGAAACTCGTTCGCGGCCCAGCCGCATACGGCCGAGCTGCTCCGCAAACTCGGCGCGAAACACATTCCGTGCCCTGGTCTCTGTTCGAACATCATTCCCAAGGAAGCGCTGCCGCCTGAAGAACCGGCGAAGTAGCGCCGCTCAGTCGGCCAGTACGCAAAACGGGGCGGGCCACCCAACGTGGCCCGCCTCTAGAAACGAAACCCAAGCTTCATCACGAACTCGTTGGTTGTGTTCAACGGCTCGTAAAAGCCGAGTTGCTGCCGGACACTGATGCCGTTGACCGTAAACGTCGCCGTCTCGAAGTTCACCGGCGAGGCGCTGACGTTCCAGTGGATGTACTCAGGCTCTAACGACCACCGTCTGGTCATCTGGTATTTCGCGCCTGCGCGTAGTGCCCATCCAGAGTGCTGTTCGAACGAGATATCGGAGAATCCGTCAATCGTGAACGCGGGTGCAATGGCTGTCGCCGGCACATTTCCACCGCCCCGTCGCGAGTCGTGCGTATTTTGCCAGCCATGCAGCAGGTGGTCGTATTCCACGTGAACGCTCAGCGCGTTGTGCGAAGCCACAGTGGTGCGTGCCGTTATGCCGACTGGCAGATACCAATAGTCGTCCGTGCGGTATCCGGCGACGCCGGTCGTACTATTCGACAAATGACGGACGCCCAGACCGAATGCGGGTGACCATGCCCATCTGTGGCCGATGAAATCCTTGCCGAGCAGGGCGCGGCCTTCGAGGTACCAGTCCTTGTCGCCGCTTGCGCTGCACGGCGACCGTTCACCAAAGCCCAACGCGTAACCATTTGGCGACGTGCTGACCGGCCTGATCAGGTAGGGCGAACACCAGCCATCGTAGGTAGTGCTGCCGAAAAGCCCTTGCGCATCGGCCTGGAGAAACCAGTGACGGCTCGCACCGAGTGACATCGTGCCCGTATATCCGCCTCCGAACTTGACGCCGTGGATCGAAATGCTGGTAGGGCTGGGCTCGACGTACTTGTAGCCACTCACACCAAAATTCACTTCATGGCCCGCCGGCGTGACGAGGGTGGCATCCACTTCGGCTGCGCCAGGCGATTGAGTTGATTGGGTCGATGTGAAACCTGACGTTTGTGCGAACGCTTGCGATGGAATGAGTGCGATCGAACCAAGTAACAGGAGCTTCTTTATATGACGCGACACGAGACACAATAGCAGGAGCCACGCAAAGATGTCTCTCATGTGCGCGACGCCTGGCCGCCTCTCGGCTTCCGGTCGGTGTGGGCCACCTCGTCATCATGTGCCGAATGGCTGGTGTGGTGAGGTTTGAAAAATTAGCGCATAGTCAGGCTGAAACTTTCCGTCGCAGCCAGCGTTTGCGGCATACCGTTGCGTGGCCCCACGCCCACCAGCACCGTGTCCAGTGTTCCGAGTGGGACGTCCAGAATAAGCTCCGATTCGCCCTCGGCGCCGGCAGCGTGTGCGGTGACGCCCCCGTAGTAAGCCCCCACCCACAGGTCGAGTGGCGTGGGCCCGGTCCAGTGAAGACGCAGCCTCCCACCGGTGGCAATGGGCCGCACCCTGATCTCCTTGCATGGTGCGCAGGAATACGTTCCGTCCCAAAAGGAGTCCTCATGCTCCGACGAGTAGCTGAGATCGTCGGCGGAAATCACGCTCGACACACCCGAAGCCAGAGACAGGGTGAACAATGGCTGCATCTTGAGACTGATCGGGCCGCCAGCGTTCAACGCAAAGTCCGGGGGTTTACGCCAGTAAGTGAATCGAAAGCCGTCCTTCTCTAGCACCAGGACGCTCTGGGTCACATTTTCAAGTAAGAAGGCACCCGTACTGTCGGTTGTCACCGCTCCGCCGGGCGGGTTGGTGCGAACGGCGACGCCTGACAGCGGCGCGCCATTGACTTCCCTGACGTTGCCAGAAACCGAATACGAGCTCGGCGTTGGGGTTGGGGCTGGCACAGGCGCCGTCGTGGGTGAGGGTTGAACACTGGGCGCGGTCGGCGGCACGTCGAAGCCTTCGCACGCTAGTGAAGAAGAGCCGAGCGCGCCGACGCATACACAGAAGGCAAACGCTCGCAGGGACGAACCTCGGGTTCCGCGGGCATTCATGTCGTCCTCCAGGCACTATCGACGTTCGTGTGGGCAAGTGGCATCGATACCCCACCCGTGGGATTCGACACAGAGATATCACTCGGAGGCCGGAGAAATCCTTCGGAGTGGTTCCAAGTTTTCTCCAAACTTCCTCGCGAGGGGTCTGGGTGTAGACAGCGACCAGGGGAATAGGGCACGCTGACGCGCGGGGCGCGTCAGATGGCGGACCGATCCCTTCCACTTCTTCTGCCGGCCGGCTTCGACGAGAACAGAGATATGAGCTCCTATCATTTCGGATCGTTCATTCTCGACGCACGGGAACGGCGCGTCCTCCGGGACGGATGCCTACTACCACTCACACCGAAGGTGTTCGACACCCTCGTCTATCTGGTGGAGCGTCACGGACGTCTAGTCGGAAAGGACGAACTCCTGGAGGCGATCTGGGGTGGCTCATCTGTCGAAGAAGGATGTCTTCCTCGTGCGATACATGTTCTTCGCAAGGCGTTAACGTCGGGAGATGGCGACAACGAGCTTCACCATCAGTACATAGAAACCGTACCCACGAAAGGGTATCGATTTGTCGCTGACGTCAGGTGTGTTGATGGACATCCGCCACCGGCCGATTTTCGGGTTGCCGGGGGCCCCGCAGAGCCCGAGGCCGAACGTGAGGCGGGAGCAACCTTGTGGCGTCGCGCGCTCCTGGCGGTCTCTTGCATCGCGATCCTGGCGCTCGTTGGTTTGACCTGGCGCGCTCTCGACCAGCGCGGCACTTCCCCGTTGGCTGGTTTGCGGCGACTCACGCCTCAAACCGCCAGCGGTGCAGCGTACGGCAGATTCCAGAGCGGACGGCTGCACCTCGAGCGCCATCGCCCTGGCGATATCGAGGCGGCACTGGGGGACTTTGAGGCCGCCATCCAACTGGATCCGACGTTCGCGGCCGCGTACGCCGGTAAAGCGGACGCAAAGTTCTTTACCTACTGGAACACCGGTGCGCACGATGACATCGCACAGGCTCGACTTGCCATTGGCACGGCGATCGAATCGGATCACGATAGCTCCTATGCACATACGCTGCGGTGCCGTCTTCTGGGCACGTACGACTGGGAATTTGCGGAAGCGGAAACCGAATGCCGTCGAGCGGTTGATCTCGACCCGCAAAATCACGAGGCGCGAAGGGAGTTGGCATTTTTGATGAACGCGATCGGCAGGCGAGATGACGCGCTGAAGGAAATGGACGCCGCCATCGCAATTGCACCGACGTCCTTCAACAAGCGTTCCCGAGGGTTGCTGCTCTATTTCGATCGGCGGTTCGATGAAGCGATTGCCCAGCTGAAGCAAGTTGAAGCCACAGATCCCGACTACCTAGAAAGCAGCCGCTGGCTCGCGCGATGCTTCGAGCAGAAAAAGGACTACGGTCAGGCGCTCGAGTTCCTCGTCCGGTACCGCGAATCGGCCGGAGCCAGACCCGAAGAAATCACGTTGCTGCGGCGCGCGTTCGGAGCCGGGGGCTGGTCGGACGTGCTTCGGGCGTCGACACCACACGGTCGACTAGCGCCGAACTTGGAGACGGCCGGCACCTTTGCGCAGCTCGGCGAGCTGGACGTGGCATTCGAGGTACTCGAGTCGATGATCAGCGCCCGCCGCGTGATGATCGTGCACATGGACAGTGAGCCCAGGCTGGATCCACTGCGGTCCGACCGGCGCTTTGACCAGTTGGCCAGGCGTGTAGGCTTGCGGTAATCGGAACGCCTCCAGCTCACTTCCATAGTGGAAATTACTTGCGCGCCGCGGCCCTACTTCGCTCCCTTGGCGATCTGGGCGCGGAGCTCGTTGTCCTGGGCGGCGATCTCGGGACCGAAATCCTCCGACTCCCAGAGCGGACGGATCTCGAGGTCCGACGGACCCGGCATCGGGTTGGGGCAGCGCTTCGCCCACTCCATAGCCTCGTCCATCGACCGCACCTTCCAGATCCAGAACCCCGCCACCAGCTCCTTGGACTCTGCGAAGGGGCCGTCGGTCACCGTCCGTTTTGTGCCGTTGAAGTGCACCCGCTTCCCGAACTTGCTCGGCTTGAGCCCGTCACCGGCGAGCATGATCCCGGCTTTTACCAACTCTTCGTTGTACTTCCCCATCGCCTCGAACCTCTCGGCGGCGCCCTCGACGTCGAACGGGTTGTTCTCGGCCTCGGATTCCTTCGTCGCCTTCACGATCACCATGACACGCATATCGCCTCCTTATGAGCACAGTTGGGAGCCCGTCAACGGGCTCTACCACTACGTCGAACGGGGCGAGCTGATTTCGACATCCGTCGACTCGAGACCATCAGTTGGCCTTCGCCAGACGTTTGGGTGGTGCCGCGCCCTTGCGGAACGTCGGCTCGCCGGTCGGCCCGGCTTGAGCCGGCAGGCTGTGCAAATACTCGTAGAGCGCGCCCAGGTCGGCCGTGCTCATCTGCCCGAACGCTTCCCACGGCATGGGCGACCCAAGATGGTGCACGCCGCCCTTTTGAAAACGCGCCACGAACGTCGCGCGGTCTGGGAATTTGGTCAACGCGCTGTCGTGCGCCGGTGTGAGATTCGGCGTCACGAACCAAATTGACGGGTCCGCGCCGGGACGCGAGGCCGGTTCCATCTCCGAGCCACCAGAGAACTCGGCGCTCACGGCAGCAAACGAAATCGGATCGCGCTTGGTATGGCAGCCGACGCAGTTGGCCACCGTACGCGCCAGGTACTTCCCACGTTCGACTGTCGGCGCCATTTCCGGCGCGCGGACGACCGGCTCAATGCCGGTCCGCGGCTTGAACACCGGCGCGAAACTCTTGACGACTTTTCCGATCAGCGTGAACTGGTTCGCTGGAACCGCGTTCCTGACCGCGGGCTGTGCGCGCAGGTACGAGATTATCGCAGTGAGGTCGCCGTCGCTCAGGTTGGCGAACGGCATCAGCAGCTGCACCGATGCCTTGCCGTCGGGACGCACCGACCACCGCAGCATCCGCGCGATCTGGGCGTCGCTGTAGCGTCCGATGCCGGTCACCGGATCCGGCGTGAGGTTCTTCGAGTAGATGACGCCGAGCGGCGCGGCATGAAACGCCCGGCCTCCGCTGAGCGGGGGGAACTCGCCGCCGTCGGCTGCGGTCTGAGCCTCGTCTTTCGGCGTGTGACACGCCGCACAATGTGCCGGACCGCGCACAAGGTACTCACCGCGACGGATCACTTCCGGATCCGTGGTCGCATGAATGTCCGGCAGCGGCGCATCCCAACTACGATCCCATGTGCGAAACACGAACAAGCCAATCGCACTCGCGGCCACGGCGAGCAACGCAGCAAGGATCGCCGCGCCGCGCTTTACGTATTTCCGTGCTTCGATAGCACTCATAGACCCTCTCGGATGGCGGCCGTACGGCGCCTCCGATGGATAACGCGACAAATCTGCGAAAACCCCGCAGACTCAGCACCGGTGCCTGGAAGTATTTGAACGGGCGCGAGTTGCGGGTGAAGGGTCGATGGTCGCGCCGTCGAACGTGCCGTTCAGGTACGCAAAAACGGGGCGGGCCACCCTACGTGGACCGCCCCGCTATTCCCGATCTCGCCCTCAGAACAAGAAGCGCACGCCGAAGCGAACCATGCGCTCGGTCAGCGCCAGAATGTCCGTGACCCGGCCGAAGTTCGCATTGCCAAACGTTCCGTTCGGGTTCGCGTAGTGCGGTGTGTTCAACGCATTGAAGAAGTCCGCCCGAAGCTCGGCCCGCCGCGGTCCGAAGCGGAGGATCTTCACGATCGACGCGTCGAGGTTGATGTAAGCGGGTCCGGTCAGCAGGTCATACCGTTTCACGTTGCCCCACGTGCCGGCGGGGGGCGCCGAGAACACCGACGTGTCGAACCAGAGCGCGTTCGCACCGATGCCGCCGAGCACCTCGGGCGTCCCCGTCGCGTTCGGCGTCTGGGTATTCCCCGGCGCCCGAAGACCCGACGCGCTGGCGGTGAAGCTGATCGGTGTGCCAGAGGACGCTGAAAACAGGCCGGTGAACTGCCAGTCCCCCAGGATTTTGCTGGCCACACCTTCGCGGAGCCACTTGCCCTCCGGCCCCACCGGCAGCATATACACGAAGCTGCCCGTGTAGTTGTGCAAGGGGCAACAATTGTCGAAGGCCGAGTGGCCATAGCCGCGCTCGAACCTGTCGGGGGCGGCCGGGTAGTCATCGAGGTAGTTCCAGCCACGCCCCAGCGTGTACGAATTGGTTAACATCAGGCCGCCCCGCATGCGGCGGTCCACCTTGACCTGCATCGAATGGTACTTGCGTTGGGGCCGCCCGTCTTTCACCGCCACATTCGTCGTCCCGGTTCGGCCGAACTTCTGGAAGAGCGCCTGGCCGGCGCGATCCGCGCCGACGATCGTGCCCGCATTTATATTTGTGTTGGCATAAGGGATGTTTGTGCGGTTACCGATGTACGCGACTTCGGCCGAGAAGGATCCGGGCAGCGTCCGCTGGTAGGCGACGTTCCACGCGTGCAGCTGCCCCAAGTGACGCGGTTCGGTATAAACGCTCGTGAATTCCTGCGTGAGCAGCGCGCCGTCGGCCACCAGGATGCCGCTGTCCGGAATCGGAACGAGGGAGGGCGCGGGAATGCCCGTGACCATGGCGCCCGCCGCCGCGAAGCTGTTTGGCCCGTTGATGACCTGGTTCTGTTCGACCGGGAAGCCCCGGCAGCACCCATCCGGATACTGCAGCCCGCTCACGCCATAACCGGCGCGGAGGACCGTCTCGTCAGTGATGCGCCAGGAGATTCCCGTGCGCGGGGCGAAGTTCTTCCAGTAGCTCGCGACGCCGAGATCATCGGGAATGTTGCCGTAGCCTGCCACGAGGAGCTGGTTGGTTTCCGGGTCGTAGGTGACCATGCCGCCCTTGCTGTGAAACCCGACCAGGGGCGTGTAGTACTCGTGCCGGAGGCCGAGGTCGAGCGTGATGCGGGGGTGTATCTGCCACTTGTCGTGGACGTAGGACCAATAGGATGAATGCCGTCCACCGCGGTGGGGCTCGTCCATCGGGAGTCCCACATCGGTCACCGCGGGTATGCCTCGCTCGATCTGCTGCGGCACATCCAGCAGGAAGGCCGCCATCTGATTGGCGTAGCCATTCTGCGCCGCGCTGTCACTGGGGATCGCCGTCATCGAGCCGGTGAAGAAGAATGCACCGCGCGGGTGGGTGACCTGATCAAGAAAGTCACTGGTATTCAGGAACTCGAAGCCGACCTTCAGGGTGTGGTTGCCCCAGATTTTCGAGAGGTTCGTCCCCACGTTTGTCCTGCGCTTGGCCCGATCCCATGGCAGCGAATTCTCGGTGCCGATGAGGAAGTTATGGTACGCAGGGATCCTGATCGTGGGAGCCCCGCTGGTAAACATCGTCAGATTCGCGCCCGGTATCCCGATCTGGTCGGCCAGGTTCATCCCGTTCGCATCGGTGATCGCGATGTTCCGGTAATAGCTTTGGCCAGTGCGGATTTCCTGGACGAGCGTCGGTGACCACACCCTGTTGTAATTCACCGAGTAGTTATAAGACGGCTGGTTGCCCGTTCCCGCGTAGTCCTTGATGCCGCCCCAGATGCCGTTTTCTCCGAAGGTCCCCGGGTCGGCCGAATTCGAGCTCTGGCGGCTGTAGCGGACCGCCAGGTTGTCGCTTGTCATCAGCTGATACGTCAGCTTGATGTCGAACTGGTCGGTGGTCTTCGACCGCACGTACGGTTGCTCGTAATTGATCGCCCCGAGCGGCGCGCCCGCGACGTTCGGCATTGGGATGATGGCGAGCAGCCGCTGCGCAATGGGACTGATGCGATCGGCGGGGATCCGATTGCCGGGGAACGGCGTCCGGCCCGTACCGTCGGCATTGCCGGTCCTCGGATCGTAAATGATCGTCGGCGCCGCACTGAAGTCGCCGGTCCGGAACGCCGTCTCCGGGATGTGGGCGCGCGAGATGCGGCCGCTGTCATCCGTGGTGTGCACGTAGTCGCCGAAGAAGAACAACTTGTTGTGGCGAATCGGCCCGCCTAACGTAAAGCCGGTCTGCAGGTACTTTGTTTCGGGTGGCGAAAACAACGAGAAGGGATTCTTCGACATCGTCGCCTCGGTGTTGCCGAAGCTGAAGAGCGATCCGGAGAGGTTGTTCGTGCCCGATTTCAGCGTGACGTTAGTCACCGCGCCGCCGACCGCCCCGAACTCCGCGTCGTAGTTGCTGGTGGTGACGGAGACGGTTTCGATCGCCTCGGCCGAGGGAATCAGGAACGTCAGGTTGTCGCCGTTGTCCGTGCCTTCGAGCTTCGCGGCGTTCCGTTCCCGGTTTTGTCCGTTGACGGTGCTCGACAGGCTGTCCTGCGCGTTGTAGAACTCCGAATGCGGGCGGAACGGCCGCGTCGCGCCCGGCACCGTGACGAGCATGCCCTGGTAGCTGCGGTTGAACGATAGCGGCATCTCCGTGATCTGCTGGCTCTGGATGATGCGCCCCGTATCGGTGCGATCGGTCTGCAGCATCGGCGCCTCGCCCGTCACCGTCACCGACTCTTCCAGCGCACCAACCGTCATGGCGATGTCCACGCGGACCGTCGTGTTCACGTTGACCTCCACATTGTCACGCGTGAACTTGCGAAAACCGACGAGCTCGCCTTCGATCCGGTACAACCCGGGCGACACGTTCGTAAACGTGTAGTTACCCGCCTCGTTCGACACCGCGGTCCGGCTGATGTTGGTACGCGTTTCGCGCGCCGTCACCGTCGCACCCGGAATCGCACCACCGGTCTCGTCTCTGACATTGCCGACGAGCGTGCCGACCTGACTCTGAGCGGCAGCGTCGCCAGGCATCGACAGGACCCCGAAGACAGCAAGCACCGCGACGGCGAACACACGACCAGCGGCAGACGCAAAAAGTAGGCGTCGATGGGTCATGGAATCCTCCTTAGAAGTACAGCGAAAACCGGGCAGACGTGCGTCCGCGCACGCTTACTGCTGAGAAACAGTTCAGCGAGGAAAGCCGAAGGAACGATTCGTCGCATCTTCACAGGCTTCATTAAAAACAGTGCACCGCCCGCGACCGACTTGGATTTGGAAGCTCGAATCTACGAGAAAGGGACGTTGGATGTCCATCGAAATCGATGAAGACCAGACGCCCGCCTCGCCAAAGCAGCGAAGCTACGTAGGCGGGAAGGCGGACCGCTACTGCGGGAGCGCGAACGCCGTCAGTGCACTCCCGGACGGCACGAGAAGATACTGGCGGCCATCGACCATATACGTGGTTCCGCCTGTGGACCGAAGACCCACGCCGACCTGGTAATGCCACAGGTACTTGCCGCTCCGCGAGTCCAACGCGATGATGTTCCCCTCGCCGTCCCCCGAAAACACCAGTCCTGACGCGGTCGTCAGAATCCCGGACGAGGACGGCGTCGGATAGCGGAACTCCCACTTGCGCTCGCCAGTCATCGGGTCGATTGCTCGCAGGGCGCCGAAGTTGCGGTGGTCGGGCGGGCGCGTCGTGCCGCCGGATTCGTACTGTTGCCCTTCTCGAAATGGCTCGTTCCAGGAGTAATAGATGGCGCACGTCTCACGCGCGTTCACGAAAAACAGGCGCTGCGCCGGATCGTACGACGGAGAGAAGAAGTTCGTGCCTCCTCCGAGATCGGGACACGTTCTCGTACCCTCCTCGGTGGGCATATAACCTGGGAGCAGAATTGGTCGTCCCTCGGGGCTGATTTCCTTCGCCCACGTCTGTGTCACGAACGGCTTGGCCAGAATCATGCGGCCATTCGTGCGGTCGAGCACGTAGAAGAACCCGTTGCGATTGGCAAACAGCATCGTCTTGCGAGGTTGGTTGCCGATGGTCAGATCGGCCAGCACGGGCACCTGCGTGGAATCCCAGTCGTGCACGTCGTGCGGCGTGAACTGGAAATGCCACTTCAGTTGTCCCGTATCGACGTCGAGTGCGACAACCGATGCGGTGTACAGGTTGTCACCTTCGCGCACCGCGCTGTTGTAATCCGGTCCCGGATTGCCCGTGCCGAAGAACACGAGATTCTGTTCAGCATCGTGCGTGCCGGTGACCCAGATCGAGCCGCCGCCGCGCAGATAGGCGTCGGTGCCTTTCGGCCAGGTCTGGCCGCCCGGCTCGCCGGGGCCGGCCACCGTATAGAATCGCCACGCCTTTTTGCCCGTGTTCACGTCGAACGCATCGATGAATCCGCGAATGCCATACTCGGCGCCGGCGGGGCCGATGATGACCTTGTCCTTGACCACAAGCGGTGCGACCGTCACGGAATATCTTTTCTTGTAGTCCGCCAGTTCCACATCCCAAATCACGTCGCCCGTTTTCATATCGAGCGCCAGGAGATGCGCGTCTCCCGTTCCGAGGAAGAGTTTGTCTCCGTGTGCGGCGAACCCGCGGTTTTGAGTTCCACCCTCGAAGTCGGCCGGCATATTTCGGCGATACCGCCAAAGCTGCCGGCCCGATCGCGCGTCAATGGCCCACGCATTTCCACCGGTGCCCGTGACGTACAGCACGTTATCGACGAACAGGGGGGTCGTCTGGAAACTTGGAGCGAGGGTCGTCTGGAACGTCCATTGCGCTTTGAGCTGATTGACGTTCTGCGGCGTGATTTGCGTCAACGGGCTGTAACGATGCCCGAAGTAGTTTCCGTGATGGACGAGCCACTTCGATCCATCGTTCGGAAGGCCGGCGAGCAGATCCTGGGTGGTGACCAGAGGGGCACTCGCCTGCTGTGCCGCGAGCGTGACGGAGCAAATGACAACCATCAATAAAGCGCGCATACGCCTCCTCATCACCTCCACGGGTCCGATGACACGAGCTTGCCAGCAGTAGCTCGCGCCGGTGCCAAGCGAGCGAAGGCTGGTTGCCGATGTTTAGCATCGGCTGCGTTTGGGATCAAGCCCTACTAGCCGAAGACGACAATTTCCGGCTCTTGACGCTTGAGCGGGTGAAGATCCGTGATGTTGAGAGCTTTCGGTGGCCGTGAAGACCTTGGTCACGGAAGCTGCGCTGACTCAGTGATTTCAGGGCCGATCCGTCGGGATGCACCGTCGACACATCACCGACGCACTACGCGGAGGTCGCGTCTGACTGCTTGTGGTGGCCGGCCGTAGGCGCGGACGAATGAACGACGCATCCTCTCGCGCTCGCCGAAGCCGGTCTCGTCCGCCACTTCCTCAACAGAATGGGAACCTTCTTCGAGCATCACGCGCGCGACTTCTACTCGCAGCGCTTCGACGGCCCTTGCGGGAGACTGGCCCGTCTCCTGTCGGAACGCGCGTGTGAACTGACGCACGCTGAGATGCGCGGCGGCGGCGAGTTCTTCCACGGAGAGCTCCGAACGAAGATTCTGCCGCGCGTACGAGAGTGCGGTCTGAATTCGATCCGACTTCGCCGCCATCGTGAGCAGCGCTGATTCCTGCCCCTGTGCACCGCCGCGCCGGTGATACACGACCAGCCCTTTTGCGACTTCCCTCGCGAGGTCGGCACCCAGGTCAGCCTCCACCAACGCGAGCGCGAGGTCGATGCCTGCCGTCATCCCCGCCGACGTCCACACGGGACCATCGTGCGTGAAAATGCGGTCTTCTTCCACGCGCACTTTTGGATATCGGGCCTGCAGCTCGCGGGTAAACAGCCAATGTGTTGTGGCTCGCCGGCCATCGAGGATTCCAGCCTCGGCCAGAACGAACGCACCTGTACAGATGGACGCCACGCGACGCGACCGTGCAGCCTCGCGCTGCAGATATGCAAGGACGCCCTTGCTGGCGGGTGCGATCGCCGTCGGACCGGCGACCAGCAAGGTGTCGTACGCACCCGAAAGTCTGGCGGTTTCGATTCCTACACCGACAGAGCTGCGCACGACACCGCCGCGCTCCGAGATGACACGGACTTTGTAGAACGGTTTGCCGGCGAAGATGTTGGCGACATCGAATGCCGCCACCGCGGCGCAGCTCATGATCTGAAAATCGCCGGCGACCACGAGGCCCACGCGATGCATGACCGAGCACTATACCCCACCCAAAACGCGTAGAGCGCGGTGGCCGGATTCGCGGCTTTTTCGTCCTTGAGGCGGATGCGCGAGTTCCGTAGCGTTGAGCTATGAGCTCAGAGCCCTTGAAGTGGGACGTATTTGTGACGCCGGGCATCCCCATCGCTGTGCGCGATCGGCCTCCAGGTGTGCGAGAGACGTATTTCCAGGCGATGGCGTCGACCCTCATCTACGGGGACCGCGATGCTCTCCTGGTGGACGCGTTCATGACCGTCGAGCAGGCCAGCGCTCTCGCAGATTGGGTCGTCTCCAAGAAGAAGGACCTGACGACCATCTACATTACGCATGGGCACGGAGACCATTGGTTTGGCGTTGGAACTATTCTCGAGCGATTTCCGCAGGCCAGAGTCGTGGCGACGCCCAGCACAATCCAAGTGATGCAAGGGAATGCGTCGCCACAGGGCCTCGCCGCGTGGGGGGCGGGATTTCCGGGTCAGATTCCCGAGAAGCTGGTGATGGCCGAGGAGCTCAAAGGAAATGTGATCGATCTGGAGGGGCGCGACGTGGTCGTCGTGGAGCTCGGTCATACCGACACGGATTACACGACCTGCTTGCATGTCCCCTCGATCGGGCTCGTCGTCGCGGGCGACGCGGCGTACAACGACGTCCACCTGTATCTGGTCGAGTCGAGCGCGCAGAACCGACAGGAGTGGATCGCCGCCCTTGACAAGATCGAGTCGCTCAGCCCACGCGCAGTGATCGCTTCACATAAGCGGCCAGAGAACGACGACAGTCCACGGATTATCGAAGAGACGCGAAAGTACATCCGTGACTTCGACCGGCTCGCGGGCACGACGAAGACCGCGCAAGAACTCTACGATCAGATGCTGGCGCTCTATCCGACCCGGGTTAATCCGGGGTGGGCGCTGTGGAGCTCGGCGCGAGCGGCGAAGCCATAGACACGGCTGACAGCGGGTGCTTTGTCAAGGCGCAAACTGGATCCTCTGTCAGTAGAACGCGGGTTTCGCGCGAAACCTCGAATGCGGTGTCGAACTACGATCCTCGTGAGTTCCTAATTCCAGGGCGAGCCACGCGCGCGCCAGCTTCCAGTCGCGCAACACGGTCTGCGGAGAGACACCAAGCACTTCAGCCGTTTCCTCGACGCTCAGCCCGCCGAAATACCGCAACTCAATTACTTTCGTCCGGCGCGGCTCCCGTTTGGCAAGCGCGTCCAACGCGTCGTTGAGCGCACAGATTTCGGCGGCGCGATTCGTGCCGGTGGCAGGCAGCGAGTCCAACGTGAAAGCCGTGGTCTCCTCGACCTTTTGCAGGTCGCCGCCGCGCTTCGCGGAGGCGCGGGCGCGGGCGGCATCGACGATAATTCGCCGCATCATCGTCGAGGAGAGCGCGAAAAAGTGAGCGCGGTCCTGCCAGTCCACCGTGCGGGCATCCATCAGCCGCACGTACGCTTCGTGCACGAGCGAGGTCGCATCCGCGCGCGCGCCCGGCCGCTCCTTCCGGACGTATTGCCGTGCGAGCCTGCGGAGGTGATCGTAGACGAGCGGCGTCAGGCGCTCAAGCGCCGTCTGGTCGCCGCCGCGCCATGCTTTAAGCAGTGCCGTTACGTCTGAGGAACGAGGCATCCTAGTGTTACGCTCTGTTGTTCTTTTGGCGCTTACTTTTCGCTAAACGTTTAGGGAGACTGCGCAAGATAAGCGTCATGAACGACCACGGGGAGCGCGTGACCGCCGTATTCGAGGCCGCTGTCCTCCTCGAGCCCGCCGAGCGACTGTCGTTCGTCCGCGAGGCCTGTGCCGACGATTCGGACCTGCGGCGTCAGGTGGAATCGATGCTGGCCCATGTCGACCAACCGATCGTGATCGATTGGCCGGTCGACGAGGCGATTGCCGACCTGATTGACGATGATACGCCGGTCATGATTGGGGCGCAGTTCGGTCCGTATCGGGTGGAGTCGCTGCTCGGCGCGGGCGGCATGGGGGCGGTCTATCGCGCCACGGACACGGTGCTCGGCCGCCAGGTGGCGATCAAGATCCTGCCGCCCGACGTCGCGGCAGATCCTGAATGGGTTGCGCGGTTCCGCCGCGAGGCGCAGGCGCTAGCCGCCCTCAACCATCCCAACGTCGGCGCCATCTACGGGTTCGAGGCGCTCGATGGCCGCACGGGCTCTGCTTTCGGTCTCGTGCTGGAACTCGTCGAAGGCCTGACGCTAGCCGAGAAGCTGACTACCGGCCCGCTGGCGGTCGAAGAAGCGTTGGCGATCGCGCAGCAGATCGCCGAGGCGCTTGACGCCGCTCATCAGCAGGGGATCGTTCATCGCGATCTGAAACCAGGCAACATCAAAGTACGCGATGACGGCACGGTCAAGGTGCTCGATTTCGGCCTCGCCACCGTTGCCGCTCCAGAGAACCCTCGCGAACGAGGCGTCGACATCGCCCGTCACGATTCCCCGGTCTCTCCGATCATCACGCCAGCAATCACCGCCACTGGGACCGTCCTCGGCTCTGCCGCCTACATGTCGCCGGAGCAGGCGAAGGGAAATCCGGTGACGAGGACCACCGACATCTGGGCTTTCGGGTGCGTCCTGTACGAAATGCTCACCGGCAGGGTGCCATTCAAGGGAGACAGTACGACCGACACGTTGGCGCTGATCGTTCGGGGCCAACCCGACTTCGGTCTGCTGCCGTCCACCACGCCGCAGCAAATGCGGACGCTGCTGCGGCACTGCCTGCACAAGGAGCAGCGCCGCCGCTGGCCGGACGCCGGAAGCCTGCGCATCGCCATTGAGGATGCGCGCGTTGCTCACGCCGATGTCGGAACACCAGCGGCGCTCACACGTCCGTTGAATTGGCGGTTGCTGATCGCTTCTGCGTTCGCCGTCGTGGCGGCGGCAGCGCTTTCCGCGCTTGGCCCGTGGCGCCTGGCGCAGGAGCCGCCCCGCGCAGTTGCGCGTGTCCTCGTTGGCGTGTCGCCGGCGAGCCAGATCGCCCGCACGCTGGCACTTCCCAACGCACAGCCTTTTCGGTTGGCCATCGCGTTGTCACCGGACGGCCAGTCGCTCGCGTTTGTCGGTGAACTGCCCGACGGCCCGAAGGACGCAGCGCGGCCACCGACGGCGAGCATTTCCGCATCGAGGGCGCAAGTGTGGCAGTTGTATCTGCGGAGAATGGATCGATTGCAGGCGACGCCGATCGAGGGAACGGAGTGGGCCGAAAGCCCGTTCTTCTCGCCCGATGGGCAGTGGGTCGGCTTTTGGCAGGCAGGCTCGGACACTCTGCAGTCCGGCGAGCTGAAGAAAGTCCCCATCGCAGGAGGTCCGGTCGTTACGTTGTGTCGGACGGCGCTCCCAGCGGGTATCAGCTGGGGGCCGAAGGGTCGCATCATCTTTGCGAACCACGGTGGCGGTGGTCTGTGGCAAGTGGCCGACGCAGGCGGCACGCCGGAAGTGTTGACGACACCTGATTTCTCACATGGTGAGCTTGGCCACCGTCTCCCGCAGGTGCTGCCGGACGGCAGCGCCGTGCTGTTCACCATCCAGCGATCTCCCGGCGGATGGGATGACACGCAAGTGGCTGTCCGGTCGCTCATCACCGGTGAGCAGAAGTTGCTGGTGGAGGGCGCCGCCGACGCGCGATACGCGACGAGCGGCCATATCGTCTACGCCCGCATGGGCACGCTGCTGGCGCAGCCGTTCGAAGTGACGCGGCTGGAGCTCACCGGCAAACCGGTTGGCGTCGTCGAAGGCGTCATGCAGGACGTGAACAGCCGGTTCACGATCGGCAATTCGGGCGCGGCTCAGTTCAGCGTCGCTCCGAACGGCACGTTGGCGTACCTGCCGGGCGGTGTCGCACCCGAGGGCGAGTACATCGCCGTGTGGGTGGATCGGAATGGCGCCGAGACCGAGGCCGGCATTCCGACGCGCAGCGTCTCAGGTCGTCCTCGGATATCGCCGGACGCACGCCGCATTGCGCTTCCTTCTCTCGAGGGGATCGGGATATTCGATGTGACGCGGCAGTCATTCCAGCTCCTCACATCGTCGGAATGGGGCTCGCCCGCCATCCGCAGCGCTCCAGAACGCCGCTTTGTGGCGTGGCACCCGGATGGAGAGCGCCTCACCTTCACTGGCGTCGACGGAGATCTGTACTGGATCCGCGCCGATGGCAGCGGAGAGGCCGAACGGCTCACCCGTAGTGATGCCAGCTCGCAGTCGTCGCACCGGCTTCAGTTTCCCAGTTCATGGTCGCCTGATGGGCGCACGTTGGTATTCCTACAGCGACTCGGATCGACGGCATCCGTCAATCGCGACATTTGGGCGTTGACACTCGGCGACTCCGCGGTCGCCGCCGCGCCGTTCCTGGTGAGCGCCGCCGATGAACCGTCCGCGGAGCTCTCTTTCAATGGCCGGTACCTCGCGTACGAGTCCAACCAATCTGGCCGAGCGGAGGTCTACGTGCAGCCGTTCCCAGGTTCGGGGCGACGGGAGCTGGTATCGACCGACGGTGGTGGGCAACCTGTGTGGGCGCGCAACGGACGAGAGCTGTTCTACCGGGCGCCGGGTCCGGGGCCGATGATGCGGATGATGGTGGTGGACGTGAAGCTGGGCGAGGTGTTCACCGCGGGGAAACCGCGCGTGCTGTGGCAGGCCATGGGTGCGCGGTACCCTGGCGGCACGGGCGGCAGAACCTACGACGTCGCGCCGGACGGGCGCCGGTTCCTGATGATCCAGCAGAGAGACCTGCCGCAGCCGCCAATCACACATGTTGTGCTGGTCCAGAACTGGCTGGACGAGTTGAGGCGGCTGGTGCCGAAGAATTAGGCCGCCGGCGTCGGCCTCTTTGTAGTTTTAGGACCCATTTCTCGCTGAAGGTACCGGGGGGCTCGGCGAGCCGCGTAATGGCCGCTATTGATGCCCTCGGGAGATTCCAATGCGAAGGTTCATCTTCGTCGTTCTGTGCCTCCTCGTGCATCCGTACTCGACGTCTGCAGAAGTGACGAGCGTCAGCGTGACGTCTCGAACGGCAGTCGCAGGCGGGCAGCCCTTCGGAGCCACGGGGCCTTACGAAAGGCTCGTCGGTCGGATTGAGTTTGCGTTGGATCCTGTCGATCCTCACAACATCGGCATAGTTGATCTGAACCATGCCCCGCGTAATTCAGAAGGTCGCGTGCGCTTCTCTTCCGATCTCTATGTGCTTCGCCCGACGGACCCATCGAAAGGCAACGGGGTCCTGCTGTTCGAGGCCGCGAACCGCGGCCGACGGGGCCTGTTGGGAAGGTTCAATCGTGCTGCTCCCAGCAGCGATCCGACCAACGACGCTGATTTCGGTGACGGGCTGCTCATGCGCGACGGCTACACTCTGGTGTGGATCGGATGGGAGATCGACGTCCCCGTCCCACTGCTCAGGATCGACGCGCCGCCTGCACGGCTGCCAGCGGAGTCCGACGATCGGCTCAGCGTCGAGATCATGCTCAACCAGCGGGTGACCGAAGCGTTTCTCGTCGACGATCCCGCGGGCCGTCCACCGGTGATCTACCTGCCCGCCAACAGGGAGAGCCCGACGGATGTGCTCACCGTTCGCGATCGCTTCTGGGACAAGGGCGAAGTGATTCCACGCGAGCGCTGGCGTTTCGTCGTCGGGCCCGGCAATCTCCCCCAGCTGCGCCTCGAAACGGGATTCGAGCCTGGACGGTACTATCGCGTGACCTACCGCGCGGCCGGCGCGCTCGTCGCGGGCGTGGGACTCGCCGCGATTCGTGATGCCGCGGCGGCGTTCCGCTACCGATCGGACCTGCCGATCCACGGGCAACGCGCGTATGCGTTCGGCGTGTCGCAGGCGGGACGATTCCTCCGGCAGTTTCTGTACGAGGGATTCAACGTCGACGAGCGCGATCGCCGCGTGTTCGACGCCATGTGGATCCATATCGCTGGCGCCGCGCGCCTCGGTTTCAACGAGCGGTTTGCGACATCGACGCTCGCCGAGTTGTTCACGGCGACGCAGTTTCCGTTTGCGGACGTCGAGCAGGTCGATGTCGACGGTACGCGCGGCAACATGCAAGCGCGCTATCGGCCGGATCAGCGCCCGAAAATTTTCTATACGAACACCCCAGTCGAATACTGGGGAGGCGGCCGCGCCGCGGCGCTCACGCACACGACGATTGATGGCAAACGGGATCTCGAGCTGCCGGACAACGTCAGGATGTATCTCTTGGCAGGGACCCAGCACATCGTCGCGCCGTTTCCACCCGTTCGGACTCTGCCTGTGTCCGGCGCGGTCAACCCTGCGGCGCGAAGCGGTGGGCAGCAGTTGAACAATCCGACGCCGCAGAACAATGTCATGCGGGCGCTGCTTCGCGCTTGGCACGAGTGGGCTGCGGCCGGGACTCCGCCGCCGTCTAGCCAATACCCGCGCCTCAGCGATCGCACGCTGGTCAGGATTGACGCGATCCAGTTTCCTACGCTTAAGGGTGTCACCGACGCGCGGGGGATTGTGGGGCCAGCGCGCACGGTCGCCGGCAAGGTGATTCCGCTTCCGTATCTCGTGCCGCAAGTCGATCGCGATGGAAATGACCTCGCCGGCATTCGCGACCCGGAGCTCGCGGTGCCGCTGGCGACCACCACTGGTTGGAATTTCCGCGATCCATTGGTCGGCAACCCGCAGGACATCTACCAACTCCTGGGGTCGTACATTCCGTTCGCGCGGACCACGGCGACGCGGCAAGCCAATGCTGATCCTCGCTTATCTCTCGAGGAGCGATATCGAGGCGTTGATGACTACCTTCAACGAATTCGACGCTCGGCGATGGATTTGATTCGAAGGCGTTACCTGCTCGCTGAGGACCTCGACAGCATCCTCGAGCGGGCAAAGAACCATTGGAGCTTCGCGACTCGTGCGGAGGTCCCGCAGTCAGCCGATCGTCGATGACGATCCAACGCACTGAGGTCTATCGCACTCTTAATTTGTCATCGACAACAGGGGCGTAGTGACGCTGACTCCGCACGACACTAGGTAGGCATCACAAGTAACGTCGACGAACGCCTGGAGTGGCACAATCATGGACCGTGCGGTCACACGGTATCCCATCGTCCCCATTCGCGAGTCGCCTCGACTCAACGCTTGGCGCCTTGGCTCCTCGCGAATGGGAGCGAATCCCTGCCTCGCAATTGACACGTTCTCTCAGGCCCTGAGACACTAGCGCCGGTGAACAGGCCAATCCAACGTCCCGCGTGCGTGTAAGCGGCCTCGCCATTGGGACCTTCCGTTCGAACGGACCAGGGAGACGACAGATGCGCTACTCACGAAGAAATCTGCTTTGCTTGCTCATGGCCTCCGCGGCGCTACTTGTGCCCGCAGCCGGTACGGCCCAGCGCACCAGCGTCGCACGCGACTTTCCCATCTACAACAACGGCGGCCGGCCGGACATAGTCATGGACCCGCAACGCTTCACGGCCCAGATGGAGATCGTCGATCGCTATTTTGAACCGACCGACTGCGCCATTCCCGAGGGCGCGGTTGGCGGCACCGGCTACAGGCGTCTTCTGCGATTCGACACGGTCCTCATGAATCGCGGCGACGGCGATCTGGTGGTGGGCGATCGCAGCGACCCGAATAACCCGTACGCGCCCTACTTCGTGTTCCACGCGTGCCACGGGCATTACCACATCAACAACTTCTCGATCTATGAACTGGTCAACCTCCAGGGTGACGTTGTAGTCGCGGGCACGAAGCAAGGGTTTTGTTTCGAGGACTCGTTCAAATACGAAGGCGGCGGCAAGAGCAACGGCTACGACTGCCACGATAACGGCATCACCTCCGGATGGGGCGACTGGTACTACAAGCAGCTCGTCGGCCAGTGGATCGACATCACCGGCGTTCCCGAGGGCCAGTACATCGTTCGGGTCAGCTTGAACACGGGGGAGTTCTCGCCCATCTTCGATGAAGGCGAGAACCGCTATCCGAACGTGACGGAAGTCATCGTTAACATTCCGAATCCGAGAAAGAAAGTCACCATCATCGAGTAGAGGTGGCGGGACAGGCGCGGCTCATCGGTAACAACGCGCGACCTCGACGAACGCTTCGTGCGCGCCTCGGGACCGGGCGGCCAGAATGGTCACGATGCGATGATTACCCAGCCGCGAAGGCGGACCCCTTCAATTCCAGCAATCGAACCCCGATAACTCTGAAGTAGAAATTGCTCACCCCGTAGACCGTCGTGCGGCGAGGAACGAATCCAGTGTAGATGTCCGCTGAATCGGATCAACCAAAGGCAGGCAGAACGGCACAATCCGCCGATCAGACGCTGGTCATAAAGCTGCGTTCTCGATATGCTCCGCACATTGGTGACGGTTCAGGCCTCCTCGCGGCCTGTTTGCGAGGTCATGCAGTTCCGGCGATCGCTTCCGCTCTGGGCGGTCCTGATCATCGCGTCGCTTCTGATCCTGCCGATTTACGCTCCCAGGCTCATCGGGCTCTTCCCATTGACGAATGACGTCGATGAGACGACCTCGCGTGGCGAAGACTGGCTGGTTTACCACCAGATGGCGGTCAACGTGCTCGACGAGGGTTTGACGATGCCTGCAGTCCAGCGTGACTACTCGAGGCCTGGTGGTTTCGGCTACGTATATTTCGTCGCATTGACCTATGCGGTGCTTGGCGTTCGATCGGGTGCGGTCTACTTCGTCCAGGGCATTCTGCTGGTCTGCGCGACACTCACGACGGCGATTCTGTTCAGGCAACGATTCTCGCTGCCGGGAGCGCTGCTTCTCACGGTGGCGCTGGTCGTGTTCCTGGCCTTCGACATGTTTCGCTTCAACACGTTTCATCTTCTCAGCGAAAACCTTCTTGTTCCCTTGATCGCTGTTCTGCTCTGGACAGTGCTGAAGGCAGAGTCGGCCCGCCGGCTTCCCTGGTTCGTGCTCGCTGGTGCCGTATGCGGGCTGTGTGCGCTGACACGTCCCAATGCAGTTTTCTTCGGTCCCGCAATCGCGAGTGTGATCGTCCTTCACCCGTGGCACCCGCAGCGATTTCACCGGTTGAAGCTCGCCGCCGCCTTCATCGCCGCATTCGCGATCGTCTGTTCGCTCTTACCTCTGCGCAACTACGCCGTGACTGGAGACATCGGTGTCTGGGCGGTGCTGCGGCCGGCAGGGTGGCAGCTGCCTGACGCGGAGGGCAAGCCAGGTGTTCCAGCCTTCCACTGGTTGGCCGAGACCGTCAGGTTCTACAGCGCTCGGGCGGCGTTCGCCGTCGGCATTCCTACCTTCCTCGACCCCAGGTACCGCGTGCGAGCGCACTGGCTCTTCATGTGGACCGGAGTCGTTCTCTATTTGTGGTTTGGCGGTGGCCGTCCTCGCATGTTCTGGGAGCGGCTCCTGCTGACGCTGGCCGCGGTCTATCTCTTGCCCCTGGTCGCGGTAGCCCACATTAACAGCTACGGCTTTCGCATGATGATGCCTGCGGTCCTCCTGCTTCTTCCGCTTTCCGTCAAGGGTGTCGAGCTGGCCCTGTTGGCCGGCGACGATCGTGGCGTTACGGCGAATCCGGCTAGATGAGCGATCTCCGCGTTGGCGTCATCGGGTGTGGCCATTGGGGTCCGAACCACATTCGGGTGTTTTCGCAGCTGTCTGGCTCCGTTGTCACGTCCGCCGCCGATCCAGATCCGATGAGGCGCGCTGCGGTGATCACTCAATACCCTCACATCGAGTGCGTTCCGGACCATCGCGAGCTGCTCCGTCGTCGCGATGTCGAAGCCGTCGTTGTGGCGGTACCGACCGCCTTGCATTACCAGGTGACACGCGATGCGCTCGAGGCCGGCAAGCACGTGCTGTGCGAGAAGCCGCTATGCACAGACGTACGGCAGGCGCAGGCTCTGATCGCCCTGGCGGGCGCTCGGTCGCTCGTGTTGATGACCGGACACGTCTTCCTGTTCAACCCTGGCATCGTGATGTTGAAAACCCTGACTGATGCCGGCCATGTCGGGCGGCTGTACTATCTCCGGGCGCTGCGCACGAACGACGGCCCGATCCGCGCCGACGTGAACTGCGTGTACGATCTGGTTTCGCACGATGTCTCCATCTTCGCTTTCCTGTTGGGATGCCTGCCGCTTTCCGTGTCCGCCACGGGCGCTGCGTTCTTGCAACCGGGTATCGAAGATCTGGCTTTCGTCACACTGCGGTTTCCGCAGGATGTCGTCGCGCAGATTCAGGCGAGCTGGTTGGATCCCAGGAAGTGTCGGGAAATTGCTGTCGTGGGCGATCGCAGGATGATTGTCTGGGACGACCTGTCCTCGACAGGGCCGGTCCAGATCTATGACAAGGGCGTGGTGCGTGAACCGTATTACCAGGACTACGGGCAGTTTCACCTGTTGGCGCGGGACGGAGACGTCGTGATTCCACGCGTTGCGCCAGAGGAACCGCTCAAGATTCAGAACACCCACTTCCTCGAGGCGGTGCAACAGGGCAGGGCGATCCGAAGCGATGGACCCTTTGCCCTGGGCGTGCTGAAAACCCTCGAGGCCATCAACGCGTCAATCGGAGCGGGCGGTGCTTCCGTATGCGTCCCAGCCTGACGCACCGGCCTCCGTTCTTTCAGCATCCCACCGCGCTTGTGGAAACGGCGTTGGTCGGCGCAGGCACACGTATCTGGGCCTTCGCTCATGTGATGAAGGGCGCGCGTATCGGCCGCGACTGCGTGATCGGGGATCATTGCTTCGTCGAATCGGGCGTACGGATTGGCCACGGCGTGACCATCAAGAACGGCGTCTCGATATGGGAGGGGGTCGAAGTGGGCGACGGGGCGTTTCTCGGTCCGAACGCCACTTTCACTAATGACCTGCGTCCCCGATCGCGAAGATCCCCGCTGGTGGCGGCCCGTTATCGCAGTCGACGCTGGCTGCTCAAGACGCGTATTGGCACCGGCGCGACTATTGGCGCCAACGCGACCGTGCTGTGCGGCATCAGGATCGGCCGTTTCGCGATGGTCGCTGCCGGATCTGTCGTCACCACGAACGTTCCCGACCATGCGTTGTGGGCTGGCGTGCCCGGACGCGCTGCCGGAAACGTGTGCCGGTGTGCCGGCGCGCTGGCCTTCGTCGATGGCCGCGCGAAGTGCCAGGAGTGCGGCGTGGTGTATCAGAAAAACGGAAGTCGGGTCAGGAGCCTTCGGTAGCCGTGCGCACGATTGCGTCAATCGTGGCATTCAACGAGGCCGATCGGATCGGAACCGTGATCGACCGTTTGCATCGGCCTGACGTCGACGCCATCCTTGTCGTCGACGATGGGTCGGCAGACGCCACGGCAAGCGAAGCTGCCCGTCGCGGCGTCATCGTCGTGAGCCATGCCACGCGACGGGGCGTCGGCGCCGCGATCCGCACGGCCATCAAGTTCGCGCGCGCGAACGGCTTCGACGTGCTGGTCGTGGTTGCCGGCAACGACAAGGATCGCCCCGAAGAGATTCCCAGGCTCCTGCAGCCAATTCGAGAAGGTTGCGACTTCGTTCAAGGATCGCGTTATCTGTCTGACGGTCGCTTCAACACGATGCCATTGCACCGTCGGGTCGCGACGCAATATGTCCACCCCTCGCTGCTGTCGGCCGTGACGGGCCGCCGAGTCACCGACAGTACCAACGGGTTCCGGGCCTTCCGCTTGTCGCTGCTGGACGATCCGCGCATCGACGTCGAGCAGCCGTGGCTCGACGCGTACGAGATGGAGCCGTACTTGTATTACAAAGCCATCCGTCTTGGGTACAGCGTTAAAGAAGTTGGCGTGACGAAGCTCTATCCTCCGCGTGGGTCGTCCTATACACGCATGGCTCCGGTGACCGGCTGGTGGAGCATTCTGCGTCCAATCGTCCTTCTGGGCCTCGGGCTGCGACGCTAATGTCGGGACAAGGGAGTTCGAAGAGCGCCGTGAAGAGCCAGGAGCGAATTCCGTTGGTCGACCTGGCGGCGCAGCACACGGCGCTTCGGCGCGAGGTGGATAGTGCGCTGGCTCGAGTGCTCGAACGCGCGGACTTCATCCTTGGCGAGGAGGTCGAGTGCTTCGAGCGGGAATTCGCCGAGTACTGTGGCGCGCGGCATGCGATCGGCGTCGCGTCAGGCACCGATGCCCTTCACCTCGCCCTCGTGGCCGCGGGTGTCGGGCCTGGAGACGAAGTTGTCACCTGCGCACATACATTTATCGCGACAGCACTATCGGTGATGGCGTGCGGCGCCGTCCCCGTGCTCGTTGATGTCGATCCGCGTTTCTACACAATCGACGTCGAACTAGTCGAGCGCGCCGTGACGCCTCGGACGCGGGCTATCGTGCCGGTGCATCTGTATGGCCAGTCCGCCGACATGGGCCCGATTCTCGAACTGGCCACGCGAAGAGGTCTTGCCGTGGTGTCGGACGCATGTCAGGCGCACGGCGCTCACTACAAGGGGCGGTCGTGCGCCGCGCTCGGCGACGCCGCGGCATTCAGCTTCTATCCTGCCAAGAATCTGGGTGCGTATGGAGATGGCGGCGCCGTGGTGACCGATCGCAGCGACGTGGCAGAGCGCGTCAGGCTGCTCCGCAACTACGGGCAGCGCACGAAGAACGAACATCTCGTGCCGGGCGGCAACAGCCGTCTGGACACGGTGCAGGCGGCCGTGTTGCGGGTCAAACTCAAATATCTTGGCGGCTGGAACCAGCGTCGCCGCGAAATCGCCGGCGCCTACGCGCGGTATCTTGCCGCCGCCGACGTCGAGTTACCCCAGGTGGCCGGTTACGGCACACATGTGTTTCATCTCCATGTGGTCCGCTCGCAGAGGCGTACGGCGCTCCAGCGCGCATTGGACGAGGCGAACATCGCCTGTGGAATTCACTACCCGACGCCGCTTCATCTGCACGCGGCGCTCAATCATCTTGGCTACGTGCAGGGGCAATTTCCGGTGGCCGAGCGCCTGGCGACTGAGGTGCTATCGCTGCCGATGTATCCAGAACTGACCAACGAGCAGATCGAACGGGTCGCTCGTATCTGTTGCGAGGCGTAAGCGCTCAGACCGGGCCTGACGGCGACCGCCGGAATGCGTATAAGAACTGGCGGACGATGTTGTCGTGCGGATAGGGCCGGTCGTCGATGCCGAACGCCGCAGGCGACTCCGCAGGGACGTACGCTGTGCCGAACACCCAGTCGAAGATCGACAGGTTGTTGCCGAAGTTGCAGTCGCGGTGCTCGCGGTCGAGCGCGTGGTGCCAAAGATGCATTTCCGGACCCACGAATACGTAAATAAGCGGTTTGCCCAGGCGCCATTTGACGTTCGAGTGGTTCAACATCCCGAAGAAGGCATCCATCGTCGACCAGATCAGCAGCGCCGGGTCGTCGGCACCCATCACGGTGAGAGGAAGCAGGAAGATCATCCGATCGAGCAGCTTCTCGAGGGGATGGAAGCGCGCGCTCGCCAGAAAGTCGAGCTGCTCGGAGCTGTGGTGGGTCTCGTGGAGGCGCCACCACCAGGTCCAGCGGTGCTTCAGGACGTGCATGACATAGAAAAGGAAGTCGAGCGTGACGATGACCACCGTGGCTTGCAGCCAGATCGGCTGCCCGGCAAGCAGATCGACCCGTCCTGGAAAAAAGCGACGACCGATCTGCGTCAGCAGGGCAGCAGCCGTGAAGCTGACGGCCACGCGGAATGCGTACTGGAGCGGAATGTACAGCGCGTCCGTGAAGACACCGCGACGCAATATCGGCTGTGAACGCCGCGGCCATAGCCGTTCGGCGAGAAAGAACGTCACGGCCAGAATGGCGAAGATCGTCAAGAGAGTCATGGCGTTTCGTGCAGCAGCCGGATCTTACGCCCATTTTCTTCAATGCGATGCTGCCGCTGAGGCTCTTCCGGGTTGTTGGTCAGTCGTAATTCCGTAGCTGGATCGCTAGAATCAAAGGAACTCGAAACTCCAGCTCTGCAGAAGGAGGAACGTGTGAAACCGATTCTTGCCGCCGTGTTCGTTCTTTCAGCGACGCTGCCGTTGTCGGCAGCCGACAGTTTCCTCGGGACGTGGCGGATGAGGCCGATCGGCGTCGCGGGTGACAAGTCGCATCAGGTGCAGACGATCACCCAGGTCGGCGATGGAGTGAAGGTCGACGTCGAAATGGACTTCGGGAACGGGACCAAGATGTTGATGACGTACACCACCAAGCTCGACGGCGCGGAGGTTCCAGTCTATTCCTCGGGCAAGGTCGTCATGAGGTTTCGGGCGAAGAGAACGGGGCCCAACACACTTGAAGGCAGCACGTCAGCGAACGGCATGACCACCAATTTCAGGACCACAATCAGCGCCGACGGGAAGGTCATGACGAGTGAGTCGACGACCGGCGCGACCAAGTCCCGCAGCGTCTACGATCGCGTGAACTGAGGCTTCTCTCCGGCGAGCGTGTCCTTTGTGCGAAATGCAGGGTCTGCAGATCTGTAACGAAATGCCCCTGCCAACAACAGAATCGAAATCATGAGCGCACGTTGGTGCGCTCAACAACTGCACAGAACCGTCGATATATTGCCTCCATGAACGTGCTATCACCTTTAGAAACGCAGGTGATCGCAGTCCAGGGTCACTTCTTGATTGAGATCAGTACCGAATGGGTCACACCGTCCTTCAAATCGATGCGTATCTGCCATGTCCCCTGCGAGAGGGACTTCGTGCTCAAGTTGAATATGTACTGACCGTCGGAATAGCGGAAGGTGTTGCCGACGTCAGCAGCGGATGTGGAAACCGCTTCGAGTTCGTCACCAACAACGTTGTTGGACAACTTCGCGACGAAGATTTGGGCAGCGAGGTTGGTGACAGGTGCGCTGCCACCCGTCAATTGGAACTTGACGGGCACAGTACTACCCAGTTTGAAGATTGAACTGTTGTCCAGATCGATTGGTTGCAGCACGTTCGACCACGTATGCGCCACCGTGAATGTGCCGCTCGCTGTCCCCTGGTAGTTGAGGTCGTTGACTGTCGCGGCAACCTGATAGCTTCCCGCGGCGGTTTGCGGCGCATTCGTCCACGCGATCGCCAGACCCGGCGGCGTCGTGCTCACTGTAGGAGTCAGCGGACTCCCCGTGTAGGTTTGCGCCAGATTACTCAGGACCACGCTTGCCGTGGCCTTTTGGATGAGAAACGTCGCGTTTGCCGTGCCTTGGTAGTTTGCGTCGTTCACAGTTGCCGTGATGGCATAGCTTCCCGCATTCGTCTGGGGTGCGTTGGTCCACGTGATCCCCAGACCCGACGGCGTCGTCGTGGCCGTGGGCGAGAGCGTACTGCCAGTATAGGTTTGGGTGAGATTGCTCAAGACGATAGTCGCGGTTGCCTTCGCGATGAGGAAGGTGCCGTTGGCCGTGCCTTGATAGTTCGGGTCGTTGATTGTCGCGGTGATTCCATAGCTCCCCGGAGCGGTCTGCGGTGCATTCGTCAAGGTGACCCCCAAACCTGCCGGAGTTGTCGTTGCCGCAGGAGACAGCGCGCCACCGGTGTAGGGTTGGGTCAGATTGCTCAGGACCACGTTCGCGGTTGCCTTCTCGATGAGGAAGGTGCCATTCGCGGTGCCCTGGTAATTCGCGTCGCTGATCGTCGCGGTCACGCCATAGCTGCCCGCAGCGGTCTGCGGCGCGTTCGTCCAACTGATTCCCAAACCGGGCGGCGTCGTCGTGGCGGTGGGCGAGAGCGCGCTACCTGTGTAGGTTTGCGTCAAATTACTCAGGACCACGCTTGCCGTTGCCTTTTCGATGAGGAACGTGCCGTTCGTGGTGCCCTGGTAATTCGCGTCGTTGATTGTGGCGGTGACGCTATAGCTGCCCGCAGCGGTCTGCGGCGCATTCGTCCAGGTGATTGCCAAACCGGGCGGCGTCGTCGTGGCGGTGGGCGAGAGCGCGCTACCCGTGTAGGTTTGCGTCAAATTACTCAGGACCACGCTTGCCGTTGCCTTTTCGATGAGGAACGTACCGTTCGCCGTGCCCTGATAATTCGAGTCGCTGACTGTGGCGGTGACGCCATAGCTGCCCGGAGCGGTCTGTGGCGCATTCGTCACGCTGATTGCCAGACCGGGGGGCGTCGTTGTAGCCGTGGGTGAGAGCGCACTGCCCGTGTAGGGTTGGGTCAGATTGCTCAGGACCACGTTCGCGGTTGCCTTCTCGATGAGGAAGGTGCCATTCGCGGTGCCCTGGTAATTCGCGTCGCTGATCGTCGCAGTCACGCCATAGCTGCCCGCAGCGGTCTGCGGCGCGTTCGTCCAACTGATTCCCAAACCGGGCGGCGTCGTCGTGGCGGTGGGCGAGAGCGCGCTACCCGTGTAGGTTTGCGTCAAATTACTCAGGACCACGCTTGCCGTTGCCTTTTCGATGAGGAACGTACCGTTCGCGGTGCCCTGGTAATTCGAGTCGTTGATTGTGGCGGTGACGCTATAGCTGCCCGCGGCAGTCTGCGGCGCATTCGTCCAGGTGATTCCCAGACCGGGCGGCGTCGTGGTGGCGGTGGGTGTGAGCGCACTCCCCGTGTAGGTTTGTGTCAGATTACTCAGGCCCACGCTTGCCATTGCCTTTTGGATGACGAACGTGCCGTTCACGCTGCCCTGATAATTCGAGTCGTTGACTGTCGCGGTGACGCCATAGCTGCCCGCGGCGGTCTGCGGCGCGTTCGTCCAGGTGATTCCCAACCCGGGCGGCGTCGTGGTGGCGGTGGGCGAGAGCGCGCTACCCGTGTAAGGTTGCGTCAAGTTACCCAAAATCACGCTTGCCGTTGCCTTCTGGATGAGGAACGTGCCGTTCGCGGTGCCTTGATAATTCGCGTCAGTGATTGTCGCGGTGACGGCATAACTGCCCGCGCCGGTCTGCGGCGCATTCGTCCAGCTGATTCCCAAACCGAACGGCGAAGTTGTGGCCGTGGGCGAAAGCGCACTGCCGGTGTAGGTTTGCGTGAGATTGCTCAGTGTTATCGTCGCGTTCGCCTTGATGACGACGAGCGTCCCTGATGCATTGGGCGCGCTGTAGTTCGTATTCGTCAGGCTTGCCACGACTGCATAACTCCCCGCGTTGATCGGCGGCGTCGTCGATGCGTCGTAGGTAACCGTGATACCACTCAACGAGGACGGGCTCGACGTTACCGGGACGACGCGCGATCCACCGCTGTAGGTTTGGCTGAGATTGCTCAGCGTCAATGTCGCCGGCGCCTTGGCCACAACGAGTGTGTCGGTCGCCGAGCCCTGGTAGTTCGAACTATTCACTGTGGCGGTCGCGGTGTAGCTTCCGGCGTTCGTCGGTGCTGCGCCGCTCGGGCCGTACGACGTCCCACCGACTCCGGTGTATATCGTGCTGACCGACAATCCGGTTGGGCTTGTAGCGACAGTGACGGGTCGCTGCGAGCCGTTGTACGTCTGCACCAGGTTGCTGAGCGTGACGGTAGCGGTAGCTTTAGCGATCACGAGCGTGCCGACCGCCGACCCCTGGTAGTTCGTGTCGTTGATGGTCGCGGTGACCGAGTAGCTGCCAACATTTGTCGGGGTTTGGTTCCACGTCACCGCCAAGCCGGCTGGCGTTGTCGTGGCCGTGGGCGTCAAGGGGCTTCCCGTATACGTCTGGTTGAGGTTGCTCAACGACACAGAACCCGTAGCCTTATTGATGGTCAAGGTGCGGAAAAATGTCCCCTGGTAATTCAAGTCGTTGATGGTCAGCGTCGCCGTATAGCTGCCGACGTTCGTCGGCGGCGCGGACGTCGACACGTAGGTTGCGTTGTTGTAGGTGATGTCGACCACCAGATTCGCAGGGCTCGTTGTCACCCCGGTGAGGGCCTTCGGGGTTCCGTCGTACGTATAACTCGGGTTCGGCGCACTAAGGGACGCGCCCCGCTTCACTGCGTTGGTCGTGCTCACAACGGTTGGCGCTGGGTTGTAATTTGGTCCGCCCGGCTGGTTGAACGCTACCGTGCACACGCCGGTTCCACTCTGCATCGAAATGGTGGCGTTGTTGCTGCCGCTGCCGCTACACGCGCCAGATGCCGTGATGACAACAGGATTTCCGGATCCTCCTCCGGTTGCGGAGACGAAGAAACTACTCAGGTAGACAGAACTTGCCGGCGGTGTATTCGTGACCGTGATCGCCTGCCCAAGCATGCCGGTATCGAACGCGAAGATCGCGCCGCCACCAAGACTCCCGCCTTGTTGCGTAACCCCGTAAATCGTATCGTCGGGTGAGACCCCTTGAGAAAGACCCGCCAGTGGGTAGACGCCCTCTCCGGCTGATCGACTGAAGCTGTGATACAGACCAAAGGCACCGGTGGTTCTGTCGAGCACGTACGCCGTGCCATAGCCGTACGCTCCGCCAGACTGAGTGGTCCCGTACAGATGGCCGTCCCGGCCGAGAAGTAGACGTCCGTACGGATATTGCCCCTGTGAAGGGTTGTTGAGGAATGAGTAGAAAGTCGAGAATGTGTCCGTGCTTTTCTCCAGCTTGAAGACGGCTCCCCGACCGCCGCTTCCACCATAGACTGCTGTGACATAGATAAACCCGTCCCCGCCGTCCATCAGGCTCATCGGGTAATATGCTTCAACACCGGAGCAGCTGAAGGAATGAAGCACTGTTACGGCGCCTGGGTTACTGGCGTTCAGTTTGTACAGTGCGCCGCAGCCGTTTTGCCCTCCACCCTGCGTCGTTCCATAGAGGTAGCCATTGGCGCCGTCGACGATGTCGCTCGCGTAGTTAAATGAGGAGAAGTTGTAGAGGATCGTCGTCGCGCCTGTAACTTTATTGACCTGGTAGAGCGCGCCATAGCCAATGGTGCCGCCGTAAAATGACGTACCGTAAAGGAATCCGCCCCCGAGCGAGAGCCGCGAGTTAACTCGATAGTAGCCTTCGCTTAACGCGTAGGGACGGAGCACGGAAAGCGCGTCGTTGGCGATCGCCACCCTAAAGAGGGTCCCATACCCGATTTGGCCGCCGTAAGAGGTCTCCCCATAGAGATACCCGTCCTCTCCGCGTATGAGAGTGGTGGGGTAGTAACCGAAAGTACCGACGCCACCGAGAGTGTTGAACTCGTGCACTGCCGTTCGGCTTCCGGAAGCCTTCGAAACCTTGAAGAGCACCCCGTAGCCCACTCCGCCGGTTTCGGTGACGCCGTACAGGTACCCGTTTCCCGCGTCGACGAGTTCTTTGACAACCCCACGCGGTTCGCGGCCGAACGATGCATAGACCGTCGTCGCTCCCGTCGTTTTTTCTACTCCGTAAACCGTCCCACGCTGCGATGCACCGCCGTACTCCGCCGCGCCGTACAGGTTGTTGCCACTGACAGTAAGCCGGCGTGACTGCTGACCCTCCGTTGTACTCTGAAATGAATGGACAACTGCCACAACATCAGTGGTCGTGTTGACCTTGAAGATTGTTCCTCCACCAAGGGACCCGCCATACTGCGTCGTTCCGTAGAGGTATCCGTCTGACCCGCTTGTTAGAGCCGAGAGTGGGTAATATCCGATCCCGCCCGTGAATGAGTGCAACAGGGTGAACGCGCCCGTTGATTTGGATAACTTGTAGAGGGTGCCTAACCCCGACGTACCGCCTATCTGCGTTGTCCCGTAAAGATATCCGTTGCCGCCGTCTTCAACGCCAAGCGGATTCGTTTGGCTGGTGAAGTTGTACAAAGTCGTGAACGCGCCCGTAGCCTGATCGATTTTGTAGACGGCCCCGAAGCTGGCCGCGCCTCCATATTGGGTGGTGCCGTAAATGAAGCCATCGCCCCCATCCACCGGTCCATCGTCTTGCTGCGTGTTATAAGGACCACCTGATGGTCCGTTGAACGCATAGAGAGTGGTCCATGCTTCAGTGGTGGGAGAAATCCTGAACACTGTGCCATTGCCGTAGGTTCCGCCGCTGGTAGTCGTCCCGTAGAAATACCCGTCGGCGGCAAGCGTAAGTGTCCTGAAGGGATTCGCCCCCTCCTTAAAGGGAGCGGTGTCGTTCAACGAATGAATGGTCGTGAGAGTGCCCGTCGATTTCTCGAGCTTAAAAATAGTTCCGCGACCGTAGACTCCACCCTGATAGGTCGATCCGTAGAGAAAACCGTCGCCGCCATCCGTCAGCCCGGAATAGGGCGTGTAACCGTTCAGGGGTTGCTGATAGTCGAAGGTATACAGGATGGCGAGAGTTTTGGTGGCTTTCTCGATTCGAAAAACAACTCCTGACTCCTTGTGTCCGCCCGATGATTTCGTGCCATACAGATAACCGTCGCCGCCATCAACGACCCCTCGTTCGGGATTTTCCACGCCGTACTCGAAACTGTGGAGTTCCTGATAGCCGAATTGCGCGTAGGCAGGGCGTGCCACTGCCATGGCTGCCATCCCAAGAAGCGACGCAACGGCTAACGAGCGGATTACCTGGCGTGAAGTTGTTGTCATAGCGGACCTCTATTCGGACGACCACTCTCTTCAAACCTGGCGAAGTTTGTTTCTCAGGGCGCGGGTTGAAGCGGGACCACTTCGAGCGGAACAGGGGGCGTAGAAATGCTGAACGCGAATTTCTGATCCCCGCGGTACTTCGCGATGATGGGGTGGACGCCTGTCGGCAGGTTGACCCGAATCGTTGCGCCAGTCCGCTGCTGGAGGGTCTCGAGTGATGCCGTCGCTAGCAGCTCGTCTGCATCGAAGAAATCGACTGATCCCGCCGGCGTCTCGGGCTCTGAACCGACCACCTCGACATATGCCGTGACGGCGACAGACAGTCCCTCGGTGCTGATTGGCCGCTCGATGACAACGACAGTGTTAGTTGGAATTGGCGAGGGGCTCTGCGCAGTTGCAAGTCGGACCGGCGCCGCCCAAAACGACAGAGTGCAGCCGGTGATCACGGCGGCGACGCGCGCATGAATCCTCATGAATCCTCCCGGGTCGGCCCCCCGAACTTGAGCCCGCGGGGAACCATCGACTAGGCGGCCGGGCGCATGACCGCACACACACCAATATCCGCGACAATTTACGTTAGAGTCGTTAACTGACTTTCTAAATCGCTTGTGTGTACAGGTTTAATACTGACTTTAGCGCGCAGAGTGTACACGCGCGAGACGACTTAAGCAACAGACAAAGTGTGCCTGTACGGGTGAGGGCGACGGTGATGGGCTGGGAGGAGTTCGCTCGCCTTCGCGGGTCACCTAGGGCGGCTGCGCCCCTCGCGTCAGCAGCGGGTGATCATCAGGCGATTCTGCCTCGCCATGGATACAAAGGAGGGCGAAGTAACTCAGAAAGCGACAGCGTCCGATTTTACGCCTGACAGAATCGAAATGATGAGCCCACATTCGTAACCCGTGAGCGGCGGCGTGTGCCTTGGTCCATCGCGAAGGAATGACAACTTCATGTAGGCGCCACGGGCGTCGGCTCAAATAACTGCACAGAACCGCTGTAGAAAAGCAGACGGTAGAAGCTGGCAGATCCATTGCTGTTCAACCCAGGTGCTCCCGTGGGGAGCCTTGGGAGGAACTGTGAAGTGCGTCGAGTGTCGAACTGACCCGCTGACTCCAGGGCATTTCTGTCCGTGCTGCGGCCGCCAACTGTCGTTGCAGGAGCGGCGGGAAATGGAAACCGGTTCTCCGGTCGCTCGCTGCCAGAGCTGCGGCGGTCCCTCAGGCGAGGGCGAGCTCTGCAAGTCCTGTCAACAGGCTTTCGCCTCAGTACTCGGCAACGCGACCGTTCCCGAGCATTCGGACGATTCGGCAACGGCCGCTGTACAGCAGGGACCTGCAGTCGAGCAGAAAGTGCCTGTTGTCATCAAGACGACGGTCGCGATGCCTACTCCCGCCGTCAACGTGAACACGATCCAGACCGTGAACGCGATCCAGACCGAAGTCTCCAGATCGGAGACCGCCAAAGCAGTCGCGGACCTGACCGCGAAAGCCCATCTCGCAAAAGGCGCGAATCCCGCGCCCGCCATCAGCCGCCCGGTCGCATCGGCTCCCGCTCCTCCTCCCCCTCGGCGCCGTAGTCGCGCAACCGTGTTTCTCAAGGCGGCCGCCGTGATCGTCGTTGCGATAGGCGCAGCTGAGGGTGCCCGGCGGTTCGGGTTCGAGTGGTCTCAGCAGGCGGCTCCTGACGGACAGCCAGTCCCGGCGACGCCAGTCGTGGAAAGTGTGACAGCGGCCGAGAGCGCTGCGACACCATCAGAAACTCGTTCGGCGGAGAAGGTGGTCGCCGAGAATCGCGCACCAGAAATTGCCCCGTCGAAGGCGGCGCCTCCGTCAAAGCCAAAACCGCCGGCCGCGGCGGGGAACAGGCGGGCTGTTCGTCAGGAAAAATCATCCGATCAGCGCGCCGCACCCCTTGTCGCCCCTGCTTCTACTCCGGCAGTGGAAACACCCGCGCCCGTGTCGGCGAGGCCACCGGCACAGGTGGCGGAAGCGCCCGCGGCACCCATCGGCCGCTTCTTCGAACGGAGCGATGTTGACGAACCGCCACAGATCGCTACCCGCGTTGAGCCGCAGCTACCGGCCAATCTTCCGGCTCGCCCGAAGAATGACGTCGTCGTCGTTCGTGTGCTCGTTTCGCGGACCGGTCATCCGTTCCGCGTCAGTCTGCTCCGTGGATCGAGGCTGGGGCGCTCGTCGGACGAGGCGGTCGTCGCGGCGGTGACACGCTGGACGTTCTCGCCCGCGAAGAAGCAGGGAGAGGCCGTGAACTGCTGGTACAACATCGGTGTTCCGCTCGGCCAAGCGAACTAGCGCACGCGTTTCGGCAAATTACGACGTCATTGCCAGCGAAAGAACTTCAACGCCAGCAAAAAACTAATCGTTCCCCACACCGCCAGCACCGCGAATTCTGGGAGCAACGGGATGAAGCCGATGCCCTGAAGCATGACGCCGCGCAGCGCATCGTTGAGCGCGGTCAGCGGCAGCGCCTGCACGAACGGTTGGATCGCCGTCGGAAAACGTTCGGTCGAAAAAAAGATGCCGGAGAAAATCCACATCGGCACCATGGCCAGATTCATGAGGCCGGACACGCCTTCTATCGTGCGCGGTCGCGCGGCGACGAGCAGTCCCAAGCCGCTGAAGGCGAGGGCGCCAAGGAGCGAAATTGCCGCGAGGAGAAACAGAGAACCTCGAAACGGCACGCCGAGCACAAAGCGCGCAAAAAGCAGCAATGCTCCGGCTTCCGGAATCAGGAAGATCAGCCGTGACGTAAGTTGCGCGCCAAGCAGATGGCTCTTCCGGACGGGCGCCGCGACCAGTCGCTTCAGAAGATTGCCGTTTCGCGCGACTACCAACGAAAAGCCGATGCCCCACATTCCAGTGCCCATCAAGTTCATCCCGAGCAGGCCAGGGACCAGAAAGTCGACGTACCGGGAACCCGGCTCGGTCACTTGCGCGCTTCCCGCGGTGAACGCATCGGCACGCCCTGCCGCCCGCTGTAACGCAGCATCGACGGCGAGCCGGGCAGCCCGGCTCTCAGGCTGAGTGGGGTCGTACGAGTACTCGGGCGTCGCGCCGGACGATACGACAAGGACGACGCGCCCTCGGACGAGCGCCTGTCGCGCTTCCTCCGCACTGACAATGCTCGGCTTGAGGTCGGGTTCTTTCGCAAGCGCGGCGAGACGCGCGCCGGCGAGCGGGCCCTCCACGACAGCCACTGGCAACGCCTCGGGCGGGCGGCTGCGGAAGGCGAGCCCGAGAATGGCGGTTAGGAGAATGGGGAACACGAACACCCAGAACAACGCTTCCGGCTCGCGAGTGAGCTCTCGTATGCGAGCCAGCGTCAGCTCAGCAAGCGGCCCCCGCACTCTATATGCTGTACTGGGCTTAGCCATCCCGTAGCCTCCGTCCCGTCAGGTTCATGAAGACGTCTTCGAGAGTGGCGTGGTGCGTCGCGAGATGCATCGGTTCTGCGCCGCGTTCCGCGAGAGCCGCGAGCAGCGCAGGAACCGCTCGATGCACTTCCCGGACGGTGAGCCGCCAGTGCACACCGTCATGCGCCAGGCCCTCCACACTGGGCAGCGCGCGGAGGAGGCTATCCAGACCTGCGGCTTCGGGCTGTTCGCCAACCGCAAATTCGATGACGTGTTCGGCGCCGAGCGAGGCAATCAGCTCGCGCGGCGTGCCGAGCGCGATCACTTTTCCGTAGTCCACGACTGCGACGCGATCGCAAAGCCGCGCGGCTTCCTCCATGTAGTGAGTGGTCAGCAGTACCGTGCGCCCGCGCGCCTTGAGTCCTTCGACGATCTCCCATGTCTGATGGCGCGCTTGAGGATCGAGGCCGGTCGTTGGCTCGTCCAGGAAAAGTACTTCCGGATCGCCGACCAACGCGCACGCGAGCGAGAGCCGTTGCTTCTGTCCTCCTGACAGCGTTCTCACGTGCGCGGCGGCTTTTTCCTCGAGCCCGACCATCGCGAGCACGTCCGCGACGTCCAGGCCACGCGGGTAAAAACTGCGGAAAAGAATCACGACTTCGCTGACCCGCAGTTTGTCGGAGAACTTCGTCTCCTGGAGCTGAATGCCCAGGCGCGCACGCAAGGCCAACCCGTTGCCGCGCCAGGGCTCGCCGAGCACCTCGACCAGACCGGAATCGGGAGCTCTCAAGCCTTCGAAGATCTCGACAGTGGTGGTTTTGCCGGCTCCGTTTGGGCCGAGCATTCCAAGGCACTCCCCGCGCCACACTTCCAGATCCAGGCCGGCGACAGCCACGGTGTCGCCGTAGCGCTTTACCAGGTCTTTGCAGCGCAGGGCACTCTCGGGATTCGGCATGACCGAACAATTCTAGCGAACCGGCACTTCTGACGTTTTCCTCGGAGTGGTGTAGGTGTGGACCTGACATTGCACAGTCTCACGTCATCTCGAATCAAATCCACACGCAATCGCTTACGATCGAAGCTGGTCGGACAAACCGCGGCCCGCGGTCGCCGCCGGCCGCAACGTGCCCTTCGTCTTGAGTCACCATGAATGAACCCGGGCGCCTCTCCCGCCGGCACTCTGAGTCGACCACGACGTCAGCCGCTGCTGCTGAGTCCGGCATCTTGCGGGGCACTCTGAGCGAAGACCCTGAACCCCAGACGCGCGCGGTAGAGACTCGTCTGCTGTACGAGAACGCCAATACCGGGGTAGCCATCACCGTCATCATCTCCACGCTGTTGGTGTATGCGCACTGGGACGTGGTGTCGCACGCGGTCATCGTGCCATGGCTCCTCTTCATGCTTGTCGTTTCGCTCGGGAGGTACGCGCTCGCCCAACGGTATTGGCGCGCCCCATCGGCCCGGATCGCGAACGGGAAGTGGAATACCGCATTCGTCGTCGGAACTGCATTGGGGGCCGCTGGATGGGGCGCGGGAGTGATTGCGCTCTATCGGTCGGGCTCGGCCATGAACGACGTTCTCCTGGTGTTCGTGATCGGCGGCGTCATGCTGGGGAGTGCCTCTCTTCTCGCGGCGAGGCCAGAGGCGTTTCTCACGTTTCTTCTCCCGACTGGCCTCGTGACATCCTGGCGTATCGCTACGCAGGGCGATGAAGAGCACCTGATCATGGGATTTTTGGGAGCTCTGTTTACCGCCGCGACGATCATCACGACATGGCGATTTCATCTGGCGATCGAATCCTCCCTGAGGTTGCGGTTTGCGAATGAGAACCTCATCGAGATTCTCAGAAGAGCCAAGGACGATACCGATGCATTGAATCGAGAACTGGAATTACGGGTTCGTGACCGGACGGCCCAACTGCTGGAAGCGGATCAGCGCAAGGACGAATTTCTGGCAACGCTCGCCCACGAGCTTCGGAATCCACTCGCCCCAATACGGTTTGCGCTCGAAATGCTGAAGGGCGATGCTCCTCAGGCGACCGGGGAACGGGCGCGCGACGTCATCGAGCGTCAGGTCAGACAGCTCGTACGGCTCGTCGATGACCTCCTCGACGTCTCCCGCATCACTGCCGGTAAAATTCAACTGCGCCGTGAATCGCTCGACCTCGCGCGCTTGATGGCGACGGCGGTCGAATCCATCACACCGCTCGCCACCGCGTCTGGCCACACGCTCGACCTGCAGCTGCCCGCGCAGCCAATCTCTATCGATGGTGACGGCGTACGGCTCGGACAGGTGTTCGCGAACGTGCTCAACAATGCGGTGAAGTTCACGCCTCGGGATGGGCGCATCTGGTTCAGCGCCGGCCAGCAATCCGATGTCGCGATCGTGCGTATCCGGGATACCGGTGTGGGCATCCCGGCCGATGTGCTGCCGCGAGTCTTCGAGATGTTCCACCAGGGCGAGCCGGTGCTCGAGCGATCGATCGGCGGGCTGGGCATCGGGCTGACGTTGGCGCGGCGGTTGGTGGAGATGCACAACGGTCAAATCGACATTCGAAGTGCGGGCGTGGGACAAGGAACCGAAGTTGAAATCCGTCTCCCGATGCGCGCGGTGCAACCCGAGATGGCCGTGGCCATCCAGGCACCGGCGGCTGCGACAACACGGCGCCTTCGCGTGCTGATCGTCGAAGACAATGTCGACGCAGCGGAGATGATGGAATTGGCGGTGTCACACCTCGGTCATATCACGCGGGTGGTCCACGATGGCGCGAGCGCGATCACCGCGGTCACCGGATTCGAGCCAGACGTGATCTGTCTGGACATAGGGCTGCCGGGCATGAATGGCTATGCTGTGGCGCAAGCTGTGCGAGCGCTGCCGCAATTCAGTCACGTGCACATCGCGGCAGTCACCGGCTGGGGACAGGAAGAGGACCGGCGCAAAGCACGGGACGCCGGGTGCGACAGCCATTTCACGAAGCCTCTTTCGCCGTCGATTCTCACCGAGCTGCTGGGGAAGATCGCGGAGCGAGATCTGGAAGGTTCTCGGTCCGACAACAAGCCGCGCACGCGCCTCGCCGATACTGGCGGCGCGGTCTGAAGCTGTGCGCGCTGCTTAAACGGGCGCAGCTGACGAATCTGGTGGCGGCGTGTGCGTCATCGACCCGTAGGGCTGTCAGCCCAGTTCGACAGCACGGTCATCGGGTCGTTGTAGCCGCCTCCTTCCGACAAGTACACGATTGTGCCCGTCTGCGACGCCGAGAACACACCGAACACCGGTGGTGAACCAGTCGAGAGAAGGACGCCGCTCGCGAGCGCACGCGGCGGTCCGGTGATTGTCTGCTTGTCGGCATCGAACGGCTGCGCCATCAACGTGTGGTTCTGCATGAAGAGCAGGTGGCCGCGGGAATAGGTGACATTGCCGGAATCAAATCTCCCGATGAGTGTTCTGTCAGCTGAATCCAGCGCCGTGACGTAGTACGAATTGCTCCGGCCGTTTCTCGACGTCACGCGATACAGGAGCTGTCGGGTGCCGGCCAAAAAATGTGGACGCACGTGCGCAGCGTCGTCGTCGGGATGTTCGAGAGAGGTAACCGGACCGCCTTTTGCGGAAATGCGTCTGAGCGCGCCGGAGAACAGCGAAAACACGATCGTGTTATCCGGACCCCATGTGCCGCCGCGCTGCGTCCGAACATCGTCCAGAATCGTCGGCGCTGCGGCCCCGCCGACATCGAACTGCTTCAGTTTTCGATCGGCAAAGAATCCAATTGACGTGCCGTCGAGTGACCAGAACGGCGAAACGCCCCCTTCGGTGCCAGGCAATTGTCTGGCATCGTCGATCGAGAGCGATCGAATCCAAAGCGACGTCCCCTCGTCTGTGCGTGCGCTGAAGACTACGCGGCGGCCGTCTGGCGAGATGGCAAGGATGGTGTTAGGTACGCCGTCTACGACGGCAGGGGCCCATCGCACGCCGGCAGGCAGATTGACGGACACCGGCAACGGCGGCGCAGGAGTGACCGCGGCCGGTCGAGGCGTTGCGGCCGGAGGCGGAGAAGATGGCTGCGGTTCGGCGGGCGCTACTGGCGACTTGTCCCTGGGGGGTTCAGCGGAGAGCATGGAAACAGATGGAGGAGTAACGAGATCGTTAGTGACCGTTTCTGCCTGCCGATTGAACATCAGACGTGCCATCAACGTCGCGACAACAATGCCTGCGACGAATGCGAGAGCAACGATCCAACGCCCTTGACGCGATGACGCCGCGGTTTTGGTTTTGTCAGCAGCGAAGCTCGGCACAGCATCCAAGGGCCTGGCCATCAGATCTTCGATATCGAGGCGAGCATCGGCAATGTCGGCGAGCCGGCGCCCGCGATCCTTCTCGAGGCACCGCCGCAACAATCTTTGGAGCTCTGGCGGCGTGTTGCCGGGCAACGCGTTCCAGTCAGGTTCGCCTCGCATGACGGCTCCCAGGGTGTCGGCCACGGCGACGCCAGGAAACGCCCGCTTGGCCGTCAGCATCTCGTACAACAGGCACCCGAATGCCCAGATGTCGCTCCGTCCATCAACCCGGTCGCCCATGGCTTGTTCGGGACTGACGTAAGCAACGGTCCCGACCAGCACGCCTTCTTTCGTGCCTCCAAGCGTGAGCGTGAGATCCGGAGCGCCGGCGTCGGATCCGGAATCGTGCGCGAGCTTCGCCACGCCAAAGTCGAGCACCTTGATCGTGCCGGCAGCAGTGATCTTGATGTTTGACGGCTTCAAATCGCGATGGATGATCCCTTTGCGATGCGCGGCCTCGAGGGCAGCCGCTATGCCAGAGGCGCTCCGCAATGCCTCGCGCAGCGGCATCGGGCCCCTGAAGAGACGCTGCTGAAGCGTTTCCCCCTCGATGAGCTCCAGAATCAGGACCGGAGCGTGCTCTCGATCGACGATGTCGAAGAGCGTGCAGATGTTGGGATGGTTGACGTGCGAGATGAGCCGCGCTTCGCGCTCAATGCGCACGAGACGATCGGGATCGTTGGCGAACGCTGCCGGGAGGACCTTGACGGCGACGTCTCGTCCAAGGCGAGTATCGCGCGCGCGGTACACCTCGCCCATGGCACCGTGACCCAGCAGGCCCACAATCTCATAAGCCCCGAGCCGCTCGCCGTTTTGTAACGCCATCGTTGGAGACACGTATGCCGTAGATCACTTAGACGTTGGCAGCGGCGATTTCGTTGCGGGTCAGCGAGATGCCCGAATCCGCGCCGCTTGCGCCTCGGTGAACGTCAGCGATCCTCGGGCTGCATCGTGGACCAGCGCCTTGTCCCAGCCCGCCTGCATCACGCCCGTCGGAGAATGCGCACCGCCCGGCAGGAGAAGGTGACCAATTTCGTGTGCGATGACGTATGCGAGCATCGTGCTCAGGTCTATGTGGAAAGTACGGGCGAAGTCCTGCACCTGCCTGAAAAACACCTGCGCCTGAGAACCGTTGGGTCTGCGGAGCGCCACGCCCATCACCGGTGACAATGCCCTCGCGTAGCCGAGGACTTGCGGGACGATGTGCACGGTAAATCGCGGCGTCGTCTCGGTCCAGCGCACTGTCAATCCGGCATCGGCGAAAATCCGTGTCACTTCATCTTGAGATTGATCCAGGACATGCGCAGGAACCCGAGCGTCGCTTCTCATCTGGAGGTCGATGGTCAGTGGATGCGAGGCCTCGCCTGCATCAGCTGTTTTTACCATCATAACCGCGACCGCGACGACCATCCACCACTTCGACATAGGTGGATCCATTGGAAAATGGCGCGGGTTGTCAGGTCGTTAGCGAGCGATTAGGATTCCGTTAGTTTTGCGTTTCAACTTTGGCGCGTGGACCCTTGATGCCGATCGCCGTGTGCTGTTGCACGCTGGGGACCCGGTCTCTCTCTCGCCAAAGGCGTTCGAACTTCTAAGACTCCTGGTCGAGCATCACGAGCGGGCGTTTTCGAAGGCCGAGCTGCACCAGCTCTTGTGGCCGGATACGTTCGTCTCGGATGGAAGCCTGACGATTCTGGTGGCCGAAATTCGCCAGGTGCTGCAGGACTCCGCGGATCAGCCGCGGTTCATACGGACCGTGCGGCGTTTTGGCTACGGGTTTTGCGCGCCGGTGGCGGGAACGGATGCGCCGCACACGTCCGTGGAGCCTCGAAATGCGTGGGTGATCTGGGGAAATAGAAGCATCCCCGTTGCGGGAGGGCACACGATCCTGGGCCGTGCGCTCGACGCCACCATTCGTTTTGACGTGCCGGGCGTCTCGCGCCGCCACGCGCGCATCAGCGTCGACGGCGCGAATGTGACGGTCGAAGACCTGGGCAGTCAGAACGGGACGTACGTGCGAGGTGAAAAAATCAGCGGCCGCGCGGCGCTCGGAGATGGAGATGAATTGCGCCTCGGTCCAGTCTCCATGCTCATTCGGCTGGTCTTGCCCGACAACTCGACACAGCCGATGTGACGACAGTTGTTCAGACAGAAACGACTCGCGATACCACGTCACGTCCGGTAGGTGGCTGCCGGACGTGACCCATGCGACTCCGGGTTACGACGGGATCTTTGCCCTGAACTTTCTGGTCCGCGCTGCGAGCGTCGTCAACCACTTCATCTCCAGGTTCGTGCCAGTGCGGAAGACATCGATCCACGCCGGCGGGAGGACCGAGAAATCAATCTTGTGTCGTCCCCAATCGGGACGCCGGCCGTCGTAGTCGCAGAATCCGTAGTCGCGTCCGAGTTCCCAGGAGCTGTAGAGCATTCCGGTGCGGTCCTGCACCTTCGGGTCCGCCGCGAGCGCGGCGACCGCGCGTCCCACGAACAACGGCGATTCCGATTGCAGGAAGTTCGGATCCTTCTTGCCGGCCTCGCGCCAGTTGTCTTCCGTGACGCCGAAGTGCTGCAGCATGGTTTCCGAGCGCAGGAAACCTGGCGTGATGGCCATGACGACGATGCCATGTGACGCGAGCTCGGCGGCCCAGAGGAGCGGAAGCACCTTCTGCGACATCTTGACCGCCTGCGACATCGGATTCCCGCCGCCGCCGATCATGTCGTTCTCCGTCACTTCGACGATGAGTCCGCGTTTGGCGGGCATCATCGCGAGTGTCGCGTACTTCGCCGTGATGATGCGCGACGTGAGCCCCTGCCGAAAAATCGCGTCCGCGGTCTTCAACTCTGCCTGCCAGAGAAGGCCGTACGCGCCCATCAGCGGATCGTCGCCGGCCACGCTGTCGACCACGACATCGATGCGCTTGTGGGCGCGCATGATGCGCCGGAACAGCGCCTTCACTTCATTCTCGTTCGTGTGATCGACGCGAAGCGCGATCGCTGTGCCGCCGGCGGCCTTGATCATCGCCGCGGTCTCGTCAATCGTCTCTGGCCGGCCGTACGGCGACGGCTTGCCTTTGACGCTTCGACCCGTGCAGTAGACCGTCGCGCCGGCTTCGCCGAGCGCCCGAGCGATGCCGCGGCCGGCGCCTCGCGTCGCTCCCGCGACGAGGGCCACGCGTCCAGTCAGCGGCTTGCTGGAGGATGATTTCTTTGCCATGGCCATCAATGAAGCCCTCCGTTGATGTTGCGGCCTTCGAGCGGCGCCCCAGCATCGACCGTCGGCGGCTCTAGCGGTGAGAAGGAGTGGATCCCGCAAACAGCAGGATCCGCCCGAACGGCTTTTCCGCCACGAGGCCAGGAATCATATAGGGCTCGCTGACAGCTCGGTACGGATTTCTTCAGGGCGCTGGAGTCAGGGTGATGTCGTACTGCGCGAGTGCGCGAGACGCGGTGAAGATGCAATCGAAGGGAGACATCATCGCGCGCGGCAATCTCATCGCACGACGATGGCGGCTCCGAGTGACCAGAAGTTGGCGGTGACGTCTGCAATAGCGCCGTTGGCCGTCTGGAGGTCGCCGAGTGCGCCTATGTGCTGCATCCCGAAGAACTGCGCGCCGAATCGGCCTTTCACGGGGACTTCCCAGCCAGCGCCGAACATCACTGCGAGCGCCTTGGAATTCTCCGGATTCGGCCCGGTCACAGGTACCCAGTTACGGACGAATGCCATGCCCGCGCCGCCCTTCACGAAGAAGCCCTTCGACTCCCACGGCCGGAACTGCGCGACGGCGTCGATCGCCGTCGCCCGGATGCGGCCGCTGTCGTTCCGCCATTGCATCCAGAACAGATCGGCCCCGAGATCGAGTCTCGAATTGACACGGTAGCCCGCATTGCCGACCAGGGCGCCGCCGTGGCGGAAAGGAAAGTTCTGCCCGCAGTCCTGGCAGTGGCCACGAAGAGTGCCGAACGCACCGCCCACGACGAACCAGAGCGGCGAGGGTGCCTGCGCGTCCTGCGCGAGCAACGGCGCGGGGATCAACCATGCGAGCAGGACGCACATTCCGAATTTCTTCATCATCGCCGCCATGTGAAGTACGCGCGCAATTGTGGGTAGTGATAGGTCCTGATGCTGCGGCTGGCGTCCTGGTAGTAGCTGCGCCGGTGGAAGTATTCCGCCGACGCGCCGAGGCCCAGCGATCCGCGCAACGGGAAGAGCAGGTCGACGCGCGCATGTTGCAGGAAATGGTTCGTGCGCACGCCGTCGAGCGAATAGATCTGCCGCCCAACATAGAAGAACATCGCCGTTTCGCGGCCATCGCGCGTCAGCCGGGCCAGGCCGCCAAAGTCCGAACCCGGACCGTAGTCGTAATACCGCGGTCCTTCAGACACGCCCTGGCCGGCGCTCGGTTCCTTCTCCTCGGGTTTTTCGGTAAGGCCGAGGGGCAGCGAGTCGACCGCCCCGAGTACAGTCAACCCGCCCCATCCCAGAACCCAGAACTTCGTCCGCGGTGACACGGTAAGTGTGGTGCCGAGCGCCGCGTCAATCGCCTGTGAGCCTGTCGAGTAGGCGTCGTTGGTCTGATAGTTGTACGTCTGGATCACGGAGAACTGAAGCGGGCCGCCGCGGATCGGCTGTCCGAACAGGCGGCCGCGCACTCGCGCTTCGCTGAACGCGCCGCCGCCGCCGAAACGCATCCGTATCCAGAACGCGTCGTACGGCGTGCGGCTGCGCCCGATGTTCGTGTCGCCATAGTAAAGATCCACTTCGAGGAATGGATCGCCCGCCACGTTGAATGCGCTCGACTGCGACCCGCGCCAGAGGACGCCCGTCGACGCCACGCTGGAGAGAGAAGAGGGAACGAGATCCGACGGCTTATCGGTGACCCGTGACGAGTCGCCGCTCGCAAAGCGATTGGCAGCGGTAATGGGATCGACGGCCGCGGCGCCGATTTCGCTCCAGAGGCGGCGCTTGCCCGTCGCGCGCGTATTTCGAATCAGCCACCCGGCTCGATGGAACATCTCGCCGAGCGTGATACCGCCGAGCGTGGTGTTGATGAAGTCGTTCAGAGAGCCGTGGTTTGTTTCGCCGAAGAACTCCCACGTGGCGCTGCCGAAGGCGGTCACCGCAGCCGACTCGTAGAACGACAGACCGTTGGCGCGCCCCGCGTTGAAATAATTGCTGCCCTGATACGGATGGCCGATCTGATTGACCGTGAAGTCATCCAGATCCCACACCAGCCCCTGCTGCATGTTCGCCCACCACGTCTTTGGGGTAATGCGGGCGGTGACTTGGCCACGCGCCAGGTTCCCCAGACCGTAAGCCACATTGATGCCGGTCGTCTGCAGGAACGACATGCCGACACGGCGCGGCGGGCAGCCTTCACAGGTCAGCTTTTCCTCCTTGCCGTCCGGTGCGGGTCTCGGTTCATCCTGTGGCGGTGACGCAGTTTCCTGCGCAGCCGCCGGAAGTCCTGCGCCTAGCAGAGCCCCGGTGAGAAAGATGATCGAGAAAAACCGCACTCTGTGAGCGCGCCCACGAAATATCGTAACTTGCGCGCGCGCGCGGTTGCGGTCCTCGAAGAACTGGTGGAAAAAGCGCGAGGTGGCCACTGACCTCCGCTGTCGAGCAGGAGCCGTGCCACTGCGTTTTTGTTGCGACGCACTCCTACGGAGACCGCGCATCCTCCGGTATTTGGGAGTCCGCCCACAAGGGGCCGTGGGTGGCTGCGTTTCTGCCCCAGCCGAAACCGACAATTCTCTCCTATTAGGCGATTTGTACTCGGCAACAGGCGCCGCGGAGGGCGGCACGGCAGATGCTGTGAATCCGAAGGCGGCTCATGCCGCGTTGCCGAGAGCGGGAGGATCCTATGCGCAGCCAATGTTGGCCGTACCGTTTGATAACCGCGACGCTGGTGTTGCTCGTGGCCTGCGGTTCGCCCAAAGAGCAGCCGCCAGCCAGCGCGCAACGCGCACAACCGGCGCCGTACCCGACGGGCACGCTCGATCAAATGCTCGCACCGATCGCTCTTTACCCGGATCCGTTGCTCGCCCAGATTCTGATGAGTGCGGCCGATCCCCAGAAGGTCACCGAGCTCGACAAATGGCTGCAGTCGAACGGGAAGCTCAAAGGGACTGCGCTGCAGGACGCCGCGGTGAAGGCCGGGTTCGATCCAAGCCTCGTGGCCTTGACACTGTTTCCTCAAGTCGTTGCGAAGATGGCCCAGCAGATTGCGTGGACCACGCTCCTCGGCCAGGCGTTCAAAACCGATCGCGCCGCGGTCTTTGCCAGCATTCAGAAACTGCGGCAACAGGCGAAGAACATCGGCACTCTGAAGAGCACTCCGCAGCAGGACGTCGAGACCAGAAAGACCGACTCCGGACAGGAAGTGATCGTCATCGAGCCCGCCAATCCGCAGATTGTCTACGTGCCGCAATACAACACTCAGGTCGTCTACACGCAGGCTCCCTCGAACACCACCGTGATCGTCGAGGAAGACGACAACGATGCCGAGATGGCGATTGCGGCAGGTCTGATTGGGTTCACTGCCGGCGTTGTCATCGGCGCGACCATGAATAACGGCTACTACTACGGGCCGTACGGTTGGCACGGCGCTGCCTACATGTACAACGACGCCTGGGACAACTACTACGACCACCGTGAAGACGCCCGCGAAGACTGGATGGATCACCGAGAAGATCTCGTCGAGGAGCGGAGCGACCGGCTGGAAAATCGATCGGAAGAACGAACCGACCGCCGCGAATCGACGCAGGGACAGCGTACCGAGCGCCAGGAGACGCGGCAGGAAACCCGCCCCACTTCGCAGGGGCAGCGAACAGAGCGGAGCACTCAGACAGAGCGGAGCACTCAGACAGAGCGGAGCACTCAGACAGAGCGGAGCACTCAGACAGAGCGGAGCTCTCAGACAGAACGCGCCTCGGCGCAGACCGCTTCAACCCGAAGTGCGACGTCAGAGACCGCGCGTGCGAATCGCACCGGAAGTACTGAGGCTCGAGGCTACGGAGACGGCAGCAGAAGTCAGTCCGCCACTCCGAGAAGCGGCGGCGGTTCCGATGCGTTTTCCGGTTACTCGAGTGGCGCCTCGCAACAGTCGGCCAGCTCTCGCGGTCAGCGAAGCCGCAGCAGCAGCAGCGGCGCGCGCTCGGGCGGCGGACGCCGGCGGTAGTTCGAAAGGGGTCGAGATGATCAGGGTCACGTGCTGGGCTCTCGTGTTGGGATCTATAGTCGCTGCGCAGTCGGTTCAACATCGGACCTTCCGGTCAGCCGAAGACGCGGCCAGGACGCTCGTCGAAACCGTCAAGAAGGGAGACGTCGACGCACTGCTCGCGATTTTCGGCCAGGAAGGCAAGGAACTGCTCGCGACCGGCGATCCGGTCACCTCGCGCATGAATCGCAGAGTGTTCGCGGTTGCCGCCGCCGAACAGTGGCACCTCACCGACGATGGCGTTGACCGAAAGACGCTGGTGATCGGCAACGAGGAGTGGCCATTCCCGGTGCCGATCGTCAAAGACGGGAGTGGATGGCGCTTCGACACCGCGGCAGGGAGGGAGGAGGTCATTGCGCGACGGATCGGCCGCAATGAGTTGGCGACCATCGACACGATACACGCGTACGTGACGGCGCAGCACCGCTATGCAGAGCAGGGACACGACGGCAATCAGCCGGGTGCGTACGCCCAGAAGTTCCGGAGCAACGAGGGCAAGCAGAACGGTCTGTACTGGCCGACAGCGCATGGTCAAAAAAGAAGCCCGCTCGGCGACCTGGTAGCGCAAGCGGCAGAGGAAAGGCGCGCGCTCGGCGGCGATGGCGCTCAGCCGTCACCTTTCAACGGCTACTACTACAGAATTCTGACGGCGCAGGGATCCGCAGCAGCCGGAGGAGCCAGGTCCTACATCGTCAACAGTCACATGTCGGGAGGCTTCGCGCTGATTGCATGGCCGGCTCAATACGACACGACCGGCGTGATGACGTTTGTCGTGAATCAGGACGGCGTCATCCACGAGAAAGACCTCGGCCCTGGAACGGATGCCATGGCTCGGAACACGGCCACTTACAATCCCGACAGGTCCTGGGCAACCGTTCCCTGATGTTGGGGCTTTCGTTCTTGTCAAAATCGAACGCGAATCCCTCCGTTGATGTTGCGGCCTTCGAGCGGCGCCCAGGCATCGACCGTCGGAGGATCGTCGTCGTACCATCAGCGCCGGTCCGATGTGTTGTGCCCGCCACGACGACTTCTGCGTCTTCGACAGGCTTTTCCGAGGCACGGACCAGAACACGAACGGTCGCCGTTTGAGCCTGGGCGAGGATCGTAGCCGTTGGATAGCAGACAAGAACGACAAGAACACTCATCATCAATACGAGCGAGCGCGTACGCATCTCCGTGGGTGCTCCCGCACCAGTATCTTCGACTAAGGCACGCGCCACAGTTTGACGCGCCGAAGGTTCCCGCTTTGCGCGTGACGACGAGCCCGTCGTTGTCGAGCCTCGACGCCTCGTGCGAGCTGGGTGTGTCACAATCGGCCATCTTGCCGAGTGTGTCGAGCGACCGTCGCGGTGTCGTCGGTCTGCTCGTCCTGCTGTTCGCCATCACGTATCTCGATCGGATCTGCATCTCGGTGGCCGGACCGCGCATGCAGGAGGACCTGCGAATCGACCCCATCGGGTGGGGATGGGTGACGGGGATGTTCACCCTCGCCTATTGTCTTTTCGAAATTCCGACAGGCATGCTGGGCGACCGCCTCGGTCCGCGGCGCGTGCTCACGCGCATCGTGGTGTGGTGGTCGGCATTCACCGCGCTGACAGGCGCCATGACGAGCTTTTACCCGTTATTGTTCGTCAGGTTCCTGTTCGGGGCGGGCGAAGCCGGCGCGTTTCCGAATTCGGCAGTGGTGGTGTCTCGGTGGTTCCCGCCGCGGCAGCGCGCCACGATATCCGGCGTGACCCTGATGGCCAGCCAGGTGGGCGGCGCCATCGCGCCTCTGCTCGTGGTGCCTATTCAGATGCGCTACGGCTGGCGAATGTCGTTCTACGTATTCGGCGTGGCCGGTCTGGTCTGGGCGGCGGTCTGGTACGCGTGGTTCCGCGATTCGCCTGAAGAAAAACGGGGACTCGTTTCGCCGTCACCGCACGCGCCCGCCTCCGTGGGGCATGGGTTCCCATGGCGCGTGGCCTCTCGATCCCGGACTGTGTGGGCCCTACTGGGGCTCGCGTTCTGCTACGTCTACGTCTACAACTTTTTCCAGACGTGGTTCCACACGTTCCTCGTACGGGGCCGGGGATTCACCGAGGCCAACCTGATGCTTTCGGCGCTCCCGTACGTAGTCGCCGCCTGCGCCAACCTCGCGGGGGGCGCCGCGAGCGACGTCCTGGTGCGGCGGCTGGGTTTGAAGCGCGGCCGACGAGTCATCGGCGCCGCTGCGCTGACGGCCGCGGCGGCGTTTACAGTTGCGTCCATGCTCACGCAACACCAGCTCCTCACGGTGGTGTTCCTCGCCCTGACCTACGGCGCAATCACCTTCCAACAGTCCGGTGTGTTTGGGGTATGCCTCGACATCGGTGGGCCGCGCGCCGGCGCAGTGGTGGGCCTGATGAACACATCCGCGCAGATCGGCGGACTTACGGGCTCGGTCCTCTACGGCTACATCGTCGATCGTACCGGTAGCTACGACGCGCCATTCATTCCGATGACGGCTCTACTGCTCGTCGGCGCCGTGCTCTGGGCGAACCTCGACGCGTCGCAGGAGCTGCACTAAGCCGCCGCTTCCTTTGTTTGTTCCTGGTCAGACTTACCAGCCGTTTCCTTCGATTCGGATTGAGCCTGTGGCGGAGGCGTGTTCGGCTGCGGTGCCGCCGGCGGCGGAACCTGCGTCGCTCCCACGGTCGGCCTGAATCGGTCCGTCGTCGAGGGTGCCGGGCTGCCCGCCCGCGCTTCGGTCGTGGCCAGCAACCCCGGAATCAACTGTTCAGAAAAACCTGCGATGAAACACCAGACGATCAGCAGGGCAATCTCCATAGGCGCCAGGACACTTGCCTCATCAACGATCAACGGCGCCGGGCTGTCCGGATCGCTTGCCGGCGGCATCTCCGGGGGCATACTTTCGGCCGACGCGAGCGCGGGGCTCTCAGACGTTGGCGTACTTTGCTGACGGTTTGCGCCAGCCGCCGGAGTCGTCAACGCTCGTGTCGATGCAGCGGTGGCGTCCACAGGGTTCTGCCGTCCGTTGCGTGATTCGGCCAACGAAGGAAAAGCAGAGCCCGCAAGAAGACCGGACAACAGAAAGAAAAACAGAATGCAGGCGGCGCCGGCGCCGATCGCAGCGCGGGACAGCAGCACCGATCCCGCCTTCATCAACTTCAAGTCGTCGAATTGGCTCTCCCCTAGACGGCTCTTCACGGTCGCCAGCATGCTGAACGTAGCGCCCCACGTGCCAGCCAGACCTGCGACCCAGAGCAGTTGAAGATCGCCATAATGAAACTGCTTTGTGGCGAGCATCAAAATGCCGACAACGAAAAAAATCAGCGCGGTCACGGACAAAGTGGCGGTCCGCTTCGTTATCAGCTTGGAGTAACGACGAGTGGCTTCGTTGACGATGTAGCGCCATTGGAGATCGTTCACGAGTCGCGCCAGCAGCCTGCGCCGCCGCATAGAGGCGGTCTGCGGATCCGCGTTCTGTCCTCCGGCCGGCGGGTTCTGAATTTCCTCCAGGCGCGCGTCGTACATGGCAGCCAGTTCCGGGCGCAGGATTGAGCGCGCCTCGAGAATCCGAACCGCCAGTTCCGTCTCGACGGTGTCATCGTCCAGGAGATGTACGAGCAGTTGCTCGATCTCGTACGCGTTCGTCCAGTTCTGGATGGAGTCTTCGCCCTGAGCAGGCTCCAGCAGCGCCCTGACGCGGTTGAAGGCTTCCTGGTTCCTGATCTTGGCGTCGCCGTCTCTTTTGATTTGCGCAAAGGACGCACGCAGCGTGACGTAGAACTGGTTCGTCAGTTCGGCGACCTCTTCCTGCGACACTTTTTTTCCTGTTCCCCACACGTTGTCGCGAATGCTCATTGTCGACCTCCAACCTCGGGGTTCCCAGTGTCGCCACTGCTTTGAACCATGCCGCGATCCCTACGAAAGGTGTAACGTTGGGTTTCAGGAAATCGAACGTTTCGCGCGCTCCGACACTCAGCGGTGCGCACGTTCTGGTCGTCGAAAAGAAACCGTGCAAGGTTCTGGCGGACCAATTTTGCTCGAGCGTAGACTACGTTCCGCCTCTACGCTGCGACGCAGAAACCCATCGGCCGGCGAATCCGAGCTTGAATTGCCCACAAAGGAAGTTGCCATGCCTGCGATCGGTTCAAGATTCGCGCTGAAGCGAAAATTTCTGGCGGACCACGCCGACGTCTCGCTCGAACTCGCGGCGCCGGGCGCGCCTCTTCTCATGAAGGCGCTGCAAAATCCCGCGCTGCCGTTCCCGCCTGGCGCGATCGCCCTCGGCGACATCAAGGCGACATCGGACGGCGCCGTCGCCCTCGGCAGCCCGGCGGCCAGCGTGACTTTGAAAGGTCATGCGGAGGCGGCGTTTGGAGTGGGCGTGTTCATCGATCGCGCCGCCGCCATCAAAGCGGTGGCGCCGTCACCGGAGCTGGCCGACGCGCTCGCGCTCGCCGATCCGGAAGCCACGAGGTACGTCGCCGTGCGCGCCTCATACGATCTGGGGGGAACGGCGAATGGCTCGATCGCGCTTGGAGCCGGCGCATCCGGATCGTTTGGCGTCGAAGCCTCGACGAGCCGCCTGTTCGCCGTCGTGCACGGCTTCGATGACCGCGAACCGGCAGTGAAGGTCTTTGCGGACCTCTTCGGCAGCTGGGCCTTGCCGCGAACGGTAGATACGGCGCAAGACCTGGCGCCGCGAACCTGGCTCATCACTGAAGTCGATGCTTCTATCGCCTTACAAATGGGCGTGCAGGCCGGCTATGACTTCTCCTGGCTGCGAGAGATTCCAGGCGGTGCCCTAAAGGGCGACATCGGATTGCGCGTCCAGATGGGCGCAAGCGCCGTCCTCGGGTTCGAAGCGGCCGGCAAGTATGCCGTCGTTGTCGCTCGCGAGTCTGACGGCCAGACACTGCGTATTCGTCTCCATAAGCTGGCGAAGAAGGGGTGGAACTTCGCGCTCGATTCCCGTGTCGGCATCAAGGCGCAACTGCCGGCGTTCTTCGATCGCGGCCATCATCCGGAAGATCTGGTGGCGGCGATCTTCGGCCTCAACGAGAACCAGATCATCGACGTGCTGCGCGAAACTCGGGCGTTCGTGAACAGCGATGTGAGTCTGGAGGACAAGCTTGCGGGCGTGTTGATGAAACTCGGCGGCAAGGCCCTTGACGATGTGGCAGGTCTGAGCCCAGAGGAGATTAGGAACATCTACGAGACCGGCCGCCAACGGGTGGTTAGCCTGCTCGAACGATTCGACAAGGTGCTGGCAACGGGTGGCCACGAGTTGACCAGCCTGATCCTGTCGCTTTCGAACGCCGAGGTCAGCGAGCTGATCCCGATTCTCCGGGACATCGCGAATGCGTCCGGTGAGGAACACGTGAAACAGCTCGTGCGAGACCTGGTTGCGAGGGCCGGATTCGAGCGCACGCCCATCGCCCGCTTGATCGACGCCGCGGTGGGCACGGCGTTCGGCGTCGTGAACAACACCGAGCTCGCACTCAAAGCTCGCGCCGCCGCTCGGGTCGTACTCGATCTGCTCGAGGGAAACACCCTCCAGGAGCTGCTCGACTTCGTTCGCAAGCAGATTCACATCGATCGCGTGAAGGAGGCCGTCGACAACGCCAGCTTCGACCGGCTCGACAACCTGCTGAAGCAGCGCCTGGCGGATTTTCTTGGCAAACAGGAGGCGCTCCTCGCGGATGCGCGGCAAATCCAGGCTGCCATCCAGGCACTCATGGCGAAGGCCGACACCTTCTATGCGATGGCGCTGGACGCGGCGAAGAAACAGCAGGAATTCTCATTTGCCGCGCGGTACGCGCACAGTCCTGCCACGACGGCATTGGTGGACCTCTCGTTCGACCTGGCGAAGCCCGGTATTGCTGCAAAGTTCCAGCGCGCGATTGCAGGCGATTTCGACGACCTCTTCGTGAATCGCGCCGATGGCGTCACGCTGCACACGGCAGAATTGACGCACAACATCACCCGCAACGTGTCGGTTGAGCTGACGCTGCCGTTCGGGCGCTCGTCAGAATCTGCCGCGACGTTGTCGTCCGCGAGGCTCTCGATCATCGAAGACGGAGGACGCGTGCTGTTGTACGCGCTCGACGCAACCGACGAGAACTCGGAGCGGTCAGGCATGTTCCGCGCGCGCAGCGGACGCGACAGCACCCTGACTGTGGCGGCAAGCCTGCCGATCGCACTGGCTGGTGGCGTGAAGACCTGGAAGAACAGCACGTTCACGTACTCCTATCGCATGGAACGGGCAGTGCGGAGGATGCGAGTGTCGCAGCTCATCGAGGAGTGCGAGCCACTCCTCAACAAGTACATCCCAAGCGCATTCGGCGATCCCAGAGCACGGAGCTTCCGCGAGTGGGCGGCGGATCTGGATAAATCGCTGGATGGGAAGGATCCTGATTCGGGCACACATGACATCGGCGACACGCTGATTTCGCTCACGTTGGCCGCTCCGCCCGAGTTCCTGCAGGCGTGGACCAAAGCGCCGGCCAACCGTAAGGATCCCATTTACAAGGATCTGTCCAAGGCGCTGCAGAGGCGACTGAAGGAGTTGGTGACGTTTTACGCGTTCTCAGATCCTGCGCAATACAAGAATCTCGGGGCGGCCGCACCGGCGATCGTCTTCTCCTGTCTGCGACCGACGACAAACGTCGATCGCACGGCCGGCGGGCAAGTGGCGTTCGACAAGGATACGGATCTGTACTGGGATTACCGCGATACGAAGGACATCCGCGCGGTGTTGCGCGCGCCAGAGACGGCGCCGGTGCTGACACAACGCTTGAAATCGATCGCCGACCTGCTGAGGGGAATTCCCGACCTCGCCGGGCTGGCGGCGTTTTATGCACCGGATCAGATGGACGAGGTGGTTGTCGCGGCCCTCAAGGTGCACAGTGGAGCGGCGACTGCGCCGGAGATGCTCGGCTCCTTGCTCGCGCTCGAGGCCGAATTGATCGACGATGCCGTGAGCGCAGGCATCGAAATGGGTCGCTTCCGGGAAGCGGCCGCGTCGACGCCGTCAGAAGCGCTCGAGCACCTGGCAAAATTCGGCGAGCGTCTCGCGAGCACGTTCAACGAAGCGCTCGGTCACCATCCGTTTTTGTCGGGTGCCGCACGTCCGCTGGCCACGCTGCTCTTTGTGGAGGCAGCTGCGGTCTTCGATCCCGCGCTGAGAAATCGCGCGCTCATCGCCGCCATGGACATCGTCGTGTTGAAGAGCGGGAAGCTGAAGGTCGAGGAGATGCTCGCCGGGAAGATCACCGACGATCTGATTCTGCACGAACAGCGATTTGTCGAGGTCTGACGGGCCTAAAAACCTGCCATGTCGAACGTCCATACGATTCTGCGGCGCCGTTCAGCAGCCGGCATGTTCTGAGCGGCGGCGAGTTGCTTGAGCTCACGCAACAGGAGTTCTGCCATCGGCTTGAAACGCCACCGCAGTTCGCCATTCTCTTCGTAGGGCTCGAACAGCGCGTTGATGCTGCCCCCGAACACCCGGTCGTGAAGTGCCCGTGCGACGTCGGCGAGGTCTGCGCGTTCGAGCGCTGCGAGAGCGCTGAGTGCCAGTTCGCGCATTTCTGCGGCCCCTCGCATCGGTTCTCCCGTCGTCTTGCCGCGGATGAGATCCACGCAGAGACCCACAGCAAGTTTCATGCGCAGGATGCGCCTCATGTTCACACGCATCCACGGATCGCGACGATGTTCAGAATTCGAACACGGCGCGCAAAAACTGTTACAGCCTTCCTCGTTACGCGCGTTTAGCCGACCGACACGCCGCGGGCCATTGCTCCGGCGCCCACGCCCCACTTGGAGATGACCTTCACGGCTTGCGTGAACGGCACGTCCACGGGATGCACGCGCTCTCGCGGCAGAATGAACAGCGCGCCCGCCGCTGGTGTCGGCACCGACGGGACCAGAACCGTGTAGCGCCCGTCCTCCAGCTCCTCGATGATGAAGGCAGGGGAGAGCGCGTCTTCCAACTCCACCAACGCTGGCCGGAACACGCTGTCTGTCTCGTCACCGGAGACACGTTGGGCGAGTCCCCGCACCAGCGTGTAACCGGGGATCTTCTCGAGCACCGAGCGCTCGAACGCGTTCTTGACTCGCAACCCCAGCCTGGTTCGAACCAGGAGCCCGACCACCAGGCAGGCGGCGAGCACGATGAGGATGGCGATGAGCTGCCGGAACCGCGCGTCGGCCGGGATGGCCGCTGTCACCGGCGACAGCAACGCGAGTAATCCGCCCAGCGTCTTCGCCAGCAGCAACATGGACAAGTAGATCGGCAGAACGACGAGCAGTCCGCCGATGAGCGTCGTCTTGATCAGTTCGGTCAGGCCCTTCATGTGGCAGTCCTCCAGTTGAGCGATCGCGGCAGCGTAGCCCGTTTTCCATCATCAGACTTGGCGCCATCGGGCGCCCGGCCCAGAGCGTGGCGTTCGAGACTGAGCGTGCACGGAGCGAGTCCGGTGCCGGGCGACATTGCGCGCGGGCAACGACGCCACGAGCGTTCTCACGTCAATAATGAGGATTCTCGGCGGAGTCTTACGAGCGTTCTCGCAAAAGATTCGTTCGAGCCGCCCGTTCGAGGCATAGGATTATGGGACATTCCACATGGGACGGGTGACAAGGCAAGAGGACACCTCCATATGTCGCTGAGGATTCTCGTCGTCGAGGACCATATGCCGTTCCGCCGTGTCATTTGCACGGCGCTTCAGCGACGGGCGGAGTTCCAGACCATCGAGGCGGCGGATGGGTTGGAGGCCGTTCAGAAGGCCGAAGAACTGCAGCCGGATGTGATTCTGCTTGATATCAACCTGCCGAAGCTGCATGGGTTCGAGGTCACCAAACAGATCCGCAGGCTCGCCCCTCACGCAAGACTTCTCTTCCTGAGTCAGGAGTCCTCACCGGATATCGTACGAGAGGCGCTGAGTCTGGGCGCCCATGGTTACATTCAGAAGATATCTGCCGGGACTGATCTGCTGTCCGCGATCGACGCCGTACTCGGTGGCCAGCGATTCGTGAGTAGCAGTCTCGCGTTCACCGACCTTGCCGATGCTCCCGCTCCACGTCGTCACGAGATTCTCTTCTGTTCGGATGACGCAGCTATTGTCGATAGCTTTGCGCGCTGTATTGCTGCCGCTCTGAAGGCCGCCGATGCAGCGATTGTCCTGGTGACGGAATCTCACCGAACACATCTTCTGCAGGAGTTGCGTACGCGGGGTGCGGACATTGATGGCGCTATTGAGCGCGGCACCTGCCTTTCTTTTGACGCTGACGTCGCTCCTGACCCCGTCCGATTTCTTGAGGCAATCGACGGTGTGCGTGCGGCCGCTGCCAAGGCCGGGAAAGCACATCCCCGCATCGCTTTTTGCGGGGAACGAGCGGGACGCTTGTGGGCAGACGGCAGAACGGCGGAGGCGGTTCAGCTCGAACAACTCTGCGGCGAACTCGCGCAAGACGTCGACATTCTGTGCGCGTATCCGGTGCCGTACGCAAACGACGATCAGGCGCTCACGCGCATATGTGCGGAGCACACCGCTGTTTCTGCAGCCAACCGCGGCGACGTGAGGCGCGTATGACAGGGCATCCCGTGGCCGCGGAACCCACAAACCGCCCACGAGCAGAGGAGATCCGACTGCGGTATGCGGCGATCGTGGAGTCCTCGGATGACGCGATCATCGCCAAGACTCTTGATGGTGTGATCTCGGCGTGGAACATCGCTGCCGAGCGGATGTTCGGATACACAGAGCGCGAGGCCATAGGACAGCCGATCACGATGATCATCCCTCCGGATTTGTACGACGAGGAGCGTGACATTCTGCGGCGCCTTCGAGCCGGTGAGCGAGTCGAACATTATGAGACTGTCCGGTTCACCAAAGCAGGCGAGCGCATCAATGTGTCACTGACGATCTCGCCGTTGCGAGACCACGCGGGCAGGATTGTCGGATGCTCCAAGATTGCCCGCGACATCACGAAGGCCAAACAGGCTGAGGCCGCGCTGCGGCAGAGCGAGCAACGGCTGGCACACGAAGTGGCGCGCGCACAAACGCTCCAGTCGATCAGCACACGCCTGATTTCAGAGTCGACGCCAGAATCCTTGCATGCGCAGATTCTCGGTGCGGCGATGGAATTGATGGCGTCCGATTGTGCCAGCGTCCAGATGCTCGCGCCAGACCAGGCGTCACTGACGCTCCTCGCCTGGAAGAACTTTCACCCTGACTCCGCGGGATTCTGGCAACGGGTGGAGGTCGGAGCGGGGAGCACCTGCAGCAAGGCGCTCAGTGACAACGAGCGCGTGGTTGTGGCCGATATCGAGGCGTGCGAATTCATGGCCGGCACGCAGGATCAGCAGGAGTATCGTCGCTCTGGAATCCGCGCTGTGCAATCGACGCCGCTGCGATCGCGATCGGGCCGGCCTCTCGGCATGCTCTCGACGCACTGGCGGACGCCGCACACGCCGACTGAAGAGGATTTCACATTCTTCGACGTGCTCGCCCGGCAGGCCGCGGATCTGATCGAGCGAAGCCTCGCGGACGAGGCCCTGCGCGAAAGCGAAGAACGTTTCCGCCTCATTGCGAATACCGCTCCGGTCATGATCTGGATGACGGCCGAGAAACTGATCACGTATCTCAATCAGACCTGGCTCGATTACACGGGACTGCCATCGGATGCGGTGTTGGGACAGCGGCAGTCAGAGGTCCTCCACCCGGACGAAGCGGAGCGATGCCGCGAGATCTACGCGAAGGCCTTCGAGAAGCGTGAGCCTTTTCAGATGGAGCATCTGCTCCGCCGCCACGACGGCGAATATCGCAAGGTGGTGACAACGGGTGTGCCGCGATACAACGCAGACGGGTCGTTTGCCGGTTACATTGGCACGGCCGTCGACATCACCGAGCGGAAGCTGGCCGAAGAGGCGCTTTCCACCGTGAGTCAGAAACTGATTGAAGCGCACGAAGAAGAACGGACCCGAATCGGGCGCGAGCTTCATGATGACATCAGCCAACGGCTGGCGCTGGCGGGGGTGTGTCTCGGTTGCCTGAAGCAGAGCCCTCCGGCTTCAGCGTCCGATCTCCAGCAGGAGATCGGGGACGTTTACAAACAGATTGTGAATCTTGCGTCCGACATTCAGGCGCTGTCGCACGCCCTTCACCCGCCAAAGCTGGAGCTCATGGGGCTGAAAGCTGCAGTGACTGGGCTCTGTAAAGAGTTGTCCAACCGGCATGGTGTGACGATTGACGTTTCTTGCGAGAACATCCCGAAAGCGCTGCCACGGGAAATCGCCCTGTGTCTCTACCGCGTGTTGCAAGAGGCCTTGCAGAATGTCGTCAAGCACAGCGTGTCGCGATGCGCCCGCGTCTCGCTGAACAGTCAAATGAACAGCATCCACCTGACTGTCAAGGATTCGGGCGCCGGCTTTCACCTTCACGAGGCGATGAAAGGGCCCGGGCTCGGCTTGACCAGCATGAAGGAGCGGTTGAAAGTCGTCGGCGGTCAGCTTTCCATCCACTCGGAGCGGGGGCGCGGCACGACGATTCACGCTGTCGTGCCTCTCCGTCTCCCAACGAAGGCATAGCTCCGGTCTCGGCGTTGAGACGACTACGACGGCTTGCTGCGATTCAGCTAGAGATTGGATCGGACAATCTTCTGCTCGATGCTGAACACCCCGCTCGACTTCGGATCCACGTGTACCTTCACCCAGTGAACGAGCCCTTCACCGTACGTCTGCACTCGCGAAAAGAGCAGGTTTGTCAGCGGTTGGTCCACCATGAAAAAGTGGTCGTCGCCATGGGCGAGCACGACGGGTCTAGCGTATTGCTGCGCCAGCGTCTCGAGGTGGTCGAGGAACGCGTTGAATCCCCTGGGGCAGGTCTGGGGATTTGACGGCAGATTGTAGGGGTTCGCCTGAATCAGGAGGAAAAGGCCGTTCGTGCCCGCAGCGCTGGCGAAGACGTCGTCGAGCCATGCGAGCGCCGCCTCCTGACGCCGTTCGAATTCGTCGGTGCGATCGACCCGCGGGTTGAGGCAGCTGTCGGTTTGGTCGATCCCCAACCAGGGTTCGAGGCCATTGTTGCTGCCGACCACGTGGACCGTAGCGAACATCACCCCCTGCTTTTTGAACATCACGTTCTCGACGAACTCAGAGAACGGCCCGCTCGCTGCCTGTGACCGCACGGGCAGCGCCTGACCGCCCGTCGTCTGTCCGACTTGGGGGAAGAATACGGAGCGAAGGAAACTGAGCCGCTCGAGCGGGTTGTACTGGCCGTTGTTCACGCGGTGGCAATCGGTCCACTCGTTGTCCCCGGGCGTGAAAATGAACGGGCGTTGAAACGTCTGGTACAACGCGAATCGATGGGTGATCAGAGTGTCGTCGCACCGCTCGCTTCCCGCCTTGATATCTCCAGCGTGCATGACGAAATCGACGCTGTTGTCGTGATTGATCTCGGCAACGAGATTCCCAAATGGCGCTTCCCTTATCGCCCCATAAGGCATGTCCCCGATCAAGGCAAATGCGAAGGGTGCCACACCGTTTCCCCACGCCGGCGTGGACTGGGCGGAGATTCGCAGGTCCGAGGCAGCAAAGCACGACAGGGCGGCGACGCATGCGATCGTTTTTTTCATGACGGCTCCTTGAGGGTTGTAATCCAGGAGCCGACACACTATTCGCTCGCCGCGTCGTTTCTGTTGCGGAGGCGTGACGATTTGTTTACAGACGTGGGCTGCGCAGGCGGTCTGGTGTCAAAAACTCAGTCTTGCGCCGATCTGCATTGTCCGGTTTCCGCTGGCCGATGTGATCCGTCCGAAATCCGACGCGTTGATCGCAGACACTGGGCTTCCCCAGTTCTTCTTATTGAACACGCTGAAGAAGTCCGCACGAACCTGCAATTTCTGACTGCCGCCCAGGAGGAAGTTCTTCGCAAGCGTGGCGTTCATATCCCATTCAGCCGGACTGCGCGCGTCACCTACTTTGAACGTGCCGGCGCGGACGGTCGCATTGGTCGCTGTCACAACCGGAACGGCAGCAAACGCCGCCGGGTTCAAGTAGCTGCACCCGGTTGCGTTGCACGTGTCCTTCCAGTCTGGATTGACGAGATCGACGCCCGGCACGATATCGGGCCGGCTGTTGACGATGCCTGAGGGCTGCGTGATGGTAAGAGGATTGCCGGAACGCGTGGTGAAAATCCCGGAAATTTGCCAGCCGCCGGCGACCCCTCGCACGAGGCTGTTCTGCCCGGTGAGCTCCGGGAGCTCACCGATGAACATCGCGTTCACTCGGTGGCGAAGATCGTTGACGACGGGGCCGCGATCAAATTCGGGATCCCAGAAATCCTGCGTGTTGTTGACGTTCGAGAGCGAGTAGACCGCCAGATCGCCGCCTTGCGTGGCCATCCCTTTGCTGAACGTGTAGTTGGCGTCGAACGAGTAGTGGTTCGAGAACCGCTTGCGCACCGACGTCTGCAATCCGTTGTAGACCATCGTCTGGGAGCTGTCGACGTAGTACCCGCCTGGTGCGCCGAGCTGCGGATTGGGCATCTCGCCAGTCACCCTGTCGCGTGCCAGCGCGAACTGCCGCTGCAGCGGGAAGTCGCGGCCGTTTGTCCGGATATACCCGGCTTCAATCGCGAGCGAGCGGCCGAGCGCGCGCTGGATGCTCACCATCGATTGGATAGTGTTGGGCACATCGATGGGCTCGTCGATGACCGAAAAGATGGCTTTTCTTCCGCCGCCGTCTGCGATGACGAGGTCGCGCAGGGGACCGTTGTAATTGGGGAACCTGAGCCCTTTGGCCGCCGCATCGGTCCGATTCCAGATCTGGCGGAACGAGACATACGGCTCTCCCGTTATCTGCCGCACGGTCGCTTGTGTATGGGGGCTATAAAGGAACCCGACGCCGCCGCGTATCACCGTATCGCTCGTGCCAGGGACCGTCCATGCAAACCCCAGTCGCGGCGCGACGGCGGAGCCCGCGTCATACGGACGCAGCGGGTCGATCTGCGGACCAAAATCCAGTTTGTGGAGATCCGTCGCGGGCGACAGGTTCACGGCTTCGGCAGGGACGTCAGTGGTCGGCCTGACGACGATCGGGAGGTAATAGTCGAAGCGCACGCCCAGGTTGAGGACGAGGTTCCCGCCCAGACGCCAGTCATCCTGAAGGAATCCGCCCCACTCATCGAGCTTGGCGTTGTAGTACGGCGTCCCGAACGACGCGTTGACGGAGAGCGGGATGTTCGCCAGCGTATCGGCCAGCGACGCGTACTGGAATTGCGGATTCTGCGCCGTCAGCTTGTTGCCCGAGCTCCGCATCCACCGGAATCCCATTTTCACGAAGTGACGATCGACCACACGGCTGACTTTCTGGTCGTAACTCCAGGTGTGGTTGTGCAGGTTGAAGATCTCCGCGTCGGGCCCGCTGAACAGATTGCTGATGTTGATGAAGGGCACGCGCTGCGCGAAGGCCGAGACCTCGGGCGGGGCGTTTGGATTGGGATTCATCACCTTGAAGAACGCGTCCCATCGGTCCAGGTTGACGAGATTCCATCCGAACCGGCTCTCCGACACCCAGGGGCCCGCGGTCATCACATACTGTGCGGCAATCCGATCCTGCGCGTTGGGCACATCCTGATCGTTCGATCCGTTCGTAAAGAATCGCGGCACGAGGGTCCACGGCCTCATCCGGGTATAGGTCACGGCCAGATTGGCGCCGTTCCTGACCGAGAGATCTCCCTTCGCAACGATGTGATTCTCGGTGCGCCTGCGGTAGCCGAGACCTCGATATCTGCCTCGGTTTGGATCGACCACGCCGGCCGTCGACACGATGTCTTCAGTGGGCATCGGGAACGTGTCGAGCCAGATCTTCGTCTCCGCAAACGGCAGGGCGGTGAGCAAGGCATCTCGCGTCCGCTGATTCGGCGTGTTGCCGACGAGATCGAGCTGAACGTTCTCGCGGTAGCCTTCGTAGGTTGTAAAGAAGAAAAGCCGGTTACGAAAAATGGGACCGCCGAGCGTGCCGCCGTACTGATTAAAGGTGCCGACAGGTTTGGGAGTCGTCGACAGAAAGCTGCGCGCGTTCCACTTGAAGTTCTGCAGGTTGTAGAACGCCGTGCCGTGGAAGGCGTTCGTGCCGGAGCGGCTGATCATGTTGACCTGGCCGCCTGCCACTCCGCCATATTCGGCGGGAAGGACGCCTTTCACGATCTGGACCTCAGCGACCGAATCGAGGCTCATGACCGAGATCTGGTTCTGGCCGCCGTAATGATTGACGGCGCGCCCCTCGGGGTTGGAGTTCGCTTCGGTCCCGTCCACGCTGACGGCCGTGCCGCCGCCAGCCACGCCGTTCATGCTGACCATGCCGCCGCCGGATCCGCCGACGGAGACGCCCGGCGCGAGACTCAACAGATTCGCCACGTTGCGGCGGTTGACCGGCAGCTCGCGCACTTCCTGGGATCCGAGCGTCTCTGACGCGCTGGACGTGGCCGTTTCGATCAGCGGCGCCTCTCCTGCGACTGTGACGGATTCTGCTACCGTTCCGAGCTCGAGCACGAACGTCTGACGCACGGTCTGGCCCGCACCGAGAATGATTCCCTCGTTGGTGTAGATCTTGAAGCCGGGCATTTCGATGCGGACTGAGTACGGGCCGTTCGGCAGCGCCGAAAGAACAAACTCGCCGCGCGCGTCCGTGACAGCTTCGCGCGGTACTCCCGTCCCCAGATTTGTCGCGAGGACAGTCGCGCCAGGCACAACCGCTCCGCTCGAATCGTGAACCAGGCCGAAGAAGGTGGCCGTCGTGACCTGCCCATCCAACCGTTCCGATGGCGCAAGCACAAGAAACGCGACAAGCAGAGGCACGAGTATCAATGAGGTGCGCATGCTGGAATCCCCACGAGAGCGAGTTACAAGCGCGAAGGCACAGCTGAAGTGTGCGGCCATTGTGGCACGCAGGGTCGTCCACAGTTTGTGGTGAGATGTATCAAACTGCGATTCGCGTGCAATAGACGCGTGGCCTTGCGCTCTCCGCAGGACGGCCGTCAGAAAGACATGACGACAGCCATACCCTTGCGGCGTGCGAGGAGAGGAGTCACTCCGATTCTCATCGTGCCTGCGGACGGCGCGTTGAATCGGATGTGCGGCTTCGAGTGCGCGGAGTCGATCGCCCAGCCAACAAGCGCGCCGATGCCGGTGTAGAGCGCCCCCATCGCCAGATACATCGGGGCCCACTCGTCGATCTCGTTGGAGTCCACCGCCGCTGCGTAGATGAACATCCCGAGAGACATCCCGCCCCCGATACTTGCCCCGATCCGCAACCCGTTGCGCGAAGAGTCGCGAGGCCGCTCCAGCGACCGAATCGAGTCAAGAGGGACCGTGACGTTCAGGCGTTGTTTGCCCGTCTCCTCCCGAGTTTCGCTGCGGATGTCGAGAGCGGTGTCTCCGAAGCCCACCAATCGGCCGCTGATCGACTCTCCCGAGGTCTGAACGAGTGTGATGAAATCGCCGGGACTCAACTCGTGACGAAGCTCCCCCAGTGTCGTTTGGCGAACTTGGGCGAGCGCGGGCGACGTTCCAATCAAGGCAAGTGCGGCGATCAGACCCGGAAGCCGAAGCCAAGTTGACGAGCCATGCTGACGCCGGTTGATGCTGATCATGAGCCTACCTCCTCGCTCGACAGGTAATGCGTCAAGCGAGGCGCAAGCGTCTCAGGCGAACTCACCGCGTCGTTTGGGGCCGCGCAGCGATCTCGTCGAACAGTTTCTGACCGACGATTCGGTGCACTGCCGTCGACGGGTGACCCTCATGGTAGAAGAAGTACGCCGCCGGATCGCCCACCGGTGTTGGATCCTGATCGAAGATCGTCCGTCCCGCGCACGCGCTTGTCGTGTTGACGATGCCATGAGCCGCCGGATGCTCCATCACCTCGTCGAACGCGGCGCCCCAGTGGTTCAGCCACAGATCGATCCCTGACGCGGCCTCTTGACCGACGAATTGCTCGTAGGCGGGATTCAGGCGAAGCCCCACGGCCGCGAATGGCGGGATCTTCGTGGGCAGCAGCGCGATGGTGAAGTGCCGCGCGCCGAGCTCACGAAGGATCTGGAGTTGCTGCCGGAGATTGGCGAGCGTGGTCGCGGTTTCCTGCCGGCTGTCGTTGAGCCCGCCGGCGAGAAAGAAGAGCGTCGTCTGCGGGTCAAACCGGATCTCACCCGACTTTATCCGTGCGGCGAAGTCGCGCACCTGGTTCATCATCCCGTAGCCCAGGAGCGCCTCCTTCACCTGGCGTCCCGTGCCTTCACCCGTACCCGCGCCACTCACTGCGAACACGAGGCTCTTCCCGGCGGCGTTGGGCGCCTTGCTCGATGCGACCTGCAGGCCCATCATCCAGCCGAGATACGCGACCGCCGTCGGACCGTTGCCGTCGATGTACCCGGCGCCGATATCTGAGTAGCTGTCGCCGAACACGTACAACCGTGAATACCGCGTGGTTGGTCCTGGCGCCGCGGCAGATTGCGCCAACAGCGGACTGACGACCGCGAGCGCAAGCAACAGCGGCGCGATCACACGTCGCATGAGAATCCTCCTCTGGTGCACTACGCCCTGGCGTCCCCGAAGCCTCAGGAGTTCACCGCTGGACGGGCATCAACGGTAGCCGAAGAGTGGCGGGAACGCGATAACCACAAGCGCCGCCCATATGGCGTACACCGGGAGGTAAGCGATCTGCCATTTCTCCAGGTCGGCGAACGAGCCGCGGTGACGGACAAACGATGCATAGATCCACGCCGTCCACGCCAGATTGACGAGCAGGATGAGATTCTCGCCAAGCGCCGCCACCCGGTTGGGCGTGAAGCCGAACTCGGAGATGCGCGCTGCGATGGCCGCGAGCGCCACGACGTCTACCGCGAGCGCGGCGATGACGAGCACCAGTTGCAAGCCATCAAAAAAGTCGGGCGGCGCCTGCGGGTCGCGCGCGGAGGCGGCGTAGAGCACCAGCCCGACGACGACCGCCAGCAGCAGATCGAAGCCGATGAGTACTTCCCGCTTCACGTTGATAGGGTTGCCCGTCCACGCCATCGTCGCCAGAAACGCGAGCAGCAGAATCGTGAACAGCGGCGTGAACAACCTGGTCAGCACCGGCGCCATGTTCTCGATGACGCTTTGCTTCGCCTCCACGAGCCACGATCCGATGATGACGGCGCCCGCTGCTCCGCACGGAATGAGCCAGGGCCCGACGAACCACTCGGGATTCATGTCGATCGCGGAGAACATCATGAACGTAAAGGCGGTGACGACCCCTCCGCCGAGCGCGATGAGCACGTAGTAGATGGCGAGCTCGCCCGAGAACCGCACGAAGTCCATGCGCCGGCCGGAGGAGAGCCAGCGGCCTCCGACGTACGCGACACCGACAGCCATCAGCCACAACGCGATTGGCAGATGCAAAACGGTGAGCACCTGTGTGTCGCTGCCCTCCGGGAAGTTGTCGAGCCGTCCTGGATTGTGGAAGGGAAACACGTTGGCGAAAACAGCCCCGGCCGCGAACGGCAAGGCGAGCCAAAGACCGGTTGCCATGCCCGTCCCACGTTTCCACAGAAAATAGATCGTCAGCAGCGGCAAGACGAAGAGGCTGGCGTTCCGGAAGTAGAAAGACGGCACATTTTCCTGAGGGCTGAGCGGAAAGCCGAACAGCGCCGGCAGCTTGACGGCCAAACCCGCGGCGACAGCAAGGCTCAAGACGACGAGGATCTCGGTCCGTGAGGTGTCTGCCGGCGCCTCGGCTTCGGGCGCAACGACCAGCTGCTTCCACAGCCGCTCGGAGTGCGCGCGCGCGAACTCGCGTGAGAGCGCGTCGAGGTTGCCCATGCGCTTGACGGCGACGAGGAACGCTTCATCCGCGGCCAGGCCCGACTCGGTCAGCGCCGTCAACTGATCGCGCAGATGCCCCTCGAGCTCCTCCACGTCGCGCGTGTGGACGGCTTGCCGGCGGCGTAAGTACGCGCGCCATTGTGCGATTTGGTCCTCGAGCGGTTGATCGGCAAAAGTGGTCGTCATACTGTGCATGCCTGCATCCAGATTCCCCGCAGTGTGCCGTCCACGGCCTTCCACTGTTCCCGCTGGGCGGCGAGCTGCGCACGCCCTTCCTTCGTAATCCGGTAGTACTTGCGCTTGCGGCCGTTCTCGGACGCGGACCATTTCGCCGCGACATAACCCTGACGCTCGAGCCGGTGCAGAACCGGATAGAGCATGCCGTCGGTCCATTGCAGGTGCCCGCCTGACAGCTCGGCCACTCGCTTGATGATGGCGTAGCCGTAGCTATCGCCTTCGGCAAGGATGGCGAGCACGAGCGGCGTCGCGGAAGCGGCAACGAGGTCCTTGCTCATGTCCATACGTAGGGAATATATATATTGCAGTGCTATGTATGTCAACCCGGCACCCAAGACGTCATGCATAACCGCAGAATAGGCGGCCGAGCCGCCGAAGTCTTCAGCGTTTGGTGAGCATCGTGTGAGATCTGGATGAGAAGCTCGCGATCCTGCGAATCAGGACATCGCTGAGCCGTGGGCTTTCTGAGTGGAGTGGTGGCTGTCGGAAAAACGGCCGAAGCCGACGACGGCTCTGTCGGCACGAAGACCAAACTACACGCCGGAGGCTTTGGTGCCGCACTCGGCGCATTCATCGGGTTGCCGACATGCCGCCCGTAGACGCCCCTCGGTCACTTCTTGAATTTGTCCGCGTAGCGCAGCGGCGCGCCTTCTCGCCATGGGTGATAGTCGTTGCTGAACACGATGCGCTCGCCGAGCGGCGGATGGTGAGCGCGCCACATCTTGAACAGCAGTCCCGGCCAGGGGTTGGCCAGCGCCTCCTGCTGCAACTTCACGAACGCGGTCCCCGCGCTGTGATTCGTCTGCGTGACCTCCAGGCCAAAGCGATCCGCTTCGTGCTCGAGATGGCGCGTCAGAACGAGTTGCGCCGGCGTAATCGCGAGCGAAAACACGCTTGTGACGAGCAGCAGCAACGGCAGCGACGCCACATCGCCGATGTCGGAGAACCCGAACCTGTGTTCCCAGCGCGCCACGATCGCGCCCATCGTTTTGTAGGCCGCGTAGAGGAGAACAAGGATGAGCAGCGACGAAAGCGCCACCAGTTGCGAGACGTGCCCGAGGACGTAATGTCCCATCTCGTGGCCCATCACGAAAAGCAGCTCGCGATCGTCCAGGCGCGCGATGATCGTGTCCCACAGGACGATCCGCTTGGTCTGCCAGAGGCCCGCCACATACGCATTCAGCGTTTTCGTATCGACGCTCTTGTTGACCTCGAACACCCGGCTACCTTCGATGCCCGCTCGATCCGCCAGCGCGAGGATCTTCGTCTCGAGCGCCTTGTCGCGCATCGGTTCGAATTTGTTGAAGAGCGGGGCGATCCAGATGGGCGCGATGAGATTCGCGACGACGATGAACGGAATCGCGGCGGCGGCGGTGTACAGCCACCATCTCCGTGGGCTCCTGCGCAGCAGCAGGTACGGCACCCATAAAAACAGCGCGCCCGCCACGCAGGTGACCGCGAGTCCGGTCAGCGAGTCCGTCCACCACTTCTGCAGTGTCTGATTCGAGAGGCCGTAGTCGTGCTGGCGGACGAACTCCTCATAGTAGGTGAGCGGCAGCGTGACGATAGACGTGACGATCGTAAACAGCGCAAAGTAGACGGCGATCGTGAAGAACCATTTTCGCCCGATCAGTTGTGCCCACGTGCGCAGCCGCGCAGACGCGCCGCTGAACAGGATGGCCGCCAGCAGCGCTATCGACACCACCTGGTCGAACACCCACAGCCAGTTGCCGCTCGTGTAGTAGCGAAGCGCCTCTGGCGTCGCCGGCGGCACGTCGACGGGCATGGCTTCGCTGATCGCCGGTGGCGAGGGTCTTGCGGGTGGCGCGGCAGCCGACTGTGCCGCGCTGAGTGCAAGCGAGAGCGCAAAAGCCGCGATCATGCGCGCTAGTCTAGATTAATTTTTCTTAAGATCTCGCGATTTCTCGTACGGATCGCAGATGATAAAAGGTCCGCGGATGGTCGCGGGCGTGGAGGACACGATGGGCACAAGATCAGAGGAACTGGCTAAGCGGGTCGAGCAGGGCGCTGAGACACTCGCGCAGTTCGCGGAGACGCTATCGGATGCGCAGTGGCGGGCGACTGTCGCGCCTGATGGCCGTCAGGTAGGCGTCATCATTCATCATGTCGCGAGCATGTACCCGATCGAGATCGACCTGGCATCGGTGCTTGCCTCGGGGAAGCACATCGAAGGCGTGACGTGGGACATCGTCGCGGGGATCAACAAGAAACATGCGAGCGAACATGCTGCCGTCGGGCGGGACGAGACCATCGCGTTCCTGCGGCGGAACAGCCGTGCGGCCGCCGAGGCCGTTCGCGCATTCACCGACGAACAACTCGACCGTGCGGCGCCCGTATCGTTGAACGGCGATGCGCCGCTCACGACGCAATTTTTCATCGAGGACCACGCGCTCAGGCACAGCTGGCACCATCTGGCCAAAATCAAGCGCGCGCTACACGGCAATTAGGGCTGATATGTAAGCGTTACGGCAGCCTGACGATCAGGCCTGCCGAGAACTCGGTCTGCCAGACGAGGTCGACGTGCACCGCTGTGATGCACGTGCCGGGGGAGCAGGCGAGGAATCTCATGTCGGCATCGACGAAGGTCGTGTAGAGGCGGCCGTCGAGCCGAAATCCGAAATGGGAGACAGGGAACAGCTTGACCCCGCCGCCGGCGCCGGCGGTGAAGCGGATCTCGCTGTTGGTCCCTTCGGCGGCGTAGCGCGTGAGGCCGAGCACACCAGTCAGGAACGGCCGCACGCGTCCGCCGGAGAACTCCCGCAGCCCTCCGGCCTGCACGTGATCGATGGTGAAGTGCCAGCGCGTCGCTGCCTGCAATGGCCCCGTGGGAAGGGTTACACGGGCACTCTGACGGGTGACTAACGCCTCGACCTGGAGTCCATCAGACAGCGGAACGTTCAACACGAAGCCCACAGCGGGCGCACCGTCGATGTCCGCGGGATGATCGGCGACGAGCTCGAAAAAGTCCCCTCCGAAGCGGTAACCTCCGAATGGCATGAGCTCGATGCCCTGCGCGGCGAGAGGCGCAGCGAACGCAACCAGGCAGATCACGACTGCGATCGCGTGCGATGATGCGGGCCGCTTCGCGTCCATGCGTTTGAGCCGGATGAGCTATTGCCGAGGCCGCGCTCGCCCGGAACACGAGCGCGGCCAGAGTTCAGATCCCTTAGTGAACGAAGCGGCGGCCGATGTTCAGCGCGCATCCCAGCGCGAGCAACAGGACGCTGACGAGCGCGAGAAGGGGCCACGAGCTGGCGGTCTTCGGCAGCGTCCGTGCCGAGCCAGTCGATGGAGCCTGTGACTGGCTCTGCGCCATCGTCTGTGAGGACTGGGTCGATGGTCCGGCATTGGCCGCACGCGCCGACGCAGCCGTCTGTGTTTTTGCGAGAGTCGCCTGCACTTCCTTCTCGGTCATGACGCGCGGCGGCTTGGAGGTGACGATCGTTGCCGTCAACTGATCGCCTTGCCGGAAATCCGAAATCGTGGCAGGGCGCCCGTCCCGCATGATCTTCACGCCGCGCTTGTCGATGTCCCCTTGCGTGAACATCTTCACCTGGTCGCCGGTCCTCACGATGATGGAAGAGCCGCTCGACTGCATGACCGTGCCGCTCTTGACCTCGGTGACCGTGACCGGTGTCACAGTCGTTTTCGTCGTGATAGTCGCCGTCCCTTTCATGCCCGGCTTCAACTCCTGCACGGACAACTGCTGTCCGTTGACGGTGAACATGAAACCGGCGGGCACATTGATCTCCCTGGTGCCCTCAGGCAGGTTGACGATGAGCAGGTTCCCATCGACTGCGATCACTTCGAACGCCTTGGTCTGACTAGACGACGTGGTCGTCTGCGCCACCGCCATGCCAGCCGTTAAACACAGGACCCCCAAGATCGAAACCACCGTCTTCATCACGCGTGTCATAGCCCCCCTCCATTTAGTGAATCCGCATGATCGGTTACGAGAGGTGAGACGAACGGGAAGATCTCCCGATTGGCCGCCATGAAACCGGCTTGCTGCTGATCCGTACCCCACGAACGATGAACCGCTTTGGGGCGGAGCCGACGTAGTAGAACGGATAGCACGTCACGAGCGTCAGCGTGCGCATCGGCGTCGGATCCAGCACCGACACGTCGTCCGGGCTGACGATCCACGTTCGTTCGACTCGATACACGTCGGTTGCCTGCGGCGTCTCGAGCTCGATCAGGTCATCCGGCGCGATGTCCTTCAATGCCCGGAAGAAGCTGTCCCGGTGTCCCGCGATGCCCGAGTTCCCGTCAGTCCCTGGTTGCGCCGTGTACTCGATGTGCCCAAGGCCGCGGTCGAGCGTGCGATCGTCGGTGCCGGGCAGTACCGCTGCTTCGAGGCGAAGCTTCGGGATCCTGAGCACTGCAAGTGGCGCCGGTCCTGGTTCGGCAATCACCTTGCGCCAGGCGTTGATGCGAGTCGGTGACCAGAGCAGCTGATCTGGCGAGTGGTCGATCGACAATCCGCTCAGCGGCGCGACGGCGGCCCGGCTGACTGCGAACTGCTCCAGGTCGTGACGCGTCGTCGTGGTCGACCGGAACTGAAACCAGCCCCACGCCACCAGCCCGATGAAGCCGAAGGCGAACGCGAGTCTTTCTGCGATCAGCAGAAAGTGTCGGCCGGGTGACACAGGCGCGCTTTGCCCAGAAGGCACGTGCCGGAGCGTGCAGACTGTGTACCCGCAGAGTCCAGTGGAAAACCGCCGGATTCTTAGGGTCTTCGCGACAGACAAAACCGTGGCTACGAACCATCGTGAGTGCCCCCCAACATGCCGTGGGCGGCGTCGGCCATGTGTACGTCTGTGACGAAGATCGTGTCCCGCAGCAGCATGGGGCACTTACAATTCACCCGTGTCCCGCCCTCTCGACTTTCTGACCGGCGGCGGCCACGTCGGAGCCCTGATGCGCTCGCGCGACTGGTCCGCCTCGCCGCTTGGACCCCCGGAATCGTGGCCGCCATCGCTGCGAACGGTCGTCGGCCTCCTTCTCCAGTCACGGTTTCCCATGTTTGTCGCGTGGGGCAAGGACCTCGGCTTTCTTTACAACGACCCGTACGCCGAGATCCTTGGCGCGAAGCACCCCGCCGCCCTCGGGAAGCGCTTCTACGATATCTGGTCGGAGATCTGGACGGACATCAGCCCTCTGATCGATGCCGCCATGGCCGGAGAGGCCACCTATCGCGAGGACCTTCCGCTCGTCATGAACCGCAAGGGCTATGACGAGCAGACGTGGTTCACATTTTCCTATTCGCCGGTGCGTGACGAGAGCGGCAAAGTCGCTGGAATGTTCTGTGCGTGCTGGGAGACGACCGCGAAGGTGCTGGCGGAGCATGCGCTGCGCGAGAGCGAAGGGCGTCTCCGCGCGCTCGTCGCGGCGAGCTCGTACGCGCTGTACCGGATGAACCCGGACTGGTCCCAGATGCTCGCGCTCGAAGGGCAGGGCCTCATGGCCGATACCAGCAGTCCTGGTGGATCCTGGCTTGGCGACTACATTCACCCGGACGACCTGGCGCCGGTTACGGCCGCGATTCAACAGGCCACAGCCGCCAAAAAAGTCTTCGAGCTGGAGCATCGCATCCGGCGTGCCGACGGAGCGCACGGGTGGACGCTGTTGCGGGCCGTTCCGATGTTCGATGGAAACGGCAACATCACCGAGTGGTTTGGCGCTGCCAGCGACGTGACGGCGCGCAAGAATGCCGAGGCTTCGCTGCGCGAGCTGAATGAAACACTGGAGCGCCGTGTGACGGAGGCGCTCGCCGAAAAGAAACTGCTGGCCGACATCGTGGAAGGCACTGACGCCTTCGTCCTGGTCGCGGACCTTCACTATCGATTGCTGGCCATCAACAAAGCCGCGGCCAACGAGTTCGAGCGCATCTACGGGGTTCGTCCCAGAGCCGGCGACAACATGCTCGATCTGCTCGCGGCGCAGCCCGACCATCAGCTCGAGGTGAAGGCGGCGTGGGGTCGTGCGCTGTCCGGCGAGCAGTTCACCGCTATCCAACAGTTCGGTGATCCGGCGCGCGAACGGCGTTCCTACGAGATTCGGTTCAACACGCTGCGCGATCGAGATGGAAATCGCATCGGTGCCTATCAGTTCGTGTACGACGTCACCGATCATCTGCGCGATCAGGATCGCCTGCGCAACGCGGAGGCTGCGCTGCGCCAGACGCAGAAGATGGAATCACTGGGGCAGCTCACTGGCGGTATCGCGCATGATTTCAACAACCTGCTCGCGGTGTTCGGCAGCGGCCTTCAGTTGCTCGAGCTGACCGCCGGCCAGCCGCCGAACCCGCGCGTGTTCGAGGCGATGCACCGCGCCGTCGCCCGTGGCACCGGACTGACGCGGCATCTGCTGGCCTTCTCGCGGCGCCGCCCGGTCAATCCGGAATCGATCGACGTGGAGGCGCACCTGAAGGGGATGCGTCCGATGCTGGACGGATCGCTGGGCGGACACATCCAGGTGCAGGTGGATATCGCTGACGGCATCTGGCCTGTCGTCGTCGACGCTGGCGAAATGGAGCTCGCCATCCTCAATCTGTGCCTCAACGCGCGCGACGCCATGCCGGGCGGCGGACTCATCCGGATTCGCGCCGAGAACGTGCAGGACGAAGGCGAGAACGGCGTGCGTGTCGATTGCGTGAGGATCTCGATTTCCGACACCGGTCAGGGCATGCCCGCTGAAGTACAAGCCCGCGCATTCGAGCCTTTTTTTACGACGAAAGACGTCGGTAAGGGCTCAGGTCTTGGCTTGCCGCAGGTGTACGGCTTCGCTCAGCAGTCTGCCGGCCGAGTCACGATCGCCAGTGAAGTTGGGACCGGTACAACCGTCACGCTCCTGCTGCCGCGGTCACTCCGCGACCCCGTCGTCATCAACGTTGTGGAATCCGGAGACGAGCCTGCGAGCCTCGATGCCACACGCCGCGGACATGCGCTGCTTGTCGAAGACGACAAAGAAGTGTCGGCGCTCACAATCGAGCTCCTGCGTTCTCTCGGATTTACCGTGACGCACGTCGCAGGCGCGGATGCCGCGTTGCGCGCGCTCGCCGACTCAGGCCATATCGACATCGTGCTGTCCGACGTCATGATGCCGGGAGGCGTCAGCGGCCTGGAACTGGCACGCGATATTCGACGCCGGCATCCCGAGATTCCCATCGTCCTGACCACCGGCTACGTCGAGTCCGTGGCCAGCATGACCGACGGCGAGTTCGATGTGCTTCTCAAGCCCTTCAGCGGTGATGCGCTGGCGAGGGCTCTGGGCGGTGTTCGCTGATCAATCCTGCTTGAGCGCGCGGACCGGATCGATCCGTGCTGCGCGCAGCGCCGGAATCAATGCCGCACATGTGCACGCCGTGAGGATGCACATCAGGCTGGCGGCATAGGCGATCGGATCGAAAAAATGCACGACCGAACCGATCAGCTCTGCCGCAGGCGTCGCCAAAAGCGCGGCGCCGATCCCGGCCGTCAGGGTGCCGCCGAGTAACACCCCGATGCCGACGGGGCGAGCGGACTGCGACAGTACGAGCACGCCGATGCTTCCCCTGGTCGCGCCAAGCGCCATCCGCACGCCGATCTCCCTGGTGCGTTGCTCGACGAGGTAGGACAGCACGCTGAACAGTCCCGACAACGTCAGAAGAAGCGCCAGCGTTCCGAGTGCCAGCGTCAGCCAGAACGGAATCCCCAGAAGATACTCAGCGCCGCGCCTGATGGTCTCCAACGAAGAGACCTCGCCCATATTGGGATCGATCGCCGCCAGCCGATCGACGAGCGCAGTGCGCGCTCGCGCCGAATCGCCGCGCACGAGCACCGTGAGGGACGTTTTGGCCGTGTCGGCGCTGATCGGCATGTAGACGCCTGCTCCATGCAACCTCACGTCGCCGACCCGAAGACCTTCGACGTCCCGGGCAACGCCGACGACAACGAGCGCGCGCGAGGCGAGCGGCGGGTCATCGGGCTGCTGTGCTGCTTTCGTCGTGTCAGGTTCGACACGCAGCACCCGCCCGACAGCGTCCCCACCGGGCCACAACTGTCGAGCGACGCCCTCGGACACGACCGCCACCGCGACGCTTGGGCTGCGCTCGTTCTGCGTGAAGCCTCGCCCGCGCACGAGATTGATGTCGTGCACGCCAAAGTACTCGGGCGAGACGAACTGGTACGTGACAGCCGACTTGCCACCTGCGCCCTGGGCGAAGGCGGCGCGCCCGCCCAGCCACGCCGGTGAAGACGCGGCAACAGAGGCGATCAAGGGCTCGGTCCGAAGCACCTGGAGAATGGCCCCGCGCTTCTGCTCGTTCAAGACGCGCATCTCGAGAACACCCGCCATGCGGATGCCGAGGTCGACCTTCGCTGCTTCCCACGAGCTGCGCAGGAAAACGGCAGCACAGATGAGGAGAACGACAGCACCAGTGACCTGCAGCGCGACGAGCGCATGGCGGGGGCGGCCAGGAGGGCCATTGCGCACGACTTCGCCGCGAATCGCCCGCACCAGCTCCACGCGTGTCGCCTGAAACGCGGGCGCAACCGCGAAGAACAGAGTGGAGACTATCGCGCCGGCCAGCAGGAACAGGACGACGCGCCAGTCCGCCGGCGGCACGACGAGGCGAATGGTGCCGATATCTGGCGGGAAAGTGGTCGTCACTGCGTGGACGACGCCAGCGAGCACGAGGCGTGAAATGCCGAATGCGAGCGCAGCGGAGACCAATGACAGCAGCAGGCTTTCGGTGAGCAGCTGCAGGATAATCCGGCGCCGCGACGCGCCAACCGCCATCCGGATGCCAATCTCGCGCTGGCGGGCGACCGCGCGCGCGAGCAGCAGGTTGGCGACATTCGCGCATCCGATCACAAGGATGAGTCCGAACGCAAAAAACAGCGGCAAGAACTGCAGCATGACGTCGGTAGACAACGGGACGGTGCCCTGTCTTGGTTCGAGCACGAGGCTCGCTGTAGGCCGCTCGGTAGAACGTTCAGCCGCACGCCGTGAGTCCCACACCACCAGCTGCGCGAGGGCTTGGCCCCGTGACAAACCTGGCCTGAGCCGCCCGACGATGTCGAGGCCGGCGGGACCGTCGCCCCCCTGTTGCCCAGGACGGAGCTCGCCAAGGAGCGAGAGCGGCGCCCAGTAGTCCGGCGCCGCGAGCGCGGCTAGTCCCCGAAAACCCTCAGGCATCACGCCGACAATCCGGAACTGCATTCCGTTCACTCGGATCGTGCGGTTGAGTACGCCGGGATCGCCGCCAAAATGAAGGGACCACGAGCGATGGCTGAGGACGATGACCGGCACGCTACCGGGCTGGTCGTCCGACGGTACGAGCGTGCGCCCGAGCGCCGCGCTGACACCGAGAACGTGGAAATAATTCCCCGTAACGAGCGGCCCCTCCCGCCTCTGCCCTTCGATCCATGCCTCATCGTCACCCGTGCTCGCGAACGCGTCGGAGAACACGTCCGTCTCGCGGACGAGCGTTTCATACTGCGCGCGCGTGAAGGTCTCGGGCTGCGCATTGGCGGATCGCTGGCGTTCAACGGCGAACAGCTCGTGCGGGTCGCGCACCTCGTCCGCACGAAAAACGAATGCATTGAGGATTGTGAAGACCACGGCCACCAGCCCGAGGCCAATCGCCACCGTCGACACGATCGTCAGGGCTACCAGGGGTGTTCGGCGCAGCGATCGCAGCGTGAACCGGATGTCCCGTAGCACGCTCTCGAGGAGCCCGATGATGTTGGTCTGGTCGCTCATGTCTCTCTCAGCGATCCGTCACCTAATGCCGTGCTCGCTTTGCAGGACTCTCGTTGTGCCGACCCTTCAGGTCGGCTCTAGGGCACACGCAAGAGACGGAGCTGATTGGCGAAAAGTTCATTCAGGTCAGGAACTTCGGCCCTACGTATGGATGTGCGGCGTGCAGGCCGATAAGATCACCTCATGGCGAGTTGGGGCGCGACACCGCAACCGGTGGGCAAGAGCCAGTGGCGTTTCCCGCCTCACTCACGGTGGCCCGAAGGCGACCTCGTTGAACTGGAGGCCGATCTCGAACCGTCGACTGTGATTGACGCGTATCGCCGAGGCATGTTCCCGATGGGCATCTCGGAGCTGGCGGGGCTGCTTGGCTGGTGGTCTCCGAATCCGCGCGGCATCCTGCCACTCGACGGCCTGCGCGTGACGCGCTCAATGCGGCAAAGCGCGAAGCGCTTCGACGTCCGCGTGGATACCTGTTTTACGCAAGTGATGCAGGGCTGCGCCGACCCGTCACGTGAGGGTGGCTGGATCACCGACGAGATCGTCGAGGCCTATACGCGGCTGCACGAGCTCGGCTGGGCGCACAGCATCGAGGTGTTCGATCGCGGCGGCCGCCTTGCGGGAGGCCTGTACGGCGTCCGGATCGACGGATTCTTCTCCGGCGAGTCGATGTTTCACGTCGAGCGCGACGCGTCGAAGGTCGCGCTCATGGCGCTGGTGGATCTCATGCGGTCGAGCGGAATGACACTGATGGACGTGCAGTGGTGCAGCGAGCACCTGGCATCGCTTGGTGCCATTGCCATCCCACGCAGCGTCTATCTCTCGCGCCTCGCGCAGGCTATCGCGACCCGCGTCGCCGCATCCTGACGTTTAGAGCGTGTTTCACAGCCGGGAATCGGAACAGGGAACGAGGAACCAGTCCTTCTCTACCCCCTCATCCCCACACCGTGGCCGACGAGCCAGTCGCGTGCAATCTGCGCGGCCTCGCGCGGCGTGTACGGCATCTGGCCGCCGCCGTCGAGCTCGACCATGATCATGCCCTCGAGCTTGCGTCCTTCCATCAAATCAAGGACGCTGACGAGATCCACTTTGCCGAGACCAAGAGGGCAGTAGCCAGCCATGGACGGACCGCCGACCCAATCCTTGAAGTGCATGTGCTGCACGACGGGCAGGAATTGCTTTACGACGGCGACCGGATCGACGCCGCCTTTCTGCAGCTGGCCGATGTCCGGGCCGAACTTGACATAGCGCGTGTCGACGGCCTCCATCGTCGCGTACGTCTCTTCGCGCGTTTCAACCGCCGTTCCAGTGTGCTGATGCAGCGCGGCGATGAGGCCGATGTCGGTAATCGCCTTGCCGAGCTCGTTCAGCGTGGTGACGATGTTCTGTTTGTGCTCGTTGAAGTTGTAGCTGGCGCCGCCGACACGACCGCTCGGGCCGATGACAATCGTCTTGCCGCCGTACTTCTTCATGATCTTGCCGACGTTAACCGCGCTTGCGATCGTGGTTGCGCGCTGGGCCGGATCGGTCAGCTGAATGCTTGTATAGCTCGAAATAAGCGGCAGCTTGTATTTCTCGACGAATCCGGAGAGCAGGCCCTGACTCTCGAGCCCGTTGATCTGCCAGTCGAACAACTCGAGACCGGCGAACCCGAGTTCCGACACATCCTTGAAGATCGTCTCGTTGAGCGCTGGATCGGGCGGAGGCGGTGGTGTGCCGCGGGCGCCTCCGGTGCGACCCGGCCACGTGATGCCGGTGTGGCCGATCACGACATTGCGCTTTTTCCCCTGCGCCCACGCCGGAAGGGCCGGCGTCGCCGCGGCCGCCAGCGACATGGCGAGGAGTTGGCTGAACGTTCGTCGATTGATCATCGTGTTACCCATGTGACCTCGCTATTTCTGCGGCAGGGTATACGCGACCCAGCCCATTGGAGCCCCAGCCGGAGTGTTCACTGCGCCACCGCGGCCTGGCGGTGGCGGCGGTGGTGTGCCTGCCGCTGGCACCATCAAGTACGTGCGGCCGTCCATCTCGTACATCGCCGGGGACCCGATGAAGTTGCCGCCGAAGCGCGACGACCACAACTGTTTACCGGTATCGCTGTCCCACGCCCGGATCTGATTGTCACGCCCGGCGCCGAACACCAGGCCCGACTCGGTGACGATGATGCTGTTGCGCATCTGCGGAACGCCGGTGCCAGTGACACCACGCGCCACCAGCGTGGGATCGTCACCGAAGCCGATGCGCCACTTGATGGCCGGCTCGTTCAGGTCGTACTTCACGATCGTCGTGAACGGCGGCTTCATGCGGTTGCCGATCGTTCCGTATTCGTTGATCACCAGCTTTTCGGTCTGAGGTACCCCTTCCGGGTACGGCGGCGAAGTACCGCGACCGCGCCCGCCTGGCGGTTCCGGACGTGTCCACACCGAACCGGACCCGGCAATCAGCTCGGGGGGCGCGCCCGATGGGACCGGTCCTGCGCCGCGGCCTCCCGGACCAGCACCGCGTGCCGGGCCCGGCACCGCGGTCAGAAACTTGATCAGAATGTCCGCATCGGCGGCCGTGAGATGCGGGAACGCGGGCATGCGGCCCCGGCCCGTTTCGAGAATGGTGCGGATCTCCACTGCGCTGAAGCGCGATGCCCCAGCCACGATGTTGTTTGCCGGATCTGCGTCCGCGTACGCCAGCGGCACAGCCTCGCCCGTTCCCAGACGATCCGCGCCGTGACACTGCTGGCAGTGCTGCCGGTAGAGCCGCTGCCCCGGAGACGTGAATGGACCATCGGCGGCCTCGATCTCGCCGGGCCTGAGCAGGCGGAGCATACCGGGATTGTCCTGGGTGATCACGTAGACAGCGCCGGTGTTCGGTTCTGCTGCCGTGCCGCCGTACAATGCGCCACCGTTGCTCCCCGGAATGTGGACGGTGTCGGTGTGGTTGATCGGCGTGAACAGCCCTTTGTTATTGGCTGCGAGCACTCGTTGTTTGAATCGCTCGTACTCCGTGGGCTCGAGATAGGGGTTGATGTCGTCGACGCCTAACGATTGCTTGGCGAAAGGCGGCGGGTTGGTCGGATACGGCTGTGTCGGCCAGGTTTGTTCGCCGGGCATGTCGGTCTGCGGAACCGGTCGCTCTTCGATCGGCCAGATCGGCTCTCCGGTGACACGATCGAAGACGTAGAGCCAGCCCGTCTTGCTGGCGACGGCGACGACATCGCGGTCGCGCCCGTTGTGCCGGATCCTCGTGAGCTGCGGCGCGGCGTTGTTGTCGAAATCCCAGAGATCGTGGTGCACCATCTGGAAGTGCCAGAGGCGTTTGCCCGTTCGCGCGTCGAGCGCGAGGATCGATGTGCCAAAGAGGTTGGCGCCAGTACGGTCGGCGCCGTAGTAGTCGTAGGTTGGCGAGCCGATCGGTATGTAGGCGATCCCGCGCTGCGGGTCGACCGTCATCTCACCCCAGTTGTTCACACCGCCGATATACTTCCAGGCGTCTTTCGGCCACGTGTCGTAGCCGAACTCGCCCGGGCGCGGCACCGTGTGGAAAGTCCAGACGAGCTTGCCGGTGTGGACGTCGTACGCGCGAATGTCGCCGGGCGGCGACATGTACCCTTCACCCGGCGCGCTGCCGACGATGATCAGGTTCTCGAACACCTCACCTGGAGTCTGCGACTGGATGCTACCGATGGTCTCGGGGTCGCGTCCGTCGATGCCGATCCGTAAGTCGACGGCGCCGTTGATGCCGAACGACATAACCGACTTCCCGGTCTTTGCGTCCAGCTGCTGCAGCAGGCTGTTCATCGGGAAGATGAGGCGCTGATCGCGGCCGTCGCGGCTTTCCCAGTACATCATGCCGCGGTTGCTCATGCCGTTCATGTTCTCGCGGACCCACAATTCGCGCCCTGTCTTCGCGTCGACCGCGACGATCGATCCGTTGCGGCCGCGGCCGTAAATCACGCCGCGGGCGACAATCGGACTGCTCAGGGTCTCGCCGTGAGGGTAGCTCCACGCGACTTGAAGCTGATTGACGTTGGACTTGTTGATCTGTTTCGACGCGAAGTAGCGCGAGTTATCTGCGCCATTCCCGTATCCATGCCACCACTTGCCCCCGGAGGACTGGGCCAGGGTCGTCGTGACGGCGGCAAGAACCGCGACGAGTCCCACAGCCGCTACGAGGTATCGCCGGAATCGCCAGACAGTGCGAGACATTCACGAGCTCCTTCTACAGCGTCATCGTGACGGTTACTTCTTGGCGCGCGGTTGACCTAGAAACGCAAAGGCGCCCAGTTCGCCCGACGTCACCAGATCCATGACGCCGTCCTTGTTCAGATCGACGGCAAGCACCTGCGAGCCGGCGCCAGACTGGTTGTGCACCAGTTCTGGCACGAATTCGGCGCCGCCGGGCGCCTGCTTGTTGCGAGCAGTCCGATAGACGTACAACACCGCCGCGCCGTACGGATCGGGATCGGTGTAGCTCTCGTTGTGCGAGTAGAAACGTTTGCCGATGACGAAGTCGGTGGTGCCGTCGCCGTTCATGTCGGCGCACGCTGAGCCATGGGGTTCGGAGAAAACCACGCCGCCGGCATTCTTCGAGGCGAAGTCATCTGAGATCATGTGCCGCACGAACGAGATCTTCCCGCCGGCATCGCGCTTCTGCTCGAACCACGCGAGCCCGAATATGTGCGCCTGCAACGACGTCACGACGTCGTTCTGTCCGTCGCCATTGACGTCATAGACGCACATCTCGGCACCGCCGGGCGCTCCTCGGCCGTTCTGGCGGCCGAAAGCTTGAGGATGGTACGGCCACATCTCGGTCGTGGCCTTCGCGGGCTGTTCCCACCATCCGTAGACATTCAGGATGTCGACACGCCCATCGCCGTTGATGTCGCCGGCGCCGATACCGTGCGCCGCGTAGGTGCCGGGCTCGCCAACCTGCGTCGAAAGCCACGGTCCATTGGGCTTGGCCGGATCGGGCTTCGCCCATCGCATCGCGCCTGCGCTCGCGTACACGAGATCGGGTTTGCCGTCGGCGTCGATGTCCTTCATCGCCGACACTTCCGACACGTTGGGCGCCGGCGGCACGACTCCCGGGTACGAATCCCACCGTCTCGGCTCGCCTTTCGGATTCACATACAGCCTGGTATTGGAGGTCGATGCCAGCAGCACGTCAGGCCATCCGTCTCCGGTAAAATCGCCGGCGAACTCGAGCCAGTTGGACGAGAAGTTCGTCGAGGGATTGGTGGAGAGCGCCATGTAGAACTCACGGACCTTCGTGAAATCCGGTCCCAGATAGATGAAGGGGCCCGAGACGATGTCCATGTTGCCGTCGCGATCGAAATCGGCCGCCGCCGACGCGAACGAATAATAAAAGGGGTTGAGCCGAAGCATGCGGTGGTTGGATGACAGCTGTTCCGGCACCACGCGCTTCAGGCTCAGATCGCGATACGAGACGTCGCGGAAGCGCACTTCACCCGAGCCGCCGACATAGATCGCGATAGGACCGAACGTGCCCAGGTCGTCATCGGCCGCGCCACCGCCGTTGGCCGACGTGTTCACCCACGGCCGGAAGATGTTCGCGTCAATGACGACATCGACGTCATTCCAATCGTTCGGCCTCAGTTCGGAGGAGGAAGGCTCCACCACGTCGGGCAGCATCGCGCCGGAGGGCAACATACGGCGGTCCTGGTTAAGCCCGGCATTCCCACCCCGTCCCGCGCCGGCACCGCGTCCAGCGCCGGCACCGCGCGCGGCGGCGGCTGCGGCTTGCTCGGCCGCGGATGGTGCGATGCGCATCAATCCGCCGCCGGGGCGCAGGCGCTCGCGCGTCAATATCTTGCCGGCGGCGTCGAGCGTGACGGCATAGCCGCCGACCTCGCCGGCGTCGAGCGACAGGAAGACGCCCTTCATTCCGGTTGCAGTCTTCTCGGCGCGCAGCAGCACACCCGTGCGGCACGCTCCGACGCACTTGAAGTCGCTGCCGAACTGGACATCCTGAAACGATTTGTCGAGCACCAGCCAGCCGCCATCAGCAGACTTGGGTGTGCCCACCAGTTCGCCATCGATGGCTTTCCAATCGGCGGCGCCGAGCACATGCCACCCGGTCAACGTGCTTCCCTTGAACGTCCAGTCGGGGACGAAGGTGCTTCGCGTGCCGGCAACAGGAACAGTGAGGAGCGCGGCGAACGTCGCCACCAAGGCAAGAAGTCGACGAGAAATCATGTTGCCTCCAGGAAAAAGTGTGACGACTATAATCGATTATCGATACAAGTCACAGCTCCGCAGCAGCCGGCGCGCCTCACGCTTGACATATTCCCATATCGGAATATATAACTAGCGAGTGGCCCGCGCTTCGACAACCTCGGATCCCTTCAACGCCATCGCCGAACCGAATCGACGGCACATCCTCGAATTCATCGCGGGCGAGGAACGATCGGTCACGGAAATCGCGGACGCGCTCGAGCTCGGCCAACCATCTGTCTCGAAGCACCTGCAGGTGCTTCGCGATGTGGGGCTGGTTCGCATGCGCCGCGACGGGCGGCGGACGCTGTATCGAATTGACGTGAGGACACTTCGCACGATTCACGAATGGAGCGGCATGTTCGCGCAGTACTGGCGCGGCCAGCTGCGACGCATCAAAACACACGCAGAGGAGGAACGATGACAACTGCAGCACCGGTAACCGAGACATTCACGATCACCGAGCAGATCCGGGTGCGCGCCTCGCTCGAGAAGACATTCGCATCGCTGATTGCACAAATGGGACGTTTGAACGAGACGCCCGACGGCAAGCCGCTGCCGATGGTGCTCGAGGCGCGCCCGGGCGGACGCTGGTTCCGCGACCTTGGCGGCGAGAACGGCCATCTCTGGGGCTTCGTGCAGAGCATCAAGCGACCTGCGCTGCTCGAAATCTGGGGGCCGCTGTTCATGTCGACCGCAGCGACTTCCAACCTCATGTATCGGTTGACCGAGGTTGAAGACGGGTCGCTCATCACGTTCACGCACACGCTGGTCGGACCGTTTCCGGAAGATCACCGGCCGCAGCTGAGCACTGGCTGGGCGGCGATGCACGCGCGGGTGCGCAAGGCCGCAGAATCCGGCGCCGCCGAATAAGGGAGATTTGTCATGACAATAATTGACGCATTGCTCGCCGAGCTCGAACAGGAATCACTCGTGACCCGGCGCGTGCTCGAACGCGTGCCGCAGGCCCATCTCTCGTGGAAGCCGCACCCGAAATCGATGTCGCTGGGCCAGCTTGCGCTGCACGTCGCGACGGTGCCCGGCAACGTCGCCGAGATCTGCGCAGTAGATACGCTTCCAGAACCGCCGGCATTCGTGCAGCAGGAAGCAGCCACAGCCTCCGAGCTTGTGCCGGCGCTCGTGGCAAGCGTTGCCAAGGCGAGGCATCACCTGGGCGGCTTCGACGACGCTGCGATGGGGGCGACCTGGCGCCTGATGAGCGGCGGGCGCGAAGTGATGGCCATGCCGCGGGTGGCGTTTGCGCGCGCGATCATGCTGAACCACTGGTATCACCATCGCGGACAGCTGCTGGTCTATCTGCGGCTGCTGGATATTCCGGTGCCGTCAGTCTATGGCCCGACGGCGGACGAGAATCCGTTTGCTGCCGCGGTGACCGCCAGAGCGTCGTAATCGTCGGCGAGCGGCTGCTACAGCCCCGTCGTGACGGCCCCTTTACTCAGGGCCCGGGCTGCCACGACGGGGTGCCGTCTTCCCATTGGTTGTCGGTCAACTGACGTACGTCGGTGCCGTCGAAGCGCATCACGAACAGCTCGCCGTACGGCTGTGGCGCATCGGTGTAGATGCCTTCGTCCTTGAAGCCCATGCGAGACGACGCGACGACGATCTGCTCGCCATCGGGCGACCATGCTTGGTGAGCGTCGTTGCCGCGCGAAGTCGTCAGGCGTTTCAGATCGGTGCCGTCCGGCCTGATCGTGTAGATGTCGTACTCGCCCTGAGCCAGCCTGGTGAACATGATCAGATCGCCGCGCGGCGACCAGAGCGGAAAGTTGTCGTACCCCTTCGTCAGCATCGCGGCCGTGTTGGTCTCGATGTTCATGATCTTCAGGCCATCGCCGTCCGGACCGAATGTCCGGTACACGAACCGCTTGCCGTCGGAGGCCATGGACGGAAACGCGCTGTTGTTCGGCCCGGTCGTCAGCTCGCGAAAGCCGGTGCCGTCGGGATTGATCACCGCGATCTGCGCGCCTCCCTCGGCGCGATCGCCCTGTTTCAGAAAGAGGCTGTTGAATCCGTTGTAGAACGCATTGAATGCACCGACAGAAAAAATGATCTTCTCGCCGTTCGGCGCCCACTGCGGTGCCAGCACGTTGCGCGTCATGTCCTGATACACGACTTTAGCGTCGTTCGATCCTGGAGTCGCGATCGCGATGCTCGATCCGAGAATCGCTCCTGCCGGTGGCCGGCCGGTGACGACGAACCGTCCACCGTCGCGCCCGAAGGAGGGCATGATGCTCGTCAACGACAGGTCGAACTCGGGATTGCGGCTCCAGGTCTTCTTCCACCATGTGGTCGGCGCCGCCTGGCGGCGATGAAACACGACGCGCGCGCCGTCAGGTGACCATGACGCGGCGCGAACCTGTCCTTGTGGCCCGCGTGCTCCGCTCGTGTAATAGATGCCCGCGGCGTCGCTGTCCTTCCGGAGGTAGGCGATCTCTGTGCCGGAGAGGATCGACGGATTGAACTTCACGCCAGGGCCGGCCGGCACGTCGGTGGTCGCGCCGCTCGCGACATCGATGGAGACGATGCGCGTGTCGTTTCCGGGGAGAGGTACGGCGCGCCGCGTCTCCAGCGTTCTCTGCACGTCCATGCAGTAGGCCACGAGATGGCGGCTGTCGGCCGTCCATTTCGGGCTGCCGCAGAAATTGCCGTGTTCACCGACCTGCTTCAATCCGCTGCCGTCGGGACGAACGACATAGACATCGGCGAACTGCAGGTGTTCCCATCGACCATGGGCGAACGTCATCGACCTGCCGCGGCTCGATGAAAACGCAATCGACCGGCCGTCGGGCGACCACGATGGCCGGAAGTCGCCGCCTTCGCCGGACGTCAACGCCTTTGCCTGACGGGTCGCGATGTCCAGGATCCACAAATTCGGCCGTCCGCCCGCGCGCGTCGACACCAGCACGAGCTGCTTGCCGTCGGGCGAGAAGGCTGCCTGATCGTCATACGCGGGACTGTCGGTGAGGCGCTCGAGCCCCGATCCATCGGGCTTCACGCGAAACAAGTCCGCCGAGCCTTCGCGGTCGGAGGTAAACACGATCGTCTGGCCGTCGGGCGACCACACCGGGTCGTAGTCCATGTCGCGCGTGGACAGGAGGGGGCGCTCGCCGCTGCCGTCCCGAGCGGCGATGAACAGGCCGATCTGCCCGTCATTCGGAAAGACCCGGGTGAACACGATCTTCTGCGGCGCCGCCGCACGAACCGCCAGGGTCAGAGCCGTGGCAGCGATGACAGCAAGGAGCGCGGATTTCATGGAGGGATACTACGCGATCCGCAGGATTCAGCCACGCCGGCTTTCCACGGCTGGGTTAAGATGGGCCTCTTTCAACCCGCGTGCAAAACTGGAGGAATGACATGGTCAGACATATCGTTTCGTACCTCGTTCTCTGCGTCGCCCTGGTTGTGGGCGTCGTCGCCTTGTCGGCGCAAGGTGGTGGGCGCGGAACACCGCAGCCCCTCAGCACCTCTCCGTTTGACGTCTGGGCGGGCGACAAGCTGACGACCCCCGGGAATCTGGGCAATTTCGGTCATTACACCGCCAGCATTCAGCGGCGGAATCCCGGAGCCGCTCCTGAGACTCACGACAACTTTTCTCATTTCCTCGTGTTCACGAGTGGCGAGGGCACGGTGACGCTCGGCGGCGAGATCGTCGACGGCCCCGACGGCAAGAAGACGGTCAAAGGCGGCACCACGCAGAAGATCGTCATCGGCGCGATGTATCACATTCCGATCAAGACGGTGCACTGGGTCGTGCCAAATGCCGGCAGCTCCATTACCTATTGGGTGACGAACATCTTCGTACCAAAATAAGGCAACAACGATGAAGCTAAGCCTTCCCGTATTGCTGATTGTTTGTGGAATGGTGTTCGCTGGCCCGGCCGACGTGTCCGCTCAGCTCACGGCTGCCAAAGAGGGCCCGGTTGTCTACGGCCATCATCACCTGAACACCACAAACGTCGCCGCCCAGAAGAAATTCTTCGTCGATACCCTGGGCGGCGCGGCGATCACGGTCGGGACGAACAACCTCGAGATCGTGAAGTTTCCCAACGTCCTGATATTCTTTCGCCAGGTTCAGGACGCACCCGTTGGCACGCGCGGCACGACGGTGAACCACATCGGCTTTTCGGTGCCGAACCTTCGGGCTACGATCGATAAGATCAAGGCGGGCGGCTACCAGATGATCACGGCTACGGAGGCGACGCCCGATCGCCAGGTGAAGGACGACATTGCCTTCCCGCCGCAGGCCGGCGGCGTGTCGATCGCGTTCGTGCAGGCGCCCGACGACATCAAGGTCGAGCTCGTCGAAGTGCCGAACCAGACCACTCCAATCGCGCTTCATCACGTGCACTTCTTCCATCCGTCAAACAGCGAAATGCAGGCGTGGTATGTCAAGACGTTCGGTGCGACGTCCCGGCTCGGCGGCGCGTTTCCTGCCGCGTTGCTGCCGGGCGTCGCGCTGAATTTTTCGTCCTCGCCGGCGCCGGTTGTCGGCACGCAGGGAAGGGCGCTCGATCACATCGGATTCGAGGTGAAGAACCTGGCGGAATTTACCAAGACGCTGGAAGCCAACGGCGTCAAACTGTCGGTGCCGTACCGCGCGGTGCCGGCGCTGGGCATCGCCATCGCTTTCTTCACCGATCCGTGGGGCACCTACATTGAATTGACGGAAGGGCTCGACAAAATTCAATAGTCGGGCCCGCGTGCGACCCCAACCTTCTCGTATCTGAGCGCTTCGATTGGATCCAGCCGTGCGGCTTGACGTTCGGTCAAGGTGATGAGGAGGCGTATGCGCGCTTTATTGATGGTGGTCATTTGCTCCGTCACGCTCGCGGCACAGCAGGCGAGCGCACCTCTGGTCACGAATCAAGATCTGCTGGCCGGCCTTCCGAGCGACGGCTCGAAGTGGCTCATCTATCACGGGAACTACTCCGGGCATCGTTACAGCCCGCTGATGCAAATCACGCCGCAGAACGTCAATCAGCTCAAGGCGCTGTGGACGTTCCAGACACGTATTGGTCCAAATTTCCAGTCGACGCCGATTTTCGTCGACAACGTGCTGTATGTCACCGGCTTTGGCGGGTACGTGTGGGCCATTGATGCGCGAACCGGACGGCAGATTTGGCAATATCGCAAGGAAATACCAGGCGACTTCCGTGGCTGTTGCGGACCAAATAATCGCGGAATGGCGGTGCTCGGCGACACGCTGTTCCTCGGAACGGGCGACGCGCATCTCATCGCGCTGGATGCGAAGACCGGCACGGTCGTGTGGGATGTGGAGCTCGCCAACTACAAACACGGATATTCGATCACCGTCGCGCCGCTGGTCGTGAAAGACAAAGTGATCGTCGGTATGGCGGGCGCCGAGTTCGGCATTCGCGGCTTCATCGAGGCCTACGACGTCAACACGGGGAAGAAAGCCTGGCGATTCTATACAGTGGCCGGGCCGGATGAACCGGGTGGCCAGACGTGGCCGAAAGGCACGGACGCGTATTTGCGGGGTGGGGGATCGATCTGGGTAACGGGGACCTACGATCCCGAGCAGAACCTTGTGTTCTTTGGCACAGGCAATCCGGGTCCCGGTTACTACAGTGCCGTCCGCGAAGGCGACAACTTGTATACGGGATCGGTCGTCGCGCTCGACGTCGATACCGGACAGCTGAAATGGCACTTCCAGTTCACGCCCCACGACACGCACGACTGGGACTCCACTCAGGTGCCCGTCCTTGCCGATCTGACGATCAACAATCAGCCGCGCAAGACGCTGCTGTTTGCCAATCGCAACGGGTTCTTCTACACGCTCGATCGGACGAACGGTCGCATGATTCTGGCAAAGCCGTTCATCACACAGACGTGGGCGAAGGAAATCAGCCCCGAGGGACGGCCGATTCTGCTCCCGGGCAATACGCCCAATGAAGAGGGTACGAGGACGTGTCCTGATTATGGCGGAGGGACGAGCTTCTTCTCGCCCTCGTACGATCCGGCGCAGCGTCTGTTTTTCGTGAACGCGCGCGAGACGTGCGCCATTTACTACACCTTCAACGAGCCGTTCAGACAAGGGGAACAGTACCAATCGGGCGGCACGACACGGCTGCGCGATTTCAAGAGCTACGGCGCTCTCCGCGCGATCGACCCGCTGACCGGAGATCGCAAATGGGAGTTCCGCTATGCGACCGGTTCTTCCTCCGGCGTGCTGACGACGGCGTCAGGACTGGTGTTCTCAGGGGACGGCGAGGGCAACATCATCGCGTTGGATTCTCGGAGCGGGAAATATCTGTGGCATTACCAGCTCGGCGTGGGTCTTCGGTCGACCGGCGGAACAACCTACATGATCGACGGCCGCCAGCATCTCCTCGTGCCCTCCGGGAGCGCGCTGACTGCGTTTGCGCTGCCGTAGGGCAGTCGTTCGGACGAGGCGAAGCTGGAGTGGCCGAAAGCTGGCGGGCCGGGCATACTGGGGAGGTACCCCATCATGGCCCAGACGACCATTTGGCGCGATGCGACTCGGAGGACGCCGCACACCCGACGCCGGCGCGCGCGTGGCTCGACCGCCCGGCGCCTGGCCGGACGCGCGCTCCTGACGTACCAGGCCGCCCCGTCGGCGATCCGGATCGTCATCGGTATGGTGTTACTGGTGACGGTGTGGGCGGCGCTGAACTGGATGGTTCAAGTGGCCCGCAAGCCGAGCGAGGTCCTCTTTCCGGTCAGCGACTCCCTCTTTAAGGATCCGGCCCAGACCTGGCGCGAATACAGCACTCTCTTCGAAACGCACTCGACAACGGTTATCACCCCGGAACTGCTGGCCTCACTGGCCCAGGTGGAGGGTAGCGGCAACCCCGTGGCGCGAACCTATTGGCGGTGGCGGCTAAGTTGGAACCCATTCGAAGTGTACCGGCCGGCCTCGAGCGCGGTCGGCATGTTTCAGATTACCGACGGCACCTTCGCGGAAGCCAGACGCTACTGCATCCATGACCACGTCGTGGTCGAAGACGGCCCATGGCACGACACGCAGTCGTGCTGGTTCAACGGGCTCTACACACGCGTGGTGCCCGGGCACGCGGTCGAAATGACCGCAGCGCTGCTGGATCGCACGGTCGCGCGCACGCTCGGACGTCACCACATTGCGACTGCCTCGCTGCAGCAGCGTCAGGACCTCGCGGCAGTCATCCACCTTTGCGGGAGCGGCACCGGCAACGCATTCGCGCGCCGCGGTTTTCGGCTCAGACGCGGCCAGCGATGCGGCGATCATGAGGCTCGCCGCTACCTGGCAGAGGTCAACGTGCTGAAGCGGCAGTTCGCGCGGCTCGCCGCCGCTGACTGACCGCTGCCCGCTTCATGAAGGGCGTGTTCATCTTGGCAGGTCGAACACGTGGTTACTCGTATCTGAGTGCTTCGATTGGATCCAGCCGTGCGGCGCGTCGCGCCGGGTACAGCCCGAAAACCAGGCCGACGGACACCGACACCACAAAGGCGAGAAGAATAGAGCTTGCTGTGACGATCGTCGACCAGCCGGCGAAATAGCCAATCAGCCGCGAAATGGCGACCCCGACAATCACGCCGATCGTGCCGCCGACAAATGAGATCAGCACGGTTTCAATCAGGAATTGCCGCACGATGTCGGTGCGTCGCGCGCCGAGGGCACGGCGGACGCCGATCTCGCGCGTCCGTTCGAGAATGCTGGCGAGCATGATGTTCATGATGCCGATGCCGCCGACCAGGAGCGAGATCGACGCGAGCGCCACCATCACGACTTCGAAAATCCGCTGAGTCCGCCGTTGCTCGGCGAGCAATGCGGCCGGCACGATGACGTTGAAATCCGGCGTGTTGCGATGCGACGCGTTCAGCACGCCGCGAATCGTCTCGGCGCCGGCCACGCTGTCCATGCCCGGCTCGAGCTGAAGATAGATGCCGTCGATTTCGTCGCGAAAGCGGCTGTAGTTGTCTTCGAGCCGCAGCATCACGGTCCAGAGCGGAACGTAAATAAGGTTGTTCCGATCCTCTTCCGGCACACCCAGTGACGCCGTCTCCGCGCTGATCTGCGGCCCTGCAACGCCGATGACCCGCAGCCACTGATCGTTCACTTTGATGTACTGACCGACAGCTTCGTCAGGCCCGAACAGCGTCGCCTTGGCACCTTCGCCGAGCACCGCCAGGGGCGCGGCCCGCTCGGTTTCGCCGTCGTCGAAAAAACGTCCGCCTGTAAGCCGCAGGTTTCCGATGGGGATATACGACGGAGTGACGCCGTAGACGGTCGGCATGCTCCGCTGCGGTTTCGGCAGCATCTTTGATGGCTGAAAACGCTTGCGCGGAGAAGCGGCGCTGACACCTTCCATCGTCGCGCGGATCACGCGGTAGTCCTGGAAGCTGAGGCCGGGGGATGAGCTCCGCACCTTGCCGAACGCCTGAGGCTCGGTCGTCTCGCGCGCCTCGACGATGACGTTGCGCACACCCAATTGCTCGATGAACGCCATCACCTGCTGCTGCGCGCCAGCGCCGATCGACAGCATCGCGACGACAGCCGCGACGCCGAAGATCATGCCGAGCATCGTCAGCAGCGAACGCAGCTTGTGGACGCGGAGGTTCTCGAGCCCGAGTACGAGATCCTGAAGACCGGTACCGAACTGCGATTTCGGATTGCGCAGAACTGCCGGGATCACGAACCTGCTCGTGGCTGAACCGGGCTGGCGCTTCCCGTGCTCTTCGCCTGGTCAGCGAGGGGATTGCGCAGCGCCACTTCCGTGCCGACCGGCAAGTCGCCTACCACCACATACGTCTCGGTCCGATCCAGCACCTTCACCTCGCGGGGCTCGAACGAGCGGCCCTGGCGGACGAACACGATCGGCTTGCCATCCTGTTCGAAGAGCGCCTGGCGCGGCAGGTATCGCGCAGCTTTGATTGGCGCACCAGTGACGAGCACTTGCGTGGTAAGACCCGGGCGCAGTCGTCCTGGATCGTTGCCCTTCACGTCGAAGCTGACATCGAAGGTACGCGTCGGATCGTTCCACGACCACACGTCGCGCCGGCTGGCGCCGGCGACCGACTTGATGGTGGCCGCCAGGCTCTTGCCCTGTACGGCGTGGATGTTTACTTCCGCGTTTTGACCGGCGTTCAGGTGCGCGCGATCGTATTCGCTGACCTTGGCGATGAGCTCGATGCCCGACTGGTGCAGCACCTCGGCGACCTGACGTCCGGGGTACACCGTGTCGCCAGCGCGAAACTCCGGCACGACGACGCCTGCCCACGCGGCGTTGTTCATGTCGTTGTCTTTCACCGCCACGAGACCGTCGAAGGGCGCGCGCAGGGTCATGTTGTCGATGTTCTTCTGCGCGTTGTCCATCTGGAGCCTGGCTTTGTTGCGCTTCTCTTCGAGCACCGCCAGCGAGGCGCGATCGGTGTCGGCCCTCGACTGCAGGTCGTTCTGAAGCTGCGTGAGCCGCGCCTTTGTTTCTTCGAGCGTCAGCACGAACTTCTGCTTGTCGATGGCGCTGCTGAGCAGAGAGCCCTGCACGTCGAGCTCTGACCGCCGCACGTCGAACCGCGCTGTCAGCAGCGTCACCTCATCCTGCGCACGCTGCACCACCGCGTCGGCCTGCATCTTGACGATTTCCTGTTCCGCCTGCGCCAGCTCCGACTTTGCCGTCTCGAGACGTTCTTCCTGCTCGCTCTTGTCGAACTCGACCACGACGTCGCCGGCTTTGACCGGCGTTCCCGTCGCCTCGATCGACAGAATCTGCATGGGGCCCCCGACCGACGGCGCAACGAGAGTCTGTGCGCGCATCGGCTTGAGCTCTCCGCTCGCGTGGACGACCACCGGCACGTCGCCCTCCACAACACGCGCTGTCGGAATGATGTCGCCCTCGTTCTGGACGCCCTGCATCGGCACGATGGCGATGACAGCCACGATCAGCACGGCGCCCACCACCCCCGCGAGCGACCACCCGAGCTTTTTGCGATTTGCGTCGGTCATATCACTTCACGGCCGGAATCGGGTCCTTGAGCGCCACTCGCTCGCCCGGTCTCACGCCCTCGCGCACCACGTGTTGTTCCTGCCCCCGCCGCGCAATCTGTACCAGCCGCTCGTCCCAGCCGGTTCGCGTCCGAACGTACGCGACTGAGCGGCCTTCCTTCTCGAAGACTGCACGCGCCGGGATCAGCACGACGTCGGCGACGCGATCGACGGCCACGCGGACGGTGGTGTTCATGCCCGGCCGCAGCCGTGGATCCATCTGGTCGAGCTCGACGATCATGTTGAAGTTGCGCTGAGGCGGCCAGCTGGAAAAATCGACGCGCGCAAGTGCGCTGATGTCCTCGATCTTACCGCCCAGCTCTTTGTCGGGCACCGCGTCGGCGCGAACGACCGCGCGCTGGCCGGGCTGCATGCGCCCGCGTTCGGCTTCTTCCAGGCGCGCAGTCACACGCAGCGTCGACAGATCGGGTACCTCGGCGATCACTTGTCCCGGCCATGCGCGGTCGCCGGACTTGAAGTCGGGCGGGGGACAGCACTGGCGCCAGTTCGGCATGATGGACACCACGCCGTCGACTGGCGAAACAATTTCCAGACCGCCGAGCTGCCGCTCGGCGTGCGCCAGATCAAAGCGCGCCTTGTCGCGTTTCTCCAACTTGCTCGCCAACTCGGCTTTTTCGATGTCGCTCAGCGCTTCCAGCTTTCGCTCGTTCTCGCCCAGCTTCGCCTTTGCGTCCGAAAGCTTCAGCATCTTCTGTTCGCGTTCCATTCGCGGAAGAAACTCGTGCGGCACCGTATCGAGCTCGGCCCGCTTGACGTCGTAGCGCGCCTTCGTCACGTCGGTCTGCGTCTGCTGCTCCTGGATGCGGTACTGCGCCCGCGTCTTGCCGATTTCCTCTTCGGCCTGCTTGAACTCCGAGCGGCGATCGTTGAGGGTTCGCTGCACGCTCATCGGATCGAACCGGACCACGACGTCGCCTTTCTTGACGTTCATGCCGTTCTTCGAGAGCTCGAGGATTTGCAGGTCGCCGCCGCCAGTGGTCGGCACTGTCAGCGGGACGGAGCGCACCGCCTTCACTTCTCCACGCACTTGTAGGTAGTCGATGAACTCGCCCTTCGTGACCATCGTCGTCGGCACATCCGCGGCCGCGCCGCGGCCGAATGCGCCGCTCGCACCAGCAATCGCGGCAACGATCGCAAGTCCGCCGACAGCGACGAGGAGGTTGCGCCGGTTACTTCGCCACATGGCGCTGCACGATCGCTCCCGGCTCGAGACCGGATGCGACAATCACTTCGAAGTCGTTCATCGCGCCGAGCGTGACGGTTCGCGGGCGCGCCGAGCCGCCGTCGAGCACCCGCACGCTGAACGCGTCGTTCTGCTTCATGACCGCATCGCGCGGCACGACGACGACGTTCTCTTTGCGTTCGAGCTCGACGTCGACGGCTGCCGAGAGGTCGGGCATGAGCTTCGGGTGGCTGCCTTGAATGCTGATGATGGCGACGAAGTTGCGCACGCGATTGGTCAGCATGCTCGTCGTGCCCACCGGGGTCACTTGCTCGACGCGGCCCGTGAAGTGCAGATCGGGATAGGCATCGAGCGACACTCGTGCCGGCTGGCCGGCTTGAAGAACGTGGACGTCGGCTTGATTCACCTTGACGCGCACCTGCATCGCTGACGGATCCACGACCTGCATGATCGGCATGCCCGGGCGCGCTTCCTCACCTTCCTGAATCTCCACCTGCCCGTTGCCGCGCCACACCATACGCATCACGACGACACCGGGAATCGGCGACTTGACGACCATTCGCGCCGCGTTGTCTTCGGCCGCTTTCAACGCCCGGTTGGCGCGATCGCGCTGAATCTCGAGAATGCGCAGCTCGGCCTGCTCGGCTCGCCGCTTCAGATCGAACGTCGCCTTGAGTTGCTTCTGCTTCGCCTGCGCCTCTTCCAGCCGCTGCTCGTTCTTCTCTATGTCGATACGGCCGAGATACGCGTTTTTCTTCATCTCGAGTTGCGCGTTGTCGACGGCATTCGCCGCCACCGAGAGCTCGGCTTCGTCCTTCGCCCGTATCTGTGCCTGTTCCGCGCGCTTCTTTCGAATCTGCTCCTCGAAATCGCGGAATTCGGACCGCTTGTCCATGGCGGCCTTCAACTGATTCTGCCGGTCGAATTCCACGAGCAGGTCGCCGGGGTTGACGAGCGTGCCGCTGGGTGTCAGGTCGGTCACGATGAGCGTATTGCTGCCCGGCCCCGTGGCGCCAACCAGGCGCGGCGCGGCGACGTTATGAAAATGAATGGATTCGACGAGGCCGTTCATCCGCAGCGTTCTGACGAACGCGCCTCGCGCGACCTTGAAGGAGGCGGCTCCCTGCGGCGCGTCATCGTACGCGTCGGCGAGACCGACCGCGCGGACGCCGCCCACGATGGCGAGACCGCCGACCAGGACCGGCAGGAGGAAAGCGAGCGCCAGGTAGGGCCTTTTCATCGCGTGTAGGACTGTCTAACCCGGCCTTTCGGAGTGACGCTGAAGCGTAAGGCGATCCTACCACCCCCACGGCGCTCGGGCTATATGTGGGGATAGACGCCAAACCTGGCGAAACTCGTTTCGATGTTAGACGCCGTCTGGGAGGAAATGGCTGCCTGACGAAGGGCCCCGAACGCGTGTTCGCGCGCGGGGCCCTTGCCCGACTAGAACGGATCGGTGCGATTGCTGAACTTGCGGCCGATGTCCGCAGCCGGCGAGTCCCCGCCGGTGCAGATCATCACGCCCTCTTTGAGCTGGTCGATGACGGTTTTCTCGTTGCAGGCATTGAGGAACTTGACCCCCGCCGCTTTGGTGGCATTGAGCACACGTCGCCGCACCGCCGCCATGTTCTCTGCCTCCTCGCCGCCGCCCTTGTAAGTGCCGGGGCGCCCCATGAGGAAGAAGCCGTGATCGCCCGGACCCCATTCCGCGAAGGCGATGCCCGGTACGCGGACCGACGTTTCGACGTTCGCGTCTGCGCGTGGGTTCTCGATCTTCAAGCCGAATATGAGTTCGCCATCAGGGTTCATCGGCCAGGGATCGGCGATGCGCATGTATTCCTGGGCATTGACGCCCCATACGGTCGACGCATAGCCCTGCGATCCATTGCCCCGCGTACCTTGCGCCAGGCCTTCAACGCGGGGGGCAAAGGGATACCGCGCAGCTTCGATCATCAGACGGGCCGCTTCGGGGCTTTCGGCGTTGCACAGCAGGATGCCATGCACGCCGGCCGCGAGCGTCTGCTGGATCATCCATGCATTCGCCCGCAAGGCGTCGGTGGTGCCGGACAACGGAAGCGTGACGACGACGGCAGGGGTTTTGTGACCGGTGCGCGTCGGGCCCATTTCGACCAGGCCGCGCATGAACTCCCGCAGCTCCTTGAAGTCGAGCGGGCCATGCTCCATTTCATAGGTGATGTAGTCGGCTTTCGTCGCGGCCATCTTCTTGCCTTCTTCGTAGCCGCCGCCGCTGATCTGCGCGTAATAGACCGGCTGATTCTTGAGCCACATGTCGATGACGCGGTTGACGTGTTTGCCTGTACGGGTCGTCTGTTTCGGCATTTCCGGAATCGCCGCGTTTACAGGCGACACCGGCTGCTGGGCGCTGACCGACATGGCGGTCAGCACGGCGGCGACCAGGCCAGCCAGCAAAACCATTCTCGTCTTCATGGAGTTCTCCCGTGAATGTGTGGTTTGTTGACGGCGCGTGCGTCTCCCCTGGTGAGTCAAGCTGTCGTAGGAACGGGATGATTATGATTCGCGCCGATGCCTTGTCAAGCGCGAAAGAATGGGGCCGGACGGCTATTCGAACGTGAACGTCACGTACATCAGCCTGCCCTCGCGCTGAATCTGCAGCGTCATCGGCGTTCCAGGCGCGACCGCGCGGACGCTCTCCCGGAGCGCCGCCAGTGTCGGCACGCGGCGGTTGTTCACGCTTCGGATGACGTCGCGCGGCGCCAGGGGCACGTCGCTCGTCGAGCCCGATGCCCGCGCGACGACGATGATGCCATAGGGATCTCTGAGCCCGGTCGCCGAGGCGGCGATGCGTGAATCGATTTCCACGCCGACGATCCCGAGCTCGGGCACGAGGTTCTTCGACGGATCCGCCATCGACGACACCGAATCGAAGTCGCTCCGGGTTTCCACCGGCTTGACGCTGATACTCAGGATCGCCGCGCCCCTGAGCACGGCCAGCTGGACGTTATCCAGAGAATCTCTGAGGCGAAAGTTGTAGCTGACGGTGGGCACGTTCTCGGCCGGCTGGTTGTCGACGGAAATCAGGATGTCGCCCACAGCCAGACCGGCAGCCTCCGCCGGTCCCCCGGGCCAGACATCGGACACGACAACCCCATAATCTTTCGTCAATCCGAGCGCCGCGGCCATCGCCTGCGTGATCGTCTGGATGCTCATGCCGACTTCCTGCTTGCGCAGTTGACCGTATTGTTTGAGCTGGCGGAACACCGTTCTGGCTGTCGCGCTGGGGATGGCGAAACCCAGCCCCTCGTTCCCGCCGGATTCCGACATGATGAACGTGTTCACGCCGACCAGTTCCCCTCGGATGTTGACGAGAGGACCGCCTGAGTTGCCCGGATTGATCGGCGCATCGGTTTGCACGAAAATCTGCGGCGAATCAGGGTCGACCTGTCGCGCCACGGCCGACACAAGCCCGTGACTCAAGCTGTTGCGGAGCCCGTTGGGGCTGCCGAACGCAAACACCATCTCGCCTTGTCGCACTTGCGAGTAGGTTGCCAGCGGCAACGCTGGAAGCTTCAGGCCCTCGACCTTCAACACCGCCAGATCCAGTTCTGTTGTGATGCCGACGATTTGTGCGTTGATCAGCCTCGTCTTGCCGGACAACGCCGTCGCCAGCGTGCCGTCGGCGTTGTCCGCGGGCAGCACGATCTGGACGCGGTGCGCGCCGTTCACCACGTGCGCGTTGGTCATGATGTAGCCTTCCGGGTCGATCACGAAGCCCGATCCGGTCGCCTGCTGCCTTCCGATGACGACGCTGGCGCTGCCTTGCGGGCCCTCGCTCCGCGGTCCGTAACTGCTCACCAGGATCTGGACGACGCTCGGCCACACCTTCTTGGTGAGCGCGTCGATCGACTCGTTCATCCTCACGAGAGGATCCGGTTGGACAGCGCGTGGCACAGGCTGGCCAAACGCGGTTGATGCCGCCAGAAGCGACAGGCAGCAGATGGCGCTCACTCGCACGAATCGTGACGGCGGACGAGACGAGGACGTCATGGGCAACTCCAGAGACTGACAGGATGTTGTGACCTGTTTGAGACAGGCGACCGTGGCCGGCCCGAATTGCCCGGCAAAATCGCTGGGATTCAGATGGCCGGGGTACGACCAGCAGAACCTGTACCGGATTGAGGATGGCGGGAAGGGCCCGCTGACGGCGTCTTTTACCGCTCGAGCGCGGTGACGCGAACCTGCGCCGCTTCGGTTTCGAGGAAGTGCCAAGCCGCCGGGTCGCTGCGGCGCAGCTCGACGCGCGACCAGTCGGCGCGCATCAGCCCGCTTGGCGCGTGCGAATTGCTGTTGAGCAGCACGTGGCCAATCTCGTGCGCAATCGCCAGGCCGAGCACCCGGTTTGGGTCGATGCCCGCGCCTCGGGCTACCGATTCGGTGCGGTCGACGTAAACGGTCGCGAGGAATGGGGCCGCGCCAGGGATCCCGACGAGAGAAAACCCCATCGAAACGAACCTGGACCGGTCGGTTTCCTTGGTTTTCTGAAGCCTGAGCACGATGTCTCCGCCGACCGGTTCCTGGCACCGGTTGAGCGTCTCGACGGGCTCCCGCCGGCCGCCCGCCCAGCAGTCGGTCCACACGACGTTGACTCCGGCCTCCTGAAGGATGGCCTGGGCGTGCTCCCTGGCCACTGCCAGGTCCGGCGCCGGCACCCCGAAGTTGTTGTAGGAACGGATGAAAATCGTCGCCGCCAGCCCAACAGCCTGCCATCCCATGCCAAACCTCCCGGATTTCCGCGTCCATTGGGTTCACGCGGAAACGGCCGGGGTTTTCACTCATCGGCGATGGCTTATCCTTACGAAATGGAACGCGGCTCGGCGGAGGTGACCCGGCTCCTGAAGGAGTGGAGCGATGGCCGGGAGCAGGCGCTCGACCGTCTGGTGCCCGAAATCCATCGCGAGTTGCGGAAGCTGGCGGCCAGCTACCTGAGAAAAGAGCGCTCGGACCATACGCTGCAGCCCACGGCGCTCGTGAACGAAGCCTTCCTCAAGCTCATCGATCAGCGGGCCGTGCGTTGGCAGAACCGTGCACATTTCTTCGGCATCGCGGCCCAGGCGATGCGGCGGATTCTCGTCGACCACGCGCGGGCGCACAGCGCCGGCAAACGCGGCGACGGCGCACAGAAGGTTCCGTTGGACGCGGCCATGGCGATCGGCGGGGCGATGGATGTCGGGCTGCTTGCGCTCGACGAGGCGCTGACGCGGCTGGCCGCGATCGACCCTCAGCAGAGCCGCGTTGTCGAGCTGCGATTCTTCGGCGGCCTGACCATGGAAGAAACCGCCGAGGTGATGCACATTTCGCCGGCGACGGTGGGTCGCGAGTGGCGGATGGCCAAAGCCTGGTTATTCGCCGAAATCAGCGGCACCGCGTGAGCGGCGCGCGTCAAGAACATCTTCAACTTCAACACCGCCCTCGACCACGAACCCGGCGCTCGCCGTGCGTACGTGGCCGAGGTGCGACGATACCCGGCCGGCTACTTCGGCCCGTGGAGTCGTTGCATGGCATTCAGGTTGACGTAGTTGGCGATCGCCTCGCCTTCGGCATCGCTGATCGTGACTGTGCTGGGATAGTGCATGCCGCCCCAGACGCGGGCCCAGTTACCGTCCGATCGCGCTTGCGCGATGCTGTTGTAGGTACGATTCGGCTGTCCCGCAGTGCTCAACGTAAATGTCTGTGGTCCCTGAAAGTGACTCAGGAGAATTGTCGCGGCCGCACCGTTCTGGCTGGGGTGCCCGGCCGGGTATTCAGGGTGGGACGGCGTGTTGACGAGCGGCAGCCAGCCGGCAGTGGCATCTGTATCCGGATTGGTGTCGGTCTCCGCCAGCGGGATTGCTGTCACCGGCCGCCACGTAACTTGGCTCCAAATCGAACCGTAGAATCGTTTGCCGGCCCACGTAGTGAACGCCGTGTCCGCCATCGCGATGTTCAAGACCGCGAAAAGACGATTACTGGCCGACATCGACAGGTGGTCGGCGCGAGCCATCTGGTTTGCAGCCTGATTCCAGTGGACGCTCGCATTACCCTCCCAGAAAAATGCGAGGGCCGTCTGTTCGTCGGTCCGCGTGGATCCGGTTATGCGGCCAAGATCCTTGACCATGTTGAAGTCTTCAGCGTACGTAGCGCTGCTCAGCACACGAGGCGGCCCGGGATCGAACTGCTTGTTATCGGCGAGCACGAACATGTCGGTGAAGGCCAACCCCTGGGCGCTCATCGGACCAAACAATGGCGGAGTCGGCCGCCACTGGCCGGTCGCGGTTCCTCCCTCGAAGCGAGGATAGATTGTGTTGAACCCATCGGCCGCGCGCCAGTCGAGCACGGCCTGAGCCACCTCGGTTCCCCAGGCGATGCCGCGCTCGCGCGATTGGCCGCCGTCGTCGTCATCGTCGCTCAGCGCTCCAAGCGACGCCTCATAACTCTCGTCGAGCGCCTGCTGCCGCGACGGGAAGAGACCCACCAGTGCTGTATGGGCCGCAGCGATGACCGCCGCGCGCCGCGACGAGCCACGGGGCGCGTCACCTTCCACGAAAATTGGCGTGTAGCGTCTCTCAATGCCGTTGTATGCGTCGAAGATCGCGGTGTGGACGATGGCTCCGAGGCGCTGACTGGAAGAGTTTGCCGTATTCGTCGCGATGAGCGTGTCGATGAAGATCTGATTCCATTCCAGCACCTGGTTGACTGCGGCGTCCGTTTCGCTGGCAGTCTGCGCGGTTTCGCCTGGCGTCGAGACGACGAGGGCGGTCCATCCGGCGAGTACTAGGGTTCCAAGCGTTGTGCAGCTGCTGCGTGTCATTGGTTTCTCCTTTGAATGTAGAATCGGTACCCCACGCGAGGTTCAACGCAGGAACACTAGCGGCGGCGGGGATTACAAGTCCTTACAAGCGCCCTTCGTTTTTCTTCGCAATTGTTTGCGGTTCCCATGAGCGAACAGACGCGGCCCTCCTTCGAATTCGGACCGTTTTCCCTGGATTCAGGTAAGCGGCTGTTGCTGCGCAATGGCGAACCGGTACCGCTGGCCCCCAAGGTCCTGGAGACGCTCCTGGCGCTGGTCGAGAATCGGGAACGCATACTGACAAAGGACGAACTGCTCGCGCAGATCTGGGGTGACACGGTCGTGGAAGAAGGGGGGCTCACCAGGAACGTCTCCATCTTGCGGAAGACACTGGGGGAGAAGCCCGACGACCATCAGTTCATCGTCACCGTGCCCGCCCGTGGATACCAGTTCGTCGCGGAGGTGCGGGAAACAGGCGGTACTGCCGGCGTGGAACGACGGCGGGATCTCCGGGCGCCTGCCTGGATGGTTTTCGGCGGATTCGCTGCGCTCATCCTTGCTGCCATCGCGTACGTGCTCCGTCCAGTCGCAGTCACCGAGCCGGGGAAGCCAGGCGCCGCCTCCTCCGCGGGGACGTCGGTGAACCCCGCTGCGTACGACTCTGTCATTCGGGCGCGCTATCTCAGCGTGCGGACGACCGACGCCGACACGAAGGCTGCAATCGCGTTGCTCGAACGTGCTGTCGCGCTCGATCCGGGTTTTGCGCGCGCGCACGCAGACCTGGCTGCGGCATACGTGACGCGGCTGACCTTCGTCACGCCAGAGGAGAGCGGGGATCTCGAGCAGAAGGCGTTTGCCGCCGCGGAAAAGGCTTTGTCGCTCGACGCCAACCTGGCCGAAGCCTATCTGGCGCGTGGCGATCTGCTCTGGACTCCTTCGCAACACTTCGCCCACGATCGGGCGGTTCAGGAATTCCGCCGGGCCTTGAGTCTCAGTCCCAGGTCCGACCAGGCCCACAGGCGCCTCGCGCGGGTATTTGTCCACACCGGCTTTTTCGAGGAAGCCCTCCAGCACGCGGACACGGCTCTCTCAATCAATCCCAGCAACGCGCAAGCCCTTAATACGCGCGCGCAGAGTCTGCTCTGGATGGGTAAGGATGAGGAGGCACTCGCGATCCTGTTGAGCATTCCAGGACCCGTGCTGCCGGAGCTCGTCGAGGCGAACACCGCGTTTGCCCTCCTCAGGTTGGGGAGGCGGGAAGAAGCGTGGGATCAGTTGCGCCAGGCTTTGCGCAAATATCCGAACGACCCGAGTGGCGCTTTGCCGGGTATACAGGCGATGCTATTGGCCGAGTCCGAGCCCGCCAAGGCACGCGAGATGATCGAGAGCGTGGGCAGGAGGAAGGCGGTCAACCCTTCGCATCACGCCGCATATTTCGCCGCTGCCGCCTGGGCGCGCATGCGGCATGCCCGCGAGGCCGTTCATTGGTTGCGGGAAGCCGCCACAACAGGGTTCCCGTGCTATCCATTATTCGCGCACGATGCCAACCTGGATCCGATCCGCCAGGACCCGCAGTTTATTGCGTTCCTGGAAGACATGCGGAAACAATCCGCGTCGTTGCGAAAGACGTTGTTCCCCGACAGGAGTTCTCAGTGAGCGAGCAGGAAGAAGATTTCGCCTCGATGTTCGAGGCGTCCGCCAAGGCGCGTCAGTTCAATCGCGGCCAGACGATTGAAGGCACCATCGTAGGACTCGGTCCGAAGGTGGCTTTTGTCGATGTCGGCGGCAAAGGCGAGGCCGAGATCGAGGTGGCCGAACTGAAGGACGCCAACGGCAACATCGAAGTTGCGGTCGGCGATCGCATCCAGGCCATCGTCGTCTCCACGAGCGGCGGCATCGTGCTCTCACGTAAAGGCGTGCGCAATGCCGCCACGCAGCGCGAGCTGGAGGATGCGTTTCGCGCGGGTCTGGCGGTTGAAGGCAAGGTCGCACAGGCCGTCAAAGGTGGGTACGAGGTGCGCATTGCGCGCGAGCGCGCGTTCTGTCCGCTTTCGCAAATCGACATCGCCCGCACGACAGATCCTGCTGTGCATGAGGGGCAGGTCTATACGTTCCGCATCATCGAATACAAGGAAGGCGGCAAGAACGTCGTCGTCTCACGGCGCAAGCACCTCGAGGAACAGCAGCGCGCCAGCGCCGCGGACGTGCGCAAGTCGATCGTGCCTGGGGCGGTGCTCACAGGGCGCGTGGCGTCGGTGCTGGACTTCGGTGCGTTCATAGACCTTGGTGGAGGCATCCAAGGCCTGTTGCACGTGTCAGAGATGAGCTGGTCGCGCTCGACCAATCCCAATGAGATCGTCGCGCCCGGAGACCAGATCACCGTCAAGGTACTGCGGGTAGACGACGCGACGCAGAAGATCTCGCTTGGGTTGAAGCAGCTTTTCGACGATCCGTGGAGCGCGGCGGCGACGAAGTACGAGATCGGCCAGGTGCGAACGGGCCGTGTGACGCGCATCGCCGAGTTCGGCGCGTTCGTCGAGCTTGAGCCTGGCATCGAAGGGTTGGCGCACGCCTCAACGTTTGCCCCGACGGGTCGCGCGGGAGGCTGGACGAAATCGGTGGCGGTGGGGACGACGGGTGCGTTCGAGATCCTCAGTATCGATCCGGCGCAGAAACGCATCGGCGTCGCGCTCGTAGAGGAAGGATCCGCTTTCGTCGGGTCGCCGCTTCAGCGAGAGCGCGCCGCTGAAGCCACCTGGCCGCAGGGCGCGTTCGCGCCTGGCGCGATCGTCACCGGCAAGGTCGAGCGTCACGAGAAGTTTGGCGTGTTCGTGTTCCTGTCGCCAGGGCGCACTGGCTTGATGCCGCTCGGCGAAACAGGCGTCGATCGCGATTCGGACGTGCAGAAGGCATTTCCGGTTGGCAGCGAAGTGGAGGTCGTGGTTCTCGAGGCCGATCCTGCCGGCCGGCGGATCCGCCTCAGCAGGAAAGCCGTGGCAGAACAGCGAGAGCAGGCGGAATTGCGCGAGTACGCCGCGAGGACTGACGCTGCATCCGAAGCCCCGCTCGGATCGATGGCTGATAACCTGCGACGGGCTCTCAAGGGGCGTTAGCCCCGGCTCTCCGCACCATGAATGCACAGCAGTGGGCGCGCGTCAAAGAGGTGTTCAACGCGGCGCTCGATCAGGACCCGGTCGGACGCGGCGCATTTGTTGCCGACGCGAGCGCGGGTGATGAGTCGGTCCGCGCCGAAGTCGAAAGGCTGCTCGATGCCCAGCGCGAGTCTGCTGACTTCATCGAACACCCCGCCGCGTCGGACCTGCTGAGCGGCCGCATCATCGGTCACTACGAGATCGGGCGACTTATCGGAAGCGGCGGCATGGGGCACGTCTATGCCGCGCGCGATACAGAGCTCGGCCGCGAGGTCGCGCTCAAGGTCGCGTCCTTCGACGGTGATGAAGCACAGTCGCGGCTGCGGCGCGAGGCCCAGCACGCGTCGCGTCTGAGTCATCCCAACATCTGCCACATCTACGACGTCGGACGTGCCGACGGCCAGTTGTTCATCGTGATGGAGCTCGTCACGGGAACGTCGCTGGCCGACATGGTCCGAGAGGCGCCGCTGTCGATGGCAAACGCCCGGCGCTATGGGATGGAGATTGCCGACGCGCTTGCCCATGCGCACGAACACGGCGTAACCCACCGCGATCTGAAGAGCACGAACGTGATGATCGCGCCGAAACGCGGCGCGAAAGTGCTCGACTTTGGTCTGGCGCGGACGCTCGAGACGCATCAAATCGATGCGCTCTCGCACTCGCAGCGTTCGTTGACCGGCGAGGGGATCATTGCAGGCACGCTGCCCTACATGGCGCCAGAGTTACTGCGGGGCGAGCGGGGCGATCAGCGGACTGACATCTGGGCCCTCGGCGTACTGCTATACGAAATGGTCTCCGGCCGCCGCCCGTTTACGGGCGCGACGGGTTTCGAGGTGAGCGCCGGCATTCTGCATCAGGAACTGCCGCCGCTGCCCTCCAACGTGCCCGCGCCGATGCGCGCGATTATCCAGCGCTGTCTCGAGAAGAATCCATCGAAACGGTATCAGCACGCCGGCGAAGTGCACCGTGCTCTCGAAGACATGAAGGGGCTGCGCGCGGTTCAAGGCTTCCGGATTCCGTACCTCCCCAGGCGTCTCACGGTGAACAGCGTGCTGTTTGTCGTCGGGATCGTGGTCGCAGCAGTTGTTTGGTACCTGCTCAAATCTCCCAGAGTCGAGAACGCGTTGACCAACGTGCAGGGCTACTCGTTGCTCGAAAACGGAGAGTTTGAACGTGCGCTCAGCGCGTTTCAGGGTGTGGCGAACCGATCGCCGGCAGAGCCGAATCCGTGGGACAGTCTCGGCGAAGGATATCTCGCGAACGCCATGCCCGAGAAGGCGCTCGAAGCGTACTTGCACGCCCTTTCCATCAGCCCTGACTTCGATGCGTCCCTCATCGGCCGGGGCCTTGCGCTGGCAACGCTCGGCCGGTACGACGAGGCGCTCGAGAAGCCGTTTTCCGACTTCAGAGTCCGGGCGTATCTGCTATCTCGGGTGGGCCGATACCGTGAGGCCGCCGGGGCGCTCGAGAAGGGACGGCGTGAAAGTGATGACGCCGAGGTCAACGCGAACGCGCTGCTGACCTCAGCATGGCTGTCGATCGAACAGGCGCAGTACGCGAAGGCCCTCGACGACGTTCGTGCCGCTCGGACGGCGCTGATCGATCGCCCGGGCCATTTTTCGCTGCTCGTGCTGGCCGATCTGATCGGCGGAGTCGCCGAGATTCGTGCCGGCAACGTGGGCAACGCGAGCGTCCACCTTGCATCGCAGAAGTCCTATTACGACAGCGACGATCGGGTCGAATCGAATTGGGTTGCGGAGCTCGAAGGAGAGGTCGCGCTCGCCCAGGGTCAGCACGAGCAGTCGGTGGCGAAGTTCAAAGCCGCGCAAGCGAACGCGTGGCTGACGCTCGGACGCGACGCATCCACGGTCTTTGCGGCCAACCCGCCGTCGCGCGACGGGCTGGCGCGCGTGGAAATTGCGCGGGGAAATCGTCCAGCCGCCATTGAAGAGTACAGACGGCTGACGATAGTCAGCCCAGGTCATCGGTCATCTGCCGTGCTCGAGCCCCGCCACGTTCTCGAGCTTGCGCGTCTGCTCGAGAAGGGAGGAGACAGGCGTGGCGCGTCTGCCGAATACGCACGATTTCTGAAACTGTGGAACAACGCCGACGCAGGGCTGCCCGAGCTGACCGAAGCAGAGAAAGCGCTAGATGCAGCCCGCTAGACCGGCCGTTGTGTGTCCTACTGGTATTTGAGGATCAGCACCGCATTCGCGATGGTCGCGATGGTAATCGTGTTGCCGTTGGTAAAACCGCAGCATCCCGCCCAGCGCACTTCGACGACGTGCGCTCCACGCGCGACGGGCATGAAGAAGTTGAAGCCCACCATCCTGTTCACGTTCTTGTCGGTCTCTTCGGGGTCCCACACGACGGGCGCCTGCACGGTGGGCACACTATAGGGAAAAATCCCGTGCCCTTTCATCGGCACGCCATCCACCAGAACCTGGAACATGACGTGGTTATCAAGAGGCGCGACCTCCACGCTCAGATGCGCGATGAGGCATGAGGTGTGGCTCTTGCCACCTTCCACGTCGATCGCCGTCGACAGGAGCGGCGCCGGGTCGAAGTAGCCGGTTGGGTCCGCGACGCCGTTGATGTCGGTGTTGAAGTTGACTTCGGTGTGCTGCGGTCCCGAGCTGAGTGCCTTGACCTGGGTGATGTTGCTCTGACATTCAGCTTCGGCGGCGAGTGCACGTCCCTGGGCAGCGACGCACAACGTGAAGACGCTCGCGAGGATCACGGACGCCCTGAAGGGGTGGGTCATGACAGTTCTCCTTCTTCTTGTGTGAATGATTCCGGCCGTCACGTCGGCCGCACACAAGCTAAACGACGGAGCAGAAGGATCCGAACAGACCGCCCGTTACTCGTTGCGCAGTTTTTTTGCGCCTACTTCAGATACCAATGACCCGATAGCGAGAAGCCGACCTGACGCGGCTCGGCGCCGCTGATCGACGGCCGCGACCACCGGTAGCCGACGTCGGCGCTCAACGAAAACTGCGGCATCGCAGCAAGCGTCGTCTCGGCGCCGCCGAACGCCTCATAGCCAAGACCGGTCTCCTGATTCGCGTGGTAGACCCTTGGCCCTCCCCCGACATACGGACGCAACCACATGCTGTTGGTCACAGCGTCCGGCAACGAGTAGAGCACGCTCGGCGCGATTTGCGTGGCGGGGATCGACTGTCCGTCCGCGCTCTCGATCTGCGGACGCGACGCGTAGAACTGAGCGCCCAGCCGATTGCCCCACCATGTCCGCGCCGTGACGCCGAAGCGAACCGTCGACGAATTCATCGCCGCGCCTACTCCTATGCGGCGTGGAGGCAACGACGTGTAGGTCGCCCGGTCCGAGGCCGTTGCGCCTGATGCCGCCGCCCGGACGCGCGTGCCTGAATCACCGGCAGCCATGCACGCCGCTTCCACATCTCGTACTTGTGCGATCGCCGCCTGCGCTTCATTTGGCGCCGCTGACGTCGATCGGCGCGCGATTGTTCCAGTGTTCACGTGCAGGAAGGCGAGGCCGGTCTCGGAGCCCTGCCATGGCACCTCGACCCACGATCCCAGGTTGCGCTTGATCTCCAGCGCGGTGCCGGCCGGCGCCTTCCCGATGACGGCGCTGGCCACTGATGGATACTTGTGCACATCCGCGGGCGCCCCTTTCACGATCAGTTCGGAGTTCGGCGCCACGGCACTCTGTCCGAACAGCGGCGTGGCGTTGAGCACCATCGCAATCAGCACAGCGGAAGCATGACGGGTCATTGTTCAACGCTCCTTCGGTTATGCGCACGCGCCAACGACGCGCACCGAATCCACTCTCATGACACGATCCGTGAGCGTGCCTGTTGCCGTAACGCGCCGGCCGACATGATTTCGCAGGTTCAACGTGCCGACGCCGTCTGCCAGCTCGATGTGCGACGGACGCTTCTTCAAGAACCCCGACTTCCAGCTTCGCGCCGTGGGAGCGCTTGCGCCGGATGCATCCGTCAACCGAAAGGTCCCCTCGTCGTTCTTCAGGCACCCGGAGATCGTGGCCGAGGCGACCCTCTCATGTTCCGGTCCGGTTGCCGGGCTGATCGATGCGACGGACGGCTGCGTTGTTGGTGACACCGCTGTTCTGGTTGCGACGGTTTTCGTCGCTTCCACCGGCGGGGGAGTGTTCCGCGGTGACATCTGTTCCATCGCGATCGGCGCAGCGGGCAGCTCGTCGCTCGCGACCTCCGGGGTTCGCGGCGCATCTTCGCGAGCCGTCAGCAGCGCGGCGGTGAAGACCACGAGAATCATCACCGCGACGATTGCGCTCGTGGTCGTCATCCACGCGAAATGTGTTGGCGCCGCGGAGACGACAGCCGGTGTTTTCGATTGGGTCCGGGTCGATCTCGCCGCTCGTTTTTCCCGCGGTGCTTTTTTTGTCTTCTTCACACGCACAGACACCTCCCCGAGGTTATGCGTCGGTCTCCTGTCGGCTTGAGCAAATGCGGTGCCCCATCGGCACGGGCACGCGGGCGCCGTAACTCGTTGAGCGCGCCAAAGTTGATATGACAGAGTGGCGCGCCTGGACGCGCGCCTCAGAATGGAACAGCCAATTGCGTGATCGTGAAGCGAATGCTGTCGCGGGTTATCTAGGGCCTGAATCCCTTCACCTGCTGCCGTTTGCGCAGCAGAATCTCCTCATCTTTAGTAAGGCCTGGAAAAAGGGCCCGCTCCCAGCTCCCGTACATCGCGTTTGGCAGGAGAATCCAGCTCTTTCCCCAGCGATCCGCGTGCGTCTTCGCGAGGGCAAGCCGCTGTGGTGGCGTGAGCGTGGCCGTCGACACGAAATCATTCATGTCGTCACCGACGAGAAGCAGAACGCGGTACGACTTGGCAATCTCCGTGCGCCGGGCGGTTTTATCGGACGTCCACCCGTTCTCGCCCGAGCACAGCACCGTGTCATCCGAAGCCGTGATCTTTAACGCGGCGAGGTTTTTCAGCGTGTCTTCCTGTTCCGACAGCGTGCGGTTTGTGACGAAAAATACTTTTACCCCGTGTTTTTCGGCGCCGGCGATGAATGATTGTGCTCCGGGAATCGCGGCAGCGGCCACCGTGTGGACCCACGTGTTCCACGTGTCCTGCGAATACACCGTGCGATCCAGCACGAGCTGCCCCTCCGACGGCGAGTTGTCGAGCACTGTCTCGTCGAGATCCAGGATCACGGCCGGCGGCAAATTCTCGTAGCCGGGTTTTTGTTCGAGCGCTGCGGACCACGACTTCTGGCTCACCGCCTGTTCGAGGGCTACCTGAGCGCTGTTGTACGTCGTCGATGCCAGCGCCCAGAACTCAGCGGAAGTCTGCACCCAAAGAACGCTGTTGAGCACCTCGTGCGTGTCGCGAAGAGGAATCGCAGCGCGCGAAGCGCCGCCTGCATTGACCGCGACGCGACCGGTAGTGCTGTTCGTACTGGCACAACCCGAAGAAAGTGAGAAGACGCACAGGATAACAATGGCGATCCGCCTATACTGCGTTTTCATAATTACGATAGTAGCGTGGAGGGTACATGGGCCGTACGCCGCTTTTCGACACGATCGTTCGTGCGATGCGAATCGCGCGCTTCTGCGAAGACAACCGACTGCCGACCAATGAAGGTCTTCAGCGGATACGCGAACACGAGCTCAAGGATCGCGCGGCCCGTCAGACTCGACGTGAGTGGCTGACCGCTGTTGCGCGCGCCGGGGCGGCTGGTGCCGCGGCGTCAGTGCTGTCGCCCTCACAAAGGCTCTTCGCGGGCGCCCCGGTCGCGTCCATCGACGTCGGCGTCGTGGGCGCAGGCATTGCGGGGCTCGCGTGCGCCGACACGCTCGCCGCCAGCGGCATCCGCGCCACGGTGTATGAAGCAGGCAGTCGCGTGGGTGGGCGCTGTATATCGCTGCGGAATGTGTTCCCGGGGCAGACGGCCGAGCGCGGCGGTGAATTCATCGACACGCCCCACAAGACGATGCTGCGTTACGCGAAGCGGTTCAATCTCGCGCTGGAAGATGTCTCGAAGGAGCCGGGCGATGTCCTTTACCACCTGGGAGGTCAGCTCATCCCGGAATCGGCGGTCGTCGACGAATTCCGCGACTTCGTCGAGGTGATGCACGTCGATTTGCGCAGGCTGTCGAACGAGCCGAGCGCGCTCAATCACACCGACGCCGATGTGACGCTCGATCGCACGAGTCTCTCCGCGTATCTCAACGGCGCAAACGGCGCCGGACGCCCCGCTGGGTCGATCGCGAATGCGGCGATCCGCGCCGCGTACATCGCGGAGTACGGGCTCGAGCCCGAGCAGCAGAGCTGCCTGAACTTCCTGGGTTTCATTCACGCAGACAGGCGCTCGAAATTCACGCCGTTCGGTGTCTCGAGCGATGAGCGGTACCACGTCCTCGATGGCAACGATCGCATCGTCTCTGGACTGGCGCAGGCGCTGCCACGCCCCGTCGAGCTCGGCATGAAGCTTGGTGCCGTCCGCGAAACCGCCGCCGGCCGTATCGAGCTCACGTTCGACACGCCCGCGGGCGTTGTGTCGCGCACACATGACGCGGTCGTGCTCGCGATTCCGTTCACCACGCTGCGAGCCGTCGATCTCGATATCGATCTGGATAGTGTCCCAGGGAAGCAGGCCGCGATCGACGGTCTCGGCTACGGGATGAACGCCAAGATGATGGTCGGCTTCAACAGGCGGCCCTGGATCGATCAGGGCGGCAACGGCACCGCGTACGCCGATCTCGCCAAACTTGTCTGCGTGTGGGAGACCAACCCTGCGCGCGCGACATCCGCGCGCGGCGTGTTGACGGACTACTCAGGTGGCGCGCGTGGTGTGGCGTTGAACCCCGGGGCCGTGCAGCTCGAAGCCGGTCAATTTCTTGCGGATCTGAATTTTGTATTCCCTGGCGCGCATGCCGCGGCGCGTCGCGTGAACGGGAACGTGGTCGCTCACCTCGAGCACTGGCCGACGAACCCACTGGCGCTGGGCAGCTACACCTGCTACATGCCCGGCCAGTTCACGACGATCGCTGGCCTCGAAGGGTTGCCGGTTGGAAACGTGTTCTTCGCCGGCGAGCACGCGAACTCGTTTTACGATTGGCAAGGCTTCATGGAAGGCGCCGCGCTCTCCGGTGTGGATGCCGCCGCGGCGATTCTCCAAAGCGTCAAACGATGAGTCACACAGACGCAAGCCGCAGTATTGGCGGCGCGATAACGGAATTGCGTGTTCCATCCTGATCCATTGGCGCAACGGCGCTGTGCTATCGCGCCCAATCCGCGTTTTCCCAGACGGTTACGAACGCCAGGCGCCAGCTTCGCCAGGGCACTGCATTTGCTCTATGGAGGTCAAGGGTCCATAGGACCTCCAGAGGAGGGTGTCAGTGCGCGTCAAGAAGACGAAGACATCGCCGCGAGCGATCCGATATCTGCTCTACGCTGACCAGAAACTCCAAAAGATCTCGCTGAAGCGGATATCAGCGGGCGTGAAAAAGGCCAAGCGACCGGCGCGATCTATTCCATTGAAGAATTCTGCGAGCGTGGAGAGCTCCGTGAGCACTCCGCAGACACTAAGCTCGCGAGCGATTATCCTTGGGTTGACGTGTGTCGTGGCCGTGGCGGCCCTGGTCGCGGCGCGCCAGCCGGCTACGTTGCTCAACGCCGCGCGCGGAGATGTGATGCTGGAAGCAAGTGCGGCGCTGAAAGTCCCGCAGATGCCTGCACAACTCGACATGAAGCAAATCGTTGTCCCGGTCCCGCAGCCCTCCACGCCCGTGACGGTTGCTGCGGACACGCCGTCGTTGCGGATGGCGCCGGCGGCCAAGCCGGTAGAGGCACCGATAGTGGAGGCGCCCGCGAAATCAGTTCTGGTGGACTCCCCGGCGGAGGCCCCAGCGGAGAATTCTGCTGCGCATGCAGGCGTCCAGAACGTGCCATCGGTCACGATTACAGGGTGCCTCGAGCGCGATCAGGAAACTTTCTGGCTGAAGGATACCTCCGGCGAGGTGGATGTGCCGAAATCGCGGAGCTGGAGATCTGGATTTCTGAAAAAGCGCGCGTCACGGGTCGAGCTCGTTGCTGCAGACAACACGGTGAAGCTGCCGGATTATCTCGGAGGGCGCGTTGCAGCGACTGGTACCCTTATGGACCGCGAGATGCGGGCGCGTTCGGTGCGGCGGGTTTCGACTTCGTGCAACTGATGCTCGACAACCGTCGACTTGAGGGGCTGGTTCACTTTAGAGGGGCAGAGCCGGCCAGGTGCCCCGCAAGATGCTCGACGATGTCGCGCGCATCGTCTTCGGCGCCGTGGATGAACGTGGATTTGCGGCGCCGAAGGATAGGCAGGCCAATTGCGTACAGTCCTGGAGCGTCCACGATCCCCCCCTCGTGGCGCAGATGACCCTTGCGATCGAGCACGGGGACCCCAAGCCAGCTGTAGTCGGGACGAAATCCGGTCGCCCAGACAATCGAGCGAATCTCGCCGCTCGTGAGATCGAGATGCAGAGGGGATGATGTTGGAACGCGTGTGGGCTCGAAGCGTTCGGGAGCGGCGATGTCCGCATTGCGGGGATGCGCGCGTGCCCACTCGTCGAACGTGTCCAGCAGCCGATCCATCTTGAGATCGGCAAGCGCAAACTGATTCCGCAGCCCTCCCGAGAAAAGCGCGCGGCCGTCGCGCACCGCAGCCAGGCGGCCAACGAGTCTGACGCCGATCGAGCTGAGTGTATTGAGGTTGAGCGTCGCCCGCTCCGGCGTCCCGACGAGTTGAGGGGACGGCAATCCCCGCGCACGAGTGAGATCGTCGATCTCGTCGTAGCGCTGGTTCCAGACGCCGGACGTCTCCATCCACCACAACACGTCCCGCCCGCGATACATCCTCGGCAGCCGCACGTGTTCGCCCACCGAAAGCGTGACCGGCCGCCCGGATTGATGAATCTCACAGGCAAGCTGCACGCCCGTGGCTGAGGCGCCGACGACGAGCACACCGCCCTCGGGGAGTTGCGCCGGGTTGCGGTAGCTCATCGGATTGAAACGCGCGATCGAGGAAGGCACGTGCTGCTCGAGTGCCGGGACGCTGGGGAGATTACAGGCGCCGCTTGCGAGGACCAGACACCTGCATCGCAGATCGCCGTTGCTGGTGGCGACGCGGTACCCTCCGTCAACCGGCGTGACGGACGTCACCGTCGTGTGCGTGCGCACCGGCGCGGCAGAGAGCGCGGCGAAACGCGAGACGAACTCGACCACCTCGGCCATCGTCATGAAGCCGTCGGGATCGCGGCCGTCGTAACGATAGCCGGGCAGCCGGCTTTGCCAGTTGGGCGTCAGGAGCCGCAGCGAATCCCAACGCTCGCGCCGCCACGAGTTGGCGACCTCGCCGCGCTCGAGCACCACGTGATCGATCGACCGCTCACTGAGACAGCGGCTGGTCGCCAGGCCCGTATGGCCGGCGCCGATGACGATCGTCGTGACGGATTCGATGGCTGGCTCCGCTCGCAGCGCCCGCGTCAGACGACGGAGACAGTCACGTTCGTTGGATTGGTCAGGACGTCGTAGACGGCCGAGCGCTTCTGCGATTGCGCCACGATGGCCTCGATCTCCTTTTTCGACGCGTCGGCGTCGATGTGAAAAGTGACCTTGATGTCGTCGTAGCCGTTGCGCACGTCCCGATCGATGCCGAGGATGCCCTGGATGTCCATCGTTCCCTCGAGCTTCGCCTCGACCGACCTGAGCTGGACGCCGCGATTCTGGGCGACCGCGGCAACGCCGGCCGTCAGGCAGCTCGCGAGTCCGACGAGCACAAACTCGATCGGGGTGACGCCGAGATCCTCCGACGCAAATATCTCCGGATGATCGGCGTCGAATGAAAACTCGGTCTTATGCTTCTGTTCCTCGCCGAGCCCATGGAATCCCCGAATGTCTGTGCGGCTGTGCGTGCCGTTCTTCCATTTGCAGGACGCCCGCCACGTGAACTTGGCGGCCTGCGGTGCGCCTTTCAGGACCTCTCGCGCCGCCAGGAGCGCATCGACATTGACGCCGTTGTTGACGATCGACTCAGCCATACGACCTCCCTGATGAACCAAAACAGCGACGTGTGAACCCCGTCGCAAAAGCTCTGTATGATACACCTCCGATATGGCCCGCGTGACCAGGCCGGAATCACGACAGACCGCCGGGTCTGCCGGCACGATCGAGACGCAATTCCTCGATCTTCCGAATCCTGTAAGGCTCGATTGCGGACGCCAGCTGCATCCGGTTCGCATCGCCTACGAGACGTACGGAACACTGTCGCCGGCGCGTGACAACGTCATTCTGGTGTGTCACGCGTTGAGTGGAGACGCTCACGCCGCGGGATTTTCGAAATCGCCGGCCGTGGAGAGCACGCGCGACGGGTTCGGCGCCGAAGATCGCGATGGAACGAGCGGCCGCGGGCTCGGCTGGTGGGACGGGATGATCGGCCCGGGTAAAGCCTTCGACACCACTCACTTCTTCGTCGTCAGCACCAATCTTCTCGGGGGCTGCCGCGGTACCACAGGCCCCTCGTCCACCAACCCCGCGACCGGCCGGCCGTACGGATCCGACTTTCCCGTGATCACGGTCGCAGACATGGTGCGTACGGAGCGTGTGTTTCTGGATGAGCTCGGGATTGCGCGGCTGGCTGCGGTGGCCGGCGGATCGCTCGGTGGGATGCAGGCGCTCGAGTGGGCCATCCTCTATGCCGATCGGGTCGACGCGATCGTCGTGATTGCGAGCACGCCCGCGCTGCAGCCGCAGGGCATCGCGTGGAATGCGATCGCGCGAAACGCGATTACCGCCGATCCGGATTGGCAGGGCGGCCACTATTACGGCACCGGACGCGCGCCGAACGCGGGCATGGGCGTCGCGCGGATGGTTGGACACGTCACCTACCTGTCTGCGATGTCCGTGAAAGAGAAGTTCGGGAGGCGCCTGCAGTTCGCCGACGATATTCGCTACGACCTCACGACGCCGGAGTTCCAGGTCGAGAACTATTTACGTCATCAGGCAGAGTCGTTCGTCAAGCGATTCGACGCCAACACCTATCTCTACACGTCGCGCGCGCTGACCTACTTCGATCTCGCGCGGCAATACGGCAACGGCGCGCTCAAGGACGCGGTGAAAGACGTGCGCGCGCGCACGCTGCTCATCGCCTTCAGCTCGGACTGGCTCTATCCGCCGTCGGGCTCGGAAGAGCTGGCCGAGGCACTACGCGCCGCCGGCAAAGAAGTCGACCTTCACGTGATCGACGCGCCATACGGCCACGACTGCTTCCTGTTGGAGGAAGCGCGTCAGACCCCGATGATTCAGGCATTCCTCTCGCGCTAGCAGGAGAACGCGTCCATGGACGAACCCCGCCGCTTCGGATTTGAAACCCGTCAGGTTCACGCGGGCCAGCGACCCGACCCGAACACTGGCGCCCGCGCCGTGCCGATCTTTCAGACGACAAGTTACGTGTTCGAAGACCCCGAGTCGGCCGCGGCGTACTTCAACCTGCAGGAGTACGGGAACACGTACTCACGGATCATGAACCCGACGGTGGCCGTATTCGAGGAGCGCATGGCCAGCCTCGAGGGCGGATGCGGCGCGGTCGCGTTCGCCAGTGGCATCGCCGCGCAGGCGGCCGCGCTCTTCACGCTGCTGTCGCCCGGCGATCATGTCGTCTCGTCGTCGGCGCTCTACGGCGGCTCGGTGAATCAGTTCAAGCACATGCTTCGCAAGATGTCGGTGGAGCTGACCTGGGTGAATCCTGACGACCCGGACGCATGGAAGGCGGCCGTGCGCGAGAACACCAAGGCGTTCTACGGCGAAACGATCGGCAATCCCGCCGGCAACGTGCTCGATATTGAAACGATCGCGGGCATCGCACACGATGCCCGGCTTCCGCTGATCGTGGACAACACGTTTGCGACGCCGTTCCTCTGCCGGCCGATCGAGTGGGGCGCGGACATCGTTGTGCACTCGGCGACGAAATTCATCGGAGGACACGGCACGAGCATCGGCGGCGTCGTGGTCGACTCGGGCGAGTTCAACTGGTCCAACGGACGCTTCGCGGTCGTGGCGGATCCATCTCCGGCGTATCACGGGCTCCAGTTTCACGAGACATTCGGCACTTACGGCTATCTGATGAAGCTGCGTGCCGAGACGCTGCGCGACCTCGGTGCAGCCATGAGCCCGTTCAATGCGTTCCTGTTTCTGCAGGGTCTCGAGACGCTGTCGCTGCGGATGGAGCGTCACGTCGGGAACGCGGCGGCGGTGGCGAACTATCTGGCGGCGCATGACTTCGTGTCGAACGTGACGTATCCCGGTCTCGACACGAGCCGCTACCGGTCGCTCGTCGCCAAGTATCTGCCGCGCGGTGCGGGTGCGGTGTTCTCGTTCGAGTGCCGCGGAGGCCGCACTGCGGGCCAGGACTTTATTCGCGGCGTCACGCTGTGGTCGCACCTTGCGAACGTCGGCGATTCGAAGAGCCTCATCATTCACCCCGCCAGCACGACGCACCGTCAGCTCAGCGACGATGAGCTGCGCGCGGCCGGTGTGAGCCCCGGCACCATTCGGCTCTCGGTCGGTACCGAGTCGAAAGACGATCTGATCTGGGACCTCGAGCAGGGTTTCGCGAAGGTCGCCGCATCGGCGTCGGCCACCAGCGGAGCGGCGCGATGAGTCCCGCAGCGTTCGATTTGACGCGCTACCAGGATTCGCTGACCATCCAGCGCGCGCTCCACAACGCCAGAACGGTTGCCATTGTCGGGCTGTCGAAGAATGAGCTGCGAGCCAGCTACTTTGTCGGGTACTACCTGAAGCGCCATGGGTACCGCGTAATTCCTGTGAACCCGCGCGAGACGGAGATCCTGGGCGAGAAGAGCTTCAAGAGCCTGCTGGAGGTGCCCGAGCGGATCGATATCGTGAATGTGTTCCGCACGCCGGACGCCGTGCCGGCTATCGCAGATGAGGCGGTGAAGGTGCGGGCGGGAAATCTTTGGTGCCAATTCACGGTGATCAATGAGGAGGGCGCACGCATCGCCGAAGCGGGCGGCGTGTCGGTCGTCATGGATCGGTGTATCAAGGTCGAACATGCCAGGTATGTAGGACGAATGCACTGGCTGGGCTTCAACACGCAGATCATCACGTCGGTGCGCGGCGGACTTCAATAGCGCGTGCGCGTCTGAGCACTAATAAAATGATCACGCCCTTGTAATCCGGCAACGGAGGTGCGTGACATGGCCGACGACACAAACCCGACGGCACCAGTCGACATTCCGTGGCAATTGCTTTCCCGGCGCGGGCCTGATTCCGCGGAAGACCAGACATCCATCGCCACGTTCGTCTACATTCCACCGCTTCCAAAGTTGGAGGAAGCGGACTATCCCGACGACCGGCTTGTGTACTTCAAGTTCTCCGTGTCGGTGTTTCCCTTCAGGCTGGACCTCCCGAGGGTTGCGCCGTTCGAGGTGTTCGACGAAGCATTTGCGCCGGTCTGGCGAATGATCCTCGAGGTCGAGATCACCTCGAACGCTGAGACGCCCGCGAAGCGGTTGAAGCCGTACTTCATCTCGGCGGCGCCTACCCGGCGGGCGATGATCGAAACCGGCGTGGTTGGCGATTACGCCACCGAAGGCGAGAGCGACGAGGTCGCCGTCGGACGCAGCTCATCGCACCTGATCGAGGGATTTCATTCCACGACAAAGACCCGCAAGTTTGGCGTCGGGGCAATGGCCGGCGGCCTGGCGTTCGGCAAAGCGCTGATCGGCGGTTCATTGTCGTACTCGCGCAGTACGACGTCGATCAGCGGAGGGCGAGAGGTGAGCGAGCAACTCGATACGACCAACCGGCAGGCGAGCGAAGAGCGCCGGGAGCTTCTCAGCCACATGACGAACGTGAACAACGTGCTGACGCTGCTCAACGGCAGTCTCGTCGGCACCAACAAGCTGCATTTTTCCTTGTGGCCGCAGCCGCTGAGACCCCTGAGCATCGATCCGGACGATGAGAATCTCTGGTACGCGGAGTTGCTGAAGCGCCGATCGAGCGGCATCGAGGGCATGCAGGACTTCTTCGCCGTTGCCGTCGTGCCTCGCGGCGAGGGTTTCTGTGTGAACGAGAACCTGCGCCGGGTCTCGGTGATGGAGCCGCCGCTCCCACAACCTCCCGTCGAACCGTCCAGGCTTTTCGACCCATTCGATTTTTTCAATTTCGATGATTTCGTCAGGGTGTTGTCGTACCTGTCGGGAAAATATCCCGAGGGCACGCCTCTCGAAGAGCTCGACGTGTCGGTGGAGGATCGGCTGACGCCAGATCCGGCGGCGGTGCCGCCGTTTCCAAGCTCACACGAGCGAAACGTCTTGCAGGCGTATTACAACGCCGTGGGAGCGGTGTGGGTGCCAAATCCGCTACCGCCACTGCCGCCACCGGCCCCAACCAGCCCGATTGACATCGAATCGTTCAATTTGAACGAATGGGTCAAGAAGGCGCGTGACGTTCTCGCAACGCTCCCCACCGTTGTCAAGATCGACACGATGCCTCGCCCGGTTGTGTCGGGCTGGAGCTTCTCGAACCCGCAGCGGCCGAGTTTTTTTCGGCTGCACCCTCTGACGAATCCTCCGAGCCTGCCTGTTCCCTACAAATGGGTGCAGGACATCTGGCTCGAGGCGGCGCAGTACGACTACGAGAAGGAGCTGGCGAAGTCGCCGCTCGAGCGCGGCACGATTCTCATTGACGACCGCCGCATCGACATCTGCGCCAAGCTGGATGAGGACGGCACACTCGGAGAGGTGATCACAACAGTGCCGCCTGTTCCAGGCCCGGTCACCGTCGGGCCGTCGCCGTCCACAACGGTCGTGCGCCCGTGGGATGTCACCACCACACGCGATCCGCGGACGAAAGGCCGCGTGATGGTGTCGAGCTGGGGGACAGCCGAGGCACAGCTGCGTAGCCGCATCGCCGGTTCGTCCACCGCTGCGACCCGCCCGCTGAGTTTTCGGGAGCCGGGTGCTCTTGAGTTATTTCTCAAGCGTGCTGCGCGTTTGACGGCCGAGGACGGTAGCAATCTGTCGCTCGTCGAACTAAGCCGGCGTTTCGGTCTCTCCGTCGTGGACGTTCATCAACTCAAGACTTACGGCGTGACCAATCTTTCATCGCTCGCGTCGGCCATTCTCGCCGCCCGGGAGCTCCAGCGCCTGGCGCATGTGGAGCCTTTCCCTCCTGTCCGTCGCGGCAAGGACGCGTTGCCATCTCGCGCGCTCCCGGCGCCGCTCGTCGAAACGGTCGCGCGCGCGATCGGGGAGTATCTCGATGCTTCGATGCAGAAACATGAGCGCGTCCGTCAGCGCCCGCGCCACGAGCATCGCGCGGTCACGCGAGGCCGAAGGAAGAAACCCGGAAGACGGTAAAACGTGCGGCGCACATTCTCTCGCTTGATTGCCGGTCCGATCGTCGGCCATACCGACGACACGTCGACGCGCATCTGGATTCAGGCCGGCGGCGATCCCGCGGAGTACGCATTGCGTATTCCCGGGCGCGGTGTGTTTCCGTTCGTCAGCACGGAGGGACCGGAGCGCGAGTTCGGTACCGCAATCGCTCTGGCCGATGGGCTGCGGCCGGAGCACCGCTATTCCTACGACATCTTGCGCCGGGGGCGCTTCGTGCCAGGCGGTCATGGCTCCCTCCGCACGATGCCTCGTCCCGGATCGATGGCCGACGTGTTGTTCGTCACGATTTCGTGCAGCGACTGGAAGACGGACGGCGCGTGGCTCGAGTTGGAACAGTTCGTCCGCGATCAGCAGCCGCGGTTCATTTTGATGATCGGCGATCAGGTCTACCTGGACTTTGGCACTGCTCGCGAGAAGATTTGGCCGGAACACCTCGATACGTCGCCGGTGAGGCGCCGCAAGGTGATGGCCGAGCGCTATCGTGAGCACTGGCAGCGCGCACCGGTTCGCAGAGTGATGGCGAACACGCCCACGTACATGCTGTGGTCAGACCACGAGATTCGCGACGGCTGGGGGTCGTGGGCGTCAGACAGCCCGACCCTGCAGGCGAAGTACCCGAAAGGCGCGGCGATTGCGGCCAAGTACAACGCGTACTTCGAGGATGCGCGCAAGCTGTACTGGCACTTTCAGATGTGCCACAACTTTCCGGAGCCGATCGCCGAACCTTATGTCCCGGGCACGCGGATGACGATCCCCGTCCAGTTCCGGTGCGGGCGTCTTGCGGTTCTGATGCTGGACGACCGAGGCGACCGCGATCTGTTTCGCGAGACCAACCGCGTGCTGGGGGACGCGCAGTGGAACTTTCTCGACAATGAGTTTCTGCCTGCGCTGCCGCGCGACGTCGACGCACTTATCATCGCCACGCAGGGTCCCATCGTCGGCCCCTCGCCCAACGGTGAAGCGGTACGCCGCTTCGGTCATCGCGAAGACGACGTGGCGCTGTTCAGCCGTGGCGACGCGCGCGGGCTGCTGGCCCTGCAGACCAAGAGCAACAGTAAAGCGGAGATGGCCGAGGCCGCGGTCGATCGTGTGGTCTTCCACGATCTCCTTCCCAATAACGATTTGAGAATTTCTGATTTCGACGACCTCCGGGACCAATGGTCGCACCCCAGATGCCAGTCCGAGCAAGGGCGGCTGATTCGCCGTGCCGGGGACGCCAGACTCGTGAATCGCGACTCCGTCAACCCACGTACGGTGATGTTTGTCGGCGGCGACGTCCATTCCGGCGCTCTGTACGAGATCTCCGTAGACGACCCGCCGTTCACCGCTGCCTGTCTTATATCGTCCGGTATTGCCCAGGCATCGGGGCACATCGTCGGATTGAAGCTCGACGACGATCACACGGTGGCCGATGGAATCCGCGCATCGCTGAAGCATGTTGTGGGCGACTTCAATTTTGGCGTCACGCACGTGCTCTTCAACGGTGGAACGCCTGTGATCAACAACGCCCTCGGGCATCCGGATACGAGCGAGGTTTACGCGGTCAAGGTTCTGTAAACGCGACGAGACGAGGCTTCGTCTTTTTCGCTTCGATCAATTCGATCAACGCGCGCACCCGAATCAGCGCATTCCTCAGCTCGAGCAACCCCTGCCGTTCGGCGAGGCCCATGGGGAGATGCTGCGCGACCATGTTGATCAGTTGTTCGTCGGACGTGCCGGGCTCGACCTTCGAGTCCGATCCTTGGGTGATGAGCTCCTCGAGGTGCTGCCGGAGCTTGTGGAGAGCGGCCTGCTCCGCGTCATCAAGCGCCTCTGGCAGAGCCTCGACGTTCGCCACCCTGTAAGAGCGGCTCTGGTCCTCGCCGGTGACGCGAAACTTCACGAGCCCGCGCAGGACGATGTTGAATCGTCCACCCGACAGCTCTTCCACGTCTGTAATGACGCCGGCGCATCCGATGTCGTAGATGGGCGGCCGGCCTTGATAGTCCGCCTCGTATCCAGGCTTCAGTGTCGTCATCCCGATGATGCGATCGCCCTTCAGCGCGTCAGCGATCATCGCCCGATACCGCGGTTCAAAAATGTGCAGCGGCCGGGACACCCCGGGGAAGAGCATCGCGACTTCGAGCGGGAAGATCGGAATCGCTGCCGGAATCGTGACGATGGGCGGCACCTTTTGGGATGGCGCCGACTGCGCGGACGCGCTTCCGGCCAACACGAGGCCCGCCATTCCGATCGCGAGCGCGGAAACGAATTTCATGGGAGCTAGTCTAGCCGGACCTTCACGCTGTTGCAGGAGAGATCTGTTTCGGCATGCCCCACACGTGCATGACCGCATAGCTCCGCCAAGGCCGCCAGAGCTGTGAAAGCTCTTCCGCTTCCTTCGCCGTTACGCCGCCTAGGTTGTTGCGCACCGCGATGTCTTCCTTTGGAAAGGCGTCGGGCCAACGCAAGGCGCGCATGGCGATGTAATGGGCCGTCCACTGGCCGATGCCGGGCAGATCGGTCAGCTTTCTGATCGAGTCATCGGGTTTGTCAGGCGCAACGGCGTCCAGATGGAGACTGTCTGAGGTCAGCGCTTCCGCGAGCGCGATGATGGTCTTCGCTCGCGAGGCGAGGATCCCATGACGAGCGATGTCATCGACGCTCGCCGAAGCAATCCTGGCGGGCACGGGCGTCAACCGGTTGAGCTCGGCGAACGGCGTCACGATCGGATCGCCGAACGCCTCGACGAACCGGCCGGCGATCGTAGTCGCTGCCTTCACGGTGACCTGCTGGCCGAGAATCGCGCGCAGCCCCAGCTCGAATCCGTTGAACGCACCCGGCACTCGCATCCCAGGGTTCGTCTTCACGGCGTGTGAAAGACGCGGGTCCTTCCTGAGATGCCGCGCGATCACGTCCGGCCGCGCGTCGAGGTCGAACAGCGCGCGGGTGCGGCTGAGCAGCGCCGGCAGCATCGGCGTGAGGCTGTGGGTGAACTCGAGCATGAGCGCGTGCTTCTCCCTCGATTGCGTGACCCGGATCCAACCCTTCGCCTTTCCAAGCTGAACGGTTCGCGCGTACGAGCTGTCGGTGACCTGCTCGACGCCTTTGAGGGCACGCGCCCCCAGAAAACGGAGGACGCCGTTCCAGTCGTACGGTGATCGATACGAGAGCTGCAGCGTGGACGTCTGGCTGTCGATCATCGCGGGAACGCCTTCCGCCGCCCGTTTGCGGAGACGCGTCGGCGGCATGCGATAGCGGCTGTTGAACGCGTCGTTGAACCGGCGCAGACTTGAAAAGCCGCTCGCGAAGGCGATGTCGGTGACGGGCAGCCCCGTTTCGGTCAGGAGTTGCTTGGCGAGCAGGAGCCGCCGCGTGAGCAAGAGCTGGATCGGCGGAACGCCGAGCTCCTTCTGCACGATGCGGCGCACCTGCCGCGAGCTGAGCTCGAATTGATCCGCGATGTCCTCGAGTCCTGCTTTGTCATCGAAGGATCCTTCTTCGAGGCGTTGAACGATGAGCTGGGCGATTCGCTGCCCGTCGTCGACGGGCGCGCTTCCCGGCGCAAGCTCCGGACGGCACCGCAGGCAGGGCCGGAAGCCGGCGAGCTCGGCTTCCTGCGGCGTGTCGAAGAAGCGGCAATTGGACTGCTTGGGTGTTTTCGCGGGGCAGATCGGCCGGCAGTACACATCGGTCGACGTCACGCCTACGAAGAAGACGCCATCGAACCGCCGATCGCGGGCTGTCAGCGCGCTGTAAAGTCTTCGCTCGGCTTGGGACATACCTACACGATACGGGCGATCGACAGGATGGTCTAGCCATTTTCGGACATGGACACCGGCTTCGTTTCGTGTCCGAAAACAGCCAGCAGAACCGGGGCGCGTATCCTATATTGAGCAGCGAACGACGTCGAAAGGAGACGCTGCAATGGTCAAGGCCGATTCACCAACTCACAAGCGCTACGTTCACAAGACGATGAGCTCGCCTGTCGGCACGCTCACACTGGTTGCGACCGACGAGGGCCTCGCGGGCATCTTGTGGGAGAACGACTGGCCGAACCGCACTCCGTTACGCGTCGGGGCGCGCGACGATGGTCATCCGGTCCTGATTGAGGCGGAGCGCCAACTCAAAGAGTATTTTTCGGGACGCCGCCGGGAGTTCGCGCTGGAGCTGGACGTCGAAGGCACGCCGTTTCAGCGCACGGTGTGGAGTGCTCTGCGGACGATTCCATTCGGTGAGACGCGTTCGTACGGAGACATCGCGAGGCAAATCGGGAATCCCGATGCTGTGCGCGCAGTCGGCGCGGCAAACGGCCGGAATCCAGTGTCAATCGTGGTGCCGTGCCATCGGGTCATCGGATCGAACGGCAAGCTGACGGGTTTCGGCGGCGGGCTCGAGGCGAAGGCGCAGTTGCTCGCGCTCGAAGGAGTCCCACACCAGGAACCGGCGCAGCTGACGTTGGTCAGCGACGGCCCAGGCATGCTCAAGGCTTAGTCAACAGTAGACGGGTTTGACCCGAGGTTTTGGTGAATGCCCGCGCCGCAAAACTCGAACTCGATCGGTCCGAGACGCCGATGGCCACCATGTCGGCGCCGACAGGCAGCGTCGAGATGTCGATCTCGCTCGGAAGAGCACCGTCGAAGGTCAGCTTCACGTAAGGGACGAAGCCGTCTTTAACGATGGTCGCGCCCGTTCCGTCCCACCCCGCGATGAAGAACCCGCCGATGATCTGACCAGTCCGATCACGGACCTCGACTTGTGCCGGAATAGTCACAGCGCTGCGAAGGAGAGAGGACAACCAGGTTGCGGTTCCCAGGATTCTGAACTGCAGGGTTCCGCCCACATCGTAGATGGACGAGCTCCCCGAATCCACCGCAAGCGTGTAGCGACCATCCAGAATCGTGTCCGTCGCACCCCGCCCGATGAACGACATGACCGGTTGATATCGGCCGACCTGGATCTGTCCTACCATCTCGTCGCCGTCTACGTCGGAGATCCGGACGGGAACGGTCACCGCCGATGGTCCACCGGACGGCGCGCCAAAGCTCACCTGCGGCGTGGAATTCGTGGCGAGGAAGCTGCCGAGCGAGTTTGCATACGCCAATCCATTGAAGCCGCTCCAGGCGAGATGGAGAGTGCCATCCGGCGCGAGGGCGAGATCGGGATGGTGCGCATCTCCTTTCCCCACGGTTGTGCACACCCATTTCGTGCCCGTGTCGATGGCGCGTCCGGTATAGGGAGCGGTGCAGAGTTGGATGCCGTCGAGCGCCGGCAGAGCGGCGTACAACCGAGTGGCTCTCTCATCCACGACGAGCGGAAGCAGATCCTGATCATGGGCCGCCGTTGATGTCGTCGCGAGCTTGGTCCACGTCTGAAATCCGCGCAGCGAGTTCGAATACAGAAAATCGGTTCCGGCGATACCGTCGTCTTCAGCCGCCCACTGCAGCACATGCAACTCACCAGCCGGCGTGACTGCAAGTGAGGGAAACTCTCCCCGACCGAGCGTGTGCGGAGTCCAGCCATTGGCCGATGTCTGCAACGAGCTCTTCAGATTCTCAAACGGCAGCGTGTCGCGCTCGGAGACGACGTAGAGATTCCCGAAGGCGTCGCGCCCGGCGCTTGCACTTGTGGCTGAGTCGTTGTTCGGGATCCGCGTCCGTGTGAAAGCAAGGCCGTCCGTCGTTGTCCACCGTTCGATGCCCTCGGTGCATGCGTCATAGAACAAATCGACCTGGCCGCCTCCCGTCGTCATAGAACCATCCGAGCAGCCGCCGCTGGTCGTTCCGGGAATGCGCACAGGAGTCCAGCCTGTCGAAGACTTCGCATAGTAGGGCACCCACAGCTCCGTCGGACGCTGCTCGATCCACGACGCATGGGCGACGTCGTGCTCGTCAACGGCGAGATTGAGTCCGAATGCGTTGAATGTGTCAGCGAGGGAGACGCGAGTGAGGCTCGACCAGTCGCTCGAGGTCGTCAATTGGATGGGGCCCTGATCGTCTTCGAATGCCACATACACTTTGTTTTGAGAGTCGACGCCCAGCGCTGGAAATCCCCCTTTGTTGAAGTAGCTCGGGGTGAAGGTGCCTGCAGCCCAGCGGTTCCCATTTACGCGGACGTATGCCGCCCAGGATAGTTGGCCGTTCAGCTTGAGCCGCTCGCCCGAAAGCGTGTAGCTCGTGCCGGCTACCGTCACGTTGACTTCCGGCGATCCGAAGTTCGGGTCGTCGTCGATTTCTAAATGGTAGGACGTCACACCGGGTATGGGATTCCAGGAGATTCTCGTCGTGCGGTAACTACTCGCTGCGCCGGCACCGGGCGCAGTGACTGACAGCTGGGCTGCCGCGGGTGCGGCAATCGAGAGGGCGGTCGCAACCAGGAAAATAAAGGCAGGACGCATCGGAACCCTCCAGTGCAATTGGGGCGGCGATTATCGCTCAGTCACACGTCGACTACAATCTCGGTCCGATCGGCGACCATCAAAACTTCGTCAGCAGCAGACGGGTTTGGCCCGAGGTTTTGGTGAATGCCTTCGCCGCAAAACTCGACGTCGATCGGTCCGAGACGCCGATGGCCACCATGTCGGCACCGACAGGCAGCGTCGAGATGTCGATCTCGTTCGGAAGGGCACCTTCGAAGGTCAGCTTCACGTAAGGGACGAAGCCGTCTTTAAGGATGGTCGCGCCGTTTCCGTCCCACCCCGCGATGAAGAACCCGCCGATTATCTGACCATTCCGATCACCGACCTCGACTTGTGCCGGAATAGTCACAGCGCTGCGATGGAGAGCGCCTAACCAGGTGGCGGTTCCCAGGATTCTGAACTGCAGGGTTCCGCCCACGTCGTAGATGGACCCGCTTCCCGAGTCCACCGCAAGCGTGTAGCGACCATCCAGAATCGTATCCGTCGCCCCCCGCCCGATGAACGACATGACCGGTTGATATCGGCCGACCTGGATGTGTCCGGCCATGTCGTCGCCGTCTACGTCGGAGATCCGGACGGGAACGGTCACCGCCGATGGTCCACCGGACGGCGCGCCAAAGCTTACCTGCGGCGTGGAATTCGTGGCGAGGAAGCTGCCGAGCGAGTTCGCATACCCCAAGCCGTTGTCGTCAACCCATGCGAGATGGAGTGTCCCGTCGGGCGCGAGCGCGAGGTCGGGCCAGAGTGCATCAAACCCCCCCACGGTTGAACACGACCACGACGTGCCCGTGTCGACAGCGCGCCCTGTATTGGGAGAGGAGCAGAGCTGAATGTTATTCGCGGTCGGAACAGCCGTGTACAGTCGATCTCCGCTCTCGTCAACGACGAGTGGAAGAGTGCCCCTCTGTGCGGAGGAGTTGGTGGGGAGCGTGGTCCACGTCTGAAATGCGCGCAGCGAGTTCGAGTACACAAGGTCATTCGATTTGTCGAGCCAGAGCAACACATGTAACGCGCCAGTTGGCGTGACGGCAAGGGAGGGGAGGTCTCCGCGTCCAAGCCCGTGTAGCGTCCAGCCATCAGCGGACGTCTGAAAATAGTTGGCCGGCATATCGGTGCGCGTTGAAGCGACGTAAAGATGCCCGACGCCGTCACGACCTGCGCTTGGACCTGTCGCCAAGTTGCTGTTCGGGATCGGTGTTCGTGTGAAGACAAGGCCGTCCGTCGTGCTGATCTTTTCAATGCCATTGCCGCACGTGTCGTTGAACAGATTGACCTGGCCGCCACCCGTTGTCATGGAAACCGGCCGGCAGGAGCCGATCGTTCCGGGAATACGCACGGGAGTCCAGCCGGTGGACGACGTCGCGTAATACAGCACAAAACCCTCCGTCGAAACGGTACTCGGTCCACGACGCATGGGCGACGTCGTGTTCGTCGACGTCGAAATTAGGTTCGTATGCCTGGTTTGCGGCCGCGAGGGAGAGGCGACTGAGGCTCGACCAGTCGTTCGAGCTCGCCACCTGGATGGCGGCCGGATCCTCTTGGAATGCCAGAAACACTTCGTTTTGAGAGTTGACGCCCAGCGCTGGAGTCCGCGCCCAGTCGAAGTAACTCGGGGTGAAGGTGTTCGCATTCCACCGCTTTCCATTAATCCGGACGTATGCCGCCCACGATAATTGGCCATTGAGTTTGAGCCGCTCGCCGGAGAGCGCGTAGCTCGTGCCGGCTACTGTCACGTCGACTTCCGGTGATCCGAAGTTCGGGTCGTCGTCAATCTCCAGGTGGTAGGACGTTGCGCCTGGAATCGGGGCCCAGGAAATTGTCGTCTTGCGGTAGCTGCTCTCTTTCCCGGCTGCGGGCGAGGTGACAGACACTTGCGCCGCCGCGGGTGTGGCAATTGACAGAGTGGTTGCAACCAGGAACACGGCGGCTAAACGCATTGGGACCCCCACGGCAATTGGGCAGCGATTATCGCTCAGTTATGTAAACGCATCATCACGGCACGAGCGTGAATGGGCGAGTGACAGTCGCCAGCAGCGAGCCGTCCATGTGCAATTCGAGAATCGCCTGATAGTCGCCTGCTGTAAGAGTCGAAGTGTTGAGGACGCCGAGAGATTGGCCGCGCTTGGGGCCCTGGCCGTTCGCCACGATTGTTCCAACAGTGCTCGTGCCCATCTTTTTGTAGCGCAGCGTGTACTTATAGGTGTGCGTGGCGTCGGGTCCCGTGTAGACGAAGAGATCGCCACGCAGGTCGAGCGTCCTGCCTTTCGAGACCGGTGCCTCGATCGGTTGAAGGCCCAGCGCCGCAATCGTCGCACGGCCGCCGGCCTTGAAGACCGAGGCTCCGCCGGCGGGATTGAAGGGATTACACCGGCTCCCGCCTACGGCCTCTGCATTGGCGCAGGCCGGCAGACACAAGGCGTGACAGATATTCGGGCTGAAACGGACGTTCGAGAACAGGATCGTCGCACTGTCCGTCGCCTCGACAAGTGACCCGAAAATCTCCGACGAGTCGATGTGGATGACTGCGTCGGTTGCAGCGACGATGCTCTGAGTATTGATGACCGAATTGTTGACCTCGATCCTGCTGCCCGGACCCACCGCTGCGATCACCGCAAACTGGAGCAGGCACGTATCGACCTTGACCAGTCCGCGGGCCAGCGCGCCAATCTCGTTGACAGCCGATTGATAGACGACGGCGGGCTGTACCACCGCGGCCGTAGGGTTGGCTGAGTAGATTTGCCACGCAAACTCGAAAATCTTTGCGTTATCGAGCTCGAAATGCCGTCCCTGATGGTCGAGGACGATGTTGTTCGAGACCGGCCCGACGCCGATGATCTGCTCGGGTGATGCAAGATCGGTGAGGAAATAGCCGATCGCGAGCGACGCCTCGGTATCCCGGAACGTGACGTGCGACCCGGGATGCGACGCCACGCCAATACTTGGTTGCGCGCCGATGATCTCGACCTGATACCCGACGTTCGTCATCCCCGGGGTGTTCCGCCCAAAGCTCCAATCGAACGGCGCAAATTCATTCGGCAGGCGGTCGATCAGCGCTTCTGAGCCGCTCAGAAACTCCAGCCACACGCGCGGTGTCGTCTCTGGTCCCTGCAGGACGATCGTCGCGCGTTCATGCGGATAAATCTCCGAGAAAAAATTGGCTCCGTTGGCATGGACCTTCGAGCTTCCCAGCACATCGCCGAGCAGCCAGCTGTCGGGCATGAGCACACCGGAGTTCTGGGCGACGAGTACGGACTGATCGCGGCCGATGTACTGACTGGCGAGGCTGTGCCCCGGACTCGAGAGGTTGGTTTTCAGAACCGAATTGATGAAGTGGATCTGCGCGCTGTCGCGCGACTCGATCCGATGATCGAAGACGAAATGGTTGTCCAGCGTCAGCGTCGCGCCGGTGACGATCAGCCGCGCGCTGCCGCTGAGCAGAATGTCGCCGTCGACCACGAGCGTGGTTTGCAGCACGACCAGCGTGACGGTGCCGCCGAGCACGATGTCGCCATCGAAGTCGCACGGCTGGTTGATGTAATGAATCCCGGTCTGAAGGTTGATGGATCCGGTCGGGCACTGGAGCTGCGTGGTTTGCGCATGAGCCGTTCCCGCCGTCACGAGGGCGAGAAGCAGGAGAAGCGCGAAAAGACGCCGCCGTGGATTCATGGCGGGAATGCTACATCGTTCCTGGCCTGCGCTGTGGCTGAGTGCGATGCACGGCGCCTTTAGTCTGCGAGCCAGGCCACTTCGATCATGGCTGCTACGCCGCTGCGAGCAGCCAGCGGATCAGATCGTTCGTGACCTCTTCTTTGTTCGTCTCGTTGACCAGTTCGTGGCGCGCCTTGATATAGAGATGCGATGAGATCGTCAGCTGCTTCTTTGTGTAGAGCTCGACCAGCCGCATGACACCTTTGCCATCTTCTCCGACCGGATCTTCCGAGCCGCCAATAATGTGGATCGGCAGCGTCTTCGGAATTCTGTCGAGGTGCGCGTCGCGTCCGAGCTCCGCTTTGCCGTGCAGGAAGTCGTACCAGGCCTGCGAGGTCAGCGGAAAGCCGCAGAGACAATCGGCGATGTATTTGCGGACCTCGTCTTTGTCGCGCGACAGCCAGTCGAAATTTGTCTCTCTTGGCTCGAAGCGCCGGTTGAATGTCGTGGTGACCTGGCGATCGATCCACACGCCAGGGCTGCGAGGGCCGAGCAGCCGGCGCTGCACTCCTGAGAAGCCCCTCAACGCCGCTTCACGCACGTCGGGCGGGCCGTTCGTTCCGCAGAGCACCACCGCGCGATACGCATCGCCGTGTTCGGCCAACAGCATCTGGCCGACGAACGATCCCATCGAATGCGCAAACAGCGCGATCGGTACGCCTGGATAGGCCGCGATCATCTCGCGCGACACGGCCCACGCATCGTCCACGACGAGGCGCCACCCGTTCGAGTCTGCGAAGTGGCCGAGCTCTTTCGGCGATGCCGCGGTCAGGCCGTGGCCGCGATGATCGTGCGCCCAGACGCTGATGCTGTGAGCGTTGAGCTTCAGTGCAAGGCGCTCGTATCGCGCGCCATGTTCCGCCATCCCATGCAGGATGTGCAGGAGCAGCCGAGGACGGTCCGTCTTCCACCGGTGCACATGAGGCATGGCGGCATCTTCAGGGCTTCGCCGGTGCAATCTGTGGCGGTGCGGCCTGCGCCGCAGGTACTTTCCCCTGCGATTCGACGACGTGCCTCGCGAGATAATTCACGACATCGGCATCCGTGCGGGCCGCTGTGAGATACGCGGTTCGCAACAGCTGCTCCCTGCGGCCACGCAGCGATGTGGTGATGCGTTCTTTCACAGCGGGCATCGAGAGATCGCGCTGCCCGGCAGGTTCGTGCGAGACCACCAGGATGAGCGAGTGGGCGCCGCCCATGCTGACCACCTTGACGCTGCCGGCGGGCGTTTGCAGGACGGCGTCGCGCAGTGGAGGAGGCGCCTGTTTCAGCCTCGACATCGGCACGAGCCCGAGGTCGCCTCCGCGCGGGGCCGTCTCCGGATCCTCAGAATAGCCGACAGCCAGCTCGCCGAAAGACGCACCAGCCTTGAGCCGCTCCATCAGCATCTGCACCTTGGCCTGCGCCGCCTGTGGGTTCGACGCGTCGTCGCCAGTCCGGTTCGAGAGCTGCGGATCGCGGACCGGCGTCACGACAATCTGCGCCAGGTGATAGCCCTCTTCCGGAACGTTGAATTGGGCTCTATTGGCGTTGAAGAAGTCGCTGACTTCCTGGTCGGTCACGGTGACTTTCGATCCGACTTCCTGTTCGAGCACTTTCTGTGCGATCAGCTCCCGCCGCAACCCCTCGCGCATGTCAGCCGCCGTGACCTTGCGCCGGGTCAGCTCCTGCTGAAACGCCTCGTCCGAAATGTTTTTCTTCGCGTCCGAGTACGCCGTTTCCAGCTCGCTGTCGGGCACCTCGATTTTGAGCGCGCGCGCCTTCGCGAGCAGGATGTCCTGAACGATGAGCTCATCGAGCAGGTTCAACTTGGCTGCCAGCGCGTCTTCGGCCGGCACGTTCGCGGACGCATTTCCCGCGCGCTGATACGCCTTTTCGACATCATCGCGGCGGATTTCGCGGCCGTCCACGACCGCCCAGGCATCTGCCGACACGGCAGGCGCCGGCGGTGCGGCGGTCGATCTCGATCGGCACGCCCCACTGAAGGTGAGAGCGGCCATAACTGACACGGTGACGCAGAGGGATCGGTGCATCTGTGAAGGGTACTCCTACGAGCGAAGTCTAACCCGTCCGTGTATGATTCTGGCTTCCAATACAGCGCGTTTCAAAGGGCGACACTAAAGAGGAGTACGCGGCATTGAAGACACGGCTGAGCATCGTGCTTGTGATGGCCCTGGCGGCGATTCCGGTTTTGGCGGCCGGGCAGGATGCCGCAGCAGCGCGTCAACAGCCTGCAACTGCGACTCCAGCGGCCCCGCCCGCACGGGGCGCTCGACCGCCGGCGCCCACGCGGGACCCCGAGACGCCTGGCTACGTGGTGGCAAAGCCGCTGCCTGATGGCGCGGTTCCGCCGGCCGGCGCCATCGGCAATTTCGTGATCGGTCCAACGCACCCGCCCGCGCCTGAAATGACGGCGAAGGACGGTGTCCCACGGGGTGCGATTCACACCTTCACCATGGAGTCGGCAGCGAGCAAGATTTATCCGGGCATCGCGCGTGTGCCGGGCAGCCGCGCGATGGCCGATCCGAACGATCCCGCAAAACGCATCGTCAACAGCGGGCCGGCGCCCTACACGCGGTCGGTCGCGGTGTACGTGCCGCAGCAATATGTGCCCGGCACGATTGCGCCATTGCTCGTCGGCGCAGACGGCCCGGATCAGATGCTGTTTGCCGCGCTCGACAACCTGATCGCGCAGAAGCGCGTCCCGCCGATGATTGCGGTGTCGATCGGCAACGGAAGCGGCGATGCGCAGGGCAGCCAGCGCGGCCTTGAGTACGACACCATGTCGGGCCTGTACGCAGAGTTCGTCGAGACCGAAGTGCTTAAGCTCGTCGAAGGGAAATATAACGTGCGGCTCACAAAGGATCCCGACGCGCGCGTGACGATGGGCTGCAGCTCGGGTGGTTCAGCGGCGATGGCGATGGCGTGGTATCGCCCCGATCTGTATCACCGCGTGCTGACCTACTCGGGGACATACGTCAATCAGCAGTGGCCGTACAATCCGGAGACTCCGGGTGGCGCATGGGAATTCCACCGCACGCTGATCCCGAAAAGCCCGGAGAAGCCGCTGCGGATCTGGATGCACGTCAGCGATCGCGATAATTTCAGCGAAAGCGACGGGATGCACGACTGGGTGCTGGCGAATGAGAACATGGCGAGAGAGCTGGCCGCGAAGGGCTACAAGTACCAGTTCGTGTTCGCGCGCAACGCCGCGCATTGCGATCGCGCCGTCAAGGCGCAGACGCTGCCGACTGCGCTCGAGTTCGTGTGGAAGGACTATCCTGTCACCAAAAAGCTCTCGAAGTAAGCGCGGCCAGACTGAGCAGGAGCCCTGTTGATGCCGACAAAACTCATTCTCGCGATGGCGTTCGCGGTGTTCGGCGGCGCCGTGGTGTCGATCGCGCAGAACGCCGCGCCACCGCAGCAGCCAGCGCCCGCGGCGCCGGGCGCGCCAGCCCGCGGCACGCGCCCACCGCCGCCCACGCGGGATCCGAACACCCCAGGCTATGTGAAGGCAACAGAGGTTCCGGACGGCACGGTGCCGGCGTCGGACGCGTTCGGCAACTTCATCATCGGGCCGACCCACAATCCGGCTCCGGAGATGACGCCGCAGCCGGGCGTGCCGCAAGGGGAGATTCACAACTTCACGATGGAGTCGACGGCGAGCAAGATGTATCCGGGCATCGCCCGTGAGCAGAGCACGTTCGGGACGCCTGATCCGAAGAACCCAGCGAAGCTCGACGTCACCACCAGCCATCCCGCCCCGTACACGCGGCGTGTCGCGGTATATGTGCCGCAGCAGTACGTGCCCGGCACAGTGGTGCCGTTCATCGTCGGGGCCGACGGTCCCGACCCGATGTTGTTCACGGCGCTCGACAGCCTGATCGCGCAGAAGCGCGTGCCGGTGATGGTGGCCATCTCGATCAGCAACGGCAGCGGAGACGCCCAGGGCAGCCAGCGCGGTTTGGAGTACGACACCATGTCGGGCCGCTACGCGGAGTTCGTCGAGACAGAAGTGCTGCCGCTCGTCGAGAAGCAGTACAACGTGAAGCTCACACGGGATCCCAATGCGCGGGCGACGACAGGCTGCAGCTCGGGCGCCGCGGCGGCGATGGCGATGGCGTGGTATCGCAACGATCTGTACCATCGCGTGCTGAGCTATTCGGGCACATTCGTGAATCAGCAGTGGCCCCACAATTCCGACACGCCTGGCGGCGCGTGGGAGTTTCACCGCACGCTGATCCCCAGGAGCCCGGCGAAGCCGATCCGCATCTGGATGCACGTCGGCGATCGCGATCTCTTCAATCCGAACGTCATGCGCGACGACATGCACGACTGGGTGGTCGCGAACGAGCGCATGGCCAAGGCGCTGGCCGACAAGGGGTATAAGTACCAGTTCGTTTTCGCCCGGGATTCTGGTCACTGCGATCGCAACGTCAAGGCGCAGACGCTCCCCAATGCGCTCGAGTTTGTGTGGAAGGATTACCCCGTCGGCACCAAGCTGAACCGATAGGCTCTTTGTCACGAAAGGACCTGAATCATGACCAACAGGCGCGAGTTCATGTCGTCCGCTGTATCGCTGGCCGCCATGACGGCCGCAGTGAGTGTCTTCGGCCCCTCGAGGGTATTCGGCGCGACCAGTCACAAGCCGCTCGACCCGATTAACCCCGACATTTTGTTCGGGACGACGAGCTCCATCTGGGGCCGGCAGCACGACATCGCGTGGGCGATCAAGAGAATTGCCGCGCTCGGGCTGCAGGGCATCGAGCCCTATCCGAACAACATCGAGCAGTATCGGAAAAATCCGATGGCGCTCAAAAAGCTGTTCGATGATGCCGGTGTCACGTTCATCGATTGCTCGAACGGGGCGCAAGGACAGTCGACGAACTTCATCGATCCCGCGCAGACGCCAAAGACGATTGCGGATCACGTTGCCTTCGCCAGGGATTTTCTGCAGCCGCTCGGCGCGACGCTGTGGAAATGCAACATGGGGCAGCGTCCGCCCGGCGGCCCGAGCGACGATCAGCTCAAGCGTCTGGCCGATACGCTCAATGAGATCGGCCGTCAGACGATTGCGATGGGAATCCGGACAGCGCCCCATCCGCATATCTGGGGGCCGATCGAACGCGAGCGGGAAGTGCGGCGCATGATGGAGCTGACCGATCCCAAATACGTCTGGCTCACGGCTGACACAGGGCACCTCACGCTCGGCGGCGGCGATGCCGCGCAGCTGATCAGCGACTATTTTCCACGTCTCGTGCTAGTGCATCTCAAAGACACCTACGCCAAGTATCGCGGCAACAAGGAGACGCCCACCCAGGAGCAGCACAAGGTCGCGAGCGTCTATCACAACCTCGGCGGCGGCGGCGTCGACTTCCAGGCGGTGTTCAAGGTGTTGCGCGACAAGAAGTACAAGGGCTGGGCGATCTTCGATCTCGATGGTCCACGCGAGGGGGACGACGGCTTCGACGCCATCGGCGGCAATCTGGATCTCGCTGTCGACGACTACCTGTCGCACAACGTCAACTACCTGCGTGTGATGCTCGGCATCAAGCTTCCGCCGCACGTCTAGCGTCCGCGATTTGGGGGCGGCCCTTCCACGCGCTGAGGCGGCGAGGAAGGCGCGATGTGGAGAGGCCGCCCCGATGCGTACCGCTTCCAGACGTCGAGGACGACGTCCGCGGTCATGTCCAGGAAAAGCGGATCGTCGTTGACGGTCTCCGCTCGCACCATCGTCAGGCCGATCTCGCGGCACACCTGAGCCGCTTCATGGTCGAGGTCGTAGAGCACCTCGATGTGATCGCACACAAATCCAATCGGCACGAGCACCACCGCAGGCACGCCGCGAGCGCGTGCATCGCGCACGTACTCGCTGACATCCGGACCCAGCCACGGATCCTCCGGCCGGCCGCTGCGACTCTGGAAAACGACGGCCCAGTCGCGCACGCCGATCGCGTCGGCCACGAGACGCGACGACTCCACAATCTGCTGGTGGTAGCGCGTCGCTCCGGCCATCGATAGCGGCACACTGTGCGCCGTGAAGACGACTTGCGCACGCGCGCGCAGATCGGCCGGCAGCCGTTCGATCGCGGTACGCACGTGGCTTGCATTGGCGTCGATGAACTTGGGGTGTGTGTGCCAATCACCGGTGTAGGTCACCGGCACGTCCGGCAGTCCGGCGCCGACGACGTCGGCGCGCGCGTCCACGACGTTCTGCCGGTACTGCGCGCAGCTCGAATAGGAACGATGCGCGGCGAGCACCAGGCCGATCGCGCGGCGTACTCCGTCCGCCGCCATTCGTCGCATGGTGTCGGCGAGGAACGGATGCCAATTGCGCATCCCGACATACACCGGCAGGTTGAAGCCTCGCTGCGAGAGCCGTTCTTCGAGACCGCGAGCCTGTCTCAGTGTGATTTCGGTGAGTGGCGACACGCCGCCGAAATGTTCGTAGTGCCCGACCACCTCTTCGAGCCGCTCGGGGGATATGCGGCGTCCACGCAGCACGTTACCGAGGAACGGACGAATATCCGCAGGCCCTTGCGGTCCGCCGAACGCGATCACCAGGACGGCGTCGAAGGGCTTAGACATGGGTCGACGCCGCGGCATACGGGGCTGTCGCCGGCCCTGCTCTCGAGGATCGAGCGGGGCCAGCTGCTCCCGACACTGTTGCGCGTCTCATTCGATGGACTTCGATTCGAGCCTGCCAGTGCCGTGGTTCGGCTCGTAGAGGTGGGCGACCGATCGGTCGAACTAGGTTGAAGTGCGCCGCACGCTCTCCGCGCGCGGGCCTTTCGGTCCCTGGCCAACGGTGAATTCGACCGAATCACCCTCGCGGAGATTCTCCATGCCCTCGCCGACTACGGCGCTGCGGTGGAAAAAATAGTCCTGCCCCGCGTTGTCCTTGATAAATCCAAAACCCTTCTCAAGCTGCAATCTCGCAATTGTTCCAGTCATCGTCGCCTCCGATTGTCACTATCATATGCCGTGAAACCCTGGATTGTCCTCGGAAGAGCCCGGACCCCCGACGGCACAGAGCTTACGCTCACTTGCCACGCCAGTGAGTATGTCATCACGGCCGACCATTACAGCCTGATGTCGAGCCGGGCGCACGGCTCGGAGGATGCCCTCGCGGTGCTGGGGTGCCGCCGGGCGCGCACCCTGGCCCGGCCCTGCGTGCTCATCGGGGGGCTCGGCATGGGCTTCACCCTGCGGGCGGCGCTCGATGTTCTGCCGGCTGAAGCACTTGTGGTGGTCGCAGAGCTGGTTCCAGAGGTGGTGGAGTGGAATCGCGGGCCCCTCGGCGCGGCGGCGGACTACCCGTTGAAGGACCACCGGGTCCGCGTCGAGGAACGTGACGTGGCGGTCACGATCGCATCGGGCAAAGCGGCGTTCGACGCGATCCTGCTCGACGTCGACAACGGACCGGCCGCCATGGCCACGGCCTCGAACGCGAGGCTGTACGATCGGGGCGGTCTGGCTCGAGTACGTGCCTCGCTCAGGCCGGGGGGCATCCTTGCAGTATGGTCTTCGCGTGACGAGAGCCAGTTCGAGAGAACGCTCTGCGCCGCCGGATTCGAGATCCGGCGCGAGCACGTGCACGCGCGGACGAACAAGCGTGGCGCGCGACACACGATCTTCGTCGCTTCTTCAATTGGTGCTGCTGAATGATCCGTGAGGGCGGCGTTGATCGTTCTGGTGCCAGGTCAAGGGCGTCAGGCGACGCCCTTGACCTGCTGTTTGTGTCTTACTTCGCTCTGCCTGCGTACCCCTGTGCCTGCATCTTGACCGAAAACAACGCGCTGCCGCCGGCGAGATACAGCGTCTTCTTGTCCGGTCCGGCAAACGCGAGGTTCTGCGGACGCTGCGACGTCGGAATCACTCCAAGCGCCTCGCCCTTCGCGCTGAACACCTGGACACCGGTCGCGATGCCCACGTAGACACGGCCCTGGCTGTCGACCGCGATGCCGTCGGCATGGCTCTCGGGCGTCGGCAATCCCTGGTACTTGCCGAAGTTGCGCTTGTTCGTGAGCTTGCCATCGGGCTGTACGTCGAACGCGATGAGATATTCGCCGCTCGAATCCGCGGAGTACAGCGTCTTCTCGTCAGGGCTCAGCTGGATGCCATGGGCGCTCGCCGCTTCGCCAAGCTTCATGGGCTTGCCGCCCTTCGGGATGTAGTACACCGCTGACGGTTTGTCGCTCGGCAGCGTGAAATAGATGCCGTCCTTCTTGTCGATGACGAGATCGTTCGGGCGGGTGGGCATCTTTGCCAGCACTTCTTTCGCGGGGTGCAGCACGACGATGCTGTCTGCTGTCGTCGCGATGAGCCGTCCCTTCGAATCGAGCGCGAGGCCGTTTGCGCGTTCGGTATTTTCAATGAACACCGACATGGCCCCGCTCTTGTCGATCTTGTAGACGCGGCTCGCTCCCGGCTCCGTGAAGAGCGTCGAGCCGTCGGGCATCAGGATCGGCCCTTCACTGCTGCGCAAACCGTCCTTCACGATCGCGACTTTTGTTCCCGCCGCGACGACTCCGGGAATAGCGGGCGCGACCGTTTCAGTCGCAGGTGCTGGTGGCGGCGCATTGCCGCGGCCGCCCGGGGCCTGTGCATAGAGCGACGCGGAGCAGACCGCGGATAGCATGATGACGGCAGTTCTCATAACCTTCCTCCATTGGACATCCAAACGTTCTTTGTTGCGGGTGGGAGGATCCTACAGCCGCCCGCTGGAGATCTGCAACGTATCGATGGAATCGCTGGACTCGCTGGATCGGCCGCGAGGATAATCGGCCCATGAAACACATTCTGCGCGGTATCGCCCTGGCGGTCGTCGCACTCGCGTCGCTGTCAGCCCAGGCGCCTCCCCCGGCACCCGTCAAAATAGACGGAACCGGCGGCGCGCGGACGGCGAAACAGACGCGCCCGCCGGACAACCGCCGCCCGCGCGGGACGGCAGTGGCGCTGCTCGGCTGGCGGGCGGGGATCCGCTCCGACGCGTTCGGCGCGATTCCCTTTCTGGACGCGGCTTCTCGGATCGACGCCGCGGGCGTCGCATTCGTCGAAGGCGTGAGCACCAACCTCGATTACAGAATGACCACCGGCGACGTCGAGACGCTGAAAGCGCGCCTCAACGATCTCGGGCTACACGTACCGGCCTACCGCCTCGACGTCATCCCGGCGGATCCCGCGTCTCGCCGCCAGTTATTGGATTTCGCCAAGGCACTCGAGATCGAGATGATTCTCACGAAACAGCCGGCAGATCTCGACGGCGTCAAAGTGGCCGTCGAAGATGGCCGCGGCATGTACAAGCAGGGGCAGACCACGGTGGGCGCAAACCTGCGCGACGCCGCCAAGGCCGCGCCGCTGCTCCTCGAGCTCAGCAAGCAGCAGCCGCCGGAGGCGCCTGAGTGGCCGAACAAGTGCACCGACTGCGGCACGTCGCGCCCGACCAACAAGCCGCTGTTCTTCACGATCGTTCCCGGCGCCGCTGAGAACTACGACAAGGCGGTGCGCGTCGCACAAGGCTATCGGGTCAACGCGATTTCGAAGATGCTGCCGATCACGACCGCCGATCGCATTCCGGCGGACGAGCGGGCAAAGATCGACGCGGCCATTCCCCGGCAGCCGCTGGCGAAGCCGAGGCAGGCGAGGAAACTGCTCATCATCGACCTCTGTCCGGCCGGCGGCTTCTACCACAACACCGTCGCGCACGGGAACCTGATGCTGCAGCTCATCGCGAAGTACACCGGAGCGTACGAGCCGGTCTTCGACAACAACCTCGAGAACCTGCGGTATCCACACATCAAGCAGTACGACGCCGTGTTTCTGAACAGCGTCGTCGGTCAGGTGTTCTCCGATCCCGAAGTGCTCGATGGGCTGATCCGCTACGTCAAGGAAGGCGGCGGCGTGGCCGGCCTTCACGGCACCACGTTCGCGTCACAGGATCTGCGCGAGTTCGGCGAGCTGATGGGCGCCCAGGAGGGCCCGCACCAGTACAACGGCGAGCCCGGCACGCTGAAGATCGACGATCCCGCCAGTCCGCTGACGAAGCATTTCGGCGGCAAGGGATTTTCGATGATGGACGAGTTCTATCACTTCCCGATGACCGGGCCCTACACGCGCGAGAAGCTGCACGTGCTGCTGAGCGTGGACGCCGACAAAAGCGACCTGCAGAAATGGCTCTACCTGCGCCCCGATCGCGATTTCGGCATGGTGTGGATCAAGCGCGAGGGCAAAGGGCGCGTGTTCAACAGCGTCCTTGGACATCGGCCTGATTTCTACATGATGCCGGACCTCGTGAAGCTGATGCTGGGCGGCATTCAGTTCGTGCTGGGCGATCTCGAAGCGGACACGACTCCTAGCGCGAAAATGGCGCGGTGAGGAAACGAAGAACAAAAAACGAAGAACGAAAAAAACGAAAAAGGAAGCGCGAAGAACGAAAAGAGCACGCGCGACGAGCGCGTCATGCTTTCTTCGTTTTTCGTTTTATCTTTTTCCTTACTGTCGGTGTCTTTTTCCTCTTCTTCTCCTCTGCCCACTCGTACGCCTCCTGAAGCCAGTCGGTAATCGGCGCCTCGACCTGGTCGCGATGCGTGATGCGGATGAAGTTGGCGACCTTCGACTTCGAGGCCTCGTCTGCGCGCTTCACCTGGGGGCCCCGCAGCGCGCGGTTGAGAAACACGACCACCTCGAGAAAGCTTTTCTTCGGTCGCACGAAGAAGTAGCAGGACGTCCGGGCGAACATGATCGAGTGGTGCGAGGCGTAGATTCGTTGTTCGCCGAACTCGAGGGCGGTCTCGCGAAGCCGCTCCCATGCGTCCTTCAGGTCCTCTGAAAGGTCTTCTGTGAGGGCTGCTTCGGTCGTCGTCCAACAGTCGTGCGCCTCGCCCTCTTCGATCCACTGCTTGCAGTGGTAGCACTGGCGAGAAGACATGTGCCTATTTTAGTAAGACAGGTGCGGAGCACGTAAGATCGTGGCGTATGACAACCTCCGCACCTCCAACGCATGCTGGTGGCGTCATCTATCGAGTCGAGCGGGATGACGTGGAATTTCTGCTCGTCACCGCGCGCAAGCGGCCTGATGAATGGGTATTTCCCAAGGGGCATATCGAGATCGGCGAGACGCCCGAGCAGGCCGCGGTACGCGAAGTGCGAGAAGAGTCAGGGGTCAGTGCTGACGTCATCAGTTTCCTCGAGGATGTGCACATCCGATTGCCAGGCGAGGACCAAGTGGTGCGCTATTTCCTGATGCGAGCCGTACAGCGCGGTGTACCCGGCGAAGGGCGCCGTTCGCTCTGGCTGCCGGCCGAGGACGCGCTAAGTCGTCTGACGTTCGACGAAGCGCGCGGCTCGCTGCGCAAAGCCCTCGACGCGATGCGCGAGAGGGGAGTGTCTTAGCCTTGGCTCAACCCTTGTCAGGAGTCTTCGTCTTGTCACCAGCAGCCGGCTGCTTGCCGGCGATATATTCAACCGTCTGCAACACGAGGCGCTCACTGAACCCGGCGACGAACGCCACGATATAGGCGGTTTGCGGTGCGAGATTCTTCACCATGTCCGCGAGTTGGTCGTTGAAGAGGCCGGTCAGCTGCGACTGAAGAGCGATGTAAATGATGACGGCTGACGCGCCCCCCATCACGATCCTCATGAAGGTGACGCGGGTCGTCGCGGTGATTTCCGGAATGCGCGGCGAGAACGTCGTGTCCGACGCGCGCAGCATGGCGCTGACTGTGGCGCCGAGGTTGCCGAACAGCATCACCGACAGCAGGCTGTGGAAGGTGCGCGGCATCGGAGCTCCTTGCGGGAGAAAGCCCGTATACGCCAGCCCCATGATTCCAGCCATCACTGCCGCCAGAATCAGCGCAAGGAACAGGATTTGTGTTCGAACCAGTTGATCCTTGTAGCCCTGATTGTTGTAGTACTCGTCCCGAAGAAGAACAGCCTCCAGTAAAGCCGCAGTCGTCAGACGGCCCAGCGGCTTGTCGGTGGTTCCGAGTAAGGTGTGGACGGCGATTTGCCGCCACGACTTCAGTTTCTCGGCCTCTGCGCGGAGCGTCGCTGCCAATCCCGCCACTTCCACCCGGTGCATCCCGACAATTTCCATGCGTCTGGCGGCGTGAAGAAGCTTCCACGCCTGATCGAGTCGTCCGCGCGCGAGGGCGCAGTCCGCGGCCGCGAGGAGTGAGAGCGCGGCGTCCTTCCAATTCGGCCCAGCCAACAGCTGGTCCGGTCCGGCACCGGCGGGCGGTTCGAATCGGTGCGCGATCTCTGCTCGCGCGATTTGGATCGACCCCTCCAGCCGATCGTAGCGGGCCGGCGACAGCATCCTTACCCACAGTCGATGTGCGCGGGCTGCCCATGTGCTCGCAAGGCTGTCGGGCTCGCGTATCGGGAATATCTCTACGGCGGTGGCTTCCGATTGGGCGAGGCTTGTCATGACGCCTCCAGCTGTCATTCGAGGGAATCGCGATAGTAGGCGGAATGGGCACGATATCCGCCAAATTGTCCAGGATTCTGCGCAACCTGCCGCGCCATTAGTAACGGACCCCGGTTGATGCAGCGGGTTTGCCTGTTCGGAACCGGGAGGCCTGCTCGGCTTCTTTCAAGTCATTCTGGGCGTCAATATTGCCCGGCAGATCGACCGCGTTCTTTCGAAGGATCGGAAGCGCCTCGGAAAGCCGGCCAAGCTTGAACAGGATGTATCCCCTGGTTCCTTGAGCCTCCAGAAACGTGGGCTTCAGACGCAGCGCTCGGTCGATCAAAGTCAACGCTTCCGTCAGATTCTGGCCTTGCTTTGCGTACGTATACGCGAGGCTGTTGAGCAAGAGAACGGAATTGGGGTCAAGCGCCAGTGCCTCACGCCGTACAGAGGCCGATTCATCGAACCTGCCCGCGAGATAGTAAACCTCCGAGAGGGCATCCAGCGCCCAGATTCGTTGCTCGGAGGAGAGAGTGCCCGCGAGATACGCGTTCAGGGACTTGATTGCCTTTGAATATGATCCAGTTTCCAGATAGGCATGTCCTTGCTTTGCAAGGTTCTCGGGATCGGCCCCGGCGATGTTCCCAGCCTTTTCGAATCTGTACGCTGCCGCCTCGTAGTCCCTCGCAACGTAGAGCGCCTCCGCCAAGGCCAACTGGACCTGTGGCGGAAACGACGCACCACGCAACTCGATCTCCTCAACAACGGTTGAGAGGCTGTCGAGCAGAGCTCCACCATCCAATGAAATTCCGGTCACTTTCTTGGTCAACACGTCGTTGACAAACCGGAATGAACGCGGCCCGGCCTGAACAAGGATGTGTCTGGCATTGAGCCGGGTCCGCAGGTCGGCGCTTCCGAGTTGAATCGCCAAGGCGCGGCCGCTTGCGGCGTTGTACGTGCCGTCGCTTGCGAAGATAGCCGGCGCACTCGACTGTGCCAGCAGCGTTGCGAGTCCCAATCGTTCGAATAGCCGGCTGTGCGGAGAATTGATGGGTGCAGGCTCTTCCGCCGGTTGGCCGACCCAATTGATGGCGACAACAGAACCGTCAGAACGGTGCATCCAGAGAGTGCCTACTGTGGTGGGGTCGGTCGCATCCGGTTTGTACACCAGCTGAATTGCCCGCCGCAGTGTGGAAATGGTGCTGAGGTCGAGCACGAATCGTTTTTCGATCGTGCGTTCAAGAGACGCAAGTTTTGCATTGGACGTCGTACTGTCGGACCCGGGAAACGGCATCAAAGCGTTGGCCCGAGGTGGTGCCTTGTACTGATGGACGAATCGAAAGGCCAGTGAGCTGACATCTTCCTTCGCAAACACGGCCCACCGGAAGCGGTATCCGCCGTCGAGGCGAGCCACATCGTCGACAGGGTAGAACTCAAGGTCGTTGCGCTCCGGGGCGATCTGGTGAGAGACCGAAACGCTATTTTCGTCGGCAGACACGAGCGCAGCTTTTCGCAAGCCGGTGACTTCGCCGGTAATCATCTTGACCGGCTCGTACATGAAGGTGGCGTAGAACCACACGACCGTTGACGCCGCAACGAGTGCGTAGGTGGCGATGATCACCGACGTATTCACTTTCCTGAAGTAGCGCTTGTCCGCCCCGTCTTTGGCGTCGAACAGGTTCCGGATGGCTCGGCGTTGCTGAAAGAAAATAAAGATGACGCTCAGGGCGTACACGCCATGGGCGGCAATCAACGTGGTCATTTGGTTCATGGTTTCCACCACAATTACCCTCCATGTCCAAGTCCCGACCGATCCAAGGCTGCCGACTGCTGGCGGGCCGCGAGTTACATAACGTCATGGAAGGGTGTTCCGAACGTCTGTGAGGAACTTCCTGACCGACATCGAGGGTAGCGGCTGCCGGGCCAGGGACGTTGGACGAAATCCCGGCAGCCTTCAGTGACGCCGTTAGAACAAGATCGTTTCGAGCTGGATTCCCCGCATGTCACACGCCTTGCGGATTTTAGCGAACGGCGCGCACTCGACACGCATAGCCGCCGATCGTCAGTTATGCGCCGCCGCCCTCCATCGCCAGCAGCCTGGCTACCGCATCTGGTTCATCGAAGCCGGGGCGAACAAACGATCGCGCGCGTGGAAAGACACGCTCGAGCTCGTCGCTCAGCCAGATCAAGTCCGCCACGAAGGGCTCGATCTCGGATGGCGTTGCCAGGCCTTTATGCACCAGCTCGAGCCACGCGGCGTGCGATCGCTCGATGCCGAGAAGCGCCACCTTGGCCGAGCCATCGTGGTCGGCGGGCCAGTCGCGATCTTCGAGATCGTCGGCTGCCAGCCCGCTGAAGGCGCGATGCATCTTGGCGGGAATCGAGTACTGAAACCACGTGATGACCTCGCGAGGATCCGCGGATGGATACCGCGAAAACGCGCCGCGGCTTTCGAGCCAGGTATGCACGGCGTTCGAGTACGCGTGCGCGCGCGCCTCGATTGGCTCGTGCTCTGGCGCGATCGTCGGCCGCCGCCGTTCGCGCGTGCCCTCGGCCATGACTTCGGCCGCTCGTTTGTTCACCTCATCAATCAACTCCCGCATCCATGGCGGTGGCGGCGGCGGAATATCCTGCGGCAGTGGCGGCGCGTCCGCGACCGCCTTCAGCGTCGGATCCTGCGACGCCTCCAGTTGCACGCAGTCGGCGAACCCGCGACACCGTGACGTAAACGCGCAGTGTTCGCACCACCGGTCGCAGTAGTTGTCGATGCCGAGGATGAAGCCGTCCCGAACGTCCATGCAAACCTCCGCCCGTTGGAGGAGCAACGCGCGTTCCGATCGAACAGGGCTGTATTTGCAGGGGGACAGGGAAGCACATCGCAGATTCTGCGTACCTGATGATGTGAAAGGTACGCTCAGGCGCTCAGGTGGCGCGCCAGAAATGGAATGCCGCGCTTGCCCCAGAACGCGTGCTCGTCTGGAAAGACCTCGTGCTCGACCCGATCCGACGTGCCAAACACGTCGTAGATCTTCCGGACTTCGCTGAAGCTTTGCACACTCGCGCGGACCGGAAAGATGTTGTCTTTCTCTCCCGATTCGACGAACAACGGCCGGGGCGCGATCAAGCCGGCGACGTCGTGCATTTCGGCCCAGTTCAGAATTCCAGGCACGTAGTTGTCGATGCAGTGGGCGAGGCTTCCAATGCTGTCGCGGAACGTGTTCAGGTATCCGCTCACCAGCGCTACGCGGATCCGCGGCTCGAGAGCCGTGGCGAACACTGTCACGGTGCCGCCCCCTGAGATGCCCATACAGCCGACGCGGTTCTGATCCAGCTCCGCCCGCGTCGCGATGAAATCGATGGCGCGCATCACGTCCCACACTCGCCAACCAACCATCGTCCGGCCCAAAAGCAGTGCCCCGCCGGCAGCTGGGTCGCAGGCTTTCCGCGAGAGGCCTATCCGCGCGTTGATGGGGTCACGGCGGCAGCCGAAGCCCATGGGCTCGATCGCGAGGGCCGCCATGCCGGCTTCCGCGACCTGGATCGCGAAGTCATGCTGGTAGCCCGCCTTGTCGGTCCGCTCGCGGCCTTGTTCGTCGATGCCGACGATGTCATCCACGCCCCGGCCGTGGCCGGGCACGCACACCATGACAGCCGCCGGGCGGCGCGCTTTCTCAGGGAGGAGGAGATATGCGAGCACGCTGACGCCCGGTTGGCTGTCGAAGACGATCTTCTCGCGCACATACCCGGGAAACGCGCGTGTCTCCAGCGTGATCGCACGCAGCGGCGTTCGAGCCGCTGGAAAACCTCCGACGAGCTCGGTCACCTTCGATCGGAGCGCTTTCTGCCACGCCTCGGCGTCGCCGCGATTGCCGGCGCGGAACCGAAGCTGCCGTGGAGCGGCGTCGAACAGTTCGTGCGTGTACGCGACCGGATCGAATCGGCGGTCGCTAAGGTCGGTGGTCACGCCCGTCAGTGGCCCGCTATACGCGGTCGGGCTCGCGGCTTGCGCGCGCAGCGCCACGGCACGTGCAGCGGCGAATCCGCCAGCGAGGCGGCCGAGGTCACGGCGAGAGAGCTTGGCCATCTGAGTCCGGTCCTTCCTATCGCTTGGCGGTGGTCTTCAGCTGCCGAATATACCCCGACTGGGCGCCCCCTGTAGTCCATCGGCGGACGGACGATAAAGAGGTAAAGAACTTGGGGGTTACAGCCATGAGCGTCGTCCCTTTCGCAACATCGTCCGGTTCCGAACCTGCGCCCACCGACGCGGCCGACGCGCGCCAGCAGATGCTCGCCGTCAAACGGACGCTCGACGAAGCGTCCGCGGCAGTCGAGTCGCTTCAGGGCGCTCTCGCCGCTCAGCACGAGCTCGAACAGCTTCTCAAGCAGGGCCGCGCCCACCTGCAGGACCTGCGGGCGCGGTTGCAGCGCGCTGAAGAAGAACGCGACCGGTTCCGCGGCGAGCTCGTCGAGAGCCGCACCGCGCATCAGCGCGACGTCGAGCAGCTGCAGCGCCAGCTCGACGAACAGGGTGCTGCTCACACGCAGTTCGCCGAGGAGCGCGCCAACGAGCGCAGTACGTTTACCCGGCTGCTGAATGAAGCCGAGTCGAAAGAGCGCGAGATGATTCAGGAGCGCGATGCGATGCGGCAGCAGATCGAAGCGCTGCGCGACGCGGGCATGCGCGCGCAGTCGCTCGCGCGCGAGATTATTCAGGCGCACGAACACGGCGACTTCTCGCCTGCGAGACCGTCCGAATAACGCGTTATACTGCCGGCTGGGTTTCAACCGCGCGATGCATCGACTCTCCCGTCGAACCGTCCGCCGCGGCGCCGGCGTCAACATGGCGCCGCCGTGGCCGGAGTCACCTCACGTTCTCGCTGGCCCATCGCGCCTGTAAAAGGCATCGGAACATGTCACTGGACGCTGTCAATCCTGCGACGGGCGAATTACTCAAGACCTACAACGAAATGACGCCGGGCGAGACCGCCTCGGCGGTTGAAGAAGCGCATGCCGCCTGGAAATCGTGGCGAAAGGTGCCGTTCGCCGAGCGCGCGCGGCCGATGAAGAAGGCCGCGGCCGTGCTTCGCGAGCGGAAAGAAGAGTTCGCCAGGTTGATGGCGCTCGAAATGGGCAAGCCGCTCAAGCAGGGCATCTCGGAAGCCGAGAAGTGCGCGCTCGGCTGCGACTACTACGCCGAGCATGCCGAGGCGCATCTCGCGCCGGAGATGGTGAAGACGGAGGCGTCGAAGTCCTACGTCGCGTTCGAGCCGCTTGGCGTGGTGCTCGCCGTCATGCCGTGGAACTTTCCCTTCTGGCAGGTCTTCCGGTTCGCCGCGCCGGCGCTGATGGCGGGGAATACCGGAGTACTGAAGCACGCGTCGAACGTGCCCGGTTGCGCGCTCGCTATCGAGGACGTGTTCCTGCGGGCGGGATTTCCGAAAGGCGTGTTTCGCACGCTTCTGATTGGCAGCCGCCAGGTCAAAGCTGTCGTCGAGCACCCGCTCGTGAGCGCGGTGACGCTGACAGGAAGCACACCGGCGGGCAAAGCCGTGGCTGCACAGGCCGGGGCGGTGTTGAAAAAAACTGTTCTCGAGCTCGGCGGATCCGATCCGTACATCATCCTCGAGGACGCGGATCTGGACTACGCCGTCAATACGTGCGCGACATCGCGGTTGATCAACTCAGGACAGAGCTGCGTCAACGCGAAACGTTTCATCGTGCTCGAGCCGCTTGCGGCTTCCTTCACACAGAAGCTCGTCGCGGCGATGAAGGCAAAGCACATGGGCGATCCGCTCGCCGAGGGCACCGAGATCGGACCGCAGGCGCGCCCTGATCTGCGCGACGAGCTCCACACGCAGGTGATGGATTCGGTCGCGAAAGGCGCAAAGCTGCTGCTCGGCGGGGAGATCCCTCCGGGCAAGGGGTCGTTTTACCCACCAACGGTGCTCGCCGACGTCAGGCCGGGCATGCCTGCCTATAACGAAGAGCTGTTCGGGCCCGTCGCGTCGGTGTTTACCGCGCGCGACGAAGCCGACGCGGTGCGCATCGCCAACGACAGCATCTTCGGGCTTGGGGCCGCCGTGTTCACCAGAGACGCCGCGAGAGGCGAGCGCCTCGCGCGCGAGCTCGAGGCCGGGTGCACATTCGTCAACACGCTCGTGGCGTCCGATCCGCGGCTGCCGTTCGGCGGCATCAAGGAATCGGGCTACGGACGCGAGTTAGGCACCTACGGCATCAAGGAGTTCGTCAATATCAAGACGGTGTATGTGAAGTAGGACCGAGAAAAGTAGAAAGTAGAAAGTGGAAAGTAAAAAGGGAGAGAGCGCGATGCGGCATCTCGTAATCGCAACAGCGACAATCGCAATCCTTACCGGCGGGGGTCTGACGGCGCAGCGCAAAGCGTATCGCGGGGTCAACGATACATATCCGGCCCCGCAGTTTACGTCGCGAGCCAGTTGGAACATCCGCGCCGCACACCTCAGAGAGCTCGTGCTCGCCTCGGCGGGTCTCTTGCCGATGCCCGATCGCACGCCGTTGAACGCCAATGTGTTTGGCGACGTCAAGCGAGACGACTACATCGTCTCGAAGGTGTACTTCGAGAGCCTGCCGGGATTCTTCGTCACCGGTAATTTGTACCGGCCCGTTGGCAACGGGCCATTCCCCGCGATCCTTTCGCCGCACGGGCACTGGGCGTACGGCCGGTTCGAAAATTCGGCGGTGGCCTCCGTTCCTGGCCGCGCCATCAACCTCGCTCGCCAGGGCTTCGTGGTGTTCACCTACGACATGATCGGCTACAACGACAGCTGGCAGCTCGAGCACCGGGCGTTCGGCGGCCCGCGCGAAAAGCTGTGGGGTCTGAGTATGGCCGGGCTTCAGTTGTGGAACAGCATTCGCGGGCTGGACTTTCTCGAGTCGTTGCCGTACGTGCAGCGCGACAAGATAGGCGCCACCGGCGCTTCCGGCGGAGGCACGCAGGTGTTTCTGCTCGCCGCGGTCGATCAGAGAGTGGCGGTCGCAGCCCCCGTCAACATGATATCGCTGCAGATGCAGGGCGGTTGCCTCTGCGAGAACCAGCCTGGTCTCCGCGTCGATACGACCAACGTCGAGATCGCCGCGACGATTGCGCCGCGGCCTCTGCTCATGGTGTCGGCCACCGGAGACTGGACGACCAACACGCTCGAGCGCGAGTATCCAGCCGTGCGCGCCCTCTATACGCTGCAGGGCGCCGCCGATCGCGTGCACGCCGTGCGATTCGAAGCGCCCCACAACTACAACAAGGATTCGCGCGAGGCGGTCTACGCGTGGATGGCCCGCTGGCTCCAGGGCGCGCCCGCAAATGTGCGCCGCGAAGAACGTCCCTTCACGCCAGACCCGCTTCCCGATCTGATGGTCTTTTACAAGCGCCCGGTTCCGCAGAACGCCGTCGACGCCGCGAAGTTGACGGCCAACTGGATCGCTGCCGCCCGTGGACAGTTGCCGTCCACGCCACTCGAGACGCGCGCGCGTGCGCTCAGAGATGCTCTTTCCTTTGGCCCCCCGCTTCCTTCAGCGGCGGCTGTGGCTCCGCCTGCGCCCGAGGTGAAGAAGAGAGGCCGGCGCCGTCAGGTGACGGTGATCGTTGCGGGCATCGATGCTGAGCTCGAGAAAGAGATGCGCTCGGCGCGATTCATCCTGAAGCCAGTTGACTTCACGCCGTTCGACGCGGCAGAAGCCGCCAAGATCGAGCATTTCGATACCTACAACCGCACCGCAGCGAGCCAGCGCGTCGCAGATATCGTCGAAGCGCTGCGCGCGACACCGGAGGCAGTGTTCGTGGGATCGGGCGACGCCGCGCTTGCTGGTTTTCTTGCGCTGGCGATTGAAACAGGACGCCGCGGCATACTCGACGTCGGGGAGTTCGATACGTCGAACGATGCGGCGTTTGTGCAGCGGCTTTACATACCGGGTCTGCGGCGCGCTGGAGATCTTTCCACCGCGGCCTCGCTGGTCGAGGACCGGGCCGTCATCCACAACGCCGGTCCGTCGTTCATACTCAACGGCGCCCCTGCGCCACACGCGCGGATGTCAGCGAAGGAGATCGTTGCATTATTGAAACAGTAAGGAAAAACGAAAAGCGGAGAACGAAGAAAGCACGCGGCTTCACGCGCGACAGCTGATCTCTATTCGTTTTTCGCTCTTCGTTTTACGTTACGCAAACAGGTCCTTCAGCTGCCCCGTATGAATCCTTCCGTCGGTCGCCATCGGCCGGTGCCGGCGCTGGTACGCGAGCATCGTCCCGAGTGCAACGCCGCAGACGATGCCGCCCATCACGAACCACCAGACATCGGGGACGACGGTGCTGAGGAGAAATCCCATCATCATCAGCCCGAGGCCGCCGACGCCTTCTACCGGGCTGCTCAGAGTCACACGACGAGGCGTGAGTCTCCTCGACATGAGCCACTCGGCGACGATCGGATCGATGGGCGTGAGGTTGAGCGCGACAGGCACACGGGGTTGGCGGAACTCGCCCATGGCGATCGCGCATAGAACCTGCGCCCACAGCCACGCCGAACTGCGCCCGGCGCGAAATTGTTCGACGAGGTCGCCCGCGAGCGGTTCGTTGCGATGGCCGAGGTGACGGAGAATCCACAGCGCCGGCGCCGACATTCCGCGGCTCATACGTTGCCTCCCTTCAGCTCAGGGATACCTTTCCAGAGCGCAACCAGCGCACGCTGGGTTTCCTTGATCGCGCGCATACCTTGCGGCGTAACCTGAAAAAACCGTTTGGCCCTGCCGCCGCGTTCGGGCGTCGGTTCGCCGATGCTCGAGGAGACGAGCCCGTTGCGCTCCAGACGATCGAGCGCGGCGTAGACCGCCGCCACGACGACCTGCCGGCCGCCGGTGCGCCCGATCTCGGCCGCAATGGGTACGCCATACGCGCCGTCGCCGACCCGCAGTGTCGCCAGGAGAATCATCAACTCGAAGTCGGTCAACAGATGCCGCGCCATTTAATTTACAAATTATGAATAAATAGGGGTCGGGTGTCAAGCGCCGGCTGGCCCACCAGGCGGAATTGTGAAAAGTCTATGACGGGGTGTACGGGCCGGTCGTTTGTCGTCTAATGGGATCGAGGTCGATGTCATGAATTCCACGCTTCGTGCCCTCAACGGATTTGGCCTTGGCGCGCGCCCCGGCGAACGCCGGCGGGTGACCGATGCGAAGGGTTGGCTTCACTCGCAGCTGCATGGAGACGTGTCCCTGTCTCTTACGCCGGCGGTGGGGTCCTCGAGCGCCATCGCCGATGCCGTCCATGCTTTTCGCATGGTCGGCCAGGTCGACGATCAGGAAAAACGAGAGGCTCGACAGCAGGCGCGGCGCGCCATTGTCGGCATCGCGGCGGCCGAGAGCCACGCTGTGCTCACGGAGCGTGTGATTACCGAACGCCCGTTTGTCGAGCGCCTTGTCGCGTTCTGGTCCAATCATCTCTGTGTGTCGGTGGGCGCCAAGGTGCTGGTCGCGCCGCTCGCCGGCAGTTACGAGCGCGAAGCCATTCGGCCGCATGTCCTCGGCCGGTTCGAAGACATGGTCCTCGCGTCGGCGAAGCATCCTGCGATGCTCGTGTATCTCGACAACTTCCAATCGATCGGGCCTGGGTCTCGCGGTGCCGCGTTCGGCGGCCGCGGGCAGGGGCAACGCCGCGGGCTCAACGAGAACTACGCGCGCGAGCTGCTCGAGCTCCACACGCTCGGCGTCGATGGCGGCTACACGCAGCAGGATGTGCAGGAGCTCGCCAAAATCCTGACCGGATGGACCGTCGGAGGTATCGGCCGGGGGCCGGGGCCACCGAATGCGCCCGCACGCGGGCGCAGATCGATGGCCACTCGACCCGATCAGGGTCGCATCGGGTTCACCTTCCAGGAGGTACTCCACGAGCCTGGGGCAAAAACCGTGCTCGGCGCGCGGTACGGTGAGGCCGGCGTCGAAGAGGGCGAGCGCGTCATCCGCGCGCTCGCGCGTCACCCGTCAACCGCGCGATTTGTCGCGACCAAACTCGTGACGCATTTCGTCAGCGACGCGCCACCGGCGGCCGCTGTCGATCGCATCGTCCGTGTGTTTCGGGACACGCAAGGGGACCTGCGCGCGGTGTCCGCGGCGCTGGTCGATCTCCCCGACGGTTGGAGCGAGGCGGCGCAGAAGTTCCGCACGCCGCAGGACTGGCTGATTGCGGTGTTGCGGGGGCTCGAGGCGACCGAGGTCAGCGACGCCGCGATGCCGCTGCTGCGGCAGCTGCGACATCCGCTGTGGTCGCCGCAGGCGCCAAAAGGCTTCGGCGACATGACCCAGGAATGGGCCGATCCGGATTCGCTGCTGAACCGCGCCGAGCTCGCGCGCACGATCGCGCGCCGCGTCCGGTCACAACGAATCGATCCGCGCACGCTGCTGGACGTCGTCGACGTGCCCGCCGGCGATCCGCTCCATACGCTGCTGGCGGACGGCTCGATTGCCGCTGATGAACGAATCGCGCTCGCCCTCGCAGGCCCGGCATTTCAATGGAGATGAACATGAATCGCCGCAACTTCGTGCGCACGATGTGCCTCGGCGGTATCGCTACGTTCGGTTTCCCCGTCGTCAACTTTGCACAAACCACACGCGGTGGACGATTTGTGTTTGTGCTGCTCCGAGGCGGGTTCGATGGGCTCGCCGCCGTCGTGCCATACGGCGATCCGTCCTATCGATCGCTGCGCGGCGCGTTTGCGTTCGACGAGTCCGAGCTGGTGACGCTGACCGACACGTTCGGGCTGGCGCCCGGCCTCGCGCCGCTGCGCGAGCTGTGGCAGAAGGACGAGCTCGTCGCGCTGCACGCGATGGCGATCCCCTATCGAACACGCAGCCACTTCGACGGCCAGGCGATCCTCGAAACAGGCATCGATCGACCCGCCGGCTCGTCTGACGGCTGGCTGAATCGCCTTCTGCAGGTCATGACCGGTCATCGGTCGGGCATCGCAATCGCATCGGGGATGCCGCGTTCGTTGACCGGGCCCTACGACGTGCAGACGTGGTCGCCGACGCAGCTCGGCGCGGTCAGCGACGCGTATCTGGATCGCCTCGCGACGCTCTATCGCACGGACAAGGTGCTCCACGGCCGCTTCGAAGCCGCGATGCAGCAGCAGGACCTCGTTGGCGAAGAGCCGATGGCGGGCGGCAACGCCAGGCGCGGGGGCATCACACCGTTGATGCAGGCGGCGGCGAGGATTCTTCGCCAGGATGGCGGGCCGAACATCGCGGAGGTCGAATTCAGCGGATGGGATACCCACGCGAATCAGGGCGTGGCCGGCGGCGCGCTCGACAGGCTGTTGGGGCAGCTCGCGGAAGGACTCATGGCCTTTCGCACCGACATGGGCGCTGCGTGGGCCGATACGACTGTGGTCGTGATGACGGAGTTCGGGCGCACCGCGCGGCCGAACGGCACGCGCGGAACCGATCACGGCACGGCCGGCGCCGGTTTCGTCATCGGGCCCAAGGTGGCGAAGTCGATCGTCCACGCCGACTGGCCCGGTCTTGGCGATCGCGCGCTCTTCGAAGCCCGCGATTTGAAGCCGACCCTCGACACGCGCGCGGTACTGAAAGGCGCGATCGCAGCGGCGTTCGATCTGACGCCCGCACAGGCCGATCGTGTGTTTCCAGGTTCGAGCGCCATTCGCGGCACATACGAGCTGATGGGATAGGGGTTCCAGGTTCCGATTCCACGTTCCAGGTTCGCGCCTCGCGTAAAATCTAGCGGACCGTGCCGCCGCGTCTCTCGTCCCTCAATGTCGGTGCGCCCGTGCACTACACGACCGCTGAACCGTGGACCAGCGGCATCTACAAGAGTCCCGTCCTGGGACGAGTTCCCTTGTCCTCCGTGAATCTTGCCGGCGACGGCCAGGCCGATCTCACCGTTCATGGCGGTCCAGACAAAGCGGTTTGCGTGTACTCGATGGACCACTATCCGTCCTGGCGCCGCGAGCTGGCGATCGACGAGTGCGGGCCGGGATGGTTTGGGGAAAATTTCTCGATCGAAGGGCAGACCGAAACGGACGTCGCGATCGGCGACACATATGAGATCGGCACAGCGGTGGTGCAGATCTCGCAGCCGCGCGCGCCGTGCTGGAAGCTCGGCCGCCGGTGGAAGCGTCTCGATATGCCGAAGCTCGTCGTGAACAGCGGCCGCACGGGCTGGTATCTCCGCGTGATCGAAACCGGCCACGTTGAGAGCGGCGACGTGCTGGCGCTCGTCGAGCGTCCGTACCCGCACCTGACCATCGACACAGTCAATGCCGCGGCGTACAGCCGCGGAGGCGCGACGAATATCGACACCGTGCGTGAGCTCGCGAACTGCCCCGCGCTTGCCGAAGCGTGGCGGGGAGGATTCAGGAAAGTTGTCGAATAGGTATCGCGCCGACGAGTTGGTGCTGTTCGCGTCGGCGCTTCTCGAGCGGGCCGGGCTGGCCCGCGATCGGGCGCGCACGGTTGCCGATGTCCTCGTCGAAGGGGACTTGCTGGGACACGACACGCACGGCCTCGATCAGCTCGCCGGTTATCTTCAGCAGATCGACGACGGGTTGCTGGCGACCTCCGGCGATCCCGTTGTGATCGCCGATCTGGGCGCGTGTCTCACGTGGGACGGCCGCCGGCTGCCCGGCCACTGGCTCGTGAAGCAGGCGATCGCCGAAGCGCGGCACCGGCTTCTTGCGCATCCGATCGTGACGGTGGTCATCGGAAGCGGCCATCACATCGGCTGCCTGCAGGCATACCTGAAACCCGTCACCGACGCGGGCCTCATCATCGTGTTGATGTGTTCGGATCCTTCCGCAACCGGGGTCGCGCCCCACGGCGGCGTGGCGTCGCGAATCACGCCGAATCCTTTGGCGGCTGGGTTTCCGACCGGCGGCGATCCGATCCTCATCGACATCAGCAGCTCGACGTCGACCAACGCCATGAACAAGCGGTTGGCGTCGAAAGGGGAACGGCTGAAAGGCCCCTGGCTCGTCGACGCGGACGGGCATGCGACTGACGATCCTCGCGTGCTCTCCGGAGACAGGCCCGGCGCGATGCTTCCGCTCGGCGGCATCGAGCTCGGCCACAAAGGCTTCTCACTTGCGCTGATCGTCGAGGCGCTCACGTCGGGACTCGCGGGCCGCGGCCGCTCGGAATCGCCGCCGGCCTGGACCGCATCGATCTTTCTGCAATTGATCGATCCCGACGCGTTCGGCGGCCGCGACGCGTTCGTTCGAGAGATGCGGTATCTCGTCGACCTCTGTCACGACACGCCGGTGGCGCCGGGCAATGCGCCGGTCCGCCTGCCGGGCGAGGCGGCGCTCGCCCGCCGCCGAAAGCAGATTCGCGAAGGAATCCAACTTCATGAGACCATCATTCCCGCATTGACGCCGTGGGCGGAGCGCTTCGGGATTTCTCTGCCACAGCACGCTTAATCCGGAAACCAATCGAAGGACCTCGAATGCATCGGTGCGTATGCATCGCAGCGCTGGCGCTGCTCGTGTCTGTCATCGTCGCCGAGGACGCTGTTGCGCAAGGAAACGCAGGGGCGGTCATCAGATCGGCCGACGTCACCAATATCACCGGCCCGATAGAAATCGACGGCTCGTTGAACGAGGCAGAGTGGCGCTCCGCGCCGAAGATCGGCGAGCTCATTCAGCGCCAGCCCGACACCGGCAGCCCTCCCAGCGAGCGAACCGAGATCACCTTGCTTCGCGACGAGGACAATCTCTATGTGGGCGTGATTGCGCACGATGCGGAGCCCGATCGCGTGGTTGGCACCCAGATGGTGCGCGACGGGTCGCTCAACGCCGACGATCGCATCGAGATCGTGCTCGACACGTTCCGCGACCAGCGCAGCGCGTTTTACTTCGCGACCAATCCCGCAGGCGCGCTGGTCGATGGACTCGCATTTGCCAACGGACAGCTCAACACCGAGTGGGATGCCATCTGGCACGTTCGCACGCTGCGCACGAGCACCGGCTGGACGGCGGAGTTCGCCATTCCGTTCAAGAGCCTCAGTTTTCCCGCCGGCCAGAATATCTGGGGCTTCAACATCGCTCGAACCATCTCGCGCAAGCTCGAGGACGACCGCTGGTCGGGCGCCCGTCTCGACGCGCAGTTTCTTCAGATCTCCGAGGCCGGTGAAATCACGAACCTCGGCGGGCTCACGCAGGGGATCGGCCTCGACCTGCGCCCATTTCTCGCGGGACGGTGGCTCCACCTGGCAGGCACCGGCGACGACAACTTCAACCGCAAGCCCGGACTCGATATTTTCTACAGCCTCACGCCGAGCCTCAGGCTCACGGCGACGATCAACACTGACTTCGGCGAGACGGAGGTCGACGCGCGGCAGATCAACCTTGCGCGGTTCTCGCTCACGTTCCCCGAGAAGCGCGCCTTCTTTCTCGAGGGCGCGGGCGTGTTCAGCTTTGCCAGCACGGGCCCCGGAACACCCGGCGGCATTCCCGCCACAGGCGCCGACTTGTATCCGTTTTTCAGCCGCCGCATCGGGTTGATCGGCGGCCAGGAGGTTCCGCTCGACGCGGGCGTGAAGCTGACCGGCACCGTCGGCCGGACCGAAGTCGGCCTGTTGAGTGTCCGCACGCGCGAGCTGAAAGTGGGGAATGCGCTGATCGCCGACGACGAAGGGTTCCTGATTGGCCGGGTGAAGCAGAACCTGTTCGAGCAGTCGTACGTCGGAGCGATTTTCACCGCAGGCAATCCGTCGCCGGGAGCGTCGGCGCAGACCTACGGCGCAGACGCGCGGCTCGCGACCTCGCGTTTCCTCGGGCGTCAACGCAACTTCGTCGTCGACGGGTTTGCCGTGAGAGGCGTCACCGGTCCGGACTCGAAGGACGACTGGTCGTACGGATTCTCCGCGGCCTACCCGAACGACAAGTTCGGCGCACAGGTGGCGGTTCGCGAAATTCAGCGGAACTTTAGGCCCGCGCTGGGGTTCTTCCAGCGGGACAACGCGCGTCTGCTGCGCGTGGGCGCCAGCTACAACCCACGCCCGAAATTCCTCAACATCCAGCAGATGTTTCACGACGTCTATTACACGCAGTTCACCAATCTCGAGAACAACCTGGTCGAGAGTCGGGATCTGTATATAACGTGGCTGGACTGGCACTTCCAATCGGGCGACAGCGTCCACTCCGTGATGGATGTGAACCCGACGTACGAGCGCCTCTTCGAGACATTCGAAATCGCGCCGGGCGTGTTTCTACCACCCGGGGAGTACCGGTTCACGCGGCTCCGATACAGCGCGGTGACCGCCGCCCGCCGCAAGTTCTCGGGCAGTTTCGGCATCGGAACGGGCACGTACTGGTCGGGCGAGGCCAATCAGGTAACGGCATCGCTCACGTTCAGGCTTCAGCCTTGGTTTATGTTCTCCTCCTCCACGAACCAGACGTTCGCGCGGCTGCCAGAAGGAGATTTCATCGCCCGCATCTACTCCTCGAACATCGGCTACACCGTCTCGCCTCGGCTGTCGTTCTCGAATCTCGTCCAGTACGACAACCGCTCGAAGAACCTCGGATGGCAGAGCCGCATCCGATGGACGCAGCGGCCCGGGAACGATCTGTTCATTGCATTCAATCAGGGCTGGATACAGGAAGAAGACGAGAATCGAAGCCTGCGCTTTCGCGTGCACGACACGAAGCTCTCGGCGAAGTTCCAGTACTCATACAGATTCTGAAATGAGAAGCGCGCTCCTGTTCGTGCTGGGCGTCCGCCATCGCGTGCGGCCCGGCGCCGGATGCCGTTCGCGACACGGCGCCGCCGGTGAGCCGGGAGCTCGGCGCATGGTCCGGTACCGGTAACTCGACGCTCGGGTTCGCCAGCGAATTCGCGCCGCGCCAGTAAAGGGCGTTGTCGCGAAGTGTCGCGGATCAGCGAAAACAGGCCGGTTCGGGCTACAATCAACGTCTTTCACCACGGAGTTCAGCATGAACGTGCGGTCTGTTTTTCGACGTCAAACCAGTCGATTGGCGGTAGTCGTGTGTGTCGCGTGCCTGGCGTACGCCGGCGCCGCTTCCGCGCAGGATGAGGTTGCCGACCCGGTTGCCGACAAGCCGGTGATCGGAGCGCCGATCAAGATCGAAGGTCCCGCGGCCGATCGCATGGTCGCGGAATGGATGCTTCGCATGGGCGGGAGCATCGTCCTCGAAGGCCAGCGAAAGCCGATTACCGATCTTGCGGATCTGCCGACGACGGATTTCCGTATTCATACGCTGAACTTCACGGGCATCACCATGTATGCAGCGTCGCTGCAGGACGAGCTTCGGCGGCTGCCCGCGCTCCCGCACCTCAAAGAGCTGTACATCAATGGCCGGCTCTGGTACGACCAGCCGGCGCCGCGCGTGCAGGCCACCATCGCGCTCTTCAATGAAGCGGTCGAGCTCGAGAAGTTCGTGATGAGCAAGCCGGTGCAGACCTACATTCCGTTCAACGATCCCGCGCTCAAGGGTCTCTCGACGCTGAAGAATCTGAAGGAAGTACGCATCCACCAGACCCGGAGCTCGGGTGTGTCCCTGGCGAACTTTCCGTTGACGCATCTCGACCTGAACTACGCGGTGACGTTCAACGACACCGGTATGGCGAGCCTGAAGAGCAAGACGACCCTGCAGCGTCTGTATCTCCGCGGCACGTCCGTTACGGACGCGGGCATCCAGAATCTCTCCGACCTCACGAACCTCGTCGAGCTCGATCTGTCCGATGTCTCGATGACCGACGTCGGCCTCTCGTATCTCGCCGGGCTGACCAAACTCCGCCGCTTGAATCTGCAGAGCGCGGACGTGACCGACGCCGGCCTCGACGTGTTGAAGAACATGCCCGAGCTCGAAGAACTCAGCCTGTATAGAACGAAGGTCTCGAACGCCGGTCTCGCCGCGCTTTCCGGGTTGAAGAATCTCCGGTCCGTCGATTTGCGCTACAGCCGTGTGACGAGCTCGGGCGTTCGCGAGCTGGCGTCGAAGCTGCCGAAGGCCGAGTTGCTCCTGCTCGAGTCGTCCAACCGCGAGCCCAAGCGCGCGATGACGGCAGCCGCGGTGGCCACCAAAGGCGAGCCGGCCATCGCCGAGTGGCTGCGCGCGATCGGCGGGAAAGTGCAGATGGCCGGTGGAAGCATCACCGCGGTGTCGCTCAATGGCACGTCGATCACCGACAAGGAATTTGTCGTGCTGACGAAGCTGCCGCAGCTGAAGGAATTGCGGCTGCAGCACACGGAGATCAGCACGATCGGGCTCGAACAGCTCGCGGCTGTGCGCTCGCTCGAGCGTCTCGATCTCGGTCACACGCTTCTTGGCGACAATGCGCTGCCGATGCTTGCGCCCCTGACGAATCTGCGCGTGCTCGATCTGCCGAGCACGCTTGTCGAAGGGAAGGGGCTCGCCGCGCTGAAAGCGCTGCCGAACCTCCGCGAGATCGATCTGGGCGACGCGCCGGTCGGGAACGAAGGGATGGCCCAGCTCGCGCAGCTGACAGGCCTCGACTCGATCAACCTCCGGCACACCGATCTCACCGACGAGGGCATGACGCACTTTGCCGCGCTCACAAATCTGAAGCGGCTCGACCTCACGTCCGCGGACATCACGGAAAAGGGGCTCGAGGGGCTTGCGACGCTGACCCAGCTCGAAAATCTGGATTTGAGCTTCACGCGATTCGCCGAGCCCGGGTTGGAGATGATTACCAAGCTGAGCGGGCTGAAGCGGCTCGGCCTCGAGCAAACGAGCATTACCGACACCGGCATGGCGTGGGTGGCTCAGCTGCCGAAACTGGAAGCGTTGAACCTGAACTACACGCCCGTTACCGACGCGGGGATCGCGCTGCTGTCGAAGAACTCCGGCTTCGTCGACCTCAGGCTGGACCGGACCGACCTGACGGACAAGTCGCTGTCGTGGCTGTCCTCGCAGAAAAATCTGAAGTACCTCGACCTGTACCACACGCAGCTGACCGAGCAGGGGTTCACCAGCGTGAAAAAGGCGCTGCCGAACGCGGAGATCAACTGGAGCCTCGACGCCGTGCGCGCGCGGAGGCGGACGTAAATGGAAAAGCGAAACGTAGCCTGCGCATTTGTGTTGGCTGCTGTTCTGTGTGCGCCCACTGCGGCCACGGCACAGGCCCGGAAGCAGGATTCGCCGGTAGTCGCGCACGCCATCGAGCGCATCGAGCAGCGCGGCGGCTCGGTCGCGCGCGACAAGGACGGCGTCATCGTTGAAGCGTCGCTCGAGCGGACGTGGTCGACCGACAACGACATCGACTTCATCGTCGAGCTGAAGACCATCAAGAAGCTCGATTTGTCGTTCACGTATGTCACCGATCGCGGCATCAAGAAGCTGCAGGCGCTGCAGCAGCTCGAAGATCTCACGCTCGACACCGATGAATTCCTGACCGATGCGTCGATGGCGCATCTCCGGGCGAATCGCGCGCTGCGCCGGCTGGTCGTGCGCGGCGTCGATATCACGGACGCGGGCATGCCGTACATCGGCGAGATGACCGGGCTGCGCTCGCTCGACATCAGCTACACGATGCTCGGCGACGTCGGCCTCGAGCACCTCCCGAATCTGAGCGAGCTGGAGCATCTGAAGATCGGCGCCACGCTGATCACCGGACTGAACCTGAACTTTCTCAAGTTGCTGCCGAAGCTGAAGACGCTGAGCCTCCGCGGTGTACAGCGGCGCAACGCGGGCGCGTGCTGGACGCCGAACGTCACCGATCTCGATCTCGACACCATTTCGCTTCTGGCGGGCCTCGAAGAGCTCGACCTGGGCGTGGGCATCAAGTTGGGGATGGGCGGGCAGCCCGCGGCGCCCGGCGGCGGCAATTGCACGCTGACCGGCGGACTTCAACTCAGCGACCTCGGCATCGCCAAGCTCGCGAAGCTGAAGAACCTCAAGCGGCTGAACATCAGCGGCGCGCGGCTCACACCCGAGGGTCTCCACGTGCTGCAGTCTCTGCCGCTCGAACGCCTCAGCGTGTGGGCGTCGCAGTCGCTGGATGACGCGGCGGCCGACGTGCTCGCGGGGATGCCCACGCTCGCGCATCTGGACATGTCCTACACCAACGTCGGCGATCAAGGCTTGCAGCGCCTGGCAAAGCTGCCGAATCTGAAAGCGCTGTACCTGACCGAAACGCAGGTCACGCCCGAAGCAGTCGCCGCGTTCCGGAAGCAGCATCCCAATACGTTCGTCTCGTGGGCGAAGCGGCCGGCGCCGCGCGGCGCGCCGCTGACCAACGAGAAACCTGTCATCGAGGAAATGCAATGACCGTTCGTCTGGCGGGCCTGTCGCTCGCGTTGATGCTCTTCGTGTCGATGATGGCCGCTCCGCGCCCGCAGGCGCAGGCGTCGGCTCCGGATCCCGTGTTTTTCCAATCGCAGGTGTTCCCCGTGTTCGAAGCGGCGAAGTGCAGCGGCTGTCACACCGCGTCGGGCGTCGCGTCGGCCACGCGTCTGCACTTTCCCGACAAGGATGCGACTCCGGCGCAGATTCAGGCGTTCGGCCTTTCGCTCTCGAGCCTCGTCGATCGCACGGACGTGACGAAATCGCTGTTGCTGGCCAAGCCCACCAACGTCATCCGCCACACGGGCGGTCTGCGCATCAAGCCGGGTTCATCTGAAGAGCAAATCCTCACCAAATGGGTCGCGTCGCTTGCGTCGGCGTCCGATGCGAGTCTCGCCGCTGCGATGAAATCGCTCGTCGCCGGCGAAGGCGAGGCGGGACCGAAGCAGCTGGTGCGCCGGCTGACCCACGCGCAGTACGACAACACCGTGCGCGATTTGCTGGGCGACTACAGCAAGCCTGCCGAGCGGTTTCCGCCCGAAGATTACGTTGACGGATTCAAGAACCAGCTGACCGGCCAGGGCATGCCGCCGCTGCTCGTCGAGACCTACAGCACCGCCGCCGAGCGCCTCGCGCTGAACGCGTTCCGCATCGGTGACATCAACGGCCTCGTCCCCTGCAAGCCGGCCTCCTTCAGCGACCAGAAGTGCCGCGACGCGTTCGTGCGCCGCTTCGGGTTGCGCGCGTTCCGCCGGCCTCTCAGCGAAGACGAAGTGAAGCGTTACTCGGCGGTGTTCTCCGACCAGGCGCGCCTCAGCAAACGCTTCCTCGACGGCGCTCGCGTTGTCGTCGAAGCGATGCTGCAGTCGCCGAACTTCCTGTTTCATGTCGAAGCGGGTCCCGACGGCCGTCACGCAGACTACGAAGTTGCCAGCCGGCTGTCGTACCTCCTGTGGAACACGATGCCCGACGAGGCGCTGTTCGAGGCGGCGGCGAAAGGCGAGCTCGCGACGCCGGCCGGACGCGATGCCGCGGCGCGCCGCATGCTCCAGAACGTGCCGAAGGGGCGCGACGCGCTCGATCAGTTCTTCGAAGAGTGGCTGCGCTTCGATCGCGTCGTCAACGCGGTGAAGGCCAACCGGTATCAGGCGTTCACGCCTGAGCTCGCGCTGGCGATGGCCGAAGAGACGCGGACGCTCCTGCATCACCTCGTGTGGAACGATCGCAACTTCATGGAACTGCTGACCGCCGACTACAGCTTTCTGACGTCAGAGCTGGCCGAGGTGTACGGCTTGCCGGCGCCGAAAGATCAGTTCGAGATGGTGAAGTTTCCAGCCGACACGAACCGCGCGGGCATTCTCGGCCAGGGCACGTTCCTCGCCTCGACGGCGGGGCCGACCGATACGTCGCCCACGGCGCGCGGCATCTTCATTCGCGAGCGCCTGCTGTGCCAGCACGTGCCGCCACCGCCGCCGGGGGTCATCACGACGCTGCCCGATCCTCTTGTCGACGGCCAGAATCCGAAAGGACGCAGGCAGCTGATGGTCGAGCATGTCGAGAACCCGACGTGCGCATCCTGTCATCGGCTGATGGATCCGATTGGCTTCGGGTTCGAGCACTTCGATGCGATCGGCCAGTATCGGCAGCAGGAGATGATCCCGGTGCCTCGCCGCGGGGGCGGGGGTGGAGGCGGGCGTGGCGGGCCGCCGCCGATTCCTCTCGAGATCGACGCGCAGGGCGAAATCGCAGGTATCCCGAACTCTAATTTCTCTGGCGCCAAGCAGTTAGGGACGATCCTCGCAAACAGCCCGGTGTGCCAGGAGTGTGTCGTCCGGCAGATGTTCCGATACTCCTATGGCAGGCTTGAAACCGCGTCGGACGAGAACACCATCCATCAGTTGTACGACCAGTTCAAGGCGTCCGGGTTCAAGTTCAAGAGCTTGCTGGTTGCGCTGGTGCAATCGCCGGAGTTCCTGAGACAATGGAACAGCCCGGCCGGCTCGGCTCGCAAGTAAGGTCCGTCCGATCGACGGACCAGCGTCGGTAGCGTCCGGCTTCAGCCGGACCGTTTGGGAGGCAGGAATGCTCAGCAGAAGGAAATTTCTCAGAGGCATCAGCATGACCGGCGCGGCCGTGCAGGTCGGCCTTCCGCCGCTCGCGGCCATGTTCAACATGAACGGCACTGCCTACGCAGCCGAGGCCGGCAAGACTGCCGCCATCGACAAGCGTTTCATGGTGTGGTGGAACGGGAACGGCATTCCCGAGCGCTACTGGATTCCGCGAGAGACGGGCCAGGACTACGAGCTGACGGCGTGCCTGTCGCCTCTCGGTCGCGTGCGCGATTACGTGCACGTGCTCAGCGGCGTCGACAACGTCGCGGCGCGACTCAACGGCCAGGGCAACGGCCATTTCAGCGCGCTGTGCGGCCTGATGACCGGCACTGCCTACACCGGGCGCGGCGCGGCAGGGCCGTCGATCGATCAGATTCTCGCCGCGAAGATCGGCACCAAGACGCGCTTCCGATCGCTGCAGATCGGCGTGGCGCAGGAATCGCACGGCGAAAACGTCCATCGCAACATGACGTGGGCGGGCTTCGAGCGGGCGCTGCCGCAGGAACACATTCCCCATAACCTGTTCGATCGCCTCTTCGGCGTCCGTGACGAGGGATGGGTCAACCGCAAGAAGAGCGTGCTCGATCTCGTCAGCGGCGACGTGCAGGCGCTCAAGCCGGCGCTCGGCACAGCCGACCAGCAGCGGCTCGATCAGCACCTGACGTCGGTGCGCGATCTGGAGCGCGCGATCGCCAGCCTGCCGCCCGACTACGGCAAGCAGGTGAAGGAACCGGAGGACATCACCGATCTGACGGACTATCCGAGGATCGCGAAGATCCAATCCGATCTCCTCATCCACGCGTTCGCCTCCGGTCAGACCCGCGTCGCGTCCTACATGCTGACGAAGTGCCAGAGCCTGACGCGGTTCCCGTGGCTCGGGCATTCGGACAACCGGCATCACGACTACACGCACACGAACGCCGGCTCGCCGCAGCAACAGCGCATCATGCGCGACATCTGCCGGTGGTTCGTCGAGGAGTACGCGTACATGCTCGAGGGCCTCAGGTCTATTCCTGAAGGCGACGGCAACCTGCTCGACAACACAGCGACGGTCTTCGTGCACGAACACGCCGAGGCCGACCCGCACAAGTGCAACGGCCTTGCGATGCTTGTCGCGGGCGGCGGCATCAAGGGGAACACGCACACGAAGACGCACAACAGCGTGGGCGACGTCTACCTGACGATTGCGGAAGAGATTCTCAAGACGCCGCTCGGCAAGGACTTCCCGACGGCCGAAGAGAAGATGCACGAATTGGTATAAACAGGGTAGCGAACAACGAAGAACGACCAACGAATAAACGTAAAGAACGTAGGGCGGGTCCTGATGCTGGGACCCGCCCTTTTTATTTCGTGCGCGAGGATCCCGCCGAAAGCTGTCCCCGACAATCCCATCACCGTTGAAGAAGTCAGGCTCGAAGGGCTCGATATCCTTCCTCCTGATGTGCGCGACGAGCTTCGCGAATATCTGCCGCTTCGCGCGGGCGCGGCGCTGACGAGCGAAGTCGAGAAGGCTGCGGGCGAGCGCGCCGTGGAGGCGCTGCAGAATCACGGCTATCCGTACGCGCAGGTGGCGCTTGCGCGCGAGCCGATCGACGCCGCACGCATGCGTGTCACCCTCCGTGCCGACCCGGGCACCCTCGGATTCTTCGGTCCGGTCACGATCACCGGCAATCGGCGTGTCGACGATCGCGTGATCCGCAGGCGCCTCGCCTACGCACCAGGAGAGTTATTTCGCCGCGGCGCGATCGAGCAGACCCAGCGGCGCATCGGCGCGATCGGTCTCTTCAAGTCCGTAGCGATCCGAGCAGACGATATCGACGCGCGCCCCGCCGCGGTCCCCACTCTCATCACTGTCGAAGAGCGGACGCCCTGGCATTGGAATGTGGGCGCGGGATACGCCGCAGGAGAGCGCCTTGCGGTCGACGCGCGCATCAGTCATCTGAACGTGTTTGGCTCGGCGGAGCGATTCGACCTGCAGGGCCGCCTGTCGCGAATCGAGCGCACGGCGGAAGCGGCATTCACGCAGTTAGATACCTGGCATCCCTCGCTGTCGCTATCGCTGCAGGCAAGACATCAGGAGATCGACGAGCAGGCATTTTTCGTGTTGTCGCGCGGCGGCCAGACAGCGGCGGCCTGGCAATGGTCGCCGGATCTCTCGAGCACGTTTTCGTACGCGGTCGTGCGCGAGGAAAGTGAGATCGATCCGAGCCTCGATCCGCTGCTTGGCCTGGAGGATGGGCTGCTGAACGCGTGGTCGATGGATATCGATCATCGTCGCGTATCGACGGCCGCGGCCCCCGCGCAGACCCACCTGCTGCACGTCGAGCAGGCCGGCGGATGGATGCCAGGAAACTTCAACTACTTCAGCATGATCGGCGAAGCGCGCCGGTACCGGCGCGCCTTTGACGATCGCGTGGTGTTTGCCAGCCGCCTCCGTCTCGGTTCGATCGATCCGATGGGAGAGGAAACCGAGATTCCGATGATGAAGAGATTTTTTCTGGGCGGGTCGAACGAGATGCGCGGGTGGGGTATCTATGAACTGAGCCCGCTGTCGGCCTCCGGCGAGCCGGTGGGTGGCACGAGCCTGCTCACCGCGACCAGCGAAGTGCGAGCGCCGATCGTCAGGCGTCTGCGCGGTGCCGTCTTCGTCGAGGCCGGCAATGTGTGGGCGCAGCCGTGGACGATGCGCCTCGGCGATCTCCGCTACGACGCCGGCGCTGGTCTGCGATTCGACACGCCGTTCGGTCTCATTCGCCTGGATGTCGGTTACCAGCTACGGCCCTTGGAAGGGCTGCGTATCGATGGTCAGCCGCAGAAAACCAGATGGCGGATCAACATCGGCGTGGGCGAAGCATTTTGACGTGACCTGGTGTCCCAACACGGAGACACGGAGGCACGGAGACGTACGGAGCATTCCTTTTAGGAAAAAGATACTCCGTGTCTCCGTGCCTCCGTGTTGGGACGGAAAGACTACTTTGCCGGCGGAGCAGCCGCGGGTGCGGGCGCCGGTGGCGGCGGCGGCGTGACGGGAATCGCCTCGCCACGATGACACGTCGCGCATCCCACCTTTGCAATCTGATCGGCCGGCTTCTTGATGCTCGCAGCGAGCTTCGTGTTGATCTCGCCGGTCATCTGCATCATCACGCGCGCGACCGTTTTCTGGATCTTCGTGTCGGCCGCCATGTCGTTGCTCGGGTCGCCGGGCTTCGTCCAGACGTGGCAATGACCGCACTGGACGCCCAATGCCGCGTTGAATACCCGCATGATGGCCACGACTTCCGGCTGCGGCATGTCTTTCGGCAGCACTTGCAGGTTCTTCATGGGCGCTGGCGGAGCCCCGCCGGCGCGCTGGCCGCCGGCTGCGGGAGCCTGTCCCGCTGCGAGCGAGGCGGTCATTACGACAATTCCGAGGGCACTAACTACGAATCTGCACATCATGCGTCTCTCCTGTAAATAGGGGAGCACTATAACCGCAATTAGAGCGTTCACAAACCCAAACCTGATGATAGGGTCTCTAGTGGGAACATCGAGAAAGTGGGGTTCATATGAGACTGCCGGGAAGAGGAGACATGAGAACTCCGGATCCGGACCCAACGGAGTTTCAGCTATTCGGCGGCGTCATCGGCATTGTGATAGTTGGTGGTGCTGCGGTTGGTATCCTTTATGCGCTGGCCCGTCTCATTTTTGGATAAATTTCAGACTGAGACACGACGCAACCTGAATTGGTAATCTAACTGGCAATGACGAAACGTAGAAGGCAGATCTTGATTGCTTTGTTCGTGTTCGTGGTGACGACGGCGCTGGCGATCCTGTTCGATCTTGGCCCAATCGTGTCCAGCCGCACTTAACTCCTCGGCACAAACCCAACTTGAGGAAGGCCTCCGTTTTTTAGGTGAGTTTTCCGTTTGCGAGTATGCGTCTCACCATTTCGGTCGTGATATTGCCGCCCGACATGACGGCCACGACCTTCTTGCCCCGAAGTTGATCGCGCAGCTTCGTCGCGGCGGCGAGTGACGCCGCGCCGGCGCCCTCTGCGAGGTTATGCGTCGCGCGCAGCGACAGGCGCACGCCCTCTTCGAGCTCGGATTCAGTCAGCGTGACGATGTCGTCGAGCTCGCGTTTGAGAATGCCGAACGTCAAATCGAACGAGAAGCGGGTGGCAAGACCTTCCGCGAACGTCGCGGTGCGATCGGCGGAGACTCGCTCCGGCCCGCGCCATGACCGGGTAAAGGCGTCCGCCTCGGCCGCCTGCACACCGATGACGCGCGTCTTCCGTCCCAGGCCGGTTCGGACGATGCAGCACCCGCACGCGCCGCTGCCGCCGCCGATCGGCACGAGAATGACGTCGGGGTCCGAGATGTCTTCGAAGATCTCCAGCGCGTACGTGCCGACGCCGGCGATTAACAGCGGCTCATTTGCTGAATGCACGTACCGCAGTCCCCGGATCTTCGCTTGGTCCTCGACCCATTCCCGCGCTTCGTCGAAATCCTTCCCGTGCTCGACGACCGTGGCCCCGAGCGCGCGCATCGCGGCGTTCTTGTCTGGATTATTTCCCCGCGGCACCGAGACGAGGCACGACACGCCGGCATGCTGCGACGCGAACGCAATCGATTGGCCGTGATTGCCGGTACTGGCGGTGATGATGCCTCGCGACCGCTCGTCATCCGAGAGCGACGCCACGAGGTTGACCCCGCCGCGAACCTTGAAGGCACCCGTCGGATTGTGATTTTCGTGTTTGACGTGGATGTCGAGGCCGGTCTCTGCCGACAGCAGCGGATGACGCATCAAAGGCGTGCGGCGTATGACGCCATCCAATGCAGCCCGCGCGCGTTTGACGTCCTCGAGTGAAGGCGGCTTCAGGGACGACATCATCCGCGCCTGCGTGCCGCCATGAGCAGAATCTCGCTCGGTACCCTGACCACGCCGTCGCTGCCCGCGTAGGGCTCGGTGGCCGCACCTAGCGCGCGCCAGAATTCAGCCTGTTGCGCAGGCGGCCGGGCGAGAAGCGCCGTGAGCCGGCTCTCGTGGGCGATGCGCTGCTCCTCTACGAATGCGTCGACCGACGGATATTCGTACGGCACAACCGCGCGTGTGACCTCAACCTCCTGGAAGCCGGCAGCCACCGCTGTGTCCTTCAGCGTGGCCGCCGACGACAGGCGAAACGGATCGTTCGGGCTCTTGGGTAGGTCGAATGCGCGCATGACGCTGCGCCTGATCGAGATGAGCGGCACCTTGTCGGCCTCGCCCCAGGTCACGGCGGCAAGAACGCGTCCCGGTTTGAGGGAACACTGCATGCGGCCAAGCGCGTCCGTCAGATCGGACAGAAACATGAGGCCCCACCGGCACACGACGGCGTCGATCGTGGCGTCCGCAAAATCGTATGCATTGGCATCGAGCTGCCGGAATTCGATGTTCGTCAACCCGCGCTCGCGCGCGCGCTGCTCGGCGATGGCGAGCATGGCCGTGGACTGGTCCGTCGCAATCACGCGGCCGGCTGGACCGACGCGCTGCGCGACCGACAGCGCGGGGTCGCCGATTCCTGTGGCGACGTCGACGACCGTGTGGCCCGTATCGATCTCGGCGAGCTCGATTAAGCGGTCGTTGACCGGTTCGTCGAACGGCTCGTCCATCTCAGAGATCTTGAGGAAGGCCTCGGCGGCGAGGTCCCAGGCGTTCGGTTTATGGTCTTCCATGACACCCTTAGAGAAGCGGCCTCAATGTCTGCACAAGTTGGTACGCGCCGGCGAGCATCATCCCGAGCGCCGACACCCATAGGCAGAGCGTCCAGATCGTACTACTGCGAATGACGCCGGAAAGGCGCCGGTGATGAAAGTACAGGGCCGCGGCGCCGAGGAACGGAAGCATCAGCGCCTGGCCTATCGCGCCGATCAGCACGAGAATCACCGGTTGCGGGAAGAGATAGTACGCCGTGCCGGACGCAATGGGCAGGGCGACGCATGCCGCGCGCACGATCCGCAGCCGCGCCGCCTCGTCCCGGTAGTGCGCGACCCCGAAAATGGCCGCGGCGTCGGCGAACAGCCGCGCGTTCGACGCGGTCGCGACAAAGAACGTCGAGTACAGCACGGCGAACGCGCCGAGCAGGAATATCCAGGCGCCAGTGGCGCCAAGGGTCTGGCGGTACATCTGGCTGAGCGTCTCGATTAACTCACGGTCCGCCACCTGCAGTCCCTGGCCGTGCAGGACGGCGGCGCCAAGGATGTAGAACGCGATGGTTGCGCCGGTGTAGATCAGCATCGAGAGGGCGGCATCGGTATGCAGCACGTGCAGCCATCCAAGCATGCGCCGCCGCCAGTCGGGCGTGTCATCTCGCGGGCCGATGTGGCGCGCGTAGCCTTTCTCGAGGCACCAGTACGGGTAGTAGATCAGTTCGGACGCGCCGACGCCGGTGATCCCGAACGCCGCGAACGCCACGGTAAACGACGCAGGCAGCTGAAACTTGAGTCCGTCGATCAGTTGCGCCGACGACACTCGGTACGGCGTCCATTGCAGCGCGATCATCGCGACGATGGTGCTCAAGGTAAAGGCCGCGACCATGAGAGTCGACCCGGCTTCGACGACTTTGTAGCGGCCCGTGACCAGCAGCACCGCTCCCGATGCCGTAATGCCTATCAGGAGCGCGTCGCGCGACAGGTTGAAGTTCATCGTCTCGAAGATGAGGACGCAACCGCCGATCAGTCCGCCTATCTGAAAGACCAGACCGAGATACATGAACAGCCAGAGCCAGAGCAGCCACGACACGCGGAAGCGCGGCCCCGGAATCGAGTTCAGCGCTTCGAGTGTGGTCACGCGCTCGACGATTGCGACGCGCGCAAGCTCGACCTGGACGAAGACCTTGATGATGCAGGCGAGGATGATGAACCAGAGCATCGAGAAGCCGAGCGCGGCGCCCACTTTGGGCGTGACGATCAGCTCGCCCGAGCCGACGATGGCGGCGCTGATGATGAGGCCGGGGCCCAGATGCGACGCCCTGCCGATCCAGTCGAGCGGCGGATCGAGCACAGCGCCGGGAAGCCGGGCGCTACTTGACGAAGGCGCGTGCGTGCTCGAGCTCTGGGCGATTTGTGTCTGGTTCACTGGCGACCTGTAGCAGCTGTTTGTAGAGAGTGATCGCGCGCGCGCGCTGTCCCGCCGCCTCCGCTGCCCGCGCTCCTCCGTAAAGACCGCGGAAGCGGTTCGGCTCTTTCTTGATCGTGGCGTCGAACTCGACGAGCGCGTCCGCCGGCCGTTCGGCGTCGAGCAGCATGTATCCCAGCAGCTCTCGCGCAGGTGCGAGCGGTCCCGGCGAGACGGCCGATTTGTCAGTCGCGTCTTCCGCCGCCGCAGCGGCGCGTAGCAGCTCGATGCCGCGGCTCTTGTCTCCCTCTGCGAAGGTCACCCAGGCGATCGCGATCTGCCGCTGGATGTCGACCTGCTCGGCCCAGTACGCATCCGACATGGCCTTCAGAGCATCGCGCAGGGCAGCCAGCCGATCGATATCGGCGGCCGCCGCCTTGGGATTGCCGGAACGCGCCGCGCCGAGGGCACGCGCGAAGTGAGTGATGGCGTCGGTGTGCGGAAACGTGGTCTTCTGGACGGTGAGCGCGGCGGCTTCCGCCCACGCGCCCCGCTCGAGCGCGTAGCGCGCGGGGATGGCTGCCGTCGCGAAGACACCCGCAACGCCGGGCGCCGCGGCGCCAGTGGCATTCGGATCGAGACGTTGAGCCGCAACACGCGCGTCGGCGGCCACGCGGCGCGCCTCGGCATCCTTCGCAATCTGCAAGTACGCGTAGGTCTGGTAGTCCATCGCGTGCAGCGCTTCGGCGGTGGCATTTTCCTTGAGCGCAGCTTCCGCGGATCGCCGGTTGGTCTCGATCGATTCCTTCCACAAGCCGACCCGCGTGAAGGTATGCGAGGGCATGTGCAGCGCGTGCGGCACCGACGGCGCGAGAGACGCGTAGCTGCGCGCCGCGGCAAGAGCCTTCTCGGCCAGCGGCGGGTGGTCGTAGGCGTGGATGATGTAGTGCGCGAGCCCTGGGTGTTTCGGATGTTCCTTGAACAGCGGCTCGAGAATGGCCGCCGCTTTCAGTTGCTGGGAAAACCTCTTGTCGCTGGGGAGCGCTGTCTGATCGACCGCCAGCGCGTAGAAGATGCGCGCTTCCATATCGGCGGGGTTGTCGCGGACCACGCGCTCCATGCCCTGCTCGTAGGCGACGGTGCGCGCGCGCTGCGTCGAGGCATCGGCGCTCGTGAACAGCTCTGCAACCGCAGCGATCATCGCTCGCTCGCGCGGTGTCGGCTTGCCTGTGGCTTGCGCCTTCTGAATGGCGGCGCGCCCGAGCTCGATCTGCTGCGGCGAGCGGATTCCGGCAAAGGGATTGCCCCACCGGCTGAGCGCGACGCCCCAGTGGGCCATCGCGCACGAGGGATCCTTCGTGGCGATTCCCTCGAACGCGGCGATCGCCTGCGCAAACCAGAAGGAATGCAGCAGCGCGACCGCGCGGTTGAAGTCCTGCCGCAGTGCAGGCGCGCATGACGTCATGAAGCTCACACTATCGCTGCCGACGTCGCCGCCGCCTGCCGAGTGATCGTGTTGCGCGAGCACGGGCACGCAGATGACGAACAGCAACGAGGCCACAAGGCCAACAACCACTTTCATGTCACCCTCCCTCGCGTGGAAGCTGCTTACGCTACCACATGCTGCGCAGCTTGCCCGCCACATTGACGCGGGCTTTGCTCGGCGCGAGCGCCTCGGGTGAGTCCCCGTTTTCAGGCCAGGTGATTGCGTCGAGCTTGGACATGACCGCCCTGGTGAGGAACCTGCTTCTCGCGCCGTAGACGTGACGGTCGCCGTGTTTCGGCTGGTTCGCGACGTAGTACTTCAACGGCGCGATCAGGTGCAGATCGTTCTTCGCCCGCGTCATCGCGACGTAGAGCAGGCGACGCTCTTCCTCAATCTGATCCGACTTGCCCGTCGAGAACTCCGATGGAAAATTGCCGTCGGCGACGTTCAGGATGTAGACGGCGTCCCACTCCTGGCCTTTCGCCGAGTGGACGGTCGACAACACCAGGTAGTCCTCATCGAGATACGGGGTGCCCGACAGATCGCCGGTGACGGCGGGAGGATCGAGCGCCAGCTCCGCAAGAAATTGATCGCGCGTGGCGAACTGCTGCGCCAGACGCTCGAGCTGAATCAGATCGCCGAGCCGCACCTGCGCCGACTCGTAAATCCGTTCGAGATGCGGCTCGAACCACTCGCGCGTGCGGGCGACCTGTCCCTGCCACGGCCCCTCGGTTACGGCGAGGCCCACCATCAGCTCGGCAAACGGATCCCACGCTTCTGCGAGAGGCCGCCTGCGCGCCTCTGGCGCTTCCGCGCGACAGGCTGCGCTCAGATCCCTCAGGCTCATCCACGAAAACCCCGACCGTTCGAACCGCGCGACGAACTGCTCTGCCGTAGAAGGTCCCATCCCCGGCAGCAGTTGCAGCGCGCGAAACGCGGCGATTCGATTCTTCGGGTTGTCGGCCCAGCGCAGCACCGCGAGCAGGTCCTTGACGTGAGCGGCCTCGAGAAATTTCAAGCCGCCGTATTTCACATATGGAATGTTGCGGCGGGTCAGCTCCAGCTCGAGCGTGTCGCTGTGGTGCGAGCTGCGAAAGAGGACGGCCTGCCGTTTGAGCGGGACACCGCTCTCGCGGGTTTCCAGAATGCGGGCGACGACATATTCCGCCTGCGCCTGGTCGTCCGTGACCGTGACGTAATGCGGCGGATGTCCTTCCCCCTTCGTCGTCCGAAGGACCTTGCGGTACTGCCGCGCGCCCTCGGCCATCAACGCGTTCGCTGCATCGAGCACGGCCTGCGTCGATCGGTAATTGTCTTCGAGGGTGATGACCGACGCCGGACGCCCATTGTCCGGCCTGTATTGATCCGGAAACCCGAGGATGTTGTCGACCGTCGCGGCCCGAAACGAATAAATGGCTTGTGCGTCGTCGCCGACAACAGTGACGCCGTCGCCGTGGCTCCGCAACCGCTTCAGGATTTCTGCCTGCAGCACGTTCGTGTCCTGGTATTCGTCGACGAGAATGTGATCGAACTCGCTGCTGATATCCGACGCGAGCCGGTCGTCGCTCATCATCGCGTGCCAGTACAGCAGCAGGTCGTCGTAGTCGAGCGCCTGATTGGCGAGCTTTTTCTCCACATACGCGCGGTAGAGCTGGGTGAGCTGCGCTTCCCATTCAGCGCACCAGGGGAACAGCCCGTCGAGTGTTTCGGCCAGCGGACGCTGCGTGTTGACGCGATGCGAGTAGATCGCGAGGCACGTGTCCTTCCGCGGAAAGCGCTTCTCCGCCTTCGAAAACCCGAGCTCGTGCCGCAGCACGTCCATGAGATCGGCGGCGTCTCCACGGTCGAGCACGCTGAAGCTCGTGTCCAGGCCGACAGCAGCGGCGTGGCGGCGAATCAGGCGGTTGGCGATCGAGTGAAACGTGCCGGACCAGGGGATACGTGCTTCGCGGGTGGTTCCTGTTCCAATTCCAGTTCCCGCGGCCCCCACGATCCGTTGCGTGCGGCGTGTCATCTCGAGCGCCGCACGGCGCGTGAAGGTGAGAAGGAGGATGCGCTCGGGCCGCGCGCCTGACAACACCAGATGCGCCACGCGATGCGCCAGCGTGTTCGTCTTGCCCGTCCCGGCGCCCGCAATAATCAACAGCGGGCCGGATCCGAACTGTGCGGCCTCCCGTTGCTTCGGGTTCAGCGTATCAACCGAGGACGACGCCGGGGTCACGGCGTTACTATACCGCGGCTTTCGCCCTTTTCTTCGCCCACCGTGCGAGCGCCAAATAGCTTGCGGCTGGGCTCCAATCCGCCAGCGCGCCCTATTTCGCGCGCCGGGTCAGGAATGTTGTCAGATTGAAGATTGTCGATCGGCAGAATACTCGCAGTAATCCGTCGATCTTCATTCTTCAATCCAACAACAGTCTTTCAATTCTCCAACCTTCAATCCACGAATGTAGGAAGTTAGAGTTCTCTAAGTGCCACAGGTATGGGCAGCCGCGCTGCCCTGATTGCGGGGAATAGCCCGCCGATCAATCCCATCAGCAACGCGTAAAACAAACCCATCGCGAGCAACTGCGGAGTGACGCGAAACGCGAACGCCACCTGGCTGAACGTCTGGAAGTTCATCGTGGACGTCTGGTACCCGTTGAACGCCAGGTACGCCGCGGCGCCGCCGATGGTGCCGCCGATCAACCCGAGCACCATCGACTCGGCGAGAACCGAGACCAGCACCGAGCCTGTGTTGAAACCGAGCGCGCGGAGCGTCGCGATTTCGCGGGCGCGCGTGGCGACGGCCGTGTACATCGTCAGGATCGCGCCGAACACCGCGCCGATTCCCATGAGCGCCGCGATGCCGAAGCCGATCGTACGTATCAGTCGCGTCAAGGCTTGCGACTGCGACGCGTAGTACTCGTTCTCGCGGCGGATCGACACGTTCAACTGCGGATTCGACGTGAGCCAGTCGCGAAACGCGTCGTACGAGTCGCGCGATTCGAGCCGTGCGAGCAGGGACTGGTACGTGTTGCCACGGCGATAGGCGCCCTGGAGCGTGCGCGCGTCGATCCAGATCTCGGTCTCGGCCACTCCGCCGTCGGATTCAAAAATGCCGACGACGTCCCACCGGTTCTGGCCGGAGACGACCGTATTGCCGACGTTGAGGTTGACGAACTGCCCCTTCGCGGCGCGGCCGGCGATCACTTCGTTGGTGCCGAACTTGAACATCCGCCCTTCGACGATCGAGAACTCGCTTCGGAGCGGAATGCTCTCGGGACCGATCCCTCGCACTGGAACGTTCGCGGGAGCGTCGGGCGAAGTGATTTTCGGCAGATCGATGATGACGACCAGTTCCGCAGCGGCGAGCGGCGCCTGTCCGTCTCGCCTGATTCCCGGGGCCTGCTTGATCACATCGACATCCACGCCGCTGAGTCCGCTGGTCATCTCGCTGTCCGCGCCGCTGCGCATGACGAGCGCGCGATCCGGGGAGCCAGACGATTGCATCGCGGCCGCGAAACCGGCGGCAATCGAGAGCACCGAGACGAAGACGACGACGACGCCGGCGATGCCGACGATCGCGACGCCCGACGAGCTCAGCCGTTGTGGAATGGTGCGCACGTTCAGTGCGAGGACGGCAAACGTCTGTCTGATCCACTGCATGGTTATGTCCGCCTCAGCGCGTCTGTAATCTTCAGCCGCATCGCCGCAATTGCCGGCATCAAACCGGCGAGCATGCCGATCAGCGCCATGAGCGCGATGCCCATCACCACGTCGCGCGGCGGCAGCACGAAGATCGGCAGCATCCCGTTGGTCGGATCGCCTCCTTGCACGAACAGCCACGCGAGCCCGAGGCCGAGCAGGCCCCCCGTGAACGCGATGAACAAAGACTCGGCGAGGACGAGCGTCAGAATCATCGGGCCCGTAAAGCCGAGCGTCTTCAGCACGGCCAGCTCGCTCGTGCGCTCGCGAACCGATTGCGCCATCGTGCTGGCGGCGACGAGGCCGAACATGACCAGCACCGTCGAAGAGATGGCGATCACGATGCTGCCGATGTCGCCAATCTGCTTCGCAAAGCCTTCAATGAACCCTTTTTCTGTGGTGGTCTTCGTTTCCGCGGCGGAGTTGGCGAACATCTCGTCGAACGTGCGGCTGAGATCGACCGCCTGCGCGGGATCGGAGATCTTGACGACATACCATCCGACCTGACCCTGGCCGCGCGCGCGGTTCTCGTCGAGGTAGTCGTAGCGGAAGAACATCTGGGTCTTGTCGACCGTATCGCCGCCGTCATAGATACCGACGATGTTGAACTCCCAGGTGGTGCCGCCGCCTTTCGGCAGCCAGATGGCCGCGGTCAGCGGCACGCGGTCGCCGATTTTCCAGCCGAAGCGCTGCGCGATATCGCGGCCGACGATGGCGCCCTGCCTGTCGTTGCGCCAGGCTTGGATCTGCTCGGGCGGCAGCTGGAACTCCGGATAGATCTTCAGAAACGGCTCCGGCTCGACGGCCATGTTGGCAAAGAAATTCGACGGGTCCTGATAGATGCCGCCGAACCACGTCTGATGCGTCGCCACTTCCACGCCTTTCGTCTGCTGCAGGCGCGCCTGGTATGACACCGGCAGGGGCATGATGAGGCTGACCTTGTGGATCAGCACCAGCCGATCCGCGCCGGCAATCTCGACCCCGAAGGCGAACGAGTACCGGATCGTCATCAGGATGCCGAACAGCACGAAGGCGATGAAGATGGACAGCAGCGTGAAGACCGTGCGGAACTTCCGCCGCCAGATGTTCTTCCAGATGAGTGGGAGAAATTTCATGCCTGGTCCCTCGTCAAGATGCCCTTCTCGAGATGAATCGTGCGCTGCGCGCGCTCGGCCGCACGCGGATCGTGCGTCACCATGACGATCGTCTTACCGTGGTCGCGGTTGAGAGATTGCAGCAGGTCGAGGATTTCGTCGCCCGCCTTGCGATCGAGATCGCCCGTGGGCTCGTCGCACAACAGCAGCGTCGGATCGGTCACGATGGCGCGGGCGATGCCGACGCGCTGCTCCTGGCCGCCCGACAGTTGCCGCGGGTAGTGCTTCGCGCGCTCGGCGAGGCCGACCACTTTCAGCGCGATGCCGGCCCGCTTTCGCCGCTCCGCTTTCGTCAGCCTGGTGAGCAGCAACGGCAGCTCGACGTTCTTCTCGGCCGTCAGGACGGGCAGTAGGTTGTAGAGCTGGAAGACGAACCCGATGTTCTGCGCGCGCCACTTCGACAGTTCGCTGCCGCTCAGCGAGCTGACGGGCACGCCGTTGACGTTGATGGCTCCGCCTGTCGGCGTGTCCAGCCCGCCAATCAGATTGAGGAGCGTCGTCTTGCCGGACCCCGACGGTCCCATCAGCGCCAGGAAATCGCCCTTTGGAATTTCCAGGTTGACGCCTTTGAGGACGTCGATGCGCTCGCTGCCTCTGGTGAAGTGTTTGTGGACGTCCTGGACGCGAACAAGTTCATTCATATGGTTAGCTGGCGTTCGGTTGAATCGTAGCGTTACCGCGAGACGACGAGCGCACCGGCCGAAAGTTCCGCGGGAGGCGACACGACCACGCGATCGCCGGGGTTGAGGCCCGCGATCACTTCGACGCGCTCGCCGTCAGTCCCACCGGTCGTAATGCCCCGCCTGTCCACCCGATCGTTGACGACGACGAACACGTAGGACTGTTTGCCGTCGGTCTTGATGGCTGCCTTCGGCGCCAGCGTCACGGGCCGCGCGGCGGGAGCCGTATCTTCGTTCTCGCGCAGGAACGTCACTTTGACGCCCATGTCGGGCAGAATGCGCGGATCGAGCTGCATGAATGCAATCCGCACCAGCACCGTGGCCTTCTGCCGGTCTGCCGACGGGATCATGGTGATGACGCGCGCTGGGATCTGCCAATCCGGATACGCATCCAGCACGGCGGTGACTTCCTGTTCCGGCTTCACACGATTGATGTAGCTCTCGTTGACGTCGACTTCGATCTCGAGCGAGGCCATGTCGACGACCGTGCCGATACCGGTCCTTGTAAATCCGCCCCCTGCGGAGACAGGCGAGACCATCTCGCCGGGCTGCGCATCCTTCGAGATCACGACCCCTGCAAACGGCGCGCGGATGATCGTGCTGTCGAGGTCGGTCTGTTCCACCGCGACCTGGCGCTCGGCCACTCGCACCTGCTCGCGGGCGGCGCTGATGCGCGCGTCGAGTGAGTCGACGGCGGCGCGCGCCGCGTCGACTTCTGCGGCGGTGGAGTAGCCTACCCCGACGAGCTTGGTGATGCGCTCGAGGTTGATGCGCGCCTCCTTGAGGCGCACTTCACTTTCGTTGACGTTTCTGCGGGCCGCCTCGGCCTGGGCTTCGGCCAGCGCCACCGAGGCACGCTGCGTCTCGTCGTCGAGTCGCGCGAGCACCTGGCCCTGGCGTACGGCCATGCCCTCCTCGATGTTGACCTGTATCACCTTGCCCGTGATCTTCGACGAGACGGTGGCGCGCCTGCGGGCCGTGACGTATCCCGTCGCATTCAGGACAGCCGCCTGCGTCCCCGCCTGACGCGAAGACACCGCGGCGACTTCGACCTCGATGGGCCGCTCGCGGCTGAACCACCACCATGCGCCGCCGCCGGCCGCCATGAGCAACACGGCCAGCACGAGCCACACGATCCAGCGCCGGCGCGGCCGGACGCTCGGTTCGCGTTCGAGGCGGAGCGCGGCGAGGTCTTCCTTGAAATCTGGCATTAGTCGATTGGCAGAATGGAGGATTGGAAGATTGTTGTCAGACTACCTATCTACCAATTCTTCATGCCCTTCCCGCGAACTCCCTGGTCTCCGTATGGACCCGGACCTTCTCGCCCTGCTTGATGAAGAGAGGCACCTGAATCTCGAGGCCTGACTCGAGAACGGCGGTCTTCGTCACGCTTCCGCTCGCCGTATTGCCGCGGACTCCTTCTTCAGTTTCGCGCACCGCCATCTCGACGTGAGGCGGGAACTGCACGCCGATCGGGTTGCCGTTGAACTTCTGCACCTGCACGACGAGGTTGTCTGTGAGCAGCAGGCGGTCGTCGCCCAGCAGCTCGGGCCGCAGCGTCATCGTGTCGAACGACTCCTGATCCATGAAGTTCAGGCCCGCGCTATCGGCGTACAGGTACGCCGCGTCGACCATGATGAGATCGGGCTCGCCGAACTTCTCGCCGGCCTTGAAGGTCTTGTCGAAGACAGCGCGCGTCACCAGGTTGCGCATCTTGATGCGTACCAGGGTCTGCCCGCCGCGGGCGGTCGGTCGCGAGACTTCGACGTCGAGGACGTGATAGGGCGCGCCTTCGTACTCGAAGAACATTTTCCGCTTGATGTCGATTGCTTCGATGAGCGATGCCATTCAGAGAATTCTATCCTTTGACCTGCCAGCCCTTCTTGATCAGGTAGTCGCGGACCCGTTCGCGCAGATCGCCCTGGAGCTCGACGGTGTTTTCAGCCACCGCTCCGCCGGTGCCGCATGCGCGCTTCAGCTCCTGAGAAAGCTCTTTCAGGAAGGCGGCGTTGTTCGGCAGATCGTATACGACGGTGACGGTTTTGCCACCGCGGCCCTTCTTTTCCATGCGCAGCTTGGCCACGATGCGCCCGGGAACGGACTCTGTGCCGGCCTTGCTGCTGCATTTGCAGTCCTTTACCGGCCATCCGCAGCCGGGACACATCTTGCCGACGCCGGTGGAATAGACGATCCGCCCTTCAGCCATACGCCACAAGTATGCCGCGTTCGCCCGGGCTCGTGCGAGAACGGTGCTAGGATTTGCGCCATGAACACACCAGCCACCACTGCGCCGAAGGATCTCGTCGGGTTTCTCGACTTCTATCTGGTGAAGCAGGCGCCGTTTCAGATTCCCGACGGCGGCCGCGAGTGGATCGTGAAGGTCGGGCCGTGGATTACGGTCGTGCTGTTGATTCTGACGCTGCCCATTCTGCTGTTCGCGCTCGGCCTCGGCGCGATTTTCATCCCGTTCGGCGGCGTCGGTTATGCGTCAGGTTTCGGCGTGCTCACGCTCTTCGTCATCGTCGAAGTGGGTCTGATGATCGCCGCGCTGCCGGGACTCTTCGCGCGAAAGATGCCGGGATGGCAGCTGCTTTTTTACTCGCAGCTCGTGAGCATCGTTTACAACATCCTGAGCGGGCACATCGTGACTGGATTGCTGTTCGGGTTGATCTCGCTGTACATCCTCTTTCAGGTAAGGCCCCTCTACCACCAGTGAATCCGGCATCTGGAATCTGAAATCTCAGATCTGGAATCTGGGTTCATGAAAGCCATCGTCGTCAGGCCCGGCGTCAAGGGCTCGATCCACATGCGCGACGTGCCCGATCCGAAGCTCAAGCCAGATCAGGTTGCCGTCAAGATGATTCGTGCCGGCCTGTGCCGCACCGACGCCGAGATCGGCCACGGCCTCTTCGGTGAGGCCCCCAAAGGCGAGGATTACCTCATTCTCGGGCACGAGAATTTCGGTGTGGTCGAGGAAGTGGGCAAGAAGGTGAAGACGGTGAAGGCCGGCGACCTCGTCGTCGCGACCGTCCGGCGGCCGTGCCGCTGCTTCACCTGCAAAGCCGGTCAGAGCGACATGTGCTACGCAGGCGGCTACAAGGAGCGCGGCATCGCCGGCAGTCACGGATTCATGGCCGAGTACTACGTGGAATCGCCGCAGTGGCTGAACAGGATCCCGAGGGCTGTCGCAGACATCGGGGTGCTGCTCGAACCGATGTCGGTTGTCGAGAAGGGAATCGATCACGCGTTCCTGATTCAGCGGCGGCTCGCGTGGAAGCCGATCACAGGTCTCGTGCTGGGGGCCGGACCGGTTGGTCTTCTTGCTGCTGCCGTGATGCGCGCACGTGGGCTCGACACGCATGTGATCGGGCTCGAGCCGGAAACGGATCGGCGCGCGCAGATTGCGAAGAAGATGGGCGGCAGCTATCACTCGACGGCGAACAGGACGATCCTCGACGCAAAGTCGGAAATGCCGCCGGTGGATATCGCAGTCGAAGCGACTGGAGTTGCGCGTTCGGCATTTGACGGGATGCAGATGCTCGGTCGAAACGGCGTGTTGTGCCTGCTCAGCCTGACAGGCGGCTCAAAAACCGCCGATGAGCCGATCGAGACAATCAATCATCAGCTCGTGCTCGGCAACCAGGTCGTGTTCGGCAGCGTCAACGCCAACGCCCGTCATTTCGCGATGGGCTTGCGCGATTTCACCGTCATCGAAAAGAAGTGGCCGGGGGTGCTGAAGCAGCTCATCACCACGCGGCTCCCTTGGGACCAGTACAACCGATGGTTCGGGGAAGAGACGGCCGGGATCAAGACGACCCTGGAGATGTCTTAACAGGAGACTATGAGCATTCCTTTCAGAATATTTCTCCCAAGCTCCTAATCTCCTGTTCGTATTCTTGCCGGCCGTAATAAGCTCCCAACCGCATGCGCGTGCGTTTCTGGGGAGTGCGTGGCTCGGTGCCGTGGGCGACGCAGGCGTCGATCGGCCATGGCTGCAACACGCCATGCCTCGAGCTCCTCGACGAGGCGAGCGGCCGCCGACTGATTCTCGACGCGGGATCGGGCATCGTCGGCGTGGGCGCGACGCTCGATGCAGTGACGACGATTCCCATCGTGCTGACGCACTATCACTGGGATCACGTGCAGGGGCTACCGTTTTTCGCGCCGCTGTATCGGCGCGGCGCGGCGGTGACCGTCTGGGCACCTGCACTCGGCCGGCAATTCGCCGATATCGAGACGATGTTCGAATCGCCATTTTTTCCGGTGCCATACGATCGGCTGCCGTCGCGTCCGGCGGTCAGGATGAACGGGACCGGAAGCGTCGACATCAACGGGTTCACGGTGTCCGCGCAACCGCTGCATCATCCGGGCGGCGCGTTCGCGTATCGCGTCACGGGTGCGGCAGGCGATCTCGTGTATGCGACCGACCACGAGTTTGGAGACACGGACACCGATCTCGCGCTCGAGCATTTTTCGCGCGGCTCCCGCGCGCTGATTCTCGATTCGCATTTCACGCCTGCAGAGACGCCCGCGCACCGGGGATGGGGGCATAGCGACTGGTCGCAGTGCACGCGCTTTGCCGCGGCTTGCGGCGCCAATCAGTTATGGCTGTTCCATCACAAACCCGGCAGGCCGGACGAGGAGATGTCGCAGATAGAATTGGCGGCTCGGGAGGAGTTCGAGAATACGCACGCTGCCAAAGAAGGAGTTAGCTTTGAGCTCTAACGAAAAAGGAAGAACAAACAACGAAAAAAGAATCCTCGGACCGGTAGCGGCGGCCTTGCTGGTTTTTGCCGCCGGGGCGCTGCAGCCGGCTTCTCGTGCCCAGGCGCCCGCCGAGCGCTGGGTTGGTTCGTGGTCAACGGCGCTCGTCGGGCGGCCGCAGACGCCTCCACCACCGGGCCCGCCCGCGCCGGCTCCGTTCATGCGCAATGCCTGCCCAGCTCCGCCCGCTCCCGCAACGCCGCCGGTTACGCCGCCTGCGGGTGTGACGTACGCGCCCGCTCCGTTCGTGCACTTTACGAACCAGACGCTGCGGCAGATCGTCCGCACGAGCGTTGGAGGATCGCGACTGCGCGTCGTGCTGAGCAATACGTTTGGCAGCGCGCCGCTCACGATCGGCGCCGCCCACATCGCGCTTCGCGAGAGCGACGAAAGCATTCGAGCGGGGCAGGGCCGTCCGCTGACGTTCAGCGGCAGAAACAGCATCACGATTCCGGCTAACGCCATTGTCTACAGCGATCCCGTTGCGCTGGCGGTGCCGCCGCTGTCCGATCTCGCGGTCGATGTGTACCTGCCAGGCACCACGAATATGCCGGCAGCGCTCGCGGTGCATACCTCTGCGTTCCAGACGTCCTACATTTCCGAAACAGGCAATCACGCGGGCATGTCGAAGCTGCCGTCGGTGGCAACCACGCGCAGCTGGTTCCTGTTGTCGCGTGTTGACGTCGACGCGCCGGACGCCGGCGGAGTCGTGGTGGCATTCGGAGACTCGATCACCGACGGCGCCGCGTCGACAGCCGACACGAACAGCCGGTGGCCGGACGTCCTCACCAGGCGCCTGCTCGGTTCGACGCCGCCCATGAAGGTTGGCGTTCTGAACGCCGGCATCGGCGGCAATCGTGTCGTCAGCGAAGGCGCGTACGGCGCAGGCGCCAACGCGCTCGCGCGGTTCGAGGTCGACGCACTCAGCCATCCAGGCGTCACGCACGTCATCGTCATGGAGGGGATCAACGACATCGGCAACGCGCGGCAGAATCCGACTCCCACCGCCGAGGATCTCATCGCGGCGCACAAGCAGCTCATCGTGCGGGCTCACGCGAGGGGCGTGAAGGTTCTCGGCGCGACGCTGACGCCCTTCTGGGGAGCCGGCTATTACACGGACGCTGGCGAAGCGAAGCGTCAGGCGCTGAACGAGTGGATCCGAACGAGCAAGGCGTACGACGGCGTGGTCGACTTCGACAAGGCGACCCGCGACCCGAGCGACCCGAAGAAGATGCTGGCGGCCTACGATTCCTGCGATCACCTGCACCCGAGCGATGCGGGGTACAAGGCGATGGGTGACGCGATCGATCTGAGCCTGTTCCGGAAGTAGGGATCGGAGAAACGAAAAACGAAAAACGAAGAACGAAAAAGGAAAAGCGAATAGCACACTCCCTTCCAGAGGACATCGAAGACTACCGCGACGAACGTTGGTGCCGTGAAGAGGCGCGTCGCATTGAGAACGCTCTCGACGCGGAGCGGTTCGTCGAGGACGTAGGCTTTGCGTCAGGCTTCGTCGATTCTCGCCGGCCGGGTCCCTCTCTTTACGTCGCGGTGTGTGGACGCCGCGATGCCGTGCTGCCGCGCAATGTCCAGAAGGATCCCGAAACGTCTCTGACGTGGGAGCTGAAGGACGAGATCATGGGACGCGGCAAGGTGTACTACGCCAAGCTTGCCCGCGGCCGGCCGATGTTCCTCGCCCCCCGCATGATTCCGTATTTCCACGCCGTCTGGGGCCTCCGCCGATCCGACGAGCAGCGGCGCCTCGGTAGACATGCGCGCGCCGTCCTGAAAGTGCTCCGCAGAGAATGGGAGATGGGCACGGCCGACTTGCGCGAGGAGTCCGGCGTGAAGGAGAGGGCGGCATTTACGCGTGCGCTCGACGAGCTGCAGTCCGCGATGGTCGTCATTCCGACAGCCGCTGTGTATGCCCCGAAGTTCACCTACATCTGGTCGCTCGGCATCGATCGGTTTCCCGATGAGCTGCGCCGGCGCGTGAGTCGTGAGACGGCGCTGCGGGAGATCGCGCGAGGGTTTCTCACGGGAGCGGGCATGACGATTCCAGGCGAGCTCGCGCGCGTGACCGGCTTGTCGCGGGCCGAAGCGGGGCGCGGTAACCTCGCACTGGTCGCGGAAGGGTACGCGACGATGCTCGAGCGGGGCGTGTATCGATTGGCCGCAAACCGCGTACGCTAGAGCGTTTTCAAAACGGTGTAGGCAGTCGGTTCCGTGTTCCTGTTCCGCGTGCCGGGGTTCGAGGTGGGCGGCGGATTCAGGACGCCATCATGTCTTAGAAAGACGCGCGTCTCCCTCCAGGCGCCACCGCAAACGGGGAACGTGGAACAGGAACTGTGGAACCCACGAGCGTTTTCACAACGCTCTGGTGCTACAGAGTTGTGAAAAGCGCTCTAGCGACGGGTTCGTTGCGGCTCACCGCGCGGGCGCCTATATTACACACGGTGCGAAAAGCGGCGGCGGGACTACTGATAGGGGTGTGCGCCGCTGGCATCGTGCTGGCGCTCACCAACCTCGAGGCCTTTCAGACCGTCGAGCTCAAGACTTACGACTGGCGCCTCATCCGCACGGCGGACCCGTCCACCGCGCGCACAGACATCGCGCTCGTGGAGATTGACGAGTCCTCCCTTCGCAATCTTCAGCAGCACGCCGGCCGGTGGCCGTGGCCCCGCGTCGTGCATGCGAGCCTCATCGACTATCTCAACCGCGGCAAGCCGAAGCTGATTGTGTATGACGTCCTGTTCGCCGACGAGGACTTGCGCGTTGGATTCCCATATGGTGGAGACACATGGTCTGGGCCTGAGTCGGACAAGGCCCTCGCAGACACGATCAAAACGGCCGGCAATGTGGTCCTCCTCGCGGACGCGACCTTCGCCGGCGAAACCACCGAGAAGCAGACGCTGCCGGATCAGGGGTATCGCATCAACGTTCCAGGTGTCCTCGAACGACGCGTGGTATTTCCCCCAGCGGGCCCGCTATCCGCGGCGGCGTCGGCGCTAGGCCACAATTTTCTGAGCCTCGACCCGGATGGACCCGTGCGTCACGTCGTGCCGTTCGTCAGAACCGGCGACAGCGCCATGCCGTCGCTCGGCTTGTCGGCGGCACTGCGCGCGTCTGGTCTCGATCCGTCTGCCGTGCGCATCGACGGCCGGTCCCTTATCGCGGGGGATCGGATGATGCCGCTCGACATGCGGAGGGTGAATACCGAGGGGGGCGCGACGGAGATGCTCTGGGGTCTCATCCATTTTCGAGGCCCGGCGTTTCTTCCCGACATGAAGCGGCGTCCGTATCCGCACTATTCATTCTTTGACCTGCTCTACTCTGGAGAGCAGCTTCTGGCGGAACAGAAACCGAACATCGATCCGGCGGTCTTCAGGGACAAGATTGTGTTCGTCGGGGTCACCGCTGCCGGCTTGTACGACGTCTTCGAAACGCCGTTCGCCGGCGGGCTGATGCCCGGCATTCAGATCCACGCGTCGGTCGCCGACGATTTCCTGTCGAATCGTTTCATGCGGCCCGAGTCACGCGGCGTGCGATTCGCGCTGGTTGTCGCGCTCGCCCTTGTTGTCGGGCTGATCTCGGCGCTTTTCCCGGCGTGGTGGGCCGCCGCGATATTCGCCGCGATCGTCGCGGCGTTTGCATTCATCGCCACGCGACAGTTTGCGGCCGGCAACTGGATCAACATGACCCAGCCGATCCTCGCGTCATCTGTCGCGCTGTTCGGCGGCGTCGGCTATCAGTACTTCTTCGAAGGCCGCGAGAAGCGCAAGATGAAGAGGCTCTTCGGCCAGTACGTGTCCAAGGACGTCTACGAGCAGCTCGTCGCCAACCCTGATCTTGCGCGGCTTGGCGGCCAGCGGCGAGAGATGACGGTGCTGTTCTCCGACATCCGAGGCTTTACGACCGTATCGGAGAAGGGCCAGCCGGAAGAGATCGTCGCCATCCTCAACGAATACTTCACGCGCATGGTCGAGATTGTCTTCGAGCACAAGGGCACGCTCGACAAGTTCGTGGGAGATATGGTGATGGCGTTGTTCGGCGCGCCGCTCGACGACCCCAATCACGCCGAGCACGCGGTTGAAGCGGCGCTCAAAATGATCCGCGAGCTCAACGCGCTGAACCAGAAATGGACAGCCGAGGGACGGCCGTCGCTCGACATCGGCATCGGCATCAGCACAGGGCCGATGATCGCGGGAAACATCGGTTCGGAAGCGATCATGAGCTATACGGTCATTGGCGACTCGGTGAACCTGGGCGCGCGTCTCGAATCGCTGAACAAGGATTACGGCACCCGGATTATCATCAGCGAGGCTACACGCGAAGCCTTGCCGGGTCGATACGTGCTTCGACCGCTCGGCGACGTCGTCGTGAAGGGCAAGACCAGACCAGTCGCGATTTTCGAGGTCAAGGAGAACCAGCCATGAAGGTTTGGATCGGCATCATCGCGCTTCTCGCCGTCAGCACTCCCGCCTTCGCGCAGCTCGGCGCTATCGGGAAACGCGTGCAGCAGGCTCAGGAGCGCAAGCAGCAGTTCGACGACCTGAACATCACCGAGGAAGAGGAAATCAAGCTCGGCGCCGATGTGAGCGCGAAGATCCGCACGCGCTTTGGCGTCGCGCAGGACGCGGCCGTGCATAAATACGTGACGCTCGTCGGCACGACGCTGACCGACCAGTCGACCCGTGCGAAGCTGCCGTGGACGTTCATCGTGCTCGACACCGATGGCGTCAACGCGTTTGCCGCGCCGGGCGGGTTCGTCCATATCACCCGCGGGGCGCTCGCCCTGATCAAGTCCGAAGCCGAGCTGGCCGGCGTGCTGGGACACGAGATCGCGCACGTCGCCCAGAAGCACACCGTGAATGCCCTTCGAAAGGCCAAGGGCGTGCAGATTGGCACCAGCGAGACGTCGTCGAATCGCGGCGTGTTCCTCGGCGCGCTCGCGAATAGGGCCTACGACATGGTGCTCGAGAACTCGTTCGATCGAGGCGACGAGCTCGACGCCGACAAGGAGGGCATCCTCCTGGTGCAGAAGGCGGGCTATGCCGGCACCGGGCTGTCCGAGTTTCTCGCCCGGCTCGCCGAGCGCAACAAGACTCAGGCAGAAAAGAACGGGCTGTTCGCCTCGCATCCAGAGACGCAGGAGCGCATCGCCAAGGTGAAGCAGCTGGCCGCATCGAAGCCCGGCGCCGTCGTTGCCGCGCGTTACACGGCGACCATCAAGTACACGCCGACCGATCTCACCAGCATTGCGACGGTCGTCGAAGGGTCCGCCGGGCTGGCCGGCGCCAAGCCGCCGCCGCCGAAGCCCGAAGAGAAAAAGGCAGAAGAGAAGAAGAAGGGTTTTGGCCTCAGCAACCTCACGAAGTCGACGACCGCGGGCAAGAACGAACAGCAGGTGTCGGCATCTGGAGGAGCGCGCGGAGTGGGCGCCGACCGTATGGCGAAGGGGGGCGACAACCCGAACACCGTCAAAGTCGCGATCTCGCCCGCAGAGACGGCCGCTTTCAGGAAAGGGATCGTCTAGCCCCCGCGTGCCGGTCAGGGTGATCGTCGGCCTCGCGCTTCTGGTGACGTCGCTCGGCTTGCGCCGGGCGACGATCAACCGTCACATCCGGGGCCGGCTGTTCCTCTCCGCCGTGCTGTTCGCCGCCTACACCGTGTCGGCGGGCAGCCTCTATTGGCTTTCAGTTCCCGACGACACCCGGCAGACCCTCGAGGCCGTCAACTGGCTGTTGATTGTCTTCGGCGTCATCAATCTCGCCGTTGCGCTGACCATCAATCCCTGGCGCGTCGATCGGATTCCCGAGCGTTTTCCGAACATCGTCCAGGACACCATCGTCATCGCGTTGTTCGCGCTCGTCGCGACGTTGATCCTCCGCGATCGCGTGATGGCGACGACGGCGGTCGGCGCGGTGGTCATCGGTCTGGCGCTGCAGGACACCCTCGGCAACCTGTTCGCAGGGCTCGCTATTCAAGTCGAGAAGCCGTTCCGCGTCGGCGATTGGGTGACGATCGGCGGACAGGATGGGATGGTGAGCGAGATTACCTGGCGCGCGACGAAGATGCGCACGAAGGCGGGTAATTTCGTCGTCGTGCCGAACAGCGTGCTCGCCAGAGACACGATCGTCAATTACTGCGAGCCCACTCGATCGCTGCGGCTTCAGGTCGAGGTCGGGGCCAGCTACGAAGTGCCGCCGAACGTCGTCAAGACGGTCATTCGACAGGCACTGCAGAGCGCGCCCGACATCCTCCATGACCGCGCGCCCGAGGTGCTGCTCGTTGAGTTCGCGAACTCGTCGATCGTGTACCGCGTGCGCTTCTGGGTCAGCGACTTCGAAGCCGACGAGCGGGCCAAGGATCTCGTCCGCTCGCTCATCTACTACGCGTTCAAGCGCAACAACATCACCATCCCGTACCCGATTCAGGTGGAGCTATCGGGCGACGAGGGAGGCATGGTGCCGGTCCGCCAGACAGTCGCCGCCGACGCGCTCGCGGAGGTGGCGTTGTTCTCGCCGCTCTCCGCCGGCGAACGGGCCGCGCTGGTTGCGGTCGCGAAGCCGGTGCAGTACGCCGCGGGCGAAACGATCGTCCGCCAGGGCGAGTCCGGCCGATCGCTCTTCGTCGTCGTGGGTGGAGAAGCGTCGGTGACGTTGGCAGGCACGCACGGCGAAGTGGCGCGGCTGCGAAACGGCGATGTGTTCGGCGAGATGTCGCTGTTGACCGGCGAGCCGCGCACCGCCACCGTCCTCGCCGCAGTCGACTGCGATCTCGTTGAGATCGACGCAGACGGATTCCGCTCGGTGGTGATGGCGAATCCGTCGGTGCTCGAGGGCGTCACGACCGTCGCGGGAGCGCGCCGCGAAGAGCTCGATCGGCACCGCGAAACGCATATGGCGGCGGCCTCGCCGGCCGAAATGCGCCGGTCGCTCCTCGAACGGGTCCGTCACTTCCTGCGCCTCTAGCAATCTGAATTGCCAGATTGGAAGATTGGCGGACTGCAAGAATGTAATCCTTCAATCTTGCAGCCTCCCAATCTTCCAATGCCTGTATACTCGGTATAACCCCCCCAGATTGCGCGCCTGCGATGGAAAGATTGATGCTTTCAACCGCAGGGCTATCGCCGGCATCGGAGTCGCTTGCGTTTGCGGCTCTCGCTGTCATGTGTGTCTTCGTCGCGCTGCTCACCGTGTGGGCGCTGCGGACCGTCAGGCGCGAGCGCGCCGGCCGTCTGGCCGCCGTGCGTGCAGCTGCGCAGTCTCATCGCCTGGCGCAAACGAGCGCGGCCTTCGGTCAAGCCAGGACTTCGACCGACGCGATCGCGTCCGCGATTCACGAGCCGCTTCACTGGCTCCGGGCCGTCTCCGGCGTGTTTTTCCTGTTGTCCGAGGACCAGCAGCGCCTCACCGTGGCGCGCGCGGTCGGATATCACCTCGACCACCGCGAATCCTGGAAGATCGACGAGTGGGGCGCCGATTCGCCCTTTGCCGAGTCGCTGCGGCGGCTGGCGCCCATCGTCATCAAGTCCACCGCGAGCCGGCCGTCGGAATACGACACCTGGTCGAATGCCGGGCCGTGGAAGGACCACGAGGCCGCCCTCGTGCTTCCGATCGCGGCCGATCGGCACGTCATCGGGTTCCTGCAGGTCGACTTCGATGCGCCGCGCGAGTTTTCCACCGACGATCACGAGTTCATCCACATGCTCTGCTCGCGTACCGCGCAGACGCTTCAGCGCATGTGGTGGTACGAGTCAGTCGAGCAGGCTCGCGACGACGCCGAGAGCCTGAAGCAGCGGGCGGATGTCGAGCTGGCGGAGCGCCAGAAGACCGAAGTCGCGCTGCGCGCGAGCGAAACGCGGTATCGCGCCCTCGCGACGAGGACGACACGCCTGCACGGACTGACGGCCGGGCTGTCCGAGGCGGCCAGCGTCGTCGCCGTGACGCGGGCGATCGTCGAGCAGGCGCCTATCGCCGTCGGCGCCAGCGGAGCCGAGCTGAAACTGCTTGGGAGCGACAAGTCCGAATTCGAAGCCGGCTTCTGCGCGGCCGATGCGCTCGAGACGAAAAAGCCGGTCTTTGCCCGTTCGCTTGCCGAGCTGCAGGAGAAATACTGGCGGTCCGCATCGCACGCCGCCGACAAAGGCTTTGCATCCGCCGCCGTACTGCCGCTGCTCGTCAAGGGCGCCCCGCTCGGCGTGCTGGAGTTTCACTTCAGCGCGCCCGTGAACTTCGATGAGGACTATCAGGCGCTGCTGATTTCCGTTGCGCAGCACTGTACGCAGGCACTGGATCGCGCACGCCTGTACGAGCAGGCAGAGCGGGCGCGGGCGGACGCAGAAGCAGCCAACAAGCTGAAAGACGAGTTCGTGTCGACGGTATCTCACGAGCTTCGTACGCCGCTGAACGCGATCCTCGGTTGGGCGTCGATGCTGCGAATGGGATCGGTCGACGCCGGCGTCGTGCCTCAGGCGATCGAGGCCATCCATCGCAATGCCTCGCGGCAGGCGAAGCTCGTCGACGATCTGCTGGATTTCGCGCGCATTGCCGGAGGAAGAACCGCGCTCGATCTCGAGCCGATCAACGCGCAGGATTTCCTGCGCGGGATCGTGGAATCGGTGATTCCGCTGGCGGCGAGCAATCAAATCGAGATCCAGGTATCGGCGATTCCCGAGGCGACGCTGCACGGCGATGTCCGGCGGCTCGAACAGGTGTTTGTGAACCTGCTGGGTAACTCGTTGAAATTCACTCCGGCAGGCGGGCACATCAACGTGTCGGCGCGGACGATCGGCCGCAACCTCGAAGTCCGCGTGGCGGACGATGGCATCGGCATCGCCCCCGAGTTTCTGCCACACGTGTTCGATCGATTCCGTCAGGGCGACGGGACAAGCACCCGCAATCATTCCGGGCTCGGGCTCGGACTCTCAATCGCGAAACAACTTGTCGAGGCGCACAGCGGCACGATTCGCGTAGAAAGCGCGGGAAGCGGGCAGGGCACCGCCTTCGTCGTGACGTTGCCGGACAACGGCCAAGCTGATGCCGTCACACGCGATGTGTCAGCGGAGGAAGAGCGCTCAGAGCCCCGGCTGGATGGACTACGCGTGCTCGTCGTGGACGACGAAGAGGACGCGCGCGAGCTTATCGGGCGGGCGCTCGAAGACAAGGGCGCGCAGATCAGCCTCGCCTCGAACTCGCACGAGGCGATCCGTATTCTCGAGAGCGACGACATCGACGTGCTGCTCGCCGATATCGCAATGCCCGGTGACGACGGGTACTCGCTGATTCGCCAGATTCGATCGGCAGAATCCGATCTGTCGTTGATTCCGGCCGCCGCGGTCACCGCCCACGCGCGGGAGGAAGAGCGGACGCGAGCGCTGGCGGCCGGCTTTCAGATGCACGTCGCGAAACCGGTCGAACCCGGCGAGATCGTGCGCATGGTCGACCACCTTGCCCACGATCGGCGGGGCGCTACCCGATCACGGGTGTAGCTCGCGGACCCGCTGCAGGATCAGCGAGCCCAGCTGCGGCTCGCTGAGGCCGTCGATCGGAAACTCGCGCTCGTCAACGAGCGCGAAGTCCCTGATGATCTGGCGCAGGTGCCAGCCGCGGAGCGCCGTCAGTTCCTGAGCCAGCAGAGTAGGACTCTTGTCGTACACGGAAAACGGGTCGAGAATCGGCTCGCGATTCGAGATCGCCGCGCGTGCATGTGGCGCGGGGCCGTCGAAATACGGCGGCGGCACAGCTTCCGGTTCTCTGATTTGCGGCGGATGAAGGATTCGATCGAGTGCACCCTCCAGATACACCGGTGTGAGGCCGGTAGCCCAGTAAGCGGTGTCCTTCATATTCGGCTGTGTCGTCTCGCGCTGCGATCGCAGGACCTCCCCGGTCTCTACGTCTTCAAATTCCAACCAGCCTTCCCACTGGCCGTTGTCGCGTTCCCGTCCACAGGCCATCGCGATGTATGAATGGCCGTCGCGGTGCGTGACCGGAGTGTCGAATTTTACGAGTGTTTGCGCCATGATAGATCCTTCCCCACGATTTATAGGCAATATGCGTACCGAGAGAGTAGACTTAAGTGTTCTAGCTGTTAGTGTTTTCGTGTAGATGAGTACACCCGCCCCGCCAGCAAGCTTTGCGTCCCTCGGACTTCCACGCGAACTGTCAGAAGTTGTGGCGGCACTTGGTTACGAAGAGCCCACTCCCGTCCAGCGCGAAACAATTCCGCTGCTGCTCGAGGGCCGGGATCTGTTGGGCCAGGCCGCGACGGGCACCGGCAAGACGGCCGCGTTTGCCTTGCCGATGCTCCATCGCATCGCGCAGCAGAAACGCAGCCCGCGCGAGACCGCCGGCCTGATCCTCGTGCCGACCCGCGAGCTGGCGATGCAGGTGGCTGAGGCGGTGCACAAGTACTCCAAAGGCGTGCGGCTGTCGGTGTTGCCGGTCTACGGCGGCGCGCCGATGCACGGGCAGATCCGCGAGCTCGAGCGCGGCGCCCAGATCGTGGTGGCGACGCCCGGTCGCGCGCTCGATCACATCCGCCGCGGAACGCTGAAGCTCGACGGCCTTCACATGCTCGTGCTCGACGAAGCGGACGAAATGCTCGATATGGGATTTGCCGAGGATCTCGACGCCATCCTCGACGCGACGCCGGCGTCACGGCAAACCGCCCTGTTCTCGGCGACGATGCCCGCCCGCATTCTGTCGATCGCCGGGCGGCATCTGAAGAACCCCGCGCGCATCACGATTGCGCGCGAGAAGCAGACGGCGGGCAAGATGCCGCGCGTCCGCCAGGTGGCATACGTCGTCGGGCGCGCGCAGAAGGCCGCGACGCTCGAGCGGATTCTCGACATGGAGGACCCGGTTGCCACGCTCGTCTTCTGCCGGACGCGCCTCGAGGTCGAATCGCTGGTGGAGACGTGCAACGCGCACGGACATCGCGCCGAAGGGCTGCACGGCGGCATGATGCAGAAGCAGCGCGATCGCGTGATGGGGCTCTTCCGGGCGCAGAAGGCGAATCTCTTGATCGCAACCGACGTCGCCGCTCGAGGCCTCGACATCGAGCACCTCTCGCATGTCGTCAACTACGACGTGCCGGCGTCGCCAGAGGTGTATCTGCATCGGATCGGACGCACCGGACGAGCTGGCAGAGGAGGAACGGCGATTACGCTGGCCGAACCGCGCGAGCAGCGGCACCTTCGCAGCATCGAGGGATTCAACAAAGCGAAGCTGGAGATCGGCAAAGTGCCGACGGTCGCCGATTTGCGCGCCCGGCGCCTGGAGCTGACTCGCGCATCGCTGCGCGAACGTCTGGTGGCGGCCGACTATGACGATGTCAGGGTGGTGGTCGAATCGCTGTCCGATGAGTTCGATCCCATGGACATCGCCGCGGCGGCGGTGAAGATGGCGCATGACGCGCTGGGCGGGAACGAGGAACGCGAGATTCCCGCGCCCATCGGCGCTACGGCGGGGAAGCCCAAGTTCGCGCCTGCTGGCGCTACGGCGGGCAAGCCCGGGTTCGCACCCATCGGACCTTCGTCGAGCAAGCCCCGGTTCGCGCCCGTCGGCGCTGCGGCGGGCAGGCCCGCGAGGGAGTTCGAGCGTCCGCAGCCGGGAAACGATGACGCCGGCCGGCCGGCCGGACGCCTCGTGAAGCAGCCCGATCGCCGTTTCGAGACGCGCGATCGAAATTTTCAGAAGCGGGATCGCGGACGGGACAATGATGGTGACGGCGAACGCGTGCGGTTGTTCGTCGGAGCGGGACGCGCCGCGGGCGTGCGGCCCGCCGATCTCGTCGGCGCGATCACAGGAGAGGCCGGCGTGCCGTCGCGTGCGCTCGGCGCCATCGAAATCGCAGACAAATTCTCATTAGTGGAAGTGCCGGACGCGCTCGCCGATCGCATTATCGCGGCGCTGAAGGCCACGAAGATCCGGGGAAACAAAGTTCAGGTACGCAGGGAGAAGACAACTTGATCGATCAAAGACTGAAGATTGCGGTCTTCATCGATTTCGACAACATCGAGATCGGTGTAAAGACCACGCTGCATATGCAATTCGACATTGCGGCGATTCTGGACGGCATCAAAGAACGAGGCGAAGTCGTCACCAAGGTGGCATACGGCGACTGGAAGCGGGCCGGGGACTACGGCCGCATGATGTCGCAGCACGCCATCCGCATGGTGCAGCGAAACGTCACGCCGGGCGGTGACAAAAACGGCGCCGACATCAACCTGGCGCTCGACGCGCTCGAGATGGCGTTTACGCACGACCACATCAACGCGTTCGTCATCGTCGGCGGCGACAGCGATTTCATCACGCTTGTCGAGAAGCTGAAGCAGTACGACAAGAAGGTGTTCGTCGTCGGCGGGCGGCAGTTCACGAGCCTGGTGATGCAGAAGAACTGTCACGAGTTTATTGCCTACGAGAACCTCGTGAGCCGCAAACCGAGCGTGCCGGGTCCGGGTCCGCGCCGCGAGATCAGCGTCGCGAGCAGCCAGGCAGACGTGGCCAAGGCCATTCCGCTCGTGAAGCGCGCGCTCAAGGTGCTGACCGATCGCGAGGTGTCGCCGCAGCTCGGCCTGCTGAAGAGCACGCTGCTGCAGCTCGACTCGACGTTTTCCGAGCGTGACTACGGCGTCAGTACGTTCCGCGACTTCATCGAGAAGGTCGCGAAGACAGGGCTCGTCACGCTTCGCCATTCGGGGCGCAGCATGATGGTGGACGCTGTCGAGACCGCGGATGGGTCGGAACCGTCCGATATCGCCGCCGCGATCGCCGTTGTGCCGACTCAGGATCAGGCCCCTGCGGCGGCTCAGCCGCCGCCACCACCGGCTGTGTCGGCGCCCTCTGTCGCGGATCCTGAGCAGATCCAGCAAGCCGTGGAGTCGACGCGAAACGTGTTCAGCCGCGCGACGCAGCCGCCGCGATGGCCCATGTACGTTCGCCAGCTCAAACAGTACATTCGCGGCGTCGATTCGGTATTCGACGAGCGCAAGTGGGGCTTCGCGACCGTGATGGAGTTTCTGCGCGTGTGTCAGCGCGAAGGCCTGTTCCGTCTCGAGCGCGATCGCCGCGGGCAGATCCGCGTGTTCCCTGGCGCTGCGCTGCAGAGCGCGTCGATGTCAGCCGGAGTGTCCGCTCAGACGACCGGGGAGCAGCAGCCGTCGGAAGAGATCTACGAAGCCGAGCCGGTTACCTCGTCGGACCACGAGGACATGATGACAGACGCCGCCAGCGCCGACCTTGCACCACACGCAGGCCTCGGCGACGGCGGGCAAATAGAATTCGGGGTCGAAGAATCAGCGGTATCCGAGCCCAACGGCAATGTGTTGGATGCCGAGGAACGGCGAGCTCCCGTCAGGGCGCGTCGCACACGGAAGGCGCCGACAGCCGGGAAGCCGCCGGCGCGCAAATCCACCGGTGCGCGCGCCTCGACGCGTCGCCGCAAGACGCCCGTGCCGGCCTGACGTCAGGCTTTCGCTCGCGAGTCCAGCTCGTCCCATCGCGCGTAGACGTCATGAAGGGCATCCCTCAGCTCGTCTACGCGCGAAAGCGCCGACGCGATCGCGTCGGCGGGTTCCTTATAGAAGTCCGGTGAGGCGATGCGGGCGAGAAGCGCTTCCTGTTCCGTCTCCATCCGTTCGATGCGGCGCGGCAATTCATCGAGCTCGCGCCGCTCCTTGAAGGACAGTTTCTTCTTCTCGGTCCATCCGTCTGTCCGCCTAAAGGCGGACTCTACAGATTCCGACGGCGACGTCTTCTTCCCAGCAGCGGGTTCCTTCGCGGAGCGCTGCCTCAGCCAGTCCTCGTAACCGCCCACATATTCCTGCAGCCGGCCATCTCCTTCGAAGACAAGCGTGCTCGTGACGACATGATCGATGAAGGCGCGGTCGTGGCTGACGAGCAGCAGCGTGCCCGGCCAATCGACGAGATACGACTCGAGCAGCTCGAGTGTCTCGAGATCGAGATCGTTCGTGGGCTCGTCCAGAACGAGCACGTTCGCCGGGCGTGTAAGCAGACGCGCGAGCAGGAGGCGATTCCGTTCTCCCCCTGAGAGCGCCTTCACCGGAGAATTGGCACGTTCCGATGAGAACAGAAAATCTCTTAGGTATCCGTGCACGTGCTGCGTCCTGCCATTCACAGTGACGGTGTCGTTGCCTTCGCCGACGGTCTCGAAGACCGTGCGCTCGGGGTCAAGCTGCTCGCGCTGCTGGTCGTAGTACGCGATCTGCACGTTTGTGCCTCGCTCCACTTCGCCCGAGTCTGGCTCGAGCTCACCCATCAGCATGCGCAGCAGCGTGGTTTTGCCGGAGCCGTTCGGCCCAATCAGGCCGACGCGATCGCGGCGCATCACGCGAAACGACGCGCCACGAACGATGGGCCGATCTCCGAATGACTTGCTGATGTCTTCGGCCTGGAACACCACCTGCCCGGACCGGTCTGCGGACTCGGCCTGTAACTTGACTCTCCCGATCTGATTGCGGCGTTCCGCGCGCTCCTTGCGCATGGCCAGCAGCGCGCGGACCCGCCCCTCATCGCGCGTGCGCCGGGCTTTGACGCCCTGGCGCAGCCACGCCTCTTCCTGCGCGAGCCGTTTGTCGAACTTCTCGTGCTGGATGGCTTCGCTCGCCAGCCATGCTTCCTTCTTCTGAAGGAACTCGTCGTAGTCGCCCGGCCAGGACGTGAGTCGGCCGCGGTCGAGCTCGACGATGCGGGTTGCGACGCGCTTGAGAAACGCCCGGTCGTGCGTGACGAAGACGACCGCTCCGTGGTAGTCGTCGAGGAAAGCCTCGAGCCAGGTCATGGCCTCGATGTCGAGGTGATTGGTCGGCTCGTCGAGGAGCAGCACATCCGGCTGCGCAACCAGCGACCTCGCGAGCAGCACACGGCGCCGCCAGCCGCCCGAGAGCGTGGACACGACCGCGTCGGCCGGAAGCCCGAGCCGGGAAATCACCATGTCGACGCTGACATCGACGTGCCAGCGATCGACGTGATGGAGCTCGTCGAACCCGTCCGTCACGACCTCACGCACGCGGCGTTCCGTTGAGAGCGGCACATCCTGCTCCAGACGGGCGATGCGAAGTCCGGGCTGCCGCCACACGGTGCCGGCATCCGGGACGACGTCGCCGCCGATGATGCGCAACAGCGTCGATTTGCCGGTTCCGTTCCGCCCGATCACGCACACGCGCTCGCCTGCCTCGATCAGGAGGTTCGCATCATCGAGCAGCGGCAAATGGCCATAGGCCATCCTGATGTGGTCGAGCGACACGAGCGGCATGGGCTAGGCGTGCGCGCGGATGGCGTCGAGGAACACCCCGCCGAGATCGTCGGCCTTTCGGGCGCCGACGCCTTTGACCGCGAGAAGCGCGTCAATCGAGGTTGGACGAAGCCGCGCCATCTCGCGAAGCGTGGCGTCGTGAAAGATGACGTAGGGCGGCACGCCGCGCGACCGCGCAATCTCGAGACGGACCGATCGCAGCCGCTCGAACAGATCGCGATCGACGTTTTCCCACGATTCCGCCTCGACACGGGACTGCGCGCGCGGCGCGCCAGACCGGGGTGGCCGCTGCCGTGCGAGCGCGAGGCCCGGCACGCCTGATGGATCCTTCAGCAAACCGAGTCCTCTGTGCGTCAAGGCCACCACCGGGTACACCCCATCCGACTGCTGCAGCAGCTCTGCACCGATGAGTTGCTCGATGTAGCCGCGCACTTCGGCGTTCGACATGTCGGATAGCAGCCCGAACGTGCTCAGCCGGTCGTGCCCGCGTCCGACAACCTGCTCGCTCGCCTGGCCACGAAGCACGCTCGCCACGTGCGTCGCGCCGAATCGCTGGCCAACGCGCGCGACGCACGACAGGATCTTCCGCGCGATGACGACCGGTTCGGCCGCCGGCTCGAGCTCGTTGAGGCAGTAGTCGCAGCCGCTGCAACTCTCCTTGTGGTAACGGTCGCCGAAATACTCGGACAGGTGGCGATGACGGCAGCCCACGCCAGATGCATAGCGCTCCATCTGACGAAGCAGGGTGCGGCTGGCGTCGTTGAGCTCGCCGTTCTGCTCGAGCATCGCACGCCACTTCGTGAAGTCGGCGGGAGAATAGATCAGCAGGCACTCTGCTTCGAGGCCGTCCCGCCCCGCACGGCCGGACTCCTGCTGGTAATGCTCGAGCGATCGCGGCGAGCCGGCGTGAACGACGAAGCGGACGTCCGAGCGATCGATGCCCATGCCAAATGCCACGGTCGCGACGATGATATCGGCGCGCTCGCTGAGGAACGCGTCCTGGTGCCGGCTGCGTTCGCCGTCCGAAAGGCCTGCGTGATAGGGGAGGGCCGTGTGCCCAATCTCGGTCAACCACGCCGCCAGCGCATCTACCTCGCGCCGCGACGTGCAGTAGATGATGCCGGCCTCGCGGCGATGGCGGGCGAGCACGTCCGTTAGCTGCTTCTTGAGAGTGGCGCGCGGAAGCGCGCGATAAATCAGGTTGGGACGATCGAACGAACCCACGAACTCGATCGGGTTCTCGAGGCCTAGCTGCGTCGCGATGTCATGGCGCACGCGGGCCGTGGCCGTCGCCGTGTACGCGTGAAGGTTGACCCCGGGCAGAAGCTGCCGTAACCGGCCGAGCTGGCGATACTCGGGACGGAAATCGTGGCCCCATTGGCTGATGCAATGCGCCTCGTCCACCGCGATGAAGCTGATATCAATCGACGACAACATCGCCAGGAAGGCGTCCGATCCTTCACCGACCAGCCGTTCGGGCGACACGTACAGCAGCTTGTAGCGCTGGCTGCGGAGCCCGGCGATGACGTCGGATTTTTCGCCTGCGCTCAGCGAACTGTTGAACAGGGCGGCCGCCACGCCGTTGCCGACCAGCGTATCGACCTGGTCCTTCATCAGCGAGATCAGCGGCGAGACCACGACAGCCGTGCCGTCGCGCACCATCGCCGGGGCCTGAAAGCAGAGCGACTTCCCGCCTCCGGTCGGCAGCACGACAATCGAGTCGCGGCCGGCGAGCACCGCGTGCATCGCCTCTTCCTGCAATGGACGGTACGAGCTGTAACCCCAGAAACGAGAGATGGCCTCCTGCAGGCCTGGGACGATCATGTAGGACAACATTATGCATAATGAGAGAAGAGGCGCCTATGACCGATCACGATGTCGCGGAAGTGCGGCAGGCGGAAAAGCTGCTCAGCGATCTACGTCAAGGGCTTCTTCGTCTGCACAAAACGCTTCTGGATTGGGAGCGCGCCGGGTACGAGCGCATCCACGGACGGCAGACCAGCAACGATTTGTTGAATGCGCTGCTCAACGATCCGCAGTTCGCGTGGCTGCGCCCGATCTCGCAGCTGATCGTCCGCATCGACGAGCTGCTCGGCGAGAAGACGCCGCCGATGCGCAATGACGTCGACGCTGTCGTCTCGCAGGTGAAAGCGCTGACCTCACCCAACGCCGAGGGGACGATCTACGAACGGCGATACGACACCGTCCTTCAGGAGCATCCCGATGCGGTGTTCGCGCATCGTGATGTGCTTGCCCTGTTGAAAGCGAAAAACGAATAACCGAAAAAACGAACAACGAAAAACGAAGAGCGTCACGCGTTCCTGACGTTCGCCTCACGGTTGGGGCACGCGCTTCCTGAACGAATGTCTTGAGCTCGGGCTTCGGGTTGTCTCCGAGCATTCTTAGATTCTCCGCGTGAATCCAGCGGCGAACGTTTCGATGCGCCATCACACGGGCGCCGGCATTGGCGAAGAGCCGGTTTCCGGCGACGTGATCGCCGTGATAGTGCGTGTTGACGACGAACGTCAGGGGCAGCGCCGTGAGCCTCCGAGCTTCCTGCAGCAGGCGGCCAGCTGCGTCATCACCGGTCAGCGTGTCGACCACGACCACTCCTTCGTCGCCGATGATGATGCCGGCATTCGCGTACGAGCGCTCCTTCGCGTTCGGATTGTCGACGGCGGCCCACACGCCGGGGCCGATTTTGTTGAGTGTGAACCAGGAATCCGCCGACGTCTGCGCCCGCATCGCGCCGGTCTGGCACGCAAGCAAGAACAAGCCTGGCAGAAATAAATTTCGGAGGTGCATGGGGCATTAGACACCCTGGTACGCCCATTGCTCCGCTATCCCAATGTGACTGAACTGCCCTCCCAAGTGCCCAATTCGGCTACGGCAGGGAAGAGGGCTTCCACTCCTGTCAATCGGATGCGCCGACAACTGTGGGTGTGTCAGGAACGAGCACGCGATTTTGCGATGAAGCATCCGAACACCGTTCGCGGCGTCACCGCGTCGACGGCTCTCCTGGTTCTTGTGGCCGGGTGGTTCCTCTATCAGGTGCTTGCGGGGCTCCCCGGCGCAACCGAGCTGCGCGAGATTGGTGAATCGGCCGAAGGGACATCGGTGTACGACGCCCACGATCGGCCCGTGTTCTCGATTCCCTCGCAGTATCGCGTGGAGGTCTCCCTCGATCGCATCTCGCCGCACCTGCGGAATGCGGTGATGGCGGTCGAGGACACCCGCTTCTACGATCATGACGGCATCGACGCCATCCGCGTCATCGGCGCCATCCTCCGCGACGTGCGCGAAGGCCGCGCGGCCGAAGGGGCGAGCACGATTACGCAGCAGCTGGCGCGCGTCAGCTTTCTGTCGCGCGACAAGACGCTGCGGCGGAAAGTGCGCGAGGCGATACTCGCCCAGCGAATCGAAAAGATGTACAGCAAGGATCAGATTCTCGAAATCTATTTGAACAAGGTCTATTTCGGCGACGGGCTCTACGGCGTAGAAGCGGCCGCGCGCGGATACTTCGGCAAGCCGGCCTCGGATGTCTCGGTCGCCGAAGCCGCGATGCTGGCAGGCATCATCAAGGCGCCATCCGCGGTTAATCCGACGACGAGTCTCGACCGCGCGACCCAACGCCGCAACGTGGTGCTGAACCTGATGAGCGAGCACGGCTTCATCACCGCGCGCGAGCGGGACGCGGCGGTCGCAGAGCAGGTGGCGCTCAACGATAGCCTCAGGCGCGAGGATGCGGACGCGCTGCACTTCAAGGAAATCGTGCGTCGCGAGCTCATCGAGCGATTCGGAAAGGAAGCCGTGTACCAGAAGCGGCTCCGCGTCTACACGACGATCGACCGGGACATGCAGAAAGCAGCCGAAGCCGCGGTCGTCAGCTCGCTCCGTGACATCGAGTCGCGGATCGCCTCGGTGCCGACACCGCGCGGCATTCGCCGGCCGAAAGGCAACGGCGCCGGCGAGCCGCTGCAGGCATCGCTGCTCGCGCTCGATCCCGCGACGGGCGAAGTCCGCGCGATTGTCGGCGGCCGCGATACGTCGAGCGTTGGCTTGAACCGCGCGTTACAGTCGAAACGCCAGCCGGGATCGGCCTTCAAGCCCTTCGTCTACGCGGCGGCGATCGAAAACGGGTTTTCGCCTTCGACGCTGATCGATCGTCTCAATGAGCCCATAGAGACCTACCAGGGCGCGTGGCTTCCCGAAGATGAGCACTCGGCCGCCGACTCGATGACGATGCGGACGGCGCTCCGTACGTCGAGTAATCGCGCCGCGGTTCGCATGCTCGAGAACGTCGGCATCGAGCGGACGGTTTCGTATGCGAAGACGCTTGGCGTCGGAACGGTCCCGAACGTGCCGTCGCTCGCCCTTGGCTCCGGAGAGGTCACGCTTGCCTCGATGACCGCTGCCTATGCGGCGTTCGCGAACGGCGGGGTCGTCCACGAGCCCATTTTCATCAGGCGCGTGGAAGACCAGGATGGGGGCATTCTGTTTCAGAGCGACTCGCATCCACGACGCGCGGTGTCGGAATCGACGGCGTTCCTCATGGCGTCGATGCTGGCCGATGTGATCGACGCCGGCACCGCCAATCGCGCGCGCACAATGGGCTTCAAGCTGCCTGCCGCGGGAAAGACCGGGACGACGAACGATTTCGTCGATGCGTGGTTCGTGGGGTTCACGCCGAATCTCGTGGCGGGCGTATGGGTCGGGTTCGACACGCCGCGAACGATCGTCAAGAACGGCTTTGCCGGCCAGATCGCTGTGCCGATGTGGGCGTCATTCATGAAAATCGCCACGAAGGATTCGCCGTCCGAGTGGTTCAAGCCGCCGCAGGATCTCGTTGCCGTCGAGGTGTGCCGCCTGTCCGGCGCGTTGCCGGCCGAGGGATGCCGCAATGCCGCATCGATAAGCCCGGCGGGCGCGATGACGTACAAGTCGATGGTGTATACCGAGTACTTCGTCCGCGGCACCGAGCCGCAACAGACGTGCGCCATTCACACCGCCCAATACGCTCCGTATCCGGAGCCGGTGTTCTCCGCGACAGCGTTCGACGGTCTCGGAGGCGTCCTCGGCGTCGATCCCGTCGTCGCGTCGCCACCTCCTTCAGCGCGCGACGTTGGAGCGCCGGTGGTGCCCGCGGCGGAGTTGCCGGACGCTGCGCTCCCCGCGCCGGCGCCTCCCGAAACGGCTCCTGTTCCGTAGCCGGACTATCATTAATAGCTTGAGCGAACAGAGTTATCCGACAGCCAAGCTTGTCGCACCGACCGTCCACGCCCATTTCGCCAAGCACCTCGCCGTAGCCCGAACCCGCGGCCGCGATCCCATCGCTGCGCTGCCGTCAGCCGAGGTCATCGAGCGGATGATCAACGCGACGTTCTGGGCGAGCCTTCGACGCGAGGAAGGCTACGTGCCGAAAATCTCCATGGCGTTTCTTCCGCCCGAGCACACCGAGCATCCGATGATGCTGGAGCAGCCCGTCGCGCTGGCTCCCAACGCGCTCACGAAGGTGGCGGCCATCGTCGAGCATGCCGGCATTCATCTCGGCGTCTGGGAAGTGAACGGGGAGCTGTGCATCTGGGGAACCGCACACAACATCCCGACGTTCTGCTTCGTGCTGGAGGTGGTCGAGCCGGGGCTGATCGTGGTGAAGCATCACCGCGGAGAACAGTCGGGCAAGTACGTCAATGTCGCCGTGCTCGAGGGCGATCAGATCAAGATCGTCGACGAAAGCGCGTCGAGTCTTCCTGACTGCCCCGACCTGGTGACCTCGCTCCTGGGATTCGACTCGCCCGCGTCGTGGGTCGACTCGGTCAACGTTCTCGTCCAGCTCGCGGTCTCGATGCGCCGCCACGGCCGCGGAGGCTCGCTGCTGATCGTGCCGTCGAACACCGAGGCATGGCGCGAGTCAATCGTGCATCCGATTCGGTATGCGGTCTCGCCTCCGTTTCGAGAGATGGCAGAGTTGATGCGCGAGACCGGAGAAGGACGGCAGACCGAGGTGTGGAAGGACGCACTCCGCGAGACGGTGGAAGCGATTGCGGGGCTGACGGCGGTCGACGGCGCGGCGATCCTGACCGATCAGTACGAGCTGCTGGCGTTCGGCGCGAAGATTCAGCGCCGGCGAGGGGCCGCGCCGGTCGAGTCCGTGATGGTCACCGAGCCGATCGAAGGCGGGGCGCCGACCATGTGGAGCGCCGCGCAGCTCGGCGGCACCCGGCATCTATCCGCCGCGCAGTTTGTCCACGACCAGCGCAATGCCATCGCGCTGGTGGCTTCTCAGGATCGGCGGTTTACGGTCTTCGCGTGGTCGCCATGCGAAGAGTCCGTTCACGCGCATCGCGTCGAAGTGCTGCTGCTCTGAGCCAGCCTACGCGCGAATCGTAAACGTCAGCACGCAGCCGCCGGCCTCGGTGCGCCGCGCGTCGAGCCCGCCCCCGTGCGCCTGCGCGATACGCGCCGCCGCCGCGAGCCCTATGCCTGCGGGAATGCCACCGGGCCGCTCCGACCACTCGAGATCCGCCAGCCGAGAGAACTGATCCGCTGACAGGCGATAGACGTCCTGACGCATCTCGCACGACGCGACGCCATCGGCGCTGCGTACGGTGATGTGGATGACGCCGTCGTTGTTCGACGCTTCGGCGAGGCAGACGAGCGTGCCGACGCACGCCTGCATCGCAAGCGACAACATGCGGGCATCGCCCGTAATGCGGATTGGCGCATCGGGCTCGTCCAGCGACACGCGCAGCCCCGTCAGCCTCAACTCGTCATCGAAGGTTCTGATCGTGTGCTCGACGACGGCCGTCAAGGACGCGGGGGCCGGCTCGGGCGGCGGGTCCTCGAGCAACACGCGGAGCGCCTGAAACGCCCGCATGTTCCGCTCGACGCCGACGAGCGCAAGCGACAAGCCCATCCGCTCTCGCAGCGGACGCGCTTTGAGCGCGACGAGCTTGAAACACGATGCGACCCCTTCGAGCTCCTGCGACATGTCGCGCAGCGCGAAGGTGACGGGAATGCTCGTAGGAAACGCGAGCGCCGGTCCGTTGGCCTCGGACGGACGCCGCCGCGATTCGAGCTCGTCTACGTAATGTGCGTCGTGGCGCATGCGATATCCGGACGGAAGGCCCTGACGGACGGGACGTTGCTTGTCCAGGGAAGACGGTTGCGCGGTCGCGGGTTCGAGGTACTGATCGAGAAACGACTCATCGACGGGATCCGACATGCGGCACATTCTGTCATGAAGTGGTCCGCTCGTACAGCCGATAACTGACACAGCGGGCTCCATGATCAAATTTGTGCCTTTAACAAAAAACGCGACGCGGCCTCTATCGGTCTTGATGCTCGTCGCATGGATCTGCGTCATGGCGGTCCTCGTGGATCGATCGTACGTCCACGCCACCGGCAACCTCGCGACCGACCTCGCGCGCTACGGTTCGTCGGCGCAATGGCGCGGCGTCTACTACCGCGGCGAGAAAATCGGCTTCACCGTAAGCCAGACGGTCCCGATCCTCCCAGGCGAGGACGAGGGCTTCGAGCTGCAGGAAGACGGGCAGCTGCAGATGACGCTGCTTGGCGCGCACACGATCACCACGCTTCAGACGAGAGCACGCGTGAACCGCGCGTTCGAGCTCCAGTCGTTCGAGTTTGCGTTGGATCCCGGGACGGGGCCGATCAAGATCGCCGGTGTCGTACGCGATTTGGACCTCCATATTTCGATTACGACTGGCGGAGGCACCAGGACAGAAGTGCGTAAATTGGGCGAGCGCCCCATGTTGGCGCTGAATCTGGTGCGTCGGCTTGCCGATGGAGGGCTGACACCTGGATCGCTCCATCGCTGGAATGTATTCGACCCTGCGACGCTGCGAAATGCGCCGGTGACGGTGACCGTCGGCAACCGCGAGATAGTGCGAGCATCAAATGCGCCCATACCGGCTTTTCGCGTCGAGATGGAGTTCGCCGGACTGAAGACCACGGCGTGGATCACCGACACTGGCGAGATCGTTCGTGAAGAGAGCCCGCTGGGGTTCATCAGCGTGCGCGAACCGCCGGAGCGCGCGCGGGCGCTCGCGATCGATGCCCGCACCCGTCAGGACCTTCTCAAGACATCGGCGGTCGTCCCCATCATCGAACGACGCACGCCGCCGCTTCCACCGATCGACGACCCGCGCAGCGTGCGGCGTCTTCGCATGCGCGTCGAAGGCGCGGACCTGTCGTCGGCCGACCTGCAGGGCGCCGGCCAGCGCGTCGAGGGCAACATCGTCGATCTCGTCGACGCGCAAACGCTCACCGCCGGGCCGGCCGATCCCGATCTCGCCCGATATCTGAGCCCTGAGCCGTTCATCGAAAGCGACGACGCCGATATTCGCGCGGCTGCCGAAGACGCGGTCCGCGGCGCGGCCGGCACGCGGGCGCGTGCCGAGGCGCTCACGCGCTTCGTCAACGCGACAGTGCAAAAGAAGCCGACCGTCAGCCTGCCCTCCGCGCGCGAGGTGCTGCGAACACGCATTGGCGACTGCAACGAGCACACGGCGCTGTTTGTCGCGATGTCGAGGGCGATTGGCATCCCGTCGAGGATTGCGGTCGGTCTGGTGTTCGTCCGCGGCGCGTTCTATTACCACGCGTGGCCGGAGGTCTATCTGAATGAGGGCGGGTCGCGCGGGTTGTGGCTGCCGGTCGATCCCACTTTCAACCAGTTTCCCGCGGACGCGACGCACTTCAGGCTTGCCCGCGGCGGCCTGGAGAAGCAGGCGGCGATTATTCCGCTCATAGGGCGCGTGAAAATCACGCTCGTCGACGTGGACGTCGTCGCGGGAAGCACGGCTGTTCTCGTCGGGAACACAGACGCGGCCGGTGTGCCCATCGCGCTCCCGCCATCTCGACGTCAGTCGCGATGGTGCCTGCCGTGTTTCATGGGGGGCCACGAATGATCTCGATTCAAAGCCTGCGAAAGCAGTACGGCTCGTTTACCGCCGTCGACGGCGTCGACCTCGAGGTGACGAGCGGGGAGATCCACGGCTTCCTCGGCCCGAACGGGGCCGGAAAAACGACGTCGATCAAGATGATTGCGGGACTCCTGAAGCCGACGTCGGGCCGCATCTTCGTCAACGGCCACGATCTCGCCGCGCAGCCCGAGGCCGCGAAGGCATCGCTCGGCTTTATTCCGGACCGGCCGTACATCTACGAGAAGCTGACGGCTGGCGAGTTTCTTCGCTTCCACGCCGGCCTGTATGGAATGAACGGCAACGGCCTGAACGCACGTGTGCGCGAGATGCTCGATCTGTTCGAGCTGGGCCGATGGGAAAACGAGCTCGTCGAGAGCTTTTCGCACGGCATGAAGCAGCGCCTGGTCATGTGCGCAGCCTTCCTGCACAGGCCTCGAGCCGTGCTGGTCGACGAGCCGATGGTCGGGCTGGACCCGCGCGGCGCGAGGCTGATCAAAAGCGTCTTCAGGCGCATGAGCGAGCACGGCGTCGCGATCCTCATGAGCACGCACACCCTCGAGGTGGCCGAGGAGATGTGCGATCGCATCAGCATCATTCTGAAAGGGAAGATCATCGCCCGCGGCACCGTCGACGAGCTGCGCGCGATGGCCGGCACGCAGCACCAGGAGTTGACGGCGGTCTTTCTGAAGCTCACAGGCGGCAGCGGGTTGCAGGAGCTCGACGAGATCGTGTGATGCAGCCGTTCACGTATCTCCTCTTGCCGGGCTACTTGGCGTCGCGTAATCGCGTCGCGCGAAGCGAGCGGGCGGATTTCGCTCGTGCCTCACTCTTCGGCGGGGTTGGCGTGCTCGTGTTCGTCGCGTTGTTCTGGGGCGCCTTCTGGATTACGACGCAGCTGGATGCCTATGAAGAGCTCGGCGATTTTCTTCTTCGCATCGGGCTGTCGTGGCTGTTCCTGACGTTCCTGTCGTTCCTGGCGTTCAGCGGCATCGTGACCGCGCTGTCGACGTTTTTTCTGTCCGAAGACCTGCGGCTGCTGCTCGCGACGCCGGTTGCGGTGCGGCGGCTGTTTTTCGCGCGGTTCACGAAGACGGTGCTCCAGTCGTCCTGGATGGTCGTCATCTTTCTGCTGCCGGTGCTGCTCGGCGTCGGCATCGCGCGCTGCGCGCCGTGCATGTTCTACGTGACAGCGCTGTTGACGGTCGCGCCGTTCTGCGTCATTCCGGTTGCCGCCGGAACGGGCACGACGCTCTTGCTGGTGAATGTCTTTCCGGCGCGGCGCGCGCGCGACATCCTGATGTTGATGGGCCTGGTATTTGCCGGCAGCATCGTCCTGCTGCTTCGCTTCATCCAGCCCGAGCGGCTGCTGCGCGTCGAGTCGCTGCCCGACGTGACGGGGTTCTTCGCCACGCTGCAATCGCCGATTACGCCGCTGCTGCCGTCGTTCTGGGCCGGCGAAACGCTGTTCGCGAGCCTTGTGGGAGGCCGCGATCTGCTGCATGCCGGCGCCCTATGGACGACGGCGTGTGCGTTCACCGTGATGCTGAGCGCCGCCAGCGAGCGGTGGTATTTTGCCGGGTTCAGTAAGTCGCAGGAAGCACGGAAAGCGCGATTCAATCAGCTGCGCATTCTCGACACGCTCGCGGCGTTCCTGCCGATGTCCGTCGTGCGCAGGAACCTGCTCATCAAGGATGTGAAAGTCTTTCTTCGCGACGTGACGCAATGGTCGCAGCTGCTTCTGCTGCTCGCGCTTGTCGTGATGTATCTCTACAACTTTCAGGTACTGGATCTCGATCGCATTCCCTACATGGCGGGCTTCGTGAAGAACTTCTATGCGTTCCTCAACCTGGGGCTCGCGGGGTTCGTCATGGCGACCGTCGCCGTTCGGTTCGTGTTTCCGGCGGTTTCGTCTGAGGGCGCGGCGTTCTGGATTATCCGAACGGCGCCCATCACCTGCCGCGATTTCCTGTGGTCGAAGTTCTGGTCGGGTGTCGTGCCGCTGCTGCTGATGAGCCTGACGTTGACGATTGTCGCGAACGAGCTTCTGGCGGTTGCGCCGTTTTTGAAGGTCGTGACGGCGCTGGGCATCACGTGCATGACCTTCGCGCTCGTGGGGCTCGCAACGGGCATGGGCGCGCGCTACCCGCGGTTCTCCTCGGACAACGCGACCCAGGTGGCAGGATCGCCGGGCGGCGTGGCCTTCATGATCGCCGCCGTCTCCTACGTCATTTCGATGGTCGTGCTGCTCGGCTGGCCGTCGTCGGTGTTCCTGTGGCGCCTGTCCCGCCTGCACGTCAGGCCGTTCCGCCCCGATGAGATCGCATTCATTGCCGTGTGCTTCGGCACAGCGCTGGCGCTGAGCGCCGCGGTCTTTTTCTACGGTATGCGCTCGGGTGTCAAGGCGCTGGAAGAGATGGGGTAGGCCGAACACGCATCCTTCGCCAGCACTGACCAGTAGAACGCTCCCGAATACCCTGCCCCTCGCGCCGCTTCGAGGATTTCGTCCGGAGTCCGCTTCGAGCCTGTAGTGGGAAACTCTCCGAGCAGCACCGGCCGATCGAAACCGAGCTCGTCAAGAGATGTGTCCAACGAAGGCTGGTGCTTCAACCCGTCATACCAATGGACCTGGTAGAAATCGAGTCCTATGCCGGCGTAACGGTCTCTCCAGCGTACGCCTGCGGAACCAACGGTCACCGGGTGACAGGTAACCGAGTGCGTCAGCGCGACGCTGTCGACGAGGAACGCTCGGAGATCTTGCGGGTCGAGCGATTTGATCCACTCCGGCTCGTTGACGATGTCCCACGCCAGAATCTGGGGCTCCTCGCTGTAGCGCTCGAGCAGAGGGCGAAGCACCAGGTCGAGAAGCGCATCGCGACTGACGGCATCTGCGAGCACTCCGCCGCGGCCGCCCATCTGCACGCTTCGTGTCACGGTGACCGGGTCGCACCACAGAAAGTCGAGCAGCACGAAGAGGATTCTGATGCCGTTGCGGCTCGCGATGTCGAGGGCGGCGTCCACGTCTCTGAAGACGAACTCGTCGAGGCCTTGTGGGCGGCCGCCCTCGCTGAATCGGATGCCCGCGCGTCCGTCGCAGAACAGGAACCACCGCACATAACGCACCCCTGACGCGGCGAGTTGTGCGAAGGTCTGCTCGAGCTGCGCCCGCTCGTCAGCCTGCGCTACGCCTCCCTCCGGCCTCCACGCGTTGGCGCCGAAGTCGATGCCGTAATGGACCCACGGTAAGTTGGCGCCTATCAAAAATGGCGGCGGCGCGGCATCACGTGGCATGCTCATTCTGATGGGGGAGCGATCTGTTCGATTCATTGGCCTGGCGCTGGCGATCTTCTACGCATCATTCATCGTCTGGCTGTATGTCCGGCAGCCGCAGACCCTTGCGGAAGTGACCGGCGGCCTGACCGCCACCGTCGGTGCCTACAGGGTCAATCAGCAGGCATTTGACGATGGCCTTGCGCTGTTCCGGCGCGATCAGTTCGAAGCGTCGCGTGCCGCATTCGACCGCGCGGACCCGGCCGGGCAGGACGCGCGAACGCAGTTCTACATTGCCTACTCCTACTATCGATCAGGTTGGGGCCGCGTGTACCAGGACAATGCGCTGTTCGGCAAAGGGCTGGAGCGCGTCGACAAGGCGATCGCGCTGACGCCGGGCGGACGGCTGATCGTCGAGGACCCCGAGTTATCCATCCACAGCGCCGACGAGCTGCGAGTGGAACTGGCCGAAGGGCTCCGCGTCGAGGCGTCTGACTTCAATCCAATGCGCGTATTCAGGAAACGAAAATGAAGGCTGCCACCGAAGCCGTCTATTTACCCATGATGTTTCTGACGGTCGCGCTGCTCGGCGGCCTGAGGGTCGACGATCGCGTAACGTTCGTGCCGCCGCCGCTGTTCGCGCTCGTGCTCGGGATGATGCTGTTCGGCGTGCTCGTACGCGGGCGGGTGCTTGCCCCCGAGCGGTTGATGAGCGCCTCGCGCATGCCGCTGGAGAACCTCAACGGCCTCGTCGTGATCCTGTCCACCTTCTTTGCCGCGGCGCAGATTTTCAATCTCGTCACGCCAGAGACGGGCCTGCCGTTTTTGTTGTTCAACGTGTTCCTGTTCGTCCTCCTCGTCAACACGCTCGCCGCGTTTCCCGATCGCGTGTCTGTCCTGCGCAGCATGGCCGTGATGACAGGAGCCGCATTCATCCTGAAGTTCATCGTGCTTGGCGCCATATCGAATCCGGGAGAGGGCGCATTGAAGCGGGTGCTGTACGTGCTCCTCGAAGGCGTAACCCTTG